>Ga0080004_1142912_pt1:0-465000 | contig 942102 bp, 765 predicted proteins | sample WasSprMetagenome_FD_69207 | JGI IMG/M metagenome (GOLD analysis project Ga0080004, IMG submission 69207) | Sulfidic aquatic microbial communities from Washburn Spring, Yellowstone National Park, USA - WS (SPADES assembly) (version 2) | ecosystem: Environmental > Aquatic > Thermal... | reverse complement strand
CCTGAATCCATAGGGTAAGGAGGCGAACCCAGGGAAGTGAACCATCTCAGTACCTGGAGGAAAAGAAAGCAACCGCGATTCCCTCAGTAGCGGCGAGCGAAAGGGGAACAGCCCAAACCGCATTCATGTTAAAGCTCGTGGGCGTTGTGAATGCGGGGTAGCGGGGCTCGATCAGGTGCTGCCACGACGGCACCCGGGAGTTACAAAAGATTAACCTAGCCGAATACCATTGAATGGGTAACCAGAGAGGGTGAAAGTCCCGTAGGCGAAAGGTTAATCTCTCCCGATCGAGTTCCCAAGTACCACGGGACACGTGGAACCCTGTGGGAATCTGGGAGGACCATCTCCCAAGGCTAAATACTCATCCGCGACCGATAGTGAACCAGTACCGTGAGGGAAAGGTGAAAAGCACCCCTGTTAGGGGAGTGAAATAGGACCTGAAACCGTGTGCTTACAAGCAGTCGGAGCCCTCGTAAGGGGGTGACGGCGTGCCTTTTGCTTAATGAGCCGGCTAGTTATTCTGCGCGGCGAGGTTAACCTTCTTAAGAAGGGGAGCCGGAGCGAAAGCGAGTCCGAATAGGGCGCTAAGTCGCGCGGAATAGACGCGAAGCTGAGTGATCTACCCTTGGCCAGGATGAACTGCGGGTAAAACCGCAGGGAGGTCCGAACCGGTGTTGGTTGAAAACAGCTCGGATGAGCTGAGGGTAGGGGTGAAAGGCCAATCAAACTCAGGGATAGCTCGTTCTCCCCGAAATAGCTTTAGGGCTAGCCTCGCAGGTTTGGTGAGGGAGGTAGAGCACTGGATGGACTAGGGGGCTGAAAGGCCTTCCGAATCCAACCAAACTCCGAATGCCCTCAACCATACTGCGGGAGTAAGACTGTGGGGGCTAAGCTCCATAGTCAAAAGGGAAACAGCCCAGACCGCCAGCTAAGGTCCCTAAATGCAAGCTAAGTGGGCAAGGATGTAAGGACGCTGAGACAACCAGGAGGTTGGCTTAGAAGCAGCCATCCTTTAAAGAAAGCGTAACAGCTCACTGGTCAAGTGTCCTTGCGCCGACAATGTAACGGGGCTAAGCTTGCTACCGAAGCTGCGGATCGTCAGAACCTTCGGGTTCTGGCGGTGGTAGGGGAGCATTCCGTGTGCGGTGAAGTAAGACCGTGAGGTCTTGTGGAGCGCACGGAAGAGACTCTGCCGGCATGAGTAGCGATAATTGCGGTATAAACCCGCAACGCCGTAAGTCTAAGGTTTCCTGGGGAAGGTCAGTCCGCCCAGGGTTAGTCGGTCCCTAAGCTGAGGCCGAAAGGCGTAGGCGATGGAAAGCAGGTTAATATTCCTGCACCACCTGAAAAGCGTTTGGACGATGGGGGGACGCAGGAGGATAGGCATACGCACGTCTGGAGGTGTGCGGCCGCCAGGTAGGGGGAGCCCTCAGGCAAATCCGGGGGCTCGTTAACCCCGAGCACGGCGGGGAAGCGGGGCTACGGCCCCGTGAACTTGCTGACTCCAAACTGCCGAGAAAAGCCTCTAAGGAGCTTTTCAGGTGACCGTACCGCAAACCGACACAGGTAGACGGGGAGAGAATCCTCAGGCGCACGTGTGAGCCCTCCCTTAGGAACTCGGCAATCTAACCCCGTAACTTCGGGAGAAGGGGTGCCCCGGTAGTGTAGTACCTGACCTTGCGTCAGGGACGCACGAGGGGGTCGCAGAGAAATGGCCCAGGCGACTGTTTATTAAAAACACAGGACTCTGCAAAGACATAAAATCGATGTATAGGGTCTGACGCCTGCCCGGTGCTGGAAGGTTAAGGGGAGGGGTTATCCCGCTTCGCGGGAGAAGCTCTGAACCGAAGCCCCAGTAAACGGCGGCCGTAACTATAACGGTAGGACCAGGTAGCAGTCCTGGAAGGGCCGTTATAAAATCTGGCTATATGCTGGGACACCTGAGAATCCCGCATTACCGAGGAGGTGAAAAAATGTCGGGTGCAGGCAATCAGCAGGAAAGGCTGTCTCAAGACGAAAGGTTCCGGTGGTTCCTGGCGGGGATAATTGAGGGTGAGGGAAGCGTCAGCGTTTCCATCAAAGCTCATCCCTCGGCCAAGTTCGGTTATTATGTTGACCCCGAATTTTTCATCTACCAGAATGTAGAAGGAAGGAAAATTTTAGAAATGGCCAGAAAATTCTTCGGGACAGGCCGAATTTATCCCAAACCAGGCAATGAAGAGGTTCTGGTTTTTGCCATTACCTGCCGCCGGAGCTTGAAAGAAAAGGTTGTTCCTTTTTTGAAAAAATACATGGTCTATTCCCCGCGCATAGAAAAATATAAAATTTTTGCGGAAATAGTCGAAAGAATGGAAAATCGGGAACACTGGACGCCCGAGGGTCTGGCTCGCATTGTCGAGAAGGCATATGCGATGAATCCAGAATCCAAGGGAAAGGAGAGGCAAAGAGATTTAGAAGAAGTCTTGAGCAGAATCCTCAGAGGCCATACGCCAGATGCATCCTGAAAAACCTCAACAGGATGCAAAGATATGGTCCAGTCCTTATGGCGACATAAGGGGAACTGCCTAAGGTAGCGAAATTCCTTGTCGGGTAAGTAATTGAACTTGCCCCTTTCCCAAGCAATTGGGATTGAAACACCGGCTCATATCGGAGGAGCCCTCCTACCCTGGGTAAGCAGGGTGTGGGGTAATTCCGAGGGAACCTCTGGCTTAAAAGCCATTGGACCCGTAACGACTGACCCGAAAGGGGAGGCGCACGGTCCTCCTGTGCGCAACACGCCGGCCCTCACTAATGTCCGGTTCCTATGGAGGCTTCCTTCAGCAAAGGAGGAGATATGAAATTGGAACCCTGGTATGTCACTGGATTATGCGAGGGTGAAGCCAGCTTCAGCGTCAGCTTTAACTGGCGACGGAAACTGAATGTTGGCATAGAAACTCGGCCCTCGTTTTCCGTGACTCTGAATGCCCGCGACCTGGAGCTGATAAAAGCTCTCAAGAGTTATTTCCGCTGCGGAGCAATCAGGTTTTCCCGTTCCGATAACACTTACAAGTTTGAAGTTCGTTCAATCGCTGATCTGAATCAGAAAATAATCCCCCATTTCAGAAGGTATCCCTTAAGCGGAAGTAAAGCCAGGGATTTTCAGGCTTTCGCCAGAATATGTGAAATGGTGAAAGCCAATCTCCATCTAAATAAAAAACATTTGAGAGAAATCATTGAGCTTGCCTATCAAATGAATCCTTCAGGAAAGCGCAGGCTCATGAAGGAAGAACTCCTAAGGGAACTTGGTGAGGTGAAGGTATAGTCTGCCTCCTGTGGAAACACAGGAAAAAAAGGTGAAGTTCCGACCCGCACGAAAGGCGTAACGACTTGGGCGCTGTCTCGGGGAGGGGCACGGCGAAATTGTGGTACCGGTGAAGACGCCGGTTACCTGCCGCTGGACGGAAAGACCCCGGCACCTTAACTGCACCCTAGCATTGGATTCTGGGATATGATGCGCAGGATAGGTGGGAGGCTGTGAAGTCCCGTCTCCGGACGGGATGGAGCCGTCGGTGAGATACCACTCTTCATGTTCTGGGGTTCTAACCTGCACCTCTTATCGAGGTGGGGGACAGTGCTAGGCGGGTAGTTTGACTGGGGCGGTCGCCTCCTAAAAGGTAACGGAGGCGCCCTAAGGTCCCCTCAGGCTGTTTGGAAATCAGCCGTTGAGTGCAAAGGCATAAGGGGGCTTGACTGTGAGACCGACGGGTCGAGCAGGTGGGAAACCAGGGCTTAGTGATCCGGTGGTCCCGTATGGAAGGGCCATCGCTCATCGGATAAAAGGTACGCCGGGGATAACAGGCTTATCGGGCCCGAGAGCTCACATCGACGGCCCGGTTTGGCACCTCGATGTCGGCTCATCGCATCCTGGGGCTGAAGCAGGTCCCAAGGGTCCGGCTGTTCGCCGGTTAAAGCGGTACGTGAGCTGGGTTTAGAACGTCGCGAGACAGTTCGGTCCCTATCCACGGCAGGCGCAGGAGACTTGAGGGGGGCTGTCCCTAGTACGAAAGGACCGGGACGGACGAACCTCTGGTGTACCAGTTGTGCCGCCAGGCGCAGCGCTGGGTAGCCACGTTCGGAAGCGATAACCGCTGAAAGCATCTAAGCGGGAAGCGCGCCCCAAGATAAGGTCTCCCACCCCGCAAGGGGCTGAAGGGCCCTCGTAGACTACGAGGTTGATAGGCCGGGTGTGTAAGCGCCGCAAGGCGTTGAGCTAACCGGTACTAATCGCCCGTGAGACTTGACCATAAAGTTTACCAGGCCAAAAGAGCCCCAAATGGGGACACAAACATTTTTTGATGATGAAAAAATTTAAAAAGATGAAAAAAATGGAAGGATAAAGAGAAGAAACTCCGTGTCCCCAATTTTATCCAGTTAATAAGTCAATTTATATCGCATGTCAAAAAGTTAAAAAAGCTGAAATTAAGGAAGAAGCTAAAATTAAGTTTGTCCAATTAAGCTAAAAAATCCTGGCGACCATAACGGAGGGGAAACACCCGTTCCCATTCCGAACACGGAAGTTAAGCCCTCCAGTGCCGATGGTACTGCGCGGGGAACCGCGTGGGAGAGTAGGTCGTTGCCAGGATTTTTTTTATTATTTTTTATTTGAAAAAATTTTTTATCCAGTAAAATCAAAAATTTATCTTTTTTCTTGCTCCTTTCCTTCTGCTTTAGCTGCCAGCTTAATTAGACCACCGGCAATATGGTCCTTAATCTTTTTTACCTTGCCCTCAAAAATTTTCTTTCTCACACTTTCTTCATCTGCCGCCAAAATTAGCCTGACCGTCTGGGTGGAAAGTCCCAGTTCCTGAGCAATTTCTTTAGCCATTTTGCCTCTTTTGGCCAGCGATAAAACGAAGGCAGCTTCCATCAAAGATGGTAACCAGGTCAAACGACGGTATTCAAAAAGCTGACGTGGCCCGCCCAGGATTTCTATAGCCTTCCAGAAAAGCTCTCTGGCTTCTTTTTCAATCTCCACATCTCGGCTGACAGGAGCTTCACTCAATATTTTGACCACCTTTGCCCTCCTTTTTTAATTTTCTCAAATAGGTTTCCAGAGGTTCCTTGATTTTTATTATCCCATTTTCCAAAATTTCCACTACATGAACCCTGGGGTCATGGCCGCAAAGGCGACAGCCATCAATGCGCAGGAGTCTAATCAGGTCGCCTATTTCTTTGCCGTAGAGACTCTGGTCATAGCGAGACATGATTTCTTTTTTAAAAAGAACAATAGTTCCATCAAGGATATGGCCAACAGCATAGCCCCCGGCCGCTTCGGCGGTTAATTCTTCATGACCAGACCTCTTTTGAGAAATGAAAAGAGCCGTTTGCCGCCATTTTTTCAGAAAGGTGAAAAGAGCCCTGACAATCATTCGAGCCATCATTTCCCGGGCTTCATAAAGACCCGTAATGGAATCAATTATCGTTACCCTGGTCTTATAGCTCTTTATGGCATAAGCCAGGGTATCTAATAGCGAAGAAAGATCTTCCCTTAAAACCGGATTGGTCGAAGCATCAATGATGACAAGCCTTTCCTCTATGGCCTCAAAATCGAGGCCCATGGAAGCAGCCCTGTTCCTCAGACCAGCTACAGCAAAGACGGCTGGCTGCTCTACCGTGACAAAGCAAACAGCATGGCCCAGACTTGCCTGGGTCAGAGCGAACTGCTCGGCCATCAAGCTTTTACCTGTATCGGGTATTCCAGTGATATTAATTATCCCAAAAGAAGGGAAGCCGCCGATGGGCTTTATCTGAGGTTTGCCTTTTTTATCTAAATAAGTAACAAAAAAGAGGTTATCCAGTCCTTCGACACCGGTCTTCAGGCCGGTGATCTGAGGTATTTCTCCGCGAAGCTGCGAAGCTAAATAAATGCTTTGATTCTGAGTTTTATTTTGTTTGTCGTCATTATCCTTTCTCATTTTCGCTTCTCCCCAATAATAATATAAAACCTGAAAACAAAAGATTAATAATTTTTTTGCGCGACCTATCTTTTTATTAAATTTTGTGCTATGATAGATATTCCGCTTAAAGGAAGAGGGCACGGGCCCGAAGATGGTCATACTCCTCTCCTTTATGTCGGTAGATTTTAATTTTAAGGAGATGTGAGTATGAACATCTATGTGGGCAACCTGCCACGCAACCTTTCCGAAGGTGAACTTCGAGAAACCTTCCAGGCTTTCGGCGAAGTAACGACCGCTTCCATTATTAAAGATAAGTACAGCGGTCAGAGTCGAGGTTTTGGCTTTGTGGAGATGCCAAACCGCGAAGAGGCTGAAAGAGCCATTGCGGCTCTTAACGGTCAGGAGCTTAAGGGAAGGCCGCTGACCGTAAATGAAGCTCGTCCCCGTGAAGAAAGACCAAAATCAGGTGGTTTTGGTAGTCGCATGGGAGGCCGCAGCGGACGCGGTGGCTTTAGTGGCGGTCGAGGCGGCTTCGGCGGCCGGCGCTGATAATCAGAAAAAAATAAGCTGAAAATCAGCTTCGCTTCGCCATTAAGGGGGGGTAAAAAGCCTTTCTCAGAAAGACTTAAATTACCCCCCTTTCCTTATTACCCAGCTTTTAGGTTCCCTCTTTTTATACAAGCAATTTATATGCCAGATCTTCAATCATTTTTTTCTTGAGAAAAAAGAAAAATGACTAAATAAAAAGTCTAAAATTTTAGACTCGGGCCCTCATTTGAATTTACTTTTTTATACTCAGTTCCAGAAACTAAAAACTTTTTGATTTTTGTTTATCTAAATTAGAATCTGCTAATCTTCAGATAAAATAAAGAACTATCCTCTTTCTATCGGTAGAATCAGGCAGGTAGGCCCCCCGCTTCCCTTAACAAATTCGCTCAAGTCCAGTTCCAGAACGGAAAAGCCGGCCCGGCCAAGAGCCCTAATGGCTGCCCGATTATCTTTCTCGACAATTACTTTTTTCGGGCCCAGGCAAATAACGTTCCCGCTGGTGGGAGAAGTATCAGGAACATAGATCACCTTGAAATCTTCAAAAAATTCAGGCGGGATTGTGTTTTCAATGGAGAGTACAGTTCGCCTGTCAATCAGGCTCATTGCCCCGCCCAGATGCAAATGGCCGGAAGGTAAGGTGATAATCCTTACCTCATAGCCCTGGCGGGTCAGAAGACGCATCATCTGTTTAACCCCCTCTTCATTGCTTCTTTTTGAGTGACCAATAAAAGCCACCGGCCAGGCTAAAATGATATCTCCGCCTTCAACTGTGCCCGGTGCCCGGATTAGTCCAGCCCTCTGAAGACCCAGACCCTTGAGAAATTTAGCCATCCAGCGTTCCTCACCCCGGCGCGTCTGCAGGCCCATGCGCAGCTGAATGAATCCCTGGGGGGTAACTAAGGCTGTATCCCGGACGAAAACCGAGTTAGGATGATTCTTAAGCTCTGGAATTTCGATAACCTGACAGCGCGCCCTTTTAAGAGCCCTGATTAAATCCTGATGCTGTTTCTGGGCCAGAGAAGGATCAGCCTTCGCCTGAATATTATGAGCTTCAAGATGATCAACTTTAAAATATTCTTTTCTCGGAGGGCAGACAATGACCCGACGGAGCTTTTCGCCTTCACTCTTAACCATTTTCACCTCTAATTACATTGTTTCGAGTTTAAGAATTTTTTATCTTTAATTTCAATATGTTTACTTTCCCATCCCTCGCCTTCAACCTTCCTTTCTTTCGTCAGTTTCTTTTCTTCCTATTCCTTTAATCTTTTTTGTTTGATTTCATCGCACTTTAATTCATCCGATCTCATTTCAGGCCATCTCCTTTCATCTAATCTCGTTTCTCCAATTTTTAATTTTCTTTCTTATTTTCTCTCCCTTTTCTTTTTCTTTCTATTACTCTTTTTTCCCTTGTACTGCACCCCATTTGTCAAGACTTTTTTATGCCCTAAAGTTGTAGAGGCCATGCTGCTTTTCTTATCCTCTCGCCTGATTTAATAATTTAATCCAATCTTATCATCATCGCTAGCGCCATATTTTTCATGATTATTATCATCATGTCCTCATCTTTTCTTTTCTTTTCTTTTCTTTTCTTTTCATCTCTTCTCTTCTCTTCTCTTCTCTTCTCTTCTCTTCTTATTTAATTTCCTTTCATCTCATCTTTTCTCTTCATCTTACTTCACTTTACTTCAATTCTCCTCTCCTCCCAAACTTTTTACCACATCCTGATAACCAGTTAAAGATATTTTCCTTTAATTCAAGCGGTCGATCGAATAAATCTAATTTTAATTTAAAGTAAATTTTTCCCCTGGCCTTAATTTTTCCCCTTTCTTTTAATTTGATTCCAGGTGGCTATGCACCTTGGCTTTGCCTTCTTCTATTCTGATAATGCAAGGACGAAAGAATAAAATATTGGCTTGGATATGCTCAGTCAGCTCTTTTTCGCCTGACTAAATATGTTTCCTTCAGGTCAATTAAGATAAGCAGATTGTAAGGATACAAATAGGGGAATAAAGAGAAATTCAAAGTTCAGGTTTCGTTTGGCCTGAAAAATAACATCAATTAAAATTAAGGGTCAGGTTTAATAAAAATACAGGCTTAATTAAAGATAAATTGACAGGACGTGAATTAAAGAGGGAGGCGTTTTCACAAAATTACAAAGAATCAAAGTTATAATTATCATGGCCTCAGCCAGAGCTTTTAGCTTCAATTTCATTCAGACTGGACTAAAATTTAAATTTTGTGCTATTAGATTTTGCCTGTTTTTTGCCCGAAAGGGTCAGGTTTCGTAAAATTATCCTCCGGAAGGAGACAAAAATGGGGCTAAAAAGACAAAAATATCACCTTATCATTAATCGTTTTGTTTTCATTATCAGCATCATTTCCTCATTTTTCTTCCCCTTAAATTTGAAGGCCCAGATATTAACCCAGCCTGTTGATCCTGAGGCCAGGGCCATTCAAGCAAAATTACTGAGGGCCAGACCTTTACCCCTGGAAAAAGTTCGACTTACGGGCGGGCCTCTCTACCGAGCCCAGTATCTGACCGCTCAATATTTACTTCAGCTTGAGCCGGATCGGATGCTGGCCTATTACCGGGAGCGAGCCGGCCTTCAACCCAAGGCCCAGCCCTATAATGGCTGGGATGGTCCAGGTCGTAACCTCACCGGCCACATTGCCGGCCATTACCTCTCAGCTGTTAGCCTGATGTATGCCGCGACGGGCGATAGCCGCTTCAAAGAAAGGGCTGATTACATAGTTAAAGAATTCAAGGAAGTTCAGGATAAACATGGAGATGGTTATCTGAGTGCCCTGGAAGGGGGAAGACAATGTTTTGAAGCCCTGGCCCGGGGAGAAATCCGTTCAGCCAGCTTTGATCTCAACGGCCAGTGGTCGCCCTGGTACACCCTTCATAAGACCTTTGCCGGACTTCGTGATGCCTATCGCTTGACGGGCAATAAAACCGCCCTTGAAGTGGAATTAAAATTTGCCACCTGGGCGGAAAAAATTCTTTCCGGGCTCAATGACAGCCAGATTCAACAGATGCTTAACACAGAATTTGGCGGCATGAATGAGGTTCTGGTTGATCTTTATGCTGACACCGGCGATCGCCGCTGGCTTGAGCTCGCCCGCAAATTCGAGCACCGTATTTTTGTTGAACCTCTCAAACGTCACCAGGATATTCTGGCTGGCAAGCATGGCAACACAGCCATTCCCAAGATAATTGGCTCCTGCGTTCGCTATCTTTATACAGGCAATTCAGATGATCTTATGGTGGCCAGCTTTTTCTGGGACAGGGTGGTTCAGCATCATACTTATGCCACGGGCGGCCATGGAATGAATGAATATTTTGGCCAGCCTGACGAGCTGGGAGCCAGGGTTGATGGCCGGACAGCTGAAAGCTGCAATGTCTATAATATGCTCAAGTTAACCCGCCTCCTCTTTTCTCTCTGGCCCGATGCTCACTACGCCGATTTCCTTGAAAGAGCCCTGTTCAACCATGTTCTGGGTTCCATTGACCCTGAGGATGGCCGGATGTGCTATATGGTGCCGGTGGGCCGGGCGGTCCAGCGGGAATATCAGGATATGTTCCGTTCCTTCACCTGCTGTGTGGGCTCAGGTATGGAGAACCATGCCTTACATGGCCTTGGCATATATTATGAAAGCGAAAATAAACTCTGGGTCAATCTTTTTGTGCCTTCCAGGGCTGAATGGACGGCCAGGAAAGTCAAGCTGGAGATGGAAACAGATTTTCCGGAAGGGGAAATGGTTAAAATTTCTTTGGTTTTAGAAAAACCTCAGGAATTTGTCCTGGCCTTGAGACGCCCCTGGTGGGTAACCGATGGTTTTGAAGTGAAGATTAATGGCCAGCCAGTTAAAGTGGCTGATGTCATTTGTCAGGCGCTGCCCGAGGTCGATAACCCCCAGTATTTTCTGACTGAAAGAGAAAAAAAAGTTAGTGCCTATGTCGAATTAAAGCGACTCTGGAAGTCAGGCGATACAGTGGAAATGAGATTGCCCAAATCCCTTCATCTTGAACCCACTCCTGATGATCCCACCGTGACTGCCATCCTGTGGGGACCTCTTGTCCTGGCCGGTGACCTTGGTCCGGAAAGGGAAAGATTTAGAAGAACGCAGGAGGGTCAGGCAGGCCCTCAACCGGCAGCTAAACCGTCCCCGGAGATCCCTGTTTCACCCCTTCTCGTGGCTTCGCCCCGACCGGTCAGCGAATGGGTAAAGCCCGTGGCCGACAAGCCCGGCCAGTTCAGAATTATTGGCGTTGGCCGCAGGCCTGAAGAGCCAGAAAAAATAATCGAAATTGACCTCATACCCTTTTATCGGCTGCATCGCCGCACCTACTCTGCCTATTTTGATTATATTGGTCTCCAGGAGTGGGAAAAAAGGCTGGCTGAATATCGAGCCGAGAGAGAAAGGGAGAAGTTAATAGCAGCCAGAACCGTCAGCCTGGTTCAGCTTGGCGACCTGAAAGCCGAAAAAGAATTTAATTTCCAGGCTGGAGAAAATATTACCCTGCAGAGAGTTCTTAATCGCACGAGTCGTCGCGGTCCAACCTGGTTTTCTTTAGAGTTGCCAGCTCCATCTCTCTCCGTAGCTTCACTTCTCGTAACCTATTATTCTGATGATCGCCAGAGGGAGGCGAAATTCAGTCTGATTATCGAAGGTGAGAAGCTGGCTGAGGAAAAAATCGGCCGGGTTCCATCGCCTCGATTGATTGAAAAAGAATATTCCCTACCTGAAAGGCTAATTAAAGATAAAAGCAGGATCATCGTGCGTTTCGAGGCTCAACCGGGAAGTGAAATTGCGCCGGTGGTTTTTGTTCGTCTCCTCCGGTAAAAAGGAAAAGAAAGAATCCGAGATTTTTCCATTGAAGTCAGCCGAAGATTAAATTTTTTCCCCTAAGATCTTAATGCCTTATTCTTGAAAAATTATTCCTTTCAGATCTTTTTATGGTGCCGATTAAGCGTGTTTTGCCTGAAAGAAGTCATCAAGCCGGGGAAAAAAGCTGTCTTATTAAAGTTTTAAAGTTTTATTTTGGTTATTACAAAAAAGATGAAAATATATTGCCCTCTAATTTTTAATTGTGTTTTATGGTTCTCTTAAGAAATTTTGTTCTTGTTCTTAAAAGACAAAGAGACAATATGAGGTTAAGGAATCACTATTCTTTTGGCCTTTTGGCGAAAGAGCCTCTCTCTTCGGTTGCTGGATAAACCATTTAAATGTTAACGTTTTAATTATACTATTCCTATAGATATAATAAAAAATTAAAATCAAACAAAAAATGTTTTTGAAAAATCAGGATAAATTTAAAAAAATGAAGAAAATATTTCTCTTTCCATCAATTTTTTGCTAGATCAGACTCCGTGGGCTAAAAGGCTGTGATTAAGCCCAGATTGAATTTGAGGTGGCGACCATAAGGTGAGCGAAAAAGATAGGTCGATTCGGCCGTCAGCCTGAGATTCCTTTGAAGCAACCAGCCTCCATGAAGGGTTACAGTGGAATAATCGAGCTCATTCTGATCTGAATCGACCCAGTTGAAAAGAGCTGTACCATACCAGCGGCTGTCATCACCCCGGGGAAGATAGATGAGTTCAGCGAAGCCTCCCCTGGTTTTGACAGTCTCTGGGGGTGAAAAGAGAAATTCGGGATTGGAGTCGCGGCGCAGAATAAATTGAAAATTGAGTTCCAACAGGGGACTGGCCACGGTGCCATCAAAACCTATGAGCCAGAGGCTGTTGGCCCTGTCGGCTTCGCCTTCCTTGCCAGCATAGACTACGGCTCCAAGACGCAATTGTCTTCCCAGATCCTGAGAAAGACGAAAGAGGAAATTTTTATATTTATCGGAATCAAAATTACGAAAGATATTGGCCTCACCGATGCCACTACCATTAACTACTTCCAGAACAAAATCCGTGCCTGAAGGGAGGGATCGGGTGATCATCAATCCCCGATCGTAGGTCAAATCTATTTTTGATTTTCCCGGTCTCGCTTTATAGATTAAATAATCTTCGAGAGTTAATCTGATTTCTCGCTTGAAGAGAGGGTCAGAAACCTGAAACTGACCCAGGTAAAAATCGAAACCGGAATCAAAGATATTATCAAACATGAGAAAGGCATCCTCAAGGCCAGCAACTTCGCCTCTTTCGGAGAAAAAGAAATAGAGATAGTAAGAAACATGCCGGCTGATTTCCCCGCCAGAAAGAAGTTTGATAAGATAGGGAGTGCTAAAATCAAGTTTCCGTGTGGCCGAATTATTATAGGTGATGAAGCTATCGGCGCGCAAAGCTAAAGGAACCTCCCGGAGAAGAGCCAGGAAAGTGTCCCCGGTATCAATGAAATAGCGCGGTGTTTCCTGACCCTTCACCCTGTAACCATTATCCATAAATTCGGTGCCGTAATCTTTAAGACGGGGAAAAGGAGCATGGCAGGTTTTGCAGCTAAAGCTATAGCGACGGGCAAAAGCCGGAATAGCCATGGCTTCTGCGACCATGAGAAAAAGAAGAAAGAAAAGAAAGAGGAGGCGAGCCCCCTTTTTCTCGAACCTTATCTTTTTGCCGGTCATTCTCTTCACCATTGTTTTCTCCTTCAGGGAAGAATGGTAATCACTGTTTCGTGGTCATTAACCAGGATGACCTCGCTCTCCTCGGCCGGAACCCCGAGGAAATCAGCCACAGGTTTGACCAGTTTCTGGTAATTTAAAACTGCTTTGACTTTTAATGGACCCGGGGGGCAGTTAGGCGGGATGGTAAAGGTGAAAGTTTCGATCAGACTCTGCCGCGGCCCGAGACGATAGTCGACTCCAAAGGATTTAGTATTCCATTGCTGGATGGTCATTCGTCCCTGAGGGTCCAGGTAAGCCTGGCGAAAGATGCGATCCCCCCGGGGAACACCATCTCTGGGCAAACCCGGAAAATCAGGTCTACCTAAAGCTATGCCCAGATCCTGATAGGCCAGCTCATCAGAAGCAATGGTGTATTCTTCTCCCGGAAAGCCTTTTTTATCGACGGGAAGATGATAGACATTTCCTTTAGAATCAATGGCCTCAACATGAAGCCAGACCAGGCGGTCTTCCACCGAACCTGTCGGAAAGGCGTGACCTGTCTTTTGATTGAAAAGAACCAGGGTTAGCTTGATGGTTTCTCCAGGTTCAGCTTCCCTGACATTGGGGTGAATCCTCAGTTCAATCGTTCCTCTGACCTTTCCTGGATCATGGGCTCCATGAAAGAGGTGCTGGCGGACATCAGGCAGGGATTCGGTCATGGTGGCTCTTTTGCCTTCGGCATAGGTCATGTGGCAATCATGGCAACGCACTCCCTGACGGGCATAGGGGCCTTCCTTCCATTCGAGGTGAGTAGCTTTAACCCAGACGCCATAGGGACTTTTCTCATTGTGGCAGGTGCCACAAAATTCAGCTGTCGCCAGAAAATCCGATTTGACCAGATCATGTTCAGGTGAGTTTTTCCCGCCTCTCGGACCCTGTTTTTTCCGGCCAGGCTCAACTATCCAGTTATAATTATGGGGCACATCGCCTTCAAAGCCGATTATAGTGTGACACAAGTCACAGGAAACAGATTCATTGGCCCGGGTATTTTTGGCTGGAGGCGGCGGGGGAACATCACCAGCCAGAAAAGCCAGAGGGGCGTGACAGCCATTACAGCCGGCCTTAACGCCAGCGACCACAGGGTCTTTTTCAGCGTGGGGAACAGCAAGCTTAAAATATTCGATTTCATCCCAGTGGTGAGTATAGGCCTGTGACATCATGGCTTGGGTCCATTGCTGATAAATATCAGGATGACACGATGAGCAAAGCCGAGGTGGCTGAAAATCATCATATTTTCTTGTTGCCAGAGCCCTGTCGCCCGCGGGCTTCTGGTCCAGGAGGGCCAGTGAAAAAAGTGCTGAAAGTAGGATTAAGCCAAAAAAAATATAGTTTTTCTTCATGGCTAAATACTCCTGCATTCTAACCAGTTTTTTCTCCAGAAAATAATGATAATAATTTTTTTATCAATGGGCAACAAAAATTTTATCTGAAGATTGAAAACTGAGGCCGCTCCTGCGAGTCTAACCAGGTCTGGTGAAGATAATAAAGAGAGAACTGAAAATATTTATATGCAGACGTTTTTCTGCATGAATTATTTATAAATAATATTTTATATCAAAAAGCAGAAAAAGCCTGCTTCTCCTGGCCTTTGAGCTTTTCTAAGGATTAGAAGCAACTTCAGGATCAAATTTATCTTCAGCCCTGGGTTGAATGCAGAAAACTCAGGCAGAATCTTAACCTGAAACCGGTCGGACAAAAGGGCAGGGTCTTTACTGTCCGCAGAGGGCGGTGTAGGGGCAATAGCGGCAGCTTCCTTCCCTGGCCAGATCGCTTGAAAAGGGAATCTCTGGATTAATTATTTCAAGGAGAAGACCCTTTATCACCTGAAAGATAAGATCGAACTGTTCCCGGCGCCGGCCAGGATCTTCATCAAAGGGCCAGTACTCAATTTCTTTCCGGCTTATCCTGTTTTTGCCGAGCAGGAGAAGAATGGCTTTAATTTCTTCGGGCTTCTGCTGATTTTTCTCCGCCCAGACCAGAGTATAAAAAGGTAACTGCAGGCTGCTGATGGCCTCCGGCCAGGTTTCTCTCGAGGCTGGATCCAACTGGGACCATCTGATTTCATAATTCTTTTCCTGAGCTGAAGTTTTGTAATCAATAATAAAAATATCTTTATCCCTTCTTTCCACCCGGTCAATTTTGATTCTTACCTTAAAAATCTCGCCATCGAGCTTCATTTCGCTCTCGACCAGGCGTTCAAGATCAATTAAATGATAGGGCCTTTTTTGTTCAGCATATTCTCTGGCCAGAGGAAGCTGATAATGCCGGAGAAAGTCAAGAAGATGATTTTCAATCTGCTGGCGAAGGAGAAAGGAACTTCCACTTAAGCTGGGGCCAAAAGCTCTCATAAATTCTCTTTCCATGGTTTTTCTTAAGGCATCTTCTGTCAGCCACTCTGGCCTGAGCTCCCTGTTCTTCCAGGGCTGGAAATAATTCTCGAGAATGCTGTGGACAATTGTTCCAATTTCTTTTTTTTCCACCGGTTCAGCCAGCTCTTCCTTTTCTTCAAGTTTCAGCAGAGAGCCGTAATAAAATTTGAGGGGACACTGAAGATAATTATCCAGAGCCGAAACTGAGAAACAAAAAGTCCGCAGCGCAGCGAGCAGAGCCGGGCTTTTGGCTACCGGCCTGGGCGAAGGCATGCTCAGAGCCATATGATAGCGAACAGAAGCAATCAGCGAGGAAGGATCAGGCTGCCTTTCCTTCTTCTGCCTTTCCCAGAGCAGGCGTTCCACCAGCCGGCTTTTTTCTTTTTCACTGTTCTCGATGAAATATAGGCAAACTTTCCTGGCTCTTCTTATTACAATGTCAAAATAATATTCCACCCTTCTTTCAAGTTCTTCATAGGTAGGTAAGCCAAAGGCTTTTCTTACCGCATAAGGCAGAAGGGAATCAACCCGGGAAGAGGCAGGAATAACCCCTTCATTCATATCCAGCAGATAGACTTCTTCCAGGGGGAGACAGCGGGTCTCCCAGAAACCAAGAATCTGAAGACCACGAAGGGGTGTGCCCGGGAAAGGTACAGTCGCTTCGGCCATTACCTTACGAAAGAAATTGAAATAGCTCGCGAGATGCTCGAAGCGATAGGACTTGATGATTGACTTTTCAAGGGCTTCAAACAGATTGAGGAAAGCCTGAAAATAGGGTTCAAAAAAGGCATGCAGGCTGGCCGTTGATTCCTGAGCCATAAATTCAGCCAGCTCGAGCAATTTCCTGGCAAAGCTACCCAGATTTTCTAGCTCCAGGAAAGGGTAGATGGTTTTCAGGTGAATCTGATGGAGATGCTGGAGAAAGACTTTCTCCTCGGGAGCTTCTTTATTTCCGGCCACATACTGGATTAGAGCTTTTTCCAGTTCGGGATTTCTTTCAATTTCCTCGAGCGACCAGAAAAGGCTGCCGCGTTGCCGGGAAAGAGTTTCTTCAACCAGATGGAAGAGAATCCGGGTGAAATCTGACCGACGGGGGAAAACAGGGAAATAAATATTTTTGGTGTAAGGGTGGAGGACGAAACGAAGATATGAGGGCAGGTAGAAGCGATTTTCTTCGTCTCTGGTCTGGATCAAATCAAAGAGGCAATCAAAGAAGCTGTAAAGGGGGGTCCTGGTCAGGGGATATCCCAGAGATATATTAAAGGCATCGGCAGGGAGAGAACTTAAAGTCTGGTGGAAAAGAGGGAAAAGAGTTTCAGCTGCTGGTAGAACAATGACCTGCCTTTCATGGAGTTCTTCCGGCTTTTTAATTTTTTCTTCAATTTCCCGGTTAAGGGCAAAAATCTCCCCGTGGACATCTGGAGCCAGGTAGAACTTTAGTTCAGCCTTGATTTCAGTCTGGTCTGAATCAGGAGGAAGCACATCTTTTTTGAAAGAAAGGCCAAGAATTTTTTCAAAATGTTCCAGCCCTCTTCCGGCCAGGACATAAAGCTCAGCCCGGTCTAAAGAAAGAACTTTCCGGATGAGCTCAGCTTCGCTTCTGGTCAGAGAGAAAAAGCCGGCCAGAATAATTCTCTTTTCTTTAAAGAGCTGGTCTGAAAAATTTTGCAGGATGTAGTTAAGGCGGGAGGCCGGAGTGGAGAAGCCTCTTTCTTCAATCTCCTTATAAAAATTTTCATAAAAGAAAGACAGTGTCTGGAGCCTGGCTGAAGTTTCTGGAGGCAGATGCAGCTGAATTAAAGCGTCAGCCTGTCTTAAAGCTTCAGGACTGACCTGGCCATGTTTGAGTTCTTCGAGATCCTGATAAAGTTTTAAGCCCAGTGAGAAGAATTGATCAAAGCTCAGAAAGGCCTGGCCACCAAGAGGGACTGGACTTTTCTGATGAATTTCGAAGAGCAGGCCGACAGCTTCCAGGGGGAGGATTTTTTTGTCCGGCCGAAATAATTTTTCGCTATAAATAAAATCAATGAAATCATCCAGCGAGAAGCAGGCCGGTGGAAGCAAACCATGACCAAGTTTTTGGGCCAGAGCTTTCCTCACATAATAACCCGGTCTTTTTTCAGGAAAAACAATAATGAGAGAGCTAAAATCAGGTGCTTCGTCCAGAATTGCGGAAGCTATAGTGTCAATTAAATCAGCTGCGGGCGGTAAAAGCCTGATCTTCATACTACCCTTTCCCCTGATTTTTCGTCCAGATAAATAATCACCCCTCTTATTTCTTTCCGGGGATAAATTTCTCTGAGAATCTCCAGATAATTTTTAATTTGCTGGCGATAAAGTGGTCGGAAGTCGTCTTTTTCGGCCTCCCCCGTTTTGAAATCAATCACAGTTATTAAATTCTGATCAATAATAACCCGATCCGCCCGGAAAAGTTCGCCCTTTTTATTGACCAGAGGCATTTCCAGGATAACCTGTCGGCCCTCGGCTGGCCTGAAGTATTCACTGAAGCGGGGATTTTTTAAAAAAGCAAGAACCGCCTCTTTTCCCCTGTCCACAAGCTCTGCCTCTTCTCCCTGGCTTTTCAGGCGCGTCGAAGCTGCCTCGAGCTTTTCCTCCCAGCCAGCCTCAAGATAGTCAATCGAGGCGAGCAGAGCATGAATGATTTCGCCCCGCTTCATTTCGGCGCGGCGAAAAATAGTCTTTTGTTCTGAAGGTAGGGCTATGGGGGTAACGAGCCGGAGTGGAGAAATAGTTTTTTCTTGCCTTTCGCGGCGCTCTTTTATGGGCTCTGGCTTCAGCCGGCCAGGTTGATATTCAGAATCAGTAACAAGTTCCAGCTTTTCAAACAGGCTCAGGGGATAATAGCTTCTTTTTCCCTGAACGCCGATGATATAAAGTTCATCCCGAGCCCGGGTTAAAGCCACATAGAGCGTATTTAATCTGTTAACCTTCTCTTTGATATCATAACGGCTGTAGATTGATTCTAACTCGGGCTGATTTTTGATGATTCCTTTGTTCAGTTTGAGAATATAAAATTCAGCTGGAAAGTCTGAATTCTTATTCTCTTCGAGATAAAAGGTAGGGTAGGGATTGATTTCAGGAAAGAGTACGAGAATAACCGCCGGAAAGCCCAATCCCTTGGCTTTATGAATGGTCATTATCCTGACAGCTTCAATTTCAGCCGCCACATCAATAGTCCACAGATTTTCCTCGCCCGCTTCTTCCCGGGAGAAGAGAAGAAATTCCCTCAGGTTGTTCCTGCCCCGGCCTTCAAATTCCTTGATAACTTCGAGGAGCCGGACAAGAGAAGCCTCCTCTTCAGGAAAATGGTCAAAAACATGAAAGAGGCGATAGACCTGGGTGGTTAAATCGTAAAGGGGGGAGTAGCCAACAGTCTTAAATAAAGTTTCGAAATAGCGCCTCCAGATTTCTCCATAGTGTTCGCGAAAGGCCGTGTACAAGGGATAATCTTTCTTCTGGCTGCAAACAAGGAGGAAATCCTGAAGCTGGCTGCGCTCAAGGGGAAGACCGGCCAGGCTCAATTCTTTTTCTAGAAGGTCACCCAGCAGAAATGTGGCCAGGCTCAAATCGTCGGGCGGAAAATCAAGGAAACGGAGCAAAGCCAGAATTTCCTGAACGATTTTCCTTTTCCTAATATCAAGGGCAGAAAAGGGGATGAAGGGAATCTTTTTTTCATTCAGCCAGGCGGCAATTTTGGTGACCGATTCATTTTTATAGGCTAAAATAGCAATATCGGAATAGTTGTAGCCCCGGCTTTTTAGCTCAGCCACAAGCGACTGAACTTTGTTTTTAACCTGAGTCAGCTGGTCACTTGAGCCGGTCTCATTTTCGCGGGCAGAATCTCTGGCCTCAGAATCCTCGCTTTCTTCCAGCGTCTCGTTATCGGGAGAGAAAAATTCAATTTCCACATGACCGGGATGAGCTTCCTTCAGCTTTTCTTCAGAAACCTCCATGTTAAAATCGTCGAGACCGCTCTGGCTGGCCGGACCCTGATATTCTTCAAGTTTACGCATGCCTGCGGGAAAAATTTTTTCCACAAAATCCAGAATTTTTTTCCGGCTGCGGCGATTAACTGTCAGCTCTCTGACCTGGACCTGAACCGGGAGAAAACCTTCAATTTTCTTTTCCAGATTCATCATGATTTCATAGTCAGCTTCGCGAAAGCCATAAATGGCCTGTTTAGTATCACCGACAAGAAAGAGGCTGCCTCCCTGGGCCAGGGAATTTTCGATGAGAGGCTTAAGATTGAACCATTGAAGAGGGGAGGTATCCTGAAATTCATCAATCAAATAATGATAGATCCTGTCACCCAGACGAAAATAAACATCCGGCACTATCCCTTGATGGAGGTAGGAAGCCAGACGGCAGCTGATATCGTCAAGGAGGATGATATTTCTTTCTCTTTTGGCCTCGTCGAGAAGAAGGATTAAATCGTCATAGGTTTCAAGATAGGGTCGGAAATAGAGGCGAGAATAGGCCAGTTTAAAGGAATTTAAAGCTTCCTGGAATTCCTGCCAGGCCTGTTGGGCCAATTCGTAGCCCCTGTTTTGAGCCAGATTTCCTTTGCCCGGCTTATTAATTGGCATGGCCTTTAAGCTTTTATCAAGCAAATCGGCCAGGAAGCCGCTTTTTATTTTCTCAAGAAGTCCCGGGAAAGAAGAATCCTTCCGGAAGGCCAGCCCTGACTCCTGGACAATTCTTTCAATCTTCTCAGCCGCCTGCTGCAGTTTTTGCCGGGCCAGGTCAAGTTCCTCAGAGGGAAAATTTAAACAGGGGCGCCTGTTCATGGCTTCCAGACGGCTGTAGAGCTCGAGAAATTTCTTCTTGATATCCTCGGTCGGATCCCATTTAAAGGCAGCCTCGCTCTGGCTCATCTCCTGAAGAGAACTGGCGATAGCCATTAGCCTTTCTCCTTCGGCTGAATCAGGCGTCACTTTTCTCAAGAAGCGATAAAAGGCATAGTCAATAAGAGGCAGAGGATTGAGGGAGATTTCAAAATCAGGGCTGAGGCCGAGATCAATAGCCGCTGCCCGGAAGACTTCAGCCAGAAAGCTATCAATAGTCATTACCTGGAAATCGCTATAGCGAGAAAGCAAATTTTCCAGGGTTTTTTCGGCTCTGGAAGCCAGTGTTTCTTTATCCAGCCTGACCAATGGCTGAAGCTCAGCAAGAGTTTTTTCCTGGCCAAAATAACAATCTTTGAGCCACTGGATAATCCGGCTTTTCATTTCCTTGGCCGCATTGCGGGTAAAGGTGATGGCCAGAATCTGTTTGAGGTCATTATTCTTTATCCTGGGCGAAAGCAGAAACTGGGTGTAACGGAGGGTCAGGGCATGGGTTTTTCCTGTTCCGGCTGAGGCTTTCAGCAGAATGAACTGGGGAAAGGAGATTTCGGTATCCGCCTGAAGAATTTCATTGGCTGCCATCAGTTTAAATCTTGATCTTATCCGGCCATTAATTTCACGGTTAGATGCACTTAATAAAAATATACTCTCTCCTCCTCCATCCGGTCAATGGAGTCATCTCCTTTGAGTTCTATCCCGCCAGACGAGATCCGGTTTTTCAGGCAAAAGAAGAGCAGGTTCTTCAGAAGAGAGGGGAAGGAGGAACCAGGTGACCTGCTTGATATTATTTAACATAACCTCATTAATTCCATCCGCATTATGAGGCCCTTTCATGAAAATTTGGAGCGATTTATTGGGCCTGTAACAGCTGTATTTCTTTTAAAATCAATAAGATATAAAATTTTAAGCCAGTCAAAAATGCCTTTTAACATTGAAGGTTGATTTATTATTTTTCTAATCTTTAGAAAGGGGCTAGAAAAGGTTTTTAAAAATCTCTCCTTTACCCTGATAAAAGTGCTTAACTAAGCAAAAAACTAAATATTCATGATAAAAAAGCGCCCAATCCACCTCATTTATTAAGGATGAGTCGTATTATTAAACATCAGGTTTTCTTGCTTTTGCGCAGCCGCCGCGAGCCAAGAATCCCACCTCGGAGAAAGAGACCGGCTCCAAGAACAAAACCAAAGTTATACCAGTTGCCATTATTATGAACTTCGTAAAACCGTACCTTGCTGGTAAAAAGAGAAATGATAAAAGTTAGAGGGGAGAGAAGACCATGCCAGAGGCCCTTCCAGAAGCCAGCTATTTTACCCTGGGGCGAGGGCGATTTTTCTACCGGATTCGGCCCGGGAAGACAGCTAACCAGAAAAAGCATCCCGATCAAAACCAATAAGGAAATAAGCTTACTTTTCATTTTTATCTCCTGTTATTTTAAATTGGTCGAATTCTGGCCGCTTAAAGAAATTTTATAATCACTGCTCTCCTTCCCCTTTTCAGAGAAAGTAAAATTTTTAGATCGGCTCGCTCAAAATTAACTCCAGTTTAATTGGAAATTATCGGCAGGTCAAGCTTCAAAGCTCATCCTTAAAAATCGCAGTGGTTTCAGCTATATTTTATCATGAATATCAAGCTTTCTCTTTGCTTTAATAAGCCCCTGGGTCAGGGAAAAGTAAGGTTTAATAAAGCCTTATCCTCGTTCTTTTTGAAAATTGACGGGAAAAATCTTTATTCCCGTTCAAAATGGATTCAGAGCTCGATTAAAGCTTTATAACTTATTGATTTGGAAAGAAATGAAGCATTATATGGGCAAGAAAAATTACGACTCTTTTCCCCGCTGAGCCCCTTTTAAATTTCAAGCTCGCAAGAGGTTTTAAACTCACACAGCCCTGAGCCCTTGTTTTTAGAAAAGATAACCCAGAGAAACTGTAAAGACATAGTTGTTCATTTTAAGTTCGTAGGTCATATCCTGGGCCATGGGAAATCCCAGCGGAGCAAACTGGGAGGCTGGTACAAGCACCTGATAGCGGTTGGCGTTAAGGCCAAAAAAGAATCTCTGATCAATTGTCAGTCGGCCTTTATTCAGATTTAAATCCAGGCCGCCGCCGATGACCAGACTCCATTCCAGATTATTGGCCTCCTTTTTAATATCCTTTTTCTCAATAAGAGTAAATTTAAAATCGGGAACGGTGATGTTAATTTTGCTTTTCACTCTGGCCGTAAGATTTATACCCAGAGAAGGGCCGATGAGGAAGGTTGGACAGACCCGGGTTGAAACCGGAAGGGAAAGCTTAAAAAGCAAGGGCATCTCGAGATAATTCAGGGAGCGGGCATCATTAACTTTAATGGCGACGCCGGGAAGATTAACGGGAACATCAACCTCGTAATGTCCGCCTTTTTGAAAATAAAGTATTTCAGGCTGAAGGGAAAAGTATTGATTGATTTCCCAGCTGGCTATAAGACCGGCGGAGAAGCAGCTCAGGGACATCTTTTCGACTTCAAAGCCAGGTTCAGTCTTCTGTCCGCGGAGCTGACCCTGATTATAACCTGCCTTAGCCCCAAGAGAAAAGCTCCTGCGAGCCGCAGAAGCTGGGAAGGCCAGGTGAGTGATCATCAGGAATGAAAAAATAAGCACGACCGCCAGGATAGTTTGTTTCATTTTTCCATGCCTTGATTTTATCATCAGAATCATTTTATATAAAAAAAGAAAAATCTCAAAAATTTTATTGACATCTAAAATTTTAGCTTTACAGCTGCTCTCAGCCTGATGTCATTTCTGAAATTAGATTCTTTTTGGTAAGATTTAAATATGTTTCCTGGTCTCTTATCCTTCTGGCTGCCGTTAATCCTTGGCTCTCTGACCTTTCTCGCTTTATCAAGCATGCCCCTTTTGAAAGAGGAAAATCAAAATAGCCGGGATTTTGATTATCGTCTGTCGATAATTATCCCGGCAAGAAATGAAGAAGAGAATCTGGAGAGGCTTTTAAATTCGATTGACGGTCAAACGCTGCCTGTAAATGAAATTATTGTTGTCGATGACCATTCAGAAGACAGAACAGGCCAGATTGCTTTGAATCATGGAGCCAGGGTGATCCGGGTTCCTGAACTTCCTGATGGCTGGCTGGGCAAGAGCTGGGCCTGCTGGCAAGGTGTTCTTGCCTCAGAAGGTGACCTGTTAATCTTTCTGGATGCTGATGTTTTCCTGGAGAAAGGAGCCATGGAAAGGCTCATCAATCTTTACAAAAAAAAGAAAGGTTTGATTTCAGTTCAACCCTATCATTTTATGGTCAGAAAAGATGAGAAACTATCAGCCCTTTTTAATTTCATCCTCACTCTTAATATGAGCCTGCCTTTGCTTTTCAGAAAAATAATCAGGCCCTCTGGAGCTTATGGCCCCTGCCTGGTCTGTCATCGCCAGGACTATCTGGCCGCCGGCGGCCATGAGGCGGTTCGCGGCGAAATCCTTGAGGATATGGCTCTTGGTCGGAAGTTTCTGGAAAAGGGAATCCCCGTTCACCTCTATGGCGGTAAAGGAACGGTTTTTTTCCGCATGTACCCCCGGGGTTTCTGGCAGCTTATTGAGGGCTGGACAAAAAATTTTGCCTCAGGCGCCTTTTCCTCCAACCCCATCTCCCTTCTCATTTGTGCTGGCTGGGTGACATTCTGTCTTTCTGCCCCTCTGAATGTAATAAAGGGATTTTTGACTCAGCAGTATCCGCTGGTCATTATTTCTTCTATTCTCTATTTATTTTTTGCGGCTCAAATCTGCTGGGGTTTAAATCGCCTGGGCAACTTTGGCATGGGCCCGGCTATTTTTTATCCTCCTTACCTTCTCTTTTTCATAGCCATCTTTTTCCTCAGCCTCTTTCAAACTTATGTCCGGAGACAGGTAAGGTGGAAAGGGCGAAAAATTAAACTGACTAAATGTTAATAAAGTTCCGGGAAATATTTAAAAAATAAATATCAATCAAAGCCGGGTTTTTCCGCAAAAAAACGCGGTCCTCCATAACGATAAACTGATCCAAATTCAAGCCGCTGATGATAGCGGTAAAATCTGATAACTTTAGCCAAAAAAGTCTGAAGAAAGAATATTCAAAAATTCAGAAAGAGGAGGATTTCCCTTAAGAGAATAAGAGAAGAGGAAGGGAGCAGGAAATTTGTGGGCTGGAAAAATCTGAAAAGCTCGCTCCGATAAAATTTAAATGAAATTTCTTTTAAAATTCCGATTTTGATATCTGGACGGCAGGGCAGGAAATTACTTAAAGAATAAAGATTGAGATTAATCTTTAATTTAATTGGTCTTTTCCAAGCTGATTTTATCCAGCAAGGGGCGCCATTTTTTCATCAGTTCTTCGTTAAGATCGAGAGGTGGCTGAGCGTCGGGTGGAAGAAAGGAGCGATAAGGATGACTCTTCGAATAGGCTTCAAATTCATCCCGGATTTTCTTAAGCTCCTGGGGTTTGGTCAGAAGGTCTATGGCTGAAGCTGCCATGGCCTTAGCACCGGCATTCAGGCCCTTCCAGGCAGTTGAGCCATAATTGCAGGCGACAGAAGACCAGTGATGGCCAATAGCTCCTGGAACCTGTCCCGGAAAGCGAATGGTGGCCAGAGGGGCCACAAGGGAGACATCCCCCACATCCGAAGAACCGCCCCCGATATCGCCGCCTCTTGGCTCCCTGAGGCGGCTGACCTCCCTGGGCATACCTTTTTCTTCGACACCCAGCTCCTTCTGCAGGGCCCTGGCAAAAGCTTCCTCTTCCTCGCTCCACTCGGGCATGCCGACGAGCTCTATATTTCGCTGGAACAATTCAGCCAGAGCTTTATTAGCATGACGCTGATGAACAGCGCTCAACACTCTGACCTCAGCCAGTTCGGTTTCTGTGGCCAGAGCCGCGGCTTTGGCGCAATTGACAATTTTCTGAAACATCTCTTCCACTCGCTCATCGCTGTTGCGGATATAATACCAGACACTGGCTTTATCGGGGACCACATTGGGGGCCTCGCCGCCAGCGAGAATGACATAATGAAGCCGATGCCCCAGATTAAGGTGCTCGCGGAAATAATTGGCTGCAATATTCATTATTTCCACTGCATCCAGGGCACTTCGCCCCAGCCAGGCCGAGGCGCCATGGGCCGTTTTTCCTTTGAAAGTAAAAATGACGGAGAAAAGGGCATTACCACTGACACCATAATCAGTACCGAAATCTGAAGAGCTGTGATTATCAATGACAGCGTCAACGTCATTAAATAAGCCAGCTCTCACCATAAAAGGCCGGCTGATTAAAGTTTCCTCAGCAGGAGAGCCATACATTCTGATTGTTCCTTTCAGGCCAAATTTGACCATAGCTTCTTTCACCGCAATGGCCGCGGCGGCCGCCGCCGTACCCATGGTATTATGTCCACAGCCATGGCCTGGAGCTCCGGGAACGAGTGGCTCCTGTCTGGGTACCCGACCCTTTTGAGAGAGCATGGGCAGAGCATCATATTCTCCGAGAATGGCGATAACCGGCTTACCTGAACCATATGAGGCTACAAAAGCGGTGGGCATTCCGGCCACTCCCCGGTTAACTGTGAAACCAGCTTCTTCCAGCGTATCAGCCAGAAGTTTTGAGGATTTATATTCCTGGAGACCAAGCTCAGCATAGGTCCAGATGGAGTCGGAAATCCGGCCAAATTTTTCTATGATTTCAGGCCGGGAGAGCCAGTCAAGGACGAATTTCTTTTCCTTCTCGATTTTGACTTTTGAGGGAGCGGAACCTGGTTTCTGAGCTAATGAAGAGGTAAGAGAAAAAGAAAAAATTAAAAAGAAAATTATAAAAAAAGTGACAACATTTAAATAAGAGAATTTTTCCTTGGCTTTCATTTGCTTTGCCTTCATTTTTCCCTCCTGTTCTTTTCTTTTTTAAACGGGCACTGTTTTAATTGTTTGATGTGTTTCTTTTTTAGTTTCTTTATCAATCTTTTTTATAAACAGGATAAATATCCTTGGGTATATTTTTATAGGGCAAAAGGGTCAGGTCAGCCGGTCCCCAGCCAGGAGCATCCACTTCAAAAACAGCTCCAGCCAGGCCTGTATCCACAAAGCCGCGGCGGAAATGAACCCTTGATTTGAGCACAATTATTTCGAGTTTTTTCCAGTCGATATTCAGGGCCTCGAAAATCCCTGGGTTGGTTACCTGCATTAAAACAGGAGTAATAATAACGCGATTATTCTGGCCAAAGCGCAGCACAGCTATTGGCTCCCGGCCATATTGTCCAAGGTATTCAATCTGACCCTCAATTCGGACGGGCGAGCCGGCAAATTCATCAGAATAACCACCGAGATTAATGGAAATAGAGTCGCCAACCTTATACTTAGCCTGAATCTCTTCAAGGGCCCGTTCATCCCTGAGTGTCGCCAGACAAAAATTTTTAGCTCCTTGCCTTATTAATTCTTCAAGAATATGAGTTGAGCCACCGGTGCGGTCACTGTGGTCAGCAATGATGACCGGGGTTTGGCCTTCCCGGGCAGCAGCTATGGCCATGGCCACCCCTTCACGGGTCTTAGGCAATTTTTTGCCAGCAAAAACATGTCTTAATCGCCAGATATAATCGGACATATCCTGGGCAATGTTTTCGGCGAGATTTTTATCATTGTTGGTAACCACCATGACGGTGGCGCCGACATCGGGAACATCAGCATAGGCGAAGCCAAAGGCGACGGAAACATAGGTTCCCGGATATTCGCATTCCCAGATTCGAGCTCTTTCCATTATTTCCATGGCGGGCGAAGTTCCTGTCCCCTGGTAAACGCTGGGGGTTATTACCCCTGGTTTTCTTACAGCCATCACCGGCTTATATTGTCCCCTTATAGTTTTAATCATAACTCTGGCGGCTGTTTCGCCCGTCAGAAAAGTGTCATAATGGGGATATCTTTTACAAATAAAAACGGCCGAAGCAGCTTCAGCCAGCTCATGGTCCTCATTAGCATGAAGATCCAGGGTAACCATGATGGGAATCTGACCGACAACCTGTCTGACTCGCCTGACGAGCTCAGCCTCTGGTTTAGGAATTTCCCGGACAGCCATGGCGCCATGCAGGGCCAGGTAGACGCCATCAAAGGGGCCAAGGGCTTTCAGGTCTTCGATAATCAAGCCAGAATATTTATCAAAAGCTTCCCGGGTGATCCAGCTGCCAGAGGAACCACCACGAGCATCTCGGGGCGAAGTCAAAGGGACAAGTTCAATCTGACCGTATTCTTCACAGGCCGCTTTGAAGCCACCGATATAGCTCCTGTCATTATTAATAAAATCACGGGTAGGCGGTCCATAGTATTCCCAGTCTTCAACTGTCGTTTCACCGGGGCAAAAGGTACAGGTTTCATGGGAAAAAGTAGCGACAGCGATTCGAATCTTCGGCTTTTCCTGAGCCTTCTCGCAACCAGACATAAAAAGGACCACAGCCAGAAAAATTATCCATAAAGTAAAAAAATTCTTTCCTAAATTTCTTAATTTTAAGCAGAGCATTTTTTCCTCCTGGGTAAAATAAAATTTTTTCTTTTATATACAATGAAAAAAAGAATTTTTCCAGGTAATGAACTTCCCCCCATTAACTGGACAATAAAATAGGGAATTTTTAGTGCATTTTAGCTTCCGCCCCCGGCATCTGATTTTAGCCTTTTTTAATAAAAAGACCATTTTCCTCCCTCTCCCAAAGAGCTTAAACTCTTTTCATCAAGCGAAAGTCCTTATCTCTTCAGCCCGAAAAGATGCCGAGCAACCAAAATATACTTCCTGGGGTGTCTTGTATCCAAGGGCTGAATGTAACCGCTCTCCGTTGAAAAAAACAAAATAGTCAGAAATCCTCCTTCGGGCCTCCGGCACAGTCTCATAAGAGTGAAGATAAACCTCCTCATACTTTACCGTTCGAGCGAGCCGCTCAATAAAAATGTTATCAAAGACTCTTCCCCGACTATCCATCGAGATTCGAATGCCCTCCGCTTCCAGCCTCCGGGTAAACTCCAGACTGGTGAACTGGCTTCCCTGGTCAGTGTTGAAGATCTCCGGCTTAGAGACAGTAAGAGCTCTCCCCAGGGCATTAAGACAAAAAGTTCGATCAAGCCACGTTGAAACCTCCCAAGAGAGAACATAACGACTCCACCAGTCCATCACTACTACCAGGTAAACAAAACCATGAGCCAGGCGAATATAAGTAATATCAGCTCCCCAAATTTAATCAGGGCAACTCACGTCAACATCAGCCAGCAAATAAGGGAAGATCCTATGCCCTGGATGAGATTGGCTGGTCTTCTTCTTAGGATAAACCGCTTCTTGCCCCATTACCCTCATCAACCTCTCTACCCGCTTGTGATTAACCTTATAACCCATCCTTCTAAGCACCGCCGTCATCCTGGGTGAGCCATAAAAGGGTCGCTTCGTATACTGTTCATCGATGAGCCGCATCAGGATGAGGTTCTCTTCACTCTCGCCCTGCCCCCGGTAATAATAGGATGAACGAGATAAACCAACAAGTTCACATTGCTTAGACACTCGAAGCTTCCCCCCAGCCTCAATCAAGAGTCGTCTGTCCTTCAGCGAAGCTGCTGCAATTTTTTTTAAGCCAGTCATTCTCTACTTTGAGTTGACCTATCTGCCGGTAAAGTTCTTCTTCCAGTCCCTGTCGCTCTTTGTTATCATGACTGCTACCTCGGGAAAAGATACCTGGAAGAGCCTCCAGAGCTTTGTCCCGCCATAGGCGGATTTGGTTAGGATGAACCTTAAATTCTGCCGCCAACTGGGCCATCTTTTTTTTTCTTTGATTACTTCCAGGCCACTTTAGCCTTAAAGACCGGGTCATGCCGGTTTCTCATACCCTGCATTTTACCATACCTCCTTTCTCATGAAGACGAGGCAAAATACACCTTAAACACCTGTCCAATTTTTGGGGGAACCTCAATTAATTTAAAAAAAAATAATACTTTAAAAAAAAAGAAATACAATTTTTATTGATTTTTATTATGGTAAATATTATTTTTAAATGGGGAGGAAAAAAAATGAATAAATATTTAAAAGCGATATTATGTTTAGCGTTTCTTTTTATTCTTCTCCGTTTAACATTATTTTGCGGTGATCGCATAAACTGCAAGGCCAGTAATTGTGGTGAAGGGTGCATATATGGAGAGCGCGTAGATGCATCATATTGCACAGGATGTATTATATATTATTGTTATAATGATAAAACCCAAGAAAGAGAAAATGTTGCTTGTTCTTATATGGCTGAATAGTTGAATAAATAATAAGGACAATTTTCTTTAATAATTTAGAAGAAAGAGTTTTTTAAATGAAAAATAAAAAGTTATCTATTTTAATGTTATTTTTTTTAAACATTTCATTTGCGCAAAATATTAATAAAATCCAATTTGAATACAAAGATCAAGGATTTTATCGTTCAATTACAGATTTTATTATAATAAATGACAAAATAATTATATGTGATTTTTTTAGAGGCAGAGTATATTGCTATAAATATTCAAATGGAAGAGCTGTTTTTTTATATGAAATAGGAAGACCCGGCCAAGGCCCTGGCGATATTGAAAAGCCTTTTGCTGTATCTGCTTATGATGATTTTATATCAATTAAAGATCAACAAGGTATATCTACATTTAAAATTGATGGACAATTTTTATCAAAATTTAGGACATTTTCTCCTTACATTGCTTTCGTTTTAATAAAAGACAAGATATACTATTTAAATGCTAATATGATCAGCAACTTTTTAATAGACGTTTTCGATTTGAACGGAAAGCTTTGTTTTCAATTTGGAGAAAAATCGTTTAGCCAAAACAGAAACGAGATCGATAGCTTAAATTCTTTTCGAGAATTTTTAATTTACGATGGATTTTTATTAACAGATGATAACTATTTATACTACATTAACAATAGATTTGGCACCTTGGATAAATATTCCCTTTCAGGAAAAAAAATAATAACGGTCAATTTAATTGAAAAACTGGACGAAAATGCCAAAGTTAAGGTAAATATAAATAAGAATAAATTAATTAAGCCGCAATATTTAATTCTAGATAAAGGAAGAGCGGGAGAAAAATCACTTTTTATGGATGCTTATATAGATTCTGATTATATCTATTTATTAATGGATCAGTACGATGCCATCTATAATAAATCGACCGATCTAGTTGATATAAAAAGAGTCAGTATAAATAATTTTAAAGTTTCATCTTTTTATTCGCATAAACTATATAAAAAAGAAAGGTTATCAAACATCGCTGTAAAAAGTGTTAATGAAGGTATCTTGATTTTATTAGATATAGATTCTGAGGAAGGGTTGAATATATATGAGATCTTTTTATCTAAAATCAATAGATCATGAATAGAAGAAAGCTAACATTATTATATATAATAATGTTAGCGATTATAATTATTATATTTGTGTACAAAAAAACCAGCGATGGAATTGATTGCTTTCTTTTTAAAAAAAGGTTATCTAATTATTTAAAAGAAAATAATATTAAAAATGTGACGCAAATATTCTTTCTTTTCGGACATACTAGCACAATATGCTCTACTTGCCCTATTGGAAGAAAAATATTAAGCGCGTTATATGATAAAGACGCAATTTACATTTTCCCTGATGATTATTCCTATAATGATATAGAAATATTTAGACTGAATTTTCCAGTTGCTGGTTCAATATTGGTAACTAATGAAGATTGGAAAAAGATCATTTATTTAATTATGGGTTGCCTACGAATTAAATCGGTCGGAAAAAATATTATATTGGAAATTGATAAAAAAGGTAAAGTGGAACACATATATATAATAGAATGAAGATGACCCAATTTTAATTTAGCTATGATTCAAAATAAAACTCGATGGAATTTTTAAAATGGCGAAGACATCTGATACAGTCTGTTTCGTTGCAAATTATTATATTTTTAGCCGCTTAATAGATGGACATAATCCTTATTACTTACAAAAGAAAATGTGCTTCGGCTCATGAGATAAATTTTCTTATCTCCTTGTTAAGAGGCGTGATATATTACGAGAAAATCGTAGCATAGATTTACGAGCACTCGGTCATCCGTTTTTGTTCGATACAAATTCGGAGTATTAAGCAAGGTTATGTTTAAAACGCGCAGCGTTGAAAAATTTATAAGATGTGGCATCGTCTCCTTTAAGGTTTTTTAGAAACGAAAGGATGTTTAGATGTCCCGGCCAAGGCTTTCGCCTGAGTAGGTGAATTTTATCATTAAAATGATGACGGTAGAATACTCGACCGGGGGCGTCCGTAAGCTCGGGGCGATAGAGGATACGATTCATTTGCTATTGAATTAAGCGGGCGATTGAAGCAAAAAAGCAGCCAGGCCTTAAAGAAAAGATAATTTCAGGATAAAAGAAAAAGCAATTAATTTTGGGAAAGAGGATGCCTGTTATAAGCGATTAGAGAGAAGCCTTCTTGTAATTTAATGAATTTGATTAGCAATTCGATTTTACCTTTTTCAATTTAAGATATTAATTCATTTTTAATTCACAGTCCGATTCAGGATGTAATCTGGCTAATCTGCCTTTTCCCCTGGCGATTCTGATTTTTAAATTAGATATGTGTTGAATTGGTTAATTGTCGTCGTAGCTTTCCTCGAGGACATCCGGCGTTCTGAGCTGAAAAGGCATCCTGGGTTCGGGAAGTGGCTTATCCAGTTTATTCCAGTCAGGTGGCTCTATTTTGAGTAGATGCCGGACAAAGAAATCATTTCTTTTTCTTTCGCCATAGGCACCACCTGAGCCATGATTGGCGCCAGGAACGACGAGCAGATCAAAATCTTTTCCTGCTTTTATCAGAGCGTTGACGACCTGCATGGTTGTGGCTGGATCGACATTGGTGTCAAGTTCAGGCACAATCAGGAGTAATTTCCCTTTGAGTCGGAAGGCATTAACTGTATTGGAAGAAGCTTCATATTCAGGTCCCAGGGGCCAGCCCATCCATTGCTCATTCCACCAGATTTTATCCATACGGTTATCATGGCAGCCAGCTGCGGCCACGCCAACCTTGTAAAAATCAGGATAAAAGAGAAGAGCGGCCATGGCATTCTGGCCGCCAGCTGAGGTGCCGTAAATGCCCACCCTGGTTAGATCATAGTAGGGATATTTAGCAGCTACCGCCTTATGCCAGAGAATGCGGTCGGGAAAACCAGCATCCTTTAAATTTTTCCAGCAAACATCGTGAAAGGCCTTAGAGCGATTGCTTGTCCCCATGCCGTCAATCTGAACGACAATGAAACCAAGCTCGGCCACGGACATCATCTGGTTATAGGCAAAGAAGCTCTTGGGCACAAAGGAACTGTGGGGGCCGGCATAAATATATTCAATGACTGGATATTTCTTTTTGGGGTCAAACTTAATCGGTCGGATGATAATTCCCCAGATATCGGTTTTACCATCCCGACCCTTGGCCACAAAGACTTCAGGCGCCCGCCACCCAGCCTTGATCAGTTCGGTTATATCTGCCTTTTCCAGTTCCATCAGAACTTTTTTATCTTCACTTCGTCTCAGCTGCATCACGGGCGGCAGGTCGACTCGAGAATAGAGGTCAACGTAATATTTAAGATCAGGGGAAAGAGTTATCGTATGGTTGGCATCAGCTTCCGTCAGGGCTTCAAGGCCAGTGCCATCAAAGTTGATCCGGTAAAGATGGAGAAAATAGGGGTCCTTTCCTGGATACATACCGCTTCCGAGGAACCAGATCTGATGCTTCTCCTCGTCAACCCTTTCCACACTGCGCACCACCCATTCACCCCGCGTAATCTGGTTTTTAACCTGTCCGGTGCGGCCATCATAGAGATAGAGATGATTCCAGCCGTCGCGTTCTGACATCCAGATAATTTCCCGACCGTCGTCAATATCGTAGCGGAATTTTTTGCTCGAATAACAGAAAAAGGTGGCACATTCTTCATTGATAATAGCTCTGGCTTTTCCTGTCGTGGCGTCCACTTCAATTACCCGGTAAACCTGATGGCCCCGCTGGTTATATTCAAAGGTGAAGGCCCGGCTATCCTTCCACCACTTTATCTCGGAAAGATCGTAGGGATTGGGGAAAAGGCTGTTGTCGATGTTTATCTGGGTTCTGGTTTCGACGTGGAAAAGAACGGGCTGTTCAAGATCGAGGGGATCACCGGGTTTGGTGTAACCAAGGCTAAAGTATTTCGGCTGAAGCTGATCAGCCGGTGAAGAATCGATATATTGAATTTTTCGATGAAGGCCCGGTCGCAATCTATAAGCAGCAATTTTGCTGGAATCAGGGGACCAGGTTATGGACTGAAAAGTATAATAATTGCCCTCATTGCCATCCCAGCTCAGGGGAAATTCTTCTTTTTTCTCCTTGGATCTTAGCCAGATATTATAATTGCGAATAAAGGCTTCCCAGCGGCCATCGGGCGAGGTTTTGACTTCAGTTGAGGCTGCCTGAGGTGGTGGTCCACCTACATCCTGCCAGCCATCACCCCGGGGCGGTCTGGCCGGACCAATCTTTTTCAGGGCATAGGTCGAAAGATCGCAGCGCCATCTTGAATCAGCATATTCGAATTCAATGGCCTTTTCATTATCCACAAAATTAAAAGTCATAAAGGGCAGAGTCGAAGCTGTAAATTTGCGGCCAGTTTCTTTGCTCAGAGCCTCGGCGAGCTTTCCATGGTCAAAGGCCGCAGCCTTGGTTAACTTTTCGGCATCAACCACCACGAATTCATGGCCACCTTTAACTGTTTTTCGATACCAGAAGCGCGGGGTTTTATCTATCCAGTTGGCCCTTTCGGCTACATTAATGGCCAGACCCTGAAATTTTTCCCTCAGGCTGGCTGCCCGCTCATAATCCTCAAGTTTGCCCTGAGAAAAGAGCGGAAGAAAGCTCATAAAAAGACAAAAAACAATTCCCAGGAGAATGAAGCCTGATTTTCTTTTCATTAGCCCTCCTTTTAAAACCGAATTTAAATCTTAGAAATTTTCCTTCCCATTCCGTGCTTTTTAATAAAAATCATTGGCGTTAACGTTCCCATTCTGACCAACTGAAATTTTTTGTCAAGTCATCTATTTTTTTGAAAATTATTGGAGGAAAAGTATTTTTTAATTTATCGGCTTGAAATTAGAGATTAAAAGAAGAAGCAGAAATGGAGAAGCAATTGAAGACGGAAGGTGAAGAAGATTGAATTTAATTTCAGGAAAGTTTCTTTATTTTTTAGCCACCAGCAGGACATTCCAGGTGTCAGGACCAGCTGGCCTGGCAATATCCCCGAAGGCAGAAAGATGAAGAAACTTCAAGCCTGAAAGCTCAAGGAGTGGCTCAATCTCTTCTTTATAAAAATAGCGCATGAGGTGATTCTCCTCAAATTCAGCAGCAATCGAGCCATCCTCCCTTTCTATCAAAAGATGATAATGAACGAGACATTGATTTTTTTCCGGATGGAGCCTGGGTCTGGCCTGTCGAATAAGACGGCCCTGGCTGAAGGCGATGACCTTTTCTCTGACTTCTGGCTTAATGGTTTCAACCGCCGGCCCATACCAGAAGTCAGCCAGGAAAAGGCCGCCCGGTTCAAGATGTTTTTCCACTGTCTGGAGAAAGGCCAGAACATCTTCATTTTCAGGTTGATAGCCAAGGACAGCAAAGAGAGCCAGAACAGCTTCAAACTTGACCCTGAGGTTAAGTCGCCTGACATCGCCTCTGATGAACAGGGGTGGAGTCGTGCCAGGCGGAAGATGGAAAGAGTCTTTTTTCTGGCGGGCTATTTTCAGCATTGGTTCAGAAAGATCCACCCCGATGACCTGATAGCCCCGGCAAGCCAATCTCCAGGCATGATTGCCCGTGCCGCAACCGAGGTCAAGGACTCTTTTGACTCTGAGGGCGGAAAAGCGATCGAAGGCAGCTTGAATAAGTTCGCATTCGCCTTCGTAATCCTTATCGGCGTAGATGAGGTCATAGAAAGAAGAATAGGCTTCCCCGAAAGCAGAAATGGTCATTGAAGGATCTTTCTTATGGCCTCACAGACTCTGTTTATCTGAGATTCAGTTAAGGTCAGGCCTGAAGGAAGGTATAATCCCTGGCTGGAAAGATAGTCAGTGACCGGGAAGGGTTCTTGAGTTACGAGACCTCTCTTGATTAAAGCGGGCTGCCGGTGAAGGCCCACAAAAAAAGGCCTGGTTTCAATTCCCTCCTCAGCCAGGAGCTGGCCGAAATGGCGGGCATTATAGCCAGTTTCAGGACGGAGGACTATCCCATACATCCAGTAAACATTTTTCGCCCAGGGTTTTTCGACTGGCAGCTGCAGACCGGGAATATCTTTCAATCTTTCCTGATAGGCCATGGCCAGCCAGCGCTTTTTAGCCAGGCGTTCCTCCATAATCTCAAGCTGAGCCAGGCCAATGGCCGCCTGTAGATTGGTCAGACGGAAATTGAAACCAATGTCCTCATGAAGGAAACGTTCCCTGGTGCCAAAATAAAGATTGCGGAGCAGACGAGCCTTTTCAGCCATAGCCAGGCTATCAGTTAGAACCATCCCCCCTTCGCCCGTAGTAATTATTTTATTGGCATAAAAACTGAAGCAACTTATATCGCCGAAACTGCCGCAGCGACGGTGCTTATATTCAGCCCCATGGGCTTCAGCCGCATCTTCAATGATTCTCAGATGATAGCGATAGGCCAGGTCAAAGAGAGGGTCCAAGTCAACCGGATGACCATAAATATGAACAGCCATAATTGCTCTGGTCCGGGGAGTTATTTTTTCCTCGACTTTAGTCACATCAACACACCAAGTTTCTGGATCAGCATCAACGAGAACTGGCCTGGCTCCCCAGCTAACCACAGCCACAGCGCAGGCAAACATGGTGAAGTCAGGCAGAATGACCTCATCTCCAGGCTGAAGGTCGAGACAGCCCAGAGCCACCTGTAAAGCGGCTGTGCCGCTGCTCACCGCAATACCATAGTCGCGGCCGCAATAGCGAGCCCACGCCTTTTCAAAGGCTTCAACATATTCACCAGCTGAAGAGATCCAGCCCCGCCGCAAACAATCCTGAACCAGCTCCAGCTCTCTTTCCCCGATAAGGGGCTCACTCACCGGAATCCATTCTTTAGCTGCAGACATTCAGGCAGCACCTCTTTTTCTTGAATTTATTTTTTTTAATTTTAGACCTTGATTTTTATAATAGCAAGTAAAAGAAGGCTGCTGTTTAAAAAATTTTTGACTTCAGGAAATTTATGTCGGTAATAATTTAAGACTCGATCGGCTCCCCTCTAAGGGCAAGAGTGAGATTTTAAAGCTCTAATCTGGATCACTTTTAAAAGACAGAATGAGAAAAAAACCTGTTTCCATTTAAGAATTGATTTTTATCTCACCTAACATCTTATAGCTATCGGTGTTAAAAGAAAAACCTTCGCTAAAGGCCTGATAAATTACCACACTTTTTACGGAAGAGCCGTAAAAGAAAGGAAGAAAAATTTTTTTGAAATATTTTCCTGAGGCCAATTGATTCAATTCTAGTTTAGGGCAGAGAATAAAGAAGAAAAATTCAGGCTAGGACTTAAGCCCGGAAGATAAGGCAAAATCAGGCTGGAAGCTTCGGTCCGGAAAAGAAATTGAGTCTAATTAAAAATAAAAGATTTCGGGTCGAGGCTAGACGAATGAACCGGGCTGGTCAATGGTCAGGAAAACCTAAGCACTCTATTTCTTGAATTGACCAGTGGTAAAGGGGATGGTCAGCCGTTAAGTTGAAACGCAGAAAACGAAGCCTGGTCAGGGGAAGAACAATTTTTACATGATAGCTGGCTAAGTCTTCAATCGTTTCCAGATCAAAATAGGGAAAGTAATTATTATAAGAGGCTATTTTTTCCCAGTTAATGTTATCGGAGGAAACTTCGACTTCAAAATGGCGGGGATAATCAAATAATTTATTTTTGAGATAAAGGCGAACTTCAGCCAGCCAGATCTCCTGGCCAAAATCAATCCAGAAGAAATCGTTCTTTTGTTGCAATCCGGCTGTTGACCAGCCGGTCTCCAGGGAATTATCTACGGCCAGTCGAGCGTTAACCACATTGGAACTTGCCCAGACCTTCCAGTTATTTTTGTCTTTAATCCAGGTTAATCTGGACAGAAGTTCGGCTTCGTTCAGAAATTTTTCCTGAGATTTTAAAGAAAATTTATTTTTAAAATGAAGCCGATTTTTTTTCCCGGCTTCCTCGAGAACAAATTGATAGAGAAAATCATCCTGTTTCTGATCAATTAAAACTAATCTGTGCCCCCAGCTTTTCAGGTTCTCCATAATTTCCTTTCCCTTTTCAGGGCGATAACCCCTGGTATGCACCAGGACGAGGTCAATTTTGAGCCTTTCGAGCAGGGCCAGAGTGGCCTCGCTGGGGAAGCTTTCCAGAGCTTCCTGGAGAATACTGTAGGCTGGAGGAACGAAGCCACTGTAGCCGTTGACGATTCGGTGACGATGAAAAAGAGAATAATACATGGGCAAAGCTTCCTGATAATAATTCAACCGGCTGTCAGGCAGGGGAAGTTCAAGAAGAACCTTTTCTGCGGGCAGGGAGGTTATGGTTTGATAAATTTCTGGAAGCCGGCCTTTATCCGGGAGAGGAGCTAAAGGCAGGGGAATCGAAATCTGCTCACAAAGAATCAGGCCAGCAATTAAAATCAAAAAAGGTTTTCTGGGGAAAGCTATTTTCCTGGAGTTTAAAAAAGAAGCCAGGGCCAGGCCGGCCAGGACAGACAGCGAAAGCGAAAGCATGACGGAGAAACGAGCCGGGGCCCTCATCAATCTAAAAGGAGGGAGGAAGCGGTAAAGAAGATTGTAAGGGCCGGTCAAAAGATCAATTCCCCGAAAGGAAATAACGGGACCAAAAGAGAAAAGCCAGCTTAAAATAGCCATGGTTAGATAAAGATCGGCGTTAATCTGGGGCAGAGAAGGCGGCGAGGACTCAATTTTAGCTGGCCCTGAGTTCTGTCTTTTTTTCAATTCTTTCGTCTTTTTAGTCCAGATTTCGAGGGCCCTTTTCTTAATCTGGCGCCAGCCAGGATATAAACTCAGACGAAGGAAGCCGGCGATGAGAAGAATTAAAGCCGGGTTAATGAGGCGGCGGGATGAGAATCTGAAAAAGGCGAGCTCAAACTCAAAGCCGCCAGCAGACAGAATGATTAAAATATCCAGGAATAACAAAAAAATAAAAATGTCTAAAATGTAAAGATATATGGATTGTTTTTTAGATTTTCCTGGCTTTTTTCTAAAACTGAACCAGGCTTTAAGGCCTTTAACTAGAAAGGGCTGGTAAACTGGTTCAAAAAGGCGGCGGCAGCTCATCCAGAGAATCAATAAAAGCAAAGGAAGGAAGCCAGGTAAAACCTGCCTTTCGGGCGGGGCCTTGATCTTAAGAAGATGGCTCCAGAAAATATTCCAGGGAGGGGCGGCCAGATAGTCCTGGATTTCAGCCGAATAATTGCGGACATCATTGTAGGTCCATTTAAAATCCATTTTTTTATGAACTGGGAAATAGGGCAGAAAGAAAGGAATTAAAATTAAAGCCGCCAAAAGAACAAGCGAGATGGTTCTTAGCCAGAAACGCAGGTCTGGCCACCAGCCTTTATAAAAAACCAGAATGAGGCCGAAAAGTCCGAGAAAAAGGGAGGCAAAAAGGCCATAATGACCACAGCTCAGAGTCTGAAGAATGAGAAAGAATAAGGCTAGGGAAAGATTGGCCACATTCGGTCTTTCCAGATAGCGGTGAAGAAAGAGAAAGGAAAAGGGAAGCCAGGCTGAAAAAAGAAGTTCTAGATGACTGATATGGGCAAAGCAAACGGGTGAAAAGGCAAAAATCAAAGAGGAAATGAAAGCGGCGGAGCGGGACCGGGTAAGATAAAAGATCAGACAGTAAGCACCCACTCCCGAAAGGAAAAAAGATAAAAGCCAGAGAAAATTATAAGCAAAAACCAGATTTTGGCTGATGACAGCCGGCAGGATGGCCATGAAAGTCAGGGCGGGGACATAATCGCCATAAAGGACAGTTTTGGTGTGAGGATAAAAAATTCGGCCATCCCAGAACTCGGCCAGGCCTTCTTTTATTTTGGCCAGATTATGGCCAATAAGCCAGACATGATGGAGGGGATCGCCCAGATCAGAAGGGAGATGGTCTTGAAGATGAAAAGCTAAGGGATAGGTCATCAAAATGGTCAGAATTGCGAGCAAAATCAAAGGGAAAAGATGATGAGTTCTCTTTCTTTTATCAGCCTTCATTTTTAGCCCGATTTAAACCTGTCCTTCCCTTCATCGTTTTAATCTAAAATAACCTTCGCTAAGTATTTTACCCTGCTGGAAATGAGGCCTTCAATGAAATGATTTAAATATCAAGAGATTCATGCCAGGGTCTTATCTGGCCTCTTGAAAATCTCTCTCTGGGGAAGTAAATACTCTTTTTTCTTTGAGCCTGGCTTTCAAGTTGCAGCTGGAATTTAGAAAAATTCTTTTTCTTCCTGGCCGATATAAGGCCCCTGTTTGACTTCAAGAATTCGAGCATCTTCAAGGATTTCCAGGGCATGACCACCGGAGGCTAAAAGGATGGTATCACCAGGCCGGAGAATAACTGTTCTGGCCAGGCGCTTTTCCGAATCATAGAGATCCACCTTGACCATACCCTCTATCAGGATGAGGACTTCAGTAAAGGTTTCGGTTTCTCTTTTCAAGCATTTATGTTTATGAGGAGCAATTTTTCTTCCCCTGGAATAGACAAGCATGCCGAGCTGCTGGGGCCATTCAGGCGGCGTGAAAAAATTGGGTCCCGGAGAGCTGAAAGTACTGCGCACGACAATAGCCAGAACTTCCTCGCCGGACATTATTTTCTCAAAATGACTGGCTGACATGGGAACCTCTTAATGATAAGAATTTTAATTTTAAAGTCAACCAGAAATATCTCCAGCCCCTTCGAAGATAATCCAGGAAATTAAGTCCGGTTTTTGATTGCCCGCTCCACCGGGGTCGGTTAATGTAGGGAATTTCAAGAAGATGGAAGCCACGACGATGAGCCTCATAAACCAGAGCAATAAAATATTCTCCATAGTCTCCCCTGAGGGATAGACTTTTGATTACGCTTTTCTTCACCGCCACAAAGCCGCTGGTGTAATCATGAAACCAGGAGCCAAGAAGAAGCTGACACCATCGGTTTAGAAGCCAGCTCAGAAAAAAGCCTGTCATGGAATCAGCGCTACCAGTTATCAGTTCCACTCCGCCCTGAGGAATGAAGCGACTTCCAGCTACCAGGTCGTAGCCCCTTTCAACTGCCTGGATGAGCTCAGGAATTTTAGCTGCGGGCATAGAGCCATCAGCATCCAGCCAGACAATGATTTCTCCTTCAGCGGTTTCGAGACCTGCCTTCAGGGAGGCGACAAGTCCAGGATTTTTCATCCGGCGGAGAAGTTTCAGACCAGGATAAGCCGGCTTGATTTCTTCAACTTTCTGCCAGGTTCCATCCGGTGAATTATCGTCGACAACAATAATTTCAGCTGCCTGACCAAGAAAAGAGAAAATTTCACCAATCAGGCGTTCAATATTTTCCCTTTCGTTGTAAGTTGGCAGAATAACCGAATACTTTACCGGCATTGACTCAGCCCCTTAATATAAATTTGCTCTTTTCCAAATTCAAGTCATTTTTATATTTGTTTTGATTTTTTATCTCAATTTAATGGTTTATGTTATAAATTGATCAGGGCGCCAGCCCGAACCCGGTTTTTCTACATGATTCCTTTTACTTCTTTCCCTCTTTGATCCAAAAAGTCACACTCTTTATTTTTTCTTATCCTATCTTTTTTATCTCCTTTGCTTTTATTTCCTTATACTTTATTGTCTTCTTTTCTTTTCTTTTCTTTTCTTTTCTCTTCTCTTCTCTTCTCTTCTCTTCTCTTGTTTTGGGGTTGTCATTTCCTTTCTCCACTTTTCTTTCTTTTATTTCCTTTTTTATTTATTTTCTATTTACCTACCTTTTTATTTTTTCCCCCTTCCTCTTGACTTTCGTCTTCCTATATTTTTCATAAAAAACTAAACCAAACTATGATTTATTTAAGCCAAAAGGCCGCCTGCTGAGGCTAATAATTTTCAGGAGTTAAGTATGAATATTTATACTCTCAGGGAAATTTTCAAGCGAGACAGTAATGAGGCAACAGCATAATTAATCATCAAAATAATGAAGCTTTCAAAAAAAAGTACAGCCAGAGAAGCGTCCGTTGGTGTAACGGCATTTAATCCCAGGGTAAGGATACCACTGAGCATATAGATGATCAAAGGATTTTTACCCAGAATAATGAAAACCGGTTCCCTGATTTTCCAGACATCAATGAGAATAAAGGAAAAGAGAAAGATGATTAAACTCAGACCGGTTGTAAAAATGATATAGGAGAGAGAAACTTTATGTTTATTGAAAGGGATAAAGGAAGAAAGAAAAAGCCCCAGAAGAACAAGAGCCAGGCCGGCCAGAAAGGAGCTTATCATTTTTTTCTGAAGAAATCTTTCTTTTATCCAGGGGCCACAGGTTGAAGCCACAGCCACGACAAAACCCCAGGCAAAAGTGGCCAGGGGACCCCCCAGACCATCCTGAATGAAATAGACCGGCAGTCCGGCCATGATTGCTCCCTGATAAGCCATGAGAAAGAGAAAAGAGAGGATAAGTCTGGCTACTGGAGGAAGAAAAAGAAGGGGTAAGGCATAAAGCCCGATGGCACCAATGGCGGCCAGCACACCCCAGGTAAAATGCCCGAAGACCATCAATTCACCAAAAAAACCAAAGGCCCAGAGAACAAGATAGCGAAGAATGAAATGGGCTATGGTTTTTTTGAGCCCGGCCTTTTCCAGCCAGCGTTCGAGGGAAATTCGGTAGGAAACGCCCAGCGCAAAAAGAAAGATGGGAACACCAAGATCAGGCAGGGTCAGACCATCATCAGGGGCGTGCTTCAACCAGCCGGGTACAGATTCGTAAAAATAGAGAGCATTGAGGAGAACCATAAAAAAGATGGCCCCACCCCTTAGAAAATCGAGAGATAAGAGCCGCTGCTCTGGTTCATGAAAACGGAAAAGGAGCCTTTCTTCTTCAGGAAGAGTTAAGGCTGACTGAGAAATCGCCGGCTGAGAGGAAGCTACAGGATCAGCCACCGCTCCTTCCTTTTAGAGCTTTTTCATTATAAATTGCCTCTTTTCAAACTGTCAAATCAAGCTGAGTTCGTCTCTAAAAATTATGGTGATCCAAGGGTTGTTTTATCATGATTATAGACCCATCTTTATGCCTTAATTAGCTTTTATATCTGGCACAAAGCGAGGCTTGATAAAGCCCTGCCCTGGCTCATTTTATTAGATTTAGAATGAAGAGTTAGAATGTCAACAAGATTTTCGTGCCATTTCAGACGATATTTAGAGACAAGTCAAATTCATATAACTTATTGAACTTAATGTAAATAAGGCCAATATAAGCCTGATAAATCACCCCTTTTTTTAAGGAAAGGTCATCAGCCGGGAAAAGGCTAAATAAGCCGGATAAAAAGCCCGCGAAAAGCGACATTTTTCAGGTCGGAGTCATTTTCCCTTTGACTTAATCTTCTATCTCATTTTAAATTGAAAAAATGAAGAAAAATGACTCTGAAAATTTGAAAGGAAGGAAGCTAAATTGAAAAAGGAGCCAGAGAAGACTGAATTTAAGTGTGGCTTTGTTGCCGTTGTGGGCAAACCCAATGTGGGTAAATCAACATTGATCAACAGCCTGGTTGGACAGAAGATTGCCCCGGTTTCGGCCAAGCCGCAAACTACCCGCCGGCGCCAGCTGGGTATTGTCACCCGGGAAAATTATCAGATTATTTTTGTGGATACACCCGGACTGCACATACCCCGCCATAAGCTGGGAGAATTCTTAAATCAGGAAGCTGAAGCCTCCTGTGAAGGAGTAGATGTTATTGTCTGGATTGTGGACGTCTCTTCGATGCCCGATGAGGAGGACCAGAAGGTGGCCAGTTTCCTCCGTTCATTGACTCCCCTCCCACCGGTCATCATGGCTTTAAACAAGGTTGATTTAATTTCCCGGGAGGTACTGGAAAAAAGGCAACCTCTTTTCTCCGGGCTCTTTCCTGAAGCTCGCCTGATTCCCCTTTCTGCGACTCGAGGTGATGGCCGGGAGGAACTGGTCGAGGCAATTGTGGCCCTGCTTCCCGCCCATCCCCCTGAATTTCCTGAAGACCAGCTGACTGATCTTTATGAAAGGGATATTGCGGCTGATTTAATCCGCGAAGCTGTTCTCCACCATCTTCATCAGGAAGTCCCTCATGCTGTGGCTGTCAGGATCGATGAATATAAAGAAAGGGGAGAAGGCGGAGCCTATATTGCCGCGACCATCTTCGTGGAAAAAGAATCGCAGAAGGCCATAGTTATCGGTGAAGGCGGACAGATGATTAAAAAAATAGGCATCATGGCCCGCCGCGAAATCGAGGCTATGAGCGGCCGAAAGGTTTACCTTGAACTCAGGGTCAAAGTCCTCAAAAACTGGAGAAATAATCCAGCCTACTTAAAGAGACTGGGATATAAATTGCTCAGCCGGAGCTAAATCCAAGTACAGGTAAAAGGGTAAATAAGAAAATAAAATCAGGCCTTTTGAGTTCCCGATAAATAAAGCCATGGAAGAAACCAACCGAGAAGGCAAATGGTGGCTTATTTTTTGGGTCAAAGGGAAGTTAAAGCTGATTTATTTCTCCTAATTCTTTCCTCAAGCCCTTATTCCCCTAGAAATCAGAATCATCAAAAGGCAGGAAAAATAAATTTTTACCCGATGTTTAATCGCCCTCATTCAAACTTTAGCTTCCGGGAAAAGAAAAAGGCCTTTTCTTTCTATTGGTGATACGGGCTAAAGAAAAAAGACCGCCGATAAGGATAACCAGAGAAGCTCCAGCGACGACATAAAGAGGCCAGGCCAGAGAAATTCCCTCTCCCGGAAGAAGAGCCTGGAGAGGTCCCTTTACCATGAAAAGCAGGGCCACAAGGCCGGTAAAAAAGCCAGTGTAGGCGGCCCTTTTGCCTGCTTGGGGCATAAGAAGGCCAAGGAAAAAAAGGCCGAGAAGGCCGCCATAGGTATAGGAGGCTATGCCCAGACCGAGCTCAATCACGGCCGGTCTTTTTTCAGGAGAACTTAGCTGTAAATGGGCAAAAAAAAGGGCGGAAATAAAAATAATAATTCCCCAGAAAAGGGTAAACAGCCGGGAAAGGCGCAGGCTCTCAAGGGCCACATCAGCTCGCTTTTTTATTTTTTTAAGGCCCAGGTCAAAAAAGGTAGAGGAAGCCAGAGAATTGATGGCTGAAGCCAGTGTGCTCATGGCGGCAGCCAGGATGGCGGCGATGATGAGACCTGAGGCTCCGGGAGGCATCTCCTCAACAATAAATTTGATGAAAACCTCATCCGCCGTGGCCAGACCGAGATCGGCCGGATTCCGTCCCTGATAAAAAGCAAAGAGCCCCAGACCCAGGAAAAGGAAAAGGGTAAACTGAAAAATAATGAACAGGCCGCTGCCAATGAGCGCCTTCTGACTGGCGGCGAGTTTCTTGGTGGCGAGAAGGCGCTGGACGATAAGCTGGTCGGTTCCATGGGAAGCAAGGGAGAAGAAGGCGCCACCAACAAGGGCAACCAGAAGGGTATAAGGCTCTGCCAGAAATTCTTTCCAGTTCAGAGTTATACCGGAAGAAAAGAGGCGGAGCTTATTGTGGTCATGCAAAAAAGTGAGGGCTGAAATTATCCCCTGAGGCAGGCGGGCTGAGATTAAAATTATGGCCAGGAAAGCGCCGCTCAGATAAAGACCCAGCTGAAGAGCATCAGTCCAGATAACTGCCCTCAGGCCGCCGAGATAGGTATAAATTAAGGTCACCAGGGAAACAATCAGGATGGAAGCCGCATAAATGGCGAAAGGTGAAGACTTGATGCCGAGCAGCCTGAAAATCATGGCTACAGGAATGGCACAGGCAAAAACTCTCACGCCATCAGCTAAGAGGCGGGTTACCATAAAGGTCAGGCTGGCTGCCCGGCGAAGACCCTGACCGAATCTCTGGCCTATAAAATCATAGGCGGTTTCGAGCTGATGATAGAAGTAACGGGGAAGAAAAATCAGGGCCACGATAACTCTTCCCAGAAAATAGCCAAAAGTGATTTGAAGAAAGGTGAGGTTGCCAGTATAAGCGACGGCCGGCACACTGATTACGGTCAGAGCACTGGTTTCAGTGGCTACAATGGAAAAGAGGACAGCCCACCAGGGAACATTATGGGCGCCAAGAAAATAATCATGAGAGGATTTTTGCCTGCCTGCGAGTCTGATACCGGCTGCAGCTATGCCGATGAGATAAAAAATGACAATCAGAAGATCCAGGAGAGTAAACCCGCTCATTGGTGCACCATTCTATTTAATCCGGAAAAAGACAGCAAATAATTTATCTCAAAGTTTCGAGGAAAATTAAAGAGCAATTGATTGAGCTTGATAACTAATGATGTTTGCTGGGTCTTCCGGCTTTCATGTGTATAAATTATGATGAAGCTCTTAGCGAAATTGCCTCGGGTGGGTTTATTAATCCTGAGGCTAATAAAATAACATTTGAGACGACCCAAGAAACTTTCTTCTAAAAGCTCGCCCCTAAAGGCTGTCCATAGGCTCTCTGGCGCCTTTAATTCTCCAGGTTCACTTGAATAAAAATTACCCGGATAAAAACCCGAAGAACCTTATTTCAATCTCAGGCAATCAATGAGCTCATAGATATTTCTCGCTAGCAGAATAATGGCTGGCTGCTGGTAGATAACAGAGCAGGCGAAGGCTCAGCTAAATCCTGTTCTGCTGGCTTAAAAATTTATTATGCCTTAAGCTTCAAGACTTAGCCCTGAGTTTAGTCATGCTCATGTTTTAAATAAATTATTTTTATTTTGCCTGAAACTTCAAGACTTAGCCCTGAGAGCTATTGTCAGAATCAAATCAGGTTTTCCAGCTGGCTTTAATTAGCTTCTTTCATGAGTCTACCTGGTATTAAAAAATTTCAGTCAGGCCCCGCTTAATAACAGATGAGACTCTCATGGTTTTTTATTACATGGTCTCACAGGAATCAATGGCTGATGATTAAAAAATTAATCGGGTAAAAATTAGCTCTTGCAAGTGATAAAAATCCTTTGATAATTTAAATTCTAAATTTAAGGAAGAGGAAAGAAAGATGGGTACACTGACGCATGTTGACTGGCTGATTGTTGCTTTTTATTTTTTTATCATTGCTTTAATCTCCTGGCTGGCCATTAAACAGGGCCAGAAGACCTCGACGGACTATTTCCTGGCCGGTCGTCATCTTGGCTGGTTCATTGTGGGGGCTTCCATCTTTTCCTCCAATATCGGTTCCGAGCATCTGGTCGGGCTGGCCGGTTCAGGAGCCACCGATGGCGTGGCCATGGCCCATTATGAGCTTCATGCCTGGTGTCTGCTTGTTCTTGCCTGGGTAATGGTTCCTTTTTACATGCGAGCCAGGATTTTCACCATGCCGGAGTTCCTGGAAAAGAGATTTTCGCCTGAATCCAGAACCTTTCTTTCTGTAATTTCTCTCGTGGCCTATATCCTGACCAAAATCGCCGTGGGTATTTATGCTGGTGGAGTCGTGTTCAGCGTCCTTCTCCCCGATGTTCATATTTTAGGTCTTGATAGCTTCTGGGTTGGGTCAATTTTAGTCATTGTCATCACCGGGATTTACACCATCCTGGGAGGGCTGAGAGCTGTGGCTTATACAGAGGCCGTGCAAACTCTTATCCTGATTCTCGGTGGGGTGCTGGTGACTGTTTTTGGTCTGAAGGCCCTGGGAGGCTGGAGCGAGTTACGGTCCATTGCCGGCTCTGAGATGTTTAATCTTTGGAAGCCTCTGGTTCCTTCTGGAGTTCAGGGAACCTGGGCGCCGGTTAAAGAGGCGGGTCGCATGGCCTGGTATTTTAATGATAATTATCCCTGGCTGGGCATGCTCTTCTGTGCTCCGGTCGTTGGCCTCTGGTACTGGTGCACTGACCAGTATATCGTTCAGCGGGCCCTTGGCGCCAGGGATGAGCGCGAAGCCAGACGTGGGGCCATTACTGCCTCCTTTTTCAAGCTCTCTCCTGTTTTCATTTTCATTATCCCCGGAATTATTGCCTATACTCTGGCGAAGAGCGGCAAAGTTCTGGCCATACAGCAGGAATTCTTTGGCCCGGCTGGTGAGCTCATTCGGGATAATGCCCAGAAGGCCTTCCCCTTGCTTGTGGCCCATGTTCTTCCAGTAGGAGTTCGAGGCATTGTCGTCGCTGGTCTTCTCGCTGCTTTAATGAGCTCCTTATCGGGAGTTTTTAATGCCAGCTCCACTCTCTTTACCATGGATTTTTATACTAAAATCAATCCCAGAGCGAGCCAGCAGCGGCTTGTCTGGGTTGGTCGTCTGGCGACAACTGTCATGGTCCTCATTGGCCTGGCCTGGATTCCAGTGATCAGGGGTGGGAAGGGACTTTATGATTATTTACAGGGAGTTCAGGCTTATCTCGCTCCGCCTATTTTTGTCGTCTTCTTCCTGGGTGTTTTCATGAAGCGGCTTAATGGCCAGGGTTGCCTCGCAGCTTTAGTGGTTGGTTTTATTCTCGGTATTTTCCGGCTGGCTGTAGATACCCCGGTCAAGCTGATTAAGGGATTTTCCTATCCCCGGGGCTCGTTCCTCTGGATAATGAACAATATTTACTTTCAATATTACAGCATTTTCATTTTCCTTGTCTGCATTCTAGTGATGATTATTGTCAGCTATTTGACGCGGAAACCTGATTATCAGAAAATTCAGGGTCTGACCTACGGGACGAGGACTCTTGAGGACAAGCGGCGAACAAGGGAGAGCTGGGGAACAGGTGATGTCATCGCTTCAATTATTCTGGTGCTGGCTATCGTCTGGGCTTATCTCTATTTCCGGGGCTAAATTAGCTTCCGTAACCTCTCTGAACGAGGGCATCCCTTTTTGCTTAAAATTTTTCAGGCTAAAAAATGGTCTAATTAACTAAAAAATGGTTTAATTAACAAAAATTGTTTAAGGAGGATAGTCTTTTTCGGTTCCATGATTGTCTAAGAAAGAAGTGTTCCTATGGAAAAATCCTCTGAGTTCAGGATGCTGCCCCAGTTAAAAAATTGACCTTAGAATCATTTCCATATTTTGACAATTCCAGGTTCTGTAGGATTGAACTGGGAAATTAAAGCGCCAGGGTGCTGCAGCGATCCCTTCGACGCCGGATTTTATAGGAAACTCTATTGATTGCTTCCGCATCTCATTTATAATGACCTTGCAGGCCTCATGAAGAGTAAACTCGCCCGGGGCAAATTAACTTTGAGGGCGCGTCCATATTTCCGACCTTATCCCTAAGAAGGTCAGAAGAATAAAAATTATAAAAAAAGTTTAAAAAAGCCGGGCTATGACTTTAATTTTCCTGATAATCTTGAAGTTTTAGGAGTAATTTCATAAAGAAGCGAGCGAAGCAGAAAATTTATTATATCGATAGATTTTCTAAGAAATATTTTTATCTAAATTTCTTTGAGTAAATCGGGGAAGGTTGCCTTAAGTGTAGCCATAACCCAGAGAGCAACATTCTGGGCAAAAGCGGCCATTTCCCCAGGCGCAGGCCTTGCCTTTTCCCATAAAGCCATCTGAGCCCTGGTTTTTTGGAGGATTTCGTTTTCAATTCGAAGAAGCCGGGACAGAACTCCTTCACCCCCGTATGTTCTGAGCCTGGTTATGTTTAAATACTGGGGCATATGGCCTCTGACATCGGGATAGAGAAAAGCGACAATTTTCTTCGCCGAGTCGTTGAGAGCTGAGGTTGAGGGACCGGTTAAGGGTGAAGGAATTTCCTTAGCCGCCGGCCAGACAGGAAGCGCCACCGAGGCAATGGGCTGGCCCAGAATCACCCACATGGTCGCGAGATAGGCCTGGGCCGGACTCGCAGCTCCGTGAAAAACTGTTACCGCCACAGTAGAATTACGGTTGATGGTATCGTTGGTGTTGATGTAGAGTGGGCAGGCCGGATCAGGGGGCAAAGGCTGAGTGAGAGGAAAGGAATGCAATTTTTCATTCACAAGGTCACGACAGGCCTCCTGGAGAATAAATTCCAGGTTCAATCTGCCCTCGCCCAGAGCTCTTTCAAATAAATGACAAATGCGTTCAAAGCGGATATATCCACCACCTTTGAATTTTTCTGGCGCCGTGAAGGCATAATTGGTACGAACAAGATAGCCGAAGGGGGCCACCCTGACATCATTGGCATCGAATTTGACAAAGCTATCTTTGCCTGTTTCAAAGAAGCAGGCCTGACCATGAGCGTCAATTACCCCGAAGTTAGCCGCCACCTGTCGGCGGCCATTGGTGGCTACAAGAAGCCTTTCAAAATCGGCTACACTGGCACATTCACCTAAAGCTTGCCTCATAAAACGGCCATTTTCAGCACCACCCTTCTCGTCATCAGCTAAATCGGAGGAAGCCGCATTGATAATGGCAAAGCCCTGGGTATTGATTCCTGCCCAGACACTCAAGGCTTCTTTATCCGTAGCATTTATCAGGCCAGCAAATTCATATTTGGGTCCCTTTAAAAAGACGATTTTATTATCCACAGCTGAGGCATCGCGATTCTTCCAGAGAAGAGGCCGGCCATCTGCGGTGGCTTTACCCGAAATGACCGCCACCGTGCAGCCAGAAGCAGGATTAAAGAAGAAAGGATTGAGGGAAAAAATGATGAGGCTTAAAAAAACAATTATGGGCCTGGATGCTTTAATCCTTTGACCTGTCATGATAGGACCTCCTTTAAATTGTTTTTTAATTATAGATACAAGGAACTTTATTTGAAAATATTTTTAAACTTGATATTCCAGCTGAAGATAGCCCTGATCGACCTGGGTTCTCAGAAAAATTAAATTTAAAATTTCTAATCTTCCTCTGGCTGAAAGCATTTTTTCTGAAATCGAATTGCTGGCCATTTTAGCCAGGGCAGAGTGTGTTTTAATTAAAGACCACTTTTCCCTGAAAGGTCACCTTTTATTTTAGGTTCTCGCAGGTTTTTAGGGGTGGAGATAAAAAATTATCCATTGCTGGCAGCCTATCGAGAATCCGCGGATAAAACCTTAAAGGTGAATTGAGGCCAATTATTGTGCCTCTCAGGGATATTTCTCTAATTATCGTCATCAAAGAGGAGCTGGTCCGGATTAAACCCCTGGTGAGTGCTGTAATATCTATCATTTTTAGTCACAAAAAAGTCTGAAGGACCACGTTTTATTTTGCTTTTTTCTAAAGCGGCGACTGAGCTGGTTGATCAGCTAAGAATCGCTGGTTAGGGAGATATAAGTTAAATTAAACCTGAAGCTAAAAAGGAAAACGAAAAGAGAGTTTACGATGGCTCACTCCTTTGGTTCAAATTGCGAACATTTTTGTACACCACAAAGAGGAGAGAATAAAATTAAGGAAAGAAAAGAAAGCAAATAAATAGTGGCAAAAATTTATTGAATTAATGTCAGGGTTAGAGAAAGGCTCAAATCCGGGCAAAAAAAATCAAAGGGAGCGGAGGCGAGGATTATAGCGGCAGAGATAGGCTTCTAGTCCCTGTTCTTTGATTATGCTGATAGCTTTCTCCCAGGAAACAAATTTTTTGAGGCGAAGGGCCTCAAGGGCCCGGACGATGCTTAATTCCACTTCACTTCGTTCACTGGCCCGGCAGACCGGGCTTTCAAGGCAATTAAAAAGAAGGGCATTGGCCTCAGCATAGCTTAAAGGCTGAACTGGCCCGTATTTTTCTCTCCATTCATCGGCAGAAAGAGTATCGTTGACATGACTCATAATAAGATATGTCGCCCGGCCAATCAGCTTGAGATTACTGGGATTAACCGAAGTCATGGTATTGCCCACGACCCGCCCCAGGAGAGCCATGACGGCTGTCGAATGAGCATTGAGAAGCATTTTCAGAACAAGCTGTTCTCTTAAGCCCAGGGGATCCTCCCCTGAAAAGGGGACACAAACATTTTTTGCCCTTCTCAGGAGGGAGCTTCCTTCAATCTCTCTCTTAAAAGCCTCTTCAGACTCATGGCCCGTAAAGACCAGAGCAAGTCTGGCCTTTTTCTCAGAGCAGAGCCGGGCGAAAGCCTGCCAGCAGGCATTTTTCTGATTCAGTTCTTTAATTTCTTCCTTCAGGCCAACCATCAGGCCAAGATCGCCTCGATGCGGGGAACGTCTCCGGATATTTTCCTGAGAGAAAGAAAAGTCGTATAAGTTCTGCTGCTCTTTACCAGCTTTGAGGAGACTCTGCAACGCCACCTCCCGCAGGTAGGGGTCATGAACTTGTCTGGCCAGAACAGGCTGATAGAAATGGAAATCAAGGCCACGAAAGCTCCTCCCCAGGAGCCGATGCCAGGCTTCAAGATGATTCCGGGCTTCTGTCCAGACCTGGAAAAGCGAGTGACGCTTCTTTTCGGTTATCGGATCGAGGGGTGAAAGATGGAAGGTTGGGCTTCTTTCAGCTCCATCAATAAAAACGGTGAGTAAAGCTCTCTTAGCGAGATAGGTTGTTCTTTTCCCCCTCTGATAGGTTCGGGCCTCAAGGTCAGTCAGGGTGGCTATTTCCCGGCTACAGGAAAGAAGAGAAGAAACAAGCCGGGAAAAGAAGCGAAATTCCTTTTTAAAATCTGGCTCCTCTTTAAACCCGAGGCAGGCTAACTGCGTCCTGTTCAGATGTGAGGCCAGGAGTTTAAAAACAGCCCTTTCAAGAATGAGGCCAAGGACAAAGGTTTCGATGGTTGTCGCCTGCATGCGAGTGGAACCGGTAATGGCCTGGGGTCCGGTCGTCAGGTTGATTTTGGTGATAGCGGGGCAAGCCAGCACCTTCCGGCTTCTTTCAAGTACTTCCAGGACGCGGTCAGGATTATTATAAACAAAATAAAGATGATTTCTGGCTTCCTCTTCATCGGACTCCCATTTTTCAGCCGCAGCCAGAATGGCTCCAATGACGGAAGAGGTTTCGCCGCCCTCAGTAATGCAGAAAATCACATCGCCCCTGGTTATTTTCCTGTCATTTACCTGAAGCCGACCAATAATCTGGAGATCTTCAAAACCTTCAAGAGCACTGATCAGGGCCCGGTCGCCACCTGTCATCTCGCCCACAAGGCGATCTTCAATTTGAGGGGGCAGATGCGAAAAAAGGGATTTCCACTGGTGCTTTTTTTTCCATTTTCGCCAGAAAGGACGCCACAGGCTGCTTTCCATGAATTTAGCCAGCCGGCCAGTGGAGCCACAGCCATAAAAGAAGATTTTATTTCCTTTCTGGAGGGCCTGGACGATAGCCTGAGAGGCCCGCTCGAGCTTTTGAATTTCAGCTTCATCTTCAGCCAGACTTTCTAATTTGCGGACAACATCCCCATCCACGCCAAAAAGAAGTTTTAAACCTTTTTCAGTATCCGCTTTTATTACCTGACTGAGATTCCAGGTGAGGGGATGTCTCTGCTCGGTTAAAAGATGGTGGAGATGAAACTGGGTCTTATTTTTTACATAGTCGAGAGAGCGAGGTGAGGGTTCAATTCGAAGAAGCTCCAGAAGGGAAAGCGTTTTTTCTTGCCTTCTCACTTTTATTTTATTTATTAAGCTTTCGGTTTATTTCTTAGGCTTTCAATCCAGGCTCGAGCCTTATTCAGTCATCTTTCTTTCGATTGCTCTTCATGCTGCCGTGACCATTTCCTTCATTTTTTACTGAGCTAATCATTTTTATTTCACGGCATTTCCTGTTCTGGCTGAATATATTGTGCTGGCTGAATATATCGGTTCATCGCATTAAATTGCTCTTTCCCTTTAATTTTACCTTTTTTCTTATCTTTTTTAATTTCTTAAATTTTGATTTTATTTTTTCTATTGCGAAAAGAAAAGGCTAAATGAATGGAACAGATTAGAGCTGGGCTCAAATCTGAATTCAGCCTGGTGATAATAAGAAATCAGAGGAGAACCTGCCGGCGACGCCAGCGCAATTTCATCGTAAGCACCCGATCAGTGGAAAAGATTCTGGCCGTAATGATGACCAGGACGATGAAAACCGCCAGCATATAAATTATCCCGAAGGCAATACCTCGATAATTGTGAAATAAAATATTCTGGGTTGTCATAAAGGGGTGGGAGAAGGGAATGGCATAGATGAGGATTTTGGCTGGCCAGGAAAGAGATCTTAAATCAGTGAAGATAGAAAGGAAGTAAGGAATCATGACGAGAAGCAGAAGGGGCATAATCAAGCTCTGGGCACTGCGATAATCTTCGGCCAGAACCCCGAGAATTGTGGCTAGAGCCAGAGCACAGAGAATGGCCAGAAAGAGAGATATTAAAAGGATAAGACTGCCGGATGTGGTCAGGGACAAACCGAGCTCTTTAATTATCGGGGTCAGGCCGCCGGCTGCCTGGGCGAGATCGCCCGTGAAGCCGCGCATATACCATCTAAAGCCGGCGAGATAAATTAAGGTTGAAACCAGGCCAACAATACCTGCCGCCAGCATTTTAGCCGCGACGATAGAGGATCGAGAGATGGGCACGGTGAGGAGAGTTTCCAGGGTCTTATTTTGTTTTTCCATGGCAAGAGCTGAGATGACCATCTGGGAGGAGTAAATGATAATCATGGCCAGAATGATGGGCACAAAAATGGACTGGCTATACATGAAGCCAGCAATGGCCGAAGCCGAAGCTTCTGCTTTCTTGTCGCGGACAATAACAAAATCCCGGCTCTTGAGGGGCTTTTTGAGATTATCGGGCGAAATTTCAGGCAATTTCCTCTTGAGGGCTTCGTTGGAAAGATAATTATTGGCTGTTTCCAGAATAACCCGAAATATCTCTGAATAACGGGCTGCACCCAGAGAGAAACTTCTTAAAAAAGTGTAGGTTTCAATTTCCCGGGGTTCAAGTTTTTCCACGCCTTCACCCAGTCCTGGAGGGATAACCAGGACAAAATGGAGATTCTTTTGCCGGGCCAAACGAAGAGCTTCTTCTTTATCTGCGGTCTCAAATTCGTCTATCTCAAAGCGAACGAGACGAAGATTGTCCAGAAGACCCCGGGAAAAGGAGGAGCGATCCAGGTCAAGAACCCCAAGGCGGCGACTGGTTTCGGCCCTCTTCGCCTCGACCCGGGTCATCTGGCCAATGAAATAAAAAATGAATAGAGTGAAAATAAGAGAAAAAATCAGCTGTTTATTAATGAGTTCCCTGATTTCTTTGATTAAAAGATTGGAGAATTTTTTCATTGGACTATCCTCCTGAAGACGACTTCCAGATTGGGCGCCTCATATTTTTCTTTCAGCTCCTGGGGCGTGCCAATAGCCAGGATTCTCCCCTGGTCAATAAGAGCCACGCGGTCAGAAAGATATTCCACTTCGAGCATATTGTGGGAGGAAAGGAGAACCGACAATCCCTCTCGGGCATAGCTTTTGATAATTTCTCTTACCTCCAGGGAATTAATTACATCCAGGCCTGAGGTGGGCTCATCGAGGATAGCCAGAACAGGCTTGGTCATGAGAGCCCGGGCCAGCAGCAGCTTGCGCACCATGCCTTTACTGTAAGTTCCTACCTTGTCCTTGAGTCTTTCACCCAGACCGGCAATAGCGATGGCTCTTTCCATAAATTCCTCAATTTTTTCAGAGGAGCTGTCGTAAAATCGGGCCATGAAGCGAAGGTAATCAATTCCGGTGAGATGGCGGTAAGCTCCGGCCTCCTCTGGCAAATAGCTTATATTTTCCCTGAATTTTTCAGGATTTTGTTTGAGATCATAGCCCAGAAGCTTAACCCTCCCGCCTGACATCGTCAGAAGGGTGGCTATAATCCTCAGAGCTGTGGTTTTGCCAGCTCCGTTGGGCCCGATAAGACCGAAGATTTCTCCCTCCTTGACCTCAAAACTGATACCTTTCAGCGCTTCAAACTGGCCATAAAATTTTCTCAACCCTTCCACTTCTAAAACTACGGCCATCCAGACCTCCAGATTAAAAGATTTTTTAACAAATATTTATAGCATATTTCAGCCTTATTTTCTTCTAATAATACGGATGAATGAGCTTTTGGTTTATTTTCTCTCCCGGAATTTTTCAAAAAATTCAGGAACATGATAATTCATTGCTGTCCAAAATAACGGGCTCCTACAACGAATGGGTCTGGTTCTGCATGCAAAAAAGCAATCATCACAAAAGGCGCCAGCTGGAAAAACCCTTAGCGGCATATTCGGTCCCGCTGTAAAAGACCAGGCGCTCAAACTCAAAATGTAGAAAAAAGATAGCCCTTAGGTGAAAAGGCGACAATAACTTTTTTGTCATAGCTCCAACCTCCTTAGCTCAATTTGAGAGAAATACCTTAATTTAAATGAGAACGGACTCTTTCTGAAATTTGTTTTGGAAAAGCGTGATAATAGTCAAAATGTTGGGTTAAATTTTTTTAATTTCTGGGAATGGTTCAAGCTGAAAGTCACCTTATGGGATGATAACCCTAATTTTTTCTTAAATTATGAGCCTGAATTCTATCTGAGGTTAAATTTTATAACCCAGGGAGAGAATATATCTCAGGCCGCCAAGATCAACCGTCTGGTCAAAGGGCTTCACCTTGAGATAAACATATTTGGTTTCTAGTCTGAAAAAGAATTGGGAAGAGAAATTGAACTGAAGACCTCCCGCCGCATGCAGAGAAACATCCCGATGATTCACCCGGTAGCGAACATAGGGACTTTCGATATCCTGACGGTAAAAGTAGCCGCCACTTCCGATTTTAAGGAAGGGAGTGAATAATTTGAAATTTCGACGAAAATGGACTGAAAATTCAAGGCCAGATATTTTCAGGACGCTTGGCTCTTTATAAAGACCTATGGGTGCCTCTTTTCTATAGCCTCCCTCGAAGGCAATTTCAGCGGAGAAAAGTTTGGAAAAAGAGAGTTCAAGATAAGGGACAAAAATAAAACCTGATCCATAAACTTTATTTAAATAGTCATCATTAATTTTTCTAAGGCCAGCTCCAAGCCCCAGCCTCAAATCAGAAGCCAGGATTTTTTCCGGGTAAAATGAGTAAAGAAGATTCAGGATTAGAAAAAAAAGGAAAAGGAAAAGAACCGGTCTCTCTGTCCTTTGGCGCATCGCGAAATTCAAATTATTCTCCTCTTTATTTCTTTTTTCTTTATTTCTTATTTTCTTCTTTAATTCTAACTCGTTTCTTTTAAATTCATATTTAATGGATGTTCAGTTTAGGTAAACTCAATCTGACCGAGTTCTTCCTGATTCAATTCAATCTCTTCAATTCAATCCCTTCATAAGACACTTCAAGCCCTTTATCTTCTCGTATATTCCGGATGACTTTCATTTCCCTGCTCATCAACTGAGGTTATTTTATAAAGAAATTCCTCATCCCGGAGCAAACCCCGGTGGTCAAATTTAAAGGTATCTGGCCCGAGCTCAGCCAGAAGAACGAACTGAGACCCCTTTTCCTTTAAATTTAGGGCATAAAGTCTGTAGCCAACGATTTTTCTCTGATTGCGGTCATTGTGGCGCCAGCTTAAACAATCAATATATTCCTTGAAAAAACCAAAGTTATTTTCGATTCTTTTAACCGCAAAATGAGTCGGTGGATAGATTTTTCTCAGGGGGAAGGAGGCGGCTTTAAAGGCATCAATAATCCCCCACCCCATTAGATTATCTGGATGGGAAGCCTGGCTGGCGGTTAACTTAAGGGCCTGCATGACCTCCAGATTGGACCAGTCTGGATTGGCTTCAAGGATAAGAGCCGCAGCCCCGGCTACAAGGGGGCAGGAAAAGGAGGTCCCGGAAACATAAACATAGCCATCAATCTGGGAATCAGAGGCCGTGTAAACGGAACGGCCCATGGCCATCACATCGGGTTTAATCCGGCCATCGGCTGTTGGACCAACGGAGCTAAAACTGACCCTCTGACCACTACTATCCACAGCACCTGCAGCCAGAACCCAGTAACTATCAGCCGGGGCTATGAGGGTATTCTGAACAGGTGGTCGGGCCAGCCCTTCATTGCCAGCAGAATTAATTATTAGCAAGCCTTTGCTCGCAGCAATGTTGGCGCCGCGCGTGACAATGGCTGTTTCTCCGTCCATATTTTCCCAGGTATAATCTTTTTCACCATGAGTGAAGCGATTCAGGTAGCCCAGGGAGCTACTGACGATTCTGGCGCCTGAAGCCTCAGCCCATTCCAGGCCGGCCACCCAGTGGTCCTCTTCGATGTGTCTTTCCCAGTCGGTGTTCTCTGTTTTGGCCAGAAGAAAGGTAGCGTTATAGGCAGGACCGATGAGTTTTCCGGGGTAAAAACCGGCGATGACGCCCAAGGTGTTAGTTCCATGGTCACCTTCACCCATCTGTCCGGGCTCATTGGCCACATTGGGGTCGTTGTTAACGAAATCCCAGGTGGCCATTATCTGAAGATGAGAAAAGGCCTGATGGGCCAGATTGTTGAAGCCTGAATCAAGCATGGCGATGATAATTCCCTGACCACTCAGGCCAAGGTCATGAAGGGGTGGCACATTAATCTGGGCTACCTGGGTATAGGAAGGGCCATAATCAAAAAGATGAGCTTCCCTCTTGTCGACTCTATTTTGCTTGATTTCCTCCCCGGCTGGAGGAATTTTAAAACGAAAACTTTTTATTTCCTCTATCCGGGAAATAAAAGGCCAGGAGGCAATTTTCCTCAGATTGGAGCCAGAGGCTTCAGCGGAAATAGCATTTAGCCAGCGGGAAGCATGGCGTAACCGGCTAAGAAATGGTCTAACCTTAAGTATATAATTTTCCCAGACAGGAACATCCAGTTCATCGGTAATTTTTTCGAAGTCAAGAAGCCTCAAGCGCCGCAGGAGAGTTTCAGGGCGAAGACGGGCTCGAGCTTCAATGATTTTCTGCTCTAAATCCGGGCCTTTATCGGTGAAATAAATCCAGACGGAAAATAAATTATTTTCAGCCTGAGCAATCTTCTGGAGGAGGGGAGGTGAAATTTTTTCACTTTGAGCGAGCCTGGATGGCGAAGGAGAGATGGATGCTCCAGGCAAAAAAAGAAAAAGGGACAGAGCAGGAAGAATCAATCTCAGAGAGGACTTTTTCAGGGCTTGCTTTAGTCGCCTCAATTCCTTTATTCCTGACTTTCTTTCAGGCTTGGGTCATTTTTTATCAATAAAATTATGTTATATTTTTAATTATAAAGGCAAATTGATTTGAGGAAGGCAAATTAATTTCTCTTTTAGCTGAAGATCGCGTCCAGGCTAAAAAGAGAAAAGAGAAGCAGCATATCAGCGGCCAGGCGTTTCTTCGGTATGGGGCTGAAGAAGCAGAGAAATTTATCAGGTGGGTAATTAAAAGCCCGGTTTTTATTTTTATCTCTTAAATTCAGAGGCACCAGGCCATTTAGGGCCATCAGGTCAAAAAACAGCTCTTATCAAATTCAATCGAGGAAAATGGGGCCAGGGAAAAGGAAAGGCCATGGCTATTCTGTTCACTTTAATGTCGTGACTATTTATCAGGCAAAACAAATTGCTCCCTCCTTATCCTGTTCTGGTATTTTAAGCCCGATCATTATCTTTAATTCATTGAGATTCTCAGTCAGCAAATTAAAGATAGAAACAGGCCTTCGGTGTAACATCATGCGCAGCCTTGAGTTTCAGGATGAAGCCAGCTGAAACGACCCCTTCCATCTTATTTAACATCTACTCGAAAGACGAGATAAAAATGATTATTTATTCAAAAATTCTTATGATTGCAGGGGAAAGAAAGGAAACTGAAAAAGAAATGAAAGAAAAAATAAAAGAAGACTAAGATTAAAACAGCATGGACTGAAGTCGAGGATTTAGAGTTCGGATTAGAAACTGAGATTTGAAGCTGAGATTCAAAGCTGAGATTTAAAGCTTGGTTAATGACTTCCAGAAAGAAAAATAGGCTCTGAGAGCCGGAAGCTGAAGTTGGGGGCTCACCTCGGCCTGGGCGATGAAGCCTCCTCTTTCCCAGAGGGAGGAAAATATCTGCTCTCCCCAGGCCTGAATTTCTCTTTTTCTGGCGTGGCCGAGATAGATGGCCAGATCTGAGCTGCCCCAGAAGGTCACTTGACCCCGGAAGGAAGAGAGAGGCTTTACCCCCATCAGGAAGAGCTGACAGTTAATGGCACTTATACCTATTTCAATCAGGTCAGGTAAAAGGTCAAGAATATAGCCATCGGAATGGAAGAAGATGAATTTTTTATATTTTCTGGCTATGGAAGCATATTCAGAATAAAGGGGCTTGAAGAGCGAGCGGAAAAGCTCCGGAGAGACGAGAAGACCTCTCTCGCCCCCCCAGTCATCCATGAGGCAGAGGCCATCGACCCTGGTTTCAGCCCAGATTTCGAGCTCTTTTATCAGGAACTCATGAAGGCGACGCAGGAGATAAAAAAATTCTGGTGGCCTCTGTCTGAGGTCTGAAAATAATTTTTCCGGTCCTCGCAGAAGTTGCAATCTTTCGAAGAGTGAGATCCAGCTTGAGGCGAGCACAAAGCGATCTGTGGAGCGACAGAAATCATTGACCCTCTCTTTATCCAGATTTAACCGGGCTACGGGTTCGCGCCAGTTTTCCAGATCTTCCCAATTTTTTATAGGAGGTGAAATCAGTTGCCCCCGCAAACTGCCAGGTATCTTTCGGAAAAGACATCCCCACTCATCGGCATAAATCAATTCGCCCTTTTTTAATCTTTTTTCAGCTGGCAGAAGGCCAAAGGCAGGGCAGAAAATTAAATCGTCGGGAAAACAGCGTCTTAACTTTCGCCAGAGGGGCTTTCTTTTTAAAGAATTTAAATAGCCCTCTGGCCAGACAGGCCACATCTGTCGAGGTATCCGCGACGGATGCTCAAAATTCAGGGTTTGCCTGACAAGGTCGCGCCTCTTTTTTCTTCTTTTCCCTGCATTCATTTCATTAATTTTTTTCTTTCATCCCCTTCGTTTTTTATTCTTTGATGCTGAGTCTTTTCCACCTGAATTTATTTCTTATTCTTCCTTCTTATTCTGAGGTGAAAAGAAAATCAAAATATTTTCTACTGGCTTAATTCTATCCCGGCAAGCAAAAAAGGGCAATTGCCTCTTGCCTCTTTATCCGTGCTGAAGCTTTAATTTAAAAAGGCTTTTTTCCTGGCTTTTCTTTCAGGTTAAAGATTTCTGGCCTGGCTAAAGATTCATTTTCCTGGGTTTAAAGACAGTTGTGAAAAAGTTTAATAAAAAACATGGAAACAGCCAGAATCCCTTTCCAGAAATTTCAGTCAGCCCGAACCAAAGAAAAAATTTTCCCGCTTTGTTTTCAGGCTGAGAGAATCAAAATATTTTTTCTCTGACCTTGATCTTCCGGGCCTCAAGCCCCTTCAGAATAAACTGGAAACAGACAGGGTCAAAGCCTAAGTATTCAGGCGGAATTATTCCCTTCTTCCTGATCAGGCCATGAGCAAAGGCTCGGGCAATCATCGTGGCGGTGTAACCTGTTGTTCTGGCCATGCTGTGGATACCTGTTTCTGGATCGTAGTGATCAATGAGCTCATAGACAATTCTCAGGGGGCGCCTGTTCTTTTCGCCTTCAGCCACAAGGCGCAGGACGGTCACATCCCTTTCTCCGGGCTGTAATTTCAGTCGATCAAAAAGAATTCGGGCCGTCAGATCGCGCGGTCTTATCTGGCCATGATTTACTCTAATGGGCTCATCATCAAAAAAGCCAGTAGCTTTAAGCATCATTATTTTTTCTCTGTGCCCAGGATAACGAAGGGTTTTCTCCTGCATGGTGGGAAAATCAAGGGTTTTAAGCATGGTTCTCAGGCCATCAGTGGCGAAGGCCTCCAGGGTGCCAATATTTTCGAACTCTATCAGCTCAGGGTCAGCCAGGGCAGGGGTAATAACAAGCTCTCCACCGATTTTCTGACGGGCCGGCCTTAAATATTCATCAATCAAATCAGAGGGAGAAAAGACAGTTTTATATTCCAGAGGCCAGGTGCGTACAGCGGGCAGCCCGCCAACATAGATGGTCAAAGATTTTCTCCTGTCCATTCTTGTTTGGGTCTGGCCGGCGAGTATATTGCTGAGGCCGGGTGCGACCCCGCAGTCAACGAAAGCTACGACCTTTTTTCTCCTGGCCAGACCATCAAGCTCAAAGGGGTCTTCCGGTCCAAAGGTAAGATCAACGACATTTTTACCTGCTTCAAGACAGGTCTTGAGGACCTTAAAACCAAGATGGCCGGGAACAGCATTGATGACCAGGTCAAATTTTTTAATGGCTTTCTTAAGTTCGGCCGGATGAGAAACGTCCATTCTTTCCGTAAAAATCAGGCCCCTGTCGCTCAAAGCCTCCAGGGCTTCCTGCCTTAAATCAACAGCCGCCACCTGAAACTGTTTATCGGCCGCTAAATCAAGAGCTATGGCTTTTCCCACCAGCCCCACGCCAAGAATAATTGTTTTCATGGTTTTTCTCCTTTAGAAAATATGGAGTGAATCAAATGAAGGGGGGCAAAAGAGCTTACAGGCCACTGAAGAGATTGACGTACATAATTAGAGCGGCCTGGAGGGAAGAAAAAATTTCAGAGAGCATAAATTTTGCCGTTAAATTTGATTTCTTTCAGATTAAGAGGCACAGGATAAGGAAATATGTCCTGAAGCAGGCCCTTAGCCTGGAAGGGGTTATTATCTTTATTAGCCATAGAAGATATTCGAACATTCAGGGGAGGAGTTCAGGTAATTTCGCCTCATGAGCCGAGACAGCCTGATTTGTTCTTATAAATTCCTTCTCCCTGATTATCTTACTTTTTTCTGGATAAAATCAAAATGATTTTTCCTCGCAATTAAATCTTTTTATCTGGAGATGTTACTATTTTTTACTGATTATTTTTCTTGTCCTTGCACCACTGGTCAAGCCAGGCGAGCACTGTTTCATGCCAGAGGAGGCTGTTCTGAGGTTTTAAGACCCAGTGCCCTTCATCGGGGAAATAAAGCAACTTACTTGGAATGCCCAGACGCTGCAGGGCTGTAAAGGTGGCAATACCCTGAGTGTCAACCACCCGAAAATCCAGGGCTCCATGAATCACCAGCATGGGCGTTTTCCAGTTCTTAACGTAATTGATGGGATTATGCTTTTCATAACCTTCAGGATTTGTCCAGGGTGTCCCTTCATGGTCCCATTCCGGGAACCAGAGTTCCTCCGTATCAAAATAGGCCATCCTTTCATCAAGATTGCCATCGTGATTAACAAGACAGCGGAAGCGGTCCGGCCAGTTGCCAGCAATCCAGTTAATCATATATCCCCCAAAAGAGGCACCCAGAGCAGCTACTCTCTCGCCATCCATCCAGGGATAGCGTTCTAAGGCAGCCGCCAGGCCCTTTTTCAAGTCCTCCAAGGGCTTGCCGCCCCAGTCACCGCGAATGGAATCAGTAAAGGCCTGACCATAGCCGGTGGAACCATGAAAATCAACCATGACCGCAGCATAGCCAGCTCCAGCATAGATTTGAGCATTCCAGCGATAATGAAAATGGTTGCTGAAAGAGCCCTGAGGACCGCCATGAATCAGGAAGGCCACCGGATATTTCTGGCCGGGATCAAAATTAACAGGCTTAACAATATAAGTATAAACAGTTTCGTCATTCCAGCCTTTGAAGGAAAATTGCTCGTAGTCGCCCATTTTGATTGAGGCCAGTCGTGAAGCGTTAATCCTGGTGATGGCTTTCATTTCCTGGCCATCAGGCCGAACGGAATAAAGCTCCACCGGTGATTTTAAATTATCCAGGCCAAAAATGATTTTATCTTTCAGGGGACGGGGCGAAGTGATAAAGCCATCACGGACAATAGTTTTAACTTGAGCGCTTTGAACATCAATGGCAAAAAGGGACTGCTGGCCAAGATTGGGCGCAACAGCATAGATAAAGCGGCCATCGGGTGACCAGGCAATTTCAGCTGGCGAGCGATCCCAGTTTTCAGTTAAAACCTTTTCTCGGCCTGAAGCCCAGTCCCTTAAAACAATTCGATAGCGGTCTGATTCATAACCAGGTCTTTTCATGGCCAGATAAGCCAGGGTTTTTCCATCAGGAGAGAAAAGAGGCATTGTGTCCCAGGCAGGATTGTTTTGAGTCAAGGAGATGGGCGCTTTTGAGCCATCGACGGGAACAAAATAAAGGTCAAAATTGGTTGACCAGGCCTCTTCGCGGCCAGCATTCTTGGCCGTGAAGATAAGTCCATGGCTATCAGGCGTGAAAGTAATCTCTTCCGGCCCGCCAAAGGGCTTAGAAGGAGTATCAGCATCCAGGCCGACCATCAGCTTGAAAAGCTTTTTATCTTCAATTCTAAAAGCAAAAAGATGGGAGCGGCGACCATCCTTCCAGGCATCCCAGTGCCGGATGAAAAGGCGGTCATAAATGCGGCCGCTGCTTTTCCTTTTGGCCAGTTCATCAAGTCTCCTTTTGGTATCAAAGGGACAGCCCTTGTCAGGGAAGACTTCCAGGGTAAAGGCAAGATAGCGGCCGTCAGGTGAGACCACAAGGTTGCTTACATCCAGGGGCAGGTCAGTTAATTGAGAAGCTTCGCCTCCAGCAAGATTTATCTGCCAGACCTGGGAGGATCCGGAGCGGGTGGAAAGAAAGTAGATATAGCGTCCACAGGGGGACCAGCGAGGGTTGAAATCAGAAGCTGGATGGGTGGTCAGCTGACGTAAATTCTGACCATCAGTACCGACAAGCCAGAGGTCAGTGCGACCCCGGTTAGCCTCAAGATCAGCTTTCCACAGGGTAAAAACAATCCACCGACCATCAGGCGAAACCTGAGGATCAGATATTCTTTCCATGGCCAGCAAATCATGAACTGAAAAGGGATGAGACTCCTTTGTTTCATCTGCGAAAACCGCTATCGCGCTGATTAAAAAAAGGAACGAAAAAATTACAGAAATTATGAGAAAATTATTTAGCCTTAATTTATATTTTTTCATCCTTTCCTCCCTGCCAGGTAATTATAACCCAGATCATAGGTCCAGGTCATCAAAAAGGGTGACCAGATGCTGTGACTGGATTAAGAACTGGATATTAAATCAAACTAATAGTGGAATCAAATAATAATTGATGGAGAGAACAGATTGAATCAGCAGGGCCCGGGCTCATCATTGGCTGGCGTTTCCTCTCAGGCCCATTTTTAGATAATTGATTCAGTCGGGCCCGGGTCTGAAAAAGAAATTTCAATTTCTTATTTTTACCATGATTTTTTACCTGATTATTTTTACCTCGATTATCGAAGCGTTCCTGTTTAATTCTCAGCCTGATTACTAAAAATATAAGAATGTCCCTTCCTCTTCCCCATTCAAATCAGATTTTCTGGTTCAGCTTTTATTACCGCGACAGGCGGACTGGGATCGTCGCTTTTTTCGCCGGGTCACTTTCTGAGACAGCCTGAAGGGTCAGAACAGCCTGTCTGGAACTATTTTTGCCCACATAAACGTAAACTTTTACCGGAGCCGATTTACCAAATTCAACTGCAGCCAGAGCATTGGGAAGCTTAATTTCCCAGCCCTGGCCATTAATCGAAGCGGAGAGGCGATAAATATCATATTTTATGAAATTCAAAGCAGGTGAGGGGTGCAGGGTTGATTCGACTGGCTTTAATTGACCGGTATTTCTCAGAACAACCGTTATCGTGTTGAGTCCTTCCTTCATTCTTTGATTGGTTGGTCCTTCCAGAGCTACACCTCTCACATGGGGACCCGAGCCATCAAGGGAGCGGACGCCGATTTTATAGACAAGAATTCCCTTCTCATCGCGACGAAGATCGATGATATAGAAATGGAGGCGGTTTGGTTCATCAACGTATTCAAATTTGCTGCCAGAATCTGTCCCGGCATGAAAAAGGGCGTCGTTAAGTTGCCGATAATCAGCTATGGTGGCCATAACCTTTTCCCCATTCGGGCTGATATAATCCACCATATTTATATCTTCTGGATGGGCATCTATGACCCAGATATAGCTGTTGAAGGCATTGGGCCCGCCATTGTTGCCGCGAAGATTGTCTTTATTCTTAGCTATGAGAACGCCATTATCAGGGCAGAAAGAATCAAAACCGATTCTCTGGACGACCTCTACGGAATAAAAGTTATAATTGGGAATACCGGGGGAGAGGGGATTTGTCGCCGGGTCGTCCGCCGGGGTTCTATCAGCCGGTTCAGCGCCATCGAACCTGACGGTGATTCCTGTGAAGGTTCCAGGAAGAGGGTCAACAGCCCGGGCAGTGACTTCAGCCACGACGAGGCCGCTTCGGGCCAGGCCAGTCCGGCTCAGCTGGAGCAGTTCGCCCTCGCGGATGAAGCCACAGGCCAGACGATTTCTAATCATTAAACCCGGAGGTGCGGCGGCTCCGGCTATGGGTGGAACGACCCAGCGCCGATGCAATCCGCCAGGTCCATTAAAGCAGCCTCGATCCATGATATCCCAGGTGCCAGCAGCAGCGCGGCGATAGGGCTTAACATAGGGATTGTTATTCAGGTCTGGAAGACGAAAGGCAAAATGCCCGAGCTCATGGGCAATGGTGCCTGAATTTTCACCCTGTCGCATCGAGGATAGACCCCATTGCTGGGAGCCGGCGAGCCAGCTTGTCCATTCGACATATCTCGTAGGCACCCAGCGAGGCATGGCCGGATTGGGATTGCCCCATTCTGGTGGAATGTCCTCCTTGCTCTTAAATTTCATCACGCCGAATTCCATCCAGACCCCGGTTTCATCATAACCTGCATAAATGCGCAGAATGGCGTCATAATTTTTTCTGATATCCTGGCCCACTGCTTCTATCCACAGAGCGTCACAATCCTGTTCCAGGCGACCGGCGGCCCTGGTTCCATCCGGCGTAAAGTCATTCTGACCGTATTCGTTGAGGCCATAATACCAGTGGGGCCTGGGCATGCGGTAGGGGCCAAAGGCATCTACTTGCGTGAGTCCAAATTTGCCTCTTGATTGCTCCATCCAGTATCTGTGAATATTCAGGCCATGATTTAATTCAGTGGGTTTAGTGAAAAAGTCGGCATAAAACTGGGGTACCTTTTCCCGGGGAATGGGGTCAACCTGAGGATTACCAAAAGGGTCTGAGCCTTTGGGCAGGGTAATGACAAAGGGCTGATTGGGAAAATCAACAGCCACCACGGCCAGTTTGAACCCTTTTTCGGGTTTTATTGAAGGATCAGCCCAGTTGCGTCCGGGGAGAGGTTGGTAATCATCCCAGGTCATGTTTTCATGATGTTTGACCTGCTGGGGGTCAAAGGGTGGAGGAAATGGGGAAGGATTATCGGCCTGATTTTTGCTCGGAGCAGGGAAAAAAATCAAACCAAGGAAAAATAAAATTAAAAAAGGAAAAATGGCGCTCTTAGACCTGTGACCTGTGGGAAAATGAGCTAATTTCCTAATCTTTGCCATTTAACTGACTCCTTATTTTATTTGTTTTTAATATACGCTATGCTTCAAGGTCTTATGATATTTAATATATCAGCGATTGGTCAAGGCTGAAAGGAAACAGAGAAAAATATAAAAGCTTCTTAAATCATTAATGGATTCTTTTTGAATCGCTTTAAATCTGGATTGCCTGTCAATCGAGCTTCAGAGAGCAATCCAAACATTATTTTTTCTAATTGTCCTTTTTTTGTCATTTATCAGGTAAGAGCTGCCTGATGACCAATTAGTATCCCGGCGATAGTGGTAAACTTAGATCTTTTTTCGCCCGGGAAAATTCTAATTTTCTGTCCAGACAGCAGGCTACAGATTTCATCGAAAAGAGCGACTGTTCGTAAAGATTCTGGAAAAAGTTATCGGAAAAAATATCAGCGGCGTTTGACGCTATCGGGTAAGTTGAAGTTTAATCGAAGCTGTCATAAAATTTGATAAACAAAAAAAGAATTTTTAATCCTGCTATCATAAAATTATTGACGCCAAATCCTTTTTTAAATTGATTAATAAGGAAAGGTAATGTTACTAAAATCATATCAGTTGAATTTACCCTGGGACTGATGGTCAAAAGGAGATGGCTATCATAACTCATGGCCCGAGATAAAATCTTAGCAAGATAGAATTAGCTTTTTGAATAGCAGATTTTAAGAATAAGAAGAGGTAAGAGATGAGTATGAGCAGCTTAAACCGCATCTTAGTGCCTCTGGCTTCTGCCACGGGTGTTGCCTTGGTGCTTCTTGTTTTCAGAATGATTTCTTTTAAATTATTACACAGCTGGGCCAAAAAAACAGAGAATCAATTAGGGGAGACAATAATTGCCTCTTTAAAAGTTCCCTCTATTTTTTGGTGTCTGGCCATGGGCATTTACATTGGCCTGGCAGTCTCGAATTTCCCTGAAAAATATGTCTTTTATGCCAGCCGGGCCATTCAGATAGTCATCATCCTCTCTGTAACCGTGGTTGCGGCCAATCTTTCAGGCAATATCTTCAAAAATTATATCAGAAAATCGGATCTCCCCATCCCCACGACAGGCCTGGCTTTTGCTCTCCTGAAAGGCACGATTCTCATTATTGGCTTCCTGATTATTCTCAATCTGCTGGGCATATCCATAACCCCTCTTATTACAGCCCTTGGCCTTGGCGGTCTGGCGGTGGCTCTGGCCCTTCAGGATACACTGGCTAACCTCTTTGCCGGCATTCATATACTCCTGGAAAAATCTATAAAGGTTGGCGATTTTATCAAGCTTGAAAGTGGCGAGGAGGGTTATGTTGAAGACATTACCTGGAGAACAACAAGAATAAGATTGCTTCCCAACAACATGGTCATAATTCCGAATAGCAAGCTAGCTCAGAGTATCGTGACCAACTATTATTTACCTGAAAAGAGAATGTCTCTTTTCATTCCGGTGAGAGTGAGCTATTCCTCTGATCCGGAAAGGGTTGAAAAAATAATTTTAGAAGAGACAAAGAAGGCTGTGGGAGAGATACCCGGATTGCTGGAAGAACCTGAGCCTGCGGTGAGATTCATTCCAGGCTTCGGCGAAAGCTCCCTCGATTTCACGCTGATCTGCCCTATTCGGGAATTTGCTGATCAGTATCTGGTGCAGCATGAGTTAAGAAAAAGGATATTCAGGAGATTCAGGGAAGAGGGGATAGAAATCCCCTTCCCTCATCGGGCGGTTTATTTAATTGGAGAAAAAGAACGGGAAGGAAAATAAAGTCTTGTCTAACCTTCCGAGCTCGAAAACCTGTGCCTGCCCTGAGGTAATTTTATCTTCCAGCTGTTAGCTTAAAAAGCAATCAGAAAAGTTTAGACTCTGGATGGGTTGAGATTATTTCTTTTTTTTCCAGCTTTGAGCCTGGAATTTAGCCAGATGAGGATTTTCTGAGTTTCAGATTAGCCTGAAGTCTCTCGCTTTTTGAGCCAGGCTTTTAGAATCAGGGTTTATGAGAGATGATGCGGGTGAGAATGGCTGTCAGAAACTTCCGGTCCTTGTCGGTCAAAGCCATCCGGCCAAAGAGATCATGGACTTTATGGGAAATATGGCCTTCGTTTTCGGCGTTAATCATGCCGGCCTGGCGCAGTTTCATCAGCACCACCTGGATGCATTCCTCCTGTTCTGCTCGCGTCGCTGGAAGCTCTTCCTTAGGATTTACTATTTCCGTAGAGCGGATAAAGAGCTGATAGAGCGTGAGCAGTACCGCCGCCGCCAGATTGTAAGAAGGCTGGCTTGAGGCCTGGGGTATGGAGTAGACGAAATTGGCCATTTCAAGCTCTTCCGAACTTAAACCGGTTCTTTCAGGGCCAAAAACCAGGGCAATTCTCGTTTCAAGCGGGAAGCGGAGCATAATTTCTAAAGCTTCATCGAGAAGAATTACCCTGAATTTTTCTCTTCTTCTGGCTGTTGAGGCAAAAACAAGATGGCAGGAGCTGACCGCTGCTTTAAGATCGGGATAAAATTTGGCCGTGCGGAGAATATCAGCGGAATGAACCGCTGTTCTGAAGGCATCTTCATTAAGTTCTTTGAGGCCGGTCAAGCGCAGGTCAGTAAAGCCGGTATTTTTCATGGCCCGGGCGACCAGGCCTATATTCTCCTGGCTTTCAGGCGAAACCAGAACCACAGCAAAACGGGAACGGTCTATTCTATCTTCACCCCGAACCTCAAAAACCCTGTCCAGTGTCATCTCGAAACCTCGAAGAACCTGTTCTGGCCCTTTGGGCAATAATTTCTTTTTCTGAAAACCCGTCTTCAGGAGCCAGACAGGATTTTATAATAGCAGAGTGAATTTGATTGGAAAATCTTTTTCCTACCGTCGTTTGATAATTGAAGGCCTTTCCTTGGGTAGAATTAGGATCCAGCCTTTATTATTAATCCGGTTCGTCCGACTTTCCTGAGGTAAAAAAAATTTTTAGCTATCTAACAGACAATTTCGCTCCTTCTCGCTCAGTGCCCAGGAGGAAAAACTAAATGACTATCTATTGAATAAAATCGCGATAGAATAAATTTTCTTCTGAATCTCATTATCAAAAAATCTTTTGAGCTTTCTAATAAATCAAAGCTTATAGGTTTAATCCCCTAAAAAAGAGAGGGTCTTCAATTTTTGTTAACATTCTTGGTTAAAATCTCATTGTCAGGAGAAAATCGAATAATTAACCCGAGCGGCTTAAAAGACCGACTTTCAGTTTAAAAAAAGAGCCAGGATAAACCTTTCGGTTCAAGTCAAGAAAATTCACTGCTTCTATCAACCGATTTCTGTAATTTATGATTCTTTTTAATTTTGTGATTCTTCTTAATTTGGGGATTCCTCTGACATATCTTATGCACTAGACCTGCGTTTTCCGCCATTTTTCTAAATAGAGGGACTGAGTTCGATCATGACCGGTTCTGGATTTTCTTCATAAAAAAGCGATTTTTTGGGATAAAAATGGAACTTATGATAGATCCATACGGTGCCTACGATCAAGAAAAAAATAGCATAAAAGAGAATAAATCGGCTGGCGCTGGCCAGAAAATATGTTTCCAGCCATCGAGGTATATAGATATAGGCAAGAAAAAGTAGAACATAGACAAGCCAGAAGACATAAAGCTTGCTTTTGCCTGGAAGATAAGAACAAACAAAGGGGATTTTCCGTCTCTGAAAAAATAAGATTTCCATCAGTAAAACCGCCCAGGCTAGTTGATAAAGACAATGCAAAGTTGCTGCTAATATTGGCCAAAAAAGACAATAAAAACCAAAAATCAATGCGTAAAGGGGCAGTAGGATATAAATAAAGACACTTTTTCTTAAGGCCTTAAAATAAATCCACCGCGACTCGTTTTCTGTTAATCGAAACACCCAGTTAGCTTCATAGTTGCTCGGAAGATTGATTGAATCTTTAACGCCCAAAAGGAGAAAGAAGCTGAGGATGAGAGGAAGGGAGAGCATATTACCCGATTGATATTTCCAGAAGTAACTACCGACAGAAATAAAAAAGATAATAGCCATACCTGCCCCCACAACAAAATAAGAGACAATCCTCGTTCGATGGAGCCGACTTCTCGTTAATGTCCAGACATAAAACCAGCATGAGGCTCTTTCTGTAGGGTTTCTGAGCAGGCTCGCCCTAAGCATTATTTCAAAAATGTTTTTAAGAAAAGAGGATTGATGATACCTGGTTTCTTCTGTGAACACATTTTTTGAATATCGATTATAGGTAATAAGGGTAAGAAGAAAGAAGATGCCAATGGTTGCCGCCAAAGCCAGAAGAGCCCGGAAAGCCAGTCTTCGAAAGAAAGCCTCATTGCTTCCTAAAAGCACCTGATATAGACCTGTGAACCAGAAAGGCGGGAAGCTCATTATAAATCTTGTAGGGTTAGCTTTAAGAGAGCTGATATTTTCATAAAGATTCTTAATGAATTTATTATCAAGGATAAACAGATATAGAAGATAGAAGGTGGCGATCATATAGCCAAAACGTAGGAGGTCAGAAAGACGGCAAAAAATTTTTTTCCTTAAGAGGAAATTTAAAAAGCCAAAAATACAGGCCAGAGCAAAAAAGATAAAAATTGCCGCGGCCATCATTACTAAAAGGTGGATTAAAAAAAGGGAGACCTCAGAAATCAAGCCATATTTGCGGCTCTGTCCCAGATATATGGCAAAGACAAAAGAAGAAATTGAATTGAGCCCAAGAGCAAATAACCCCACAAACATTATAAGACTTAAGAATTTAGCCCCAAAGAGTGAAATTCCCTTTATTGGCAGAGGCATGAAATTCAAATAATCCCGACGGTCGAGAAAAATAGTCTCCCAGACAAAAAGAGTAATTAGGCCAATTATAAGCATTATCAGACAAATAAAGATAAACATTTCTACCCAGGCAGTTTCCGCCGGTACCATGACCGTATCTGGCTCTAAAAGATATTTAAAAAGCAAAGCATCAGCGACATACCCGGGAAAAATTGAAAGAATAGCGATAACGCTTATTACTTTGGCTAGCATTTGCTCTTCAAAGAAAATTGTTTCATTAAGAAAAAGGCGGCGGAAAAAATGCCGCACGAGAATGATCAATTGAAATAAAGTCAGTTTGGCATTCCATCTGTTGGTCATTAATATTTATCCGAGAGTTAATCCCTCTTTTTAATCAATGATACCAGCTCCGATGCTACTCTTTCCGGAACCTCCTGGATAACCATCTGTTTGAAAATTTCTTCTAAGGAGGGAGCGTTCATCAGTTTTCTTAAATTGATAATAGAATCATCAGCCCAGATCCTGCCTTTGTGAAGAATAATTACTCTCCTGGCAACTTTCTCGACAACCTCTAAAAGATGAGAAGAATAAATAATAATCTTACCTTCGGCTTCAAGCTGCCGAACCAGTTCTCTAATTATGAAGACAGTCGAAATATCCAGACCCGATATGGGCTCGTCAAGGAGAAGAATTTCGGGGTCATGAAGAAGGGCTGCCGAAATCAGAATTTTCTGGAGCATTCCTTTAGAAAATGATGAGAGCTCGGCAAACATGTCACTGGCCAGACCAAATATTTCCATGAAGCCCGTTATTTTTTGTTTGAGGACAGACTCAGAAAGACCATGCAACCGGCCGACCAACATGAGATATTCATAAGCGCTAAGATAAGGATATAAGGTCGGTTCCTCGGGTACATAGCCGATTTTCCTTTTAAACCAGACCGGGTTTTCCCAAATATTCCGACCCTGATAAAAAATTTCCCCTTCCGTAGGTTTCAAAAGCCCGGCCAGCATTTTAATTGTTGTTGATTTACCGGCACCATTGGGACCAAGGTAGCCAACAGCTTCTCCGGGCCTGACCGAAAAACTGATATTGTCTACCGCTTTCAAGAAACCATATTTTTTACTAACCCCTCTTAGCTCTAACATAAAATCTTCTATTAACAAAAATTGCCCGCCGTAACGTCTATTATTATTTTATTTGGAAGATGGGTGGCGGAGCAAATGAGCTGCCTTCCGCAAAAATTCGTCAATATAACTTGCCAGAAAAACTTCTTCCCTTCCGGTACAAGGAATCACAAAATAAATCCTCCCGTCTGGTCCCACCCCATATAGAGTTGGCGTATAATTAGTTCTGTATCTTCTCAGTCTCTTAAGACTTATAATCGGGAAGCCAGCTTCGAACGAATCTCCAAATTCACTTAATAGATGAATTTCTTCTTCTTTAACAACTCCCAGGACCTGGACGTAACTGGGAGCATGATTTAAATAATTTATTATCGGCTTAAGACAGGGCTGACAATTTCTAATAGAGAAAAATAAAATCAAATGGATCTTTATTTCGTCACCCGTATGATTTAAAATATCCTCAATAGGAAAATGATATAATACAGGATAAATTCGTTGTTTATAAATAACACTGCATAAATATAAAATTATTACTCCTATTAAAGCCCATTTTAATGTTTTAATAAGGCGACTATTGAAGAGCATACTTGCAAATTATATAATTTATCCCATACTTGTCGCTGACCATCGAAAGTAGATAAAGATTCTTCTCCTTTTTTTGATAAAATAAAGGAATATAATTCTCTTCTGAATAAAAATCGTCTATCTTTCGTTCAAATAAGAAGTTACCTTCATGGTCGTATAACTGAACATAAGGAACAAAATAAATTTGGTTATCTATTCTTTTTTCTCTGTTTACGAAAAGAACGCCAAGAATATCCTTATCGGCAAATATACCAGCAACAAAAGAGAACTTTGTTAAGAGTTCCTCGGCCACTTGGCGGCTCAGCTGAGGATTTAAAAGATCGTCTTTAGTTCTTTTATTCATTTCCAGATTACGAAAATTCTTGGATTCATGGCCAAAAACCTCTATTGTTTTTGTTTTTAAATTAAATTTAACTACCTTAAGTCTGACATCGCTTATATAGAAAAGTGTATCTTCGTATATATCTATAAAGGCCATCTGGGAAAAGCCAGATACTCTTTCTTGTACCTCTTTATAATCTTTAGTTGATTTAGTACCATATTGATAATCAAGAGGCAGAAGATAGATTGTTTTTTGTCCCTTGAAATCCCTCATAAAGAGAATGTATTTCTCCCCTTTTTTAGAAACAATATATCCTCCCATGATTACATAATTTTTATAAATTTTGAGCGGATTGTTAGCTTCCCAGCATAATATTTGACCTATTTTTTTAAAGTTATAACCTTCAAGCTTCTCTAGAATATAAACCGAATGTTTCTGGGCATCTAGAACCGCTAAATAAGGACTTTGATAATCAATTAAAAAAAGGCCGCCAAATTCGTCAGGACCGGGCCCCATTTTGCCCCAGCCTTTTATAAGCTTGCCTTCCTGGTCATAAATCTTTAATTGTGCCTCTCGATCTTTAATGTCGGTAAAAATAAAATTTCCATCCTCCAGAAGCGCAAAAAAGGAGCTAAATAAAGGGGGATAATCCTTTTGATTTATAATGATCCTCTCAGTTAGCCTAATTTCCCACGTGAAAGCACTCTTTAAAAAATTAAATAAGATAATTAAAATAAAGATCTTTTTCATCTTAAAAGGGGAGGAGAAATAATAGACAGTTTTTCAAGGTTCAATTACACAGTCGCTGGGATTACCTATACAATAAACATTATCATAGAGCCATCTCCCTTGAAGATAATAGACTAGCTGCCAAAACAAGGATGTCTCCACTGTGGCCGTTCCCCATATAGCTGCCATTGCATAAGCATTTTGACGTAGATTTGCAATGCTCATCGCAATGCCTGTAAAGATCAAAATTAAGAGAAAGCAAGTTACAATTATTTTTTTCATTATAGTTATCCCCCTTTCTTCTTTTTTTATCTCCTCCCCTATTTTAATTTTAAAAAAAAAAATTTGTCAATAGCCCGAGTTGCCTCACTTAAAATCTACATGAAATTATCTTGCCATCTGGATGGTCAAGCCCATAAATATCAGGCTGATATTAGCCAGGAGGCAAGGACATGGAGTTAGAAGTGTGAGATAAGCGAGCCTTATCAAAGGAGTTAGCCAGAAGATGTAAGAAAAGCTCCGAGAGGGATAGGAGCCTGATAAGGGAGGAGCTTGTAGTCCTTGCCCGTTATGACCGCTGTCATGCCAGCAGGTTATTGAGCATCTTGGTTGGGCGGCAATGTTATCAAATAAAGACGGGCGAAAAATGGTGTTCATCGGGGAAGTGAGGAAGATAAATCAGTGGAGGCCAGGGATGACTGTTGTCAACAATCTTGTGTCTGTTCATCGAACTTAAGGAGAAAAGGTTTAAAATTTCATAGGCTCTGGACTTCATTAGAGGCAATATATTTTCTCGAGTCCTTCTTTTGATCTTCATGATAGAGCTATAAATGAATAGGGCAAAACCAGCTCTGAGCTCCCTTGGCTTAATATCTCTCAGCGGTTCTTCCAGATATTAAGCAATGAACTTTAGCCCCCTTAGGAAAAGCAAGCACCAAAGTCTTGATGAAGGCTGATAATTTGAATTTATGAATACCATTAATCACCACACTTATCTTTTTATTCTTCATTTATTTTCTAGAAGTAAGAAGAACGAAGCTGAGAACTAAATTTAAAATTCCGGTCCTAATGGAAATCGAGATCGAGGTATAAGAAGCCTTTAACTAAAGTCTGCCGGTCTTAGCTATTACCTTCGTTGCCCTGGCCTTTCTCGAGAGAGATTTTCATCTCGGTTTTGATTCAAATCTCAAGTATCTTTTAAATAAGATTTGAGTCCAATCATTTTTGTCTATCCAGGTCATCCTTAAAATATTCTTGGGCGACTTTTTCATTGCTCCCACCATGGCTTTTTTATTTTGTCTTCCCACCTGATTCTTCGCCTCTTGGGAGGTATTACACTCACAAAATTATCGTGACTTTTGGATAGCTTATTCTCATCAGAGCAAAATGAATTCGTTTGTCAGGCAAATTAGAAATCATTGCGAAATTGAGAATAGTTACGATAAGTCAGGTCTGGATGTACTCCCACATTTAATGATAATATAAAAAACCTTAAAAGATTTAAGGAAAATAGAAGATGATTCGAAAATGAAGGCAGTAGAAGTTTTTAAAAGAAGATCTCTTCTCAGCTTTCGGCTTAATTTGATTTTTGTTCTCGTTTCCGCTCTTTTTGCTTTATCCTTTTTTTCTTCTGCCGCTTTAAAGGCTGATTACTCGAGCTCTAATTCTTCAGATTCAAAATTGGATTTGAATTTTTATTTCTCATCTTTTCGCCCGAATTTAATTTCTAAAGAAGACTCGCCTCAAGAAACCACATCCTGGTACATCGTTAAGCTGGGCGGGGTTCCTGCAGGCTTTGCCCGGGAAGAGTCAAAAAGAGTGATGACCCCACATGGACCGATCATCCGGAGCTTTTCCGAGCTCAGGCTTTCTGTCAAGCGCCTTGGAGTCAGGGTTGAGCTGGTCTCTTCTTCTGAAACTGAGGAAAAGGAAAGCGGGGAACTTCTTCGCTCATCTCTGGTGATGAAACTTTCCAACCTGGAAACAATCACCCGGGCGGAAATCGGGGAGAAGGAAATTATGGTTCGTTCATCTGCCGGTGGCCAGGAATATACTCAGAAGATTTCCTTTAATGACGGTCTTCTGGGGCCGGAGGGAATCAATCACCTGACCCTGAATTTTCTCAAAAAACCGGGCGATGAAATTGAATATGCTACTTACTTACCTGAAGTAAATCAGGTTATCAGGGGAAAAAGAAAGCTGGAAAGCTGGGAGACTTTGATTCTTCCTGGTTTTACCTCGCCTTTTAAAACGCTGCGGGTTGTGGAAACAGTTGAATCCCTGGGCATCAAACGAACCCTCTGGTTTGAAGACAGAGGAAGACTTATTCAGTCGGAGGAAACGAGCCCTCTGGGTGAGTTGAAAATCTATCTGGCTTCAAAGGAAGAGGCTCTGGCGGCGGCCTCAGCTGAGCTTTTAACGGATATTCCCTTTGAAAGTACTCTGGTTAGATCGAATGTTCGGCTGCCCAGTGCCCGTCTGATAGAAAGAATCAAGCTCCGTCTTAAATTTCGCCAGGCAGAGGTGGCTATGCCCGCTTTTTCAAGTTTTTACCAGCGAGTCCTGTCCATGGATAAAGATTCTCTTACCATCGAAATAGAAAAGCCGCCGAGTCCAGCTCAGAAAAGCAAAATTTCGAGGAGTGAAAAAGATAAAAAGGAAATTGAGGAGTGCCTTCAGGCGAATACCTACCTGAACATCGATGACCCGTTGATAAGAAAAATGGCCACAGAGCTTACTCAAAATATTTCTGATGACTTGGAGAAGGCTCTGCGGCTTCGAGACTGGGTTAGCCAGAACCTGTTTTTTGACGCAGGTATTGTTTTTGCTCCGGCCACAGAAGTTATCAGCCAGCGTCGGGGAACCTGCGTGAGTTTTGCCATTCTTTTAGCCACTCTGGCCAGGGCAGCTGGCCTTCCGGCTCGCCTTGTCATGGGCTATGCCTATTTGAATGGAGTCTGGGGTGGTCATGCCTGGACAGAAATTTATGTGACAGATGCCTGGTTACCCTTTGATGCCGCCCTGCCCTCGCCCGATGTGGCTGATGCTGCCCGGCTGGCCCTGGTAGCTTCATCTCTCAATCAAGGGCTGGGTGAGGTCATTGGCACGGGTCTGCGTTTCTTTTCGAAAATAGACATAGAAATTTTAGCTTACCAGCTTCAGGGTCAAATGTTTCCGGCACCGCCTGTTTTGTCTGAAGTTAAGGGAAATTATTATTTCAATCCTGGCCTGGGTCTGGAAGTCAAGGTTCCTGATTCGCTGGTCTTAGCGGAAATGAATAAGGCCTGGCCTGATAATACCGTCCTGGTCATGAAAAATGAAAAAGAAGAGGTGCGGCTCCTCCAGCAGACCTGGCGTCCCGTTAAGGATATGGAGAATTATCTCCGGCAGCTTGCCGGACCTGATTTTTCTCGCTCACGCCTTGAGATTTTTAATTTTCAGGGCCAGAAAGCCTATCGGATGATAAATAAAAATCAAGCTGTCGCTTTCTTCCTGCGGGGAACAGACCTCTGGCAAGTAGCAGTCCGCAGCTCTGAAGCCCGGCCACTTTTAGAAAAAGCTCTCAGGGCCATTCATTTTAAAATAAAAATCTCTCCCTTGAATTAAATTGTTTTTGAAAATAAATTAGGCTGGAAAAGTTTTAAAGTAATTAGAAGAACCTGCGTTAAGAAAGTGAAAATTCTTAATAAAAAGTTAAGAAGAAGCATGGATCATAAAATACGGGATGAGTTAAATCAACAAAAAAATGAAATCTGGACTTCCAATGATGGCTCTGAATTGAAATTTCTCAGCCCTGAAAAGGCTGACAGAAAGGAGGCTCTTTCTATGAGATGGAGAGAAATTAAAAGGGGAAAAAGATTTTTTATTTTTGTCTTTCTCCTTATAGCTCTTCCCTGTCTTCTGCAGAGTTCCTTTCGCCGGGAAGAGATAAAGGTTCATCAGCTGGAAAATGGCCTGAAAATTCTTCTTCTTGAGGATCACACCATTCCCAACATTGCTCTTTATACATTCTTTCGGGTTGGTTCGCGCAACGAGAGGCCCGGATTGACGGGCGTTTCCCATTTTATTGAGCACATGATGTTCAATGGCACTCAGAAATTTGGACCTGGGGAATTTGATCGCCTGATGGAATTTAAGGGTGGTTCTAACAATGCCTATACTTCCGATGACATGACAGTTTACACCGACTGGTTTCCGGCTGAGGCCCTGGAAAAAATTTTAGAAATGGAAGCTGATCGCATGCAGGGGCTGATTTTCGATCCCCAGGTTTTTGAATCCGAGCGCGGGGTTGTGGCCAGCGAAAGAAGAATGAGTGTTGAAAATAATAATGAGGCTCTCCTTTATGAAAATGTCCGGGCCACGGCCATCCAGGCCCATCCCTATCACTGGGATGTCATCGGCTGGATGAGTGATATTCTCAGCTGGCGTCGAGAAGAAGTCATCGCCTATTATCGAACTTACTATGCTCCCAATAATGCGGTCCTGGTCATGGTGGGCGATTTTCAGCCCGATAAGGCCCTGGAATTGATAAAAAAATACTATGGCTCCATTAAACCTGGACCTCCACCCCCTCCAGTTACGACCACCGAACCACCTCAGCTCGGGCCACGGCGAGTGGAAATAAGAAAGGAGGCCCAGACACCTTCTTTTCTCCTGGCCTTTCATGCACCGCGGCGAGCTGACCCGGATTTTTACGGCCTCTCGGTGCTGGAAAAGGTTTTATTTCATGGCGAAAGCAGCCGTCTTTACCGCCGCCTTGTCCGGGAAGAACAGTTAGCCATAGATATTTCGGGTGGCCTGGAAGAGACCATGGATCCCTTTCTCTTTTTGATTTTTGTTAAGCCCCGGCCCGGAGCTGACCTCAGCCGGATCGAGAAAGTCATTGAGGAAGAATTAAATAAAATTAAAAATCAGGGAATTGAACCGAAGGAATTTGAAAAAGCTTTAAATATTATCCGGAGCTCTTTTTATCGCCAGCTTCAGACCATCTCGGGAAAGGCCAATCTTCTTGGCTGGGCGGAACTGATTCTTGGCAGCTATGAGAAGTTGTTTACAATCATTGATGAGTATAATGCTGTGAAGAGAGAGGCTCTGCCGGCGCTGGCCGCCAGATATTTCGATGAGAATAAAAAAACAGTTGGCTGGCTTATCCCCCAGGGAGGTGAAAAATGAGAATTATCCAGAGGACAAAAAGAAATAGGAAAAAAGATAAAAATTCTGGCCGCCTCGGATTCTGGCTTCTCCTTCTGATTTTTTCTTTAAGTCTTCTTTTTTCACTCCGAACTGAGGCATCTTTCCAACTGCCGTTGCCTGAAAAAATCAGACTGGCCAATGGCCTGACGGTTTTTTATCTTCAGAACACAGAGCTTCCCCTGGTTAGTTTCCGTCTCCTGATTGCTGGTGCCGGCCATGCCTTTGAGCCGGCTGAACTTGATGGTTTAGCCAACTTCACCGCCGATATGCTCTTAAAGGGCGCTGGAAAAATGAGCGCTGAAGAGATTGCGGAAGCCATTGATTTCATGGGAGCCTCCCTTGATTTCAGTGCTTCCGAGGAATATGTCCTGGCGAGTGGTGAGTGCCTCAGCGAGCACTTCTCACGGTTGCTTGAGATTACTTCCAGTTGTCTGATTTCCCCCTGGTTTCCGGAAGAGGAATTCAGGAAAGAGCAGGCCAGGCGAACTGACCTGGTTAAAGCCATCAAGGATAATCCCGGCCAGGCCGTGCGCCTTTATTTTCAGAAGGCCTATTTTGGCTCGCATCCCCTGGGTCATGTTTCTGTGGGTACAGAAATTTCGCTGGCGAAAATAAAATTAGAAGATATTCGAAGTTTTTATAAGCAACGCTACCGGCCAGACCAGGTTTTAATGGCTGTTGTCGGCGACTTAAAAAAAGAAAAACTTCTGGAATGCCTCGAGGCCACCCTGGGTCAATGGAAAGCGCCAAAAGCGGCCGTGACAGAAACTCTGCCGCCTCTGCCCAGACCATCAGGTCGAAAGATTGTCCTGGTGGATAAACCTGATGCCACTCAGGCCTACTTTGTTCTGGGAAGTCCCGGAATCAAAATGGGAGAGGAAATTGCGCCGGCGGCCAATGTCATGAATACTTTATGGGGAGGACGTTTCACTTCCTGGCTCAATACTGAATTGAGAATCAAAAGGGGTCTGACCTATGGAGCCTCCAGCTCGCTTCAGAGCTGGAAACAGGGCGGACTTTTCCGGGCTTCCTCCTATACAAAAAATAATCAGCTCGAAGAAATGCTGGCCATAACTCTAGATTTGTTGAAGAAAGGCCGGCGGGATGGTTTCAGCGCCGAAGAGGTTGAAAGCGCCCGAAATTATATCCTGGGTCAGTTTACACCCACCCTTGAAACAAATGCCAGCAAAGCTCTGGCCTATCTTCGCCTGGCCTTCTACGGCCTTGGCTTCGATTATTATGATCGCTATTTAGCCAGGATTGAGAAGATAACCCCCCGGGAAGTAAATGAGGCCGCGCTTCGCTTGCTTCCAGAAGAGAACTTTGTTCTGGTGGTTGTGGGCCGGGCGGAAGAGGTCAGGCCAGCTCTGCGAAAATTCGGTCCCTTCGTGGAGAAAAAAATTACCGATCCCGGATTTTGAAAGATTATCTGGTTGCGGGAAACACTTCTCTTGATTGGGATAGTAGCCAGGGATAATGGATTTTATAAGGGCATCTTATGGCTTGAAACCTTAAAAGCTGAAAAATTATTTCAAGTTAGCTAAAAAGCCAGGGCCTGGAATTGATTTTAGTTCAAATATTAGCCTCAGGAAAAAGTTAGAAAAACTCAGAAAAATGTAAGAAGCACGATGAAAGTTTAATTTAATTATCCCTTCCTTTAACAAGGATTTTCTGAAGTTTTTTATAAACTACTCTTTCTTTTCTTCGGCCACGGGTTTGAGCTGATTGTATTCGACCAGCAATTTCAGGTACCAGTCAGGAAAGCGCAGGGGAAGGCGGCGTCTGGTTTTCGTTTCATAAATCCAGAGCTTATTGTATTTGACCAGAAGCTGGTCACCCAGTTCCCACCAGGCCTGAATAACCCGGTTGGCGTTACCCAGACAGTAATCAGTCAGAAAGCGACGGGCCTCTTCCGGATTCTTTTTGTAAAGAGCCAGAGCAGTTTGATCAATGACTGGAGTGCGATCGACGGCCGATTTCTCCCATTTTTTCTGGGCTTCCCTGACGTCCTGAATGGCATAAGAATAAAGCACCTGGGTATGAAAATCGACATAATCGAAGGCCCAGCGAGCTGATTCCCGGCTGAAGACCCAGTGATCGCCTATCTGAAAGGAACGGGGAATTTCATTGATGCCAATATAAAGGGGGAAGAAGCAGGAAGTGTCCTGGGAACCCCAGGCGAGCCAGACAATACCACCTATGGGGTTAGGCAACCAGCCGCGGCTCTGGGTAACAGTAACATATTCAGCCCGATTAACGCCGATAACCCGGGGTAAAGCATATCTTTTTCCTTCGAGTTCAAAGCCATAGGGCAGGAAATTGGGATTGGCAAAAGGTCCACCCTGAAGTCCCCGGGCCGGGTCAAAAATAGTTCCCTCACATTTATCCCGAGTCATCTGCATGACATCATAGACAGAGAGCAGGCGGTCAGGCTTGACAGAGAAAGGTAGATCCATATTAGGGGTTTCCGGGCTGAATTTTTTTGAGGGAGCGACCAGATCGAAGAAGCGCCAGAGACGGACTCTGGAGCCGCCGGTCGAGGCGGTGCTACCCTCAACCGGAGAATAGGCCTTTTTCCAGTTGAAGGGCTGGCCGCTTTTGGGATCATAAAGGCCCTGCTCAATGGCGAAAGAAATAACATTGGGTGAAGCCATGAAATAATCCGGGTTTTTCAGATCGATCTCGCCAATGCGACTTTCATTGGGACAAACGCTGACATGATCGTCAGGCACTCGCTGGGCACACCAGACAGCCCCGGGTTTGCCGCTTTCAGGTGTCCAGAGGGGACCAACAGGCATGATTTCAAAAATCCAGACTTCATTGGGATCAGCCACTGCCAGCATCTCGCCCGTATCGGTGTAGCCATAGCCATATTTTTCGGCCAGTTCACCCATAATTTTGATAGCCTCGCGGGCAGTATTGGCTCTCTCCATGGCAATCAGGGTGAGCATGGTAATATCGAATTTGGCTGCCGGCGTGGGATTTTCGAGCTTCTTACGGCAACCAATGGTGGACTCGCCGATGGCAACCTGCATATCGTTCATATAGCCAAAAGCACCGTGAAGATAGCCATGGGTATGGGGGACCTGAGGAATTTCAAGACCCGTAAAGTCTTTCTCCACCACATCCCATTTCAATCCCTGCTCAGGAGGAATGGTGCCAAACTGATTGATATGATAGATTTTTCGGGTGGAACCGGGCGGATGGTCAGCCGGTGGCACATAGCGCCAGGTCCAGTCGCAGGTGCCGCAATCGCAGGTGTGGGTGGTGATGACCGAGCCGTCAGTGGAAGCCTTTTTGCCCACAATGATGACTGTGCAGCCATCAAGGCGCTCATCATAATTAAAGGCTAAGCTAGAGGAAGATCTGTTACCTGGCCAGGAAAGAAAAATAAGGGCAGAAATTAAGAGGAGGCCAAGGGATAATACTTTTTTTAATTTCATGTTACACCTCCCTTTTTCATCCTGAAATTCGCCATAATTCTGTCATTATTGCCTCCAGCCTGTCAATAAATTGCTGGCTCTTCGGTTAAAAGTATGGTCATTTTTAAACTTAGATCAGCTGTCTTTCTTTTAAAAACAATAAATTATAGGCTGTGAAGCCATTTATAATTCCATTTTCAAATTGAAGGCCATTCCTTTCTCCTTCTATTAAAAGGAACCAGGTTAAGGCCTTAACATTGAATGGACTGATAGAATTAGCCCCAAGAAGCTTTCAGATCTCTCTTTCTTATTCGCCAGAAAGTCGGAAAAAACAAATATTTTTTAAAAAATTAAAAATTGTGTAACAATTTTAATCCAAAATGCGTATTATTATTTGAAAAAAAAGAAATGATGGATTGACCTCAGGAGTGAAAGTGAAGGAAATGGCTCATTATTTTCATGGGAAGGGCTTAAAGCTTCTTTTCATCAGGCTAATATTTATAGTTTTTTGTTTGATTTTTTCTTTAAAATTCTGGGCCCAGGAAAAGGCGGGAAGCCAGCCTGCCGAAATAGAAGAGCTGAAAAAACTGGCTCCTCGCATTTATCTTGACTGCCCGAGCTGTGATCTTGATTATATCCGAACAGAAATTACCTTTGTTAATTACGTTCGGGATCGTAAGGAAGCTCAGATTTATATTCTGGTTACTACCCAGAGAACAGGCGGGGGAGGCCGGGAATATACCCTTACTTTTATGGGCCAGCAGGATTTTCAGGGGATCGGCTTAGTTCATAAATATTTTTCCTCCCAGACTGATACTGCGGATGAAATTAGAGAAGGGCTCACGAACGCTCTGAAAGTGGGCTTGATGACCTATATGGCTCGCACTCCCCTTCGCCGGTATCTGGCTGTTAATTATCTGCCTGAAGTCAGGCCTCAGGAAATTAAGGATAAATGGAATTACTGGGTTTTTAACCTTAGAGGCTACGGGAATTTTAGTGGAGAATCGAATTATCGTTATGATTCCATGTCCACCACTTTATCAGCCAGCCGAACCACGACCGCGAGTAAAGTTAGACTTTCCTTCTATTATAGCCGGAGCCGGAACACTTATAATTATGAAAATTTAAAAATAACGAGTCAGTCGAAAAGTGGAAGTCTTTCAGCTCTCTCTGTCTGGAGCCTGGGCGAGCACTGGTCGGCCGGCGGCTATTTTGATGGTTACAGCTCCACCTATGAAAATATTAAGAATTCTTTGACCCTGGCGCCGGCCATTGAATACAACTTCTTTCCTTATTCGCAGGCCTCAAGAAGACAGCTGCGCCTTCTTTATCGACTTAATTTTGGGCATGTTCGTTATCGTGAAGAAACTATCTATGAAAAAATCAAGGAAAATCTGCTGAGTCAATCTCTGGCTTTAACCCTTGATTTGAAAGAAAAACTGGGAACGGTCTCTGTTTCCCTGACCGGTTCTCATTATTTCCATGATTTTCGGAAAAACCGATTAACCCTTTACGGGATGGTTAATCTCTTTTTATTTAAAGGATTCAGTTTTTATATTCTCGGCTCGGGCTCGCGGATTCATGACCAGCTTTCTCTGGCCCGAAGGGGAGCCTCCCTAGAAGAGATTCTCCTGCGACGCCGTCAGCTGGAAACAAGTTACAGCTATTTTGTTTCCATTGGTTTCAGTTATACCTTTGGCTCTCTCTTTGCCAATGTGGTTAATCCGCGCTTTGGCTCGGAGGGCGGAGGAGGGGTCAGGATTGAAGTTTATTAAGGAGAATCAAGGAAGATGATTTTCGATAATTTAATAAAAACAAGGAAGGAGAAATTAAAGAAGGATTGAAAGAATTTTAAGAGAGCTTATGAGGTTGAGGGCAGATTAGAGGTGAAGGCGGAGAACAAAAAATTAAGGAAAAAACAAAATAATTAAAGAAAAGGCAAAGAAAAATTAAAAAGGGAAAAATTAGAGTTAAAAAAATGAAATTAACAAAAGGAAAAGTTAAAAGTCAGGAAAAAAGGAAAACTTATGAAGATGGGAAGAAAGATGACTTTAAAAGAGAGAAAAAGAAAAACTATGAGCAAAGTGATGAGGAGAAAGGTCAATTTTAAAGACATGAGAGAAAAAAGATGTTCCGGGAACTCATATTATCTTCTGTTTTCAGTTCTCATCCTTTTCTTTTTTCTTTCGAGACTATCTCTATTAGCACAAACAACCTCAGTTCCAGAATCAGGCTATCGCCTCAGCCAGCCACCAGCCATTTATCTTGAAACTGAAAATATCGCTTCTGAAATAATCTCAGCAGAGGAGCTGGCCAGGGCGATGCCTTTTATAAAAATTGTTTCTTCTGAAGCTGAGGCTCAGGTTAGAGTTTTTATAAAAAGGGAAAGTCGTGAGGATAAGCAAATTTTTCTCCTTCACCTTCAGGGGCTCAAGGAACTGGCCGGTGAAAGCGATGAGCTGAAATTCGAACTTCCCCTGAGCGCCTCTTCTCCGGAGATTCAGAAGGAGCTGCTGAGTGTCTTAAGAGGAAGTCTGATGCGCTTTGTCGGCCAATCAGCCATTTCCCGGCGTCTGCAAATCAAATTTCTGGAGACAGTTAAACCCACGGCCGTCGCTGATCCCTGGAATTTCTGGACCTTCAATCTGAATCTGAGTTCATTTTTAAATGGTGAAAAATCATATAATGCCAGGAGTCTTTTTGGTTCCTTCAGTGCCAGCCGCATTACCCCTGAATGGAAAATTCGGCTATCCCTGGGTGGCTCCTGGGCTGAAAGCAAATATCAATACGATTCAAGAGTGATCAGAAGTACCTATGAAGCCGAAAATTTTCAAGCCCTTATCGTTCGCTCCATTAATGAACACTGGTCAGTTGGGGCTTACTTTACAACCATGAGCTCAACCTATGAAAATGTAAAATTAAGTCTGGCCCCAGCCCCGGCCATTGAATTCAACCTCTTTCCTTACTCCGAATCAACCCGCCGCCAGCTCCGTTTTCTTTACCGGCTGAGCTTTAATGCAGTCAGCTACCGGGAAGAGACCATTTATTTAAGAACAAGGGAAAATCTCTGGCGCCAGAGCCTGACCGCGGCTTTAGAACTCAAGCGGCGCTGGGGAACGGTCAGTCTTTCGGTTCAAGGCTCCAATTATTTCCATGACTGGCGGCAAAACCGATTAACCCTTTCGGGCGAAATTTCTCTGCGTCTTTTCAAGGGCCTGTCTTTCAGTCTTAATGGCGATTATTCCCGGATTCATGACCAGATTTCTCTCCCCCGGCGTGGAGCCAGCCTGGAGGAAGTAATTCTGAGAAGGCGACAGATCGAAACAGCCTACAACTATTATTTTTATATAAGTCTGAATTATACCTTTGGCTCCATTCTCAGCAAAATTGTTAATCCTCGCTTTGGTGAAGGCGGTGGCTTCTCCATTTTTATTTCCATGTAATTTCCTCCATCAGACTGGTTCTCGTCATTTCCACCGGTCTGAAAAGAAAAATCAATTGAGCCAGAGGTATTAATTATTTCAGATTAACTTAAATTACCCCCTCAAGTATACTTGAAGGTGCTGCAAAGATTGAGTTTTGAGAACAGAAAGAGCTGAAGAAATGGATGGAGTCCTCGACGTCTTCTTTCATCATCCAGGAAGGCAATCCCTCAAGCAGGGAAAAGGGCGGGCAAAAAATTTATTTAAAAACAGGTTAGCTGAATTCTTAGTAGAGTGAGGCCATCCGGGCTTTTTCCTGAGCCCGCATCCTAAGGTAAAAACCAGGCTGTTAAATTTTATTTTCGCTGGAAAAATCTGGAAACCTCAGCGAATCATCATCAGTCCGATCGAAGAGAATTAATCTATTTAAGTTTTAGTTCGACTACAGCCTCAAGATGGGGCGTCTGGGGAAAGAAATCAAAGAGGGCGACGCGCTCCAGCCGGTATTCAGGCAGGGCTTTAAGATCATGGCGTAATCTTTCGACATTACAGGAAATATAGAGAATGGCTTTTGGCCGGAACTGGCGCAGAAATTTCAGGACGCGGGGATGAAGACCGGAACGAGGGGGATCGGCGACGACAAGCAGAGGTGAAGGAAAGGTTATTTTGTGGATATTTTTAGCATCCTCGAGGATGGGCGAAATATTTTTTAAACCTGAATTGATGATATTTTTCCTGGCAGCCTCAATGGCTGGCTCATAATTTTCCAGAAGATAAACCTCGTGGAAAAGATCAGCATTAATCAGACCGAAGGTACCGACACCAGCATAAAGATCAAGAAGGAAGGTGCGGCGGCTGGCATATTTTTCCAGGATAGACCGACAATAAAGATGGAGCCTTTCTGTAAGTTCATGGTTATTCTGGAAGAAACCCTGGATAGGGTAAAGAAATTTCCGGCCCAGGAGCTCTTCCTCCAGATAGGCCTGACCCTTAATGACCTTAAAATCGTCGCTGACGCTGACGTCTCGATTGGGCGGAACAAAAGTGATGACAACCTTCAGCGCTGAAGTTTTTTCCGAAAAATCGATTATCTGCTCCATAATTAGGGGTAAATTGCCCGACTCCTTATTCAGAACAAAGGAGATGGCTGAATCTCCAGGTGGGGTCCGAATCACGGCAAAACGAAGCGAGCCCCTTTTAAGACGCACATCGAAGGCATCCACCTCCTGAAAATAATTTCTTATTTCCCGTACAAGCTGATTGATCGCCGGGGAGGCAATAACACATTGCTCAATATCGACTATGCGCCACCAGCGATGTCTTTCCCGCAGCCCCAGACCACCAGCATGGAAAATAAAATCCATTCTGGTCCGATAGAAGTAGGGCTCACCGGAAAAGATTTCAACCTCCTGAGCGCCTGTAGCCAGTTTAAGCTCATCGGCCTTTTTCCGGAGCTGTTCCTGATAATCAAGGTGCTGGTAGAGACAGCCTCCGCATCGCCGGAAATAGGGGCAGAGAGGCTCAGCCATGTTTTTTCTTTCTTATAATAAAATTTTAATATTCAAAAAAAATTTTAGCCAGCAGAAGAGAAAAAAGTCATAAAAGTTAATCCGAAGATTTAAATTGTCAGGTCCATAGACAGCCGGCCGCCTCAATGGAGCTCGACCCGTGATGAAAGGGAGCTGAGATTTAACTGAAATCCTGATTTTGGATTTGACCATGAAAATTATTCCTCCTCGACCTTCGTGAGAATCTCTTTAATTTCAGGTAGCGCATGAACGACAAAATCGGATGTAACCTGTTCCTGATGATTGGGCGCAAGATGGGTTGTATGGTAATGGGTGAAATTGGGGCCAAAGCGACAGAAAATGGTCCGCAGGCCAAGCCGGCGAGCCGAAGCTATATCCTGAACGGGATTGTCGCCGATGGAAAAACAGGCTGAGGGCCGGGCCTGGAAAAGCTTAAGTCCCTGCTCAAAATGCTGGCCTGAGGCTTTAAGAGCCCGGACATCATCACTTGTTATGAGGCCATCAAAGAGGGATTCGATTTTTAAATATCTCAGCCTGAGAAGGATTACGGGCCGGACCGCGTTGGTCGTTAGAAGATTGACGTAACCCTTTTCTCTGGCCCAGCAGAGGACTTCCAGGGCGCCGGGCAGTAGTCTGAGTTTATCGAGATGTCTTTCCTGAATTCTTCTCCAGGGAATGCGAAATTTTCGGCCATGGCGGACATAATCGTGCCATTCCCAGCGGCCCTCGAGCTCTTTTAAATAATGCTGAAAAAGATTTCTGGCTTCAGCGAGGGGAATCAGCCTTTGTCTGGCTATCTCTTTCTCCATTTCCTCGCAGATAGAGCGGTCAAGACTGGCTTCATCAGCCAGAGTGCCGGTCCAATCCCAGAACAGGATTTTCACCTGGTTTTTATTTTTCATCTTTTTAATTCTATGAAATTAATCACCATTAATTTTTTCCCGTCTCTTTTGAAAAAATCTTAAGGTTTCTCCCTTTGAGATTCAGCTCAGCCGGCGGGCTTCGAGATAAAATCTCTTTTCCCAGGCTTCACCCATAGAAAAGGTTTTGCGGGGAAGAACCCCTTCGACAATAACTGTTTTAAAAAGATGGTTTTTGTCCATGGCCGGAAGATAAAAACCGGCATTACCTGATTGACAGGCTAGCCTGATCAGAGTGTCATCGCCATGAACATAATCAATCTGGCCAGCTTTATTCTGTTTTAAAAATTCATCGAGAAAAGTCTGAAGGGAACCTACAGGCAAAGTACTCCGGGGTGAAAGGATTTCCACGAGATAGGTTTTCTCTTGAGCCACCAGGCCAAAGCCATGGATAGAAGCGGGTAAAGTTTTGAGCCTTTCCTTTATCTCAGAAAGGCTGGAGCAGGCCGTAATTCTGACCTGATGGTGGAAAAAGGCCTCGATTTCTTCAAAGAGATTAACCTCTGCTTTTAGCTCAAAGAGAACTCGATGAATCGGCTCAAAAACCAGAGCCGGATCGTGAAGATTGATAACTTCAACCAGAGCATAACGAAGAGGAGAATCAGAAAAAGAAGCGCTTTCCTGAAGAGTCTGTTTTTTCTTTTCCCAGATGGTCTTGGCTGTGGCCAGGGAATGATTGCCATCGCCGACAGCATAAAGGAGAACCGGCGTAGCTGAGGGAACCTCGTAGCGGGAGGCAAAATAGTCGGGCTGAGCCAGAAATTTCAGGTTCTCAACGATGCGGGCTTCAATTTTCTCGTCTGCAATGAGCCAGCCCCTCACCTGGCCTGAATTTAGCATCAGATTAAAGTCATAAAGCTTTTTCAACCCGGGTTTATCTTCATTGACCAGACTCCTCAAAGGTCCAATTACCCTGTCCTCAGGGTCATCAATGAGGACAAGAACATGGGGAAGTTCAAGGGGAGCGCCCTCCCTTATCTTCACTCGTGGAGGGATTCTTTCCAGGATGGTGCCTTCTGTGGCCCGGATAAGGGTTGTGGCACCTGGATGAAAATCATATTGTTCGAGATCAAGACAGAGTAAAAGACCGCCTCGTACTCCTGAGGCAACCTGCCTTTCAACATAAACCAGACCCTCATGAGCTTCAAAAAGTTCGGCCTCAAGATAGCGCTTCATGCTTTCTCTGATCCGCCCGATTCTGGCTTCAGGGTCTTTTTCCTTCAGATAAACTTCGGGATAAATAAGGTGAAGAGTTGAGGGTGAATCGCCCACAAAGCGCTCAACCTGCTCCCAGTATTCGGGTTCAGAGGTATGCTGGTCGCAGGCAATAACCGCCCAACGGGTAAGGTCAATTCCAGGTTTGGGCAGAAGAATCTGAGGAATGGCCAGAGCAATTTCAGGATATTTCCGGATAATCATCATAACTCCTTTATTAAAAAATTTATCTTTAAAATTTTAATCACCCGCAGCTTATGCTTACTTAAAGTCTCAGCTCTTCAGCCCAGCCAGGATTATTTCTTAAGGCCAGAAAAGGCTGAACCTTAAATTCAAATTACAAAGTTTATTATTTCCTTTTCTTTCCTGGCCTCAATAGAAATCTTTTACTCTCATGCCTCAAAGAGGCAAAAATCAGGCTCTGACAGCTTTTTCCATGGCCTCAAGATGATCCAGAAGTTCGCGTGGCATATGCTGGCCATATTGCTGGAAAAAGTGCCGAATTTCCTCGACTTCCTTTTTCCATTCCGACATTTTAATTTCAAAAAGCTGGGCCAGTTTTTCTCTGGGAAGGTTCAGGTCATCAACCACCAGGTCATCGAGATAGGGAATAAGGCCCACCGGCGTTTCTCTGGCCGGAACACGACCCTTAACCCGGTCAATGATCCATTTAAGCACGCGCATGTTATGCCCGAAACCCGGCCAGATGAAGCGGCCATGTTCATCCACCCGAAACCAGTTGACGGAGAAAATTTTGGGTGGTCGGGAAAGACGCTGGCCCATATTCAGCCAGTGGCGAAAATAGACCCCGAGATTATAACCACAGAATGGGAGCATGGCCATGGGATCCCGCCGGACAATGCCCACCTCACCGGCTGCAGCTGCGGTAGTTTCTGAACCCATGCGGGCGCCCAGGAAAACACCGTGAGACCAATCGAAGCTTTCCACAACCAGAGGAATCAGGTGGCCGCGGCGGCCTCCAAAGATGATGGCCGAGATAGGTACACCCCGGGGATTGTCAAATTCAGGCGAAAGGGTGGGTGTATTATAAATGGAAACAGTGAAGCGAGAATTGGGATGAGCAGCCTTTTCCCTGGAGCCGGGCTTCCAGGGCCGTCCTTGCCAGTCAAGGAGTTTCTCCGGCACCGGGCCATCGAGGCCTTCCCACCAGGGCTCGTTGGTTTCTGGATTCAGGGCCACATTGGTAAATAGAGTTGGGGTGAAAAGACCACGCCGCAGAGTACGCATCATGTTGGGGTTGGAAACCATGGAGGTGCCGGGAGCAACGCCAAAATAGCCCGTTTCAGGATTGATGGCCCAGAGGCGGCCATCAGGGCCAATATTAAGCCAGGCAATATCATCTCCTAAGGTCCAGACGCGGTAGCCACCGAGGGCTGATTCCATCATGGCCAGGTTGGTTTTACCGCAGGCACTGGGAAAGGCACCGCAGATGTAGGTGATTTCTCCTTGAGGATCTTCAATGCCCATGATGACCATATGTTCCGCCAGCCAGCCCTGGCGATAACCCAGCCAGGAGGCAATTCTCAGGGAAAAGCATTTCTTTCCCAGGAGGGCATTGCCACCATAGCCCGAACCAATACTCCAGACCAGATTATCGTCGGGAAAATGCATGATGAAGCGGCGCTTGGGGCTGAGATCACCAATGGAGTGAAAGCCCCGAACAAAGTCGTTGCGATTTTTGAGCTTTTCCAGGGCCTGTTTTCCCAGCCTGGTCATGATTCTCATGCTAACAGCCACATAGCTACTGTCAGTGATCTGGATACAGGCTTTGGCATAGGGAGAATCAGGATGGCCCATCATATAAGGCAGGACATACATGGTCCGGCCCTTCATGCACCCAGTCGAAAGGCGGGTGAGGAGACGCTTGGCTTCCCCGGGTTCCATCCAGTTGTTATTGGGGCCGCTCATCTCCCGGCTGGGATGGCAGACATAGGTTAAGTGTTCAGTCCGGGCCACATCCGTCGGGTGGCTCCGATGAAGGAAGGCCTTGGGCCATTTTTTCTGGTTTAATTCGATAAAAACGGGCCCGTTGAGCCTTTCCTCGTTCTGGCCAATTTCAAGTAGACGGAGGGCTTCACCCTCGGTGCCATCGCACCAGTGGATACGGGCAGGCTGCGCCAGTCGAGCCTGCTCTTCTACCCATTCTTCAACCGCGGTGGCCATCCTCTTTTATCAGAAAATTAATTTATTTCAGTCCATTTTTTTAAGCAGGCAAAATCTTTTTCGTTTCTGAAAAAATCAGTATAGCTTCCATCTTCGATTTAAGTCAAATGGTCCGTCCTTTAAGAGATTCTAAACTTCTATTCAGCGTATTTATGAACTCAATGAGGCTTCTTTCTGCCTTGAAGACTGAAGTCCGGTTTTGGTTTGAACTTCGGTCAGTGCCGAGTTTAAAGCTCGTAGCGAGGCCATAGGCTTCTTCGCTTATATGAATCTGAAGATAGAGAAGACCTTCATTTAACCAGCCCAGGTCAGGTGCCCGGCTGCTACGATTATCCTGGCTTATAAAGCGAAACCTATTAATTCTTGTTTTTGGTTAAAGCCAGGATAATCTGTTCATTATCAAGATAAGTTGTGGCTTTTAATCTAAATTCCAATTTATGAAGACAGCTTAAACATGTCTCCCAAAATTGACGAAAGGAAAGATCTGAATAGACAAGTTCTTTTTCGGCCAGAAGATAAAAGGGCTGGCCGAGAATGGTTTTTTCCATGGATGAGGTCTTGCCAGAGACAGGGTGAGCGGTCAATCCGAGAATTATGAAAATAGTTATAAAAATTAAGAGGAAAGGAATTTTGAAATTTATAAATATAGAAAAATAGCCATCGGGCTTGGATTTTATCATCTTTTTTCTTTCACGTGGCCCTGCTTTTTTAAAAAAATAAAAAGACAAACAATAAAAAATTATATAGAAATCTTTATTCTTCAAGGCCAGCTTAGCGTTTCCTACCGAGCTTATCTTTCAAGAAAAAGGAAGGTGAGGACAAGAAAAAGATATCATGACTCAGCGCAGGGGAACCCAGTTTTCCAGAAAACGGCGGGCTCCGGTTTCTTTTTCTTCTATCAGGGCCTGAAAGATGGCCCGGAGCTGATAATCGGGCAGAGTTCCGATAATCATCCGATTATTTAAAATTATGGTCGGGGTAGAGCGGATGCCATAGGGATAACGGTCTGAAGTTCGTTCGTATTCTTTGCCAGTTTCAATAATCTGATGAACCAGGGATTGAATCTGAGGGTCTGTCAGAGCCTCTTCAGCTCCATATTTACGAGCGAGATCCAGACGCCAATCAGGGCTGCGGGCAGCTCTTAAATTGGTAAAAATTTCATGATGAATTTCAGGAAATTTTTCCGGTTGATAGAGGGCAACATACGCGGCTATATAGGAAAGTTCACAGGCACCAGGATGAAGGTTCTTGTTAACCACCTGATTGCAGCGATTTTCCAGAGGGAAAAATTGAAAGATGGCATTGATTTTGCCGGCAAATTCATCTTTCATTTTCTCCAGCTGGCGGGCAAAGAACTGGCAATCAGGACAGAGAAAATCGCCGTAGACGACTATCTGGATGGGTGCCTCTTCGAAACGAGTGGTCGAACGGATGATCCAGGCCGGCGAGAGAAAACTGGGATAGGGAGTATAGGGAAGTTCATAGAATTCCTTGACCACCTTCATGGCCCGACCGATTTGAGCTTCTTCTTTAGCTTTATAATAGAGATGAAAGCCATAAGCTCCTGAAGCGGTGAAAATGGCCAGGGTAAGAAGAAGGGCCAGGGAAGGCCGCCAAAAAGAGTTTACCCTTTCCGGAGCTGCCAGGAGCAAGAGAATAAAGGCCAGGATAGAAAAGAAGTAATAGCCACTGCAGAGAAGGCAAAGGCTTTTTAAATAAAAAACGGAATAGATGAACAGGCCAATTACTCCCAGCAGATTCCAGAAAGCCAGAAAAAAATTGGTCCTTTCGAAGCGAGGTGAGGGAAATGAAGCTCCCAGGGAGAAGATGACTCCAAGAACCAGGCCAAAATAGCCAAGGGGCACACCCCGGAAATGGGCAAGGGGCGAGAAGGCTGAGCTATCGCAATTAAGAAAAGCAGAAATATCGCAGAAGGAACCGCGGAAAATGGTTTCCGGGAAATTGGCCAGGAAAAAATGACGTATGGTTAGCAGAGAAAAGGCCACCATGCCGAGGCCAGCCAAAAAAAGGCCCAGCCGGATAATTAATTTCTGTTTAGCTGCCATCTTTCTGTCCTCATTTGATTTCAGAAACATTATATAAGACGGTAAGCTGCAGTCAATTTATCAGGGGCTCTTTTGTCAAAAATTTGGTCTTTTATTGAGCTTAAAATTTCCTCTGAGATTTCTTATCCAGGGATGTTTAAGGATGTTCCTGGAGCTTTAGCTCCTCAGGCTCCTCCTTCCAAAGCCGGGTTTTTAAGGCAAAGTTAAAAAATAAAAACCTGAGACAGACTGGAGATAAGAATCTGAAATAAACCTGAGGGATAAGGCCTTGTCTCTCCCGGTTAATCCTTTAGAACAGGCGAGGCCGGAACAGGCACGGAATTTAATTGGAGTTAGACGAACATTTCTGGGAAGGATTTAAAGCTGTGACCTGAAAGGGCAGAGTGTGACCTGTGACACAGATTATTTAAAACCAACTTTCATTGTTTCTCCTTTCTCCTCTGAAAAAATCTGAGCTTAAATGGGCATGAAATTTGCTTACTTTCCGGCCGGAGGTGAAAGAATGAAAAAGAATTTCCTTCTGCTTTTTTTTATTCTCTGGCTGGTCGTGGGTTCAGTTAAATTCTCCGCTCAGGACGTCACTTCTTACTGCGTTGATTTTCTGGAGAGATGCCAGTTTCAGGTTTATATCTCGGACCAGGGCTGGATAGCCACAGTCATAGCTCTTTCGCTCTGCGATCAGTTCTATCATCAGTGTGTCACTGACTTCTCCAGTTTTTTCAAGCTGTTGCTCAGCCTGATACCATTTGTTTACTGAATTGAGTTCAGACTGATTTCTCCTGGCGGATAAGCTCCAGGGTTTCAAAGGCATGGCGTAAATGGGGGATGACGATGCTCCCCCCAACTACCAGAGCCACATTTAAAGCATCGTGGATAGCTTCGTCCTTCCAGCCAGCCCGGACACATTGCAGAAGATGGTAATCGATACAGTCGTTACAGCGCAGAACCGTTGAGGCCACCAGGCCCAGCAGTTCTTTGATTTTTCCAGGAAGAGCCCCGTCCCGATAAGCGGCGGAATCGAGGTTAAAAAATCTTTTGAGGCCAAGGTGGCCGCAGCTTAAAATCTGGCGATTCATTCTTTCTCGGTAGATCTGAAATTCCCTGAGCCGATTGGACATCCTTTTACCTCCTTGCTTTTAAGTTCGATCAGCGAAAAAGATTTTAAGAAAAAAAGAAGGGAGAAGGGAAGAGAAAGAACCCTGGCTCTTTAAATTTCTATGATGCTCGACTCCAGGCCGCTTTCGTCCTCATCAAGGGCCTCAAGGTAGGCCTGAAGGGCCCTTTTAATCTTTTCCAGCGCTTCTTCCCGGCTGCGACCATAGGCTGAGCAGCCAGGAAGTCCTGGAACCCAGACCGCATAGCCCCTGGAGTCAATTTTCATCAGACGAACCTTAAATTTCATTGTTTTCTCCGCATTCTTTCTTAACTCATTTCTATAAACGGCTGCTGGAATTCTTTTTCTCAGCAGCTTATGATTTTCTCCATCCCGCTTCCCTCTCTTTAATCTGATTGAATAAATCAGCCAGGAAAAATTCAGAATAAAACAAGATTAAACAAGGGGGAAACTGGAGAGAGCTGAAATGCTTAATCATTCAAATAAAAGAAATGAGGAATTTAGCCCTTTTATTCTTTATGCTAAAATAAAAAATGTGGTCAAAATAAGGCTGGCCAGGCCAGAAGAACAACCCCTTATAGCCTATCTGGAAAAAAGACTGGAACTTGAGGTCCCTTGCCTCGAAGTAAATGAAACTTGGTTGCTTGAGGTGGGGGAAGAACCTACTGGGCTGGCACGAATTACTGATCTTGGTTCTGCCTTTTTTTTAAGCTCTGTGGGCATTGTTCCGGAGAAGAGAGGCCAGGGGTTGGCCCGGAAATTGCTGGAGACAATTTTAGAAGGCCGGGAGAAGGATATTTATCTTTATACCATCATTCCAGAATTTTTCTTCCGTTTTGGTTTCGAGACGACTTCCCCAGCTTCCTTTCTACCTCCCCGAACTCTTTTTTCCTGCCATCTCTGTGAGCCCGAGAGGTGTTTCTGTCTCGTCAGAAGAAAAGCCGGAAAAAGGTTTTCTTCAGATATGTTTTGATTGATCAGAAATTGATTAAAAAAATAATTTCAAAGCGGGATATATTCAGAAAAAGGCATGAAAACTCAGGCTTTAATTTATTTATTTCCAATAAGTAATTTTTATCGCTGGCTTGAAGGGAAATGAGGCCTGTTGATTTGCCCTGGAGATCGCTCTCTTTAGATGATCTCGACCTGCTGCGCCGGGCTTTGCGAGTCAGGAATCCTGAGGTGAGCGAGCTCAGCTTAATTAACCTTTTTATCTGGCAGGATTTTGACCGGCCCGAGCTCGCTCAAATCGATGATTTTCTTCTCCTTCGTTTGAACCCACCCAATGAGCCACCCTATGTTCTTGAGCCTCTTGGGCCTGAGCCCTCGCTCGCCTTTCTTCTGGACATTCTTGGAAGAAATGGCCGTTTTTCCCGGCTGCCTGAAAATTTCCTCTCCCTTTTTTCTGGAAGTGAGGTCATAATCAGGGAAAATCGGGATCAATTTGATTATCTCTACCTCCGGGAGGAGATGGCTGACCTCCGGGGCAAAAAATTTGATGGTAAAAGGAATCTCATTCGCCGCTTTCAATCGCTCTGTCCTGATTACAGGTTCCAGATTATTGACCGCAGCTGGAAAAAGGAGGCCCTCAATTTTTTCTTTTCCTGGGCCAGCCAGAAGGGAAGCACAGAAAATTTTTCTCCCCTGAGCCTTCAAGATCAGGCGAGGGCTCTTAATCTGGCCTTTGATCTCTGGGAAATACTGGATTTAACGGGTGCGGCCTTAACCTGTCGGGGCGAAATAAAGGGCTTTATCATTGCCTCCAGGCTTAATGAAAAAACTGCCGTGGTCCATTTTCTTTATGCTGATCTGGACTCTTCCGGTTCTTCCCAGACCCTTCTCTGGGAGGCCTGCCGCCAGCTTCTTGTTTCCTTTCCCCTTATTAATCTTGAGCAGGACCTGGGTTTGCCTGGCCTGAGAAAGGCCAAACTTTCCTATCATCCCTGCCGCCTGATTGCCAAGTATGATGTCTATCCCTCCGGAGGTTTCGCCTTTTAATTTTGAATTTTTCCTTTGACCTTCAGATTGAACTAAAAAATTAATCAACGAGCAAGAGTTGTTCTCATTGAATTCTCGGTTCAGATGAATTATTATAACTTTAAGAAGAAAGAGGAAAGTAGATGTTCAGGTCAACTACCGTTATCTGTGTTCGCCATAAGGGAGAAATAGCTATGGCTGGAGATGGCCAGGTTACCCTTGGCCAGACCATTCTCAAGCATTCTGCCCGCAAGATCAGGCGTCTTTATAAAGACAGGGTTCTGGCTGGTTTTGCTGGCGCCACCTCTGATGCCTTTGCTCTCTTTTCTCGCTTTGAGAACAAATTAGAGGAATTCCGGGGCAATCTCTCGCGGGCAGCCATTGAACTGGCCAAGGAATGGCGCATGGATAAGGCCCTGCGCCAGCTTGAAGCTCTGCTGATTGTGGCCGATAAGGAATCCTCCTTTCTTATCAGCGGCACAGGCGATGTGGTTGAGCCTGATGATGGTATCATTGCCATTGGCTCTGGCGGCCCCTATGCCCTGGCTGCCGCCCGGGCCCTGGTCAAGCATACCGATCTTTCAGCTCGAGAAATTGCCCTCGAAGCATTAAGGATAAGTTCGGAAATCTGCGTTTATACCAACCAGAACATTATCGTTGAGGAACTGAAATAAATGCGCTTAAGTTTACCCAAGAAAAATGAGATTATTTCCACCCGGCCCTTCCGCCGTGATGAGGAACTTACACCTCAGGAAATTGTAGCCGAGCTCGACAAATACATCATTGGCCAGCAGGCGGCCAAAAGGGCTGTGGCCATTGCCCTGCGAAATCGTTATCGCCGTCGCAAGCTACCGCCGGAACTGGCCGATGAAATAGCTCCCAAAAATATTCTGATGATTGGTCCCACAGGTGTAGGTAAAACTGAAATTTCCCGGCGCCTGGCCAAACTGACCTCCTCTCCTTTTCTCAAGATTGAAGCCAGCAAATTTACCGAAGTGGGCTATGTGGGCCGGGATGTGGAGTCCATGATCCGGGACCTTGTCCGCATCGCTGTTGATATGGTCAGGCAGGAAAAGGTGGAAGAAATCAGGGAAAAGGCTGAAAGGAATGTGGAAGAAAAACTTCTGGAGCTACTGCTTCCTTCATCCAGACGACGCGATAATACCTATTATGATGCTGATCAAGTCCGTTTTCAGGAGACCAAGGAAAAGTTGAGGCGACAGTTGAGGGATGGACTTCTTGAGGACCGAATGGTCGAGATCGAGATGAAGGAGAAAATTTCGCCCCCCTTTGAAATCTTTTCTAACACTGGCTATGAGGAAATTGGCATCCAGATTCAGGAAATTATTCCCGGTTTTCTGGGTGGCCGATCCAAACGGCGCCGCGTTAAGCTGCATGAGGCCCGGGAATATTTGATGGAGGAAGAACAGAAAAGATTAATTGATATGGACCAGGTGGCCAAACAGGCCATCGAAAGGGTCGAACAATCGGGCATCATTTTCCTTGATGAGATTGATAAGATTGCCGGCCGAGAATCTGGTTTTGGTCCTGATGTCAGCCGCGAAGGCGTGCAGCGAGACCTTCTGCCCATAATTGAAGGAACAACTGTCAGCACTCGCTACGGGCTGGTCCGAACTGACCATATCCTGTTTATCGGCGCCGGAGCCTTCCATGTCTCCAAACCCTCAGACCTGATTCCTGAGTTACAGGGAAGATTTCCCATCAGGGTAGAACTCACTCCGCTGACCAAAGAAGATTTCATCCGTATTCTGACCGAACCTGAAAATGCTCTGATCAAGCAATATAAGGCGCTGCTGGCCACCGAAGACGTGGAGGTTGATTTTACTCCTGAGGCCATTGAAGAAATCGCCGCCATTGCTGAAAAAATCAATGAAGAAGATGAGAATATTGGCGCCCGCCGGCTGCACACTGTGATGGAAAAGGTTATGGAAGAGATTTCCTTTCAGGCTCCCAATATTTCCCCCAAAAAAATCATTATTGATCGCGCTTATGTTCAGAAGCAGCTTCAGGACATAATCAAGAATCAGGATTTGCGGCGTTTCATTCTTTAATGAAAAAAACAGGCCAGGCCGCCTTTGTTTTGATTTTCTTTCTTCTCTCTGCCTGTGGCGTAAAAGGTCCCCTTCAACCCCCTTTGATTTTAATTCCCCGGAAAATCGAAACAATCAAAATCTGGCAGCAGGGAAAAAGGATAATTTTAAAATGGACTACCCCTCTTGTTTATGAGAACGGTCTGGCTATGAGTAGCTGGCCGGTGGTTGAAATCTGGGGTTCTGAATTTTCTCCTGAGCCTGATTTTAAGGAGATGGTCGGGGCCGAACTTAAAGAAAGAATGAAAAAGAAAAGCCGGTTTCTGGCTGAAATAAAACTCGGAGAAAAAGAATCAGGCCTTTCCCTGCCTGAAACTTTTGAGGCCTCCTGGGAATATCCCTTTGATCTGGAAAAGTCTGGCGAGCTGGCCTTTGTCTTCGAGTTGCGGCTCAGAGATGAACGGGGTCGAAAATCAGCCTTTTCTGATCCCGTGCTGATTATTCCCGTTACCCCTCCTTTGCCTCCCTGGAATTTAAAGGCTGAAGTTCAGGAAAATAAAATCCTTCTTCGCTGGGAAGCTCCCCCTGAGGCTGCCCGGTCCGAACAAAAGGATACAGCATCTGGTTTCCATGTCTACCGGAAGGAGGGTTCAGGTAACTGGAGCCGGCTCAATTCCGAGCTCCTGCCACAACCCCAGTTTGAAGATAAATCCGTAGCCATGGGGAAAACCTATTTTTACTCAGTCAGGGCAGTGAAAATCATTGATGCCATGGAGCGAGAAAGTGAGCCTTCTGAGGAACTTAAAGTAGAAATGAAAGATATTTTTCCGCCACCGCCGCCCTCAGGGGTTATAGCTCTGGCCGGAGAAGACCGGATTATTCTCAGCTGGGAACCAAGCCTTTCACCTGATCTGGCTGGCTATCTGATCAGACGACGGGCTGAGGACGAGACCACCTATGAATTATTAACTTCAGAGCCCATTCTGGCCACAAGTTATGAGGACCTCAAGGTTGAAAAGGGGAAAAGTTATTATTATGCTATTACTGCTCGCGACCAGGCCGGCAATGAAAGCCAGGCCGTGGAAGTTAAGGCCAGCCTGATTAAGGAAAGGAAAGGATGAAGATTTACCGTTATCTTTATGAGGGTCAGGAATTTTATGGGATTTTAAGGGAGGATCTCCTTTATCCCTTAAAGGGCTCAGTCTTCGAATCAAGGGAAACTGCAAATACTGGTATTCCTATAGGAAAAGTAAAAATATTACCTCCCGTTACCCCCACCAAGATTATTGGTGTGGGCGTAAATTATCGAGAACATGCCGGGGAGATGGGCCGGACGCTTCCCGAAGAACCCCTGATTTTTCTCAAGCCGCCATCGGCCCTTATTGCTCATAATGAGCCTATTATTTTTCCCCGTCAGGCCCAGCGGGTGGATTATGAAGGTGAACTGGCTGTCATTATTAAAAAGGAGGTTCATGACCTCGACGATGACTTCGATCTGAATGAAGTCATTCTCGGCTATACCTGTTTTAATGATGTTACGGCCCGGGATCTTCAGCTCAAAGATGGTCAGTTTACCCGGGCTAAATCCTTTGATACTTTTGCCCCCTGTGGTCCCTGCCTGGCCACCGACCTTGATCCAGGTCACCTGATGATTAAAACCTTTCTTAACGGGAAGCTGAGGCAATCAGCCTCGACCAGCCAGATGATTTTTCCCGTTCGCTATTTAGTCTGCTTTATTTCCCGGATAATGACGCTTTCTCCCGGTGATATCATTACCACCGGAACACCGGCAGGCGTCGGGCCGATGAATCCCGGTGACCGCGTGGATGTTCAGATTGAGGGCATCGGCACTCTCTCCAACATGGTTTTAAGAGTAAGATAGGGGTCGAAAAAGTTAAGCTTTAGCCTGTTTTGAGATAATTTTAAAGGAGGTAAAAGGAAATGAAGTTTTTTCTGGATACAGCCAATCCTGAGGAAATTAGAGAAGTGGCCAGCTGGGGGATCCTGGATGGAGTAACCACCAATCCCACCCTTGTGGCTAAAGAAAAGAAAGGCTTCAGGGAGTTAATTACCGAAATCTGCCATCTTGTTCCTGGCCCGGTGAGTGTGGAGTGCGTTTCGTCGAAATGCGAGGATATAGTCACTGAAGCCCGGAACCTGGCCTCGATTGCGCCCAATGTGGTCATCAAAATTCCTGTAACCATTGAAGGCCTGAAAGCGACGAAAATTCTCAGGGCTGAAGGCATCAGAGTCAACATGACTCTTGTTTTTTCGCCTTCCCAGGCCATTCTGGCGGCCAAGGCCGGAGCTGCCTTCGTCAGCCCCTTTATTGGCCGGCTGGATGATATTTCTCATGATGGCCTGGAACTGGTGGAGCAAATTGTGACTATTTTTAATAATTATGGCTTCGACACTGAGGTGATTGTGGCCTCGGTCCGGCATCCACTCCATGTGGTCGAGGCAGCCTTAATCGGGGCTGATATTGTCACTGTGCCCTATGCGGTCATGGAAAAACTGGTACGTCATCCTCTGACCGATATTGGCCTGGAAAAATTTCTGCAGGACTGGGCCAAAGTAAAAAAATAAAAAATATGGGGGAAATATGGCTATCAGCCGGAAAATAGAAGAACTCAGAGAAAAAATCAGGCTGGCTGAGGAAGGAGGGGGTAAAGAAAGAATTGAGAGGCAGCACAAAGCCGGGAAATTAACCGCGAGGGAAAGAATCAATCTCCTGCTCGATCCCGGTTCCTTCGAAGAAATGGATAAACTGGTTGTTCATCAATGCCATGATTTTGGCATGGAAAAAAAGCGAATTTATGGCGATGGTGTGGTCACCGGTTATGGCCGGATTGATGGCCGGCCGGTCTTTGTCTTTGCCCAGGATTTTACCGTCTTCGGTGGTTCCCTCAGCGGGGCCAATGCGGCCAAAATCTGCAAAATCATGGATCTGGCCATGAAAATCGGTGCTCCTGTTATCGGCCTCAATGATTCCGGTGGCGCCAGAATCCAGGAGGGTGTAGCCAGCCTGGGTGGCTATGCTGATATTTTTCTACGTAACGTCCTGGCCTCAGGGGTCATCCCCCAAATTTCAGCCATCCTTGGTCCCTGTGCCGGGGGAGCGGTCTATTCACCGGCCCTTACGGATTTTATCATTATGACAAGAGAGACAAGCCATATGTTTATTACCGGGCCTGAAGTCATCGAAGCCGTTACCCACGAGAAAGTAACCATGGAAGAGCTTGGCGGGGCTGATACCCATAATTCCATTAGCGGGGTAGCCCATTTCGCTGCCGATTCTGAAGAGCAAGCCATGGCTATCATCAGGGAACTTTTATCCTTTATTCCCAGTAATAATCTGGAAGATCCGCCGGAAAGGGAAACCTCTGATCCCTGGGATAGAACAAGTGAAGAGCTGAACGATTTTGTTCCCGAGGATCCTGATCAACCCTATGATATTCGCCGCCTTATCAGAGAAGTGCTTGATGACCGTTATTTTTTTGAAGTTCAGCCTGATTTTGCCCGAAATATCGTCATTGGCTTTGGCCGCCTGGCCGGAAAGTCTGTGGGTATTGTGGCCAATCAACCCGAATATCTGGCCGGAGCCCTGGACATCAATGCCTCGGTGAAGGCAGCTCGTTTTGTCCGCTTTTGTGATGCCTTTAACATTCCCCTGATTACCTTCGAGGATGTGCCCGGGTTTCTGCCTGGTGTGGCCCAGGAGCATGGCGGAATTATCAAACATGGTGCTAAACTTCTTTATGCCTTTGCTGAGGCTACCGTGCCCAAAATCACTGTGATTACGAGAAAAGCCTATGGCGGTGCCTACTGCGTCATGGCCTCCAAGCATATTCGGGCTGATATTAATTATGCTTATCCGACGGCCGAAATTGCGGTTATGGGACCGGAAGGGGCCGTTAAAATCATTTATCAGAGAGAAATAGCCGCGGCTGCGGACCCTGAAGAATTTCGTCGCCTCAAGATTGCTGAATTCAGAGAAAAGTTTGCCAATCCCTATGTGGCCTGTGAGAAGGGTTATATTGATGAGGTTATTGAACCCAGCCAGACCCGGCCCAAGCTCATTGCAGCTTTAAGGCTGCTCGAAAATAAAAGAGATAAAAACCCGGCCAAGAAGCATGGCAATATTCCCCTTTGAGCAGGCAGGACCATGAAAAAATTTAAAAAGATTCTGATTGCCAACCGCGGTGAAATTGCTGTCAGGATTATCAGAACCTGCCGGGAAATGGGGATAATTCCGGTGGCGGTTTATTCTGAGGTGGACCGTCAGGCCCTCCATGTTCGCCTGGCTGAAGAGGCCTATCCCCTGGGAGAGGCTGCGCCGGCAGCCAGCTATTTAAACATTGAGAAAATCATTGCCGTAGCCAAAAAATGTCAGGCTGATGCCATTCATCCCGGCTATGGTTTTCTCGCCGAAAATCACCATTTTGTGCGCCGCTGTGAGGAAGAAGGCCTGGTTTTTATCGGGCCGCCCTCCGGGCCCATGGAACTTCTGGGCCTTAAGACAATTTCCCGCCAGAAAATGAAAGAGGCCGGTGTACCTATTATTCCCGGAACGCTGGAGCCGGTTAAAAATGAAAAGGAGCTGATGGATCAGGCTGAGGCCATCGGGTTTCCTCTTCTTCTTAAGGCTTCAGCCGGCGGTGGCGGTAAGGGGCTTCGGCTTGTTCGTCATCGCCAGGAGCTTCTCTCAGCCTTTCACCTGGCTGCTTCCGAAGCCGAGGCGAGTTTTGGCGATCCGGCCATCTATCTTGAGAAATATATTGATGAGCCACATCACATTGAAATCCAGATTTTAATCGATAATTACGGCCACGCCGTTTATCTTGGCGAGAGGGAATGTTCGATGCAGCGGCGCTACCAGAAAATACTTGAGGAAACCCCTTCGCCTTTCATCGATGACGAACTCAGACGAAAAATGGGGGAGATAGCCGTTACTGCGGCCAGAAGTATTAATTACCGCAATGCGGGCACAGTGGAATTCATTGTGGATAAAAATAAAAATTTTTATTTTCTGGAAGTCAATGCCCGCCTTCAGGTGGAACATCCGATAACGGAAATGGTTACCGGCATTGACCTTGTCCGGGCTCAAATTGATATTGCCCAGGGTAAACCCCTTCCCTTTACCCAGGAGGAAATTAAACCGCAGGGCTGGGCCATAGAGTGCCGGATTATGGCTGAGGACCCTTTCCAGGACTTTCTGCCTTCCCCGGGTAAAATTCTCTACCTTCACCGGCCAGGGGGACCGGGAATAAGAGATGATAGCGGCATAGTTGAGGGTTATACAGTTCCCATAGAATATGACCCCCTTCTTTCCAAGCTCATTGCCTGGGGCCGGACGAGAGAAGAGGCAATCCTAAGAATGAGGCGGGCTCTGCTCGAATATCAGATTTATGGCCTGAAAACGACCATTCCCTTTTTCCTGCGAATTCTGGATCACCCCGATTTTCTGGCGGGAAATTATAATACCCATTTTATTGAGCGGCTGGAAAAGGAACCGCCGGCGGAAGCTGAAGAGGACCTGGTGGCGGTTATAGCGGCTGCCGTAAAAGCCTTCCATGATTCTAAAAGAGAAACTGGCCGGGCGCTGCAGCCAAAGGCTAAGCCCTGGAAATTAATGGGTAGGATTGAATTTTTGCGAAGCCGGCTTTAGACATGAATCTGAGCTTCTGGCTGAAGGGAAAACAATATCACCTCCATCTCCAGCCTCAGACTGAAAATGCCCTTCTTATCACTCATGATAGGAAAACCTTTGAGGTTTCCGCTGCCTTTATCACGGAAGAGGAAATTGTCCTGGTGATAAATAATCGCGTCTATAATGTCCTCGTCCAGTCCAATTCAACCGGCCATAATGTGATTATTGGTGACCGGAAATATCAGGTAGAAAAGAAGCCTCCCTTGATTTATCAGAGAGATCAGAAAGGCGCCGGGAAAAAGGGCGAGGTCAGAATTACCATGCCCGGAAAGATAGTGGCCGTTCATGTGGACAATGGCTCTGAGGTGGTGGAAGGACAGGCCATCCTAATTCTTGAGGCCATGAAGATGCAGAATGAAATCCGGGCTCCCCGCTCTGGCCGAATAACCAATTTAAAGGTCAAGCCAGGAGACACGGTTGAAGCGGGAACAGTTCTTTTTACCCTAGAATAGGCCAGGTTGATCATCATGAAAGGAAAATTAAATTTTCGACGCCTCTTCAAGTGGATGGTCTTTCTTCTCCTGATGACCCTGATGCTAATTTCTGGCCTGGCCCTTCGTAATTATTTTTTGAGGCAACTACAGACTAAATTGAGTTCTTATTTTACCTATTCTCAGGCAAAAATAAGCTTTTTCCCACCTGGCTTGACTTTTGATAATATTGTTTTCTCAATAGAAAATCCCTCTTTTACTGCCCGGAGACTGAGGATAGAAACAAAAATATTTCCTTTTTTTCGAACCGGGCCCGCCAGAATAGTTATTGAAAAACCGGTTATCCGCTATCACCTGGAAGAAAAGCGCCCCGGGGAAAAAACAATTTTTAAACTGCCTTCACCTCTCTGGTTTGAGCAGGTCCGGATAAAGGGGGCCGAAATTTTTCTTGACCTGGGAAGCTACTCTTTTCAGGCCAGCGGTCTTCGTGCTTTAGGGAGAAGGCAGGGTGATGTTTTTGAGTTTAAAGCTGAAGCTTCGAGCTCCTCCCTTATCCTGTCCGGGCGGCAGATTGTCTTTTCAGCCCGATTAAAAATGGCCGGGCAAGCAACGAGGAGTGAATTAAAGCTCGGCCGTTTTTTAATGGCAGAGGCGGACCGCTATTTAAAGCTTGAGGGATGGATCAAAAATTTAAACAATCCCGAAATTGAACTCAGCGGTCTTTTCTGGTTTCCAATGAAGGATCTGGCGAGCTGGCTTAAGCTCCCCTTTACCTGGCAAGGCAGGGTCTCATCCAGAGGACAGATTACCCGCCGCACCGGCCGCTGGCTCTATCGAGGCGAAATTCAGAGCCCAGACCTGGCCCTCAATGAGCTTCCACTGGGAAAGGCCAGGGGCTGGGTGGAAACAACTCCCGGGGTAAGGGGAGACTTAGCCCTGGAGTTCGAGCTCAGAGGGGAAAATCAAAGGCTTTCTCTTTCCTGGGAAAGAGGAAAAATAGCTGCCCAGTTTGCCCATTTCTACCTTGATCCGGTATTACAAGGCCTGAAGCTTCCCTGGCCGGTTAAATCTCCTTCGTGGGGAAAATTTTATCTGGCTGAAAATGAACTCATAGTTGACGGAGAATTAAGGGAAAAGGACTTTCAACTGGAGGGGAATCGTTATCCCTTCCAGGGTTCTTACAGAGTTTCCTGGGATAAAGGGAAAAATGTCATTATTTCAGCCCGGGAATTCATGAGCCACTTTGCCCGCTTTGACCTTGAGGGCCGGCTGGAGCTTGGTCGGAAGCTGGAAATAGACATAAAGAGTGAAGTGGCTGATGTCGAGGCAACCCGCCTTTTTTTGCAGGATCTTTTGAAAGAAAGGTGGAATTTTCCAGCGATAAGAGGACAGGCTGAAGCCAGAGTGAAGATCTCCGGGCAACCCAGCTCGCCTGAAATTAACGTCAGCTTTGAAGGTTCTCCTTTTAGCTTCGACCGCTTTGAGGTCAAAGAAGCCTCAGGCGAGTTTCGTCTGGCTTTGGGTCAATTCCTGGGTCATTTTAATTTCAGAGATCCGGAACTTGCTGGCGAAGCTGAGGTTAAAGCTGGTCCCTCAGGGGTTTCGGCTTTTCTGGCCATAAAGAACGGCGACTGGTCGAAAACCCTGAGGGGTCTTGGGCTTAATTTACCTTTAAGAGGAAAATTTGAAGGGCCTTTCAGGCTCTTTTTTGATTCGCGGGGAAATTATTCAGTCAGGGGCGAATTTTTGAGCCCTGGAATGATTTTTCTTGGTCAGGCAATAAGATATGCCTCCGGCCAGGTTGCCTATGAGGGGCAGGCCTTTTCTCTGAAAAAATTTAGCGGGGAAATGGCTGGAGGCCAGATCTCAGGCGAGCTTAATTTTGACCCTTCCCGGAATAATTATTCAGTTGACCTCAGCGGCCAGGGACTCTTCCTTGACCGGCTAATTTCAGGCTGGAAAGGCCAGCTTGCTTTCAGCCTTAAGGGAGAAGGAGTTCTTGGTCGGGATAAAGTCAGGGGAAATTTTGAGGTCAGGGAGATGGCACTATCTCTCTATAAGAAGCCATCTCTTAAAGGCCAAGTGGAACTTCTTCCGGGCCGCCAGACCCTTGAAGCCAGACTTTTATCTCTTCAGGAAGCTGAGGAAAATTTTGAAATTGACCTTCTGGCTCATTTTAATCGCCCTGAATATTCAATTCAGGGAAAGGGAAGGGATAATCTACTGGCCCTGATTCCCTGGAAAGGAACATCTGGCCGATTAAATTATTTTTTTGAAATTAAAAAAGAAAAAGGAGAAGTAAAGACTTCGGGTGTCTTTGAGGCCAGTGGAGAAAGGCTGCCTTTTCCCGGTTTCCCCCAGCCGCTGACCGATTTTTCCCTGCTTGTTTTTCTTCAGGACCGGAATTTTTCCCTCCGCTCTTTTCAGGGCAAACTGGGTGGTGGAGAGATCAATGGCTTTGGTGAAATCAGACTGGAACAGGGTCCTGATTTCAGGGCAGATATCCAGCTTGATGGACATGATGTGGTGCTTTCGCCTTTAGACCGCACGCGTTTTCTGACCGATTTTTCCCTGCGCCTGGTCCGAAATGAGGAGAGATATGCGCTCGATGGTCTTTTTTCGATTAAAAAAGCTTTCTGGAGGCGAGAGCTTTTTGAAAAAATCGGGTTGCCCGTCTCTTCTGGAAAAGCTGGCTGGCCCTCCTTTTTTAAAGGTTTAACCCTTTCTCTGCGCTTGAAAGCTGATGATCAGGCCTGGCTTGAAAATTCCCTGGCCAGGATCAGAGGCCGCTTTGACCTGACCGTGAGCGGCGAAATTGGTTCCCCCCTCATTCTTGGCGAAATGGAAGCTCTTGATGGAGTCTTTTATTTTCAGGAAAGAACCTTCCGTCTTCTTAAAGGAAAAGTGATTATTACCAATCCGGCCATTTCAGCTCCCTATCTGGAAATAGTTGGCGAAACCTATGTCCAGGACTATCGGGTTAATTTTTCTCTGAGCGGGCCCCTTGACCGGTTAAAGCCTGAATTCAGCTCTTCACCGCCCCTGGCCTCAGAAGAAATTCTGGCTCTCCTTGCCCTGGGTGAATCTTTCAAAAGAATCACCTCTACAGATGTCGTCTCTCAGGTCAGTACAGCCTCTTTCCTATCTGGTGAGCTTATTGAAGAAGCCAGAAAAAGGGCCCAGAAAGTTTTGAATCTTGACCGCCTCCGCATTGACCCCTTTGTCCTGGGCTCGTCAGCCGAAATGACAGCCAGACTGACTGTCGGCAAAAAAATTGCTGAGAACTTTTTCATTCTTTATTCAACTAATCTGACCACTCAGAGGGAGGAAATTGTCAGGATAGAGTGGGAATTGAGACCGGGTTTGTCCCTTGTGGGAATCAGAGATGAGCTGGGTCGATTGAGCTTCGATTTAAAAATCAGGCGGAGGTTCTGAAATTTCCGTGAGGAAGGGCTTTTTTTGCCTGTCTCAAAAAATTAGGCCGTTTCTTCCCCTGATTTTTTTCTTTACTTTTCTCAGCTCTGCCCCAGGCCAGGAAGTGGGAAAGCCAGTAATTGGCGGAATTGAAATTTTTGTCGATGGCCAGCCAGCTCCGGCTGAATTAAAACATTTCCTTCCCCTTCATTCCGGTATGGACTTTTCACCTTTCTTGATTCGAAAAATTATTCAGAATCTTTACCTTACAGGTCTTTTTTCTAAAATTAATATCTTTCAAAGCGGCGAAAATCCGGTGGATCTGACCTTTTATCTGGAAAGGCAGCTTTACTTACACCAGTCTTTTTTCCTTGTGACCAGAGGTTTAACTTCGGACCTGATTGAAAAGGAGGTCAGGACATTAAGGGGCGGTGAACCCTTTGATGAGACTCTTCTGGGCCCGGCCAGAACTGAAATAGAAAATATTTTGAAGAATGAGGGCTTTTTCGAGCCAAAAATAGACGTCAGGGTGGAAAGGATAGGTGATTCCCATCTCGTCGACCTTATCTGGAAGATAGATCCTGGCAGCCGCATGCTGATTCGCCGGGTTCAATGGAAAGGTGAGGCTGAAAAAATCAGCCCGGAGGACAGAGAAAAAATTAATCGGTTAGCCGGTAGAGAATATAATCCCCGCCTGCTTCAGGCTTACTGTCAGAACCTTCAGCAGCGTTTCCGGCGCCAGGGGTTTCCCAGAGCCGAAATTAACTGGCTGGTTTCAGTCGATCGAGACAATCGGGCTGCCGATATCGAAATAAATGCCTGGCTCTATGAGAAAATTGTGGTTGAATTTCAGGGCGCGAAAGTACCCGCAGAGCTGATCACCCCTCTCTGGGAAGAAAGGGTTTTTGAGGAATGGGCCTTAAGCGAAGGTGAAAGCCGCCTGCTGAGCTACTTAAGGCGGAAGGGATATCTGCAGGCAGAGGTCAGGGGAAAATATTCCAGGGAGGAGAATGTTCTTAAAGTTTCCTATAACATCAGGCCTGGCCCTAAACAATTTATTTCAGCCGTAACCTTTTCTGGCCAGAAAAATTTTTCCGAGGAGGAGCTTCGTCAGGCCCTCGCTCTTCCAGCCAGAGCCTTTTTAACGGCGGTAATAGATGGGGAAAGTGTCTATGAGCTTCCTCAGAGGCTTGAAGCCTTTTATAAAATGAGGGGCTTTCCGCAAGCCAGGGTTTTTCTCAGAATTGAAGCCAGAGGGAAGAGAGCCCTGGCCCATCTTTTTATCGAGGAAGGACCTCAGGAAAAAATTGGTTCGATTCAATTTGAACCTGAATTAATTTTTCCGGATGAGGTTCTCCTCAGGATTATCGGCCTCAAACCTGGAGACCCCTATTATTCTCCCCAGATAAAGCTTGGTTGTCAGAAAATTGTTGATTTTTATCAGCAGAATGGCTTCCGAGGTACTTCAGTTGGAGTGAGAGAAATTGAGTCCCGGCCTGGAATTTATAATCTCATTTATGAAGTGAAGGAAGGTGAGCGTTATCGGGTGAGGCAGATTATTTTTATTGGTGCCTTCATCACCAGGCTGGCCACCATCAAAAAGGAGCTCCGGATAAAAGAGGGAGACTGGGCCGCAGCTGGCCTGATTCAGGAATCAAAAAGAAATCTGGAGCGCCTGCGGGTTTTCACTTCAGTTCAGGTTGAGGAAATTCCTGTTTCTGAGAATGAACTGGACCTGGTCTTCCGGTTTTATGAAGGGGAAAGAAGCCTGGCCAGCGTGGGTATTGGTCTCGAAACAAAAAGTGAACCCCGCAGCTTTGAAATCTGGAACAATGTGCTCCGGCTGAGGGGAACGGCTGAAATTGTCCGCAGCAATCTCATGGGCGATGCTTCCCAGCTCAGTTTTGTGAGTCAGATGAGTCTTAAAGAAACCAGAGGTGTTGTTTCCTGGGAACAGCCCTATTTCTTCGGCCTGCCTTTTCGAGGTTACCTGAATTTCTGGCTGGAGAGGGAAGAAAGAATCAGCTTTGGTTTTGATCGCCGCGGCGTGAGCCTCACGGGCATCAGGGCGGTCAAAGGTGACCTCATGACCATCTTGACCCTTCGCTACGCCAGGACCGTTCTTACCCATCTCGAAATCACTGAATCTGAAATTGACCGTCAGTTTTTTCCTTTCTCCTCCACTTCGCTTTCGACCAGCCTGATTCACGATCGCCGGGATGACTCTTTTAACCCCGAAAATGGCTATTTTGCTTCGGCTGTTTTTGAATGGGCCTTTCCTCTGTTCGGGTCAGAAGCCGATTTTTTAAAAGCTTTTATCAAGTATCAGCGCTTTTATGCGCCGGCCGCCCGATGGAATCTTTCGGCGACCTTTCGTTTGGGGCTGGGTCGGGGCCGCATGCCCATTCATGAAAGATTTTTTGCTGGTGGCAGTAACTCTTTTCGCGGTCAGGAATTTGATGAGCTGGGGCCCAAAGATCCCTTTTCCCTGAAACCAGTTGGCGGCAAGGCCCTGATTCTCTTTAACCTGGAGTTGAGCTTCCCCTTTCTCTCTTCTCTTCCCGCGATGAGAGGAGCCATTTTTTATGACACAGGCAATGTCTTCAGCAAAAGAAGCCAGTTTGATCTGGCTTCCCTTGAGCATGCCCTTGGCTTCGGCCTTCGCTATCGAACTCCTCTTGGTCCCCTGAGACTGGAATTGGCCTGGAATTTAACGGAAAGAAAAACAAGACCCCTTCTTTTTATTACCATCGGTCAGATCTTCTGATGAAGAAATTTATCTGTTTTCATTTTATTTTGCTTCTTCTATTGATTTTGACCGGTTCAGGTCTTTCAGCTCAGAAAGTTGTTGATTGCCTGGCGGCGACGGTTGACCGGGAGGTGATCACTCTTCTTGACCTGAAGATTTACCGGGAATTGATTTTTCTGCCCGCAGAATCTGCTGCTGACCCTGAAAAGATTCTGGAAAAGATAATTGAGATAAAGCTTGTGGCCAGGGAAGCCAGAAAAGAACTGAGCTTCGGTCATGAAGAGATGAGTAGGGCCCTGGATGATCTTTTTAAGCTGAAAGGGGAGGAAAAGGTAAGGGCAAGAATGGAAACCTATGGTTTGACCTTAAAGGATCTTGAAAGTTATCTCAAGGAAAAGTGGTTTTATGAAGAAATGCTGGCCCGGCGCCAGACGCAGCAGGTGAATGTTACCCTGAAGGAAATTGAGAATTATTATCTTGAAAGATATCTGGCTGAGAAGAAAGCAGCCCGGGAAGAGGCAAGACCTCTGGTCGAAGTAATTGGCGAAATTGAAAGAAGAATCCGTCAAGATAAAATAAAAGAACAGATTGCCCTGTGGATAAAAGGATTGAAAGACAGGGCTATAATAAAAATAAACCAGGATTGTCTTAAAATGCTAGAAAGAGAGGCAAGATGGCCAGAATAGCATTCTTATTTCCCGGGCAGGGTTCGCAGTATGTGGGCATGGGAAAAGGATTTTATGACCACTTTGACCGGGCCAGAGAAATCTTTGACCTGGCCGATAGGGTTCTGGGCTTTCCCCTTTCCCGGCTCTGTTTTGAAGGCCCGGAAGAAGAGCTCCGGCTTACTGTCAATACCCAGCCTGCCCTCCTCACGGTCAGTTATATTGCTTTTGACCTGCTGGGGATAAAACCATCAGTGGCCTGCGGTCATAGCCTCGGAGAATATTCGGCCCTGGTTGCCTCTGGAGCTCTTTCTTTTCCCGAGGCTGTGCTTCTGGTCCGTAAGAGGGGTCAATACATGCAGGAAGCTGTGCCTGTGGGTGAAGGAGCGATGGCAGCAGTTCTGGGTCTGCCCTATGAAACTGTGGTGACGGTGCTGGCTGAAATAAAAGATGGCGTCGTGGAGGTGGCCAACTGGAACAGTCAGGAGCAGATTGTTATCGCCGGTCATAAAAAAGCTGTTGAAGAAGCCTTAAAAAGGTTGCAGCCCCCCCGGAGCGTTCTCCTGCCGGTGAGTGCTCCCTTTCACACCAGTCTGATGAAACCAGCAGAAGAAAGACTGGCCCTGGATCTGGAAAAGACTCAATTCCGGGATCTGGATTTTCCCATTATTACCAATGTAGATGCCCGGCTTATTTTTCGGGCTGAGGAGGCCCGGGAAGCCTTAAAGCGTCAGGTCAGCCGGCCTGTTCTCTGGTGGAAAAGTATGGAAGTGTTGAGAGAGGAAGGAGTGGACATAGTTATCGAAGTGGGTGCAGGCAAGGTTCTGTCCAATCTGATGAAAAGGATTGTCCGTAGCTGGCCAGGGCCAGTGGCCATTTATTCTGTCGAAGATCCGGAATCTCTGGCCAGAGTCAGGCAGGAGCTTTCAGGTCTGACCTGAAAGACGCGGAAGATAGCGCCAGCCATATTCAAGAGCTGAAATTATTGAAACCAGAACCACAGCCCAAAGGCCTATTGTCGCCAGAATATAAAAACTTCCTAAGATTTCCCTTCCCAGGATAATCAGAGCAATGGTAATTGTTTCTAAAATCATTTTAGCCTTGCCCAACCAGGAAGCCTTAATATGGAGTCCCTGAGAGGAAGCAATGGCTCTTAAGCCAGTAATGGCAAACTCCCGGCCGATAATGATGACGGCCATCCAGGCTGGAACCCGGCCGAGCTCGACCAGGCAGATTAAAGCCGAGAGAATGAGCATTTTATCAGCGATGGGATCAAGAAGCTGACCCAGAATGGTTACCTTTTGCTGCCGGCGGGCTAAATAGCCATCCAGGGTGTCGGTGAAGGTAGCCAGGCACCATAATCCAAAGGCAAACCAGGTCTGATAGGGGAAGGAGAGAAGAAGGGTGATGACCAGAGCGGGTATACAGAGGATACGCAAAAGGGTTAAAAAATTGGGAAAATTCATGGCTTTAGAAAGATAAATCAGTCTTGCTGAAACTGTCAAGGCTGGCTCTTTTTTCCTCCAGGAATTTCTTTTATTTGCAGGTTAACACGGGCTAAACTGAAAAAAGCCAGGGGGAGGTGATCAGGAGGGCCTTTAAATCCGGCCCGAAGAAATATTGAAAACAGCTGGAAGTGGGGCTATAGTTGAAGACATGAGCGGGTCAAGGGAAGATTCAATCACCCCCATGATGCAGCAATATTTAAGGATTAAAAAACAGTATCAGGACTGCCTTCTCTTTTTTCGTCTGGGTGATTTTTATGAGCTTTTTTATGAGGATGCCAGAATAGCTTCCTCGATTCTCGATATCGCTTTAACCTCGAGACAGAAAGTTCCGATGTGTGGCGTTCCCTATCATGCCGCTCAGAGTTACTTAAACAAATTGCTGCGCCATGGTTATCGAGTGGCAATCTGTGAGCAGGTGGAAGATCCCAAACTGGCCCGGGGTGTCGTCAAAAGAGAGGTGGTTCGGGTTCTTACCCCGGGCACAGCGATCGAAGTAGAACCCGAGGGTACGCGTGAAGGTGTGGTTTTAATCAGTCTCTTTCTGGAAGATGAAGGCTGGGGACTTGCCAGCCTGGACATGCTGGGTGGCCGGATCAGAACCACTCAAAGGAAGGAGAAATCAAGGCAGGGGCTCATGGATGAAATCTTCCGTCTTTCTCCCCGGGAAATCCTTTTCCCTCAGAGTCAGGAAAAGGAAGTGGCCTCTCTTTTGAGCTCCTTTCAGCAGAATGCCCTGACCATGAGCCCGGTTGAGGACTGGATTTTTGATCTGGCTCAGGCTCGCTCCCTTATTCTTTCTCATTTTGGCGTTGAATCCCTGGAGGGCTTCGGCCTTGAAGGAAGAAGCCTGGCCTTGAGAGCCTCGGGAGCCCTTCTTCATTATTTAAGAAATCTTCGGCCAGAATCACTGCGATTTATTGAGGGGGTCAGCAGCTATGAGACCAGCCAGTTTATGATTTTAGATTCAACGGCCATAAGGAATCTGGAGCTGGTCAGAAATATTCGAGATGGCCGGGAAAAGGATTCCTTGCTTGATGTTATTGACCTCACAGTCACTTCAGCAGGCGCCAGGCTGCTTCGTTCCTGGCTCCTTGAACCTCTCCTGGATCTTGAAGCCATCCGCAGACGCCAGGATGCAGTCGAAGATTTCTACGAGCACACAATTGAACGTCAGGAAATCAGGAAGTTATTAAAACAGGCAGGTGATCTGGAAAGGCTCACCGGGAAAATATCTCTGGGCCTTGCCGGTCCAAGGGACCTCGTTTCCCTGAAAAAAGCTCTCTGGTTACTGCCGGAAATAAGAAAATGGCTTGAACCTTTAACTTCAGGCTGGCTCGAAGAAATTAAAAATCAATGGGACGAGCTGGCTGAGGTGGCCGAACTTATAGATAAATCAATCATGGATGAACCGGCCGCTCTTATTGATGAGGGAGGAATAATCAGGGAGGGCTTTTCACCTGAGCTGGATGAACTCAGAGAGATCAGCCATTCTGGCAAAACCTTCATTGCCAGCCTGGAGAAAAAAGAAAGGGAAAGAACAGGTATTGCCTCCTTAAAAGTTCGCTATAATCAGGTTTTTGGCTATTTTATTGAAGTTACTAAGCCCAATATCCATCTTGTTCCGCCCGATTATATCCGGAAACAGACCCTGGTCAATTCAGAAAGGTTTATTACTCCTGAGCTCAAAGAGTATGAAGAAAAAGTTCTTTCAGCCGAGGAAAGGATTCGTGAGCTCGAAAACAGATTATTCCTTGAAATCCGAGAGAAAGTAGCCGCCGCAGCGCCCCGCCTGAGAGCCATGGCCTGGCGTCTGGCTGAACTTGATGTTTTTTCGGCTCTGGCTCAGGTGGCCCGCGAGCGGCGCTATGTCCGGCCTGAGGTCAATGATAGCGACCGCCTCTGGATTAAGGATGGTCGTCACCCCATTATCGAGAAAACCATTGCCGAGCCTTTTGTCCCCAATGATGTTGAAATGGATAGAGAAGAAAAGCAAATTCTGATTATTACCGGACCTAACATGGGTGGTAAATCCACCTATATCCGCCAGGTAGCCCTGATCTGCCTTATGGCCCAGATGGGTTCCTTCGTGCCGGCTTCTGAGGCCAGAATCGGGTTAATTGACCGTATTTTCACCCGCATTGGAGCGACTGATTATCTGAGTCTGGGACAATCGACCTTCATGGTCGAGATGATAGAAACGGCCAATATTCTGCATCACGCTACGCCTCGAAGCCTGATTCTTCTTGACGAAATCGGCCGGGGTACAAGCACCTTTGACGGGCTGAGCATTGCCTGGGCTGTGGCTGAATATCTTCATGACCGTGAAGATATCAGACCTAAAACCCTTTTTGCCACCCATTATCATGAGCTGACCGAGCTTGAGCTAACCCTGAAGCGGGTTAAAAATTATCATGTTATGGTCAAGGAATATCAGGGCGAAGTAATTTTCTTGAGGAAGGTTGTGCCCGGACCCACGGACCAGAGTTATGGCCTTCATGTGGCCAAACTGGCCGGGGTTCCCCGTTCTGTTATTTCGCGGGCCAGGGAAATTCTTTTTAATTTAGAAAGAAAAGAAATTGATTTTATCGGGAACCCCCGTCTAAGCCAGAGACGCTCGAAGAGTTTTTCCAGGGAACAGCTCTGGCTTTTCTCTGAAGACCAGAAAAGACAGCTCCTAGAGGAACTGGAACAGGAATTGCTTTCCCAGGACCTTGATCGTTTAACGCCCCTCGAAGCTTTAGCCTGGCTTCATCAATGGAAGAAAAAACTGGAACAATCTTCTTAAATCTGGTCGCACGGAAAGCTACTGAGTTTCAGTATTTATCTTCGTCCTCGAAATCAAATTCTTCTTCCTCTTCTTCCTCCTCGTATTCTTCCTCGAAGTCCAGATCCTCTTCGTAGGGAGCCTCGCCTACCTCTTCCTTCCTTTCCTCAATGGCCTCCTCCATCTCATCCCGGTCTTCAAAGCGCCGGAGATAATTGGGACCAGAATCACTGTAATAAAGCTCGAGGTAGTCATCTTCAATGACGCAGAAGATGGACATACTGTGGCCGGTCTGGAGGTTCCCTACGGTTTCAATAATATCAGCTTTTTTCTTAATAGCATCCAGGGTTAACCAGCTTGAGATTTCAATTTCTTCCATGATCAACTCCTAAAAAATAGATATCAATTTTTTTCCGCTTGTCAAGAAGATTTTTATATAAACTTGACAGGCGAACAGGATGGCGATTTAATAAATTCTATCCTTCTATCAGGGAGAAAAAAAATGAGATGGGATAGATTCACTCTAAAGTCTCAGGAAGCCCTGCTGGCTGCTCAGAGAAAGGCCGAAGAGATGAGCCATCAGGAAGTCAGGCCCGAGCATCTTTTCTGGGGATTTCTCAATCAGGATGAAAATGTAGTTGTTTCCATTCTTAAAAAACTCGGTGTTAATCTCGGAGCTATCAATAAGGAAATTGAAACCATCCTGGAACGTTTGCCCAGGGTAACGGGCGCGGGTGAAATTTATGTTTCTCCGGCTTTAAGACAGATTTTAAATCAGGCTGATGAGGAAGCCCGCAATCTCAAGGATGAGTATATTTCAGCCGAGCATCTTTTTCTGGCCATGCTTAAGGATAGTTCAGGCCAGGTAGCCCGGATACTCAAGAGCCAGGGCGTGGATGAGGAGAAGGTGCTGCGAGCCCTGGCTGAAATAAGGGGAACTCAGCGCGTTACAGATGCTGAACCTGAAAGTAAATATGAGGTTCTGAAAAAATATGCCCGTGACCTGACCGACCTGGCCCGTCAGGGCAAACTCGACCCAGTTATTGGCCGGGAAGATGAAATAAGGCGGGTCATCCAGGTTTTAAGCCGCCGGACCAAGAATAATCCCGTGCTGATTGGTGAGGCCGGGGTGGGCAAAACCGCTATCGTGGAAGGGCTGGCCCAGAGAATTGCCAATGGCGATGTGCCCCAGTCACTTAAAAATAAAAGACTCATCGCCCTTGATATTGGCGCCCTTGTGGCCGGAACCAAATATCGCGGGGAATTTGAGGATAGACTCAAGGCGATTCTCAAGGAAATAAAAGAAGCGGAAGGGGAAATCATTCTTTTCATTGATGAGCTCCACACCATCATCGGAGCCGGCGCCGCCGAAGGGGCCGTTGACGCTTCTAACATGCTCAAACCACCTCTGGCCAGGGGAGAACTCCGCTGTATTGGAGCGACCACCCTGAACGAATATAAAAAATATATCGAAAAAGACCCGGCCCTGGAGAGGCGTTTTCAGCCTGTCTTCGTCGATGAGCCCACAGTCGAGGAAACCATTTCCATTCTCCGGGGACTTAAAGAAAAATATGAGTTGCATCATGGGGTCAAAATAAAGGATTCAGCCCTTGTAGCGGCCGCTTACCTTTCACACCGCTATATATCCGGCAGATATCTTCCTGATAAGGCCATTGACCTGGTTGACGAGGCGGCTGCTCGTATCCGGGTCGAAATTGACAGCATGCCCGAGGAAATAGATGAACTTGAAAGACGCATTCGTCAGCTCGAAATTGAACGCCAGGCCCTGAAGAAGGAAAAGGACGAAGCCTCAAAGGAAAGGCTGGAAAAATTACAGCGGGAGCTGGCTGAGCTGAAAGAGAAAAGTGAGGCCCTTAAGGGCCAGTGGCAGAAAGAGAAAGAACTCATTCAGGCCATGAACAGGCTTAAAGAACAGATGGATGCTTTGAAAATTGAAGAGCAGAATGCCGAGCGCCGCGGTGACCTCGAAAGGGTGGCCGAAATCAGATATGGTCGTCTCATTGAGCTGCGCCGGGAGCTGGAAAAACTATCGGCTGAGCTGGCTGAAGTTCAGAAGAAGGGCAAAATGATTAAAGAAGAGGTGGATGAGGAAGATATAGCTGAGGTCGTCTCCAAATGGACAGGAATTCCCGTGGCCAAAATGTTAGAGGGTGAGGTGGATAAGTTGATGCGCATGGAAGAAAAGCTGGCCCAGCGAGTGGTTGGTCAGGATCATGCTCTCAGGGCGGTAGCCGATACAGTGAGGCGGGCGAGAGCCGGCCTTCAAGACACTTCAAGGCCCATTGGCTCTTTCCTTTTCCTTGGACCGACTGGAGTCGGAAAGACTGAGCTGGCCCGGGCCCTGGCCGAATTTCTTTTTGATGATGAAAGAGCTATGGTCAGACTGGATATGTCTGAATATATGGAAAAACATACGGTCAGCCGGCTGATTGGAGCTCCGCCTGGATATGTTGGGTATGAAGAGGGTGGTCAGCTTACCGAAGCTATCAAAAGGCGTCCCTATTCTATCATTCTCCTGGATGAAATTGAAAAGGCCCATCCTGATGTCTTCAACATTTTACTTCAGATTCTGGATGATGGTCGTTTGACTGACGGGAAGGGAAGAACGGTTGATTTCCGCAACACCATCATTATTATGACTTCCAATCTTGGGAGCCATATTATCAAGGAGCTGAGCCATGATTATGAGCGCATGCAAAAGGAGGTTCGCCGGTTGCTCGAGCAATCTTTCCGGCCGGAATTTTTGAATCGAATTGATGAAGTGGTTATTTTTAAGCCTCTGGATAAAGAAGTTATCATGAAGATTGTGGATATTCAGTTAAATCTGCTTAAGTCAAGACTTCAGGATAAAAAGATAAATCTTGAGGTTACTCGCCGGGCCAGGGAGGTTCTGGCTGATAAGGGCTTTGATCCGGTCTATGGCGCCAGACCACTCAAGAGAACCATTCAGCAGCTCATTCAAAATCCTCTGGCTTTTAAGCTGCTCCAGGGAGAATTTAAAGAGGGAGAAACTGTGGTGGTCGATGCCGACGCCAGGGGAGAAATTATTTTTACCAGGCCAAGTTAGCCCGGACACAATCGTCTTTATTTTTGAGCTTTTTTCTTACACAGAAAAAAATTATGTCTAAAACAGTGGCCCTGGTCCTTTAACTTCCTTTCGTCCTGTCTCGGCTCTGAACAGTGTCCTAAATTAGAATTATTTCAGGCTAATTTTTGGCTTTGTCCTGAAGCTCCATGAAGGAACTGGATGTTGACCTGGAACAGGGGCAACAGCTTTAAAATCCTTGGCTCTCAAAAAAAGCGAGGCTCCGGGACGACCTTGAAATTTTTATAAAAAGCTCATGAAGGAGTTATTTTTTGTTGATAGAATTTAGATAATATGGTAAAAGGTGAAGGAAGCTCAAGAAAGGAGGTTGACCATGATTAAAAAGGCCGCCTTCATCTCGTTCATTCTTTTCCTGTTTTTGCCGGTTTCCCTTCTGGCTAACGGTCTCAATCTCAATAGTCTGGGCTCAAGAGCCCAGGCCATGGGTGGAGCCTTTGTTGGTCTGGCTGATGATTATAGTGCCATTTACTGGAATCCAGCCGGCATAGCTCTATTTAAAAATCGTTACTTTGGCTTTTACGGCGTGGACCTCATACCTTCAGGAAAATATAAGCTCGAGGTGCCGGTACCGGGTGTTGGAACCCTGACCATGGTTAATGCTAAGACCAAGACCAAGCATTATCTGGCCGGTCTGGCTGCCTTTTATCAGCCCCTGACAGAGAATCTTGTCGCTGGAATCGGTGTTTATGTTCCATCGGGTCTGGGGGCAGCCTGGGATGGAGCTGATTTCGCCGCCATTGCTGAAAATAAGGCCTATGATTGGCGCAGCCGCATTGGTGTGGTTAGCCTTGCTCCGGCCATCGGTTACAAAATCAACGACCAGTTTTATTTTGGAGCCACCCTTAATTTCAATTATGGCTCCTTCGATATCGCCACCCATGCTGGTTCAGCCACCATCCCTATCCCGCCCTACAAAATCGATCTGGGGCAATATGAGGAAAGCATGAGCGGCTGGGGAATAGGAGCAACCATCGGCGTTCTGGTGCGGCCCAGCGAGAAAGTCAGTCTTGGAGCGACCTATCGAACAAGAAGCACAGTGAAATTTAAAGGAAGCGCTTCCATTTCGAATATCTACCTTCTCGGATTGAACAAGGAATCTGATCTTGAAAGAAACGTTACCTGGCCAAGCTGGCTGGCCTTTGGTCTGGCCTTCAAACCTGTTGATCGGCTGACAGTTACGGCTGACCTGCAGTGGTCTGAATGGAAAACGATTGATGTCATGAAAACCGATTTTCTTGATCCCAACTGGGCCCTTCTTATGGCTTTAAGTGGAGATGACCAGAGGGAGATGCACTGGGAGAATCGCATGCAGATGAGAGTCGGAGCCGAATATGTTCTGCCTCAAAACTGGGCGATTAGAATTGGTTATTACTGGGACCCATCGCCAGCTCCAGACACAACAATGAATGTGCTCCTGCCCAGCTATAATTTTAATGTTCTCACCTTCGGTGCTGGCTATGCTCTGGGTGATCTCAAGCTTGATTTTGGCTTTGAGTACCTGATGGGACAGGAAAGAAAGGTAAGCTATGTTGATGTTATGACAAAACCAGAATATCATTCAGCCATGCCCGGAATCTACAAGATGACCCTTATTGTACCCAGTGTTTCCATTAGTTATCGTTTCTAAACGAGAAAAGATCAAAAAATTAAACTAAAAAAATTTCGAGAAGAAAACTGACAGAAAAAGGGGTGAGGAGTATTAATTAAATTTTAGATGAAATCGGCGAGCCCATAGTTTTAAAAGCCAATAATAATTTGTCTCCTCATGTTTGTTAAAGATTCCATTCCTCTCGCATATCATCCTTCAAGAAGGGTAAATTTATTTAAAAAGGAGAGCTTGGTTAAAGCAAAGAGCAATTCAATTTAATTAATTTAAAAGAAATAAATTTTCAGGCCATGGCTCCTCAAAAAATCCGTCGGGCTATAATTCCAGCAGCTGGTTATGGTCTGAGGCTTCTTCCTGTGACCAGGGCTGTCCCCAAAGAATTACTTCCTGTGGCCGGCAAACCTATGATTCAATATGCCTGGCAGGAGGCGGTAGCGAGTGGTTTGAGAGAAATAGCCATTGTGATTCATCCCGAAAAGGAAGCTATTAGAAGATTCTTTGAGGTGAGGCCAGAAAGGCTGATTAAAGACAGGAGCTGGCAGAACTTAGATAAAGAAATCCAGGCCTTAAAGCGGCAAGCCAGGATAACCTTTTTCTATCAGCCTGAAAGGCGAGGTCTTGGCCAGGCCATTCTCTGTTGCCAGGATTTCATCAAAGGAGAGCCTTTTGCCCTCCTTAATCCCGATAATATTTATATTGGCCCGGAGCCGTGTTTGAGTCTTCTCCTTAAAGCCTGGTCGAGCCTCAGAACTTCCCTTGTTCTCCTGGGTCGAATAAAGAAGGAGGAAACGAACAAGGTCGCAGTGGCCAAGGTCAGGCCAGCCGGTCATGCAGGGCTCTACTTGATTCAGGATCTCGAAGAAAAGCCGGGTCCCCAGAGAGCCTTTTCCCGTTTTGGGGTCTGGGGCAGGGCTGTGCTGGAACCGGATATCATGGCCTATCTGGAGAGAACAGAGCCTGACCCCAATGGAGAAATTCAGCTAACTGATGCCCTCAAGCTCTGGGTCAGGGAAAAGCCCCTTTATGGTTTTCTCTGTCCTTTTAAACGCCTTGATGCTGGCGACTGGCCTGGTTTTTATCGGGCGAATTTCTTCCTGAGAAAAATAACCAGGGTAGATCAAAAAAATTTCTCCTGAGGCTGATGAAGGTTCAGGAAGAGAAATCAAATTAAACTAAAACCGAATCAAATCCAGAAAATTTTCCTGGAAATTTTTGTCAGGCTGTCTTTTCTGATTGAATCTGAAATCCGGCTTGACCATAAAAAAGAGTGGCCAGGGACGGAATCGAACCGCCGACGCAGGGATTTTCAGTCCCTCGCTCTACCGACTGAGCTACCTGGCCACCACAACTATATTCATCTGAAAGTATATTTAGCTTTCCTTTTCTTGTCAATATATGGAGTTAATTCCTAAAATCTCGTTACCCTGAAATGAAAACGGAGGGAAAATGGAAATTGAGCTAAATCTTGCTTCCCTTTTTCTGATGAAGGAAAATTGATTCTAATAACCGGATGAAAATAGCAGCTTTACTGCCTCATGTGGAAATCTGGGGAGGTGTCCGCCGTTATCTTGAGCTCGGCAATGAATTTGTTCGCCTGGGTCATGAATTTGTCCTCTACACTCCCCAGGGTCAGCCCCCTTCCTGGCTTGAATTCAGAGGAGAAATAAAACCTTTCCCAGCACTGAAGGACGATAAACACGACATAGGTCTCTGCTCCGAATATTCTCTTCTTGATGAGTTTCAGTCCCTTCAGGCCAGAGTGAAATTTTTCTATTTTGTTCTTGCCGGCCATCGCCTGGAAAAGAAGGTTGTGCGGCTGCCCTTCCGTTTTCTGGCCAATTCCTCAGGTTTATGTCGTCGCCTTGAAAAGCGCTATGGGATTCACTGCGAACTGGCACCTGGCGGGATAAATCCTTCGATTTTTTATCCGGCTCGAAGAGAAGGGTCGCCTGATGAATTCCGTATCCTCTGCTATGGCCGACTTTATCGGCGCCGGAAGGGAATTCATCTGGTTCTCAGAGCAGTCGAAAAACTCTGGAAAAAGTATCCTCAGGTGAAGCTTCTCCTTTTCGATTCACCTGTTCAGGGAGAAAGTCGCGATTCCCGCCAGCTACTACAGACTTCAGTTCCCCATGAATTTTTCTGGAATCTTCCCCAGAGCTCCATGGCCTGGCTTTATTCCCAGGCCGATGTTTTTGTCAGCGCTGAATGGCGAGCTGGCTGGTCCAATCCCACGGCTGAAGCCATGGCCTGCGGAGTGGCTGTTGTCTGCACCCGCAGTGGTACAGAGGATTTTGCCCTGCCTGGAAAAACCGCCCTGGTTGTTCGCTGGCCCTTCCCTTTCCTTCTGGCCAGAAAGATAGAAAAGCTCATGCAGGACGAACAGCTTCGCCGTCGGCTGGCTCAAGCTGGCCGCCAGAAAATCCTTGAATTTACCTGGGAAGCTCTGGCCCGCCGGCTCGAACATATCTTCCATTCTGCCCTGGTTTGAATTATCTCAGGGCTTATGATATCCTTTCCAAGGAGGTGAAGTTCCTATGGATGAGCAGAGGCTGAAAGAACGCCTCCTCGAGGAGAGCGAGGAATTCAGACGTTTATTTGAAGAACATCGCCAGTGTGAAGAAAGGCTCGAGTTTCTGCGACATAAGGGGGCTCTAACTGAGGAGGAGGCGATGGAAGAAAGACTTCTCAAGAAGAAAAAACTGGCCCTCAAAGATAAAATGTATTTAATGATGCAGGCCAGACAGAAATCACTCTAATTTTTGCTTTTTATGGCCATGGTTGAAAAGAAGCCCTTCCGAGTTGCCCTGGTGGGCACGGATTCATTGAGAGCTCAGGAAATCAAGAATGCCCTGGAAGAAAAGAAGTTTCCCCTGACCACCATCGAATTTTATGATCCGGCGGTTGAGGAGGAATACAGCAAACTGACTGAATTTGCCTCCGAGCCCAGAGTGATCCATCACCTCGATTTTTCCCTGCTTGAGGGCCTGGATCTGGTTTTTCTGGCCGCCGATGAGGCCACCAATCGGCGCTGCGGTCAGATGGCCCTGGAGAAAAAATTTCGGGCCATTGACCTTCATCAGACCTTTTCTGCCGATGAAAAGATTCCGGTCATCGTGGCCGGAGTCAATGAGGAAGTTATCATTCAGCAGGATGCCTTTCTGATCAGCAATCCCCATCCGGCAACCATTATTCTGGCTCATTTGCTTCATCTTCTGAAGCCCCATTTTGGGCTGGTTAAGGTTCTTGCTTTTGTGCTGCAGCCAGCTTCTGCCTTCGGTGAATCGGGTATCGAAGAACTGGCCAATCAAAGCGTCTCTTTGCTCAGTGCCGCTTCCATTAAGAAAAAAGTCTTTCGAGAACAGGTTGCTTTCAACTTGCTTGCCCCAGTCGAAAAGGCCGGGCCAGATGGCTTTACCGCTGATGAGAAGCTGATTATGACAGAGGTGCGGCGCGTCATGCGAGAGCCAGGGCTGCCCCTTTCTCTCTGTCTGGTTCAGGTTCCAGTTTTTCATACCTACGCCATTATGACTTATCTGGAATTTGAGAGGCCGACGAGCATAAAAGAAGTTGAAAGTCTTTTTCAGGCTCACTCTCTTTTCCGGCTGGCTGATGCCCGGAAACGCCAGAGTGTCAATTCAGTTTCGGTCGCCGGCAAAGAGGAAATCTTCATAGGTCAGATAAAACAGGAAGAATCTTCCCCCTGCGGTCTCTGGATCTGGGCGATTGCCGATAATCTAACTCTCGGATCTGCCCTCAATGCCCTGGAAATTGCTCGATTTTTATTTAATCGCCGGGATGAGGTTTCCCCGGTCTCATGAAAGATATCTTCAATTTAATCAGGTTAGTCTGGCAGGAAAAAAAATATCTCCTGCTGGCCTTCATCTGTTCTCTTTTTGTGGCTGGTTTTACCTATCTTTTTGTCAACCTCGTTCAGCCCATTGTCGATGAGCTTTTAATTTCTTCAGGGCAGAAAGCCCCTCTGGCCCAGACTGCCTCCAGTGAAAAATTCAGGCTGATGAATTTTGTCCTTTCCCATCTTCAGGTTTCCCGGGAGGAACTCATCTGGTTTTTGCCTCTTCTGGTCTTAATTGTTGTTTTCGGCAAAGGTCTCTTCACCTTTCTTTCTTCTTATTTAATGAAAGCTGCCGGCCACCGGGTAATCAAGAGGCTCCGGGATGACCTTTTCCGCCATGTGCTGAGCCAGTCAGCCAGCTTTTTTGACCGGCTTTCCACCGGTGACCTCATGACCCGTCTGACCAATGATATTGATAAAATTCATCAGGCCATTTCTGGCAGCCTGGCTGACTTCATTGAGGAAGTCTTTGTTCTTCTGGCCCTGCTGGTGGGTATTTTTATTATTGATTTCCGCCTGGCTATGGCTTCCCTGGTCATAACGCCGCTGGCCGTCATTCCTCTGGCCGTCTTCAGCCGCCAGCTTAAAAAGAAAAGCCTGGCCGGGCAGAAAAAAATGAGCCAGATTTATAATCTCATCCACGAAACCCTCACCGGAAATAAAATCGTTAAGGCTTTTACGGCGGAGGAGTTTGAACTCAAACGTTTTTTTGCCGCTACCCGGGATTATTTTAAAACCATGCTGAAGCTCGCCTGGATTGGCAGCCTCTCTTCACCTTTCATGGAATTCATTGGCGGAGCTGTCGGGGCCTTCATCCTTTTCGTGGGCACGCGGAGAATTGCTGAAGGTTTTATCTCAGCCGGCGATTTTGGCTCCTTTGTCCTGGCCATATTCATGATGTACACCCCCATTAATCGCCTCAACCGGGCCAACAATGTTTTACAGCAGGCTGTCGCCTGTTATCTCCGGGTTAAAGAAATTTTTGAAATGGCGCCCGAGATCCAGGACCATCCGGAAGCCATTAATCTGGATAAGGTGGAAGGAAGAATTACCTTTGAGGATGTTTGCTTTGCCTATAATCAGGATAGACCGGCTCTGATGCATGTGAGCTTTGAAGTTAAACCCCGGGAGACAGTGGCCATTGTCGGTTTAAGTGGTGCCGGGAAGACGACCATCATTAATTTGCTAACCCGTCTTTATGAACCTACCTCTGGTCGAATTCTGATTGATGGCCTGGATATTAGACGAATTAAGCTGTCTTCTTTACGGCGGCAGATCGGGCTTGTGACCCAGGACATAATCCTTTTCAATGATACAGTGCGTAATAACATTGCTTATGGTCAGAACGATATTCCCCTTGAAAAAATTACGGCGGCCGCCCGTCTGGCCATGGCCCATGACTTCATCATGGCTCTTCCTCAGGGTTATGATACTTTAATTGGAGAAAAGGGTGGACTCCTTTCAAGCGGCCAGAGGCAGAGAATTGCTCTGGCCAGGGCCATAGTTAGAGATCCCGCTGTTCTCATCCTGGATGAAGCTACCTCAGCTCTGGATTCGGAATCGGAAAGACTTATCCAGCTGGCTCTCAGCAATATTATTAAAGAGAGAACCACAATCATTATTGCCCATCGAATCTGGACGGTTCGCCATGCCGATAGAATCCTGGTGGTGGATCGCGGCCGGATTGTGGAAATGGGTTCCCATGAAGAGCTTTATGCCCTCAATGGAATTTATCGGAAATTATATGACCTTCAATTCCCGGAAGAAGGGGAGGCCGAATCTTGATCCGGAGTATGACGAGCTTTGTTTCAAGACCCATTAAATCGGATAAATTCAAGGGCCGGCTGAGCCTCAAAACGCTCAATCATCGTTATTTTGACTGGTTTTTTCATGGTCCAGAATGGCCTGAGCTTGAGATGGAACTGCGATCCCTGGTTCAAGAATATATTTATCGGGGAAGGGTGGAAGTTTCCCTGGAGCTGGTCACAACCGGGGCGGCTGGCTGGGAAGTGGTGATTGAAGAAGGGCTGGTTCAAAAGATAGGTGAAATCTGCGAGCAGCTGGAAAAGAATCTCGGCCAGAAAATATCTCTTGATGCTGATATTTTTTTTAAAATACCTCAGCTGATAACGATTAAAAGAAAGGAGCTTGACCCTCAAACCAGAGCCTGGCTTAAGGATATTTTCCAGCAGGCTTTAGAAAAGGTGATTGAACAGCGAGAAAAAGAAGGAAGAAAACTGGCGGCCTCTCTTCGCCGCTCCGCGGCACGTCTTAAAAAGAGTCTAAAATTGATAAAAAAATATGTCAGCCAGGAAGAGGCCAGCTGGCGAGAGAAACTCCAGCTTAAATTGAGGGACATCCTGGGCCCTGAACCCGTCAATGAAAAGAGGCTCGAGGAAGAGGTGGCCTATCTGCTAATAAAGGGAGATATTAAAGAAGAAATAGACAGGATTGAAGCCCACCTGACCTCCCTTGAGGAAATTCTGGCGAGTGAAAACCGGGAGCCCAGGGGAAGGCAGATTGATTTCTTAGCTCAGGAACTTTTAAGAGAAGTTTCAACCCTGGCAGCCAAAAGTTTAAGCCTGGATGTGGTTAAGGAGAGCCTCCGGATGAAAACTGAAATTGAAGCCATCCGGCAGCAGAGCCAGAATATAGAATAAAAAAATAAAGGGGTTAAATTTCATGCTGCTCGTGGTGACAGGCCCATCGGGAGCAGGAAAGACTACGCTGATCCGTCAATTACTGGAGAAGCATCCGGAAATAAAATTTTCGGTTTCTCATACCACCCGGCCGCCACGGCCCGGTGAAATTGATGGCGTTGATTATTATTTTGTGAGTGAGAAAGAATTTTCCCGCCTTTTAAAAAAGGGGGCCTTTGTAGAATGGGCTGTCGTTCATGGTCATCTTTATGGCACCTCCAGAGCTGAATTCAGAAAAAGCCGGATGAACGATCTTATTCTCGACATTGATGTCCAGGGTGCCCGCCAGATTAAACAAGTAGCCGATGAAGGGGCTGTTTTCATTTTTATTTTGCCCCCAGACAGGGATTCCCTGGAAAAAAGGCTCTGTTCGAGAGGCGGTTTATCAGCTGAGGAACTTGAAAGGCGATTAAAAAGAGCCAGCCAGGAGATTAAAAGCTATCATCTTTTTGATTATGTGGTCATTAATAGAGAAGTTGACCAGGCCGTGCAGGTCATGGAAGCTATTGTCCAGGCGGAAAGACAGCGACGATTGAGGCTGAAAAAAGAAATTCAGGCTATTCTAGCTTCTTTTAAAGCAAAATCCGGAGGGACGTCAAGATGGCCCGAATAGCTCTCGGGGTAACTTCTTCTATTGCTATTTATAAGGCTGGCGAAATCATCCGTCAGCTCCAGAAGAAAGGGCATGAGATTCAGGTGATTATGACTCCCAGGGCGACTGAATTTATTTCACCCCATCTTTTTCAGGCTTTAACTTCCCGTCCGGTTCTGGTTGACCTTTTTCCTGAAAAGGCCAGTGGAAGGATTGAACATATTGAGCTTGCCCGGGAAACTCAGATTTTTCTCGTGGCACCAGCTACAGCCAATATTATTGCCAAAATGGCTTCAGGCATTGCGGATGATTTCCTTTCAACCTTTTATCTGGCCGTGAATTGCCCGGTCGTGGTGGCACCAGCCATGAATGAGGCCATGTATTTACATCCCCGCACCCAGGCTAATCTTGAAGAGTTGCGGCGGCAGGGAGTTGTCATCTGTGAACCGGAAAGAGGGGCTCTGGCCTGCGGCGCAGAGGGCTGGGGCCGGCTGGCTGAAGTAAATAAAATTGTCGATCTGGTTGAAAGCATTCTGGAATCAGGCCAGAAATGGCAGAAGCGAAAAGTTATGATTACAGCTGGTCCAACCAGAGAGCCTCTTGACCCAGTTCGCTTCATCAGCAATCGTTCTTCCGGAAAAATGGGTTATGAATTAGCCCGTGAGGCCAGCCAGCGGGGAGCTGAGGTCACTCTGATTTCCGGGCCAGTCAGTCTGCCCTGGCCCTACAAGGTTAAAGTCATCAGAGTGGAAACAGCGGCCGAAATGAAGAGGGAAGTGGAAAAGCATTTTGAAGAGGCTGAGGTGGTGATTATGGCGGCAGCAGTGGCTGATTTCAGGCCCGCCCAGATCCTGCCGTCAAAATGGAAAAAGGAGCAGGGTGTTCCGGAAATAAAGCTTGTGGCTACAGATGATATTCTGAGTTTTCTCGCCCGTCATCCTTTAAGGGAAAAGAAGATTTTAGTGGGCTTCGCTGCTGAAACTGGGGACCTCGAAGCAGCGGCCAAAAAGAAACTTGAGGCCAAGGGACTTGATTTAATCGTGGCCAATGATGTTTCGCTTCCAGGAACAGGTTTTGAGGCTGACTGGAATGATGTCCTTATTCTTGACCGTCATGGTCGTCGTCTTCGTTCAGGCCTGAAGAGTAAAAGAGAAATCAGCCGCTTGATTTTCGAGGCTATTGAGGCTTACCGTGAAAAGACCGCCTGAAGATAAACTGGGTCAATTAAAAGAATATTTAAAATTCCTGAATGAAATTGGTCTTGACAGCCTGGACAGTTGCTGTGAATCAGGTCCACGATCCTGGTTAATACCCCAGATTGAAAGGGCTATTCTTAACTGCCGGCGCTGCCATCTGGCCATGACCAGATCCAGAGCTGTTCCCGGAGAAGGTAACTGGCAGGCTGAGCTGATGTTTGTCGGTGAAGCCCCCGGAGAAGAAGAGGATAAACAGGGAAGACCCTTTGTCGGCCGGGCTGGCCAGCTTCTGACCCGAATCATTGAAGCCATGACTTTCAAGCGGGAAGAAGTCTTCATTACTAATGTGGTTAAATGCCGGCCACCGCAAAACAGAACCCCACGTCAGGAAGAAATACAGACATGTGCGCCCTATCTTGAAGCTCAGATTCGTCTGATCAAGCCAAAGGTAATTGTTGCTCTGGGCAAGGTGGCCGCTGATTTCTTCATACCCGGCAATCTGGGTATGGGCGAATTAAGAGGCAATTTCTTTTATTATGAAGGCATACCCGTTATGCCCACCTATCATCCTGCCTTTGTGCTGAGAAATGAAGGCCGCAAGGAAATTAAGCAAAGAGTCTGGCAGGATATGAAAAAAGTCATGGCCCTGCTGGGTCGGCGATGAAGTCCTATGTTGAAGTCATCCTGCCCCTGCCACTCGAAAAAACTTTTATCTATTCTGTTCCTGAAAATTTAAGATCGGCCCTCGAGCCAGGAAAAAGAGTTCTGGTTCCCTTTCGCAGCCGGATTCTAACGGGTTTTATTTACCAGATTAAAGATGAAACGCCGGAAAAGGAAATTCAGATTAAACCCATTATATCAGTGCTGGATGAAGAGCCTCTTCTCTCCCCATCTTTTTTTCAATTTCTTTGGGCATTAAGCGAGATAACTTTCGTGCCACCAGGAGAGTTCCTTAAGGCTGCTTTGCCGCCCGACTTTTTTGTTGAGGAAAAGGGAAAAATCCGGCTAATTAATAGGCCTGAAAGGGAGGAAATAAAGAAGCAATTCAGGAAAAAATACCGCCAGGTGGAAAAAATTTTAAGCCTTTTGGGACCAAACAGAGCCCTGAGCTGGCGCTATCTCCAGAGGAGGGCGAGTTTCAAAGGGCTGGCTTCCCTTCTACGGCGACTGGAGGAGCTGGGCTGGGTAAAAACCGAAAGGAAAATTCAACTCAGGAAGAGAAGGAGGTCTTCGGTTCAGCCTGAAGTTGCCCAGCTCAATCTGGCTTTTCTTCCAGCCAGAGAATTTGAGCTTCCTCTGGCAGCAGTGGAAAAATCCCTGGAGAAAAAAGAATTTAAGAGCTTCCTCCTTTTCGGGCCCAGGGCTCGACGGGAAGAATTCTTTCTCTTGCTTTTAAGAAAATGGGAAAGATGCCTGCCGAATGTACTCATTCTCGTTCCCGAAATGGAGGAAATATCCTCATTTCTGGAAAAGATAACTGGCCTTATAGGTTCGAGGCGGGTGGCCGTGCTTCATGGAGAACTCAGTGCCGGGCAGAGAGAGGCGGCATGGTTCAGAATCTGGCGGGGCGAGGCCGACGTCGTCATCGGTCCTCGTTCTGCTGTTTTCGCCCCTTTGCCTGAAATCAGGCTCATTTATTTAACCGAAGAAAATGATGAGGCCTATCTTCATCCCAGTCCTTTTTATGATGCCCGCGAAGTCGCTAAATTAAGAGCCAGGCAGGAAAGGGCAGTTATTCTCTTTGGCTCTTCAGCTCCATCTGTAAGTCTTCTGGCCAGAGCCAGAAAGGAAGGTTCGTTGCTCGATCTGGGACAAATCCAGGGAAAAATCAGAATAATTTCCCATCCCTCGTCGGGGACAAAGATTTTAAGTCCTGAGCTGCAAAAATTGATTTCTGAACGCTTCCATTCAGGCAAAAAAGTTGTCCTTCTGGTAAATCGGCGAGGTTACGCTTCTTTTTTGAGCTGTCTTCGCTGTGGACATATAGCGCTCTGTCCTGAATGTCGCCGGCCCCTGACTTTTTATGCCCGCAAAGAAAAGTTGATCTGTCATCACTGCGGTTTCAGTCAGGCCAGATGGCAGCGCTGTCCTGAATGTCAGAGTTCAGTTATAGGTACAAAGGGTCATGGCCTTGAGGCGGTAGAAGAAGAGGTGAAGCGTCTCTGGCCAGATGCTCGAATGAAGGCCATCGAAGCTGAAAGTGTGCGAGGCAAGGAGAAATTAATAAAGTTTTTGAAAGAAGTGGAAAAAGATAAACTGGACATAATCATTGGCACCCAGTTCCTACGGCCCCACCTCAACTGGCAAAAAATTTCCCTGGCCGCAGTTCTCAGCCCGGAGCTGATGTTAGCCTATCCGGATTTCAGGTCAGGAGAAAAGGTTTTCTCTTTAATCCGGCGACTTCAGGAAGAAATGGTTTTAGACGGTCATGGTGAACTGATTATGCAGACGGCGGCGCCCGATAATTATGTCCTCAGGGCTCTGGCCGCAGGTGATTATTATGAGTTTGCCACGGCAGAACTTCGCTTCCGGCGCTTCCTGGGTCTTCCTCCCTTTAAATGCCTGGCCAGATTGATTTTATCCGGAAGTCATCTCAGAAGCCTGGGACGTCAGGCCAGGGAAATTAAGGCCAGATTGACCGCCTTCTCCGGAATAGAAGAAATTCTCGGACCATCTATTCTGCCTTCGGCTAAAGGAAAATATCAGGTTCAAATGTGGGTAAAGGCGGGCGAAAAACAGAAAATTTTATCTGCCCTCTCTGAGGTTTTGAAGGAAAACAGGCTTTTTCCCACCGTGGAAATAATAGATTGAAATAATTTCATTTATTATTCAGGGCTACTTTCTTATTGATATAAAAGCAAGAGATTTCCAGGCATTTAAGCGAATTCAACTGACTTAATGAATTCAGCTGACGCGAATTTAAGGCCCTTCATTTTTAAGTTACTTCACGTTAATTAAGCAAATATGCACGCTTTGCTTAATAAAGATTACCCTTTTTTCTGAAATTCCTGGCTAAAAAACCTTTAGGAAGTCTTTTAAAAAATTTTTTTAGTTTTAATTATCCACTTCTATGTGCCCGAAATCCAGGAGGCCTCTCTTTTAGCGCTGTCTTAGTACCCGCAGATAAATCTCCTGATATATACTTTCGGTCAACTGGCCGACGATGACGACTGAAGTATCGCCGGCAATTTCATCTCGATTGGGGCCAATGTAGGTGATGCTGGCTGTTCCGGTTTCGTCAGTGTCGCGATAGGTGGATTTATAGCCATCCTCAAAAGTTCCGGGGTAACCCCACTGAATGAAGAAATAAATTCTTATGCCAGCCAGGGGCTTACCACCAAGCTTGACGGTGGCTGTAATTAATGATTGGGGCTTTTCATTGGTCGCCATCATGACATCAGGTTCAGCCTTAACGACGAAATAAAGGTCACTGGGCTCTGTGATAATGGTAACCGGGGTTACGTCAAAAATTGTTTCCGCTCCCTCCCAGGCAACAGTAGCTTTTATATAAATGGTGGCGTTTTCACTCAATTCAAGGTTTAAAGGACCATAATAATTTACCCGTGCCAGGCCATTGCTATCAGTAGCCTTAGCCACGACTGACTGGTTGCCTTCAAAAAAGCCGAGGCTTATTTTCTGGAAACTCGAATCCAGGATTTCAAAATAGATGATTCTGTTGGGCAGCGGCTCACCATTATATCTTGTTAAGCGGGCCGTAATTGTCGTCATACCCCGGGTATTTTTGGTGGCGAAAATGGCATTAGGGCTCGCCGTCAGCTTGAGCAGAGTCGTCAACGAGGAAGGAGCGAAGGGTTCAGGAGGGGAAATATCGCTTCTTTTGCACGCCGGGGAAAGCATTAAAGCCAGTATTGCCAGAAGACAAAATGTTATCTTTTTCATGGGTTTCCCCTCCTTTTAATCATTATAATTGGCAAATTCTATGGTTAGATAACCGGAAGCCTTGACTTTGCGCTTAGTCATATCTTCACCGTAGAAATCAATTTTAGCGATAGCCGTGAGAACTCCTTCAGCTCGGCCGAAAGCCAGATTGCGCAGGGGCGGCTCGAGCTTGGCTGTTTCCTTGACCACAATGAAGCTCACCTCAACTGATTGATCAATCCTCACGAGAACATTCATCATTCCTTCAATGGGATAGGGAACATCCACTCCAGGTGTGTTCTTATTATCTGTGCGGGTGTAATTGACAATATAGCGAGTAACCAGAATATCATTATAGATGGAAGCTCCCATAAGCGGGGCAGGATCGAGGAGCGCTGCTCTTAGAGTTGCCTTGGCTATATCAGCTGTGACATATGTTTCTCCAGTATCGGCATTAACTTTAATGACATCAGACTGGAGAAAATCGGCTTCATTGCCTTCCGCATCCACTCCCGTAATTCTTTCGACTATCAGCAGGCTATCCGATTTGGTGTCGTCTTCAATGGGGTTGCAGGCAAAGAGGGTGATTAAAGCCAATAAGGCTATAACTGATTTCGAGCCTAATTTTATTCTTCTCATTTTCCTACCCCTTATTTAATTATTCTGGGAGTTATGAAAATAAGTAACTCCCGATTCTGTTTTGTCCGGGCAAAGGAGCGAAAGAGCTTTCCCAGGATGGGAATCTGATGAAGGAAGGGAACCCGCTCCCTGGTGATGGAATCTTCGCTCCGGTAAATGCCGCCAATGACTGTTGTCCCGCCATCGGGAACCATGACCGTTGTGCGGGCGCTCTGCGTGGTGATGGGTGGAATACCGTTGACCAGATTGGCAAAATCGGCGGCATTATTCTGGATTTCTATGGTCATAATAATCGTTCCCTCGGCTGTAATCTGGGGCGTGGCCCTCAATTCAAGGGCAGCGTTAACATACCTGGTCGTTACGGTGAAATTGGCCACTGTCTGGACCGGAATCTGGCGGCCCTGAATAATTTCGGCTGCCTGATTATTTTGGGTGGTTATCTTGGGACAGGAAATAATTCTGCCCTCGCCCGAAGTTTCAAGGGCGGAAAGAGCTAAGTCGAGACGGAAAGTATCAAGCACATTGGCCAGGGAAAAGCCGACAGCCGTGGTGAAAGCTGGGGCTGGCAAATTAACCGCATAACCTCCCAGCGGCCCGCCAATACCCTTGGTGACAATGCCCTGAGGAATGATAGAACCATCTGCCAGAATCTTATGGGGAAATTCAAGGGAGGTGGGATTGCCAAAGAATGGATCGGCAATCGCCCGATAGCCCCATTGAATACCCAGATTGCGGATAAAGGTGGAGGTAGCCTCGACTATTCGAGCCTCGATGGAAACCTGGGGGGTGGGGGTATCCAGAACTCCAATTAATTTTTCGAGTAGCTCCAGATTTTCCTTAACATCGGAAATAATCAGGGTGTTGGTCCTTTCGTCAATAATAATTTCACCCCGGGGTGATTTCTTGGTCATCAACAGAGACTGGACATCCCTCGCTTTGGAGTAAGATAGAGTGATTGTTTTAACGACGAGGGGGCCGGCCAGTTCTTTACTTTCTTTGAGTTTTCTCTGTTCTTCATCTTCACGGGTTAGGGTGCTGATGGGAGCTACTCTCAGCACATTGCCTTCAATTACCTTGCCAAGCTTGTTGTTCCGCAGAATTAAGTCCAGGGCCTGATCCCAGGGTAAATCCCGAAGATCACAGGTAACTGTTCCCCTGACATCAGGGTCAAAGATGACGTTCAGTCCGGCAAATTCTCCCAGATAAAGAATCACATCTCTCAGGTCTGCGTCCTTGAACTTGAGCGTGATGAGCTCTCCAGTGTATTTTTCTTCAGCGGCCGCAATGACCTTGGGTTCAAATTTTTTGGGCACCTGAGCCTGCTGGGCTTCTTTTTCCTTTTGTTTTTCCTGAGATGTGGCCTTCTCGGCGACAGCCGCTCCCTGACTGTTTTCCTCAGCTCTGACTTTTGTTTCAGGGATGGACATTTCAGTTGAGTTGGCTTCCATGGTCTTATCGGACGAAGGCGTAGGTCTTTCAGGTTTCGGCAGACTGGTACTGGTTGCCTCTGGCTTTACAGGAAGAGTTGAATCGTAGGAGGGAAAGGCAATAATAAGTTCATTTTTATCGGAAATTAAACTATAAGGCTTAATTTCTTTAAGGTCGAAAACAATCCTGGTTATGGGAACCGGATTGGCTTCCTTAAACTGGGCAATCCTGACCTTTTCAATACCATCCCGGTTCAAGGGAAGGGTTGTCAGAGAAGGATAGCGGGTGCCAAAAAGGTCAACAACCAGACGTAAGGGGCGATCAAGAGCAAAAACCCTGGTGCTGACTTCACTGGGAAGCCTTAACCTGAGCTGCGGCACAGGCGAAGTCTCGTCCCAGACAGCTTTTTCGAGGTAGCTTTCCTTGACAGAGGTTCCCGAGAAGAGCAAATTCTTTTCCGGAATCTCTACGGCTTCGCCTCTCAAAATCCGAGTCAATTCGAGGCCGACTTCCTTACCTGAATGAAAAACACTGAAAGGAACTGGCTCCTTAAGTTGCAGAAGAAGATTGAGCCTCCTTTCCCCGCCTCGCCTTAACTCGGCTGAAGTGATGAGTTCATTATCAGCCGTGGTAACCGGTGGGAGATGGAAGGTGTCAACACCTTCTAAACTGACCAGGAGTATGCGCGGATTGTCTTTTAAATAAAAGGCAACGGGAGCAGGAAGAGGGGCTGTCCCTTGAATGATTACCTTTGTCTGGAGCAAACCAGGCTGGATGGCGACAGAGCTTATGGCTACCTGAGCTTCTGTACCTTCCAGAAAAAAGACCGAGATTAAAGCAAGGCTTAAAAATAAACCAATTCTTTTCTTTTTCATCTTAACGCTCCTCTGGATGAATTTCCTTGGTTATATCCTTTGGACGCAGCAAAGGGAGGCCTCGCTCATTGGTTTTCCGGAAAATAACCTGCGATTCGTTTATGGAAAGTACGAAGCCATCGGAAATTTTATCGCCCACGCGAAAATAAAGGGGAAAACCATGCGGTCCGGAAAAGATAGCCACATATTGATTTTTGTGTTTGACGATGCCAATGAGCTTGAGATCGTCAATATAAAGCTCAGGTCCCCCGGAAATCGTTTTCCCTTTGACCTCTTTTCCAGCCAGAAGGTTTTTAAAGGGATCGCGCCGGCCTTCTGGATTGTATATTGTGAGCTGGGTTTGAAGAGAAGTGAGAGCGAGACCCGGCGGCTCCTTCTGTTCCTGTCCAGATAAATTTAAATTTAACCATAATAACCCAAAAAGCAAAAAGACCAATTTAATTGTTTTCATTTTTTCCCCGCCTTTGCTTTGGGTTTAGCTTTAGCCTCTTCCTTGGAGGCAGTTTCTTCCATAAACATATAGGTTTTGGCGGTAAAAGAGCTGGCAATGGTTAAATCATCAGTTTGGTTGGGCAGGGCCTTAATGGCAAATTTATCTATGGTGAATAAGCGGGCAAAGGTTCGGAGACGATCAAAAAATATACCCAGATTATGATAATTACCCGAAATTTCGATGGGGATGGGCCACTCGGAATAGAATTCTTTGAAAATTTCTCCCTGAGGGGAGAACCTCAGAATGTTTAATCGGGAATCATAGGCCAGTTCCTGGATTTTCCGTAAAATCACGTCAATTTCTTTTTTAACGGGAATTATGGCCTCGAGTTCTTTCAGAGTCTGGCTCATGCTGGCCAGTTCAAGCTCAATTTGATCCAGCTGTTGCTTTTTAGCTCGAAGTTCCACCAGTTCCGCTTCAATTTTTTCTCTCTGGGCGCGGAGATTCTTCAGCTCAGCTGATTTGGGCCGAAAGTAGAGAAAATAGGAAGCAGCCGCCAGAACAATGATTAAAATCAGATAATTTAACCAAGGTTGCCTTCTCATGACTCCCTCCTCCTAACCTTTGCGTTTAGGTGGTGGGCTGGAAGCCGGAACTTCAGGCTGGGGCAGGGATAACTGGAGCGTCAGAGCGAATTCAAGGAAGGCCTGCTCGCCGCTTGTTCTTTGAATCGAGTTTTTCAAATCGACTTTTTCCAGATAAGGACTATCCTCCAGGTTGCGGATGAAGTCAGCAATCAGATTGTTGGAGAGGGCATTTCCCCTTATCTGGAGCACCCGGTTTTCATAACTAACTTCAGTGAGCCACACCCAGTCAGGCAGACATTTGCTGATTTCCTGGAGCAAAATAACAGCGATGGGCTGCTGGGCTTTGAGTGAGGTAATCAGATTGATTTTCTTTTCGAAGATCTCCTTCTGTCTTTGTAGCTCGAGGAGCTTTTCACTCACATCGGCCAGTTGCCTCTTTTCCTCCTGGGCAGCCGCCAGTCGCTCCCTTTCCTGATCCAGGGCTCTTTTCTGAAGAAAGAAAAGTGCGGCCAGAAGAGCAATAGCCAGAATGAGGACAATGTTGGCAATGGGCGGAGCCTTTCTTTCCCTGACTTCAGCGACTGGAGCCGCCGGAGCGGCCTCTCTTATTTCCTTTGTTTCTGGTTTTAAAAGATTGATTCGAATCATGGTGGTTAATCCATTCTTCGGAGGGCCAGACCAACTGCCACTCCGAAAATTGAAGGTGTTTCTTTTATAAGAACAGAATCAAAGTCTTTATCCCGGTAATGGATATTACGGAAGGGATTAAAGATTTCTGTGGGCACGGCAAATCTCTCTTCAAAAGCCACAGGGAGGGCTTTCAAATTGGCCAGACCGCCGCTCAGAAAGATCTGCTCTATTTTTCTTTCCTTCTTATTGCCGGCCTCATAAAAAGTAAAGGTCTTATCAATTTCATCAACCAGGTCCCTGATGTTCTGGCTGAGGATTTCTTCGACGTGGGCCTGGTCAACATTCTTGATGGGAATGCCCTTCAGAAGTCTTTCGGCCTCATCAAGACCGATATTCAATTCCTTTCTTAAATTTTCGGTGAAGAAAGTTCCGCCCAGGGAAAGGTCGCGAAAGAGCTGCGGCAGGCCCCTTTCGAGAATGAGAATATTGGTAATATTGGCTCCTATATTGACCAGGGCTACTGTCTTGTTTTCGAAGGTTTCAGGATAATTAACTTCCAGGGCATTCTGAAGGGCAAAGACATCAACTTCGATGGCCACCAGATTCTTTTTAGCCTGATGGACCACATTGCTGTAATTAGCAATTTTATCTTTTTTGGCCGCCACCAGCAAAATATCCAGACTTTTCGTTTCCACTCCCCTGGGTGGCCGGAGAATAGCATAATCCACATTGGTTTCTTCATAGGGATAGGGAATATTGTGCTTGGCTTCCCAGATTATGGATTCGGCCAGCTCAGCCTTTTCCATCTGAGGAAGGGAAATTTTCTTGATGATGACGGAATTGCCCGAAATGGAGATAGCGACGTTCCTGTTTTTGATTTTGTTTTCTTCAAAAATTAACCGGATGGTTTCCACGACGGCCGTGGAATCAATGATGGTACCTTCGACAATGCTATCATGGGGCAGGACCTCATAGCCGATTTTAGCCAGCTCATAAGTTTCCAGACCTCCCTTTTTCTTGCTGATTAGTTCCACAGCTTTTATGGCGTGGGAACCTATATCGAGGCCGACAACGCTTTTGCTTTTTTGTAAGCCAAACATTTTCCCAACCTCTCAAGTTTTTAATATGGAGAATTTTTTCCGGAGATGGTTTTCAACTATCTCCGGAACAAGACCTTTGACGCAGCCGCCAAGCATATAAATTTCTTTAACCAGGCGAGAGCTCAGAAAAGTATAATTCAGACTGGGCATCATGAAAAGTGTTTCCAGTTCAGGGTAAAGCTTGCGATTCATCAAAGCCATCTGAAATTCATATTCAAAATCAGAGACTGCCCTTAAGCCTCGAATAACGATTCTGGCCTTATTCTGACGGGCAAAATCCACAAGCAGACCCTGGAAGGATTTAACTTTTACCCTGGGTTCTGAAGCATAAATTTCCCTGATCATGGCTACCCTTTCTTGAGTCGAAAAAAGGGCCTCTTTTTTTGGATTTTCCAGGACAGCCACGATTATCTGGTCAAAAATCTTCAACCCCCTTTCAATTATGTCCACGTGCCCGTTAGTAATCGGATCAAAAGAGCCGGGGTAAATAGCTCGCTTTTCCCTCACCAACCTGATTCCTTATTCAAATTAAGTATGTTGTTATCAGAAAAAAAAGGCACTGTCAACTTTTTTCATTCCTCCTTGTTCAGTCTAACTTAAATTTATTTAGCCTGGCCGGGAAGTCAATCACCCTTTCGGGCGATGGTTGAGGTGAAAACCCGGCTCTTCCCGGGTGATGGAGCCATCATTCTTCCCTTGATTTTAGTCTCAAACTGGGGCGAAAATATAAAAAAAATGAACCTCCTGGCCCGAAAAGGGAAAAATCCGTTTTCCATCTTGATGCTTCTGATCCTGTTTATATCAGCTGGCATCCAGGAAGATAAATGGGCCAGACTGAGGCAGCAAATGGTGAAGGAACAGCTGGCCAGCCGGGATATTACCGATTCCCGGGTTCTGGAAGTCATGCTGACTGTCCCCAGGCATTTATTCGTTTTACCTCAATATATCCATATGGCCTATGAAGATACGCCTCTTCCTATTGATGAAGGCCAGACAATTTCTCAGCCCTATATTGTTGCCCTGATGACTCAATGTCTGGCCCTACGAGGAGAGGAAAGGGTTCTGGAAATTGGCACTGGCTCGGGTTATCAGGCCGCCGTTTTAGCCCATCTCTGCCGCGAGGTCTATACCATAGAAATCAGGGAAAAATTGGCCCGGAAAGCCGCTGAGCTTCTGGCTAAGCTGGGCTATCAGAATGTTTTCGTTAAATGCGCCGATGGCTATTTTGGCTGGCCAGAAAAAGCACCCTTTGATGCCATTATCGTCACCTGTGCCGCTAATCACCTGCCGCCACCTCTTTATGACCAGTTGAAAGAAGGGGGAAGATTGGTTATTCCCCTGGGAAGCACCCTTTATTTTCAGACATTGACTCTGGTCATCAAAGAAGGCCGAAAGCCCAGGGTGGAATATATTTCAGGCGTGCGCTTTGTCCCCATGATTGGCGAAGCGGAAAAAAAGAAACGCTAAGCCATAGCAGAAAGAAGAGAAAAGGAAAAGGAAAGAATAGCCAAGCCATAAGGCTAAAATTATGGCCAGAATGGAAGTAATGACCGAGAAAAAAGCATTAATTGCCCAGGCAAAGGGAATAAGAGCAGAAGCGGTTCGATGAAGGTAACTTATGCCGGCGGGAAAGGCGAAGCCAAGAAGGAAGCCTGTGGGTAAGATGAAGAGGAAAAAAAGGCAAAACCGGATAAAAAAGGGCTGGGAAAAGAAATAATCGAAGAAACCGGTCAGGATAAAGCGATCTAGGAGAATGAAAAGAGCAGAGATTAAAAGGAATTTTCCCTGAGAAAAGATTTTCTTTTCCCGCCATTTTGAGGAGATTAAGCTTCCCAGACCGCAGGAAAGGAGAAGAGAAAAAAGTGCGGCTGAAAAGGCCCGGGTGGGATGACCGAGAAAGAGTATCCCCTTCTGGATAAAAAGAATTTCCACTGTCATGAAGCCAGCCCCGATCAGACCAAAGTAAGGAAGTATCTTTTTTTCATCTGTCATCATTGACTTTTTTCCAGAAATTAAGAGGGGCAGGAGAAGAAAAATGAAGGCAATAACTGTAGCCTGGAAGAGGAGGATGGGATAAAGGCCGCCCCCCTCAATCAGGGGTAACCATTTTTTGCCAAAAGCCTGATAGGTCGTTTTTATCCGGCTGAATTTGATTGTCTGCTGGAAAAAGGGTCGATTATCGCTGGCCGGCCTGATATTAAAAAGATACTGCTTATAGAGTTTGTGCCTTTTGATGGGATCAAGGAGATCATCAATAAGCTCAAGGGGAAAGGCAAATTTTGTTTCGCTTTCCAGATTCTCAGAGCCCGGCCTTCCTGGAAAATAGGCTAAAGGAAAGAGTCTCTCCTGACAGAAGGAATGGATGGAATCTAATTCTTCAGAAGAAAAGGGCCCATTTTTAATAAAAAAGCTTATTGTTCCCCAGCTGAGAATGACTGCCAGCGATTCCCGCGGCTTTAAATTGACGCTTTCGGCCGCCTCAATGATTGTGGCCAGGAAACGCAATTCCTGTCTGGCCGGAGGAAGGAGAGGAAGGACGGCCATCAGGATTCCCCCGGGCGAAAGGCGATGTAAAAGCCAGGTCAGAGATTCCCGGGTCCGCAGATGGTCTTCCTGCAAAGGAGCCAGGCCAGAACCTGCTGCGGCCATAATGTCAGGAAAAGAAAAAATAATTAAATCATACGGCTCTTTTTCTCTTTTTATGGCTGAGCGGGGTAACGAAGCCACGGCTTCAATTCCCGGATAAGAAAGAAGATGTCCTGTTTTTTCCGCTAGGTCCTTTTTAAGGACAGATAATATCAGAGGATTATTTTCAATAATTTTAATTTTGCGGGCGCCAAAAAAGAGAGAAAGCAGGATTTCTAGCCCGCCTCTGGGCTCAATAATTAAGACCGAAGGTTTCTTCAGAAGAAAAAAGGGCAGGGCAGAGGGAAGATAGTTAAGGAAGGCGAGCTCTGGCGCCTGAAGATGGTTAAAGGTGGTCAGGGCGCTGGGCTGGCCGCCGTCAATAAACAGGCTCAATTGTTCGGGCAGAGCCTTGGGGTAAATCAGGCTGAGGCCAGGGGCAAATTTAAGGGAAGGAGAAAAGACCACATCGAGCCGAGCAAGGGAATTCCAGCGAGTCAAAATAGGCCTGGCTCCAGTTGCCATAAGGGCCTGATTCAGAGGTTTATAAGGGGAAAGACGAAATTCGAAAAATTCAGGAGGGTGAATTATGGCGAGCAGAATAATCATAAAAAGGGCTGATGCAGGGAGGGCCATTTTTCTGTCCAGGGTTGAGCTTAAGAAAAGAGAAGCGGTCGCAGCCACAAGACCAATTATCAAAAAGGAAGCTCGATCGCCGTGAGGCAGAAAAATCAAAGAGGGAAGAAAAGCCCCGAAAGCAGCTCCCGCCAGATCAGCGGCGTAAAGATAACGGATGAAGGGGGCATAAATCGTCGTCAGACTGGCCATGGCCCAGCCAGAGAAGAAAAAGGGAAGACCCAGAATAAGATGGATGAAGAAGAGGTTAAGAAGTTTCCCCTTTGACCAGAGCAGTTCAAGAATTTCAAAGGGAAATGAATTTAAAGCCGGTATGCACAGGACAATCATCAGGCTAAAAAGGAAGCTGGCTCCCGAGAGAGCTGAGGTTGAGGGAGGCTGAAATGGCTTTGTTCGCAGGTAAAGGAGGCAACCGGCTGCGCCAAAACCGAGAAAGGCAGTGCTGACCACAAAAAAGGCCAGATGATGGCTCTGGGTGACAGAAAAATAACGACTGGCTGTAATCTGTAAGCTTATATTGGCTGAAGTCAGAAAAATAATACCTGTCAGAATATTCCAGCGAAGTCTTTCCATTTCTAAACTGACATTAAGTTAGAAAGAAAAACATGTCAATCTAAAGTTCAGGGAATCTTTTCTTGACGTCCGTTATGGGAGATGATAATTTTAACACAGCCTTATTGGGTCGATGATAAAATTTGGAACATCGGGCTGGCGGGCCGTGATGGGGGAGGAATTTACCTTTTACAATGTTCGCCTTGTAGTTCAGGCTATTGCCAATTACCTGCGCCGGACATATGGCCAGAAAGAGATGGCCGTGGTTGTGGGCTATGATACCCGCTTTCTTTCGGAGCGTTTTGCCCTGGAAGCAGCCAAAATCCTTTCCCATAACCAGATAAGAGTTTATCTGGCTGACCGGGATGCCCCTTCTCAGGCTCAGGCATTGCAGATTATTAGGCGGGGAGCCGCCGGTGGCATAAATTTTACAGCCTCCTTTAATCCTCCCGAATACAATGGCCTTAAATTCAATGTGGCTTCAGGTGCGCCGGCCCTGCCTGAAGTTACTGAAGAAATTGAAGCCGAAGTAAACCGGCTCCAGCAGAATCAGGCTTTCTGTCCCTATTATTCCCGGACTGAATATATTGAAAAAATTGATATGCAGACAGATTATCTTGAATATATTCGCCCAAAAATCGATTTTAGCCTTCTGCGTGAATCCGGACTGAAGATTGGTCTTGATTTACTTTACGGCACGAGCCGGGAATATCTTGACGAAATCCTGGAAGAACATGGGGTGAATACAGAAGAAATTCATGGCTATGTTGATCCTTACTTTGGCGGCGTTGTTCCTTCCTGTACTGAAGAGAATTTAAAAGAATTAAAAAGACTGGTGAAGGAGAAGAACTGTCATCTGGGGATAGCCACGGATGCCGATGGCGATCGCTTCGGCATTATCGATGAAAAGGGCAATTTTGTGGATGCCAACATTATTTTAAGCCTTCTCCTTGATTATCTGATCAGAGTCAAGGGTTGGCGGGGAGGAGTGGCTCGCTCTGTCGCCACAACTCACCTGATAGATAGAATTGCCAGAAGATATAATCTACCTCTTTATCGAACGCCTGTTGGCTTTAAATATCTTGCCAGTTTGCTTCTCCAGAAAAAAATCATTTTTGGCGGAGAAGAAAGTGCTTCCATTGCCTTTCAGGGTCATCTGCCTGAAAAAGATGGCATTTATGCCGGTCTCCTGGTGGCGGAAATGGTGGCCGCTTCAGGCAAAAGCCTGTCTCAATTGAAAGCTGACCTTTTCCGGATTTATGGCCGCAAAATCGGTGGGCACTGGAATCTCCAGTTGACTCCAGTGAGATGGAAAAAATTAAATGATTTAATTTCTAATTGTCCTGAATCTTTTGCCGGCCGGAAGGCCTGTCACATTGAAACGGCCGATGGAATTAAGTGGGATTTTGATAATGATGACTGGCTTTTGATCCGGCCATCGGGCACCGAGCCTTTAATTCGCATTTATGCGGAAGCTGACTCCAGCCGGGAACTGGAAAAAATGTTAAAATTTGCTCTGGATTATTTTTCCTGAGAACTTGACGATGATGATAGCCAGAAGAAAAATCCTGCTGGGCGCCATCCTTATTCTCCTTTTTGTTTTAATTCTGAGTACTTTTTTTGGCAAAAAAGGTTTGCTTCAGATTCGTGAGGCCCGACGTCTGCAGCAAGAGCTTCAGGCCGAAATGGCGCGGCTGAAACGGGAAAAGGAAAAACTGGAAAAGGAAGTGGATGCCTTGCGCCACGACCCCCTCATGGTAGAGGAGGAAGCCAGAAAGAAACTCTGGCTGATGAAACCGGAGGAAAAGGTTCTTGTTCGGCCAAAATTAAAGGATAAAAAAGAATAACAAAAAAAGAACAATAAAGGAAAAAAAGGATTAAAAGAGCTTGATAAAATTCGCTTTTAAATAATATAACCTTCTTGGTATCTGGCGATTCAGGCCAGAACCTCAGAGTTTACCGGGGTAATGACCAGAAAGGCATAAGAGCAAGAAGCTTTTCTTCAAGCAGAGCCTGCCAGGAAGAAATCAAAGGCTTAGGTCGGTAAAGGGAAAAAGAGGAGCTTTCCTCCGATCTTCTGAAGAGAAGGGTGAAAAGAGAAATTTTCTTTGGCCAGATTTCGAGTTTAATCTGTTCTTCAGCTGGAATTCCAGCCAGCTGGCGGGCTGTTTCAAGGGCCCGACTCAGGCCACCCAGTTCATCGACCAGACCGATTTCCCTGGCCTGCTGGCCCGTCCAGACCCGGCCCCGGCCAATTTTATCGATTTCCTCCTGGTTTTTGCCCCTTCCTTCCGCCGCCTTGAGCAGGAACTGGTCATAGGTCCAGCGAATCTGTTCTTTTAAAAGTTCGCGTTCTTCTTTGGTTAAAGGCCGGAAGGTTGAATACATGTCGGCATGATCGCCAAAAACGAGCCTTTCGGCGGTAATTCCGACCTGGCGATAAAACTCGGAAAGATCAAGCTTAGCAGCGAGGACACCGATGGAGCCAGTCAGGGTCTGGGGATGAGCCACAATCTTTGTGGCTGCCATGGAAATCCAGTAGCCGCCTGATCCGGCCACATCTGACATGGAAACGACAACAGGTTTTTCTTTCCTGGTGAGGACAATTTCCCGCCAGATAAGGTCAGAGCCAACAGCCGAGCCGCCAGGACTATCAACTCTGAGCAAAATGGCCTTAATCCGGGAATCCCTTCTGGCCTCCTGGAGCCAGCGACTGAGAGTATCACTCCCAATAAAGCCTGAAAAGCCTTCGCCAGTAACGATAGGCCCCTGAGCATAAATGATGGCGATTTTCCTGCCCCGATAAGGACCTTTCTTTTTTTCAGCCACTCGACTGTAGGCTTTATAAGAAACGCGGGCTAATTTCTGGCCATCTTCCTTTAAAAAATCAGCGAGCTCATCCGGAAACAGGACCTCGTCAACAAGACCTTTCTCCCTGGCCTGTTTTCCCTGGAAAAGACCCTGATTCAGGAGCTGGAGAAAATCGTTTTCGCTAAAACCACGACTGGCGGCCACGGTCGAGACATAGTTTTTGAAAATATTTTCGTTCAATGAAAGCATCATTTCGCGATGAGCCGGTGTAAACCCTTCTTCAGTAAAAATATTGTAGGCGGTTTTATATTCTTCAACATGCTCCACCTCAAATTTGAAACCAATCTTCTTCAGGGCATTTTTAAGAAAGGGTATGTAGCCACCGACTCCATTCAGGCCGAGCCAGCCCAGCGGGTGAAGGAAAATTTTATCACCGGCTGAAGCCAGATAATATTCCCGGTCAGCATCAGGCAATTCTTCGAGATAAAAATAAACTTTCTTACCGGAGGTGCGAAAATCCTTGATGAATTCTCTGAGTTCATTGACCTTGCCCCAGTCACAGCTGAGAGGTCCCAGGCGAATCAAAAGACAGCGAATCCGGTCATCATTCCTCGCTTTTTTTAAATTGAGCCAGAGATCATGAAGGGAGATAACCTGAGAACCGAAAAGAATGGCGCCAAAAGGTTCAGGCAAAGCCTTATCGACAACCTGACCGGATAATTTGAGCTCCAGATAGGCTTTTTCAGGAAGGAAAACAGGCCTTTTTAATTCGAGGTAAAGAAAAGAAAGGGTGCCGGAAAAAATAATGAATAAAAAGAGGAAAACAATTAGCCAGATAATTTTCTTTTTATTCATGGTCTAACCTCTTCAGGCAGGTTATATTTTTCAAGGCCCGCATGTTAGAGCCAGAATTGGCTCTTCTACCACTCGATTATATCATTAAAAAAGATAGATTTTGACTTGATTTTTTTATTTTTTTGAGAGAGAATAAATTTGACTTTTCCAGTCGTCTTGAGCCGCTCTTAATGGGTGGGGAAAGCGATGGTGAGAGGTCAAGGAGGTTTTTTGTATGTCGGTGACAAAACTTTATGTCGGTAACCTGAATTACAGGACAACCGAAGAGAAATTGAGAGAGCTTTTTTCTCAGTTCGGTGAGGTTAGCTCGGTTAACATTATTCAGGGAAGGGGCTTTGGCTTTGTGGAAATGGGGTCAGCCGAATCAGCCCAGCAGGCCAAGGAAAAGCTCAATGGCACAGATTTTGATGGCCGTCGCATTATCGTCAATGAAGCCCGGCCCAGGAGTGAACATCGGGGAGAGAGATCAGGCAGACGCAAGCCTTTTCAGCGGTTTTAAATAAATTCTTTTGACCCGGATTCGTGAAAAAACCTTGTGAGGCGAGGTCTGCTTTATTTTTGCCTTAATTCCTCTTTTTTCTCCTGACTTTTATAATTTTTTTAATTTTGCCTTCTGTTTCCTTCGGCCTTAAAATCCCTCCTGCATTCAGGACAAAATATTTCTGACCAGTTTCAGGCGAGAGAATCTTTTTAAATTAAAATTGGGTAAACCTTCTTGATTTTATTTTCGTAGAATTATTGCAGTTTAAAATGAAGGTTCAAAGCCAGGGCTGGAAATTTAAACGTGGTTGGGTCAGAATGAATTTAAAACCGGCCCGAAGAAAGGTAAGCCAGGAAATTAATGGACCACGAGAGGTTTCCTGATCATGAGGACCCGGAGGTTCTTTGCCGACGGGCAAGGAGGGGTGATCGCGATTCCTTTAATCGTCTGGTACGACTATTTCAGCCCAAGGTTTTTAAACTGGTTTTATCCATTCTGCGCCATCGAGAAGATGCCCTGGATGCCGTTCAGGAGACATTCATGAAAGTTTATTCAGGCCTCAATTCTTATCAGGAGGGAAAAGGTTTTGAGGCCTGGCTGCTGCGCATTGCCAAAAATGTAGCCATAGATCATTATCGCTACGAGCATGCGAAGAGACGCTGGAGACGGGAGAAGGAATCTCTATCTTCGGTAGAGAGCTCGCTGGCTTCACCGGCCAATGACCCTGCCCAAAAGGAAATGAGGCATCTTGTTGAAAAAGCTCTTTCCCGCCTGGCTGATAAACAGAGGCTGGTCTTTCTGCTTCGTTATCTTCAGGGTTATTCTTTTGAGGAAATTGCCGCCATTATGGGTCTGGCCACAGGCACGGTCAAATCCCTTCATTTCAAGGCCCTGGAAAAAATGAAAATGTTTATAAAAGAAAGCCTGGAAACCGGGGGCCAGCCATGAAGAAAAAATGCGCTTTCGGCCATCGCTATTTGCTGGCCTATTTTCTTCAGGAAATCAGGGGAGAAAAAGCTCAAGAGATGGAAATCCATCTTCGGACCTGTCCAGTCTGTCAGCAGGAGCTGGCCATTCTGCAGGCCATTATGGCGACAGGCGAAGAGATGAAGAAGGAAATAGAGATGGAAATGGAGAAGGTGGACTGGGATGAGCTTTCCCGAGCTATTGACCGGAAATTAGAGGAAAAAGCCGGCGAAGCCGGAGCATCAGGCTGGCAGTGGCCACTTCTCCTTCGCTGGCCGGTCGTAGCCGGTCTGGTTACAGGAATTATCCTTGGTCTGATGACCTATCATTTTCTATTCAGGCCAAAGGGAGAAAGGCTTCAGGCCAGCCGAACATATCAGATTCCTGAAGCTTTACTTGACCGCTGCGATGAGGAACTGGCCAGAAGGGAGGTTCTTGATTATCTCGAGAAGAGCCGGCTGATCCTTCTTTCCATGAAGCAGGCCGCAGAGGAGGCTTCGCCTGAGGCAGTTTCCCTGCCGAAGGAAAGAATCAGGGACCTTCTCCTTCGCCAGAAATATTTTTCTTCCCAGCTTGATTCCTTTCGCCTGGCCAAGGCCCGCCAGATTCTTGAAGAGATAGATTCTCTGCTTCTTGAACTTGCCCTGATTGAAGAAAAGAGTACACCCGAGGAAGCCACGAAGCTGGCCAGACTGATAGATGAGAGAAGGCTTCTTCTTAAGATTCAGCTTCTTCAGCAGGAGCTTGAGGAAAGTGAGGGAACATCATGAAAAGCATGAAATTTTTTAAAATATCGGGAATGATTCTGATTCTGTTTTCTGGCTTATTTTTATCTCTTTATGGTCAGCAAAAACTGAAGCCCGATGAAGCCGCTTTTCAGGAAATCAAGCTCCTTCTTCTCGATGAAAAATGGGCTGAAGCTTGCGCACGCCTTGATGACTTTTTGAAGCAATACCCATCCAGTCCTCTCTCTCGGCAGGCCATGTTCATGAGAGCCCGGTCGCTGGCTCAGCTTCCCGGAAAAACGGAGGAAGCCTTAAAGGCTTATGAAAGCTTTCTTGAAATTAAACCAGTTTCCCCCAGCCTGGCTGAAGAGGCGGAGCTGGCCATTATCAATCTGGCCGGCAGTCTGGTGGCCCAGGGGAAAAGGGAATATGCCCCAAAAATTGAAAGCCGTCTTCAAAGCTCCAACAAGGTTGTTCGCTATTATGCCGCCATAAAAATGAGCTATTTCAAAGAAAAGAGCCTGGCGGAAAAATGTATTCCCGTTCTCAAGGAAATTATCACTGAAGAAAAGGATGAGGAGTTGCGTGACCGGGCCAGAATTGCTCTGCTCCGGGTTTCCCCGCGCGAGCTGAGCGAGCTTGAGGAAAAGAGCCAGGCTGAAAAGCCTCTGGTGCTGAAAATAAGGGTGGAGAAAAAGGGGAAAAAGGAACCTGAAATTTTCCTTTCCATTCCCTGGAGTCTGGCTGACCTGGCCCTGCGCTCCATTCCGGAAAAGGATAAGGAACGGCTCAGACAGCAGGGTTATGATATTGAAAGGGTGATCAGGGATTTAAGCCGGACCAGGGGACAGATCATTGAAATCAGGGATGAAGATACCATTATTAAAATCTGGCTCGAAAGAGATTAGATAGCCTGGAAATAAAAAGGGAGAAGAAAAGAATGAGGCAGGCAAAAACCTGGAAGAGACTCAGGGTGATTTTCCTGGCCGGCACCATGTTTTTCTTTCTGGCCGGCCTGGTCAACCTTTTTGCTCAGAAGGGGTGGGGCGAGGATGACCTTCAGATCATCCGGAAGGCTGTAGTCGATGCCGGCCCGCGGGCTGAACAGCTCAAGGCGCCGCCGAGGTGGCTGAAAATCTGGATAAAAGATGAGGCAAACCAGGATAAGGAGATCAGGCTAAGTTTGCCGGTGGCCCTGATTGATTTTCTCATTCTTAAAGCAGAAGCGAAGCAAAGATTCTGTTCTGAGAAGGAAAAAGATGATTTTACTTATCTTAGAGAGAAAAAATGGATGAAAAGCGAGTTGAAACTGGCTGATATCTGGCGCGAGCTGAAGAGAATGGGGCCGGGCTACATCATGGAATTAAAGGAAGAAGCCGCCTTTATCCGGATCTGGCTCGAGTAAATTATGGATAAAAAATGATTTTTGCTTAGATTTTCCTTAAAAATCTTTCCGGGTTTCAATTCCGCGGTAGATTACCAGATATCAGGGCGCAAATAAAAACCAATTTTAGCTGAAAATAATTCTTCCCTGAGCGTTTCCAATTTTCTTTTTTTATTTTTTCTTTCTAATTAGCATTTCTTTTTTTAAAGAGAATGGCCCATTCAGTTCGAGCCTCTGAGGTCGGGAAGAGAGTAGATTTGGATAAATCAAAAATAAAAGAAGGCGCTTGACGCAGCGCTTTCACCCATGCAATGAAAGTTCGGTCGCTTCCTCCATAGGTATCGTTTGACCTTTATTTTTGACCCCACGCACTTGCCTCCTCCTATACCCCACAATTTATTGCCTTTACCAGCCAGATGACAGGATAATTTCGTTTAGATTTTCTCCTGAGGCAACGAATCAATTTCGTATAGAATTTAAGTGAGGCCATGCGCTCTGTTGACATCAGCCATGAGTTCCTGAATAATGAGCCAGGAGAGAAGAAGATGGCGCGGCTCTTTGAATATCAGAGTAAAGAACTGTTAAAGCAGGCCGGAATAAAGGTGCCGCGGGGCAGAGTAGCTTCTTCGCCTGAGGAAGCTGCTGCCATTGCCCGGGAGCTGGGAGGGGAGGTTGTCCTCAAGATTCAGGCCTGGGTAACAGGCCGGGCTTCCCTCGGGGGTATTCGTTTTGCTTCTAATCCTGAGGAGGCGGCCTCGGTGGCGTCGCAGCTTTTTGGCCTCAAAGTCAAAAATTTTCGGGTGGAGAAAATTCTGGTTGAAGAGAAGCTTGAAATCGCAAGGGAGCTTTTCGCCGGGCTGGTGCTTGATGATGCCCAGAAGGCACCTGTCCTTATTTTCAGTTCTGCTGGTGGCTCGGGCATAGAAGAAATAGCCAGCCGCTCGCCTGAAAAAATTTTCCGGAAGGCGATTGATGTGAGAAAAGGGCTGACTGAACCTGAAGCGCTGGAACTGGCCCTTGAGGCCGGCTTCTCCGGCGATTTTCAGACCCAGATTGCCCGCTTTCTCGTTAATCTGGTTGAAGTGGCCCGGAAATATGAAGCCCGTTCCCTTGAGGTCAATCCACTGGTTATTACAGCCTCAAATGAGCTCGTTGCTGCTGATGCCCATCTGGTCATTGATGATTATGCTGTTTTCCGTCATCCTGAACTGGGCATAGAGGTGGCCCGGGAATTTGATCGACCACCCACCGAGCTTGAAAAAATAGCCTATAAGGTTGAAGAAAAGGATTACCGGGGAACTTTTTATTTTTTTCAGATGATTGAGGAAATTCCTGAAGGTGAACTGGTGGTTGGTTTTCATGGAGCTGGCGGCGGAGGCTCCATGATGTCCATGGACGCTTTGCTTCGTCATGGTTTTAAACTGGCCAATTACTGCGACACCAGCGGGAATCCTCCAGCCAGCAAGGTCTATCGAGCTGCCAAAATTATACTTTCCCAGCCAGGTATTTGCGGCTATTTTGCTTCAGGTTCAGGCGTGGCCAGCCAGGAACAGTATCATTCTGCCCGGGGTCTGGTTAAGGCCTTCCTGGAAGAAAACCTGGAGATTCCAGCGGTCATCAGGTTAGGCGGGAATTTTGAGGAGCTGGCTATCGAGATTCTGGAAACGTATCTTAAAGATATTCCGGCGCCAGTTGAAGGCTATGGCCGGGCCCAGTCTCCTGATTATTGTGCTGCCAGACTCAGGGAACTCATTGCGAAACAAAGTGGAGTGAGGCATCAGGTTCGGCCCATGGAAGAACCTTCAATACCCCCTGAGGCCTATGTTTTTTTGACCATGACCGGTTCTGTCGTCATTGATGACCGGCGCTGTGCTGAGTGTCCGGCTCATCCCTGTCTTGAGGCCTGTTCACCAAAGATTCTGGGTCTGGTGGAAAATAAAATCAGGCTGGTCATTCCAGCTGAGGAAGCCCAGAAAGGGAAATGCACCGAGTGCCTGGCCTGTGAAATTGCCTGTCGTTTTCATGGCCAGCGTGGTCTGATGATTTTGCTGCCGATTCCAGGCTTGAAGGAATATCGTCAGAAATGGCTTCTGGCCTGAAGCCAGGCAAAGAGCAGCCCGGCTCGCCGCTAAGGGAGGCAGAGTCAGAGAAAAATGAAACTAATTTATATAATTTCTATCGTTTTTATAGAAATAATAGGAAATAATCATGTCCATTCTGGTTGATGAAAAAACAAGGGTTCTGGTTCAGGGAATAACCGGTCGGGAGGGAATGGCCAGGACAAAGCTGATGAAGGACTATGGAACCAATGTTGTTGCCGGAGTAACACCGGGCAAAGGTGGACAGGAAGTCTATGGTGTTCCGGTTTTTAACAGTATTCCTGATGCCTGGGAAAAGGTAGGTCCGATTGAGGCCAGCGTAATTTTTGTGCCGGCCACGGGTGTCAAAAAGGCAGCCCTTGAAGCGCTTGAGGCTGGAATTAAATTGCTGGTCATTGTTCCTGATCGGGTGCCTATCTATGATGTTCTGGAAATTGTGGCTGTGGCCAGGGAAAAGAAGGCCAGTTTCGTGGGCCCTAATACCCTGGGCCTGATCAGCCCCGGTAAGGCTGTTCTGGGCATGATTGGTGGGCGGGCCGAAAGAGCCAGGGAATGGTTCAAGCCCGGACCGGTAGGGGTTGCTTCAAGAAGTGGTGGTATGACCTCAGCTATTTCTTATTATTTAACTGAAGCCGGGATAGGCCAGTCCACCATCATCCATGTCGGGGGCGATGCTATTGTTGGCCTTTCCCTTCCCGAGGTGGTCGAACTTTTTGAAGCCGACCCTGAAACCAGGGTTATTGTTCTTTTCGGGGAAATCGGGACAACCCAGGAAGAGAGGGTGGCTGATTTAATTGTCAGTGGAAAATGCCGCAAACCGGTGGTCGCCTTTATTGGCGGCCGGGCAGCCAAAGCCGGTACCCGCTTCTCCCATGCCGGAGCCATCATTGAAGGCAGTCGCGGCTCCTATGAAAGTAAAGCCCGGCGGTTAAGAGAAGCTGGAGCCTGGGTAGTCGAAACTGTAGCTGAAATTCCCCTGAAGGTTAGAGAAATTCTCGAAGCCTCTCTTTAATCTATATTAAAATTTTTAGGAGGGAAAAAATGGCTTCTGAATTACACTGGAAAACAGCCATTACCGATGTCAGACCGAATAAAATCCGGCTGCGCGGTCAGCCTATCGATGAACTGATGGGTCGAATAACTTTTTCTCAGGCCATCTATCTTGCTCTCAAGGGCGAGATGCCCTCAGCTGAGGTCGGTCATCTCATTGATGCCATTTTTGTTAGTTCCATTGACCATGGAGCCAGTCCTCCTTCGGCTTTAGCCGCCCGGACAGTGGCTTCAACTGGCGCTGAAATGAATGCGGCAGTAGCGGCCGGTGTTCTGGCCATTTCTCATTATCATGGCGGGGCTATAGAAGAAGGAATGCGCCTTTTCCTCGACATTGCCCGCCGCGCTGAGGCTAAAAAAATTTCCACCCGGGAGGCAGCCGCCGAAATTCTCGAGGAAATGAAGGCTAAAGGCCAGAGAGCCTCGGGCTTCGGCCATCGTCTTCATACTCAGGATCCTCGAACCACCCGGCTTTTCCATCTGGCTGAGGAACTTGGTCTGGCCGGCCGTTATGTTCAGATAGCCCGGGAGGTGGAAGATTTACTGGCCCAGCAAATCGGCAAAAGGCTGCCCATCAATGTTGATGGCGCCATTGCTGCTCTTCTCTGCGATCTTGGCTTTCCTCCTGAACTGGGTAATGCCTTTTTTATCATTGCCCGCGTTCCTGGCCTTGTCGCCCATGTCCATGAGGAAAAAACCAGAATGAAACCCATGAGGAAAATTCACCCTGAGGATTTTGAGTATGACGGCCCGGGAAAGGAGGCCTGATGGAAAAAGCCATTGAAACTCTTCTCCCTGAAATCAGGCTTATTCAGGACGAATTTCTCAGGGCGAAAACCATCGAGGTGTGGAAAGAAGCTATCAAGCAGGGTGGCTGGAGCCCAGAAGATCTCCAGAAAATTCCCTTTACCCTGCTTATACCCGGAACAAAAATCAATCTTATTGATCATGTCCGGGCAGTAACTCAATGTGCCCTCAGGCTGGCAGAAGTGCTTATTGAATTTTATCCCGGTGAGGTAAAAATCAACCGGGATGTCCTTTTGGCCGGAGCCCTCCTCCATGATGTGGGCAAACTCCTTGAAATCAGCCAGCAGGAAGATAAGTTCATTAAAAGCCGCTCTGGTGAACTTCTCCGTCATCCCTTTTCTGGCGCGGCTCTGGCTGCCCGCTTTGATCTCCCCCTGGAAATCATCCACATAATTGCCGGGCATTCAAAGGAAGGCGACAGCTGGAAAAGAACCGTTGAGGGTATCATCATCCATCACGCTGATTTTGTTAATTTTGACATTTTGAAAGCTTGAGGTTAAAGCCATGGGTCAAACTTTAACTGAAAAAATCCTCAGCCAAAAGGCCGGCCGAAAGGTAAGGGCCAACGAGGTCGTCACCGTTTCCCCTGACTTTGTTCTCTCCCACGATAATAGCGCGGCCATAATTCAGGAATTCAGGCAGATTGGTCGGGAAAGAGTAGCCGCGCCTGAAAAAATTGTAATTGTTCTGGATCATGTGGTTCCGGCAGCTTCCGAAAAACATGCCCTCAATCACAAAATCATCCGGGAATTTGTTGAAGAACAGAAGTTGCCCCATTTCTTTGATATTGAAGCTGGTGTCTGCCACCAGGTTTTCTGCGAGCAGGGATTTGCTCTGCCTGGCCTGCTAATCACAGGCAGTGATTCCCACACCACGACCTATGGCGCCTTTGGTGCTTTGGCCATTGGTATTGGCCGGACTGAAACGGCCTCCATCTGGGCGACCGATGAAATCTGGCTCCGCGTGCCTGAAACTATCCAGTTTGTGCTGAAGGGAAGGCTTCAGGCTGGCGTCATGAGCAAGGACGTTATTCTTCGCTTTATTGGCGATGTGGGAGCTGAAGGGGCCAATTACAAGGCGGTTGAATTTGCCGGCGAAGCCGTGGCTTCTCTTTCCCTTGAGTCGAGAATGGTCATGACCAACATGGCAGCTGAAATGGGGGCCAAAAATGGCTATTTTGAACCTGACACTGTGTGCCTGGAATGGCTCCGGGGTCGGGCCAGAAGGGAATTTGAACCTGTTTTTTCCGATCCTGATGCTCATTATGAAGCTCGCTATGAATATGATCTTTCCTCCATTTCCCCTCAGGTAGCCTGTCCCCATTCCGTGGATAATGTTCATCCTGTCTCGGAAGTGGCTGGAACTATTTTCCATCAGGCCTTGCTCGGTACCTGTACTAATGGCCGGCTGGAAGATCTGGAAATGGCTGTCAGGATTCTCAGGGGAAGGAAAATCAGCCGGCGCATCCGGATGCTCGTTCTGCCTGCTTCGAGAGAAATTTATCTTGAAGCTCTGCGGCGAGGCTGGCTTGAAGTTCTTTATGAAGCTGGCGCAGTGATTCTCAATCCAGGCTGTGGTCCCTGCCTGGGAGCCCATCTTGGTGTTCTGGCTCCAGGAGAAGTGTCCCTTTCGACAGCCAATCGCAATTTCAGGGGCCGTATGGGCAGCCGCGAGGCAGCCATCTACCTGGCTTCACCGGCCACGGTGGCGGCTTCAGCCCTTGAAGGTAAAATAGTTGATCCCAGGAGTTATCTATGAAAGGGAAAGTCTGGAAATACGGCGATAATATCAACACGGATGTTATCTTTCCAGGCAAATATACTTATACTCTTATGTCACCTGAAGAAATGGCCCGTCATGCCCTGGAAGACCTAGATCCTGAATTTGCCTCCCAGGTTAAGCCAGGCGATGTCATTGTTGCCGGTCGCAACTTCGGTTGTGGTAGTTCCCGGGAGCAAGCGGCAGCCTGTTTGAAAGCAGCCGGTATTCAGGCAGTTATTGCCCGCTCCTTTGCCCGCATCTATTTCCGCAATGCCATCAATCTCGGTTTGCCCGTTATCCAGTGTCCGGAGGCGGTCGAGGTTCTCGAAAAGGGCGATGAAATTGAGGTGGATTTAGCTGCGGGCGAAATTCGCAGTGCTAAAGGGAACTTCCGTTTTCCGCCTTTTCCTGAATCGGTCATTGGTATTTTAAAGGCAGGTGGGCTTATTGCTTATACCAGGGAAAAGCTTAAGGAAAAAGGCATTATCTAAATAATTTAAAATATATTAAAAGGAGCTAAGAAATGGCCAAATACAAAATTGCTGTTCTTCCAGGAGATGGTATTGGCCGCGATGTCATCGATGCGGCCATGCTTGTTCTCGATAAGCTTCAGCTTGATGCCGAGTATCGCTATGGAGAGATCGGCTGGGAATACTGGTGCCGGGAAGGCAATCCTTTGCCCGAGCGCACCCTGAAGCTGCTACGGGAAACTGACGTTTGTCTTTTTGGGGCCATAACTTCCAAACCCAAGGAGGATGCGGAAAGGGAGCTTGACCCTTCCCTCCGGGGCAAAGGATTGAGCTATTTCAGCCCGATTGTCCGTTTGCGCCAGGAATTTGACCTTTACGTTAATCTGAGACCATGTAAGGCCTATCCTGGCAATCCCCTTAATTATCGAGACAATATTGATCTGGTCATTTTCAGAGAAAATACCGAAGGCATGTATGCCGGAGTTGAATTTTATCCTTTACCCGATAAGGTCAGAGAGGCTCTCCTCATTCATCCCAAAATGGCTCCCTTTAAAGATTTGCCGGCCGAGGATATAGCCCTTTCCACAAGGATAATGACCAGGCATGGATGCACGAGAATTCTGCGCCGGGCCTTTGAATTTGCCCGGAAAAATAAACGTCGCTCGGTAACCCTGGTGGAAAAGCCCAATGTTCTCCGGGAAACAGGTGGCTTCTTCCTGAAACTGGCCCGGGAGATAGCCAAAGAATTTCCCGAAATTGAATTCAGGGAAGCCAACATTGACTCCATGACCATGTGGCTGGTCAAAAATCCCCAGGATTATGATGTGCTGGTGGCCGAAAATCTTTTTGGCGATATTATTTCCGATCTGGCCGGGCAGCTGGTGGGAGGCCTTGGCTTTGCCTGTGCTGGTAATATCGGGGATAATTACGCTATCTTCGAGCCCGTTCATGGATCAGCTCCAAAATATGCAGGACAGTATAAGGTGAATCCCACAGCAACGCTTTTAGCCTCGAAAATGATGCTTGAATGGCTGGGAGAGGAGGAGAAAGCCCTTTCCCTGGAAAGGGCCATTGCTTCTGTCATCAAAGAGGGTAAGGTTAGAACCTATGATATGGGCGGGACAGCCTCAACCCTGGATATGGCCAGGGCAGTAGCTGAAAGGCTCGAATAATTACCAAAGCTTGAAGCTAATCAACTAAAAAAGGGTTTAATCGAGATGAGGTTTTATCGATATAAAAGGGACAAAAGAACTTTAATTTTTTGGATAAAAATTTAGTTATGGCTGGCTCAATCAAAAGGAATTTCAGGTGCCGGCCGGTACTTCTTGAAAATATTTCCTGATTTTTGAGAATAAAAACGGGGAGATAAAATTGGGGCAAACGATAATTGAAAAAATCATCGAGCAGCATACTCAGGATGAAGTCAGGCCCGGCCAGATTGTCTGGCTGGAACTTGACCTCCGGACGGCTCGCGATTTTGGCGGGCCCAATGTAGTTAAAAATTATGAAAGGGAATATGATGATGAACCTGTCGCCGATGCCAGCCGAACCTTTTTCACCTTTGATCTCTGTACAACTGGTTGCCTGCTTCGCTATGCCGATAATCAGCAAATCTGCCGTCTCTTCGCTCGTAAGCAGGGCCTGAAAGTTTATGATGTGGACTGGGGTATAGGGACTCATGTCTTAATTGAGGAGGGACTGGCCAGAGCCAATACCACCTGTGTCGGTACCGACAGCCATATGAATCTTCTGGGCGCTGTGGGCTGCTTCGGGCAGGGGATGGGTGATGTGGACATCACCTTCGCCTTTCGCACCGGTCGAACCTGGTTTGAGGTTCCAGAAACCGTGAAGATTAGACTGGTTGGCCAGCCTGAACCCTCGGCCTCAGCCAAGGATTTGACTCTTTTCTTGCTCCGGGAGCTGGGCACAAAGGTTCTGGCTGAAAAGGCCGCCGAATTTTATGGGCCAGCTGTCGAAGCCTTGAGTCTGGCTGGCCGGATAACCCTTTGCAGTATGATTACCGAAATGGCCGGCATTATTGGCTTTATTCCCCGGGCAAATGAAGCAGCCCGGAAAGAGATGGAAAAATTCAGCCGGGAGCCCTGGTTGCCCCTGCAGGCTGACCCTGATGCTATCTATTCTCAGGAAATTGAAATAGATGTCTCCGGACTGACGCCTCAGGTTGCCCTGCCTCCCTCGCCGGCTAATGTCCACAGCTTAAAGGAGGTGGCCGGAAAACCTGTTCATTCAGGCTTTATTGGCTCCTGCACCAATGGACGTTTTGAAGACCTGGAACGAGCAGCTCATATTCTTAAGGGCCGAAAAATTAAACCAGGAGTAATTCTTAAGGTCGTTCCAGCCACACGCCACGTTTATGAGGAATGCCTTGAGAAGGGAATAATTGAAATTTTTATCCGCAGCGGTGCCATAGTCATGAATCCAGGCTGCGGCGGCTGTGCTGAGGGCCACGCCGGCTTAACGGGAAGAGGGGAGGTACAGGTCAGTACCGGCAATCGCAACTTTCCGGGAAAGCAGGGTAAAGGCGAAATCATTCTGGCCAGCCCTGAAGTTGTGGCTGCTTCCTGTCTTACGGGCTATCTAACCTCTCCGGAGGAAGTCATATGAAAAATGAAATAATTAAAGGGCGAGTCTGGATTCTGAGAGATAATCAGGGAAGGCTGATTGAAGATATAGATACTGACCAGATTTATCATAATGCCTATCTTCATATTACCGATATTTCTCAGATGGGTCAGTATGCCCTGGGCAATTTGAAGGGATATGAGGATTTTCCTTCCAGGGCTAAGGAAGGTGATATTATTGTGGCGGGCCGCAATTTCGGTGCCGGCTCATCCAGGCAGCAGGCCGTGGATTGCTTTCTTGCTCTGAAGATTGGAGCCATTCTGGCCCCTTCTTTTTCTCCTATCTACTGGCGAAATGCTATCAATTCGGGTTTAGCTGTCCTCAAATGTCCGCAGCTGGTGGAGCTAGTTTCAAACCGCGGTCTCGAAACCGGTGATATCCTGGAAATTAATGTCAGGTCCGGTGAGGCCAGAAATTTAACCAGGCACATAAATTTTTCCCTTGAGCCCATGAATGCCGTTCAATTAGCTCTGTATCGGGCCGGGAACCTTTTTGCCTATGGCCGGGAAATTGCCAGGGCGAAAGAGAAATGAAAATTCTGGCCTTAGATACCACCTCTCCCCAGGGCTCGGTGGCTCTGCTGGAAGATGATAACCTTTTAGGGGAAATTACCTTAGCTGGTGCCGGCTCACCCAGCCAGTATTTACTGAAAGCCATCGATTTTCTCCTTCATCAATTTTCCGTAAGTCTGAAGGATGTAGAAGGCTATGCTGTGGCCGCCGGTCCCGGTTCTTTCACTGGTATCCGGGTTGGTCTGAGCACAGTTAAAGCCTTTGGCCTGGCTTCAGGAAAGCCCATAGCGCCGATCTCAGGTATAAAAGCCCTGGCCTATAAGGTTATTTCCACCGAGGGCTCGCCTGTGGCAGTGATGATGGATGCCCGAAAGGGAGAAGTTTTTGCCGCTCTGGTGGATAAAGGTGAAAATGATAGCCTCATTGAACTTGTCAGCGAGGGAGCCTATAAACCTCAGGATTTCCTCAACCTGCTTCCAGAGAAAAAAACTTATTTTATCGGAAGCGGAGTCAAAGTTTATTATCAGCGGGTTAAAAATACGCTGGCAGAAAGAGCTATCCTCAGCCGTCGCTCTCTTTTTATAGCCTATGAAGTGGGTCTTCTGGGGTGGTTAAAATTAAAAGAAGGAAAAGGCCTGAGCCCGGAAAAGGTCGAGCCAATCTATTATCGGCCATCCCAGGCCGAGGAAAAATGGTCATTGAAAAAGAATCAAAAGAAAAATTCATAATCCGCCGCATGGAGGAAAGGGACCTACCTGCGGTTCTGGCCATTGAGAAACTTTCTTTTCCCAATCCCTGGCATGAGAGCACCTTCCGCGGAGAAATTCAGAATCGGTCCATTTCTTATCCCTGGGTAATTGTCCATGAGCCAGGAAGCCAGGTTGTCGGCTATGTTATTTTCTGGAAGATAGGTGAGGAGGTTCAGGTTAATAATATCGCCATTCATCCGGATTTTCGGCGCCGGGGTCTCGGGGAGGCCCTCCTGCGAAAGGTCATTTCCTGGGTCAAACAGCAGGGAGCTCAATATATCACCCTGGAAGTAAGACAGTCCAATCTGCCCGCCCAGGCTCTTTATTTCAAGCTGGGCTTTAAGCCTGTGGGCATCAGGCGCTTTTATTATTCCAACCCGGTGGAAGACGCCCTGGTGATGATGCTGGATCTGGGCTCATAAAAAACGCGGACAAGACAGAGGCCCTTGGCTGGCGCCACAGGTCCGGCCTGAGGCCTTTCCGGTTCAAAAAACTTTTCAATCTCTTCAGGCTTTAAATGGCCTCGACCAACTTCAAGCAGTGTTCCCACAATGGTTCGCACCATATATCTCAGAAAGCCATCAGCCTCTACCCGGTAAATTATGAGTGAGCCCCGTTTTTTAATCTCGGAACGATAGATACGTCTCACAGGATAGCGAGTTGGAGCAGGAGTGAAGGCACTGAAATCAGCCTCGCGGACAAAAAGCCTGGCTGCCTGCTGCATTTTTTCAACATCGAGAGGATAGGGCCAGGGCAGAACATAGCGAAAGAGAAATGGACTGACCAAATGGGAATTAATAATTCGATACTCATAGATTTTGGAGAAAGCAGAGCGGCGGGCATGAAAATAATCCGGAACCCGGCGCAGGGAGATACCCCGGACATCCCAGGGAAGAACAGCATTAAGAGCCCTTAAAAGCTCCTCATCTTCAAAAGAGAGGCTGGCCCGGAAATGGGCTACCTGGCCTCGAGCATGAACACCAGCATCAGTTCGGCCAGCAGCCGTCAGAGTAATTTTCTGGCCGGTAATCTTTTCCAGGGCTCCTTCCACCACACCCTGAACTGTCCTGGCCTCCTTCTGACGTTGCCAGCCGTGAAAATCGGTGCCATCATAACTGAGGATAAGCTTATAGGTCGGCATTTTTAAGCCAGGGCCAGCTCACAGGCTTCTTCTGGCGTTTTTGCCTGAATGACACCAGGAATCTCCCAGCTATCCAGGGAGATAATTTTCTTGCCGTAGAGCCGACCGAAGGCAATTTCGCTCAGGGTGCCGTATTCGCCGCCAATAGCAATAAGAACATCACTGTTCATGGCTACCAGGGCATTGCGGGCATGACCGAGACCAGTTGAAATCGGAAGGTCAATGTAGGGGTTGGCTTCCTGATAGTCTGAGCCAGGAAGGATACCCACTGTCAGGCCACCGGCTTCTTTTGCGCCTCGAGCCGCTGCTTCCATCACTCCGCCCAGGCCGCCACAGATAATCAGACTGCCTTTACTGGCCACCAGGTAGCCTACTCTATAAGCGAGCTCAAGATGATGGGTTTGAGGCCGGCTACCACCTATAATGCCCACTCGTTTAATGTGTCTCAGTTTGACCATATCTCAATCTGTATTTAACACAGAAAAGGCACGGATTCAATCGGAGTCAGGGCTTTCTGAACAATTTTAAAAATAGAGGCAACAGAGTAAATTTTAAGCTTTTGTCCTGATTTAGCCAAACTTTAAGGCTTCTTTCCGTCAAAATAATAGGTAACATGCCTTGCGAGAAAAAGAAAGAAAAGTTAAAATTTTCGTTTAAAATGCCAGTCAAGAAACCGTCTTCTTTCTTTATCTCGTTATTTTTCATCCAGGTTTTTATTGTTTTTTTTGGAAGTCAGAGTGGCTGTCAGAAGGTGAGCCCCGAAGAGGCAAGAACCATTAAACTCCTTCCCTTGCTGAATAAAGTAAATGTTATTTCAAGTCCCTTTAAAGGTCATCCGGCCCTGGCTGACCAGGAAGACGCTTTCCCGGTGGAATCGTCTCCTTTAGCCCTAACAGAAGCCGGCGCTAACCCTTATAATCTAAAAAGGCGTTTACATATCGGTTCTAATTATATTTCCATCATATTCTCTCCCCCGGAGAGTCGCTATGATCTGGAAATTGATATTCCGCCGAAGTGCTCTTTAGAATTTGGAGCTGGCCTGATTTTTGATATTAATTATAAAAAAAAGATGGAACAGGCTGGATCAAAAACTGAGGGAGTGGAGTTCCTCATCCGGCTCAAGAAGGAGGAGAAAGAGTGGCTTATCTTTCAAAAATTTTTAAAAATGCCCGAAGAAAAGGAAAATCGCACCCTGAATTTTGGCTTTCATCGTCTGGAGCTTCCTTCGAAGGGCGGTCCTTTTCATCTTATCTTCGAAACTAAAAATGGCGATGGTGCCTTCGCCTTCTGGACAAACCCGATGATCGTGCCTCAAAAAGAAGAGCCGGTCGGACTTATTCTGATTTCTCTGGATACCCTGAGGGCCGATCATTTGAGCTGTTATGGCTATCACCGGAAGACAAGTCCGGCCATGGATTTTCTGGCCTCAGAGGGGGCTCTATTTCTTGAGGCCATTTCCACTTCCAGCTGGACTTTGCCGGCCCATGTTTCGCTTCTTTTCTCCGCGGATTCCGTTCATCATGGAGTTATGGCCGCGGATGACCGGATTCCAGAGAATCTGGTTGCTCTAGCTGAAATTCTGAACCAGAATGGGTTTGTCTGTGGAGCTATAACTGGAGGCGGCTTTGTCAGTCCAAAATATGGCTTTGCCCGGGGTTTTGATTTTTATAATGAAGCTGAGGGTTCCATCGATTTTATCAATTCCGCTGAACTTGTCTTTAAGGCCGCCAGGTCCTGGCTTGAAAACAACCTCGATAAAGACTTTTTCCTTTTCCTCCATACCTATCAGATACACAGCCCCTATCATTCGCCTGAGCCCTATGGACGGACTTTTCTTTCTCCCGGAGCCCCTTTCAATGAGATCAATGTTGAACGTTATCTTGGAGGAAAAGGGGGCATTTTCCGGCCTCTTTCCATAGAAGAAAAAGAAAATATTATAGATCTCTATGATGGTGAGATAAGATACACGGATGAAGCTCTTATTGACCCATTGATAAAATGGCTCAAGGAGAAAGGTCTTTTTGACCGGATGCTGATCATTTTAACAAGCGACCATGGCGAGGAATTTTATGAACACGGAGCCTGGGTCCATGGAGCCCATCTCTATCAGGAATCAATCCGTATTCCCTTGATTATTAAATTCCCCCGGGGCCTCTTTAAAGGCGAAAAAATAGATAAGATAGTAAGAATCACGGATATTGCCCCCACCATCCTTGAGGCTCTTAATCTCAAAAAATCGCGACCGGCCTCCTGGGATGGTCGCTCACTCTTTCCTCTTTTAAGAAAAAAGGAAAAATCTGACCGTCCTTTCCTGGCTGATACCTGCTGGCTTTCGGGTGAGTTCTGTGGTGATGACAGAAATGTTCTGCCTCTAACTGTGGCCACTAATCAGGGTCAGAGAAAAATTATTCTCAATCGGCCCTGGACTGAAAAACTCAGTAGAATTTATCAGCCGGCGCCAGCCAGCTGGAAATCCGTGGAAATTTATGACCTTTCCCGGGATCAGACTGAGCAAAATGACCTTAGTTCGAAACAGCCAGTGGCCATTAAAGAGCTTTTGTCAGCCCTTCAAGCCCATTATCAACTTCTTGGCCGGCTGACCCGCTTAAAGCTAATTCTCAGCGAGGAAGAACTGGAGAAGCTGCGGGCTTTAGGTTATATTCATTAAAAAACGGAGGAGAGAAGCGATGGCTCGATTTTTCGAGATAGCCTGTTTAACCCAGGAAGAACAGGAAGAAATCAATCAGGAAATTGAACGGCGGATAGAAGAAAAAAAGAAACTGGGTCTGCTGAGCGAAAGAGAAATTCTGGAAATTGAAGCCATGAAACTCCGGCCTCTACCCGACATTCAGGACGTTCAAAGTGTTTATGAGGATCATCTCTTCCGGCCCAAAAAATAAGCCTGAAAGGAGAGGATGATGCCGTCAGAAGAAAGAAAAGATGAAAAGAAAATAATTTCAGCTAAAGAGGAAGAAATTATTATTGACTATGATCAGCTCGATGTGGCCAGAATCATGGAGCAGATAAAAAGAAAGATTGCTTCCCAGCCCAGGCCACAGCCTTCAGAAAAAACGAGAGAAGAAAGAGCTGTTATCCCGCCTCCACCCCGGTCACCCTGGGAGCTGGAAAGGACTTATGGCTGGCGAGCCAGGGTAAAAAAGATTCTGCTCAGGCTGATGAAACCAGTCTCTCCTCTAATTAAATTATTGATTTTTCCTGTTTATCATGAATTTCGGGAAACAGTTCTTAAGCTTCACCATGCCAATATGAGAATCGATTATCTTTCTGCGGCCCTGGAGACTGAGCTGGCTAAATTGAGCCAGGTCCTCAACCGGAGAATAGATGGGGTTGAGGAGAAATTTCCGCCTGTGCTGGAGGAAATCAATCGCCTCAAGGAATATACCAAGCTTCTTCATAATCTGTCTCACAATCTGGTAGTGGAAATGAGCAAGCTCAAGATTGAACTGGATACACTGAAGATTCATCACCGTCTTCTTGAAAAGGATGTACGTCATTTAGAACAGCGAGAAAGATGGCTGGAGAAGGAAATTGTCTCATGAAAGTAGCGTTTGTGGTGCAGCGTTACGGCCTCGAAATAAGCGGTGGGGCTGAACTTCACTGTCGCTGGATTGCCGAACATATGAGCAAATACTGGGAGGTGGAGGTTCTGACGACGAAAGCCCTCGATTATATTACCTGGAAAAATCATTTTACCCGGGATGAGGAGATAATTAATGGCATCAAGGTCAGACGCTTTCCCGTAATCAGGCCTCGTCATCCCGAGAGATTTGGCCGGCTTCAGAATTATATTTTTGAGAATGAACACACGATTGAGGATGAACTTCGCTGGCTGGAGGAAGAGGGGCCTCTGGCTCCATCGCTTATAAGCTATATCAAAGAAAATGAAAATAAATATGATTATTTCATTTTTTTCAGCTATCGCTATTATCATTCTTACTGGGGGATCAAGACCGTTCCTCACAAGAGCCTTCTTGTGCCGACAGCAGAACATGACCCGGTCGTCTATTTAAGAATCTTCCGGGACCTTTTCCGTCTTCCCCGAGCCTTCATCTATAACTCCATTGAGGAAAGGCAGATGATTCAGCAGGTGGCTGCCTGCGAGCATATCCCTGGTGATGTGGTTGGGGTTGGTGTTGAAATTCCCCCGGTTTTCTCTGGCGAGAATTTCAGAAAGAAATATGGGCTGAATGGTTCATATGCGATTTATATTGGTCGCATAGATGAAAATAAGGGGTGCCTGGAGCTTTTTGATTATTTCCTGCGTTTTAAGGAAGAAACCCGCTCCCCCCTCCGGCTTGTTCTTATTGGCAGCACCATCCTCAAAATTCCTTCCCATCCAGATATTATCTATCTTGGTTTTGCCTCAGAGGAGGATAAATTCTCGGCTCTTGATGGGGCCTGGCTTCTTTTCATGCCCAGTTTTTATGAGAGTCTATCCATGGTGACCCTGGAAGCCTGGGCCCTGAAAAAACCGGTGCTGGTCAATGGCCGCTGTGCAGTCCTGAAAGGTCAGTGTTTAAGAGCTAATGGCGGCCTCTATTACGAAAACTATGACGAATTCAGAGAGGCCCTTAACCTGCTTCTGGCCGATGCGAAGCTCAGGGAGGCTCTGGGAAGCCGGGGTCACGAATATTTCCAGCAGAATTATGTCTGGGAAGTCATTGAAAATAAATACCTGAGAATCATCGAGAAGCTGGAAGAGGAAAGGAGAGCCTGATGGAAGTTCATCAGCTGGCAACTTCCCTGACCTATGGCGATGCCATTTCTGATGAGATGCTGGAAATCCAGAGCGTTTTAAGGGCCGCTGGTTTTAAATCAGAAATTTTCACTCGCTTCTGCGATCCAAAATTAGCTGGCCTGGCCCATGATTTCCGGGAATACTGGCAATACAGCTCCAGAGATAATGTGGCCATTTTCCATTTTTCTATCGGTTCTCCGGTCTCGCGACTCTTCTTTCGTTTACCTGATAAGAAAATCATGATTTATCACAACATCACGCCCCATGAATATTTTCTTGACTGTCATCGCATTCTCGCCCGGGAGTGCTATAAAGGCCGGCTGGAAATAAAGCTTTTCGTAGATAAAGTTGATCTGGTTCTGGGCGATTCTGAATTTAACCGGCAGGAACTTGAAGCTGTGGGCTATCGTCGGACAGGCGTTTTACCCATCTTGATTAATTTTGAAAAATTTAAGACACCTCCTGATCCTGTGGCGCGGAAAATTTATAATAACGGCCGGAAGACAATTCTTTTTGTGGGCCGTCTGATTCCCAACAAAAAGTACGAAGATATTATCAAGGTCTATGCTCTTTATAAACGTTATTTTGAGCCCAGATCCCAGCTGATTCTGGCTGGCGATTACCGGGGGCTGGAGCGTTATCTGGCCGGGTTGCTGGAGCTCGTGGATCGACTCAAGCTTCAGGACGTTTATTTTACCGGTCATATTCCCTTTGCTGAACTCAGAGCCTGCTATGAAGCGGCCGATGTCTTTTTGAGTCTGAGCGAACACGAGGGATTCGGTGTCCCCATAGTTGAGGCCTTTATTCAGGATGTGCCGGTAGTCGCCTTTAAAGCCGGAGCAGTGGCTGAGACCATGAATGGAGGTGGCGTTCTCCTGGAAAGAAAAGATTTCCTGTCAATTGCGGCTCTTATTGACTTCATTATCAGGGATGATAAGCTTCGGAGCCGGATTCTGGCGGGTCAGCGGAAGGCCCTGGAAAAATACCGACGGGAGAAAATAGCCTCTCTTCTTTTAAATTATATTGACCAGGTCATTAAGGGATGAGAATTGATCAGTGGCTGCCGGCTTTCCATCGCGGCGACGCCATTGGCGATGAAGCCCGTTATCTTCGCCATTTCTTCCGGCAGCAGGGCTTTGATTCTGAAATCTATTGTCTGGACCGGGATGAAGGGCTGGAGGAGGAAAGCCGGCTTTTCAGGGAATTCAGACCTGGAGGAAGAGAGGATATTGTTATTCTTCATTATGCTTTGCCTTCGCCTCTTTCCTATGAGCTCATCCGGCTTTCCTCCAGGCGGGTCATAATTCATCATAATGTGACCTCCCCTGAATTTTTTGAGGGCTTCAGTGAAGAGATGGTCAGAATTGCCAGGCTCGGCAAAAGAGAACTGGGTCAGCTGGCCCCTTTCATCGATCTTGGCCTGGCCGATTCTGAATTCAATCGCCTGGAACTCGAAAGCCTCGGCTTCAGGCGAACAGCTGTTTTACCTCTTTTCATTGATTTTGAGCGCTATCAAAGGCCAGCCAATCCTTTCCTCCGTAAAATCTATCGGGATGGCCGAACCAATATTCTTTTTGTTGGCCGGGTGGTACCCAATAAAAAGATTGAGGATTTAATCAAAGTAACCTTTTATTTCAAAAAATATATTTCCCCTCTTGTGCGGCTCATAGTCGTGGGCAAGACTACTTCTTTACCCAAATATTTCGACTGCCTGATCAAGCTGGTCGATGATTTTTATCTTCAGCCAGAAGAGGTTCTTTTCACCGGTCATGTGCCTGATGAAGATCTGTATGCTTATTATCAGGTGGCTGATGTTTTTCTTTCTCTGAGCGAGCATGAGGGTTTTTGTCTGCCGCTTCTTGAAAGTATGATTTTTAATCTTCCCGTTATCGCCTATGCGGCTGGAGCTGTCGCTTCTACCCTGGACGGAGCCGGTATCCTCCTGAAGCAGAAGAAAGTAGCGGAAATCGCTGAATTAGTAGCTCTTTTAAGTCAGGATGAGAAGCTGAGGTCGAAAATTATTTGTGGACAGAGAGAAAGACTCGAGCGCTTCCGCTCCTTTCCCCGGGAAAAATACCTGCTATCTCTTCTTGAAAGTCTTCATCAAGATCAACCTTAAAATGAAGATAGCCTTTGTTGTCCAGCGTTATGGCAAGGAGGTCATGGGGGGCTCTGAGCTTCACTGCCGGCTGGTGGCAGAGCGGCTTTTTCAGGCAGGGCATGCCGTGACCGTCTATACCACGACAGCCCGGGATTATATTACCTGGAAAAATGAATATTCTCCCGGAGAAAGTATTCTCCATGGCGTTTTGATCAAGCGCTTTCCTGTGGAAAAGGAAAGGGATATAAGAGCCTTCAATGAATATTCGGACTGGCTTTTTTCTCATCCGCACACTGAATCGGAGGAAAAACTCTGGATAGAGCAACAGGGTCCCTATGTTCCTGCGTTGCTTGAGGCTTTAGAAAAGGAACAGGGTGAGTATGATGCCTTCATCTTTTTCACCTATCTTTATTACCCGACTCATTATGGCCTGCAGCTTGTAAAGAAGAATAAGATTCTGGTACCCACAGCCCATGATGAGCCTGCACTTTATTTGACAGTAATGAAGAAGGTTTTTGCCTCAGCCGATGCGTTACTTTTTAATACTTCAGCGGAAAAGGAGATGCTGACGCGCCTGTTTAATCTTGAAGGCATTTACCAGGACATTGTCGGCGTAGGTATTGAAATTCCAAGTGTTGGAGACAGGGCTGCCTTTCTCCATCGTTATGGTCTGAGGAGACCCTACATTCTCTATGCCGGTCGCATTGAACCGGGCAAGGGCTGTCAGGAAATGTTTGATTATTTTCTTGAATTTTTAAAGGAAGAACCGCAGCTTCATCTTGTTCTGATTGGCCATTTACTGATGCCCTTACCCTCTGACCCGAGAATAATTTATCTTGGCTTTGTTTCCCCGGAAGATAAGAATCTGGCGATGGCCACAGCCGAAATTACGGTTCATCCATCCCATTATGAAAGCCTCTGCATGGCGGCCCTTGAATCCCTCGCTGTAAAAACGCCCATTCTTGTCCAGGAAGCGGCTGAGCCACTCCGGCGTCATTGCCTGGAAGGACAATGCGGCCTTTTCTATTCTAACTCCAATGAATTTGCCTGGGCCCTGAGCCTTCTGCTGAGAGATGAAAGATTGAGGACCTCCCTGGCTGAAAATGGGCGTCGTTATGTGGAAACACGCTACTCCTGGCCTGTCGTTATCCAGAAATACCATCGGGCCCTTGAATTCTTAAAAGAAAAGGAGAAAATGATTTAATCTTCTCTAGCAGGGGTAGCGGGATTGACGGGAACTAATTTTTGACATCAGGATATCAAATGTGATAAAAGAAAAATAATGAGAAAAAGGGGAAGCTAAATTTCATGGCCTATATTAATTATGTTACCAAGAATCTGGCCATAAAAATTGTTTATTACGGACCAGGGCTCAGTGGCAAAACAACAAATTTAAGATATATATATTATAAACTTGACCCGGCCTATCGAGGTGACCTGATCTGTCTTGAAACTGATACTGAAAGAACCATTTTTTTTGATCTCCTGCCTATCAAGGCCGGCCTTATTGGCGATTTTAAAGTTCATTTTCAGCTCCTCACTGTTCCCGGTCAGGTTTTTTATGAAGCCAGCCGCAAGTCGGTTCTCAAAGGCGCTGATGGCATTGTCTTTGTAGCCGATTCTCAGGTTCCCCTCCTGGATGCTAATCTCGAAAGCTTTGACAGTTTGCGCCGGAATCTGCTTGAAAATAACATGGATCTCAACCAGATGCCCCTGGTTTTCCAGTATAATAAAAGAGATCTGGAAAATCTCATTCCTGTGGAAACCTTCAATAACCTGCTCAATCCTCATGGCTGCCCCTTTGTTGAATCCTCAGCTATCAATGGCTGGGGTGTTTTCGAAACATTGCACGAAATCGCCAAATTAACTGTGCCGCGGGTTAAAGAAGTTATTTTCAAGAAAGAAGAAATTGGCCTTGAGGAAAAAGAAGAAGAGGAAAAGGCGATTGAAAGGGAAATCTATGGCAAAATTCAGACGCCGCGTCTCGAGGAAAGACCGGCTGAGCCCATGCCACCTCCAGCCGGGGAGAAAAAGCGCAAAGTCAGAACCCATGAAGAGATTGAACAGGAACTTGAGAGACTGGCCCGGGAATTTCTTGGCAAAAAGAGCTGAGCTTCAATTCAAAAACCTCTAACCTGAAAGCATCTCTTACCTCAGGCTGAGAGATAAGCGGAAAATTATCCTGTTACTCTGGCCGCACTCTGGAAAAGATTTATGCCTCAATTCGAAAAATAACCTTCAGTTATTGATTTAGAATCAAGGTCAGCCTGAGGGGGTTTACAAGAGTAAATTACGCCCCGAAGATAAAATCGCCTGAAAGGGTTCAGAAAATAGGTTTTTAATTTTGAAAGGCTAATTTTTCTTTTATTTCGTTTTCCCTCACCACTTATTTTTCAGGCCAGATATATTTGAGCAAGTCTGATTATATTTTCGTCCATAACCAAGAAGACAACTTTGAACTGGAATTGGGGAGTTCATGCTTTTCAAGATTTTAAGTGCCTCGCTCCAGGGTATTGAGGCCTTTCCGGTAGAAGTCGAGCTGGATGTAACAAACGGTCTTCCTCATTTTATTGTCGTCGGCTTGCCCGATACCAGCATCAGGGAAAGCGAACAGAGAATTCGGTCAGCCTTGAAAAACTGCGGCTATGAGTTTCCGAGGCGGAGGATAGTTGTCAATCTGGCCCCGGCTGATCGGCGCAAGGAAGGGTCTTCCTTTGATCTGCCCATTGCCCTGGGACTTCTGGCCTATTTAAATCTTATTCCGGCCGAATCTCTGGAGCGCAAACTTTTTCTGGCTGAACTGGCCCTGGATGGACGGTTGAAACCTGTTCGGGGTGCCCTGATAGTTTCTCTTCTGGCCAGGAAAATGAATCTTGAGGCTATGGTTGTCCCGGCAGAAAATGGACCGGAAGCTGCCCTGGTGGAGGGTCTTCGCGTCTATAATCTGGAAAGCCTGCCTGAAGTAATCAATTTTTTAAGGCAACCGTCATCCTTCAAGCCCTGCCACCTCGATCTTAAGTCCATTCTCAGCCAGGCTTCGGATGAAGCTGATTTCAGCGAGGTCAAGGGGCAATTTCATGTTAAGCGGGCCCTGGAAGTAGCTGCGGCTGGAGCCCATAATGTTCTCCTGATAGGACCGCCTGGAGCCGGTAAAACCATGCTGGCCCGGCGCCTGCCTTCAATTTTACCCCCTATGAGCTGGCAGGAAATATTAGAGGTAACTCAGATTTATAGTGCGGCTGGTCTACTGAGAGGGAGACCAGCCATCTGTACCCGGCCCTTTCGGGCTCCCCATCATACCATTACTGATGCCGGACTCATTGGCGGAGGACTCATTCCCCGGCCCGGAGAAATCAGTCTGGCCCATCACGGGGTTCTATTCCTGGATGAATTACCCGAATTCAGGCGGAAGGTGCTCGAAGATTTGCGCCAGCCCCTCGAGGATGGCCAGGTGGTCATTTCCCGGGCTTCCATGAGTTTGACCTTTCCCTGCTCCTTCATGCTGGTGGCGGCCATGAATCCCTGTGGTCTGGCCTTTCAGCACGTATTTTCAGGAGAAGATTGCCCTGAAAGTGAAAGGCGACGCTATTATGCACGCCTTTCCAGCCCCCTTTTAGATCGCATTGATATCCAGGTTGAGGTGCCGGCGGTGAAATTCAGCGAATATGTAGCTTCAGCACCCGGTGAAAGTTCGGCTGAAATCAGGGCCAGGGTAGTCAAGGCCAGGGAAAGGCAGCTTCTTCGTTTCCGGGGCCTTCCAATTTATGCCAACGCCCAGATGAGAACAAAAGAGGTCAGACGTTTCTGCCGGTTAACGGCAGAAGGTGAGCGTCTGCTTGAAGCGGCCATGAAAAAACTGGGCTTAACGGCTCGAGCCCTGGATCGTATCCTCAAGGTTAGCCGCACAATTGCGGATCTCGCTGGTGAGGAAGAGATTCAGCTGGCTCACCTTTCTGAAGCCATTCAGTATCGGGCGCTTGACCGATTTCTCTAGCCTTTTTGTGGTCAATCTGATAGAATTCTGGCCGTTTAACAAGTGGCCATCTGTGGTCCTGGTTAAATTTAAGAACGGAGGTGGCAGAAGAATGGGCTCTCCCTTTTTGGCAAAAAAGAGTCTGGAAGCCATAGCCGCTGAAGCTTATGGAGAAACTTCGGGACTCCGCCGAGTTCTCGGCCCATGGCAGCTTATTTTCCTTGGCATCGGGGCGATTGTCGGGGCAGGAATATTTGTCATTACGGGCCATGCAGCGGCCCAGTATGCTGGCCCGGCAGTTACTCTGTCTTTTATTTTGGCTGGCCTGGCCTGTGCCTTTGCCGGTCTCTGTTATGCTGAATTTGCGGCTATGATTCCCATTGCTGGCAGTGCCTATTCTTATGCCTATGCCACTCTGGGTGAAATTTTTGCCTGGATCATCGGCTGGGACCTCATCCTGGAATATTCGCTGGGAGCAACCACTGTGGCCATTGGCTGGTCCGGCTATATTGTCAGCTTTCTTAAGGACCTGGGAATCAATTTTCCAGCTTCACTAGCCTCCTCACCATTCACCTTTGATCCCCAGACCCATAGCTGGCAGACAACCGGAGCCATCATCAATCTTCCCGCTTTTCTGATAATTGTCCTGTTGACCGTACTTCTGGTGAGAGGAATAAAGGAATCGGCTACGGTTAATGCAGCTATCGTCATCCTGAAAATCTCTGTTATTCTTATATTTATTGGAGCCGGCCTCTTTTTCATCAAACCTTCTCTCTGGAAGCCTTTCATTCCGCCCAATCAGGGTGAATTCGGCTTTTTCGGTCTGAGTGGTATTCTTCGGGGTGCTGGTGTTATGTTTTTTGCCTATCTTGGTTTTGATGCTGTTTCCACGGTGGCTCAGGAAGCCCGAAATCCGCAGCGGGATATGCCCATAGGCATTCTCGGAAGCCTGGGCATATGTACGCTTATTTATATCGCCTTTTCCCTTGTTCTCACTGGAGTTGTCCATTACAGCCGGCTTAATGTACCTGCTCCTGTGGCTGTTGCCATTGATGAGATGAAACTTTTCTGGCTTTCTCCTTTTATTAAAATAGGAGCCATTGTCGGTCTCATCTCGGTCATGATTGTTCAGCTTATGGGCCAGCCCCGCATTTTCTTTTCCATGGCCAGGGACGGGTTGCTGCCCGAGATAGCTGCCCGGGTTCATCCCCGTTTTCGCACTCCCTATATCACCACCATCATTACTGGAGCCCTGGTAGCTATTGCGGCCTCACTTCTTCCCATTGGCATTGTGGGCGAGCTGGTCAGTATCGGTACTCTCATGGCCTTTGTGATTGTCTGCACTGCGGTCCTGGTTCTTCGCTATACTCATCCTGAAATCAACCGGCCCTTCAAAACGCCAGGAGTTCCCGTGGTTCCTGTCCTGGGCATCATTTCTTGCCTCTATCTGATGTCTGGCCTCCCCCGCGATACCTGGATGAGATTGCTTGGCTGGATGGGTCTCGGCCTGATTATCTATTTTACTTATGGAATAAGGAAAAGCCGGTTGCGCTAAGCAAAACCAGATCTGACAGAAAAAAATAGTTTAATCATCAAGATTATTTAACTGCACAAAATCCGAAAATTCTATACGGAGAGAGGGAAAATTCAGCTTCTCTTTCTGAAAAGAATTAGCTCTAATTCTTCTCCAACCATGGTCTTAAAGAATTTTTCATTTAATCGGGGTTGATGAAGGAGTAAAGGCGGGAGGACTTAATTTTTTATTCTTGATGCTCTGTTTTTAGAAGGAAAGCTCAAGCGCCGGGAATATTTGAGCCAGATAAGGATAACGCAGTCGGATTAAGGTAATAGATTAAAAGGAAGGTAAGAAGGGAGCTCTGCGCTTCAGCCAGGGCTTGAAAGAAGCAAGTTCTTCGAGGGCCTGAAAGCGGGGAAGATAAAGGTGCGGAAAACAAAAGAAACCAGACTGGCTCAGATATCTCTTGGATTAAAGCAAATTTTAAAATAGAGCCATCATAGGAGGAAGAAACCAGTAAAAATGATTAAAAGCGAGATAAAAATTGGGCTGATTAATTCAAGGAGATTTTTCCATCCTGGACCACCCATTTCCCTTTCTTGAAAACATGACGGACGGGATTGGGACCAGGATGATAGACAAAATGGAGATAATTGGGAAGAGAACAGAGGATCAAATCCATATTTTTGCCCCTTTCGAGACTCCCGGCCTGATTTTCCCGGCCCAGAGAAAAGGCGGCGTTGATCGTCGCTGCCTGCAGGGCTTCTTCAACTTCAAAGCCAAGAAGAAAGACTGCTAGCTGAATGATCAGAGGAAGACATTCGGTCATGGAACTTCCTGGATTAAAATCAGTGGCCAGAGCCACAGCGGCTCCCGCATCCATTAACTGGCGGGCCGGCGGCCTTTTTTCAAGACGAAGAAAAAGGGGAACCATGGGCAGAAGAATGGCCACAGTCGAGCTTCCAGCCAGGGCAGCAATTCCCCTTTCCGTAATATTTATCAAATGGTCGGCTGAAGCTGCCTCCAGTTCCACCGCCAGTTCAGCTCCTCCGAGAGATGAAAATTCATCAGCATGCAATCTTATCCTGAAGCCCAGTTTTTTTGCCGCTCTGGCCAGGGTTCTGGTTTCTTCAATCGAATAGACTCCTTCCTCGCAGAAGACATCAATAAATTCAGCGAGATTCCTTCGCTTGATTTCAGGCATAACTTTTTCCATGAGCAACTGGAGATAGCCTGCCTTGTTATTTCGAAATTCCGGGGGAACCTCATGGGCTCCAAGATAGGTGGGAATAATCTCGACAGGATGTATCTCGCTCACCTTCTGGAGAGCTTCAAGCTGTTTGATTTCAGTTTCGAAATCAAGGCCATAGCCACTTTTGGCTTCGACCATGGTCGTTCCATGAAGGAGCATGGTATTGAGACGCTCCAGACAGAGGTCGACCAGTTTATCCCGGGAAATTTCTCTTGTAGCCTTAACTGTGGTCTGGATGCCCAGGCCACGAGCGGCCAGCTCCTGGTAGGTAGCTCCCTTCAGTCTGAGAACAAATTCCTGTTCTCTGGTGCCAGCAAAGGGAAGGTGGGTGTGAGGATCGATTAATCCTGGAAAAGCGACCAGACCATCAGCTTCCAGGATAGTGGCACCAGTTGCGGGTTTGACTTTCTTTTCGAGTTCCCTGTCGGACCCGACATAGACAATCCTGCCCTGAAAAGAAGCAATGGCTGCCTCTTCTATGAGGCCGGGCTCTTTTAAGGCATCTTTTCTTTTTGGAGCCGGGCCTGAACAGGTTACAAGCTGAGCGAGATGTCTGATGATAAGGTCAGCTTGCTCCATGGCCTTTCTTGAAGGGAGAAGGAGTCGGTTTAATTCCAGGCAGAGTCAACTTATTGGGTGTTGGCCGGCGCCGATAGGCAGGTGTTTTAAATATATCCCAGGGCCGGCTGCTCGGCGCGTTGTTCCAGAGTATATCCTCATTTCCTTTAGGTTCAAAGATATAGGGTGGTGTTTCGGTAAAAACAGGGAAAGGAGGCGGTGTTTTTTTAGCTGAAGCCTCTTCGCTTTCTCTGACAAAGGAGCGATCTTCAGCTCGATCGAAGCCGGTGGCAATAACCGTCACCTTCACCATATCTTTCAGGTTGGGATCGATGACCGTGCCAAAGATAATATTGGCTTCGGGGTGAGCCAGCTCATTGATGAGCTTTGAGGCTTTCCAGACTTCATGGAGCGTCAGGTCCTTGCCACCCGTAATATTAATAAGTACGCCCCGGGCCCCTTTGATGGAAGTGTCAACCAGCAATGGACTGGAAATGGCTTTCTGGGCGGCTTCGATAGCCCGATTTTCTCCTGAGGCCATACCTGTACCCATAAAAGCCATACCCATGCCTTTCATGATGGTCTTAACATCAGCAAAATCAAGATTAATAAGACCGGGCTTGGTTATGAGATCAGAGATACCCTGAACTGCCTGACGGAGAACATCATCAGCCAGACGGAAGGCATCCTGAATGGAAGTATCCAGATTAACGGTTTCCAGGAGGCGCTCATTAGGGATGGAAATCACTGTGGCCACAGTTGATTTCAATTCCCTTAAGCCTTCTTCAGCCTGCCTGGCCCGAACCTTACCTTCAAAGGCAAAGGGCAGGGTAACAATGGAAATGACCAGAATATCCATTTCTGAAGCTATGGAAGCCAGAACCGGGGTGGCACCGGTTCCCGTACCGCCGCCAAGGCCGGCCGTCAGGAAGACCATGTCAGCTCCCATCATTATCTGCTGCAGTTTTTCCCGGTCGTCCAGAGCAGCCTGCCGGCCAATTTCAGGATTGCCGCCTGACCCCAGACCCTTGGTCAGCTGAGCGCCAATTTGAACTTTTACAGGAGCCAGATTGTTTTGCAGGGCCTGCACATCTGTGTTGACTGCAATAAATTCAACCCCTTCAATATTAGCTTCGATCATGCGATTAATGGCGTTACCGCCTCCACCGCCGATGCCAACAACCTTAATCCTGGCTCCTGGACTTTCTTCAACCAGATGAAATTTGAGTCGATCTGACCTGTCTTCGGCCATGACTCACCTCCTTTATTCCTTCAGCCAGTCAAAAAGCCTGGCCAGAAAACCTTTTTTTCTTTCCCTGATCATCCCCCTTTCCCGCCACTTGTTAAAGCCGTAAAGAATCAGGCCCACGGAAGTGGCAAAGTCGGGAGTGCTGACCCGGTCGACAAGCCCGCCCACGCCCGAGGGCTCTCCCCTCCGGACAGGCAAATCAAAAATTTCCTCAGCTATTTCCTCAATGCCTTCAAGCAGCGCTGTTCCGCCTGTCAGGACAAGGCCGGAATTAAGGGATTTCTCAAAGCCCATTCTTTTAATGTCGCTATCAACCAGGCGAAAGATTTCTTCGGCTCGAGGCTGAATAATATCGGCCAGAATCTGACGGGAAAGAACCCTGGGTCTTTTGCCTTTCCCCACACTTGGCACTTCAATAGTTTCGGATTCATCGAATCCTGTTCCGAGAAGGCAACCATATTTCTTTTTAATTTTTTCAGCTTCAGAAATAGGTGTTCTCAGGCCGACAGCAATATCATTGGTAAAATTGTCGCCGCCAAGAGGGATGGTGCAGGTATACCAGAGACTACCTCTTTCAAAGATGGCCACTTCTGTTGTGCCCGCGCCAATATCAATCAGACCAACCCCTAATTCCATTTCATCAGGAGTCAGAGTACTGGCGGCTGTGGCAATCTGATTGAGAACAATCTCTTCAATTTCGATATCAGCCCGTTCAAAACAGGCCCTTAAATTCTGAGCGGAAGTAATAGCTGACGTAACAATATGGACATTGACTTCGAGTTTAATCCCGCACATGCCCAGCGGGTCTTTGATTCCATCCTGTTCATCAACCACGAATTCCTGGGGAATAATATGGATTATTTCTCGGTCCGGAGGTATGGAGACAGCCTTCGACTGGTCAATGACCCGATGAATGTCTTCCCGGGTAATTTCTCTATTCTTGCCCGAAACAGCGACAACCCCTCGACTGTTAAAACTTTTGATGTGAGCCCCTGAAATACCAACATAAGCTGAGGCAATTTCCACCCCCGCCATAAGTTCAGCCTCTTCTCTAGCCCTTTTGATGGCCTCAGTAGCCGCATCCAGATTAACGACAACACCATTGCGCACACCGCCATGGGAATCGACCAGGCCAATGCCGACAATTTCCACTTTCTTTTCTTCAGTTATTTCGCCAATGATGGCGCAAACCTTTTTTGTTCCAAGATCAAAACCGACGATATAGCCACTCTTGGCCATTAGCTTTCCTCCTCAATAGCTGTAATTTCAGGAGACTGGCCAGGCTCCCTGGTTTTAAAATAAATTCTATCTTCCCAGAATCTTAAATCGAGGTAATCCAGCGGCCCAAAAGCAGACTCAATCAGGGGACGATAACTGCGGCCAAGATTGATTTTTTCCTGAAAATGGTCTTTTCCCAGAATTAACCTGGTCGGCTCATGGCCGAGCTTCAGGACAAGATTTGTGGGCCTGGAATAAAAGAAGATGCTGGCTGAAGGCCTTTCTTCAGGACTCAGGGCCTCGAGGCACTGGCTGATAATTTGCCAGTCTTCTTTTGATAACTCAGCCTTCTGATCCGCAGGATAGACTGCAGGCAGATTGAACTCGGCCGTTATCTCTAAAGATAACGCTTCAAGTTTTATTCCTTCTTCATTGACCAAATAGGCCTGGCCAGCCTGGTGGAGAATGGCCAGAGGCTGGCGTTCCTCAATAATAATTTCGAGGGAAGAAGGAAAAACTTTTCTTATTTTGGCTCTCTTTACCCAGCGGTGAGCGAGAATTTTTTTCTCGACCAGGCCCAGATCAAGCTGAAGAATGTTTTGGGTATAGACATCCCCTAAACTTTCTCTGATTTCTCTTTCCACCTGGGGCCTTTCTGTTCTTACCCTGATTTGCTGAACCCTCAACCCCTCCCACGTTGTGAGAAAAAGAAAGAGGTGAGAAGCCAGATAACTCAGGGTTCCGGCCAGAATGAAAAAAATGAGGATGTGTTTAAGGGTAAGATGGGCCTTTTTGTTCATGTGGCGCAGCCGGAAACGGCTCGAACCTCGCTGAAAGGGATAGGTTTGAAGATGTAAGGGCTGGGAAAGAGGTTGGCTTTTCATTTTTTTAATTCTGCCTCCAGCCGTTGGATGATTTCAGGGATAATCCGGGAAATGTTGCCGGCTCCGAGAACCAGAATCATGTCCCCGGGCTCAACAAGCCGGCTAACAATTTCCGGAAGACGATTCATCTCGGGTTCATAGAGGACATTTTTATGACCATATTCCTGAACGGCTTCAAAGAGAGCCTGACCATTAATTCCAGGGATAGGGTCTTCCCCCGCCGGGTAGACCTCAGTTAAGATGAGCACATCTGCCTGATTAAAGGACATGGCAAAGGACTTAAGCAGATGGAAGAGACGGGTATAGCGATGGGGTTGAAAGATGACTACGAGACGGCGATGGAAACCTTCCTTGGCCGCTTCCAGAGTGGCTTTGATTTCAGTCGGGTGATGGGCGTAATCTTCAATAATCATGATTTCATTAATTCTTTTTTTGAGCTCGAAACGCCGGCCGGTCCCACTATAATTTTCCAGTGCCTTAAAAATGGCCTCAACGGGAATATCGAGATCAAGACCAACGGCCACGGCTGCCATGGCGTTAAGGATGTTGTGCCAGCCAGGCACCTGAAGATGAAGCTCCCCGAGAGGCTGGTTACGGTAAAAAAGATTGGCCCAGCTTTCAAAGGCCGCAAAGCGAAGGGAGCGGGCAAAGATATCAGCCTGACTGGAAAAGCCATAAGTAATTATCTTCCTTTCGATTCGGGGAATGAGGTCCTGCAGGTTGGGATCATCAAGACAGAGGATAACTGGGCAATAAAAGGGCACCTTGTTGGCGAAATCAACAAAAGTCTTTTTTAAGTCATCAAGATTACGATAATGGTCGAGATGTTCATAATCGATGTTGGTCAGGACAGCGATAAAGGGTGAAAGATAAAGAAAAGAGCGGTCGCTCTCGTCAGCTTCAGCGACCATAAAATCGCCGGTTCCCAGTTTGCCATGGGAGCCAATCTTATTCAGGCGACCACCGACAACAATCGTGGGATCAAAGCCACCGGCTTCAAGCACCAGGGCAATCATGGAGGTGGTGGTGGTCTTGCCGTGGGAGCCGGCAACAGCTATACCGTATTTCATTCTCATGAGCTCAGCCAGCATTTCCGCCCGGGGAATAACCGGAATTTTTAACTGTCTGGCTTCTTTAACCTCAACATTGTCGGGTCTGATCGCTGAAGAAATGACCACGACATCCGCTCCATGCACGTTTTCTTTTCTGTGGCCGATATTTATCTCAGCTCCAAGTCGGGACAATCTTTCCGTGGCCTCATTGGCTTGAAGATCCGAGCCAGAAACCTTATAGCCAAGATTGAGGAGAACTTCGGCGATGCCACTCATACCAGTCCCGCCAATGCCTACAAGATGAATTCTTTTCAGACGGCGATAAACCTGCTTAACCATGGGAAGGCCTCTCCTTTCTCCCTCTCATCAATTCAAGACACAGGGAAGCAATTTTCTCCTCAGGTTCAGAGACCCTCAATTGAGCCAGCCTTGCCTCCATGGAATCAAGCTTTTCCGGATGTTCAAGGTAATCCAGGATTATCCCGGCCAGTTTCTCCGGCCTGGCTTCATTTTCCGTCATCATCAGAGCAGCGCCCCGCGAAAAGAGTTCATAGGCATTCCAGTACTGGTGATTTTCAGCCGCCTGCGCAAAGGGAATAAGCACCGCAGCCCGACACGAAGCAATGATTTCAGCCAGGGAGGTGGCTCCGGATCGACAGATAAGGAGGTCAGCCTGTCTGAATTTAGCGGGCATTTCAAAAAAGAAGGGTTCAACCTCGGCTGAATTAAAAGAATGGTCAAGATAGACCTTTTTCACCCAGGAGTGGTCCTGAGAGCCAGTTTGATGGATGATATGGATTTTATCCTTGACCGGCTCGAGGAAGGGTAAAGTCTCTGCCAGGAGCTGGTTGAGAAAATGGGACCCCTGACTTCCGCCAAAAATAAGCAGGGTAAAGGGAGAACGTTGTTTTCGGCGCTCAAGAGTATAAAATTCAGGCCGCACCGGGTTGCCCAGGAAAATCCCCTTTTGTCCAAAAAAGGGCAGGGTAGCTTCAAAAGCGGTTATGACACGAGGCACAAAATAACGAAGAAGGCGATTGGTAAAGCCAGGCCTGACATTTTGCTCCAGAATGATTCTGGGTTTTCTCAAAAGCCAGGAGGCAAGAACGACCGGACCGGAGCTGTAGCCGCCAACGCCAATGACCAGGTCAGGCCTGTATTTGAATAACAGATAAAAAGATTTCAGAATGGCCACAGGAATTAAGGCCAGACTTAAAACAGCTCGCCATCCCCTTCCCTTCAAACCAGCCACTTTTAAACCTATGAATTTTTCGCCATATTTAGCCATTATTTCCTTTTCCACAGGCCGCTGGCTGCCAATGAAGATGACTTCCAGGCCCGGTTCCTTTTCCTTCAATTTCTGGCTGATGGCCAGAGCTGGATAGAGATGACCACCCGTGCCACCGCCGCAGATAAAGACTCTTTTCTTTCTTTTCATTTTAAAAACAGATGATCAACCTTTCTCTGGGAAATATTTAAAAGCAAGCCCACGGAAACGAGCTGACAGAGAAGAGCTGAGCGGCCATAACTTATAAAGGGTAGAGGCACGCCCTTCGTTGGTCCAAGGGCCAGAACAATCGAAATATTAACAAGGGCCTGGCAGCAGGTCATCAGAGTCAGGCCATAGGCTACTAACTGATGAGCCGGGTTTGCCGCTTTTCGAGCAATTTGCCAGCCCCGCCAGAAGAAAAGAAGATATAAAGCCAGAACTGAAATTGTCCCTACCAGGCCAAACTCTTCGCCAATAATGGCGTAAATAAAGTCGGTGTGAGCGCAGGGCAGGAAGTAGAGCTTCCTGGTGCTTTCGCCCAGACCGACGCCGAGGAAACCGCCCGTGCCGACAGCCAGTTTCGACTGCATAATTTGAAAAGCCGCCCGAGCGCGGTGTTCTTCAGGCCAGAAGAAGGCTTCCAGTCTTTGCCGGCGATAATCTTCCCGGGGAAGCTGAAGAAAATAAAACAAGAAGAAGGCCAGAGCCAGAGCCACGGCAGCGCCAAGATAACGGATCTTTATCCTGCCCATATAAAGAAGAAGGAAACTGATGAAGAGGATAAGGAGAGCCGTTCCGAGATCCGGCTCTCTTAAAATAAGTAGGGTAAAAAAGCCAATGACAGCCAGAAGGAGAAGAATTGTCTTTATTTCATCGAGATGTTCCCTTTTCTTTTCCAGATAAAAAGCGATGAAAAGAACGAGAGCAATCTTGGTCAATTCAGAGGGCTGAAAGGTAATCCCGAAAGCCATCACCCAGCGATTGGCTCCAGAAAGAGGAGGCATCAGAAAACAAAGAGATAGAAGCACCAGACAGAGAATGAGAAGACCAAAAATAAAGGCGGGCCAGTGAAAAAGGTCCCGGGGCGTAAAAATGATGAAGGCCATAAGAATAAAACCAAGAATGGCTCCCTTGAGCTGTTCGAGGAGGAAATGAAAGGGATGGTGATATTTTTCCGATGCCACGAGAGCTGAGGAACTGAAGATCATGATCAGGCCAATAATCACCAGAAGCAGGGTGATAATGAAAAGAGGACGATCAAAGGAGCCCGGTCGGAAAATTTCCCTGGGTTTCATTTTCTGCTACCTCCCGCTTCGGAGCTGATCAAGCGGCGCACCTCCTTTTTGAAGACCCGGCCCCGGTGCTCGAAATCCTGAAACATATCGAAACTGGTGCAGGCCGGTGAAAGTAATATGGCTTCTCCCCGACGGGCCAATTTAACCGCCAGATAAACTGCTTCCCTCATGGTCGAAGCTTCTTTTATGGGAACTGTGCCTTCAAGAGCCTGCCTGATTTTTTCCCTGGCCTCACCCAGGAGAATCAGGTGACTGACTTTATTTTTAACGTAGGGCCTGAGAAGACCGAAGTCAGCCCCCTTATCTCTTCCTCCCATGATGAGCACAATGCCTGGCTTAAGGGAAAGAAGGGCCCTGATGGTAGCCTCGACTGTGGTTGCTTTTGAATCATTATAAAAAGTGAGTCCCCGCCACGAAGCCACTTTTTCCAGCCGGTGTTCCAGGCCGGTGAATTGACTGACCACTTTTCTTATAATTGATCCGGGCACCCCGAAAAGATGGCCAGCAAGCGAACTGGCCAGAACATTTTCCAGATTATGCTGTCCAGGAAGTTTTATGGATTTAAGAGGAAAAAGGGGCCTTCGCTGCCCACAATTAAGGTAAATCCAGTTACCTTCAACATAAATCCCCGGATTAACCCTGGTCTTCCGGCTAAAAAAGTAAACAGGGGCTCTGATCTTTTTCCTTAAAGCCCAGATCTTCGGATCATCCCGATTCAGAATGGCTAAATCCTTTTCTGTCAGGTTCAGGAAGAGTTTTTCCTTGGCTGCCCAGTAGGCTTCGAGGGAGCCATGCCAGTCAAGGTGATTGGTCGAAAAATTGAGGAAGACGGCTGCCTCACAACGAAAGTTCTGGCAGTATTCCAGCTGAAAGCTTGAAATTTCAGTAACGTAAATATCGGCCTCAAGGTTCGAAGGAGCAAAGCGAATGAGAGGTGTGCCGATATTGCCGGCCAGATGGGAGCGACGGTGGGCAGCCCTGAGAATCTTATGGGTCAGCGTGGTGGTGGTCGATTTACCATTAGTTCCTGTAATTCCGATAATTTTTCCTTTTATAAAAGCTCGGGCCAGTTCAATTTCGGCCAGAATTTCCTTCCCCCTTTCCCTGGCTGTCCCGATTTCAGGAAGAGGCGGTACACCCGGGCTGGGAATAATTAAATCTGCGGCAAGGAAGGTTTCAAGCCGGTGGCCACCTGTTTCTATCCTTACCCCTTTTTCCTCAATTTTTTTCAGGTCAATTTTTAATTCTGAGGCTGGTTTCTTCTCACTCACCCAGACTTCAGCTCCCTGTTCCTGCAGGAAATTGACCAGGGCCTGACCTGTTTTTCCCAGGCCCACGACCAGAACTTTTCGGCCTTTCAATTCCATCATGGCTTTATCTCAATTTAAGGGTGGTCAGACTGAAAAGGGCAAAAATAATACCCAGAATCCAGAAGCGGACAACGACCTTTTCTTCTGGCCAGCCCAGGAGTTCAAAATGATGATGCAGCGGAGCCATTTTGAAAACTCGCTTGCCACCGGTGAAACGGAAATAGCCAACCTGGATAATCACGGAGAGAGCTTCCAGAATAAAGACGCCGGCAACAGTAAAGAGCAGGAACTCCTGTTTGATGAGCAGGGCAATGATGGCCTGACTGGCTCCCAGGGAGAGAGCTCCTGTATCGCCCATGAAGATCTGGGCTGGATGGCAATTAAACCAGAGAAAACCCAGGCAGGCTCCAGCCAGAGCGCCGGCAAAAACCGTCAGCTCAGCGGCCATAGGAACCCAGGTAACATTGAGATACTGGGAAAAGCGAGCGTGGCCGGCAATATAGCTTAAAGCCGTCAGGGCACTCGAACTTATGGCCATCAGACCGATGGCCAGGCCATCGAGTCCATCGGCGAGATTGACTGAGTTGGAAGAGCCAACCAGAATGAACATAATCCAGGGAAGATAAAACCAGCCTAAATAGGGGGTGAAGGTTTTGAAAAAAGGGAAATTGAGTTTAAGGCTGAAACGATCACTGAAGCCAAGATAGAGAAGAACGAGACCGAGAAGAAGGGCCAGCGAGAATTGAAAGATAAGTTTGGTTCTGCCCTTGAGACCAAGGGAACGACGCTTCTTAATTTTGATAAGATCATCAAAAAAGCCAACTAACCCGTAAAAGCTCATTGTGGCCATGGCCAGCCAGACATAAATATTTTTAAGGTCTCCCCAGAGAAGAGTTGGCAGAAGTGTCGCCGCAATAATCAGAATGCCTCCCATGGAAGGCGTGCCTCGTTTGCTGAAATGACTCTGGGGTCCCTCAGGACGGATTTCCTGGCCAATCTGCATCTTTTTCAGCCAGCGAATCAGCCAGGGCCCGAAAACAAAAGAAATGAAAAGGGCGGTAATACCAGCCAGAGCTGTTCTCACCGTGATATAACGAAAGACATTAAAGAAAATGTGAAATTCCCGCAGCGGAACCAGAATCCAGGTTAGCATTCTATTTTCCTCCTCTTCTCGCCCGGAGAAAATCAACTATGGTTTCCAGGCCCATGGCTCTTGAACCCTTAACCAGGACAAGATCGCCGGCCTGAAGAATTGATTCCAGGGTTTCTGCTGCTTCCTGATTATTTTTAAAGCAAAAGATGTTCTTCTCCGGAAGGCCCGCCTCCCTGGCTCCCCGGGCTATTTCCTGACTGAGCTCTCCAATGGTGAAAAGAAAATCCCAGCCCCATTCGACCAATTTTTGTCCTATTTCGTAATGAAAAAAGGGGGCCTGCGGGCCGAGCTCCAGCATATCGCCCAGCACGGCCAGCCGGCGTCCGGCCACAAGCTTGGCCAGGGAGCGGAGAGCTTCCTTCAAGGCATGAGGATTGGAATTGTAGGTATCGTCAATTAATTTGATTTCAGGCTCAAGCCTTATTAATTGTCCCCGTCCGGGCTCAGGTCTGGTCGACTGAGCTACTTTTGCCATGGAATCAACAGGAATAGAAAAGAGATGAGCCACGGCACAGGCAGCAAGAAGATTATAGACAAAACTTTCGTAGAAAAAGGGAAATTTTATGACGAAACTCAGACCATCAAGGTCAATGTGAACCAGAAGCCCCTCAAAATCGATAGGGCGAGGTGGCCTGGCTTTGAGGTGACAGGAAGCGGAAAAGCCAAAGAAAATTTTTTCACCCGGCCAGCCTTCAGCCATCTTCAGCACCCAGGGATCATCACCATTGAGAATGGCCTTACCGCCATTTTTTGTCCCCAGAAGAATCTCCTGTTTGGCTGCGGCCAGAGCCTCCATGGAAGGGAAAAATTCAAGGTGGACCGGATGAATTCCGGTTAAGACCGCTACATCAGGCGGGGCTATCTCTGTTAATTTCTTAATCTGACCTGGGCCTCTCATAGCCATTTCGAGAACAACAATTTCGTCCTCGGGGGAAAGGCGAAGAAGGGTCATGGGGAGGCCGATTTCATTATTAAAATTTTTTTCTGATTTAAGAACTCTATATCCGCTGGCCAGCATGGCGGCTGTCAATTCCTTGGTTGTGGTTTTCCCGACGCTGCCGGTTATAGCCACAACCTTAGCCTGAGAGAGGGTTAGAACCTTGTGAGCAATTGTTTGCAGGGCCGTTAGAGTGTCCTTAACTTTAAGCAGAGCAAAATTTTTGGGAAGACCAGGCACCGGCTGGCTGACCACAGCCCCGGCGGCTCCCTTTTTCCAGGCATCAAGAACAAAGTCATGGCCATCGCGCTCCCCTTTGAGGGCAAAGAAGAGTTCTCCTGGCTTTGTCAGACGGGAATCAAAGTTATAATGATTGAATTTTATTCCGGGCTCCCCGCTGATAATTTCACCACCAGTCCAGAGGCTTAATTGATTTAGAGTCAATTCCATGGTCACTTTTCCCGATTGATTTCCCTAAGGAGCTCCCGGATTACCTGGCTATCATTGAAAGGAATTCTTTTATCAGCAATTTCCTGATAATTTTCATGACCCTTGCCGGCCACAATAAGCATGTCGCCTTTGCGGGCAATTTCGAGTGCCCTTTTAATGGCCTGACGGCGGTCAGGTTCGAGAAAATAGTTTTTGATTCCTGTCCGTAATATTCCCCTTTCGATTTCGGCCATAATGGAAAGAGGATTTTCGCTGCGGGGATTATCCGAGGTCACAAAAATCAAATCAGCCAGTTCAGCGGCAACCTGTCCCATCTTTTCTCTTTTCCCCGGATCGCGATCTCCACCGCAGCCAAAAACCACAATCAGGCGCCGGGGCCGAAAACGGCGCAGGGTTTCGAGAACACTCTTCAGAGCTGATTCAGTGTGGGCATAATCAACAAAAATGGAAAAGCCCAGGTCATTTTCAATTTTTTCGAGACGTCCGGGAATATTTTTGACCGCCCTGATTCCCTCGACAATGGCCGAAAGATCGAGGTTTAAAGCCAGGCCTGCCGCAAATGCGGCCAGAACATTATAGATATTATGATGCCCGAGAAGCGAGGTTTCAACTTCCACTTCACCGCCCGGAAAGGTTATAAGCATGGTTGTGTTTCTTTCGCTCAGCTCAAACTCGGCGGCCCTGATGAGAGCCTCAGCTTCAAGACCAAAGGTGATGGTAGTCATGGGTAATTCGCTGATCAGTCTTTTGCCCCAGGGATCATCCTGATTAACGATGGCTATTCTTTTTTTCTTATTGAGAAAGAAAAGCCGCCTTTTAGCCTCAAAATAATCTTCCATGGTCGGATGAAAATCGAGGTGCTCCGGACTGAGATTGGTAAACATAGCCAGGTCAAAATTAACTCCCAGAACGCGATTAAGACTCAGCGAATGGGATGAAACTTCCAGAATAGCATGAGTGGCGCCGTGGTCAAGAAAGGTCCGAAGCATCTGCTGAATCTCGGGAGCTTCCGGAGTGGTTCGACCGGCTTCCTGGAATAAACCAGGACCGCGATAATTTATGGTGCCAATAACTGCCGGCCTTCCCCCGGCTTTAAGGATAATGGACTCAAGAAGGTAGGTGATGGTCGTTTTTCCCTTGGTTCCAGTTATGCCTATAACTTTCATTGAAGCCGAAGGATGGTTGTAAAATTCAGCCGCTAGGAGAGCCAGAGCCTGGCGGGCATCGCTTACCTGAATCCAGGCAAGGGGCCAGCTCTTAGGAGGCGAAGCTTCGCTGAGAATAGCAACTGCCCCTTTTTTAACCGCTTCGTCCACAAATTCCAGGCCATCATGTTTCCAACCTCTGAAAGCAGCAAAGAGAAAACCAGGTTTAACCTGTTGAGAATGGCAGGCGAGACCGGTGATTTCAAGATCCTCGGAGCCGACCAGATTCAGAGGCCGGATGGCTCTTAAAAGCTGGCTTAATTTCATGGCCTGTTCTGGCTCCTTAAATTCTCTTTAGAGGCCAGAATCAATTTTCTGGGTGTTCTTCGAGGCGATTCGCCGAGATAAAGCAGAGCTCGGCGGGCAATCTCCCTGAAAACCGGTGCAGCCACCTCACCGCCATAATAGCGGCCGGCCCTGGGCTCATCGATGACCACCACCATGGAAAGGGCAGGCTTATCTACGGGGACAAAGCCCACAAAAAGCGAACGATGACGCGAAGCGCTATAACTTTTCAGCCAGGGGTCATATTTCTGAGCGGTGCCGGTTTTGCCTGCAGCCGGAAAGCAATCCAAAGCCGCTGCGGTTCCCGTGCCTGAATCAACCACCTGAGCCAGAATATTTTCTGCTAATTCGCGAGCTGCGAAGCTTGACATAACTCGAACCGGTGATGGAGCAGGCAAGGGTTGCAGGCCCTCCTGTCCAGCTACAGCTTTCAAGATCCGGGGAGGCAGGAGGATACCCTGATTGGCAATGACATTTATGACCTGAAGAAGTTGAATGGCTGTAACCGAGATTTCATAGCCAATGGCCAGATGAGGCAAAGTATGAATTGTCCAGAAACGGGGTGGCCGCAAAATACCGGCTTCCTCTCCAGGAAGGTCGATGCCAGTTTTCTCTCCGAAGCCAAATTTTTTTATCCAGGCATAAAAATTGTCCTGACCCAGTTCAAAGGCCACCTGAATGGCCCCTACATTGGAGCTGTGGATAAAAACCTCAGGGAAGGAAAGCAAGCTGAATCTCTTATGGTCTCTTATGGTCAGACCGCCAAGAGAGACATATCCAGTCGAACAATCATAAACATTCTGGAGACATTCTGGTTTAAGCTCAAGGGCAGCGGCGGCCAGAACTACCTTGAAGGCTGAACCAGGTTCAAAATTTTCCTGGATAGCCCGGTTAACCTGAGCTAAAGGGTCAGCCGGCGGAAAAGTATTGGGATCGTAATCGGGGAAACTGGCCATGGCCAGAATTTCGCCAGTTGAGGGTCGGGAAAGAATCACTGTCCCCCAGGAAGCCTGATTTTCTAAAACAGCCTTTTCGAGTTCCCTTTCCACAATATACTGGAGATGGCTATCAATGGTCAGAATCAGGTCGTATCCGGGCTGAGATGGCTCAATGACCTGTAAATCGTATTTGCGGCTGAAAGCATCCCGGAGGATGAGCACCCGACCCTTTTTTCCCTGAAGATAATCATTGTATTTATACTCGAGGCCAGCTAAGCCCCGATCATCTATATCGACTCCTCCCAGGACATGGGCGAGATGGGCTCCAAGAGGATAGAAGCGCTTGCTTTCTGTCTGAGCGAAAATCCCGGCAATTTTAGCCTGCTTAACCTTTTCTAAATCTTCCCAGCTTATTTTTCTTTTTATCCAGATAAATCTATCGCCATTTTCAATGCGGTTCCGGATTCGCTGAAGTTCGCGTCCGGAAAGAGGGATGATTGATTGCAGGGCATTTATCCTGGCGAAAAGATGCTCGCTTCCTTCGTTTTTCTCCCGCGCCAGAAAAAGAGAAGGCACGGGCAGACTTCGGGCCAGAATTTTCCCCTGGCAGTCAAGAATGGAGCCTCTTGTTGGCCAGATTTCACGAATGTAGCGATTTTGTTCGATGGCCTCATTCTTGAGTTTTTCGTGTTGAAAAACCTGAAGCTGGATAAGACGGCCGAAAATAACCACAAACCAGGTAATTAAACCAGCAGCTATCACCAGATTTCTTTTGGACGACGTCTTTTGAAAGCGGCTCTTCATTTCTTCAATCCAGTAAGCCAGTCTTCATAAATGAGCTGGTTAGAATCAGGCTCGCTGAGATGGAGATATTCCCGGGCCATCTTTTCCACCCGGTCAGGGGAAAGAAGGGAAGATCGAGTGGTTTCAAGGCTTTTAATTTCTTCCTCGAGCTGCTTGATTTCCTCCATGATTTTTTGATTTTCCAGACCGAGTCTGATCAATTCAGTCTGATACCAGATATAAAAGGTCAAACAGGAAAGAGCTATGGTCAGACCCAGAAGGAATAAGAAAATTTCAAGTTTAGATCTCTTTTTCTTAACCATTTTATAAAACTTCAGCGGCTCTCAATTTAGCCGAATGGGATCTTGGATTGGCCCTGATTTCTTCTTCTCCCGGGGTTACAGGCTTTCGGGTCAGGAGGCGAACCCTGGGCAGATCGTGATTGGCCTGAGCAAGTCTGGCCAGGGTATGTTTTATTATTCTATCTTCCAGAGAATGAAAGGAAATGACGACTATCCGGGCTCCGGAAGGTAGCAATCTGGCCATTTTCTCCAGAAATTTATCGAGACCTTTAAGTTCTCCATTGACTTCAATGCGCAGTGCCTGAAAAACCTTAGCGGCTGGATGAATTTTTCCAGGCTGAGGTCGCCAGCGACAGACTTCCTCAACCAGGCGACGCAGCTGGGTCGTGGTGGTAAAAGGCTGGTTTTTCCTGCGGGTGACAATTTCCCGGGCCAGCTGTCGTGCCTGCTTTAGTTCGCCATATTCAGCCAGAATGGTGGCCAGCTGATTTTCAGAATATTTTTCAAGAATTCGGGCTGCCGTTATTTTAATCCGGTGGTCAAAGCGCATGTCCAGAGGCCCTTCCAGATTGAAGCTGAAGCCACGGGATGGGTTGTCAAGCTGAAAGGAAGAAAGGCCTAAATCCAGAAGAAGGCCGCAGACCTGAGTAAAATCAATATCGAGATCAGGTAGATTTCGAAAATCAGTCTGAATGAGCTTGACCCTCTGCCCAAACTCTTTAAGTCTTGACTTGGCCTCAAGGAGGGAGCTTTCATCAAGATCAAGGCCGATTATCTTGCTCTGAGGATTGCGGCGCAGGATTTCTAAGGAGTGGCCACCAAGTCCAATGGTGCCGTCAATATAGATACCCGGCCGCTGGATGTGGAGATAGTTCAGAGCTTCCTCGAGGAGAACTGGAATGTGACCGACCTGAGTTTTCATTCGATTTTTCCCCGAGGTAAAAGATCAGCCAGAACTTTAAAGTCCGTGTCTGTAAGAGGTCTCTTTTCGAGGATTTCATCCAGCCGCTCCCGGTTCCAGATTTCAAGATGATCGTTAAGGCCGATGACCTCAACTTCGTCCTTTAATTGAGCCAGCTGGCGTAAAGGCTGGCTGATGAGGACCCGGCCCTTGCTATCAATCTGGCAGCGCGTGCCCTTGCGATTAACCCGGATCAAAAAGAGGCGGATTTCTGGCCTCAGGTGAAGAGCCCCGTTGATGGACATGCCGGAAATCTTTTCCCAGACAGGCAGGGGATAGAGCTGAAGGGCTTCGTCTGTCAGGGAAGTGATAAAAACTTCAGAACCGTACTCTTTTTCAATTATACTGCGAAATTTCTCTGGAATTTTTATTCTACCGGCGTTGTCGATTCGAGCCGGAGCGCTGCCAATTAATAGATTTCCCATTTTTTCCCAATTTTTCCCATTTTGATTTATTTATAAAATTGAAAAGACCAAATGTCAAGAGAAATTTCTCTTTTCTTTGAGAGATTTTTAAAAAAAATTAAAGATTAAGAGTGCTTTAAATCAAGAAAGAAGCTAACATGCCGGGAAAATGAATAGCGTTGGCCTCGGCGCCATCCTTTTCTACCGGTTACGCAATTAAAAATGGCGAAGTCTCGTCGTGATCATCATCAGAGGGCATGTTCAAACCTTATTTATTTAAAAGTCATTTATGTTAGATTAAATCTGATAGAAATCAGCGTATCTTCCTGAACCTGCTAAATTGTCTGGGCCACTTCAAAAGTAATAGTTCCAGGCACCGCTAAAAAGCAGGATTTAAAAATATTTTGGCTTCTAATATTTAAGATAAGACAGCTGGCAGGCTATTCCCTGAAATTCTTGTCTGTTCATTTTTTTCAGGCTGTTTATTAAATTTTAATCTATAGAACCAACGAGGCTTTTACCTGGAAGCCAGCTACTCTATTTCGGGTATATCCTGGAGTAATTTTAAAGCCACCTCATAATCTTCCTCAGCCACCATAATTCTTATTTCGCCCAGACCGTCAGTAGCTATGGGGTAGGAGGTGGGATTGGCCTGACCGAGAAAAACGCAATTGATTCCATAATTGGCCAGAAAGCTTCTCACCACCTCAGCTTCAGCCGGGCCCCAGACTCTTCTGACTTCTTTCAATCCGGAAGCAGGCGAACCTTTATTCATTTAGCCTGCGCCTTTTCTCTAAAATAATCTTCGAGTATTTTCCCATGGTCAAAGGCCAGGGGGAAGTTTATTTCCTGAGGGGTAAAAATGCCAATGGCTCGAGCATCATCTTTCGCCCGCGGTGTGCCTCTGGCCCGGGCAATAAAAACCGTGGAAATGGTATGAAAGCGCGGGTCCCTGTCTGGAGCTGAATAGGTATGAAATTGCCGGACAAGCTCCACTTCTAAAGAAGTTTCCTCCAGGGCTTCACGCCGGGCCGCCTCTTCCAGGGATTCGCCGTATTCCACAAAACCACCTGGTAAAGCCCAGCCATAGGGCGGATTCTTCCTTTCAATCAAAACAATCCCTTCCTGGCCATCCGGTCTCTGGATTTCAATAATTATGTCGACAGTGGGGAAGGGATTGCGTCTTTTAAGAATGGCCGTAATAAAGAAATTAATGAACTGGCTCAAGCGACGACCAAAGGCCAGAACTCTGGAGCTTGGGGACAAGTTTATTTATTCCCGAAAACGAAATCTTTTTTCGAGATTTTTTATACGTTCGACAACACCGCCATATTCGAGCTCACTCCAGGGGAGCATGGCCGGACCGAAAAAGCCCTGTCGTCTGATGATGGAAGCTTTTTCAGCAATCCGGGAGCGCACATGATCCCAGTAGGGATGATCAAAGACGTCGACGGCCTCAGTGAGCTTACCCTCTTTTACACAGAAGGCAGCTCCGGTCACGACAGGCGGTCCGTCAAAATAGCTGATGGTCGTGTTTAAGCGACAGGGCATGAGTGGACCATTATGACTGCCTCGCATAAAGCCAGCGACATAATGGCCAATCTCAAAAGGAGCCAGAACCTCCCCCGTAGCTGGAAAATCTCCCTGAACGCGCACCAGGGCCACAGGGTCATCTTTACCCGTGTATTTGCCGGCAATGTTGTGAAGACGGGTGGTGGAAACAGCGACCGCCTGTTCTCCACTGCTACGAGCAAAGATGCTTTCAATCGAATATCTTTCTGTATCTCTCAAAAGGGTGGCAATATCGTAGAGATCCTCGGGGGCATGCAGATCAATAATTTTATCCTTTTCAGTATGGGCAACATCAATAATCCGGAAGGTAAATCCCTGGCTGATCTTCGGACTCAGAAGAAGTCCAGAGCTATACATGGGATCAGCAAAGGCTAAATAGAAGGGAAGATTGTAAGCTCCGGGGTCAGTTTTATCCGCGGCAAAGAAAATAAAGGGCTCGCTTGGCCTTTCATTTATTTCCATCTCAGCCACAGCCGGGCCCATGCCCTTAATATTGCCGCTAAAGGAATCCTTTAAGAGATCCTGGCCGGCTCCATAGAGTCCCTGTTTTTTGGCGACAGCTGTTCCGGCGAGAAAAGCATCCCAGGCCAGTTTGTGAATCTCGGGATTAAGGACCCCTTTTTCATGAGTACAGAGAATGGCAATGTCATCGCCCGTAAAACTGACATAAAAATCAATTAAAAGATTTCGTCCATTTTCCCGGACGAAATTTCTAACTTCATCTAATAAGGCCTGGCTTGGCCTGATATGGCCACCCACACTGCCAATATCGGCCTTTAAGACACTCAAAGTAATTTTCATTTTTCCTCCTTTGGTTAATTAATGTCTTTTCATTCTAAACTTTATTCCAGATTTCTGTCAATCAGAGGCAGGTTCTTCTTTAAGGCCTGGGGTCATTTATCAGGCCTGTATGGCTGTATTTCTCTTAAAATCAAGAAGCTACAATAACTCAATCGAGCTATAACTGCCTGTTGAAATTGAAAGATGATTTTTTTCAATTCTATCTTTTAAAAAAGAATCCGGGTAGAGCTTGGTAAAACTTCGCCTTCACCTGCTCTAAAAGCTTATCGCAGTGAAAAGAAGGCGAGATGTTGGCGATAAAGAGCGCTCGAACCGAGACAATTTTTCAGGTCAGACCCTGGAGGCCGGCTCGACCTTAAGAGTGCAATCTTTCAACGCCATTTTAAGGGATTTTAAGAGTAAGTTCATTTTTTTGTTTGAAATAAATAATTCTATCCACAAGAAGAACTTTTTTCTAAAAAGTTTTCGTGGCTCTTTAGAAAATTTTTTATAGAGTGAGTGATTATAAATGATTGCCTCTAAATATGATTGCTTATAATTTACCCGATTTATTTTAAAGGATAAGCTAAAAAAGATAGACCAGGAATGAATCTTCATCGGATTTTTAAACAAACTTAAATATCCCTTTCTGGTTTGCCTTCTTATTCATCCTGAGTTCTTACCCTCCTCTTTTTAAGAGAAATGCAGCCAGCGTAAGCAAAAATCACATCACTTTAACCAGAGGTCAGTTCTCAGGACCTTACTTCGAATTCCAATAAAAAAGGTGGCTCATAGCCTCTGAAAAGATTACCCGAAAATTTTTTGCCTCAGAAGTCGAATCAGTGTTTTTTGGAAACCCTTAAGATTTAAATGAATATAGCCCGGAACAATTTTTTGACCTCAGCCTGAATGGGAGGGGGGAGGCAACAGGTAATGGAAAAAAGAAAAGAGGAAAAAATCCGGCTTTAGAAGGACTTAAATGGGGCAGGTTATCTGTTAGCTAGAATAAACAAGTGTCTCTAAAAGAGGACAGCAATTGTCATTAATTGCCTTTCGCCGGGGCTCGAAAGAAAAATTTTGATTGCTTTTTCCAATTGGGATATAATTTAAATAGCCTTTAAATTAAAAAAAGGCGAAATAATCGTGTCTGAAGTTAAAAAATCCACTGGGAGTGGGGAATCTGGCATAAAGTTTGCATTCGATTTTTATCCTGGGAGGAAGAAAATGAGAAATTTAAAATATGCCCTTGTTTTTTTGATGCTTCCTGTTTTAATGACCGGTCTTCTGGCAGCTCAGAAGAATTATCGGGTTATAGGTTCTAAAGAAGATTTCTACTTTGGGCATGTTACCTATCTTGAGCCGGTGGATAAGGGAGAAACTCCTGTAATCCAGAGGATGGAAGGCGAGGAGCTTACTGAGGCCATACTTAATCTGCCCCTTTTGCCTGGAGATACAGTTTTTTCCCGGGACGGTCGCCTGGAACTTCAGTTTGATAACGGTACAATTATTCGCCTTGATAGGAATACAGAATTGCTGCTCCAGACTGTCCTGGCACCAACTCTCAGCTCGGGCAAAAAAGTTTCCAACATTGTGCTCAACCACGGTTCGATTTATGTCATGTATAAGGAATACGATTCCTCCGAACTATTTCAGGTCTTAACCCATAAATCTGCAGTTAAACTGGACCATAACAGTGTCTCGATAATTAGGGCTCTTGATAACGGTTCGAGTGAGGTGGTGGTAAGGCATGGCCAGGTCTGGCTCATGGTTCCTCCGGCTGCCAATAAGAAAGAACCCCAGGAGATCAGGCTGGAAAAAGACTGGCGAGCCGAAATTGCGGCATCAGGCGAGGTTCAAGCCGGGAGAATCAGCGAGGCAGACGAATTTTTAGCCTGGAATGAAAGGATTAACGCCGACTTTGCCGCTTACCATGAAGCCAGTGTTTTACCCAAACCGCTGCAGCCTTTGCCCCCGGCAATTTTTTATTTTGCCCAGCGATATGGTTCAATTTACGGGGAATGGATCTGGCATGACCTTTATGGCTATGTCTGGAGACCATATTATAACGACTACTATCCCTGGGGTAGCTGGATGCCCTATATTTATGGTCGCTGGCAGAGAATAGGTAACAACCTCTTCTGGATTCCTGAAGAACCCTGGGGCTGGGTCCCCTATCATCTCGGTTTCTGGATGTGGGATAAGAATAAGGGCTGGATCTGGATTCCTGGTAGCCTCTTTGCGCCTGCCTGGGCTGTCTGGGACTTCTTTTATGGCTATTATGCCTGGAGGCCCTGGACTCTCTTTGATTGGTATTTTTCTACTTTTTACGATTACTTTGGATACAATCAGGCTCTGAGCGGCTATTATTACAATTTCTATTATCAGGTTATGCCTCAGGAAAATGTCAGACCGATTCTGGATAAAATCCGTAAGGATCAGCTTAAGAAACCCGGTTCTGAAGAAAAAATTTCCCCACCCAAAGAGATTAAGAGAATAACCGAGGTAGTTTTAAACGCCCTGAAACGGGGCGATCCGGAGGCCATGGAATCACTCCGGCGAACTCTAACCAGCTTTGTCATGGTTCCCAGGGAGGATTTTAAACCTGACTTTTCCCGGGAAAAAGTCATGCGCCTGGAAGAAGCTATCGAAAAAAGAAAGATAGAACTTTCTACTTCCTTTTCGCCACCGAATAGGTCTTTTCCGGCTGAAATCATGAGAACTTTGGGCCGGCTGGAAAGAGCGGTCTCAGATAAGGGGAAGGCCGAAACCCCCAAAGTTTTGCTGCCTGAGAAGGCCGGAAATGTCGAACGAATTTCTCTTAAAGGGGAGGCAGTTGCAGGTTCAGGGAGAATGAAGATTGTTGACTGGAATCCAGACGTAAGAATTGCGCGGCGGATGGGATTGGATATTGTCTATGATAGTCAGAGAAATGAGGTCCGCTGCCCGCAGCTCGGTTATGGCTCAAGAGACCTGGTTTTCCGCCGGATGATGCTGCCTTCGCCCGAGGGAGGCTTCCGGATGATCAGCAATCCCTTTGCTTCCGGTTCCTTTCCTTCTTCCATGAATTCACCTTCTTCGTCTGGTTTTGCTGGCGGGGCGGAAAGAATTGGCTCAAGTTCTCCCGCAAGAGAAAGTGGGAGCGGCCGTTCTGGCGAAAAAAAGTAAATCGATCGGAATTGTAAATAATCTGAAAATATTTTCTGCAATTCTATAAATAAGACAGGTAAGCTAATCCCCTTTCTTGATTTCATGTTTCTAACTCTTCTTAAATAAAAAGTTAAGGCCATGATTTCTTTCTGCCCGGCCTTTCCTTGAAAGCCGATTAAGGGCTATGCTTCTTGAAATTTTTGGTTCAAATAGATGATTAAATTTGTTTAATAGGGGAGCAGCCGGGCGAACCAGAGAGGATGATTCAATAAGAATTCATAGAATTTAATTTCATTCTTAAAGGTTTCGAGATATTCAGCCGGAAGCGGCTCTGCCGGCTCGAACCGCCAGGCCAGAGGATTAATATAGCGACCGTGATAGGTAATGCGGTAATCAAGATGAGGTCCCGTTGATTCGCCTGATGAACCGACATAGCCGATAATATCTCCAGCCTTAACTCGGGCGCCAGCTTTTATTCCGGAAGCAAAATTGCGAAGATGAAGGTAAAGGGTTTCATAGCCATTTTTGTGGCGCAGACGAATCATCCGGCCAGAAGAACCATTCCAGCCGGCAAATGTAACCAGACCGTCTGCTGTTGCCTGAACAGGCGTGCCCACAGGAGCAGCATAATCAACTCCATAATGAGGCCGATAAATCTTCTGGATGGGATGGAGACGCCGGTGACTGTAACGGGAGGTGATGCGGGCATATTTAATGGGCGAGCGAAGAAATTCTTTCCTTAAGGAGCTGCCCCGGGCATCGAAATAATCAGCCCGGCCAGTTTCAGGAGAGATAAAGCGAAAAGCCTGATATTTCTTGCCCTGATTGATTATCTGGGCAGCCAGAATGTTTCCATAGCTCACAAATTCGTTCTCTCTGTAGTTTTTTTCAAAGATAAGAGCGAAGGTATCGCCAGCTCTGAGATCGAGATAAAAATCAATTTCCCAGGCAAAAATTTCAGCCAGAGAGAGAGCAAGGTAATCTTTTTCTCCCAGCAGATTTAAAGCCTCGATTAGACTACCCTTAATTTCTCCGCTGAGAAAACAAATCCTTTTTTCAAGGGGAAGGGTTTGGAGCGAGGCCGAAATACCATCATTATCTTTTTTTATTTCCAGGTACTCCGCTTTGTCGATTTCATAGGTAAGGGAATGAAAGTCGCCGTTTTCCAGAAGTTTTAAGATTAAATTATGACCGGCCATGATTCGATTTAAATTATAAAGGGGGCGAGAGGCGGTCAGTAGCTCGGAGATGAGCTGAGAGGAGAGAAAAGGGGAAAGAAGATCGGCTATGGTTTTTCCCTGAGGGATTGTGATTTTATGTTCTTTCAAGGGCTGGATATTTTCTTTTTCCGGGATGGCCGGCAGAGAGATTTTCTCTTCAGGCAATTTCCGGTCAATCGAACTTGAGCGAAAAAAAAGATAAAAGATAAGAAAACCTGAAATTATGATTGCCGTAAAAACAATATAGCCAGTTCTTAGAAGGCGCCTCCCCCTTTTAATTTTAAAGACAATTTTTTGACCATCTTGCCTGGATCTATGGCCAGGGAATATCATTGCCTTTGTTTCGAACAAGAAGATATTTTCGAGTCAGCCTCCAGGCATCTCTTAATGGCCCTGAGGAGACATTGATCGAGGCGGCAATCAACAAAGAGAGATGGGGGTAAAGATAAAAGCTGGTCAGAATGAGCGCTGTCAGTAAAATCCGGGGCAGATTGAACCGACGATGATAGAGAAGCTGGATGAAATTGGGATAATGAATCCGGCTGACCATCAGAAAAGAGAGTAAAGGCATCATTAATATTAGAAAAAATTTATAATAAAAATGACCTAAAGGCTCGGGAAAAGTCATGATCATTGCTACCACGAAAAGAGAGGCTGAAGGAACAGTTAGACCGACATAGAAGGTACGATTCTTCTGTCTGGCCTGAAGAAGATTATAGCGGGCCAGTCTGAAGACACCGGCTGAAAGAAAAATGAAACCCAGGGCCACTGCCACCCGGCCCAGCTCCTGAATTGACCAGAGGGTAAAAAGAAGGGAAGTGGCCGTGGCGAAGGAGACGGCATCAGCCAGAGAATCAAGCTCCACCCCAAAGTGGGAACTCGTACCTGTAAGCCGGGCCATGACGCCATCAAGGCCATCAATGACAGCAGCCAGAACAATGAGCCAGCCAGCGGTTAAAAAATGGCCATGCATGGAAGCGAGAAGACTCAGAAAGCCAACAGATAGATTGAAAATGGTCAGGGCTGAAGGGAAGGCAACCAGCAGATTTTTATTCTGAGCTTTTTCTTTTTCAAAATTTTTCCTCATCAGGCAACCTCGCCTTGAAATTTTTCGCCTTTTTCCTTTTCGGCCAGGATGGTTAAACCTCCTTTGACTTTTTGATTCAAATCAATTTTTAAGGCGTAATGGGCAGGGAAAGAAAGTTCAACTCTTGAGCCGAAGGCCATCAGCCCGAGCCTCATCCCGGCACTTACCCTCTCGCCAGGTTGAACAAAGCAACGGAGACGACGGGCCGCCACGCCGACAATCATCTTCAGGTCAACTGTCTCCTGCTGATTTTTTATGGTCAGAGTCAGCGATTGGTTGCGCGTAGAAGCCTCGCTTTTCAAGGCCGGCAAATTCTGGCCAGCCTTTTTTTTCATAGAAGCAATCACTCCTTCCACGGGGGAGCGAACAATATGAACGTCGAGTAAAGAGAGGAAAATACTTATTTTCTGGCTCGATTCTCCCTTTTTGATCTCAACAATTCTGCCATCAGCCGGCGAAAGAAGAACACCTGGCCGGGCGAGAATTTTTCTTTCCGGATCACGAAAAAAGAAAATTAAAAGGGAAGTGGCCAGAAGAAAAATTATGGCCAGGGTCCAGATTTTAAAAAAGAGTGAGACCATCATCAGCAGGCAGGGAGGCCAGATGAAATTTAAACCGGCTCGAGCGACTGGAATTTTCATCCTTTGATTAATTTTTTAAAAAATTTTTTAAAGAAAAGCAACCAATTTTCTGGATAAAAATTACTGTATGCGCGTAATGGAGATTATGGTAATGGTCTCTCTGGGAACATCGCGGTAACCACGGTAGGTCATGGTGGGGGAGTTGCCAATGGCATCAACTACTTCCAGGCCAGAGACAACCCGGCCAAAAACGGCGTAACCAAATCCTTCAGGAGTATCGTCCCTGTGGTCAAGGAAGGGATTGTCCACGAGGTTAATGAAAAACTGGCAGGTAGCGCTATTGATGTCAGAGGTTCGGGCCATGGCGATGGTCCCTCTTAAATTCTTCAGGCCATTGTTGGCTTCATTTTTTATTGGCGGTTTCGTTTTCTTGGTAACGAAATCAGCCGTCAAACCGCCTCCCTGAATAACAAAGCCTTTGACGACCCGATGGAAGATGGTGCCATCATAGAATTTTTCATCCACATAGGAGAGAAAATTATTGACAGTTATGGGAGCTTTATCCGCGAAAAGCTCAATGACAATATCACCCTTACTGGTTTTCATCAGCACCCGGGGATTTTCCGCTGCCCGGGATGGAAAAAATGAAGTCAGGAACATGAGAACAGCCATCATTGTTATCCAGCGTGACGACATTTTTACCTCCTTAAAAAAAATCGCCTTATAACGATAACAAATTTATGTCGACTAAATCAAATTTTTTTCTTGACCTTAAAGACGGCAGAGACATTCGTTTGTAAGATATGTCTGAGAGGCTCCCCAAAAATTTCTTATTTTTGTCCAGGGATTTTTGCTTTTAAACGTTGAGCTCATCTTCAATTGTTCTTGCCAAAGGTTTTTATCTTTAAGAGTCGAGCTTCAAAAGATGATAATAAAAATTCTTATGGACTCTGCTTTAATCAAACAGTTATTACATCATCAGTGGATAAATAGATCAAATCATAGTTCAGACTAATGAACCTCAGCTCAGACTGATGATTAAACTTCAAGGGAGAGGTAAGGCTCAAAACTAAGCCAGGTTGCTGGAGAAAAGGTTTCAGGCCAGAAGTTTTTCCGTGAGCGGAAAAGGATTGATTGTGATTTCAGGAAATTTTATGCTAAAAGGGCTAAGAGATAAGAGGTGAAAAGGAGGTAAAAGATGAGGCCGAATCTGAAAAGCCATCGGTTTTTTATCTGCTTTATTCTTTCGGTCATATTTTTAATCGGCCGGCCTTTATGGCCACAGGGAACAACAGGCTCTTCCAGCGATGAACTCAAAATTCTTCAGGCAATGCATGGCATTTCCAGCCATAAGCTGGCTGATTATGTTAAAGAACTCACTTCAGAAAAATATGGCGGCCGCCTTACGGGAACAGATGAATATAAAGCCTGTGCAGCCTGGGTGGCCAGTCTGCTCAAGTCCTGGGGACTTTCTCCAGGCGGTGACAATGGCTCCTATTTCCAGACTTATCCCCTGGCTTATACCCTGGTTTATCCTGGCTGCGAGCTTATTCTTCATCTTCCTGCGGGTAAGGAAACGATAAAAAAATATTATCGCTATGAAAGCGAATTTATCCCTGGAGCGACCTCAGCTTCCGGAGAAGCCACAGCTGAGGTTGTTTATGTTGGCTATGGCGTCACGGCCCCTGAGCTCGGCTATGATGATTATGCCGGGGTTGATGTCCGGGGAAAAATTGTTCTCATGGAAAGAGAGGTACCTGTCTCGCCTGACCGGGACCCTGAACTTTTTCTTAAATGGCGGCCCTATTCTTTTCATCAATACAAGCTTGAGAATGCTTTCAAACATGGCGCTAAGGGCATGCTCTATAATTATGGGCCAATATGTAATCCCAATAATGCTTATATTGAAGGCTTCATCTATAGCCATGTGGGGGAGGCTGTGGTTAATGACCTTTTTACGGGGACAGGCAAAAGGCATGAGGATGTTGTCCGAAGCATAGAAAAAAGCCTTAAACCACAGTCATTTCCTCTTGGCAAAACGGTCACCATAAAGAATGTGACCAGGCATTTTCCGGATGGGACAGGAGAAAATGTCATCGCCATTTTACCCGGTTCTGACCCCACCCTTAAGGAAGAGCTGATCATCCTTGGAGCCCATCTGGACCATCTCGGTCGCTGTTGGGAACTCATGCCCGGCGCCAACGACAATGCTTCAGGAGTGGCGGTTGTTCTCGGTGTAGCCGAAGCCATGGCTAAATGTCAGGTCAAACCGGCTCGTTCGGTCATGTTTCTCTTTTTTGGCTCTGAAGAGCAGGGAGTCTTTGGTTCAGAATACTATCTTGAGCATCCCACCTGGCCTCTGGAAAAAACGGTTTGTTTTCTCAACCTGGATGGTGTTGGCTGTGGTGACCGGATTTCCGGGCTCTCGGGCAAAAATTTTCCTGCCCTCTGGGAATTTATTGACCGGGCCAATAATCGCTACATTCATCGGGTCGTAACACCTCAGGCCTTTGCTAATCTGGCCCGGCCCCGTCTGGATGCGGCTCGCTTTCTGTGGAAGGGGATTCCGAGTCTTTCTTTCAGTGTTTCAGGTGCTCCTTCTTATTATCACATTACCAAAGACAGCTTCGAAACGATAACACCTGAAATTCTCGAAGACCTGGCTCAGCTCCTTTTTATCGCCATCTTAGATATGGCCGATGAAGCCCTTTTGAATTTTAAAAACTGAGGTAGAAAAAGATTTTTTGCTCGAAGAAAGAATTTAAACAAGGCTGATTTTTTCAGGCGTGAATTTCGACAATATCTCCTTCCTGCAGGATATGCTCGCGATTAACAATTAAGCCCTGAATGGTTTTGCCTCGCCAGAGTCGAGCATATTTAAAATTATCAGCCAGGTCCTTATGGATGGCCCTGGCCATATCAATGACCGAGCTCCCCTTCTTCAGAGTAAAGGGTTCGTCAAAATCTGGTTTCTTGCCCGGTGCCTTGCTGTAAACTCTGATTATTTCCAGGAGTTCATAAATACGATTTTTTAATTCCTCGAGGCCAGCGCCTGTCAGGGCGGAGACCGGGAGCAGCGGGAGGCAGTTACCGAGGAGAAGGCGGAGATCTTCTAAAGCCTCGGAACTGTTTTCCGTGTCACATTTATTAGCCACAAGAAGAGTGCGTTTTTTGCTGGGCCTTTCAGCCGGGCTGATGGGCTCTTCCGCACCGACAAATTCGATTCTTTTCTTTTTCATGGCTTCAAGAAAAGTTTCCAGCCTGGCGGCATCATCGGGCTGGGTCAGATCGAGGCAAATGAGGACAGCATCGGCCGTACGAATAAGTTCGGGGAGAACCGAAGGAATATCGTCATCCAGATAGGGAGGGGTATCTACAAGTTGAATCTGAATATTTTCATAGCGCATCATATAGGGGGCTGGAATTCGGGTCGTGAAGGGATAATCGCCGACTTCAGGATTGGCACCGGTTAAGGATTTGATAAGCATGGATTTTCCGGAATTGGGCGAACCAAGGACGACCACCCGGCCAGCCCCGGATTTTTCCAGATGGGCAATGGGGCTGTGACGGGCTACCTGCGGCCGGCGCTGCATTTCCTGGCGCAGCTTGGAAATTTTGGTTTTTAGCAGCGCCTGAAGCTTTTCTGTCCCCTTGTGCTTGGGCACAATCGCCAGAAGCTGTTCGAGAATTTCCAGCTTTTCCTGGGGAGTCTTGGCCTCTTTGAGCTTTCTTTCCGTTTCAATATATTCTGGGGGAAGGTTGGCTGGCATCCTCAGCTCCCATATTTTTGCCTTAAATATTATAGAAAATGATTCCGGAGCTAACAACCCTTTTGCCTGATCAGATCATGGCTGATCCCTATGATTTTAAGAACCTTCCGGGCTGATTTCATCTGGCTTGAAAATAAGCGGAAGAAAGGCTAATCGGACCTGTATCAGGTTCCCTTTTGACCTCAAAAGAGATCAATTTTTGGCCTGGGGAGGGGGCTTCGCCTCCTAATTTTCTTAAAAAAAATTTAATAATTGAGATATATTTTTCTTTACACTCGTCCAATATTTAGATATAATTTTATCTGGTTACACAAGATATGCCCATAGGGTTATGCAACCGACCTCCCGGCATAACCCAAATTTTTCTCAGAGTGAGTCAAAATGCGAGAGACCAAATATACGGCTGATAGCATTAAGGTATTAAAGGGACTGGAGGCCGTCCGCAAGCGGCCGGCCATGTATATTGGCAGTACCGGCCCTGAAGGCCTGCACCATCTGGTTTATGAAGTTGTTGATAATTCCATTGATGAGGCTCTGGCCGGCTACTGCACCGAAATTGAAGTTATCATTCATGTGGATAATTCAGTAACCGTAATTGATAATGGCCGCGGCATTCCGGTGGATATTCATAAGAAAGAAAAGAGACCGGCCGCCGAGGTCGTCATGACTACCCTGCATTCAGGTGGCAAATTTGATTCCAAGGTCTATCAGGTTTCAGGTGGACTTCATGGCGTGGGCGTATCTGTAGTTAATGCTCTTTCTGAATGGCTCGATCTTGAAATCAGACGCGACGGCGGCGTTTATGTCCAGAGCTATGAGCGAGGCAAGCCAGTTACCAAGCTGAAAAAAGTCGGCAAAACCAAGACCACCGGAACCAAGATAACCTTCAAGCCTGACCGGCAGATCTTTGAAAGCATTGAGTTCAATTTTGAAACTCTCACCCAGAGGATGCGGGAACTCTCTTTTCTCAACCGGGGCTTGAAAATAACCATTACGGATGAGCGGGTAAATAAAAGTCATACTTTCCAGTATAAGGGTGGCATCCTCGAATTTGTGGAGTATCTGAATCAGAATAAAACTGTTCTTCATCCCAGGCCCATTTATTTTGAAAGTACCAAGGATGACGTCATCATTGAACTGGCCCTTCAGTATAATACTGGCTATTCCGAGACTATTTTTGCCTTTGTTAATAACATCAATACCACCGAGGGCGGAACTCATGTCATCGGGTTTAAATCAGCTCTGACCAGGGCCATTAATAATTACGCTAATGCCCATAATCTGGTTAAGGATTTAAGTGAAAATATTTCGGGTGAAGATACCCGGGAAGGGCTCTGTGCTGTCCTGAGCTTGAAGATGCGGAATCCTCAGTTTGAAGGTCAAACCAAAACCAAACTGGGCAATAGCGAGATTAAAGGGCTGGTTGAGTCAGTGGTCAATGAATATCTCACGACCTACTTCGAGGAAAATCCCTCTGTGGCCAAAAAAATTGTCCAGAAATGCCTGGACGCAGCCCGAGCCAGAGAGGCGGCACGCAAAGCCAGAGAACTGGCCCGAAGAAAAAGTGTTCTCGAAACAAGCTCTCTTCCCGGCAAGCTGGCTGATTGCCAGGAGCGTGATCCGGCGAAAAGCGAATTATTCATTGTGGAAGGTGATTCGGCCGGTGGTTCCGCCAAACAAGGTCGGGATCGCCGGTTTCAGGCTATTTTGCCCCTGCGTGGCAAAATTCTTAATGTGGAGAAAGCTCGCTACGATAAGATTTTGAAAAGCGAAGAACTGGGCACCATCATCTCCGCCCTGGGGACAGGCGTGGAGCAATCAGAATTTGATATTTCCAAATTGCGTTATCATAAAGTCATCATTATGACTGATGCTGATGTTGATGGCTCTCACATCAGGACTTTGCTCATGACCTTTTTCTACCGGCAGATGCCCCAGCTGATCGAACGAGGCCATCTCTATATTGCCCAGCCACCGCTTTATAAAATCACCAAAGGGAAAATGGTTCAGTACCTCAAGGAGGAGCGTGATTTTGAAAAATTTATGATTAAAAAGATTTCCGATGAATTCAAAATCAAGGTTAGCGGTCAACGGGAGCTGATTGAAGGAGAAAAATGCCGTCGTTTGCTCAAGCTTCTTCTGGCCAAGAAAAACTTCATTCAGATTCTTGAAAGGAAAAATCATCCTTTCTTTATCATTGAAATTCTGCTGAATGAGGGTATTAAAACTCTGGAGGAGATGCGCTCCAGACGGCGCCTGGAGAGAATCCGGCAGTTGCTGCTGGCCAAGGGCGTCGAGGCTCATCTCGGTGAAGATGAAGAACATGGTATCTATGAGCTCAATATTCAATTTCAGGTCAATGGATTAAGCCTGATGACCAAAGTGGATGCTGATCTCGTCACTTCAGCTGAGTATAAGAATCTCGTCAAAATTTATCAGGAGCTCGAGGGCATCAGGCCGCCCTTCCTGGTGATTTCGGACCATGAAGAAATCAAAGTGGACAACGAAACCAAGCTCCTGGAAGTGCTTTTCGATAAGGGGAAAAGAGGTATCAGCATTCAGCGCTATAAGGGTCTGGGTGAAATGACGCCTGAACAGCTCTGGGAAACAACCATGAATCCTGAGACCAGGACTCTCCTTCAGGTTTCCATTCGCGACGCGGTGGAAGCCGACAAAATTTTTACCATCCTCATGGGTGATGAAGTCGAAAGCCGCCGTCAGTTCATCGAGCAAAATGCCCTCGAGGCACAGCTTGATATTTAACCATAATTAATTCCTTAAGAGGTAGAGCCATGGCCAGAGAGGAGATTGTTGTCAGCTTAGAAGAAGAAATGAAGCGCTCCTACCTTGATTACGCTATGAGCGTAATCATTGGCCGGGCCATTCCGGATATCAAGGATGGTCTTAAACCGGTTCAGCGCCGCACCCTTTATGCCATGTATGAAAGCGGTACCACCTGGAATAAACCTCACAAAAAGTCAGCCCGCATTGTTGGCGATGTCATCGGCAAATACCATCCCCATGGTGAAGCCGCTGTCTATGATGCCCTGGTCAGAATGGCTCAGGATTTCAGCATGCGCTATCCCCTGGTCGATGGCCAGGGAAATTTTGGCTCAATTGATGGCGATCCCCCGGCAGCCATGCGCTATACCGAGGTCAGGCTGACCAAACTGGCCGAAGAATTAATGGATGATCTCGATAAAGATACGGTTAATTTTGTCCCCAATTATGATGGCACCCTGGAAGTTCCCGAGGTTTTACCTGCCAAATTTCCCAATCTCCTGGTTAATGGAGCTTCCGGGATTGCCGTGGGTATGGCCACAAACATCCCGCCTCATAACCTGGGCGAAGTAATCGATGGTCTGATTTATCTCATGGAGCATCCGGAAGCGACCGTTGAAGAAATCATGCGCTTTATTCCCGGGCCTGATTTTCCCACCGGAGGCTATGTTTTTGGCAAAAAGGGACTGATAGAAGCTTACCGGAACGGTAAGGGAATTATTCACATTCGGGCTCGAACCCAGATTGAACATGGGGGCAAGGGTGAAAGGGAAAGAATTGTGGTCACTGAAATTCCCTACATGGTCAATAAAGCCAAGTTGCTTGAGGATGTGGCTGCCCTGGTAAATGAGAAAAAAATTGAAGGCATTGCCGATATCAGAGATGAGTCTGACCGGGAAGGCTTACGCATTGTTTTTGAAATAAAAAAAGGCGAGCTGCCTGAAGTCGTCCTTAACAATCTTTATAAGCATACGGCCCTGCAGACCTCCTTTGGCATTATCCTGCTGGCCATTGTGGATCGTCAGCCCAAGCTCATGGGCCTCATTGAAATGATGCGTTATTTTATTTCGCATCGCCAGGATGTGGTTCGAAGGAGAACCCGGTTCGAGCTCAAGAGAGCGGAGCACCGGGCTCATATTCTTGAAGGATTGAATATCTGCCTGGACCATCTTGACGCCATTATCAAACTCATAAGGTCGTCGCGAACGGCTGAGGAAGCGAAAAAGGAATTGATGAGCCGCTATAAACTGACAGATATTCAGGCCCAGGCTATTCTGGAAATGCAATTGCAGCGTCTGACGCGGCTCGAAAGAGAGAAAATTGTGACTGAGTATGAGGAATTGAAAAAAACCATTGCTCACCTGAGGAAGATTCTTGGAAGCGATAAACTTATTCAGGAGATAATCGTTGAAGAGCTACGAAAGATAAAAGAAGAATATGCCGATGAGAGAAGAACTGAAATTCGGGAGGAAGAAATAACCGATATCCGGCCCGAAGACCTGATTAAAGAAGAGGATGTGGCCATCATTCACACTGCTTCTGGGTATATCAAACGAACTGGCTTGAGTTCCTATCGTTTTCAGAGCCGCGGTGGCAAGGGAAGAAAGGGAATCGATATGAAGCCAGAGGATGTCGTGGAGAACCTCTTTATCGCTTCAACTCACAGCTATCTTCTCATCTTCACCAATCAGGGCCGGGTCTACTGGCTGAAAGCCCTGGATGTGCCTGATGTCGGGATTACAGGTCGGGGTAAATATATTCATAATCTGGTTGAATTTCAACCTGAAGAGAAAGTGCAGTCCATTGTTTCCGTTAAGGATTTTCCGGAGGATCAATATGTCGTCATGCTGAGTACAGATGGCCTCATTAAAAAGACGAGCCTGGCAGCCTTCAGAAATATTCGGCGTGGCGGTATCATGGCCATGACCCTGCGGAAGGGGAGCGAGCTTTTTGCTGCTCAGGTGACAGATGGTAAAAGTGACATTATTATAGGCACCAAGAAGGGCTTAGCCCTCCGCTTTTCCGAAAAGGATATCAGGCCCATGGGAAGACAGGCTGCTGGCGTTAAGGCCATAAGACTTCAGAAGAAAGATGAGATCATTGGCATGATCGTTATTGGCAAGGAAGATAAATACATCTTTACCGCCACCGAAAAAGGCTATGGGAAGAAAACGGAGATTTCTCTCTATCCGCGTCATCACCGGGGTGGCAAAGGAGTTATTAATATTAAGGTAAATGAGAAAGTCGGACCGGCTATCGGCCTGGTCGGCATTGGTGAGGATGAATTAATTCTGGTCACGCAGCTCGGTAAGGTCATTCGCTTCCGGACCAGGGAGCTAAGACCCCTGGGACGAGCGACTCAGGGTGTCAGAATTATTCATCTCGAGCCGGGTGACCGCGTCTGTTCGGTGGCCAAGGTTCGGGAAGATTAAATTTTTGTCATCTCTGATTAAATCGCCTGAGTCAATCAAGCTCCCTGAAGGAATGAATCTTTGACTTTTCTCATCTATGGATATAAATATGGGAAAAGTAATTACAGGGAGGTCAGCTATTAATAAAAAAATTTTATGGATCCTGGATACGAGGTGCAATCTTAATTGCCCTCATTGCTATGTTCATTCCAGAGAATGGCAGAAGAAATTGACCCGGGAAAGGGGTCTCAGGTTAATAGAGGAAGCCAGAGAGCTTGGCCTTGAAGAAATTGATTTCAGCGGAGGTGAGGCTTTATTAATTCCTGAGACAGTTGATTATCTTAAAAAAGCCCGGGCGCTCGGCCTCAAAGTTTCTTTGAATTCCAATGGTCTTTTATTCAACCATGACAATCTTAAATTGCTGAAAGAACTTGAGGTTTATCTATATCTTTCGATCGACGGCGCGACCAAAGAGGCCTATGAAAGAATTCGGGGAATCGGCAATTACGACCTTTTACTTTCTAAATTGAAACTTTTAGAAAAATATGATCTCAAGTTTTCCGTTCTGTTTACTCTTTCCTCCATCAATCAGACCGAAGCCAGAAAAATGGTTTCTTTTGCTCAGAAAATCGGGGCGGAAGCTCTTGACCTTATTCCGGTCATTCCTTCAGGCCAGGCCAGAAAAACAGGTATCTGGATAGATTCTTCGCTAGTGATTAAGGCGATGGAGGGAATTTCAGAAGAGGCTGAAAAACTGAATTATAAGGTTCTGGTTATGGATTGCCCTTATCTAAAAATTTTACCCTTATCCAGAAATCTGATCATTGAACCCTGCCCCTCCTTTGAGATAATTGACCTTTCGCCGGCGGGTGACATTCTCATGTGCGATGTTCTGGATATTCCCCTGGCGGAGATAAGGTCGAAATCCCTGAGAGAGGCTTTAAAGGAAGTAATTAATCATCCCCTCTATCAGACATTGCAAGAAAGAGCGAAGGTCTGTCAGGGATGCCCGGAAAGCGATTTTTGCCGGGCTGGCTGTTATGCCCGCTCTTACCTCTGTCTGGGGGATATTAACCAGCCAGACCCTTTTTGCCCGCGGGCCTTTCCCCTCCAGAAGGCCCAAAAAAAATAAAGAAAATTTTATAGTTCATCCTGAAGAGACACAATGCCGTCGGATTTTTTCTCCCCTCTGATTATAGCCTTTTGCCTGAATTAAATCTTATTTCTGAGGAAACTAGCTTTTTGAGGGTCTATTTTATCCGCCTAAAAACGCCGAGAAAAGAAGAATTCCAGCAATTTTAAAATAAATTTATAGCCAGCCATGCTCATTTTAAAAGAAAATAAAGCTGCGATAAGCACAATTAACAAATGCATTTTTTACGAAGAGCCATCCTTTTCTTGACAATTTCATTTAAATGATTTTAAAATGCGGCCAGCTCTCCAAGGAGGGAGAAGCATGGTAGAGACTTTAGCCGAGCTTTTTTTTAATACGATTAAGAATTATCCCAAGCCGGATCTGATGCTTTACAAGAAAGAAGGTCAGTGGAATGCCATTTCGACCGAGGAATTTGGCCTTAAAGTAAAAAAGCTCAGTCTGGGGCTCTGGGAATTAGGCCTGCGGCCAGAGGATAAGTTAGTCCTTCTTTCAGAAAACAGGCCAGAATGGGTGATGACTGATCTGGCGACAATCTGTCTAGGAGCAATAACCGTTCCTATTTATACCACTCTGGTTCCAGACCAGATATTTTATATTATTGATGATTCGGACGCTAAGATTGTGGTTTATTCTGATGAAGAACAGGGGAAGAAAATTCAGGCGATAAGGGGAAAGCTAAATAAGGTTCAACACTACATTACCTTTCAGGATGAAGCCCCGCCCGGGGTGCTGACCTGGAAGGAGGTGATAGCCAGGGGCGAGAAAATTTATCATTCCCGGCCTGAACTGTTCGAAGAGAGGGCAGCCAGAATCAAACCGGATGCCATCGCTTCTATTATTTATACCTCAGGAACAACTGGTATTCCCAAAGGCGTGATGCTGATGCACAGCAACTTTATAAGTAACATTACCACCTGCTCTTCCATCATCCCTTTTTCTTCGGAGGATACTGTTTTGTCATTCCTACCCCTTTCTCATGTTTTAGAGCGCATGGTTATGTTTACCTATTTGTATAAAGCCTGTACGATTGCCTTTGCTGAAAGCGTCGATGCCGTGGCTCAGAATTTGCTGGAAATAAGACCTCATATTATGGTCAGTGTGCCTCGAGTATTTGAGAAAATTTATGCCCGGGTAATGGACACTATTCTTTCCGAGTCGGCCCTTAAAAGGAAAATCTTTTTCTGGGCACTTCGGGTTGGCAAAGAGTATTCCCGTCGCCAGCTGGCCCGAAAGCCTCTTTCCCGCTGGCTTCAATTTAAGCGCTCCATAGCTCATAAGCTGGTCTTTTCGAAGATTATCGCTCGAACCGGTGGCCGGGTCCGATTTTTTGTTTCTGGTGGTGCACCCCTTTCCCGGGATATAGCTGAATTCTTTTTTGCCCTGGGCCTAACCATTCTTGAGGGCTACGGGCTGACGGAGACCTCGCCGGTAATTTCGGTGAATACCTTTGAAAACTTAAAGCTGGGCACTGTGGGTAAACCTATTCCCGGGGTGGAAGTCAGGATTGCACCTGATGGGGAGATCTGGACGCGGGGTCCCCATGTCATGAAAGGATATTATAAGAAAGAAGCTGAAACCCGGGAGGCCTTTGAAGGTGATTGGTTCAAAACAGGCGATATCGGTTATCTTGATGAGGATGGTTTTCTGGTCATCACTGATCGCAAGAAAGATATTATTGTTACTGCCGGTGGCAAGAACGTGGCCCCTCAGCCTATAGAAAATCTGCTGAAAACAAGTCCTTTTATTTCTAATGCTGTGGTTATTGGCGACCGACGGCGTTTTGTTTCGGCTTTGGTGGTGCCCAATTTTGAGAAGGTCGAGGAATGGGCCCGGCAGAATAATCTTGTTTTTGTCAGTCGTCAGGAAATGGTCAAGCATCCAGAAGTGATTAGATTTTTACAGGCTGAAGTGGATCGCCTCTGTGCCAACCTGGCCTCTTATGAAAAAGTCAAAAAAATTGCTCTCCTTGATCGCGATTTTGAAATTGGCGAAGGCGAAATGACGCCCACCCTTAAGGTCAGGCGCTCGATTATTGAAAAGAAATATCAGCCGATTATTGAGGCTCTTTACCGCGAGGCTGAGCCCAACCAGGTTTAAAAAGACTGAGGCTCATTTAGAGGAGCTACGGGCTGAGGCCGCAGTTTTCTTTTCGCCCTCAAGCTTTTTCTCTTTTCTTTCAGGCGAGAGATAAAGAATCCGGCCACAATTTTCACAGAGATAAATTTTTTTCATGTCATAAAGCTCATTGAGGACCTGAGGCCGGATCCTCACGTGACACATGGAACAGAAATCATCGGTGACAAAGGAAATGGCAATGCCACTCTTTTTTTCAGCGATGCGGTTATATAAAGCCAGCTGATCCTGAGCAATAACAGCAACCAGCTCTTCTTTTCTCTTTTCTAATTCCTTTAATTTATTCTGACATTCCTGCTGGCGCTGAAGAATCGCCTCCTTTTCTTTAAGATAACGGGCCTCTTCCTTCATAAAATTTTCCTGGGCCTGCTGAATTTCCTTCTCAATTTCATCGGCTTCGAGAAGGGCCACTATGATTTGCTCTTCCATCTCATCAACCTTTTTCTGGGCTTCTTCGATTTCCTTGAGTAAAGCTGTATATTCCTTGTTGGTTTTAACCTCGTTCAACTGTCGTTTATAAGTGGCAATTTTATTTTTTATGACCGCTACCTCGCCTTCGAGTTCACGGCGCTTTTTCTGATTCTGGATAAGTTTTTCTTTAGTTTTTTGAACTATTTGCTGGGCTGAGCTTATTTTTTGCTCTATTTCCGCCAATTTGTGGGGGGTTAAATCTAAAAAGTGATGGAGGGCTTTGATCTCGTTGTCTATCTCCTGGAGGCTAATTAATTTATCAAATTCAATGTCCACATTGAGGCCTCTCACCGGAAATGGGCCTACCAGGATTCGAACCTGGGACCTGCCGGTTATGAGCCGGTAGCTCTACCGCTGAGCTATAGGCCCTTTTAAAATTTTATAACAAAACTCCAATTTTAAGTCAAATAAGGTTGTGTCCTGGGCCAGAGGTATGTTGACCTAATGGATCGGGAGGGGCTGTATTTCTTTAAAAACGATAAGCCCGTAACTATGGACTTCTGATATTTTAAGGTGTCCAGAGATGGGTTTTTTCAAAAAAGGGGGCATTTGTTTTTCTTGAGCTCAAAAAATGATGGATGAAAGGGATTACTCTAGACCACCTTTTCCCAGAAATATCGCTTTTCTGGCTATAATTACTAAGTAATTCTTCGCACTAAATTTAACTTTGATTGAATATAAGGAGCCGCTGCCCTTTTTAGGGACAAGGTATAAAGACCGGGGAGTCCCCCGGTTTAAAGACAGGTTTAAGCCCTGTCTATCGAATCCTGGTTGGTTTTGCCAGGAATGATTAGAACAGGGAAGGTGCCGGGTTAAACAAAAAAGTAGGGGTAGCCAGGGACCCGTTTTCTGACAAATAAAACAGGTAAATGAATAAGATGGCACCATTTTTTGGCACCAATTTTTAGGCGTTATCGAGGAAGGAGCGAAGCTTTTTGCTGCGGCTTGGGTGCTTGAGCTTGCGGAGGGCTTTAGCCTCAATCTGGCGGATTCTTTCCCGGGTTACCTTGAACTGCTGGCCCACCTCCTCTAAGGTGTGCTCATTTCCATCTCCCAGGCCAAAGCGCATCCTTAAAACCTTGGCTTCCCTTTCGGTTAAGGTTTTCAGGGCCTCTTCAATCTGTTCCCTCAGACTATTATGGATGACCGTATCAGGGGGTGAAGGCATGACCTTATCCTCGATAAAATCTCCCAGGTGACTATCTTCCTCTTCCCCGATGGGGGTTTCCAGGGAAATTGGTTCCTGGGCAATTTTTATAATTTTGCGGACCTTGCTCACCGGCATTTCCATCCGCTCAGCTATTTCTTCACAGGTTGGTTCTCGACCTATTTCCTGAACCAGGGCGCGAGAAACCCGGATAAGCTTATTGATGGTCTCAATCATATGAACCGGGATGCGGATGGTTCTGGCCTGATCAGCAATGGCCCTGGTAATGGCTTGGCGAATCCACCAGGTGGCATAGGTGGAGAATTTATAGCCGCGGCGATACTCGAATTTTTCCACGGCCTTCATTAAACCGATGTTCCCTTCCTGAATAAGATCCAGGAATTGAAGACCCCGGTTGCTGTATTTTTTTGCAATGGAAACCACCAGCCTCAGATTAGCCGCCACCAGCTCTTTTTTGGCCTGGTCACTGATTTTTTTGCCCATGGTTATGGTGCGAATGACCTTCCTCAGCTCCTGGGAATCAAGGCCAATCTCTTTCTGAATGGCTTTGAGCTGACGCTCAATGGCCTTGATTCTTTCTTTAATCGTTTCCTTGCTTTTAGGGCTTTTGACCCGGTTGAGGGTTTGCTTCAAATTGGCCAGGGAGTCCTCAAGTTCATTAACCTGGCGCATTTTTTCCTGAAGGAGCTCAATTATTCTTTCCTTTTCGGAGGAGCGAATTGATAGCTCCCGAATGAGCTGACTCATAGTGATAATCAGCCGGCCGCGGGCAAAGGTATATTTTTTACTTCTGGGCAGACGCTCCAGTTTGCTGGCCAGCTCCTTTATTTTTTTGATGTGACTCAAAATCTGACGACGCTTTTCTTCGATTTTTTCCTCGGTTAAATCCTCTTCATTAAAATCGAACATTTCCTGAATAATGGTCGGCTTCTGTTTAATTTTTTCTTCAAGGGAAAGGATTTCGTTAAGAACCAGCCTGGTCCGCGACAGAGCTTTCATAACTGCCTTTTCACCCCGCTCAATTTCCTTGGCCAGGGCAATCTCTCCTTCCCTGGTGAGCAGGGAAATATTGCCCATTTCCCGCAGATAGAGTTTAACCGGATCAGTTGTCCTTTCTAAGCTATGAGTCGAAGATAATTCAGACCGGCGGCGCCGGACAATGACCTCTCCTGGCCTGCTGTCAAGAATCTTGATGCCATAATCATCAATGGAATTGAGAAAATCGTCAAAATCAAGGTCAGAGTCAAACTCGTCTTCAAAGGTGCGGTCGATTTCATCAAAGAAAAGATAGCCCTGTCGCCGGCCCTTAGTAAGAAGTTCATGGAGTTCGTTTTTGGAAATTTTGTGGTTGGGCGCCAATTTCGTCTCCTTTCATGAAATTTTTAAGTCGAAAATTGGCCTATATATCCATAAATTTTTTTCATTGAAGGGAGAGAATCTCTCGGGTCAGTTTTTGTTTGGTTAAGAGCAGGGGAATCATTTCCTCTCGCTGACCCTGCCTTTCCAGCTGGGCAATTTTTCTCTGCACTTCGCTGATCTCCTTTTCTAAGCAATAGCGGCGTAAGGTACGAAGGCAATCCTTTGCCTCGGTCCTGGTTCCGCCCGCCGGTCTTTCCAGAAGAACCTTCGCCAATTCCTGATAAAGGGGAGGAGATAAAACAGCCTTTAATTCCGAGAGAAGCTGGGAGGGCCGATCAGGCTTTTTTATTAAATAAAGAAAAATGGGCGCTCCTGGCCAGGAGGCGGCTTCTTCAGGCTTAATTTCAGCCAGGAGCTGTCTGGCCAGCGAGGTTGATTCATCAAGAATCTGAAGCAGTCTCTTTTCTGCCGCCAGAAGCTGGGAGGGGGGGCCAATCTTGGATTCCTTCTCTTCCTTTTCCTGAGCCATGTTCCGAATGAGGCTTTCATCAACATTAAATTTTTCACTTAACAGGCGAAAATAATCAGATCGAATGATGGGATCAGGGACCTTTTCTATTTCCTGGACCACAGCTCTTATGGCCTGGGCTCTGGCTTCAGGGGGGCCATTTTTAAACTTATCCCGGTAGCTTTCCACCAGAAAATCGAAACCTGAGAAGGCCTGATTGACCAGCTTCAGATATTCTTCTTTGCCTTTAAGGCGAATAAAATTATCCGGGTCCATCTTTTCGGGCAGGAGAACAACCTTCGCCGGCATGCCCTTTTCTAGGCAGAGGGAAACGGCCCTAAGGGCAGCTCGCTGGCCGGCTTCATCGCCATCTGTGCTGATGATGATTCTGGAAGCGAAGCGCTGAGCCAGAGCCACCTGCTGCAAGGTCAGGCTTGTGCCGCAGGAAGCCGCACAGTTTCTGATTCCAGCCTGATAGAGGGCAATAAAATCCATATAGCCCTCGACCAGAATTATTTCATCCCTGGCTCTAATAGAATCCTTGGTTAAATTTAAACCATAAAGAATCTGGCCTTTAGTATAGACCGGAGTATCAGGTGAATTGAGATATTTGGGTTCGCCCTCGCCCAGAAGACGACCCCCGAAAGCTATGACCCGACCAGAGAGGCTGAAAATGGGGAAAATTATCCGGCCGCGGAAGCGATCATAAATTTCCTGATTTCTCTGGCCAGGAAGAGCCAATCCTGCCTTAAGGATTTCGGCAGGCGCAATTCCCCTGTCTTTGAGGAAATGGGTCAGGGCATTCCAGGAATCCGGGGCATAGCCCAGGCGGAGTTCGGCCACAGTTTTTTCATCCAGGCCGCGGCGGCGAAGATATCCGAGAGCCTTCAGGCCCTCCGCTGATTGATGGAGCTGGCGCTCGAAAAAGCCAAGAGCCAGTTCATTGATTTCATAAAGCCTGGCTTCAAGTTTCGTTACTTCAGGAGATAAACGGGCTGGCCGGGGTAAAGGTAAATGATACTTTTCGGCCAGGAAACGGACAGCTTCCGAAAAATTCAGGTTTTCCTTTTCCATAACCAGAGAAAAAATATCGCCGCCAGCGCCGCAGCCAAAACAATGATAGAGCTGCTTTTCTTCATCCACCGTAAAGGAAGGATTCCTTTCTGCGTGAAAGGGACAGAGACCAACGTATTTTTTGCCTCTGCGGCGGAGGGTGGTATAAGCTGAAGCTATATCAACTATATTGGCAACCTGCTTGATTTTTTCTACTAATTCCATTCAGCAGAAGGGCTCAGGAAAAGGCCAGACTTAATAATAGGCTCCAGGGGGGAAATTGTCAAGGGAAGGGGAGGAAAATTTTAAAGATGATTGATCAGGCTGGCGACTGTAGCTGCACCGAAACCGTTATCAATATTGACCACGGCCACTCCGCCCGGACAAGAATTCAGCATAGCCAGCAAGGCTGCCAGGCCATTAAAACTGGCCCCATAACCCACACTGGTGGGAACAGCAATTATGGGCGCTCGGGCCAGGCCAGCCACAACCGAAGGCAGAGCTCCCTCCATGCCGGCCACCACGATGATTACTCTGGCCCGGTTGATTTTTTCCATTTCTCCCAGCAGGCGATGCAGGCCAGCCACGCCAACATCATAGACCCGGTCAACTTCGTTGCCCAGGAGTTCACAGGTCAGGGCGGCTTCTTCGGCAACCGGGATATCAGAGGTTCCAGCGGAAATGACCAGAATTTTTCCCTTGCCTTTTTCTGGCTCTTCCTGTTTTAAATAGGCTATTCTGGCCTGAGGCTGATAATTCAAGCCAGGGATTTTAGCCCTGATTTTTTTATAGATTTCCCCATCGACCCGGGTGATGATAAGATTTGCCCCGGCCTTAAGGATGGAGTGGGCTATTCGGACAATCTGGTCAGGAGTTTTGCCCTGGCCGAAGACGATTTCCGGAAATCCTTTTCTCCAGGGCCGATGGTGGTCAATCCTGGCCTCGCCCAGATCATCGCAGGGAAAGCCCTCAAGCTCCTTAAGAGCCTGTTCCGGGGAAATTTCACCCCGGGCAACTTTTTTCAATAAATTTTCCAGCTTCTTTTTCATGCTCTAAATTTTAACATAAAAAAATAAGGGGTGAGTTAAAATTATTTTAGCCAAAAAAGGATTGATTTTCAGACTGAGCTGTATCAAATTGATAGGGAAAGTAAAAAAATTAATAACTTTTATGGGACTTAAGAAAAGGACAATCCAGAAGGAAGTCACTTTCTCCGGGGTGGGCGTTCATACTGGCCAAAAAGTTACCTTAAGGCTCAAACCATCATCCTCTGGCCGCATCATTTTCCGACGCCTTGACCTCGGAGGAGAAGAAATTGACCTTGATTACAGGAAGGCAAAGGCGGAAAATTCCTCCCTTCTGCAGAGGAATTCAACTGTTATCAGGACAGTGGAGCACCTTCTGGCCACCCTTTATGTTTTTGGCCTTGATAGCCTGGAAATTGAGCTTGATGGAGAAGAAATTCCTGTGGGCGATGGTAGTTCCCGGCCATTTGTCGATTTAATGGAGCAAGCGGGTCTCGTTTTCCTGGTTGAGGAGAAGAGGGTCATCAGGGTAAAAAGGACAGTCAGGGTGGAAAATAATGGAGCCTGGATAAGCTTTTCGCCTGATTCTGATTTGTATCTTCTCTACACCATTGATTATCCTCATCCGCTCATAGGAACCCAGAGATATCAGGGCTATCTCGGGCTGAAAAAATTCAAGGAAGAGATAGCTCCAGCTAGGACATTTGGTTTCCTCCGGGATGTGCCGGCAATGCTGGCCAGAGGTCTGGCCAGGGGAGGTTCGCTCGAAAATGCCATTATTCTTGATGACAGGGGTATAGTTAATCCACCCCTCCGTTTCCCCGATGAATTTGTAAGACACAAGGTGCTGGATCTCATTGGCGACTTAGCTCTCTGCGGTCGGCCGCTTTTAGGTCGGGTGGAGGTCAGCCGGGGTGGGCATAGATTACATCAGGCCGGCGTGAAGGCTTTGCTCGAGGATAAAGCCAGCTGGGAAGAAGATGAGGCAAGTTTTCCCACCTTTCTGACTGAATCTTTCTGACAGATATAATTGAACTTGAGGGCTGGCCACTTAATCTGGCCAATGCCTGCTTTTAAAAGCCCTCACTGACTCAGACGCTTAAAGCTGGGTAGACTCTTGCAGATTAAGAATCTCTAAGGTAAAATAAAAAAACTTTTTAATTATCAGGGAGGAGCCGTGAAAGAAGAAAGCAGTAAGAAAGATGCCTATGAACGGGCTCTGGCTGCCTATGGAGAGGCCATAAAGGAATTTAGAAAAGGAAACTGGGAAAAGGCCCAGTCCCTCTTGGAGGCATTTCTCGGTAAATTTAATGAAGAAAAGGAGCTTGTTGACCGGGCTCAGATTTATTTGAAAATTATTAAAGAAAAGGGCAAAAAGGGACTGGGTACGCCCAAAACAAGCGATGATTATTATTATTTCAGCGTTTTTCGGATGAATCAGGGACAGTATGACGAGGCCCTCAAATTATTGAACAAAGCTTTGGAAATGAAGGGAGATGAGGGAAAAATCTATTATCTTATGGCTCAGATCTACTCTCTTCAGGGACAGAACGATAATGCCCTGGAATGCCTGAAAAAGGCCATTCAGAAGGATAAGATTTATAAAATAATGGCTCAGAATGAAGCCGACTTTGCCCCCCTCTGGGAAGATAAAAAATTTAAATTAATCACCAAGTTAGTATGAAAAGAAATCTCACGGTAATTCTGCTTCTCCCGGGGCAAGGGTTTAAGGGGAAAAAGCACCTTCCGCCCTTTTTAAGGCCAATCCTTGGTCAATCCCCCTTAAGTCTCATAGCCGAAAAAATGGAGCGACTTAAGCCGGAAAGAAAGCTGATAGCCGGCGAGAAGATAGAAGAAAAAGTGGGAGAACTTCCTGGCTGGGAATGGCTTTCTGGGAAAGGCGAAACAAAGGTAGAGCCTCAGGCTAACTGGCTGAGCCAGCTTGCTCCTGAAGAAGAGCCCCTGGATTTTCTGATTATTAACGCTTGTTTTCCTCTCTTAGAAGAGAAATCGCTGCGCCAGCTTCTGGAAAAACATCGGCTTAAGCAGGCAGCCTTAACCTGCTTTCACGCCTCATTTCAGATTTCAGATATTTCCAGGGGAAGGAAAAAAGAAAAAAATTTTTCTGATGTTGTGGCTTTTGTCCTGCAAAAAGAGGCTCTAAGATTTCTTGCCAAGGACAGCTCCAATTTTCTGGTTTCTGATTATAAAGACTTCTTTTCCTTGAAATTAGGGCTGGAAAAGGCCGGCCAGAAGGTTTTGGATTTTCCCCTGAGTGAGACCGAGAGTCTCGATATTCGGGACGATGAGGCCAGATTCAAAATTATTTCTCTTTTAAGGCGAAGGAAAGTTCAGGAGCTTACTCAGAAAGGGGTTTCCTTTTTAGCCCCAGAATCAGTCTGGATCGACCTCAAGGTGAAAATTGGCTCCGGCTCCGTTATTTCTCCAGCCGTGGTTATTGAAGGCAGCTCCAGCCTTGGCCGGGAGGTTAAAGTTCAGCCCTTTGTGCATATTATTGATAGCCAGGTTGGCCCTCGAAGCACCATTCTGAGTGCCTGCAGGATTGAAGGGAGCCAGCTTGGTCCGGATGTCCGGATTGGACCTTTTACCCATCTTCGTCCTGGAACTATCATCAAGGCTGGTGCTCATGTGGGCAATTTTGTTGAAATGAAGAAAACTGTTTTTGGCCGGCGGTCCAAGGCCATGCACCTGTCCTATTTAGGCGACAGTCTCATCGGCGATGAAGTTAATATCGGAGCAGGCACTATAACCTGCAATTACGATGGCCGGCAGAAGCATCAGACAATAATCGAAAAAGGTGCTTTTATTGGTTCCGGGACTGAGCTCGTCGCTCCGGTTAAAATTGGCCGTGGAGCCTATGTGGGCGCCGGTTCAACTATTACGAAAAATGTCTCGCCCGATGCTCTGGCTATAGCCAGAGCCAGACAGGTTGAAATTCCTGACTGGGCTAAGAGGCGCCGTCAAAAGTAAGAAAAACAAAAGAAAAAGGGGGGGGCGATGTGCGGCATTATTGGCTATCTCGGCCCAAAATCAACCGTTGAGGTTCTTCTCGAAGGACTGAAGAAACTTGAATACCGGGGCTATGATTCAGCTGGCTTGGCTGTGGTCAGGGGGAAGGAAATCTATTTACGCCGGGTCAGGGGAAAAATCAGAGACCTCGAAGCGCATATAAGGGAAAATCCTGTTGAGGGTAATTATGGGGTCGGCCACACCCGCTGGGCTACCCACGGCCGCCCGAGTGAAATTAATGCTCATCCTCATCAGGATTGTCATGGAAAGATTATCGTCGTTCATAATGGGATTATCGAAAATTATCTTGTCTTGAAAGAGGAACTGATAAAAAAGGGTCATTTTTTTAAAACTGAAACTGATTCCGAAGTAATTGCCCACTTAATTGAAGCCAATTTTTCGGGCTGTCTTGAGGAAGCGGTCATGAAAGCCGTGCAATGGCTTGAAGGTTCCTTTGCCTTTGCCTGTCTTTCGCCTCTTGATCCGGAGAAAATTGTGGGCGTTCGCTCCGGCCCGCCTCTGGTAGCCGGCGCTGGCGAAGGTGAATTCTTTCTGGCTTCGGATGTTGTGCCCATTCTTGAATACACCAGGCGGGTGGTCTTTCTTTCGGACCGGGAAATGGTTGTGGTGACTCCGCGGGGCCTGGAATTTTTTGACTTTTCTGGCCAGAAAATAGGTAAAAGCTGGACTGAATTGAACTGGTCCCCCCTGATGGTGGAGAAACGCGGCTTCAAGCATTTCATGCTCAAGGAAATTCATGAACAACCTCAGGTTGTTCGGGAAACTCTGAGCGAAGCTCTTTCTCTCGAATCTGGTGAGGTTAATCTACCTGAGCTTGAACCCTCGCGGGAAAAATTAAGGACCTGTCGCCAGGCCATAATTATTGCCTGTGGCACATCCTTTCATGCCGGCCTCATCGGCCAGATATTGCTTGAATCACTCGCTTCCCTTCCTGTCAGGGTAGAATATGCTTCTGAATTTCGTTATCGCGATGAAGTTATTTCGAGCGATGATTTAATTATTGCTATTTCGCAATCTGGCGAAACCGCCGACACTTTAGCTGCCTGCCGCGCTGTTAAGGGCAAAAGCGGCCCCATTCTGGCTATCTGCAATGTCCCTGGCTCCACCCTGGTCAGGGAGGCAGACCTGACTCTTCTAACCCAGGCTGGACCTGAGGTGGGTGTGGCTGCAACCAAAACTTTTTCCGCTCAGTTAGCTGCTCTGACGCTTCTGGCCCTCTGGCTCGGCCGGGTAAGAGGGACTCTCAATAGAGAGAAAGCCCTGGAAATCATGCTGGAACTCCAGCGCATTCCCCACCGGATGGAAGAAATTTTAAATGCCCGGGAGAAAATAGAAAATCTGGCTAACCGCTTTGCTTCCTATAACCATTTTCTTTATCTCGGGCGATGGATAAGCTTTCCCGTAGCCCTGGAAGGAGCCCTGAAACTGAAGGAAATTTCCTATATCCATGCTGAGGGTTATGCCGGCGGAGAAATGAAGCACGGTCCCATTGCCCTGATTGATGAAAAAATGCCCACGATGGCGGTTGTGCCCGGCGACAGGGTTTTTGAGAAAATGCTGAGCAATATAAATGAAGTCAAAGCCAGAGATGGAGTGGTTATTGCTTTAACTGACAGGCCTGAAGAACTTGAAAACCAGGTCGATTATTTCCTGACGGTGCCTTCAACCCATCCCCTCCTTTCCCCCTTTCTTACAGTTTTGCCCCTCCAGTTGTTTGCCTATACCATTGCCCACCGCCTCGGGGCCGATGTGGATCAACCCCGCAATCTGGCCAAAAGCGTGACGGTCGAGTAAAGGCCAGCAAAAAAGATCGAATTTTCGGGAAATAAAGTCTTAAGACCTGATCTCAGATAAAGATAAACTCAAAAGTTAAGCTCAATCTCTGATAGAGGCAAGATGGCTCCCCGCAGATTCTGTGAAGAAGACAATTTTCTTATTTTTTGACTTTATTTTCCTCTTTTCATTTTTTTCTCTTTTCAAATTCTTTTCCACTGGCTTTTCAGTAATCTCTTTTATCACCAGCTGAAAAGAATCATCAGTCTTGCCTGCCGGGGCTGCTGTCTTCCCCAGACACTGCCGAAGAGTGGGATATCTTCCTTAACATAGGAAATTGGTTTCTGGCTATTGAAGACATTAAAAATATCCAGGCGGAGGGAAAGGCTCTGACGCGAAGGTGAGGCACGAAGCCAGAATCTCTTTTCCAGGGAAAGGTCAAGGTAATGGTGAGGGGGAGTTTTTCTGGTTCCACGGCCTTCCGGGAAGGAATAATAGCCTCCAAAGAAGGGAACATAGCCGAGTTTTTCCCAGTAATAGCCCGAAATATATTCAAAGGCCAGGGAAAGAAGAAGGCCAAAAGGAGCCTCCAGAATGGTGTTAATTTTAATATTATGGTCCACCGAGTAAGGAAGCTTGCCATACCAGCCTTCATCGCCAATGCCCCGGCCTCCCAGGCCCTTCAAAGCCCAATCCAGGTAGGCTTTTATTTCTTTAAGCTCGGGTAAATCGGGGATGTAAAGATGATTGCCGAAGAGGCCAAGATAATTGGTACTGCCTTCTTCCTGGGACCAGGCTCCAGTTTCTGTCTGACCGGGATTGGTTCCCTTGGCTGAAGCATGGGAATAGGAAGCGTTGAGGGAAAGGCGACCAATCTGACCATGGAGCTCCAGTTCAAAGCCTGAATAGTGCCGGCGTTTGAGCTCAAAGTTATCGAAAAGAAATTTATAGAGAGTTTTCGGATCAAAAATGGCCAGAACTTCCAGTAAATTTTCTGCCTTTGTCCTGATATAACGGGCCTTAAGGGCCCAGTTTCGTGCCAGGCGGCGGTCATATTCGATTAGAAAGCGGTGAAGATAATTGGGATGAATGCCTTCATCCACTTCAAAGGGCTGAGTTTTCTGTTCATTCTGGAAAACCCAGTAAGCCGGGTTCCGGATTTCCTCCATTTTCGGAGCTTGAGGACCTACCCAGCGATAAGTTCGAAAGGTCAGGCCAGCTCCGGTGTTGAAGAGACCAAGGGGCATGGTCGTAATCATATCCGTGAAAATACCCCAGCCGATTTTGACTATGTCCCGACCTTTTCCCGTCAGATCAAAGGAGAGGGTAAAGCGGGGGGAAAAGAAATCGGCCAGACCCCAGGACCAGAGTTTCTGACCTTTATCATCCAGACAGAGCTGGGTCTGACTTCGTAATCCCAGCATGAGAGACAATCTTTTCCAGGTAATTCGATCGCGCAGGAAAAGACCGATACCCCAGGAAGAATTGATAAATTCAAATTTGCCGTACTCATAGAAAAAGGTAGGTGTAGCCTGACCGGGACGCCAGGTATTAAAGAAATATTTAGTTCCGGCATCAAAGCCATTGTTGGGGAAAATATCCTCGCCCTTACCCGAAAAATCAACTTTAAATTCAGAGGCAAACTGATAGGCCTCAAGGCCAAGGCTGAATTCGTGATGACCCAGATTGGGGGTGTCAGCATGATGGGTTAATTTGGCACTGAAGTCCCAGCGGCTCTCGTTATCAATGACATAGCCATAGGAATTATGGATGTTCTGGGCGAGATCCTCGACAAAATACATGGCCGGATTAAGATCACCATGGGCTGGTTTTTGAGAGGAGTTTCGCTCGACATGGCCAAAGCCAGCTTCGATAAAGGTTGAGGCGCTTAAAATTCCCTTGTAGTTCACCCGGAAGAGCCAGTCATTGAAATCTTTTTTTACAAACATTTCCGGCAAACCCAGGCCGCCTTTCTGGCTGACGGAACGATTGTTGGCCGCCGTTAATGACAGGGTGTGGTTAGGATTAAGGGAGTAGGTTATTTTGGTAAAAAGATTATTTGATTGCAGGGAAAGACTCCCTGCGGGTATCTGAAGATAATCGAGAGTAGTGGCCTCTGCTTCCTGATGATCGATAAAAAAATTATTGGAAAGAAAAAACCAGAGGCGGTCCTGGCGGATTGGGCCGCCAAGATTGAAAAGCCAGTTCTGGGTGGAAAAATAGCTTGGCTCGCTGACAATGGATAATTGCGGCTCCCGAGCGGCCTGAAGCCTCTTATCCTGAAAGATAAGGCCCAATTCGCCATGAAAATCATTGCCTCCGCTTTTAGTGACCATATTGATGATTCCGCCATAGGCAGAGCCGTATTCAGGATTAAAGGGGTCGGAGATAATTTGAACTTCCTCGACAGCATCGAAGTTCAGTCTCATGCCTGAACTTCTCAAGCGGACGCCGCTGATAGCCAGACCATCAACGACCCAGGTATTACCTTCTTCGCCTTCTCCACGAAAACTGGGCTGCCCTTCAATGGCCAGACCTCTTCTTGTATTAACCCTAACTCCGGTCACACCAGGCGTAAATTTGACGATATCAACAATTGTCCGGTTGGCTGAGGGAAGTCTTTCGAGGTCCCGGCTGGAAAGATGAAAGCTAGTATCAGCGGCCGTGCGATCGATAAGAGGGACTTCAGCTGTCACCACAATTTCTTCTTTTAAAGCTTCAGGGAACATGGTTATCTCGAGAAAGGTAATCTGGCCGAGCCTGACTATGACCTCTTTTTCTGTCTGGGGAGAGAAGCCAGGCAAATTAAAATTCAGAGTGTAGACCCCCACAGGTAGCAGGGGAAATCTGAATTCGCCGCTGGCTGAAGTCAGAGTCGTTCTTATGCCCTGAAGGGAGGGGCCCTGAAGCCTGACCTCAACGCCGGGCAGTGGCGAGCCTTTGTCATCGATGACTCTACCTCGAATCTCACCGGTTTCTATAGCCAGGAGCGGGGCAATAAGCCCGGAAAGAAAAGCTGAAATAAAAATAAAGTTAATTATTTTCCTCATCTTTCTTTCCTATTTTTTATTTTCAAAAAGGTCTTTTCTAAAGGGCAAAATAATTCTGGCTAAATTTGGGTGAAAAACCCAGAATAAAATCGTTTCCCCCAAAATCAATAAACTTTTTCGCTTTAATTTTTTCCACGAAAATATTTTTATAAATGCTTCTGCCGTTTCTTATAAGGGATTAAATTTCAGAAAAAGGCCCGGGAAAGGCAGCCGGAAAGAAAAATCTATATTTCTGCCTTCGAGAGCTCTCCAGGCCATGATATTATTTTCTAGCTGCTTTTTTCTTTTTCGGAGCAGGAGCTGCTTTCTTTTTGCCGTAAGTGGCAATAAATTTTTCAGTAAGTTCTCTCGCTTCAGTATCGGTAAATTGCTTGGGAGGAGATTTCATAAAATAGGCAGAAGGGCCAATTAAGGCACCGCTCAGTCCATTATCAAGGGCCAGCTTGGCGCAGCGAATAGCATCAATCACCACACCAGCCGAATTGGGCGAATCTTCAACCGAAAGACGAACATCCAGGTAGGTGGGCACATCGCCGAAATGACGGCTTTCAATGCGGATAAAACAGACCTTATTATCCTTCTGCCAGGGAACATAGTCGCTTGGCCCGATGTGCACATTTTCAGGCGCAATATCGAGACCCCGGGCCCTTATCTGAGAGACAACGGCATTGGTCTTGGAAATCTTTTTTGAGTGGAGCCTTTCCCTTTCGAGCATGTTAAGAAAATCAGTATTGCCACCGGTATTAAGCTGATAGGTCCGGTCAATGGGCATACCCCTGTCAAGATAAAGGTTGACCAGGGTGCGATGGAGAATGGTGGCACCCACCTGAGATTTAACATCATCGCCAATAATGGGCAATTTTTTGGCTTCAAATCGCTTTTGCCAGTACTTTTCACTGGCAATGAAAACAGGAATGCAGTTGACAAAGGCACAGCCAGCCTCAAGAACCTGTTCGACATACCACTTGGTGGCCTCTTCGCTGCCAACAGGCAGGAAATTAACGACCACATCTGTTTTCGTTTCCCTGAGGATGCTCACAATGTCAGCCGTAGGACCTGGAGCTTTCTGGATTATCTGGGATAGATATTTGCCCAGGCCATCATGGGTCATGCCTCGATAGACTTTAACGTTAAGATAGGGGACATCACAGAATTTGGTCGTGTTGTTGGGCGGAGTAAAGATGGCCTCGCTCAGATCTTTGCCAACTTTGTTTTTATCAATATCAAAAGCAGCGGTGAATTCAATATCCCTGATGTGATAGCCCCCCAGATTAACATGCATCACTCCAGGGACAAAATCTGTCTCCTTGGCGTTTTTATAATAAAAAACTCCCTGGACCAGAGATGAAGCGCAGTTGCCAACGCCAATAATTGCCACCCTTATCTTATTGTTCATGCTCTAAACCTCCTTAGTTTGAGATTTAACCCTTTCTACCTTGCGAACATAAAAAATTCTTTGCCAGGCTGTGATATGGGAGGCCACCGTAATGATGGCCAGAACAACAATCATGGAGGTCGTCAGCTCATCAAGCAAGGCTCCAGCTATAGCCCCGGCAATCAGGAGAATCATTCTTTCTGCTCTTTGCATGAGGCCGATATTGCCGGCTATGCCCAAACCTTCAGCCCTGGCCCGGGTATAGCTGACCATGAAGGAGCCTAAAAGAGTAAAGAAAATGAGCCACAGACCCCAGTGATGGCGAAGATAATAGGCGAGACCAAGGTAAATGAAAAATTCTGAATAGCGATCGAGGGAGGAATCAAAAATAGCCCCGAAGAGGCTGCGTCGGCCAGAGTTCTGAGCCACCTTGCCGTCAAGAATATCGAAAAGGCCACAGAGAAAAACAAATAATGCTGCCAGCCAGGCCCTTCCTCCGGAAAAAAAGAATCCGGCCGCTACGCCCAGGGCAAGGCCAATCAGGGAAAGGGCATCAGGATTGGCCTTCTGCCTGACCAGGCTCAGGGAAAAGTTATCAGCCAGAGACAGGACAAATTTAGCTACCCTTTCAGGCAGCAGGCGAAAGCCTTTTTTAGGTAGTGACGACACATCCTGTATCTGATTCATGGATAAAGGCTTATTTATCCTAAATAAGGTAAGATGTCAAATAGCCTTCCCGTCAGTCAATCTCAATCTTTTTCTTTTTTTCCTCTGTCCCCTTTTCTTCCTTTCTTTCTATAGCTTCTATTCTGGCATCGATTAAAGAACGAAGAGCCAGCAGAAACTCCTTCTTGGCTCGTAACAGGTGTTTTTGGGTTTCCCCGGGAAGAAAGAGGTTAAAAAGCTCTTCGGGAAGAAAAATCCTTATTTCTTTTCCTCTGGCTTCGGCCATAGTCTTCCCTCCCTGAAAACATTTCCTCATTTAATTTTAACATGAAAATTATAAAAAAACACAGCCCTGCGACCGGCGCGAACTCGAATCGTCCCTTAATCTCGAATTTTTTAGTGACCAAATAATTTCCAGGCCAGGCTTTTAACCCGGCTTTCAGGTCCTTCCTGGGGCCAGAGATTAAGATTTTCTCCGGAAAAGAGTTGAGGCTGACCAGGTGTACAGGTATATAACTTGACATTGGCCAATCTCGTTCGGACAGGTTTATTCAGGCTCAAGTAGCCCGGCTTGGCGGGTTTATCTTTCTTCCCTGGCACCTCTTAGAAAAGGCTCTTCCGCAAAAAGTGTGATAATTTATTGGGCCTATAACGACTGGTATTTCTTTTAAAAACAATAAGTTATAAAATTTTGAGCGAGCTAAAAATGCCCTTCAAAATTCAAGGATGGTTTATTCTCATGCTAACGTTTAACAATGGATCAAAGAAGGACTTTATAAAATCCTTCCTTTACCCTGATAAAAGCGCCTACACAGGCGAAAAAGGCTAGATATTCATGATAAGAAAGTGCCAAATCCACCACACTTTTTAAGGATGAGCCCTTAGAAAATTGAATTTAGAGGAAAAATTTATCAGAATTAAATAAAAAACCTGAAATCTCGAAGTAAATGGGGGAGAGATAGCAAGCTCCTGATCAGGAAAAGAAAATTTTCAGCCTGTCGCCTTCCATTCGAGCGGCCCGAATCTCCCGACCAAGAAGGACACGGGGGATGAGCAGGTTTCTTTTAAAAGAACCAACCCGCACCAGAAGTTCCTCGCCCTTTTGAAACAACTGAATGTCCTTTTTTTCAGTGAAGGGGAGCCGGATGGAAAGGCTGTAGCCGCCATCGAGTTTTTCAATTTCGATGGGTCGATGATGATAGAAAAGAGCTGCCGGGTCTTTTTCGCCATAAAGGGCCCTGGCGACCATTTCGAGCGACTGGAGGCCGACAATTTCTTTCTGATAAAGGGGCAGGGTGATGATAGGCAGAGGTGAGAAGATTTCCTCAATCATCTGAAGATACTCCTGATGGAGGGCTTTCCATCTCTCAAAATAGGCATCCTCAACTTCAGGGGGGAGGAGACGGTTAACCACAATTAAATCAACCGTATATCCAAAGAGGTTGAAAAACATGTAGGCTCGCTGGGCTTCCTTGATGACCATTTTTTCCGGATTAACGATAAGGCGAATGGTTGTCTTTTCGCCATTCTCAAGAATTTCCTTCATTTCAGCTAACTGCAGGGAAATATTTTTGATGGCTTCAAAAACGCTATCTTCGGGGAAGGGGAAAGGAAGAACGCGATTGGCCACCGGGCGAACGGCCTTGGCTGCGGTTCGACCAATAGGAAAGATGTGCTTGAGGTACCAGTCGGTAATTTCCGGGGCTGAAAGAAGCCTCAGGGTGTCGCCAGTGGGGGCACAGTCCACAATGATGACCTCAAACTCCTGGCTGCGATAATAATTTCGAATCTCCATCAGGCTAAAAAGCTCTTCCATGCCCGGGAAAACGCTTAATTCTTCAGCTTCAATCGAATTTATTCCCTGGGAAGAAAAGAAGGCAATCAAATAATCTTTTATTTCCCCCCATCTTTTCTCTACCTGCTCGAGAGCATCAATCTCCTGGCCGAAAAGATTAGGGAAAATTTCTTGAGGCGTATTGCTGAGGGGTGTCTCCAGGGCATCAGACAGGCTGTGGGCAGCATCGGTGGAAATAACTAAAGTCTTATAACCTCGCCGGGCGCAAAGTAAAGCTGTCGCTGCGGAAAGAGTGGTTTTACCTACACCGCCTTTTCCGGTAAATAGGATAACTCTCATTTTTAATCAATTCTATTATAGCCTTTGAGGATTAAAAGTTAAAAGCTTGCCTTCTTTTTTTGCCTCACCTGATCTCTATTCTGGCTAGAACCACCAGATCCTTCTGGCGTTCAAGCCTTTCTGGTAGCCTTGAGAGGAGGAACATTTTAATTTTGAAATCATTCCCCGGACAGAACGAGGAAATGTAGAGCCAGGGACCCAGCCAGGAGAGGATAATTCTAATTTAAAGGCTGTTCACAGGACTTCGCTTTTCTGGTTCTCCAGACTTTTTTGGGGCTAAAAAGAATAGATTTTGAGCTTTCAATAGGGGCTTGAATCCGGCCCAGCTCGTTGCAGAGGAAGATTAAAGAAATATCCCTGAGATCTACAATCCCGGCTTCAACTCGCCTTTAAGGATTTATCTACGGGTTCTGTAAAGGCTTTCAGAGACTGGTAATTCTTTAGATTTATCCATTAAAAACCAGGAAGAACCACTTTTTTTGAAGGTTAATGATTTTCATGCTTTTAGCCCTTTTTACTTTGCTGGCCACGACTATTACTCAAAGGCTAATAAGCTCATCTTTTATTTGATTGGGCTATACAATTCTCTTCTTCATCTTGAGCTGTGGGCTGCCTGTTCGTCAAAAAATGCTTAAAAATTTAAAGGGTTTAAAAAGGGCTCAGTGTTTTCTTATCTTCAGGTAGAAGCCGGATGATTTTTTCCGCAACTTCCATAATTTTTGCCCGGGTATAAAAAATGGGAAAATATTTACCCTCAGCCCAGTCAAGAAAAAGGTCAGCATAGTGAGGATTTCGGTAATCACCTGATTGACCTGGGCAGTTAGTGCCGAGGGAGTTATCCCAGTTGCTGAGATCAGCTATGAGGCGAAAGGTTGCGCCTGAGGTCTGTCGATAAAAGCCAGAGGTGGCACAGACAGTATTGGCATCACCTCCCCGGGGTAAAGGTCCCAGGTCGAGGCGAAAACGCCACTGGGATTTAACCGCCTGGCTTAAAGGATGGGTGAGTAAAACATGATGAAACCTCTCATGGCCATAAACCCAGGTTTCTGAACCGCCGCCGAAGCGATTTCGTAGCTCTACCATAGCCCTTTCGAGCGAAGAAAAAATGATTTCATCTCTTACCTTTTCAGGCTCAGGTCCAAAATATTCCTCTGAAGGTTTTAAGAGAAAATTCAGGGTTAACTCAAGGGAGCGACGGGGAAAGAAGCGCCGGGCTGATTCGGGCAAAAGACGCTGCCAGACCTCATCCAGAAGGGCTTGTTGCCAGGCGGCATAAAGGGCTGCTTCAGTTGACTCGGGCTGGAGACGACAATCCCAAGCCAAGAGCCAGCTTCTGGCCATTTTTAAATTTTCTTTTTCGGGATGAAGAGACTTAAGCAGGGCGAGAAGCGCTCGGGCAGGAAGGGAAAGAACATCCTGCTGGAGAGAGGCCATTTCTTTTAATTCAAACCTATCTTTGGAGGAAAGAACTTCCTTTATTCTCTGGGCTCTAAAGGGTTCAGCCCATAAAAATCCAGGGGTATAGGGGAAGTCTGGGGGAAGATTACATTCGTTGGCTGTGGCGATAAAACCTTCAGCTGGATTAAATTTATGGGGAAGATCAAAAGGGTCAATAAAACCAGCCCACTCGAAGCGACCATCACCCGGGACAGGAAGAAGGCCACTAAAATTTTTTCTTAGAGGAGCCAGACCCACGGCCTGCCAACCAATAATACCCGCCCGGTCAGCCCAGATGAGATTTTCTGAAGGGGTGCGGAAATAGCGGCAGGCCTCGCGGAACTCCTGCCAGGAACTAGCCTGATCGAGCCTCAGACTGGCCAGATAGGGGGCTGCACCTGCCTCAAGCCAGGCTGCCCTCAGGGCATAAAGGAGATGATTTTTCTCATCTTCATAAAGAACCGGACCATGGCGGGTAAACTTTAATTCTACTTCTATCGGGCTTTCGCCCTTTACCTCAATTTTTTCTCGCAGAACCTTTAATTTTTCCCACTGGCCGGAATAAAAATATTCCAGGTGATTTTCAGGATTAAGTTGATAAACATAAATATCCTCCTGGTCGGTAGCAAAGATGGTCAGGCCCCAGGCTCCAGACTCATTATGGCCTATGGAAACTCCAGGAAGAGCCGGCTCGCCGCCGCCAATGACATTCCAGCCAGGTGCAAGGAGATGAACCCAGGTGCGAAGGGAAGGAAGCTCGAGGGCTCGATGGGGATCGTTGGCGAGATAAGGCTTCCCGGAGATTGTCTTCGAACCTGATAAAACCCAGTTGTTGCTTCCACCGGGATCAAAGTCAGATGAGCCAGAAGGGTTAAAATAAGCAGAGGCCGCCTCAGGGCTGAATCGAACTGGTAGATTGAAGGCTGAATGGAGGTAACTGAAAGGATAAAAGGGGAGGTTTTCTTTTTTATTTTCACAGGTAATCAGGAAAGGGGAGGCGAGAAAAAGGGGAAATTTTTGCCCTGGCAGGCAAAAAATTGAGGCAAAGGCCGGAGTCTGAAATTGACTCAGGCGGTTCGCGGTCTCTTTTCTTATTTCTGAATCAACAATATCTGACGGCAGAAAGTTTATTTCCGAACGGGAAGCTCGATAAAGCTCGAGAATCTGATTTTTAATTTTAGCCAGATCAATGTGAATTTCCTTTGACAGGTCAGGCTTTTTGGGCTTAAGGGGAAGCAGTTCTTCGACTTTTTTCGGCCCGAGTAGATAAACTGACTGAGCCAGGGCTATTTCCTCTGTGGCGTTGCGGTAAAGACCGTTGTGCCTGGAAATAACAATTTCCGGAGTCCATGGACCTGGTTCGAGGCCGAGCCAGCGAAATTCATCGGGCAGCAGGGCAGGCTTTTCTTTGATGTAATTAATATAGGCATTAATTCCATGGACAAAAGAGAGGATAATCTCTTTTCCCCGGGGATGATAAAAATTGAGTTCTCTTTCCAGGTCACCGCGGAAGCGAAGCAGGCGATGGCCGATATCGGCTTGAAGGAAGCGCCGGCCGAAGGCGGCGCTGAGGGTGCCTGTGGCCCGGCGCCGCCAGAGTTCCAGTTGAAAGAGGCGGTCCGCAGCCGCCATAAATCCCTGGGCGAAAAAAAGGTCATTTTCATTTCGGGCGAAAATATGAGGAATGCCCCATCTGTCTCTAATTATTTCCACGGGCTCCCTTATTCCAGAAAGAATTATATTTTCTTCAATAATTGAATTTTGTGGCTGAAGCGAAAGGAAAAGTAAATTGGCGAAAATCAGGCCGAAATAAAATAAAAGAGACAAACTCTGCCTCTTTCCTGTCTCCTTTCCCATGGCTAATTTGCCTCCTTAACCGGACTTCCAGACGTAAATTAAAATCATTAAAATCATCGTTGCCTAAATTATATCCAAATGAGTTCTTTCCCTCATCCTGAAAGAACTTTGCCCTGATTTAAAAAAATCCAATGACAGGTTTTTTGGCAATTTTTTATTCTGAAGCACCTCCTTTTGAAAATCTTTCCAGTTTAGCTTTAATAGATGGGGCTCATCCTTAAAGAGTGTGGTGGATGCGGCGCTTTTTTATCATGAATACTTAGGCATTTTTTCGCTTAAATAAGCGTTTGTATCAGGGTAAAGAGGGCTTTTTAAAGCCCTTCTTTAGCCCCTTTCTAAAGCTTAAAATGATAATAAATCATCCTTAAATTTTGAAAGACGTTTTTGACTGGATTAGAATTTATATTCTATTGATTTTAAAAGAAATACAGCCGTTATAGGCCCAATAAATCACCACAATTTTCATCGAAGAGCCAATAGATGGTTAAATGTTCTAAATTTTAATGTTTTAACCTAGAAAGAGTGGCCTGAAGTCTGAAATCGAACGAAGCCTTGGCTCGAACTTATAACTTGGGTTTGAATACTTTAATTAAAAGCTGTTTCAAAAAATTGGAATAGATAAGAGTAATTAACAAGAATAAAAAAAGGATTAACAGAAGAAGTGAGAAATGAGTTAACAGGAAAAATAAGAAATGAATAAAATAAAAAATGAATAAAATAAAGGCTGAAAGAGAAGAAAACAAAAAGGCAAAGATAGAGGAAATAAGGGCCCCCTGTGGAAGCTGATAAATCCTGAAATAGGCTCGAAAAAAGGCTGAAAAATGATTAGCATTCTAAGCTGGCTCCTGCTCCTATCAGGTTTAATCCTGCGGACTGACCAGCCACTCGAACTTCTACCTGATTTTGGCCCTGATGGTCTCGGCGGCCTTTCCTGGGAAGAAAAAGAGCTATTATTGACTGAAGAAATTGTCGTTCCCCGGGAGCCAACCATCCTGAGCGATGGCAAAACAATTATTGCCGCTGCCGTAATTATCAATCAGCCAGTGGAAACAGTCTGGAGAATTCTTTCTCAGCCAGAAAGACAGGCGGACTATTTAAAAGAGATCAAAAAAAGCAGACTCGTCAAGGAAGAGGGGGAGGAAAAATGGGTCTATTTCGAAGTTGATATCTATGGCTTTTCTATCCATTATACTGTCAGGCATTACCTATATCCCCAGTTGAAATCTCTGGCCTGGGAACTTGACCCGGAAGCTGAAAATGACCTGAGTTATCTTCTTGGTTTCTGGCGTCTTTATCCCTGGAGCGAAGGAAAAACACTGGCTCGTTATGGAAGTCAGGTTGTCCCAAAATTTAGGCTGGCGAGAGCCATTATCCAGTATCTTTATAGAAGTCGGGTCAAATCTTCTCTTTTAGCTGTGAAAAAATATCTGGAATCAATTCCGGCCGATAATTTGCTTGTTAATTCTCCTGGTAATTGCCGGCAAAAATGAATCCAACAATGACTGTAAGCTGGGCCGGAAAAAGTGGCGCTTTTCGATTTACTCCCTCGTCCCCTGAGGTAATTAACCGAATTAAGACACTGATTATAATTTTTTCCTAATCCCCAGGATAAGGGCCATATTAGCATTGGGTTCAATTTTCGGTCTGATCCTCCCTGGTAAAGCGCTTAGAATCGGGTTAACTCCTGGACCATGGCCGGCATAGTCGCTGAAGCCATGAATGACCACACCGATGGTTATGGCGCCTTCATATCTTCCCCGGCCATAGAAATCATAATGGTCCTTAATGGCCACTAAATCGCCCAGGCGAAGCTTTTTCAGATTGTATTTTTCGACTGTTTCCGGACAGGTGGTCTGGATGTCATAATCAACGGTTTCGAGAAAAGAACCACCCATACCTGAACCCATCAGGTGGCCAGGAATCTCCATGACTACCGGGACAACGAGCTGACCATTCTCCACAGTTATTCCAATTTTTTCCAGAGCCTCAGGATCGATTTTATTCACGCGAACATCTTCGAACCCGAATATCTTCAAACCCACGCCCCGGGCTTTAATCAAAATCCGGTCATTGACGGCCAATTTATCCCTGACTTCAGGCGGAAACCAGACAAGATCATCGGAGCCAGCGTGCCGACCAATAAAGATGCCCTTGGCCCCTCTGGCCTCTCCGGTTAGAACCCGGGCTTCATTGCCGATACAAGCTAAAATGGCTAAAGCGCATTCGCTTGGAATTGGCCGCTCTCTTCCCTGAATGGTAACATCAGGTTCAACATGATCGCCTTCAGCCCAGCCATAGGTCGAATCACCAAAGGTAACCGTGTAATTGATGGAAGCCATGCCTATTCCGAGTTTGGGCTGGCCATCATAGGTAGTGGAAAATCCAGAGCTCCTTAAAGTGGCCGGTGGCTGAACCACTCCCTCGACAGCAATAGTGAGGAGCTCACTCTTATTGGTTCGAATTAGCTTTTTCGAATCAAAATCTGTCCCCTGAATCTGAGGAGAAGAAGAATTAGAAATTGGGCTGTCCTTTGATTTTTTACTCTGACCTACTTTTTCAGGTTCTGCAGCTGCCTCTGCCTTTTTCCTCTGGCTAAGGGAAATTTTTAATCCCAGATAACGGGCGATGTTTGCTTGGGGGTCGAGTCTTGGTTCAAGCCTTCCCTGACGGCTCGAAAGAATGGCCAGAACACCTATACCCAGACCTGAAATATCGCTCGGTCCGCTACAAACAAGGCCGAGCGTGCCTGCTCCCTTATAATATCCTTTCCCGTAATCATTCTGAATATCCTGGAGGAAAACAAGGTCGCCGTAGCGAAGCTCTTTCAGGCCATATTTTTCAATGTCGGGCGGATAACAGGTCTGAATACAGAAATGGCCATAGAGACTGGTGCGGCCAGCTCCCTGACCTACTATTTCAGCTGGAATTATTTTAACGACTGGAACTTCAAGTTTATCGCCACGGCGGCGGAGATCCATTTTTTCCAGAACTTCCGGTGAGAGACTATGGATAAAAATATCGGGGAATTCTTCAATTTTAAGGCCAATACCGGTAGCTTTTATCTGCAAGAGATCGCCCATGGCCAGCTTTTCCTTGGTTTTATCATCAAAATAAACAAGTACGTAGCTGCCAAATTTGCCCACAACCACTCCCTTCGCTCCCCGGTCCTCGCCACTCAAAACTTTAACTTCGTTGCCCACCGCCGCATAGGTTAGCCAGGCTTCACTGAATCTTTCTTCACCTATACCTTCAGTGGCGACCTCCATAGTGGCTTGATCAGAGCTGGCCCAGCCGAAGATAGGCTGCCCAAGACGGAGGTTATAGTTAATTCCGCCCAGACCTATGGCCAGCTTGGGCTTTCCATCCCAAGTAGTGACATAATTTCTCGAGGGCTGAGGATGAGCTACCTGACCCTGTACCGCAATGGTCAGCAGTCTGGTTTTATTTGTAGTTATGGCCTGCTCAGAACGATCGGTAGATTCTGAAAAAGCCGGGAAAAAAGAAGAAAGAAGACTAAAAGCTGCGAGGACAAGAAAAATTAAAAGGACCTTTTTCATCTTGTGCCTCCTTTCCGGAAAAAAATACTTTCATGGGATCAGACCAATTTTAACTTGAAATGACCTTTTTTCTCAAAAAGCCTCGGGTCAATCCTTCTGCCGGAATGGACAAGTTGAAATTCCAGGTCTAAAGCCTAATATTAAGATTGCAAAAATCATGTCATTTTTAAATAAAGAATCCGGGTGGTTGCGAATTTCCTGAAGGTAAAAGGAAATAGCTGGACGAACCTTTTAATTAATTCGCTTCAAGTATGTTTATTATTTATGAGTCCAATCAGGTCAAAAAGAAACTGGAGCGACCCAGTAGAGTTCCCTTCAGAGTCTGCGTCGCCGGGCCGGCTGCAGCCTTCTGGCGCCTTCAATTCTTCAACCTCACCCCTGCAGAACCCGAATTATCATTATCTGGAAGTCTCATTAATTGAAACGAAGTCTCTCATCCAGGCAGTTTGACTTGAATTTAAATTTCCAGAATGCTATAAATTGAAAAGAAGATGGAAAGGCAGACGAAGAAAATTCCGAAGAGACAAGAGATTCATCTCCTGTTTTCCATCTTCCTTCTGGCCATAATTCCTGCCATTATTAACGCCAATAATAACAATAACGTCCCCTTCTAAGGGGACGTGCGCCTTTAATCTAATCCACTCAACTCAACCTATTCCCTTAAAGGAGGTTTTCTATGTTTGATGTTGATCGAGCTTTAAATCTCTGGCGCTCAGAAACGCTTCGCCGGGCCCTTCACCTTCAATCCGTGGTTCTTGATTCTTCCCGGGAATTTTTGCGAAGCCAGGGGTTCATTGAGATTCTCCCGGTAATCATTTCTCCCATAACTGACCCTTTGACTGACTATCGGGTACGCGGGGAGGTTGAATGCTACGGCTTTAAATATCAAATTACCAAGAGCATGATTTTTCACAAGCAGATGGCCATTCTGAGCCATCCCCGCATTTTCTGTTTTTCGCCCAATGTCCGTATTGAATCTGTGGAAAGGCAAAATTCCGGCAAACATTTGATTGAATTTGTTCAGCTGGATCTCGAAGTAAGAGAGGCAACGCGCGATAAGGTAATGGCCCTGGGTGAGGCTCTTCTTCGCTCGATTATCAGAGCGGTTATAGAGAGATGCCAGCCGGATTTAGAATTTTTTGGCCGGAAGCTGACGGTTCCGGAATCACCCTTCCCCCGGATTACTTACAGGGAAGCCGAGGCTAAATTCGGTCCTGATTTTGAAGAGAAACTTTCCCGGTCTCATAATGAACCCATCTGGGTGATTGATTTTCCCCTTGAGGGCCGGGAATTTTATGACCGTGAGGACGAAAATCGGCCCGGGACTCTCGTCGATATGGACCTTATTTATCCCGAGGGCTTTGGTGAAGCCCTTTCCGGTGGCGAAAGGGAATATCAGCTGGAAAGAATTTGTTATCGGATTGCTCAGAAGGGAATTCAGCTGGAGGCTTTTGCTCCCTACCTCGAAGTGGCTAAGAGAGGACTTTATCCCTCAGCTGGCTTTGGTCTCGGTATCGAGCGATTAACCCGTTATCTCTGCGGTCTGCGCCAGATTGAACTGACCAGACTTTTTGCCAAGCTTCCAGGCCAGCTCAGCCTCTGATTTAAGCCATCGGCCAGCAGGATTTTTCCTGGGAAAAACTTTTATTCGTAGGAACGATAATTTATTAATTAAGCTAAAAATCCTTGCTCAAGCTTTAATTGCTTCTGGCATTAAAATAGTTTTATAATTCTCGACTGTAATAATCATTCAGGGAGTCATCATGGAAGTCAAAACTCCTTTTTTTGGTTATATGGGTAAATGGGCTTTTATTGATCTCAATACAGGCAAGGTGAGCTTAGAAGAAGCCGATCCGCAGGTGTGCCGGCTCTTTATTGGCGGTCGCGGTGTTCAGGCCTATTTAATCTACCAGCATTTAAAAAAAATTGGCTGGCTTAAAAATCCCCTCTCTCCTGAAAATCGCCTGATCGTTGGCCATTCCAGTTTGAATGATACTGCCATGCCCACGGCTGGCCGCGGTTCCTGCTCCTTCATCAGCCCCTTTACCTACTCCCCTCAAGCTCAGTCCTGGCTGGGCAATCGGCCACCTGTTTTTGGCTTGATCACTCACTCGAGCTGTGGCGGTCATTTCCACAATCGGCTCAAGAGAGCTGGCTTTGACCACCTGATTATTGATGGTCGGGCTGATAAGCCAGTGCGACTTCTGGTGACTGAGGACAGAGTGGAGATAATTGAGGCTGAAGAGGAGTTATTTGAAGAGAAAAATGGACGAAAGGTTCTGCGCCGGTCGTCAGAAGTGATTGATTATCTGACAGAAAAATATCCTGGCTCGTCCTCCTTGACCCCTGGCCCGGCCGGATGGAATCAGGTGGCCTATGCCAATTTAACGGCTGATTATCATCGCAATTTTGGCCGGGGTGGAGCTGGCGCTGTCTTCGGCTCAAAAAATCTGGTAGCCATAACTGCCTGGGGAAGAAAGACAATAAGATACAAAGATGAGAATAAATTTAAAATGGCTGTCCGCAGAATTGATGAAGCCATAAAAAATCATGTGGCTGATCCGAACTGGACAGTTTCCTTCAGGCCCCAGACAGGTACAACCTGGTGGCTTGATCGGGCCTTCCGCGGTGGCTACCTGGGCAAGGTGGGCGGTTATCTTCCCTGGCATAATTTTGATGAGGGTTATTTTGAGCCCGAATTATATGAAAGAGTTTCGACTCGAGCTTTCCTGGATATTGCCGGCAAACACCATGTTTGTAGCCGCTGCCGCCATATTCTCTGCACCCGAACAGCTAAGGTGGAGAAGGGACCCTATGCCCGGGAAGGAGTAAGACCTGAATTTGAAACGATTGCTCTCTGGATTAATTGTTGCCTCACTGATCGTGATGGCATTTTCTATTTGAATCATCTCTGCAATGATTTCTGCATTGACACCATGACCTTTGGTAGCCTCATGGCAGCCTGTATGGAGCTTAATGAAAAGGGACTGCTGCCTTTTTCTGAAGGGCCTGTTTTTGGTGATGTTCAGAGTATGATTCGATCGCTTGAGGAGATAGCTTATAAAGCCAGCGATTTCGGAAAATTACTGGCTCAACCGGTGGATCAGATAATTTCGGAAATGATGGCAGCTTTTAAATTAAAGCCTGAAGACCTTGTCTATTGCTTTACCCATGCCTATGCTGGTCTTGGCTATGCTGGCATTGAGCCCAAAGTCTTTCCGGGCATGTTCACGGCCTATGGAACTTCTAACCGGGGCCGGGGTGATCACACTTATGCCTGGACCATTCAGGCTGAAGAGGCAGGCTTAACCGGGGCTGAGGATACGGCCGCCTATGTGATTAACTGTCAGATTAATAAGGCCTTAACTGATTCTCTTGGCCTCTGTGATTTTTTCACCGAGGATTATCTTTCCCCGGATTTTCTTCAAGCCTATGAAGCTCTGACCGGTTTTGATTATACCCCGGAAAGTTTTAAGGCATGCGGCCGCCGCATTTATACCCTGGAGCGGTGGATTAACCAGCATCAGGGAAGAACGAGAGCTTATGACAGTTTCATTTCACCTAAGTTTTTAAAACCGCTGAGCACCGGCCCCCAGGCAGGCAAGGCTGTTGACCCTGTTTATTATAATGCCATTCTTGATTCTTATTACGCTCAACAGGGATGGACGGGCGAGGGACTGGTTCCAGAAAATCTTTTAAAGGAACTTGGCCTGCCTGAAGAGTGATGGCTTGGTTAAATTAAAATTCTACTATTTCTATCAAAATACTAAAATTAAAAGCCTAAAAAATATTGCTTTCAGGTACCAGCAGGAGATTCAAGGATAATTCTTTTTTTAGAAAATAGAACTCGCCTGCCCGGCGAGGCAATTCGAAAAATTGCTTTCAGATTCTTTTTTTCTTATAATTAAAGTTAAATTTAAGAGAAGATACACGCCTTCCCTGAGGCCAATCATCTCTTAAAAATCCGCTTTAAGGAGGCCAATCAATGAAAAAGTGGCTCGTAGGGATTCTTGTTGTTTTAGCCCTGGCCGTAGTTATCGTCTTGGTTGCTCTTCAGGCGACTAAAGGTGTGGCCAAATCAGCTGAAACTTTTTTTAGTTTAATAAGGGAAGGAAAAATGGAAGAGGCCTATAACTCGACGGCCCAGGAATTTCAGGCCTCAACTTCCTTCGAGAGTTTCCGCCAGTTCCTGGAAATAACCACCCTTAAAAATTTCTCGAGGGCTTCCTGGACGACAAGGTCAATTAATAGTAATTCGGGCAAATTAATCGGTTCTATCCACACTCAAGAGGGCGGCGTTGTGCCTGTTGAGATTGACCTGGTAAAGGAGGCCGGGCAATGGAAGATTTTAAGTCTTACTCGAAAGGCCGGTGGGCTGAAAGAAGCAAGGGAAAAAGAGGAAGCGACTCCGTCCCCAAGAACAGCAGCCCGGGAAATTCCCTCGGAAGAAGCCATCGCCACGCTAATCGATGAAACAATCGAACTTCTGGGTGAAGGAATTAATAAGAACGATTTTACCGACTTTTATGGGCATATCTCTAAGTTATGGCAGAGCCAGACAGATGAGGCTTCCCTGAAAAAAGCCTTCAATGACTTTGTTAGTAAAAAAATTGACCTGACAATTGTCCGTGGCAAGAAGCCGGTTGTCAGTGAACCCCCCTATATTGATCAGGATGGCATTTTGAGGCTTAAGGGTTATTATCCGACCCAACCTTACATCGTGCAATTCGAGCTGGGCTATCTTTATGAGCATCCCGGCTGGAAACTATTGGCCATCAGTGTTTCGACTCGATAGATTTATGGGGTGGCCCTTGAAATAAGAGAATAATTTTTGAAATTCCTTTTAAAATTAAAATGAGGACATGTCTTAAGGGACGCGTTACCCTTTAGCCATAGCCAGAGTAATTAAAAATTTGTCCTCCCATCATTAAAGAACAGGAATCGTTAAAATTTCTTTAGTTGAGGTCAGTTAAAAAGCCCTGTTCTGATGGCTGGCTTGATTTTTTCTCTGGGGATTATCAAGGAATTTCAGACAATAGCTGGCAGAGGAATTATTTAAGGCTGGAGAAAGTTAAGTCTTTACTGACTCGAATTCCAGGGAAGAAAAGTGAGGAAATTTCGTCAAAATTAACCAGGAAGGAAATTAGATTATTAGCTGATATTTCCAGGGTCTAAAATGAAAAAAATAGTCTTCGCTCTTATTTCAGCTTTATTTTATTTTTTAGCGCCTTTCTGCCTTAGCCCCCTTGAGGGTAAAGATTTCAATATCCTTTTGATTACCATTGATACTCTTCGCTTTGATCGCCTGTCGATTCATACCAGCCAGTTTGTCCGAACTCCTTATATCGATAATCTGGCCAGGCAATCGACCGTTTTCGTCAATGCCTATGCCCATAATCCCTTGACCCGTCCCTCTCACGCCAATATTTTGACTGGAACTACGCCTTTATATCATGGAGTTAGCGACAATCCAGGCTTCCATCTCGAAGACCGTTACCTGACCCTGGCGGAATATCTCAAGGAATTTGATTACAGCACGGCTGCTTTCGTTGGGGCCTTTATTCTTGACTCCAGATGCGGACTGGACCAGGGTTTTGATGTCTATAATGATGACAATGGCGAACAGGGACTATTCCAACTGGATTTTGTGGAACGGCGGGCGGCTCAGGTCATCAAGTTAAGTCAGGAATGGATCGGGGCTCAAAAGAAAAAATGGTTTTGCTGGGTGCACCTTTTTGATCCCCATGATCCCTACGATCCTCCTGAACCCTATCGCCGGATTTATAAAGATGATCTTTATTCGGGCGAGGTGGCCTATGTGGATTCGCAGCTCGGTCTCCTTTTTGATTTTCTCAAGGAAAAAGGTTTGATGGAAAAAACCGTGATTATCCTTACTTCTGACCACGGGGAAGCCCTGGGCGAAAGAGGTGAAAAATATCATGGCTTTTTTGCTTATAATAATACACTTCATATCCCTTTGATTTTATATGAGCCGGGAGCCAGGCCGGCAATTGTGGAAGAAAACGCCTGTCATATAGATATTTTCCCCACAATCTGCGATCTGCTTGATTTGCCCCGGCCTTCGCATCTTCAGGGAGAATCCCTCCGGCCACTCAGGGACGGCAAGAAAAGGCAAAAGCCCTTGATTTATTTTGAATCCATGGCTCCCTATTTCTCGCTTGAAGCTGCTCCTCTTTCCGGTTTGATTGAAGGACATATCAAGTTTATCGATCAGCCTCTGAAAGAGATTTATGATTTAAAAACCGATCCCCTGGAGGAAAATAATCTGGCCGCAGGGTCAGCCATCCCGGAATTTCTTAAAAAACTCGAGATGCTCAAAAGAGAGCTTAAAGGCAAAGGAACGAAAAGGGACGTGGAGGGCAAGGAAGGAGATATTCAGCCCTTACTTCAGAGTCTGGGCTATGTGGCTGGCCAGCCCTCGGAGAAAAAAATTTGGGGGCCTCAGGATGATTTAAAAGCTTTAATGCCAATCGTCCTCCAGGCCAGACAGGCCCTCGAGCAGTACCGCCGGGGTAATATCAATCAGGCCATCGCAAAACTGAATAACGTAATCAGAATAAGGCCCAATTATATCAGTGCGATAAGTCATCTGGCCAGCCTTTACTTCAATCTGGGCCAGACCGAGAAAGCTCTGCAGACCCTGAATTTTGGCCTGAGTAGAAATCCTGATAATGTCCGTCTCTCAGGTCAATTAGGTCTCATGCTGGTCCAGACTAAGAATTTTTCTGAAGCCATTCCGTTCCTGGAATATGCTTGTGAAAAAGATCGCTTTGATCCTGATTATTTTAATTACCTTGGCCTGGCCTATATGGGTGTCGGTAACCTGGAAAAAGCGAAAGAAATGTTCAAGGAGGCTCTCAGGCTTGATCCTGATCTGGTTTCAGCCCTGAATAATCTTGGATATCTTAATTTAACTTTTTTTGTTAAAGAAAAGAACGAAAAGTATCTCGAAATGGCTCTGGAAAATTTCGATCTTGCTCTGAAATATAAACCAGATCTCGAACCAGCCATCAGAGGCAAAGAAATAACTCTGCATTACAAAAATGATTTTGATAAAAATTAAGTCCTTTCCTTCTCCCTGGTCGGGTGGAATCAATAACGGGTTTATTTTTTCTTTCAGAAGAAAATAGCTAAGAGTCTGAATATTAAGCGCTTATATCTTCCGGTTCTATCTTATCCAGCTCAGTTTAAAAGCCTCAATTAATAAATTTTCGCCGGCTGGTTCAGCGAAGGCGCCCACAATAAAAGTCAATCATACGGGCAATGGCCCACTGGCAGACCCGGCAGAATTCAGCTCGCTCGCTGGAGCCCATCAGACAATACATCTGCGGTCGAAAAAGACCTTTAGAAGCATAGCCCGCTCCCTCGAAGGCCCCGACTTTATCCACCAGATGGGCATATTCTTTTCTTACTTGTTCCATCTTAGCTCTTATTTCCTTTTCCTGAGCCTGATATTTTTGCTGAAGGGCCTTTAGTTTAGCCTCTGGCCAGCCCTTCTTTTTCGCCTGTTCCATTTCTTCGGCCTGTTTCTGGCGAAGGGAGCGCATTTCAGCCTGCAGGGCTTCAATCTTTTCTTTACCGTATTCGGTCGGAAGGGAAATTCCGGGCGAAAGAAGAGCCTTCCATTTGATATTGTCAGGGTCCAGGAGAGCCGTGATGTTGGGTTCCAGGGGCTCAACCCCCTGGGGATAAAACTCATTATAGGCCACTTCAGCTTGATAATATTCATCAGCCAGATAGGCAAAGGAATGACCGAATTCATGGACAAAGACCTGGAGACTGCGGGGATTGTCCGTGGTCGTCACGCAATAATCAAAACCGATCCCTCCGCCGCCATATCGCGAGCTGTTGACCAGAACGACAATGGTATCATAGGGAACCTGGGCTGCCATGGCCCGAAGCCGGTGATTATCGTCAATGAGCATGTAGCGGTCGAGGTCGAAGGCATTAAAAGAAGCATTTAAATTGGTCTTTTTGTATACTCTTTGCCTGGGCTCATCCATGGCCCGCTCAGGCGAGGGCCGGAAGATTCCATAGATATTGAAATCATTGCGATGACTTTTATAGGGTTCAATCTGGAAAAGATAATCGCTGAACCGGTCCAGGTCCTTTTTAAATTTTTCTAAATCTTCAGCTATATAGCCCTCGGCTATAAAGACCAGATCAACCCTTTCCTGGGGATCGCCAGTTTTCTGCTTTTCAATGATGACATCGCCATAATCTGCCGTTTCTCGGATGATATGGTAATCCTGGGGATCAATGGTGAGCTCGAAGAAGGGATGGGGAATATTCCTGCGGTCTCTTTTTTCTATGATTAAATTAACCGGCTTTTTGGGTAAAGGAATCCGGATTGACCTTTCCATGACCTTCTTCACTCCGGCCAGAGCAGGCGAGGTGGTTCGATATTCACCAAAAACAGATTCAAAGCCCCGGCAAAAGAGAAGGCGATTGGAGGCGATATCATAGACTTTGATTAAATAGCGGCCATAATCAAAGGGCTGGATTAAGGGTGCTCTCGGTTCAGGCCAGATAGGCTCAAGGAAAAGGCGGTGAACAGTCATAAATTCTTCCCGGGCATCGCCGACCTGATAGAGATCAATTCTAAGGGCCTTGTCCTCAAAATATTGATCGAAAGAAATGTCTTGAGCCAGAGCCAGGCTGAAGGGAAGGATAAAAATGAAAAGAAAAATTTTTCTCTTCATGGTTTATCTCCCAGATTTTTGAGGATGATTTCTTATCTTGATGAAAATTTTATTCACAGAATCTTTTGCCCTGAAAATTGCCGTTCTCAGATTTTTTTCGTCCAGACTTAAAATTATCTTCTGCATTTTTTTCCTTTTTTTCATTATTCAAGCTTTTTATTCAATAAATTTCATATTTTAAATTTCATTTCTTCCTTTAAATCTTAATTTTCCCGTTAATCCTGACCTGATTTCAATCCTCAGCGTTTTTAATTTTCCTTTTCCGGTCTTTTTGCTTTTTTCAATTTTTCCCGACCATAATTTTAATCATTTCTCTGGCTTTCTCGGGTGGCCGCGTTAAAAGGCTGACGATAATGACGGCGATGAAGGAAAGAAGGGTTGCTGGTACCCATTCTGAAACCATGGCTTTTAAATGAGCCTGGGAGTACCAGATTATTTCGACGGCGGTACCGGTGAGAATTCCGGCGATGACGCCATATTTGGTCAGACGTGGCCAGTAAAGGGCAAGAAGAACAGCCGGACCAAGGGCAGCTCCGAGTCCTCCCCAGGCAAAGAGAACAAGATAAAAAACGAGTTTTTTAGCCATAAAGCCCATGATAAGAGCTAAAATCGAGAGAAGGAGGGTGGCGGTGCGGCTCCAGAAGACAAGTTTTTTTTGCTCCAGTGGCTGGTTGATGGCAAAAATTTTCTGATAGATATCGCGGATAACGGCCGACGAGGCCACGAGAAGCTGAGAATCGGCCGTCGACATGATGGCCGCAAAAATCGCAGCTATGGTCAATCCATAGATAAAGGGATGAAGATGCTGGGAAGCGAGAAGAGGGTAAATGTTTTCTGGATCCTGACGGGGCAGAACGCTCACATCTTTAAAGATAGCCCGACCGGCAAGGCCAATATAAATTGAGCCCCAGGCCATGATTACGTTCCAGCAGGTGGCAATAATCCCGCTACGTGGAAGTTTCTCCGGGTCGTCGATTGACATATGCTTATTTAAAATATGAGGATTTCCGGGAGAACCAAAACCTATGCCCAGAAACCCGATCAATGTGCCCAGGGACAGAGCAAAAGGGTCAATAAACTGAGGATTCAGGGCTTCAAGGGTGCGAAGGAGAACGCCAGGGCCACCAAGATGAATCACAGCCATTATGGGCAGAATGACCAGGGCAAAAATCATCAGAAAAGCCTGGACGACATCGGTCAGACAGACGGCTAAAAACCCGCCCATCATGGTATAGAAAACGACGATTCCGGCCGTAATTAAAAGACCCAGCGTTTGACTTGACCCGAAGCTGGCAGCCAGGGTTTTGGCTCCGGCTGTAAATTGAGCCGAAACATAGCTGACCATGAAGATGAGGATGGGAATGACGGTGGCCACTCTGACCATATGGGTCCTATCAGCCATTCGGCTGGCAAAAAAATCGGGGATGGTCAGGTCATCCATCTGGCCTGTAAAGCGGCGCAATCTTTTTCCCGGGCCGACAAAGAGGAAAAGTTCCATAAGAATATAGCCAACGACAGTCCAGATGGCTGAAGCGCCCCGGGTAAAGGCCATCCCGGCCACAGCAATCAGCAGCCAGGCCGATCGTCCCGAAGTGACAGCAGCCAGAGCCACCACAAAGGACTTCATGCGCCGGCCGCCAAGAAAAAACTCAGCTATCCCTGAGGAAGAAAAACGAGTTGTCAGAATACCGATGGCCACCATCGCCACGAGATAAAGAACAAAGGCAGCTACCGTCCAGGTGTTGATGATGATAGATGTTTCGCTCATCTTGAACCTCCCTTCCTCAGGCCGAAGATTAAGGCCAGAAGAATAATGCTCAAGGGAAGGATGACGAGGCCAAAAATGGCTTTAAGCATGATTGCCTCCTTTTTGTCTGAGGCCCTGAAGGAAGGTTAATTCTACTTTTTTAAGAAAAAAATTAAAAGAGAGGAAAGGTTAGAAACCCTAAATCCAGGGACCAGGTTCGGCCTTAAAGGAATTTCTTTTGATTGGTGGCTTTTTAATTATATTAACTTGCAGGACAAATCAGGAATAAATGTTTTCAGGGAATAAACGTTCTCAGGGGAAAAAATATAAGAGCTATTTCGGCTCTTTAGACTCTTTAAATTAGGCCTGCCAAAAGCTTCTTAGTTGCAACTGGTTACGCGTTCATTTTTCGCCGGGCCTCAAAATCAGGCAATTCGACATAACTTCAAAGCTTTTTAACCTTGATGGCTTTTGCGGGTTTTTAATGGATAGACCTAAAGAATTATCAATCTCTGGCAGCCTATATATAATTAGCAGATAAATCCTAAAGACGATTTGGAGCCCAATACGATGTATTTTATGGATATTTTTCTAATCGTCCTCCGCAACCATGAATTGGCCCGGATTCAATCTGTTTTTGAGGGCCATAAAATCCATCATCTTTACCTTTTTTCCCACAAAGAAGTCTGAACAACAATTATTAATTAGGAAAGCGATCATTACGCGCAGAGGCTTGAACCGGCTTTATCTAATTCTCTCGGGATTGCTTATTCTTTTTACCTCCGGCGGAAGACTGATTTCCCGGGAAAGCATATTATTTCCGACTGTTATAACCAGGACCCGGTAGTAATATTCTGGAGAGGTAACAAGCAGGGTATATTTGCCTGGCCTGAGGAGCCGAACAAAGCGGCCAGTTGCTGGATTATTTGTTCTTGGCTTGATGTATTCAAAATTATCTATTTCTAAAATGGAAATTTCGGCTTCAATGGGCTGACGGGAGATCAAGTCCAGAACCCTTCCCGTTATTCCCGGTCCCTTCAATCTATCCAGAAGGTAGAAAAGGCCTTCAAGATTTGCCTCGACGATGGGTTTGATTTTATATCCAGGCGGGATAAAAGACGTTCCGGTTTCTATCAGAAATTCGAGGGTGCCCACGATACCATACATCCAGTTCGGACTCTGGTTGCCGCCAAAAAGCCGCGTGACTTCATAATTTCCTGTCCCGGCCTCATTTCTTATTCTTTTTGCCATCTCTGAGGCAATTTCAGAGATAAGATCATGGTCGGGAGCTCTGGCTTCTGTATTGGGCCATCGCCAGTTATACATCACTTCCTCGCCGTAGCTATGATAGGAAATAGAAGCCACAAAGCGTTTTTTTAAGGCCAGATCTCTTTTGGCCTGTGTCTCTTTTTCAGAGAAAGCAGAGGGGCCCCGGTAAGTCCAATCAGCGGGGTTGGTTGATCCTCCGGCATACCAGTTAAAATCATAATTTCGATTGAGGTCGACGCCATCATAATCGGGGTCGATTTTTCCATTATTGTTATTATCGCGCAGATTTTTCCGCCACCAGGGGGAAGATAGGTTATTGTCAGTAATATACTTATAGCCTTCCGGGTTGAGGATGGGTATAACCCAGATCTCATAATCGTTCACCCAGCCTGTAACTCTTGGATCCTGGCCATATTTTTTCAGGACATAATCAATAAAGGCCAGGCAGATTTCATTGCCCAGAGGTTCTCGAGCATGATGCATGCCGTCAATTAGAAAGGCAAATTCATCTTCATCCTGATGGACATTATCAGAAATTTTCAGGGCATAGATGGGCAGACTGAAGCGTGTGCTCTGACCTATAACGAAAGTTTTAGCAATCGGGCTATAAATTTTTTCAACTTCCAGGAGAAAAGCCACAGTCTGCTCATAGGTGTGATAAAGGGGGTCAAGGGCAAGGGCAGCCTCTCGCTCTCGATGCAGGATTTCTATTTCCAAGCCTGAAACTAAAAATTGCTTAAGTTCATTCTCCGTGACAACTATATCGAGATAATCCCTGATGGCCGAAGAGGCAAAATCTAGGGGCCTGGAGGCAAGTTCTAATAATTTCCGTCTTTCGCCTCTTAACCTAATCAAATACCTTTCAGTTCTTTCAGCTAGAGGTGAGCCAGTTTCAGCTGAATTCTGGAGGAAGTTGTGGTCATTTAGTTGACTAGCAGAATCATTTATCTCGCTCGAAGGAAAGGAACTCGAAGAAAATGAAGAGAAGACGAGAGAAGGAAATAAAATCAGGAAGGGAAATAAAACAAAAATTAAGAGAAGGCCAGAATGAGAGCCAGATTTTAAAAAACCCGTCTTTTTCCGGTTCATCTTTCTCCCTTTCCTTAAAATTTTCTTCCAGAAGAGATTGACATTTTTTTATAAACCATTATCGGTTAAGTATGTTTTTTTCTTAATTTTATGAAGCCATAAGAAAAGGAGTCAACCAAAATGATAAAAAATAGATAGAAATCAAGTAAGCCCAATAAAAATAGGTTAAAGGCAGCCTTTCAAAGAATCCAATCCCCTGGCCGCTCTAATGAGACTTTGAAGATTTAATCCAAATAATTCAGCGAAGCTTCGAGAATATAGTTGGAGAGAAATAGCTGGCTTCAGGTCAAAAATTTATCTCAGCTGAAAAGTGATGGTGACGATGAAGATAACACCGCGAGGACGACCGTTAATGATCATGGGTTCGTAGACCCATTGTTTGACGGCATCAATGGCCGCCTGATCGAGCAGAGGAACTGAGCGAATTACTTTGACATTCTGGACCCGGCCATAAATATCGGTTGTGGCCTCGAGGATAACAACACCTTCCACCCTGGCCTGACGCGCCACCTCCGGATAAACCGGATCAACTTTATGCAGCAGCCGGGGAGGTTTGATGTCGCCGACAGCCCGGACCGGAGCCTCAACCTCGCCAATAACTCCCCCTAAAACTCCGCCCACAACTCCACCCAGAACTCCTCCGACAACACCGCCTTCAACACCACCTTCCACGCCACCTTCAACGCCGAAATCGCTGACATCTTCTTCAGCAATCTCCTGCGGAATTTCAAGGGGCGCAATGAGTTTTCCAGGCTGAATGGCCATCTGAGTCTGGACAGGTTTAATTCTGGTTTTAGCTTCGGAGGAACGCTTCTTGGCTGGAGGCGGAGGTGGTGGAGGCGGGGGAGGAGGCACCGGAGCCAGAAAGGTGCTGTAAATTTCGACAGGAGGAGGCGTTCCAGGATTGAGCAGGGGAAGAGCGACGAGCAGAAGGCCGGCAATTACATGGGCAGCCAGGGAAAGCGGGAAGGCAATCATCTTAATCCTTAAAGCTCTTTTCTTTTCAATAAAACAATCGGAAAATAAAGGCCTGTTTCCCTGCTTCATTTTTATATCTCGAGTGCTTACAGGCTCAATTCTCTTGTTAAATAAATTCTCACGATTTTCATCTTTCATAGGCTTTCTACCTTATATTTTCGATATTTTCGAAAAAGCCATTTATTCCCCTCATTTCTGGCTTCCCCCTGAATCTCCAGAGATAATGATAGCAATTTTTGTGCCAGATTTACAGCAAGAATTTAAGGGTATATCAGGGAGAAAGAGGGGCTAACTGGCTAAATAAAATGAGGTACAAGTCCTTGATTAAAAAAATTTAAAGCTCAGATGAAAGAATTTTTACAATCTTCGACTTAAAAACTCGAGAGCCTGGCGCCTCATCTCAAGGTTTTTTAGATGCGAGAATTTTCACCATCTTTGACTTAAATGGCTCTTCTTGGCCAGGCCGCTTCTGGCAGCTAAAGATAACGACGGGGAAGAAGGGGATTCAGCCCGATCAGGAGGCGATAGGTGGAAATGCCAGAAGAGGCGGCCAGAGCCGAGGCTGTGGCCGGCGAATTTTTCTGGCTATCAATTAGAAGAGCCTCATCACCGATTTTAATTTCCTCGTCATTTTGAAGATCAATCATAAGATGATTGGCTGTCACCAGCGGCAGGACCGGATAATTTTTGCCTTTTATTATGGCCCAGCCCTTCCCCCCAAGCTGGGCCTGGTACCCATCAGAATAGCCCAGGCCGAGGGTGGCCACCCTCATTTTCTTTTGAGCCCTGAAGACTCGATGATAGGAGAGGCTTTCTCCCTGTTCCAGATCCTTGATAAAAATTACCCTGGCCTTAAGACGCAGAGCAGGTCGGAGCTGGAGCGGGTCCTCCTTCTGGGTTTGCTCATTGGGGTAATAGCCGTAGAGTGTGATTCCGGGACGAACCATATCTAAATAAAATTCAGGTGAGGTCAGCAGACCGGCGGAGCTCGCCGCATGTCTTAGTCCGCAGCTCAGGCCCTTTTCTTTTGCCTTATGGTAGACTTCATTGAGACGGCGGATTTGCTCCCGGTCAAATTCTGGATCTTCGGTTAAAGTTGTAGAGAGGCCCTCAATCTGGAGATGGCGATTCCGGGCGATTTTTTCTATTAAAGGCAGAGCCCGATTATAGGGCAAGCCAGTACGTCCCATGCCTGTATCCAGATCAATGTGAATTGAGGCTCTTTGATTTTTTCTGGCCGCTTCTTCAGCCAGGGCAAAAACATCATCGGTATAAATTGACTGGCTCAACCCGGATTGGATGATGGTTTCAGCATCCTGTTGATTAAATGGACCAAAATTGAGGATGGGCGATTTAAGGCCAGCTGCCCGAAGCGACAGGGCCTCTTCCAGCTTGCCCACCATTAACCAGTCCACACGAGCCTCCTCCAGGGCTCTGGCCACTGGAACCAGGCCATGGCCATAGGCATTGGCTTTGACTACGGCCATGACCTTTACCCCCGCCCTTTTTTTAATTTGATTAAAATTCCATTTAATGGCCTCCAGGTCAATCTCCAGCCAGGGGTCCATTGAATTGGAGTAACTGCTTTTAGGGATAATTTCACGAAAGGAAGGGGCTGAAGGTGGTTTCAGAAAAAGTCCGGCTGTAATTAAACTGGAAAAACTAAAAAAATCTCTCCTTTTCACCTCGGGCTCCTTTTAAAAAACTTTATATAAACGGTTGAGCCAGAATTATTTTTTTTAAATCATTCTTTTTATCATTCTTTTTTACTCAATTCTTCAATTTCTCTTTCGACCTCCCTGAGCTCAGCTTCCAGGTCCTCTTTATATCGTCTGAGCATCCTTAAATATTCCTCTTTGCTGGGATAGGGTGGTGGCCAGTGGAAATAAAAGCCAAATGGGAAAAAGCCAAAACGGAAGCAGCCAAAAGCTCTTCCTCGCCCGAACATAGCTTCCTCCTTTTTTTTATTTTAATAAATCCAGCTTACCCGAGCAATTTCGATGCCGTCTCCGGACCGTTTCTTAATTTTAGATTTAAAGAATGATCTGATTTAAATAATGTTCGGGTTTAATTTTCAGATAGCCTTTAACTGATCAGGCTAAATACTTTTTGTTCAGAGACTTTTTCACTATTTTTATCTCTTATTTTTTGTCATTTGAAGCCTTTAAATTTAAACTAGCTTATATTTTTAGAGCTAAAAGGATTTCAAAAAGCTGATAATGAAGGTCTTTTAATTTATGGCGTCTCGAGCAAATAGAATTATTAGAAGGAAAATCAAAGAGCGATGACTAAATGTTTCTTCTGAGATTGTTTAGAAAGAAGGCGCGGCAAGAGCTTGCTGATAACCTTAACTTTCAGATTTATCCAGAATCCTGGACACCCTAATCCTGAACATCTCTAAATTTTAATGTGGATAATATGGGGTTATTTAAGCCAGAATCCTGACCAGGATCAACCCCAGATCCTGAAGATTCATAAATTATAATCCAGTCTTTAAACCGGCTTGAATTCAAAATCGCAGAATTATGGCAAAAAAAGATTATGGTGAGGCCTCCAGGTTTGCGCTGGGTTCCAGCTAAAATTGATGAGCAGATTGATAAGCCAAAAAGAATGTCCTATGATTTTGGCAGAATCATTTTGAGGCTGGTTCGGATGGAGAAATGGCAGCTGGTTTATCTGGCCAAAAATATGAAGGCCTTTTATTTGGCTTCTCCTGAAACTGTTGCTTCGGACCTTGATTTTATTAAAAAGCGATTTCGCTACCGGCGCATCGGTCTTTTAAAGGAACAAATCGAATTATTGCCCCGGCCAGTTTCAGAGCCGCTCGTGGTTATTGATGAAAGAGAGATAGGACCAGTTCCCAGGCTGTTTGACCTCGAAGAGATTATGGGCAAGATTCTGGTTCTGGCATCTCTTTTTATGGTCCCAGTTTTGAGTTCAAAGGCCTGGCGACCAAAATGGGCGAAATATTTTGTCTGGTCCCGTCGCCGCGATAAACCTTTTTCACCGCAGGAATTTCGCTTCGTTTTAAGATTGCTGACTTACATTCCCGTTGACTTAGCCGAAAAGGAGGAGGAGAAAATCGCCCTGGCTTTAAAAAAGAAAGAGTGGCCAGCCTATCTTAAAGCCAGGTTGGAGCGGCTAAGTCAGGATGCGATGAAACGCTTCTGGCGCTGGCCTGAGGAACCATCGGGCGAGATTAAGGTAGGCCTGGTTGACCCTCTTTTGTTCTTTCCTACTGTCCCGTCTTCCGAAGAAATTCCCTTTACTTTTCCCTGCGGCCTTCTTTTCCTTGAATCGGCCTGAGGATTGGATGGCCTGTTTATCCTGCCAGCTTTGGGGGAAATTGGCTGTAAGCATTGAGGTAAAAGAAAGTCTTCTTTCTATCTTGCAGAGAAATCTTAAATTTTTTTAAAATAATGTGAAATTTAATTGAGGATATAGCTCCATGATATGTCAAGAGATAGACATCAGCAAGATCATGGTTAAATTTGATAATGAAGAAGAAGTTTCTGATGACTACAGGATGGATGAACTAGCCAGTTCCATTCAGCAGTATGGTCTTCTTAACCCCATTCTGGTTAGAACAAGAAAAGATGGACGATACGATTTATTAGCCGGAAAAAGAAGGCTTTTAGCCTGCAAAATGCTGGGCTGGGAAAAGATACCGGCTATCATCCGCGACGATTTGAAGGAAGAGGAGGCCAGAGCTATTTCTCTGACCGAAAATTTGCAAAGAGCTGAACCCGCTCCGATAATTATTGCCCGGAATTTAAAAAAACTTTATGACCAATATCACGATGTTAAAAAATTAGCTGAAATTTTAGTTCTAGATTCAGAAATCATAGAAAAGTATTTGGCTCTTTTAAACCTGCGTCCAGAGTTTCAAGAATGGTTAACGAACCGACTTTTCCCTACTTTTACTGACACTCTGGCTCTTTTAGGTCAAAAAGTTTCTTCACCCGATGAGCAGAAAAAAGTCTGGGAGTATATCCTCGGTTTTAATCCTTTACTTCAAATGGAATTGATTGAAGAATATGTTAATGATCCTAAAAACATTGGAAATCTCTGCGATGACATGATAATCAGAAATTTTAATATTCAATATTGCGCAAGCCTGGAAGACTGTGGTCATCTTCCTGGAACATATAAGAGATTGTTCGTGGACCTTCTGGAGCTAGCCCGATTTAAAAAGAATTTTGACCTCATTCTGGCAGACTGGATAAGACAGATGGAAAAAAGCAAATAGGACTGTCAAGCCATAAAGTTAGGCCATAAAAGCAGAGACTGGCCGGAAAAAGTTGGCTTTTTCAGGAAAGTCGATATCTTTATATTCTAGCGCTTAGAATTTCCTTTTTAATTTACCATTCTTAATTTTTTCAAATCATCGAATTTCAGCTGAAAAAGCAAAAAAATATTTTCGTTTTCTTAAAAAGCATACCTAATCTTTAATCATGAATTTATAACAGATTAATGGATTAAGGAGCGAAGTTCAAAGCCAGGTTTAGCTTAATTTAGAAATTTCATGCCTCTTCTCCAATTTGCGCAAAAAGTAGGAGGGCCAATGAAAAGCCGATTTAAGCTAAAAAAGCCTAAAGATAAGTTTGTTTTAGAGCATCAAGGCAAGCTTTAAGAAAATGGTGTGACCCTGAGTGCCTTTTTCCCCCAGGCGGGCAGTCCCTTTTTGATAGGCTATCTGGACCAGACCGAAGGGCGGTTGAAAGCGGTAAACAAAAAGGAGCTGAATGTTCTGCTTGGAAATCGCGGAGTTTGTTTGATAAAAAACTTTTAAAAAAAGGTCTTTGTTAAAATAATAATTGGCCCGGAAAACATGAATCCAGGTGCTTTCACCTTCTGGATCGGGCTGAAAAATTAACCGGGTAAGAGCATATTCCATCGACAGCGCTTCAGTGATTTTATAATTTAGCTTGCCTTCTATCAGCTTAAAATCAAGGTCAAAATTTCTCCCGAAGCTGAAGGAAAAAAGAGCCGATTGCCATTCGCGGGTGTTATAGCCCAGACTGAACTTAGTTTCGTTATTGTAGAATTTCTTTTCATAGAGTTTAAATTCATTGGTATAATCAACACCACAGGCGATTTTATTTTTCAGATCTATCTCCAGACCCTGGTCAATCTGCCAGCTCCGGAGAGTGCGGTCCACGCCCCAGTAGATATTGTAATTTGAATCATAAGCAATTCTTTCTATGACCTTTCTTTTAATCCAGAAAGTTTTTTCAAGAGCCGAGTCCAGTTCGTGGCGGTTATCATCACGAATGAAACCAACTGCATTCGCATTATCACCAAAGTACTTGCCTAAATAGGTATAGCGGACATGAAAATGGGACGTAGCCGAATCATAACTTGGTCTCAGGAAAAAGGCCCAATTATCGTGGTTAAAATCGCCGTAGCTCAAGGCTAACTGGCCAGTGAACTTAAAGGTATCAGTGAAATAAAGCGAAGTATCGAGACCAATGCTCCCTTTATCTTTGCCATTCTGATGTTTATTGGCCACAAGGAAGCCGAGGGTCGAAGATTTAAAAATGTCGCTCTTCAGTCGAAAAACAGTAAAATTGGCGGGATTCTCAGCCTTCAGCTCGTCCTTTTTCGTTTGAGCACTGAGAGCAGAAAACTCCATTTTCCCCGTCTTACCATAAAACTTAACTCCGCCGCTCATGTCACCTATACGGCGGGAATAAAAGAGAGAGATTCTCTGGCGGTAGATTTCTGAACCTTCAAGAAAAAAATTCCTTTTTTCCGGTAGGTTAAGCTCAAAGCGAGTTAGGTTAACCTGTTCCTGGTCAGCTTCCACGGTGGCGAAATCAGGATTTATGGTGAGGTTAGAGGAGAATGTCTGTGAAAGAGCGAGGCGGACGTCAAGACCACCTTCGAGCTCGCTCGGTTTGCCCTCTTCAGCCTTGCCGATAACATGAGGAATAACCTGATATTTCTTTTCCGCCGGCTGAAGGGAAAGTCCGCTTAGTTCTCCATACTGAGATACCTTATAGGGAGAGTCGAGCGGACCAGCCCAAAAATCAGATTCCAGAAGCCGCGGAATGTACCGGCCAAGATTAAATCCCCAGACCATTCCCTCACCGGGCTTGAATTTCAGGCTGGATAGGTCAATAGCTATTTCCGCTGTCCAGCCAAATTCTGTTCTCTGCCCGGCTGATTCCCAAATTCCATCCCAAGTATTATCGGTGGTTAGACCATTTTCGACAATCCGGCCATCTAACTGGGTTCCGAGGACATTGGTGCTGAAAAAATAACAGTTTCTGCGGTCATGAAAGGTATCCAGAAAAAGACTGACAGAGTCATCGGCTTTAAGGTCGGAATCGCGCTTGGTTAATCGACTCACAACCTTTTCGGGCTCAGCATCGTGACATTCGAAACTGACATAAAGATACCGGTTATTATAAAGAACCCGGGCGATAGTCTTAAAGGTCGCCAATTGGCCTTTTTCTGGCTGAAACTGGATGAAATCGGTTATCTCTTGAGCCTGCCCCCAGGCTGGTTCCTCAAGTCGACCATCGATCTTCACTGGGTCATTGGTGCGCATGGCAAAAGCTCGTTTAACCAATTTTTCCTGATTCGAGAAAAGAGGCCGCAGACAGGCTAAGCCAAAAAAAACGGCATACACGGCGAAAGCTAATAGACCTTTTTTAAAATGCCTGGCTTTATTCAATGAGTTCAAATCGCTTGCCATAAAAATAGAAAAGGATTATACATTCTTCGGCCTGAGGCTGCAATGTAATATTTATCTTCGTTCTGTTGGCGAAACTATACTTTAGGGCCCAGGGTTGAGTTTCGACGCCTCTGGAAGGGCAAAAAGGAAAAAATAGGAAGTGGCCTTGGAAACCTGATCGGAAGACAGGCTATTGAGGATGCCTCATTACTCGACTAAGAAAAATTGAAAAGAATTGTCTAAATTATTGGAGGAAGCCATGAAAAAGAGAAGATCAAGGTGGAAAATAATTGTAGGGCTTATGGCCATTTTGGGGGTAATCTTTCTGAGCCTTGCCTCATTCCCCGCTCAAGACAGCCGTGCCCAGCTGGAAACAAAAGATTTAAGGAAGGAAATTCAAATCATTAACTTAGTCAACGGCCTGGAACTTTCGCCCGCTCAAAGGCAGATTATCCTAAATAAGGCCCTCCAGAGCCAGCAATGGCGCCAGGAAGCGCAGAACTTCTATCTTTCTAAGGAATCCGAGCTAAACATAATTTTGGAGAAAATTAAGAATCTGAGGTTAGAGAATAAAGAAGTCCCTCCAGAATTAGCTCGACAGTTCCATCAACTGGAGGACCAACTAAAAAAGAAGAAAGTAGATTTTCAGGAAAAGATTACCTCTTTAGCCCAGGAGATAGAAAAGGCTCTTGAGCCTCATCAACTTTATGCCCTGCAAAACTATGTTCCTTGTGTCATTCCTCCTAAGGGAGAAAGCCGAATTGGTCAGGTATTAGATGTCCAGGGAATTGGCCGGCGCCTGGCCCGCCTAAGAAGCCTACCTGACCCGCTGTATCAACGAAGAAAGCACGACATTATCAATCAAACCATCGAAGGAATAAAATTAAGAACTGGCTTTATTCCCGATGAGGCCACCACTGCTGATTTAACGGCTAAATTGGGCGATTTTTATGACCGCCTAAGAAATCTGAGCGAGGTTGACTTTGAAATTAAAAAAGAAGCTTTGGCCAAGGAATTTATGGAATTGACAAAACCGAAGCTCAGGCCCCTGGCTTTGAGGCAAAAAATTGAAATTTTCCTTCTATCGCCAGAAATAATTTCTATCCTGGAAGCCAGGCCCCAGGAAGTTCAGGGCCGCCATTGACCGACTTTTCTTGCCAGCATTCTTTAACTCAGAATCTTTTTGAAGGCTATCTAAGACAGTAAGTTAAATTTTAATCTTTAAGCTAATTAATTCTAAGAAGATAGTTCGGCGGCCAAATGTCTTTCATGAAATGTCTGAAATCTGACGGAGTGAAAAGCATTGACTTGATCTATCCTTCCTCCAAGAAAACATTTTTTTAAGAGAAGTCAACGTTGGTGGCACGATAGCCATATTTTTTAAAAATTAGCGCGGGAATTTTTCCTCAAAAAGTGGCCAGAAAAAAATGGTTTTTGCTTTCCTGATTCCAGGCCCGGGGCCTCCGGTTTGCTTGCCGCAGGAGGTTGCGATATAATTATTTTTTGCCATATAAGGATACGAGACGCTAAAAATGAGCTGGCGTTATGCTCACTTGATTGCATGCAGGCATGAAAGAACGAAACAGTTCATGCTGCTTCTTCATGCTGCTTCTTGGAGCAGAACTGGCGCCGGCCACTGTAATCTTTCCTTCAAACGAAAGACGTTTATGTAAGTTATTGATTTTAAAGGTGCCGGGGTGGCGGAACGGGTAGACGCAAGGGACTTAAAATCCTCCAGGAAGAGGGCTTAAGGCGGAAAGCTAAAAACCTTAATCTGCCAGCAAATTAAGCGAATTTCTTTCTCCAAGAAGGGAAGGCGTTTTTTCGCATTATTTGGCCTGTCTGCATTGTCTGCATGAAGCTGAACAAATTAGTGCCACACTTACTGCCACACTGCCGGCCGTGTCAGCAAAAGGGGGTTGATGATGGGAACCAAAAAGGTGGGAGCTCTCCCCAGCCGGCCCAAGAGAGCTAATATTTTATGTAGAATATATTGAAAATAAAGTCAAGCTTAGTTTAAACTAACAAGGAAAATTTAGAAGAGACCTAAGATGAATAGCGATGAGCATATCTGAATTAACGAATCATAAGAAAGGTAGCAACAAAAAATTTTCTTTTCGATTAAAGGCAGAGGTTTTAAAAACGCTGTTGGACTCAGCTCGAGATGGTATTTATGTAATTTCCCAGGAAAGATTCGAGTATGTAAACCCTGCTTTTTCTGCCATTACCGGCTTCAGCGAGGAAGAAATCCTATCAGCAGACGTGAATTTCATCTTCCGCCAGGTTCATCCTGATGACAGGCAGTTTCTCATGGAGAGAAAGGAGGCAAGAAAAGAGGGAAAACCTCTGCCGTCACTTTATAGGCTTCGCTTTTTTACCAAAGAAGGCCGACTGAAGTATTTAGAGCTTAGCACTTCGCCTTTGCCGGGAGGCAGAGTAGTAGGCATTTGCCGCGATATTACTGAATTGATTGAGATGAAAAAGCAGCTAAGAGAAAACGAATCTCTTTATTCTCAGCTAATTGAGAACGCTCAAACGCCAATAGCCATTGTTCAAGATGAGGAAATAAAATTCGTAAACAGGGCTATCTGCTCAACTTTCGGCTATGAAAAAGAGGAAATTGTAGGGACTAAATTCGTAAACTATCTTCCAGAAAGTGAGGTTAATAAGGTATTGGAGAACTACCGCCGAAGAATGTCCGGCCAGCGGGTTGCTTCTCCATATGAAATAAAGATAAAGCACAAAAATGGCTCCGAACTTTTTGCCGAGGTTGAGATCGGACTGATTGAATATAATGAGCGACCCGCAGAACTAGCTATCATCCACGATATTACCAAGCGCAAGCAGACTGAAGAGGCTCTTAAGCGGGCGCTGGAAAAACTGAGACAGGCTTTTGGAGCAACAATTAATATTTTAAGCAAGCTGGTGGAGCAGAAAGACCCCTATACTGCAGGCCATCACCGAAGGGTTTCAGATTTAGCCCGCTCTATTGCGAAAGAATTAGGCCTTTCTTCTGATCGGATTGATGGGCTCCGTTTTGCCGCTTCCATTCATGACATAGGCAAGATAATAATTCCAGCTGAAATTCTGAGCAAGCCGGGCCAGCTGAATGAGAGTGAATTGATGTTGATTAAAAGCCATCCTCAGATTGGCTATGAGCTTCTAAAAGATGTTTGCTTCCCCTGGCCTATTGCTGAAATAATCTACCAGCATCATGAGCGGATGGACGGATCAGGGTATCCGCAGGGATTAAAAGGTGAAGAGATCATTTTAGAAGCCAGGATTTTGGCTGTCGCTGATGTTGTTGAGGCGATGGCTTCTCATCGACCTTATCGGCCTGCCCATCCACTGGATATGGCGCTAAAAGAAATAGAAAAGAAAAAAGGCCTTCTCTATGACGAGAAAGTCGTTGATGCCTGCTTGCGCCTTTTCAAAGAAAAAGGCTATCGTCTGAAATAAAATTTCATAGAGCCTGACTAAAAAGCTTGATCATATTTTTATTCAGGTTTCCTGCCCGCAAAGAGGCCGTAGCCGATATGCTTAAAGAAAATTCTTAGAAGATGGCTTGGCGGCCAAATGTCCTTCATATATCTTCTGAAATCTGGCTGAGTGAAAAGCATTGATAGAAATCTCAACCAGCCTTTAAGGTAATCACTAAGCCCAATATATGCTATTTCGTCTCTATACTGTTTTAAAGCGCTCGTTTTATAAATCCGCATTTCAACCTCTTCAAGTCCAGCCTCATCGAAGAGTCTGCGCCATTTTTCCGCGTTTGTTAACTCCGCTCCCGAAATACGCCGCATATAATCATCTAGCTCAGAAGGAGGAGAGTGCGTAAGCCAAATAGCTTCATTTATGCCAACATAACCGCCTGGCTTAACGACTCTCGCATACTCTTTAATCGCTCTTTCTTTGTCCTGAACGAAGGAGACAACAGATTCACTTATCACGAGGTCGAAAGTTCCGTCTTCAAAGGGAAGGTCTTGCGCATCCGCTTTTTTAAACTCAAGCTCTTCCATTTTTTTCCTTCTTGCCCTCTCCTTCGCCAGAGAAATCATTTTTTCAGAAATGTCGACGCCCACAACGCGACAGCCGAATTTTTCAGAGATGTAGCAGGGCGTAATGCCAGCTCCACAGCCGACGTCTAGCACATATTTGTCTCTATTTAAATGGCACATGCGAAGGAGCTCTTTGGTTGACTTTAAACCCCCGTAATGGGGCTTAGAAATGCCCCAGGCAGCTTGAACGTCAAAATAGGAAAACCTGCCCATTCCTTCCCACCTTGAAAATATCTAAACTCCCTATAAGATTAACGTAGACATAAAAAAGCATACGCATTTATTTTATAAAAAATTAGGTGAGTGGAGGAGTAATATCCTAACTTCGTTTTTCTTGCTTGAAGGCATAAGGTCTCAGAAGAGGGGACTTAAGCCGGCAAGGAGGGAGGTTTTGGATTCAAGAAAGCTATAAATTTTATTCCAGCCTCTTTTGATTTTACCAAAAATTTGCCAAATGAAGGAAATGAAAGAACGGGGAAAAAGCGTTAATATATCTTGCAGGCAAGACAGGCAAAAAATTGACTTCCTGCCTCATTTCATTTTATCCTTAGTAAGCAAATGGGAAAAAAGACTTCTATAAAAGGGTCAAAGCTTTTTAAAAATAAAAGTAACAATTCAATATCTTGCTTGCATAGAAGCAAAAAAGGAAGGGAAATATGACTCAGAAGCCGCTATTTAAAAATGAAGTTACCAGAAATGATTTGATATCACTTGTCGACCGAGCTGCTGACATAATCAGGACAGCCGTAGATTACAAGTTTATCCTTGTTCTGCTTTTCCTCAAGCGTTTAAACGATTTACGGAAAAGAGAAAGGGAAGAGGCAATCAATCGATTAATGAAGGAGGGCGGTTTATCGATGGAGGAGGCAGAGGAAGAGGTCGATAAGGGTCGCGATTTTTATTCTATTCACATCCCTCAAAAATATCTTTGGGATGAAGTTACAAAGGATATTAAAGAGCTTCCTGAAAGGTTAGCGACAGCGATAAGCGAGATAGCAAAATTGAACAAAGAGCTTCAAGGGGTAATAGATAGAATAAGCTTCCTTGAGTTTGCTCGAAATCAAGAAAATCGAGAATTATTAAGACAGCTTGTTGAGCTTTTCAATAAATATGATTTCGGTGCAGAAGAGGTTTCTCCTGATATCCTTGGAGATGCTTATGAACATCTATTAATGAAGTTTGCTCCGGAAAAAGCGAAAGAAGGAGAAATTTATACACCAAGAGAAGTCATAAAGTTGATGGTAAAAATCTTAGACCCCAAACCGGGGGAAAGCGTTTATGACCCCTGTTGTGGCTCTGGAGGCATGTTGCTCCTTTCGCACTTTCATGTTGTGGAAAGGTATGGAAAGGAAGAAGCTCGAAAATTATTCTTATTTGGCCAGGAGAGAAATCCTGAAATTTATGCGATATGCCAGATGAATTTAATATTACATGATATAAAAAATGGAAACATAGCGAATGGAGATACACTTGATTATCCAAGATTTACTGAAGATGGGAGATTAAAAAAATTCGACATTGTGATAGCCAATATTCCATGGAATCAAGATGGCTATGGGGAAGAGAGATTAAAAAACGCGAGCTTCAGGGAGAGGTTTTCTTTTGGTTATACTCCTAATAGTTCAGCTGATTGGGCCTGGATACAACATATGTTAGCTTCGTCTAAAGAAGATGGGAGAATAGGGCTTGTAGTAGACAATGGGTGTTTATTTAGAGGAGGTAAAGAAAGGGCTGTAAGAAGGAAGATAATCGAGAAAGATTGGATTGAGTGCGTTATTCTTACGCCTGAAAAACTTTTCTATAATACAGGAGCGCCTGGGGCCATAATAATCTTTAACAAAAACAAACAAAAAGGCAGGCATAATAAAATTCTTTTCATAAATGCCTCAAATGAATTCATCCCTCACCCATCAGTTAGAAGATTAAATTCTTTGTCAGATAAAAATATTAACAAAATTGTGGAAGCTTATCGTAGATTTTCTAACATTGAAGGATTCTCAAAAGTAGTAGATATCAAAGATGTCGCAGCGAATGATTACAATTTAAATGTGACCCTTTACGTCATGCCAATCGAAGAAAAGGAGGAGATTGACATCCTCAAAGAATTTTCCGAACTGAAAGAACTTGAGAAGGAGAGACAAGAAATTAGTGAAAAGATAGAAGAATACATTGCTGAATTAAGAAAGGTGATGAAATGAGGTTTTACAAGGAGACTAATTTTAAGGATACGGAAATAGGAAGAATACCGAAAGAGTGGGAGGTTGTTAGACTTGGTCAAGTTTTAACTTACATCAAGGGCAAGAAGCCTGAAAAAATGGTAGAAGAATATAGAGAGGATTATCTTCCTTATCTATCCACTGATTATTTGCGCGAAAATAAAACAACGAGATTTGCGAAGCCTTCAAATGACACGATTGTAGTAGATGATGGAGATCTGATCTTATTGTGGGATGGATCAAATGCAGGGGAATTCTTTTTTGGGAAGCGAGGAATTGTTTCTTCGACAATGGCTAAAATTGAATTAAAGGAAAAAAATATTGATAAGAGTTTCTTTTTTTATTTGCTAAAAACAAAGGAAAGTTTTCTTAAGGGGCAAACAAGAGGGACTGGAATTCCTCATGTTGACGAGTGCGTTTTAACCAATATTCTTGTTTCACTTCCACCTCTTTCTGAACAGGACAAAATAGCCGAAATTTTTTCAACGATCGATAAAGCTATTCAAAAAACTAACGAAATCATAGCCAAAACTGAGCGATTGAAAAAAGGCTTGATGGAGGAGCTTTTAACTAAGGGAATAGGGCACAAGGAGTTTAAAGATACGGAGATTGGAAGAATACCGAAAGAGTGGGAAGTTATGAAAATTAAAGATATTGCCGAAATGTTTATAAGCGGAGGAACGCCATCTACCAGAAAGCCTAACTATTGGAATGGGAATATCCCATGGATAAGGAGCGTTCATTTATCTAAATATTATGTTGATGAAAAACAAATCGAGCGATATATATCCAAAGAGGGTTTAGAGAATTCTGCGTCGAATATTGTGCCAAGAAGCAACTTAATAATTGCTACAAGAGTAGGTATAGGAAAAGCCGCAGTAAATTTGTTTGACGTGGCAATTAATCAAGATCTAACAGGCATTGTTATCGATAAATCGCGAGTTGATCCGTTCTTTGTAGTCTGGTATTTCCTCTCTCCAAGAATATCAAAAAAGCTTGGATCATTTGTAAGAGGAACTACCATAAAGGGAATAGCCCAAAATTATATAAAAAATCTTTCGATACCCATTCCACCTCTTCCAGAACAACAAAAAATCGCCGAAATTCTTTCTACGATTGACAAAAAGCTCGAAATTGAAAGAAAGGAAAAAGAGAAGCTCGAAAGGATTAAGCAGGGAATGATGGATTTACTTCTTACAGGAAAGATTAGGGTTAAGGTGGCTTGAGATGGTCTATACAGAAAAAGGAACGGTTGATGCTTTCATAATCCAAGAGCTTCAAAAATTAGGCTGGAAATATATCGAATCGGAGGAGATTAAAAAAAGAAGGCGGGGAGCATTTGAAGACGCGCTTGTTATAGATGACATTAAAGCCGCCATAAAAAGACTTAATGAAATCGAATTTACGGAGGGTGATCTAAATTTTATCATAACTACGCTGAGAACGCTTCCACAAAATATAGACGGCATAGATAAATTTCTAGAGATAATACGTAATGGGTTAGTTGTGCCAATCCAAAAGGAAAATAAAGAGAGGATTATAAAATTAATAGATTTTAAAAACATCGAAAACAACGAGTTTATTGTAACCAATCAATATAGATTAGAAGGTTTAAAGGGAGATCGAATTGATATTTTATTGCTTATTAATGGGATTCCAGTCGTACTCATAGAAGCGAAAAACCCGACAATAGAAAAAGCAGATTGGCTTGAAGCGTACAAACAGATCAAAAGATATGAGGAAGAAGTTCGTGAGCTCTTTAAATATGTGCAATTTTCAATAGCAACGGATGGTATAAAAACTAAATATTTTCCGAATGCATATTTAGAAGAAGGATCTGACCTAATAAGCGAATGGAAAGATGCTTATCCGTACAAGAAAGAGGATTTTGAAGGAGATATTCTGAAGATAACGTTATACGGGCTTTTGTCAAAAGAGAATTTGCTAAAGATTTTGGAAAATTACATTTTTGTTAAGAGAGATCCTAAGAAATCATCGAAAGTAATGGCTAGATATATGCAATTCAGGGCATCAGATAAGATATGCGAGCGAGTTATAAAGGGTTTGCAAGACAAAAGAAAGAAAAAATTTGGTTTGATATGGCATTGGCAAGGTTCTGGCAAGACTTATACCATGGCCTTCTCTGCATGGCGCCTTCTTTATGCGCCAGAAGCAGAAAAACCGAGCATATTTGTGATGGTTGATAGAAAGGACCTTGAAGATCAGATAAAAAAAGATTTTGCCTTCCTTAAGATTCCGATAGAAAGGGTTAATAGCATAAGAGAGCTAATAAACATTTTAAAGTGGGGTAAGGAAGGCAAAAGGGATATATTTCTTGTAACGATTGAAAAATTCAGGCCGAAAGAATTCCTCATATTAGAAAAGCAAGGAGAAAAGATTGAAATAGAAAGAGAGAATGTCATTGTATTGGCTGATGAGGTGCATAGGACGCAATATGGAAAGTTCGCCATTATGATGAGAAGTATTTTTAAAAACGCCTTTATTTTTGGTTTTACAGGAACGCCTTTATCGAAAGTTGAAAGAAACACCTTTCAAAAGTTTTGCCCTGAGGGCGAATTTTATCTTGATCGTTATTCAATGCTTGAGGCGCAAGAAGATGGTTTCACTGTTCCTATTTCCTATACGCCACGCCTACCTGAGTATCATTTAAATGAAGAGCAATTAAAAGAACTCGCGGAATTTGAAGAAAAAGAGATAAAAACGCTCAGCGCTCAGGAAAAGAGAGAATTTAATAAGAAGGTAAAACCGATTATAAAGAGCGTACTCAAAGACAAGGAAAAGATAAGAAGAATAGCAAAAGATATTGCCGAGCATTTTAAAAATGTGGTTGAGCCTACGGGATTAAAGGCGATGATTGTCACAGTTGATAGAGAGGCTTGTGTCCTTTTTAAAGAAGCTATGGATGAATTGCTGCCTCGTGATTATAGCGAAGTAGTTATGACTCCTGATCCAAATCGAAAAATAATCAGAGAATATTTTCAGAAGCTTTACGAAAGATTTCAGATAAAAGATGATAAAGCGATCTTGGAGAAAATAAAGGAAAAATTCCTTCATGAAGACTTTCCAAAAATATTAATTGTGACAGATATGCTTATCACCGGCTTTGATGCACCAAATCTCTGGACAATGTATTTACATAAACCCTTAAAGGAGCACAGACTTCTTCAGGCAATTGCAAGAACAAACAGACGCTTTTCAAATAAGAAATTCGGCCAGATCGTAGACTACATCGGCATTTTGGACGAGTTAGAAAGATCATACTATAAATTTGAGGCTGAGGATGCGAGGGACTTGAAGATTGTTATAAGGAATTTAGAAACAGAGAAGGAATTTTTTAAAGAGCGATTAAATGAGGGCTTGAATATTTTCAAAGATATTGAAAGAAAGGATACATATGAGAGCTTAGAAGCGGCGATGGGGCGTCTTATAGATCCGGATGTCGCAGCAAAATTTGAACACTTGATAAAAGAGCTGATGCACTCTTATGAAATGCTAAGTGGAGAACCATTCTTAAAACAATATCTTGGGGACTATACATGGCTTGTGAAGATATATGTGGCTTATAACAAGAAATTCAAAAAGGCCGATGTGGATGAATTAAAAATCGAAGCATTATCTAGAAAGACAAAACTCCTCACGCAAAAAGCAATTGATATGAAGGGTATCGAGAAATCATATCCCACCTTAGAGATAAATGAAAATTATATGAAGATTATTAAAGACAAAGGGATCAAGGACACCGGGGCTGCTATAGATATTATTTCTAATATACTTAATTTTGCCAGAGCTAACGCGAGATCGGAATTTATGGTTAATCTCAAGAAAGAAGTTGAGGAAGTTTATGAAGAGCTAAGGGAAAAGAAGAAAATTACCGAAAAAGAAATAGAAAAAATCGAAGCATTTAATAATAGGATTTGGGATTGGATAAAAGAAAGGAAAGAAATAGGTGAAGAAAGATATCCTGTATATGAAGCCCTGAAATTAACGATACCTGATCTGGATAAAAATAGGGCAGTCAGGCTGACGAATGAAATACTTAATCATTTGGAGAACAAAAAGCTTCTTTTTCATGGGTGGAGCTTACAAAGAGATGTAAGGCGAGAAGTAAAAAAAGAAATAAGAATAAAGCTAATAGCAGGTTTAAAAAATTACAAAAACAAGATAGATGATTTAGTTGATAAAATCTTTTACGCCCTTGAGGGAATGGAATGAAGGAGCTAATAATATTCGGGAAAAAGTATAAACCTTTTGGGAAAAGAAGGGACAAGATTCAGAAAGAGTTAAATAGTATTTTTAAAGAAACAAAAGGTAGAAAATCGAATGCTATAATTCAAGAATTCTTAAGCAATTTGCTTTATGAAGAGTTAGCGAAAATTTATGATGAAATCATAAATGATAGCAAGGTTGACATTTTTGGGGACCTGGACTTTGAAATTGTGAAATCCATAGACAAGAAAAGGAGTCGAATTGCAAAAATAAAGGGGAAAAAGATTATAGTTAAATTAAATGCAGTTTGTCTGCCAAGAAAAGCATTAAAATATATAGTTGCACACGAAATGGCGCATCTGATAACTAAGAAACATGGAAAATATTTTATAAAGGTATTAAGGGCATTTTATCCAGCTTATGTTAAAGGAGAAAAGGTATTAAAAGATTATGAAAAATTGCTAAAAAAAGGTTTTATGCAAGCTAAGAAATGGTAGAAAACTAAATATAATCATTATTTTTCTTAAAAATCTCTAATTGAGGGGGAAAGTGAGAAAGTATTGGTTCGTTATCCGTAGCCTTGAGTCTTATCGGCAACATAATGATTACATCGGAAAGGAGGAAAAGAAAGCTAGAAAGATAGAGAAGATTAAAAGGGGAGACAAAGAGAAATGGGAAAACGATGTATACTAGCCTGGCCCTCATGTGGTTATAAAAATAAAGCCAAGAATAGTCGCAGATGAGCCTTATATTCCTATGAATGAGTTGGTTGAAAAAATTAGCCCGCCGTTAAGTATTTTTCCGCAGAGAAAATTTCTGCCAATAAAATTTAAAGACAGAACTGCTGTTGAGAAAAATAGGGCCGGTTTCGCCAAAATAGAAAGGTTCATCAAGTTCTATAAACCCGAAGTGAGATTATTTAATGGTCCTGCCAATGATGGGAATTTAGGCGAACCGATGGACCTTGGGGTGTCGAATTATGCTCCCACCTCCGAAAAGCGTGTTGTTGCCTTTTTTGTCAAATTTATGGATAAAATGAAAGATCATAAATATGTGAAGATAGAATTCATAAGAGATGGCTTCCCTGATGCCAGTGTTATAGAAAAAGAAGGGAATTTATACAGCAGAAAATATGTTGAATTTGAGTTTAAAGCTTCAAAATTTAGAGAACACATTAAAAAGAAAGATCATAGAACAATGAAATGCGATTATTTTGTGATGGGAAAATGATTATTATGCCTGCACGATAAAGGTTATTGAACTAAAGAACGAAATCCCCAAAATAATGGGCATGAAAAGTAAATGAGTTTAATTAATTTTGGTTCTTCCGGCATTTTAATGGGTAACTAGATGAGATAAAATGGCTCCGAAAGGAGCCAAGTTATGGAAGTTTAAGAACTTTATTGTCAGATTCTGGGTATTGAAGAGCCTGGAGAGCGAGTGAGGTGGAACTTGACATCAAGAGAGAACGGATAGATGTTAAGGTAGTCCATAATGAAGAAGTTCGCTGGCCTTGTCCCGAGTGCGGGGAGCTTCTTTCGGTTTATGAGCATGAGCCGGAGCGTGTCTGGCGTCATCTGGACACCTGTCAGTTTAAGACTTATCTTCATGCTCGGATACCTCGGGTTAAGTGTCCATTTCATGGGTTCAGGCAGGTTAAGGTGAGCTGGGCGCAGGCCCATTCGCGATTTACGGTGCTTTTTGAGAGACTGGCGATAGAGGTATTGAAGGAGGCGAACATAGAGGGGGCGGCCAGGCTGCTGCGGGTTAGTTGGGATGAGGCCTGGAACTTGATGGAGCGAGCGGTCAGGCGTGGACAGAGGAGGAAGAGGAGGCGGGGGGGTAAAAGATGGGGGTAGATGAGAAGAGTCTGGGCAAAGGACATAACTATTTGACCCTGGTTTATGACCTGGGAGAGGCCACGGTAGAGTATATAGCCGATGAGCGGCGGAAAGAGAGTCTGGATGGGTATTTTAGCCTGTTGAGTTTGGCTCAGAGAGAGGAGATTGAAGCTATCGTTTCTGAAATACCTGCGGAATATACTGACTTACCTGAAGCGTCGAATCACCAATGCGGTAAGTGAAGGACTGAACTCTACCATCCAGACGATTAAGAAAATGGCCTGCGGCTTTCGGAACCGAGAACATTTTAAAATCGCTATCTACTTCCATTGTGGCGGCTTAGACCTTTACCCCATTACCCATTAAAATGTCTAATGAGCCTTTAATCTTTAAGCTAATTAATTCTAAGAAGATAGTTCGGCGGCCAAATGTCCTTCATGAAATGTCTGAAATCTGACGGAGTGAAAAGCATTGACTTGATCTATCCTTTCTCCAAGAAAACATTTTTTTAAGAGAAGTCAACGTTGGTGGCACGATAGCCATATTTTTTAAAAATTAGCGCGGGAATTTTTCCTCAAAAAGTGGCCAGAAAAAAATGGTTTTTGCTTTCCTGATTCCAGGCCCGGGGCCTCCGGTTTGCTTGCCGCAGGAGGTTGCGATATAATTATTTTCCGCCATATAAGGATACGAGATGCTAAAAATGAGCTGGCGTTACGCTCAGTTGATTGCGGGCAGGCATGAAAGAACGAAACACTTCATGCTGCTTCTTCATACTGCTTCTTGGAGCGGGACTGGCGCCGGCAACTGCAATCTTTCCTTCAAACGAAAGACGTTCATGTAAGTTATTGATTTTAAAGGCGCCGGGGTGGCGGAACGGGTAGACGCAAGGGACTTAAAATCCCTCGGTTGGCAACAACCGTGCCGGTTCGAGTCCGGCCCCCGGCATTCTGCCCTGAAATAACTATCAATTCAGTTAAAAGAAGAGGAAGGCAGCCTGGAACAGGGGAAATGGAGACAGGGGAAAGGGAGGCGGAGCGCACGAAAAGAGTTACAGGGCACAAAAGGCGGATATAAAGCATAGAGAGGGCTATTAGCTTTGAGAGGATTAAATTTGAGAGTAGGCGCTGAAATCACGGGTAGAAGAATTCTTATAGCTTTTTCTCTCATAAAAAGCAATTTCCTTCTTTTATCCTTGATTTTTCTGATTGTTTCTCTCATCTTTCTTTTTTGCTGCCAGCCCAAAGGTGAATTGATTTCTGAGGAAGAAGAGCTTGAGCCGCAGGCTGTCCAGGAAGAAACCGAGGAAACCAAGACTCCTCCAGCTCCCCGAATGACTGAGGAGCTTTATATTGATTTGACTGCCCGCTCTGCCCTTATCTGGGATAAATATAAGGACGAGCCAGAGAAGGCCCAACAGGAGGTCGATAACCTTTATCTCCGGGCAGGAGTGACCTGGAAGGAATACAAAGAATTTGAAGCTAAATTGACGCCCCAGCAGCGCGATGCTCTTCAGAAGAAAATTCTTGATTATATGCAAAAAATCATCCACGAATACCGTTAACTCACCCAGGCTTTCTCCTCGAAATATATAAAATCTCTTTGGTTATAGCCATCTCCTCAGACATTTTCATAAAAAATGTGCGGATTTTTCATGCCTCTCTTCTCCTCAGATAAGAAAATTCTCCCGGGCAGAAAAAATCTTACTATCCCTGATAGATGACTTAAATCCGGCAATTTTCAGGCTAAATCTCTGTGCCGGTCGGATACATTGATGACACATGATTATCCTTCCATAGTACCAAACATCAGTCCTTTTTTGGCTTGAGAGAATTTTAATTTCCAAGCCTTATGGGCGGCGGGTAAAGGGAACTGCAAACACCAGAGAGGCCCTTTGACCAGAAAAAATCCCGGCCAAAAGTGTCACTGATATCTTGACCCCATACCGCCTCTTTGTAATTGACATAAAATATGCTAAAATATAATTGAAAATGTTTATGTTTAAGATTATTTTAAAGCTCAAATATTAAAAAATTTCTTATAGAAACTTGACAGCATGATATATAAAAATTAATATTAGGCAAATCATTTATAAAGGAGATGGCTATGAAAGAAAAAGTGCCCAGAGCTCAGGTCGTCAAAATAGCCAGAAAATTAAAGGCTCTTTCTCATCCCGAAAGATTAAGAATTGTTCTGGAGTTAATGAAAAAAGAGTGCTGTGTGGGCGAATTACAGAAGTGCGTCGCCTTAAGTCAGCCCCATGTTTCCCAGAGTCTGCGTATTTTAAAGCAAGCCGGTATCGTGGCTGGCCGACGCGTGGAAAGAAGGATATGCTATCGGGTTAAGGATCCAGAAACTGAAGGTCTGATTAAACTATTATTTGAAAAGGGCAAAGGAGTCGGGAAAAAAAGAGGCAGGAAATAATCCCTCCCTTATGAAACATTTTTCTTTTAGAACCCCCTATTGTTCTGAATCTTTTGAATGAATGAATTAAAATCTAATTAAAATCAAATACATCCAGATTTACAAAATCTTAGAATCTGAAAAATCCGGTATCTAGAAAAGCTTTAATATCAGAAATTCTTAGATTTCAAAAATCTTATCAGGGAAAGAGCAAATCTATGTTGATTCTTCTATTCAGGCTTTTTTCTATAAGGAGCTTCTGCAGGAAAATCTCAGGAAATCCTCAGGAGGGTCCGCCTCTCCAAAGCCAGTTTTTGAGAATAAAGATAAAATTCTTTTCTCTCAAGCCGGGATGAGGCTGGTTCATCCAGAAAAACAAAAACTGAAGGGTGAAGTTGCAAACAGCTGGCCGGGACGGAAATGGTTAGGGGACCCTCGAGAGCTTCCCGAACAATCTGAGCCTTTTCCTCTCCAGTGGCCAGAAGAAGAATGTTTTTCGCTTCAAGAATTGTTGCCAGACCTAAAGTCAGGGCGAGGCAGGGGGGTTCTTCGCCTCTCGCTTCAAAGGAAGCCCTTTCTCTGGCCCTGGTCTCCGGCGCAAGAACCTGAAGCCTGGTTCTTGAGCCAAAGGAGGAGCCAGGCTCATTATAACCGATATGGCCATTCAGCCCGATGCCGAGAATCTGAATATCAATTCCACCCACCTGAGAAATCAGGGCTTCATAAAAGCTGCAGTGAGCTTCAAGGTTTTCAGCCTGGCCATTTAAAAGGAAAATATTTTCGGGCCGAAGATTGACCAGATTGAATAGATTCTGACGGAAATAAAAAGCGAAGCTTAAAGGATGATCCTGGCTTAAGCCAGCGTATTCATCGAGGCTGAAGACTTTTATGCGAGAAAAATCGATTTTCTTCTCCTTATAAGCTTGGATAAGGCTCTGATATAAATTCAGAGGGGTGCGGCCTGCAGCCAGGCCAAGAACAAGATCGGGCTTTTTTTTCCAGGCCTCAATTATTAATTTGGCTGCTTCCTGCGCCACTTCCTGCGCATTTTTGTAAATAAAAACATTCATGGTTGTTAATTAGTATCTTAGCAGAAAAAAAGACAATAAAAAATTATCAGGCGCGAGGCAGCAAAGCCTGAAGGAAGCGGCGAAAATAGGTTAAAATAAGAATGGTCTTGCCTTCTGACTGAAAGTAAGGTAGGCTAAGCTAAAATATTAAGTCTGCTTAAAGGACAGGAGAAGGCTAAAAGCATGATAAGATAAAAGGGGTTAACAACGAGCCCTGAAAGAGGATTAATAAGGGCAAGTAAATTTAAAGGCAATTAAATTAATTGAGGGCAATTTAATTAGTCAGATTAAAATGTGTTCAAATGGAGAAAAAATTGATTTTTGGGGATAATGAGATTGATAAATGATGGCAGGACAAGATAAGAATAAACGAATTCTAAATAAGCCTGATAAATAAAGGCTCATTTAAGGAGAAAAAAATGGATACCAGGGCTTTTATCAGCGAACAGATAGAATTTATCCGGAAAACAGTAGGCGAGGCCGGAGCTCTCTCAGCTCTGTCCGGTGGAGTTGACAGTTCTACCTGCACTCTTCTTGCCTGGCGAGCCATCGGCCCCAGGTTAAAAGTAGTTTTTATTGACGATGGCCTGATGAGGGAAGGCGAGCCACAGCAGGTAAAATCAATTTTTGCTTCGCTCGGCATTCCCGTTGAAATCGTTGAGGCCCAGGCTGATTTTTTTAAGGCTCTGGCAGGCCTTGTGGACCCTGAGGAAAAGCGCAAGGCCTTTCGGGAAGCTTTTTACACCACCCTCGGCCGTCTGGTCAGGGAAAGCGGGGTGAAATTTCTGATCCAGGGAACCATTGCCGCCGATATTATTGAAACCAGAGGGGGAATAAAAACTCAGCATAATATTCTGGAGCAGATAGGGATTGACCCTGAACTGAGCTTTGGGTTTAAAGTCATCGAACCCCTTAAGACCCTTTTTAAGCATGAGGTCAGGGAAGTGGCGCGAGAGCTTGGCCTGCCTGAAGCCATTCTGAAGCGCATGCCCTTTCCTGGTCCTGGATTGGCCGCCAGAATACTGGGCGAAGTAACTCCAGAAAGAGCTGCGATTGTCAGACGGGCCACTCAGATTGTCGAAGAAGAGGTGAGCCCCTTTCAGCCTTTCCAGGCCTTTGCTGTCCTTCTGGCTGATAAGGGCACCGGGGTCGAGAAGGGGCAGAGAAAGTTTGGCGATATAATCATCATTCGTTCTGTTGAAAGCCGCGACGCTATGACAGCCGAACCATCCCCTCTTCCCTGGGAGGTTCTGATGAGGATAACCAGAAGGATAATTGAGGAGATTCCTTCGGTCGCCAGAGTTGCCTATGAGCTAACACCCAAGCCTCCGGCCACAATTGAATTTATCTGAGAGCCCCTACACCTTCCGGAATTAGGGCTTCCGTTGACAGGGGAGCGCCCTTCTGCTATTAAATGGAAATCAACGGCGCTATCGTCTAGAGGCCTAGGACAGATGGTTCTCAGCCATCAGACCCGGGTTCGAATCCCGGTAGCGCTGCTTCTCTAGATATTACAGGCGGGGGAAGCCTTCTGAATGAAGCTTTTTTATCAGGCCGCCAACCTCTTTTTCTTCATTTTTCATTCCATGTTGATTATTTTTAATCTCTTCGCCTGGATCTGGCGAAAAACAAGACTGATTAATCTGATAGTGATTTTTCTGACCCTCAGTTCCTGGTTTATCCTTGGTATCTGGTATGGCTATGGTTATTGTCCTTTTACGGACTGGCACTGGCAGGTGAGGGAAAAACTGGGCTATGTTGGTCATCCCCCCTCCTATACCGCTTTCCTTGTTCGAAAAATTACAGGCTGGGAGCCACCGGATGAGCTAATCAATAGGTTGACGCTGGGTCTTCTGCTGGCTGCTTTACTGGCCTCAATAATTTTTAATGGCCGGGACCTGCTTCAAAAAATGAAGCAAAAACGTTTCTGAAAGGCGGGGGCTTTCTTAACTGAAAGCCCCCATTGGCTGGGAAGCAGGGATTCGAACCCCGATTCCATGATCCAGAGTCATGTGTCCTACCGTTAGACGACTTCCCAGCAGACCATTTCTAAATATACCAGAATTTAAATCTATTTCAAGCCCTCTTCCTCCCCCTGACCCTCCGGGCCAGTTAAATTTTGCGACTTCTCATGTCCCCTTCCTGATAGATTCCCTTGACCGAAATTCTTTATCTGGGCGTTAAAAACGTGTTCTTTTTGTTTCATTTCGTCTCATTTCATTTCGCTTATGTTATCCCTTTATCCTTTTCTTTTATCTCTTTTCTTTTCTTTTCTTCTCTTCTCTTCTCTTCTCTTCTCTTCTCTCTATCTGATCTTTCCTCTTCTCGCTCCATTTCCCTTTTTACTATTCCGTCTTTTTCCTTTTCTTTTTTCCTTCACCTCGCCATTTTCTTCCATTCTATTTCATTCCTCTTCTCCCTATTTGCCTTTTTTCTCCCCTATATCATGGCTTTTTTAAGCAGTTATCCTTCGAGTTTTTTCCCTTTTTTTGAATCAATCCTATTTAACCTAAATTTCGCTTCCCCCCATGCCTTAATTTCAACTACAAATTCCATACCGGGCTAAAATTGACATGTCTGGGGCATGCTGATAACATGACGGCTTCAAGAGGAGAGACCTGCTTGAATAAAAGATATCTTCGGCTAATTATCTTTTTTCTAATCAGCCTGGTTTTCCTTTACTTTTTTTTCCGCAGTGTCAACTGGCGAGAGGTAGGTAAATATCTGACCTCTGTTAAACCGCTTATTTTCACCCTGGCCTTTTTACTTACCCCCCTTCATCTTTTGACGCGGGGGTTTCGCTGGCGCTTTCTTCTTCTTCCCGAGAAAAGGCGGATAAGTCTTTGGAATCTTTTTACCAGTAATGCCGTGGGCTTTACCGTTACTTTCCTTTTTCCTGGCCGCCTGGGCGAAATCATCAAACCCCTTTACCTGGCCCAGAAAGAGGGGATGAAAAAAGGTTTCGTTTTAGGCACAGTTGTCGTGGAGCGCATGTTCGATATTTTTACCATGTGTTTTCTTCTTGGCCTTTTTTTAATGGCCCGGCCTCTTTATGCTGCCCTTTTCAGAGTGGATGAGGCGGCCAATTCCAATCTCCGCTTGTGGGGAGGTATTGGTTTAGCTTTTGCTACGGCCATTCTGGTTGTCAGCCTGATTCTTTACTTTTTCAAAGAACCAGCACTTCGCTTCCTTTCTTATTTAGCCCGCCCCTTGCCCCCGAAGGTGCGCTCAGCTCTTCTTGGACTGGCTGAAGAGTTTATTGTCGGACTCAAATTCTTTCATTCCATAGGGGCAGTCCTGATTTATATCGCCCTGTCTTTTCTGGTCTGGCTCCTCATAATCTTTTATTACTGGGTCTTTTTCCAGGCTTATGGAGTTAACATTCCCTTCTTCTTCCTTTTCCCCTATGTCTTTTTGACGATGGTTGGGGCTTCAATCCCCACCCCCGGTATGGTCGGCGGCTTTCATTATTTCAGCAAACTGGCTATGACCTCCATTTATGGCCTTGATCCCAACTTGGCCGTGGGGATGACCCTGGTCACCCATGCCCTTCAGCTGGTGGTGACTTGTCTTATTGGCTATGTTATATTATGGAAAGAGGGTTTATCTTTGTTTAAAATTAGCCAGTTAAGGGAGATGGATGCTTAAATGAAATGTCCCTATTGCCAGCATCCCGAGACCAGGGTGATTGATTCAAGGGAAAGCAAAAAGGGCCTGAGTATCCGTCGCCGCCGCCAGTGTTCAGCCTGCCAGCGTCGCTTTACCACCTACGAAAAGATTGAAGAAGTTCCCTTTATGGTGGTAAAAAAGGATGGCAGCCGCCAGCCCTTTGATGGTCAGAAGCTTCTTCGGGGTATGCTCAAAGCCTGTGAAAAGAGGCCCATCCCGGTTTCCAAATTAGAGGAGATTGTTGAGGAAATTGAAAATAAGCTTCAGGAAAAGCCTGAAAAGGAGATGAGTTCCGCTGAAATTGGCGCTCTGGTCATGGACAGATTAAAGGAGCTGGATAAAGTGGCTTATGTTCGCTTCGCTTCAGTCTATCGTGAATTTAAGGATGTGGTCGAATTCAAACAGGAGCTTGAGAATCTGCTTAAGGAAAAGTAATCCAGCCATGACTCCCAGACACAAAGCCAGCAAAGGTGCGAGAAAAATAGAGGTTTCCTACCGCCATGAGACTGAAGAAAGAAGCTTGAGAGAGGTTTTTCCTTCCTGGCCCTCCCCCTGGATTCCTCGAGTGGATATCTTTGAGCGGTCAGAGGAACTTGTCGTTGAAATAGAAATGCCCGGAGTTGAACCCCATGATATTTCTATTACTGTTCATGCCAACAGAATTGATTTGAAGGGAAAGAAGAAGGAAGATGAAAGGGCCAAGGGAGGGCATTATATTCGCCTGGAAAGAGAGTATGGCCAATTTTCTCGTTTTATCCCGCTTCCCTGCCTTGTCTTTCCCGATCACACTGTGGCCTGGCTTGAGGATGGTGTCCTGACAATACGGTTAAAAAAATATAAGAAAGAAAAATAGGCTTTAAGGGGCTCTTTAAGGTTGATAATAGTTTGGAGGAAAAGATGAGTGATTCAGAAAATGAAAAGCTCGGCTCTCCCTTTGAGTTAGGGGGTAGCTCGCAGGAGGGCGAATCAGAATTGAGCGGGCCGAAGGTTCAGATTCCATCTAAATTACCGGTTCTGATGCTCCGGGATATTGTTGTTTTTCCCTATATGATTGTCCCGCTTTTTGTCGGACGGGAGAAATCAAAGAATGCCATTGATCTGGCTCTTTCCAGCCACCGCATGGTTTTGCTTCTAACGCAGAAGGACATGGAAATTGAGGACCCCAAGCGCGAGGATGCCTTTGATATGGGCACTGTGGCCTTGATTATCAGAATGCTCAAGCTGCCTGATGGCCGGGTGAGGGCCCTGGTTCAGGGACTGGTGCGAGCCAGAGTGGAAACCTTTGAGGATGATGGCCGGGTTATTCAATCTGAAATTACCGTTATTCATGAAAGGGAAATTACCGAGAAAACCATTGAAATGGAAGCTCTGATGAGGAATATTCGCTCCGGGCTGGAAAGGGCCTCCTCCCTTGGTAAGAATATCCCGCCCGAAGTTTTAATCATAGCGGCCAATATGGAGGACCCAGGCCGGCTGGCTGACCTTACAGCCGCCAATCTCGATTTAAAAGTTGAGGAGGCTCAAAAGGTTTTAGAAATCGTAGACCCGGTTGAACGACTGAGAAAGGTTCATGAACTGCTTATGCGGGAGCTGGAACTTCTTGACCTTCAGTCCAAGATAAGCAGCGAAGCCAGGGGCGAACTTGATAAGCTCCAGCGTCAGTATTTCCTGCGTCAGCAACTTAAAGCCATCCAGAAGGAGCTGGGTGAAGGCAGTGAACTTCAGGAAGAGATAAAAAATTATCAGGAGAAGCTGGCGAAATTACAGGTGCCTGATGAGGTCAGGGAGGAACTGGAAAAGCAGATTAATCGTTTGAGCCAGATGCATCCAGAATCGGCTGAGACAGCGGTGGTCCGCAATTATCTTGACTGGATGTTCTCCTTGCCCTGGAATGAAAGCACACCCGACAATCTTGACCTTAAATCGGCCAAGAAAATCCTTGATGAGGACCATTATGGTCTGGAAAAGGTCAAGATGAGGATTTTAGAATATCTGGCCGTCAGGTCCCTTTCCCAGAAAATAAGAGGCCCGATTCTCTGTTTTGTCGGGCCTCCAGGCGTGGGCAAGACCTCTCTGGGCCGATCGATTGCCCGGGCCCTGGGTCGAAAATTTGTCCGGATTTCCCTCGGCGGGGTAAGGGATGAAGCTGAAATCAGGGGACACAGGCGCACCTATGTTGGTGCGATGCCGGGGAAAATAATTCAGGGCATCAGACAGGCTGGAAGCAATAACCCGGTTTTCATGCTGGATGAAGTTGATAAAATCGGCGCCGATTTTCGTGGTGATCCCTCTTCGGCTCTGCTGGAAGTGCTCGACCCGGAACAGAATCATTCCTTCCGGGACCATTATCTGGGTGTTCCCTTTGACCTTTCTAAGGTCATGTTTATTGCTACAGCCAATCTGCTGGACCCCATTCATCCTGCCTTCAGGGATCGCATGGAAATAATTGAGCTTCCCGGCTATACGGAAGAAGAGAAACTGGAGATTGCCCTGCGCCATCTGATTCCCAAGCAGATTGCGGAAAATGGTCTCGATAAAAACCTGATTTCCTTCAGCCGGGGCGCGGTTCAAAAAATAATCTCTCAATATACCAGGGAGGCGGGGGTAAGAAATCTGGAAAGGGAAATTGCGGCCGTCTGTCGCAAGGTAGCCCGTCTGGTGGCTGAAGGGAAAAAGAAGAAATATTACATCACTGTGAAGAATTTAGAGGAATTTCTCGGGCCGCCCCGCATATTCCGGGACCAGATGCTGACCAGGGACCAGGTCGGAGTTGCAACCGGTGTGGCCTGGACTGCTACCGGTGGTGAGATTATTTTTGTTGAAGCCACAAAAATGAAGGGTAAGGGTGGGCTGCTTCTTACGGGTTCTCTTGGCGAAGTCATGAAGGAATCAGCCCAGGCTGCTCTGAGCTATCTACGCTCTCACGCCGACGATTTTGGCATTGACCCTTCCATTTTCAGCGAATATGATTTTCATATCCATATTCCTGAGGGAGCCATTCCCAAGGATGGACCATCGGCCGGAGTCACTATTGCCACTTCGCTGGTTTCGGTCTGTACTGAGATCAAAGTCAGGCATGATGTGGCCATGACCGGTGAAATTACTCTGAGAGGGAATGTTCTGCCTATAGGCGGGGTTAAGGAGAAGGTCCTGGCAGCCCAGCGGGCCGGAATAAGGAAGATGATTCTGCCTGCACCCAATAAAAAAGACCTGGTTGATATTCCGGCCAAAGTTAAAAAAGAAATGGAGTTTATTTTTGTTGAAAATATCAATCAGGTCTTCGAGAGTGCCCTGGTCGTTTCACCTTTCAAGAAACGTCATGAAGTTGTCACGGCTCAGCGAGTCTGAGCTCATTTCGGCTCTCCGGAAAGATTTTCCGCCCCTGCAGAGGAAAATTCTTTTTGGTATCGGCGATGATGCTGCGGTTTTAAAAGCCGAAAGGGACCTGCTAGTTGTCACCAAAGATCTCCTCATTGAGTCCACTCATTTTAAGCGCGAATTCGGGTCAGCTTATCTACTTGGGCGAAAAAGCCTGGCTGTAAATTTAAGCGATGTAGCGGCCATGGGAGGTCGTCCCCTATACTGTCTTCTTGGCCTTGGTCTGCCACGTTCTCTTCCCACCACCTGGGTTGAGGATTTTATGGCCGGTTTTAAATCACTCTGTCAGGAAGAAAAAGTTTCTCTGATTGGAGGAGATTTGAGTCGCTCCGCGAAGATAGTTATTTCCGTGACCGTGATAGGTAAGGCCAGAAAGTTTGTCCCCAGAAGCGGCGCCCGGCCTGGCGATACCATCTGGATTTCGGGCTATCCTGGTCTGGCAGCAGCCGGGCTTTATTTTTTAAAAAAGGGTTATTTTTCAGAAAAAGGAAAATATTTTCTAAGGCGAGGAAAAAATTTTTTATGGCAGGGAAAAGATATTTTTGGGCAGGGAAAAGACTCCCAAAGGCGAGGAAAAGATTTTTTAGAGAAGGAAAAAAATTTCATAGATAAAGGAAAGAATGATACCATAAAAGTCCCTTCCAGGGCAGATTCAGTCGCCTTACTGATAAAAGCTTTTCTTGAGCCTGAGCCGAGGCTTCGTCTTGGACGATGGCTGGCTGAGGAGGGCCTGGCAACAGCCATGATTGATATTTCTGATGGCCTGTCGATAGACCTTCATCATATCTGCGAAGAAAGCTCTGTGGGAGCTGAAATTGACCTGGCTAAAATTCCAGTTCATCCGGCCCTGAGGTCAAATTTCCGGGACCCCTGGCCTTTTATACTTCATGGGGGTGAAGATTATGAGCTTCTGTTCACGGTTTCGCCTTCGAAAAGAAAAAAGGTGATTGAAGCGAGCCGTCGCTACCAGCTTCATGAGATTGGTCGCATGATTGCAGGCCAGGGAATGTGGCTACTGGATGGAGGCAGGCGCCGTCCCTTAAAACCAGCCGGCTTCACCCATTTTCACCCCTGACCATCTCCTTTTCTGCCATTTCCATATTTTTATATAGCTTCCTGATTTCATTATCTTATAAATTAGCCTTCAGATTGCAGTGGCGTCATAACCAGCTCGAATAACAATGATTGTAACCGGTCAGGCCAACAAATTCCTCCCCTATCAGACTTTTTTCCTTCTTAGTGCTTTTCTGATATCTTTTGGCTAACTCCTTTAATAATGTTAGCTTAACTTTCATCTTTGAGCTGATTTCCTTGCTTCCTGGCTAATATCACCCCGATATTTAAGGGCTTGAGCAGCCAGAGGGCAAAGATAATTTCGTCGAGATTTTCTCGTGAGGCAACGAATCAATTTCGCTTAGATTTTAAATAAAAGCATTCGACCTCTTGACTTTATTTTTTATTAGATATAAGCAAAAGAAAAAAACATGGGGAGAGAAAGATGTTCAAAATTAAAGCAATCATGAGCTTTCTTCTGGTTCTAATCCTTTTTCCCCACGTCCTTTTTGCCGGCGGCTGGAACAATACTCTGCTTGGCTGCCGGGCCATGGGGATGGGTGGAGCTTTTATTGCCGTGGCCGATGATCCCAGTGCGATTTTCTATAATCCAGGCGGTCTTGCCAGACAGCAGCAGGCCTTCAATTTTTCCCTCAATGGCTTTCATATCTGGCCAACCCACACTTATGAAGCCCCGACCGGCCAGCAAATCCAGAGCCGCTTCGAAAGCTCTGTTCCCCAGATCTTTGTGACCTATCGCCTGAATGAAAAGGTGGCTGTAGGGTTTGGTGCCTTCATCCCCTATGCCGGGGGAGGTGTGGAGTGGGAAGAAAAAGACCTGGGCTTTCCTTTTAAATCTACCCTGGGCATTATTTCCTATACTCCCTCCCTGGCCATTAACCTCAATGAGAAACTTTCCCTCGGTTTTGCTCTTAATTTCTATCATGGAATTTTAACCGTCAATACGGAAATGGAACCCTTTGGAGAAATGAAGGAAGAGGAAAGCGGATCCTCTCTTTCAGCTTCCTTTGGTCTTCTTTACCGGCTTTCCGAGAAAGCGGCCCTGGGTTTCAGTGTCAGGGGACCGGCTAAAATGAATCTGGCCGGAACAACTTCAGTCACCTATGGTGGCTTCAGACTCAAACTCGATTCCGAGACCTCCTTCAATCTGCCCTGGGACCTGGAAGCCGGTTTCTCCTATCGTCTCAGTGAACGTCTATTGTTTTCAGCCAGCACTCAATTTACTCTCTGGTCTTCCCTGGATAAAGTTGATAAGACCATCAAAAATGTTCCTTTAATGGGCGAAATCAGGACAGCTGAAACCATGAATTTTGAAAATATTATCGTCAGCCGGGTCGGGCTCGAATATGCCTTTCCTCAGGGGGTCTTTCTAAGAGGTGGCCTGGGCTATGACCGCAGCGCCACTCCTGATGAATCGCTGAACATTATGAATATTGATGTCGATAAATTCAGCCTCCTGGGTGGGATAGGCTACCGTTCCGGTCGGGTCTCAATTGATTTTGCCTATATTTACGCCCTGGGCAAAGAAAGAGAAAAAGCCCTTTTTGGATTTGGCCCTCATCCCCTCATTGAAAAATATAATATGAAAGTTTTTATCCTCGGCCTGGGCCTGACCTATTCTTTTTGATTTTTTAGCTGACGAGCCGGCCCTCAAAAACAACTTCAGCTGGCCCGGTTTGATAGACTCTCTGGCCCTGCCATTCAACCAGAACTTGACCCATACTGGTTTTTACGGTTACCTGATTATCTGTCAGGCCTTTCAGTATTGAGGCCACAGCGGCCGCGGTGGAACCACTTCCTGAAGAGAGAGTTTCCCCAACGCCCCTTTCCCAGAAAAGGACCTCTATTTCCCGGCGGTTTAAAACCCGGATAAATTCAATGTTGGTTCTGTTGGGGAAAAAGGGATGGGATTCAATTTCCCGGCCGAGCTGATGCCATTCAATCCGGGCCGGAAATCTCTCCACAAAGATGGCGCAGTGGGGATTCCCCACGGAAACCACGGTTATGGGATAAATCTTTTGATTGATGGAAAGGGGATAATCAATAATTTTTTCATGGTAGGAGCCGTCATCAAAGGGAATATCGCGGGAGGTTAATTTGGGAATACCCATATCAATGCGAATGATATATCGCGAAAGGGAAGCTTCAATGAGAGTACACTCTCTTTCGCCAGCTGAGGTCAGGAAGAGAATTCGGGGAGTATTTATCTTTTGATGATAATAGAGACAGGCGGCAGCACAGCGGAGGCCATTGCCAGAAATTTCAGGTTCTGTTCCATCGGCATTAAAAATACGGAACTGAACGATTCCCTCCTGGGCATTGCGGATAGTGATGATAATCAGACCATCAGCGCCAACCCCGACATGACGATCACAGGCTTTACGGGCAAATTGACCCAGATCCTCCTTCAGGCTGATTTCCTGGTAGTCAATCACCAGAAAATCGTTGCCCAGCGAATGGAGTTTTGTAAATTTCAATTTTAAGGCATCCTTAAAGTGACAATGAAATCTCGGCTTAAGCCTTCTGATTCCCGCCGCAGTAAGAGGACCACGGGTTCACCGGATTTTATTCTTCTCAGGGCCTGCTGGAATTCCCGGGCAGAAGTCACTTTATTGCGATTGACCTCAAGAATTATGTCTCCGGGCTGAATTCCTTTTTTGGCTGCCTCGCTGTAAGGATCTACATCGGTGACGATGACCCCTTCCTGAGTTCTCAGGCCATAGGAACGAGCTATTCTTGGAGTCAGCGTGGTTACTGTAAGACCGAGGTCCTCTGGCCTTGATTCAGGCGGCCGGGCTGTTTCTTCTTCCGGCAGCTCGCCAATAGTGGCTGTCAGGGTCTTTTCTTGTCCATCTCTTATTACCTTAATAGTAGCCTTTGAACCAGGAGAAATCTCTGCAATCTTGAAACGAAGGTCCATATCATCCTTGACCTTCTGCCCATTAACCTCCACAATGACATCATATTGTTTCAGGCCAGCTTTATCAGCCGGGCTATCAGGCTCCACTGACTCCACCACCGCTCCTTCTTTGCTTTTCAGTTTAAAGGCCTGGCGATACTCTTCATCAACAGGCTTGGGTACAATACCCAAATAACCGCGAATAACCCGGCCCTTTTCCTTAAGCTGAGAGACGACTTTTTTAACCAGATTGGAAGGAATGGCGAAGCCAATGCCAGCGTAGGCTCCTGTTGGAGAAAATATATTGCTGGTGATACCAATAACTTCACCCTTTAAATTAACCAGTGGCCCCCCGGAATTTCCCCGGTTGATGGCAGCATCAGTTTGAATGAAATCCTGATAGACGGGCTCAGCCACACCCAGCTGCCTCCCCTTAGCACTGACTATTCCAGCGGTAACCGTATGTTCCAGTCCCCAGGGATTGCCTATGGCCAGAACCCATTCACCAACTTTTATCTGGGAGGAATCACCCATTTCTACATAAGGGTAATTATTGCCATCAACTTTAATCAGTGCCAGGTCAGTCTTGGAATCAAGACCCACCGGTTTAGCCGTGATTTCATCAGCCTGACTTGTGTAAACTGTAATTTTGTTGGCCCCTTCGACTAAATGATTATTGGTCACGATATAGCCGTCAGAGCTGATAAAAAAGCCTGAACCCTGAACCGTACTCCTTAATTCCCGGGGCTGTCGTCTGGGAAGACCAAAAAAGCGATCCCAGAATTCATCAAAGGGCCATTCCTCAAATCCCCTCACTTTTTCCACCCGCTCGCAGACAATTTTAACTACAGCTGGCCCAACTTTTTCGACAATCCGGGAAAAATCGAAGGGAGGAACAGCTTCGTTCAGGGGTGAGGCATAAAGCGGGGAGGAGGAAACAGAATTGTATCCGGAAATTACGGGTTGACTGATTTGCCTGCTCTGATTCTCAGGTTGAATTAAAATTAAACCGGCCACCAGAAGCCCGAGAACAAAACCTGTCCCGCCAATCCACGCATATTTTCTCATCAGGAACAACCTCCTTATATAAAATTATCACAGGCTAAACTAAAAAACAAATTAATTCAGTTTAAATTAATTTTAGTTTAAACTAATTTTCTGGCTTTTCATATTTTTCTTTGGTTTTCAGTTAGCCTCTTTTCCTTTCTTTGAGGGCTTTTAAAGAATAACCTTTTCCCCATGAGAAAAGTTGCAAGAGCAGGCCTAAATGGTTATTATAGCCAAAAAGAAAATTGATGGCCTCTGGAAGGAACTCATGTCTGAAAGGCCTGGTTTTTTGGTCGTCCTGGAAGGCATTGATGGCTCGGGAAAATCAACCCAGGCACGCTTGCTTGCCCGGAAATTAAGAAAAATGGGCCTGCCCGTTACTGTTCTCCGGGAGCCGACGAGGGGAAAATGGGGGAGAATAATCAGGGCCAGGGCCCTTCAGGAGACGGCTTTAAATCCACAGGAGGAACTGGAACTTTTCCTTCGGGACCGTCAGGATAATGTCAGGCGGCACCTTGTACCAGCCCTCAACCAGGGTAAAATTGTCATCCTTGATCGCTATTATTTTTCCACCATGGCCTATCAGGGGGCCAGGGGAATTGATCCCGAATATATCCGCCGACAAAATGAAGCTTTTGCCCCCAGGCCAGATGCGGTTTTTATCCTCCATCTTTCTCCGGCCGAGGGCCTGGCCAGAATTCACCAGCGGAAAAAGAAAGATATTCTCTTTGAGCAGGAGAAATACCTGAAGAAGGTGGAGCAAATTTTCCGGAAAATCAGGGGCCGCAGGATATATCACCTTGAGGCCAGCCAGAGCAGAGAAAGAATCAATGAGCTCATTTTGCGCCGGCTTATATTTCTTCTGAAAAAGAAGAATTTTCTTCAACTGGACTCATCTCGAATTTAGCCTGACTTTTTGGTAAGATTCAAGGGATGAAGATAAAGAAAAGCGCCTCGAGCTCCGGAAGAAAGGGACGCCGGAGGCACGCGCGTTTCTGGCTGATCCTGATTTTATTTGGCTTCTCCATTCTGGCTGGGGTTTTGGCCGGAGTTTATAAGGCCATTAAAATCAATCTGCCCGATGTCAGTGAGCTTGAGCATTTTGAGCCCAATATTATTTCCACCGTCCTGGCTGATGATGGTTCAGTTATTAAAGAATTTGCCATTGAGCGCCGGGTGGAGGTTCCTTATGAAAAAATTCCTCCTGTTTTGAAACAGGCTATTGTGGCCACGGAAGACCCTCGCTTCTTCCGGCATCATGGAGTTGATTTTCGGGGTATTCTGCGGGCTTTTGTCGCCAATTTAAAACAGGGTCGAATCCGTCGTCTCCAGGGTGGAAGCACCATAACCCAGCAGCTGGCCCGGCAGCTTTTCCTTTACAGTCAGCAGACCCTGAGCCGGAAGCTCAAAGAAACCTATCTGGCTCTTCAAATTGAAAGAAAATATCCCAAAGAAAAGATTTTTGAAATGTACTGCAATCAGTGTTATCTCGGCCATGGTGTTTATGGAGTTGAGACAGCCGCCAATCTCTTCTTTGGAAAAAGTGTCTCTGATTTAACTTTAGAAGAGGCAGCTCTAATTGCTGGAATTTTTCGGGGCCCTGAAATTTACTCCCCTTACACCAACGCTGAGGTCACCTTAAGAAGGCGTAATCATGTACTCAATAGAATGGCCGAAGAAGGCTTTATTTCCAAGGAAGAAGCTGAGGAAGCCAAAAAGAAACCTCTGGTTGTTCTCCCCCTGCACCGGCAGAGTTCAGAATTCGGGGCTTACTTTTTTGAAGAGGTGAGAAAATACGTTGAGAAGAAATACGGGGCTGATCTTCTTTATCGCTCCGGCCTGAAAATATATACCACCCTGAACCCCCAGATGCAGACCTGGGCGGAAGAGGCTCTCCTCAGGAGATTGCGGGAGATTGATAAGCTCCGGGGATGGAGAAAGGACAAAAGAAATCTCCTCCAGGAGGAAAAAGTTGATTTGAAAAAAGCCTGGTTGCCAGGCTGGCGGCTGGCTCCACTGAAGCCAGGAGATATTGTTCAGGCTATTGTGCTCTCCGTTACAAAAAAAGAAGCTCAGGTTAGAATCAGGGATTATGAGGGCCTGATAACCAACAGGGATATTGCCTGGACAAGAACCGACAATCTGGAAAAACTCGTTCAGCCAGGCGATGTCATTCAGATTGAGATAAAAGAGGTAGACGAGGCCAGTAAGAAGTTTGTGGCTTCCCTGGACCAGGAGCCTTTGCTTGAGGGAGCTTTTCTGGCCATAGAACCCCAGACGGGCGAAATCAAGGCCATGGTTGGGGGTTACTCCTTTAATCGAAGCAAATTTAATCGCGCTACCCAGGCGCTGCGCCAGGTGGGTTCAGCTATTAAGCCCTTTCTTTATGTAGCTGCCCTCGAAAATGGGTTTACCCCGGCCAGTCAGATTGTCGACGAGCCCGTAAATTTCATTGATCGCTGGACCGGCCAGCCCTGGTCTCCCCAGAACTATGATCGGAAATATAAAGGGGTGGTCACCCTGCGCATTGGCCTGGAAGAATCGAGAAATGTGGTTACAGCAAAACTTCTCGATTATATTTCCCCTCAGCTTGGAGTTGAGTACTGTCGAAAATTCGGGATAACCTCACCCATTTATCCCTATCTTTCCCTTTCTCTGGGTGCCTTTGAGATAAGCCTTCTTGAGCTTGTTTCCGCTTATACTGTCTTTCCCAATAAAGGCGTAAGGGCCAGACCCTATTTTATCCGCCGCATAGAAGACAGGCAGGGTAATCTGATTGAAGAAAATCAACCAGAAACGGAGACGGTTATCTCGCCCCAGATGGCCTACATGATGACCTATCTTCTGAAAGGGGTAATCGAAAGGGGAACAGCAGAGGCGGCTTCGCCGCTGCTAAAGGATAAAGCTCTGGCCGGGAAAACTGGCACAACTGACGATTTTACCGATGCCTGGTTTATTGGTTTTTCTCCTTCCCTCTGTGCTGGAGTCTGGATTGGCTTTGATACTAAAGTCTCCATCGGTGATCGAATGGCCGGCGCGGTAGCGGCTCTGCCTGTCTGGATTGAATTTTTTAAGAAAGTCATTGAGTCCGAAAAGAAAATGGCGGAAGGAAATGGTCAGGAATTCATTTATGAAGATTTTGAGGTGCCCCCAAACCTCAGTTTTGTGACCATTGACCGAAAGACTGGCCTCCTGGCCACCTCTAACTGTCTCTGGCCACTGCGGGAGGTCTTTCTGCCCGGGACCGAACCCCAGCGATTCTGCACCCGCCAGGACCATCTTCTGATTCTCGATTATTATGGAACCTCCAGGGCCGTCGAAGAACACGATGATTGAGGATTTAGATTGGAGGCTTGGCCGTAAAAAATGCGGCCCTCAATAAGGCTTGTATCACGTTTATTCTTTCAGGTTCTTCAAACTCTTTGTGGCTAAAGACGATAGATTTTAAGGCAGTCACAGGCGGATGGAATTCTGGCCAGTTCCTTGTGGCAGAGGGCGATTTTAGAGCAATATTCAGAAAAATATCCATGAGAGGCGCAATATTTGGCTTCAATTCGCCTTTAAGAATTTATCTTGGGGTTCTTTGAAGGTTCTCGGAGATTGATAATAATTCAGGTCTACCAGTTAAAAACCAGGCAAAGTTTTTCGAAAACAACGGGTTTTGAGAATTTAAAAGAGCTTTAAATGCCCTTGAATTGGTATTTGTCCCAGAAGTTACGTAATAGCATTTTTAAAATTGAATAACAATCTTTTCTATTCTCTTTCTTTGCGAAATTAATCTAGGAAAAAGTTTTATAGAACTTCATTTTGTGCCTGCGATAAAAGCAGATTAAAGCAGGAAAAGGCCGCTTAATTCTAATGTAAAATCTCTCAGCTTATTGCAATTTTTAAGAGTGAGCCTGGATCAAATTGAAATTTAAAAATTAGATTAATAAATTAAATCAGGAGTTCGAAACAAAGATAAATTTTCAGGGCTGAATTTTTATTACCAGATGGTGAAATTTTTTGCTTACAGCTAATAGCCTAAGGTATTTTTCTTGAAAGAAAAATAACTTTTTATATTTTCCCATTTTTGACCAATTTATTTAATTGTTCAGAAATTATCCCAGCCTGCCTCAGGCCTGAGGCCAGTATAGCTCCAGATTGTGCCAGGCCGGAGCAAGTTCTTTTCTGACCAGTGCAGAAATCACAGGCTCCTTAGCCGGAACGTCCTTAAGGCCGGCCAGCTGAAAAAGAATTTCTCTTACCCCATTTTTAAGCCCCTCTAAACTGTAGCCACCCTCAAGAACCAGAAGAAGCCTTCCCTCACAGACCTCTCTGGCCAGAGCCATGAGCTGACTGGTCAGGGCTGCAAAGCCTTCAGCCGAAACCATCATCCCACCCAGAGGATCGCCGGCATAAATATCAAAGCCAGCTGAAACTAAAATAAACTGAGGCTGATAGCGATAAACAATCGGGGTGAGAAATTCTTTAAAAATGAAAAGATATTCGCTATCGCCCTTGCCGGGAGAAAGAGGAACATTGAAGGTAAAGCCTAGGCCTTCGCCTTCCCCCACCTCATCCCAGTGGCCGGTTCCAGGATAATAGGGGAACTGATGGGTGGAAAAATAAAAAACTTCCCTTTCTCGATAAAAGGCATGCTGGGTGCCATTGCCATGATGGAGGTCCCAGTCGACAATCAAAATTCTTTCAAGCCCGTATTTTTTTCTTAGCCAGCGGGCCGCAATAGCCACATTATTGAAGAGACAGAAGCCCATGGCCCGGGAAGATTCAGCATGGTGACCTGGTGGCCGGATCAGAGCAAAGGCATTGTCCAGCCTTTTCTCCATGATGGCCTGAGCCGCTTCGAGCACCCCACCGACAGCCAGAAGAGCAGTTTCATAGGAAAGTGAACAGGTGGAAGTATCGGGGTCAAGAATAACTCTGGGCTTACCCCTTGTTTCCTTTATTTTTTCAATATAGCTTCGATAATGAACCAGGGCAATTTCTTCTTCTGTAGCTTCCCTTGGTTCAATTGTTTGGAGAATCTTAAAGGCTGGTTCTGCTTCTATCATCCGGTAAATGACTTCGAGACGGGCCGGGCTTTCCACATGATGAGGCCCCATATCATGATTTAGATAACGCCAGTCGCGAACGACGCCGGTCACCATGTTTATTTTTTCTCGGGGAAAAATTTTTCCAGTTCTTCTGGTCTGGGTTTTTTGGTTAAAAGGCTGACCACAATCAGCGTGATCAGGGAAGCAGCGAAGGCCGGATAAATCAGGGGTATTCCCCAGGGGTCACCTTCCGGGACTTTTTCCGGAGGAAGAACCTCAGCCATAATTTTAAGGAATATACAGACCGCTGTACCGGAAGCAATTGAGGCCAGACCGCCGGCTCTGGTGGCCCTTTTCCAGGCCAGGGCAGCTACCAGGGCCGGAGTTATTGCTACACCATAAATAGTATAGGCAAAGTAACTCATCTCCAGAACTGACTTGAGTCTAGTCGCCAGAAGGAAGGCGATGACGCCGAGAATAGTCACCAGGGTTTTCTGCAGAGCTACCATTGTTTTCTGGTCAGCATCCCTTTTGATAAAGCGCTGATAAATATCTCTCATGATGGTTGTTGAGGGTGAAAGAAGGTAATTCATGCCGGTGCTGATGACGACGGCACAGGCAGCGCCGAGAAGGAGAACACCCACCGGCGCTGGCACGAGATTTCTGGCGGCCATCAAAACAACCTTTCCACCCTCCTTGGGAATCGTCAGATCAATCTGATCCCTGAATTTGCTATAAGAAAAAACAGCGATAACCACAACCACTGTTTCTACGAAAATCGTTCCGATGGTCCAGAGAATGACGGCGTTCTTGGCATCTTTCGGGGAGCGGGCACTGTAAAATTTCTGATACATGCTCTGAACCCCCATGAGAAGGAGAAGGGTCGAAAGAAAATAGCCACCTACCTTGAGAGTCGGGTGAGCTCCGAACTGTTCATTAACCACAGCAAAATAGCCAGGGGGCAGAACCTGGGTGGCCGTCTTCAGGCCACCGGCGGCCACATAAACAAAAGGAACAGAAAGCAGGCAGGCTAATAGGATGATGATGCCGTTAGGTAAATCAGTGTAGGCGACGGCCACCATGCCGCCAAGAGCCGTGAACAAAATGACAAAGGTGGCAGCTATCACCGTGCCGACGGAATCAGAAATGGCTCCGTCTGTAGTTACGTTAAGGATGAAACCTCCAGCGACGAATTGATAGGAGACAATGGCAATAAAAGAAATGATGAGAGCTATGGCTCCAATGATGCGCGCGGCCGGGCCATAACGAACTTCCAGAATATCCCCGATGGTATACTGACCGAAGGTCTGGATTTTGCCGGCTAAAAAATAAATGACGATTATACCGACCCAGGCACCGGCAGCTAACCAGAGAGCCGAAAAACCCGCCTTGGAGGCAAATTCAGCTCCTGCGATGAAAGTGCCAGAGCCGATCCAGGTACAGATTAGGGTGAAGACCATGACCGAGGTTTTGAGCTTCCGGCCGGCCACCATAAAATCTTCCTGGCTCTTAATTCTTTTTGACCGAATAAAATTGATGACCGTGAGCACCAGAAGATAGGCCAAGATGATGTAAAGATAAAAATACATCCAGCCCTCCTTGTTATTTATTTCTGCCTTTTCTGGGCTTTGTCCACAGCTTCTTTATCTTCAATTTGGCAAAAACGAGCGCCATAATAACATATCGCTTGAAATCAGCCAAGCTTCTGATGTTTTTAAAAACATTAATTGCCTTCCTCCAGAGGGAGATGCGGCCACCGCTCATGGACCAGCGGAAAAGGAGCTCTGAAATCTGCGCCCAGGTAAGCCGGTCAATAAAAAGAGGAACATCACCCTGGGCTGTAGGCAAGGTAACTATTCCCCGAACATGCTTTTTGCTCCAGGTAAAATCAGGCGGCAGCAACCCCCTTTCCCTGGCTTCTCTTTCCAGAGGAGTTCCCGGGTAAATATGCAGGATGGCTACAGTCGCCTCTATTTTTCCCTGATATTCCTCAATAATTTTTATGGTCTCCTGAGCTTCTTCCCAGGTTTCTGTGGGATGACTGAAGATGAAAAAAACACTGGGAATAATTTCGAGTTCCTGACACCAGGAGATAAGATGATGAAAATCCTCTATTTTGATTTTTTTATTGATGATTTCATTGCGGACTCTTTCTGAACCGGCTTCAAGGCCAAAAGAAATCTGAAAAAGGCCAGCTTCCTTCATGCGGGAAAGAAGTTCCTTTGACATTAAATCTAGGCGTACTTCGCAGCACCAGTTGATGGGCAAACGCCGGGCTATCATGAGTTCGGTAATTTCTTCCACCCGGCGGGCACTCAGATTAAAGGTGTCATCGTAGAAATAAATGACCTGGGCCCCATAACGGTCAATCAAAAATTCTATTTCCTCGATAACCTTCAGGGGAGACCTGACCCTAACGTGACGGCCCCAGTTAACTGGAGTAGCACAAAAATTGCAGTTAAAGGGACAGCCCCGGGAGGTCATCATGTTGGCTGCCGGCAGCAGGCCTTTTCCTGGAACCTGGATTTTAAAATTATATTTTTCAAAGGGAACAAGATGAAAGGCCGGGTAGGGCAGTGAGTCCAGATCAGCGAGAAAGGTCCGGGGCGGATTGGTGATGACCTGGCCATTGCGACGATAAGAAATACCAGCAATTTTTTTCAGATTATCAAAGTTTTTTCGCTTATCTTTCAGGGCCTGACATAATTCCAGCATGGTCAGTTCGCCCTCACCCCGGACAACGATATCAATTTCCGGGAAATGGGCCAGGGTATCTTCAGCGGCCATGGAGGCATGGGGCCCGCCGAGAACGGTTATAGCCTCAGGATTGGCCTGGCGCGCCAGCTGAAGGAGCTTAAAGCTCTGGAAGCGATTCTCTGTGGTGGAGGTTGCACCAACGATATCGGCCCGGGAAGTTTCAATTTTCCTGGCAATCTCCCGCCAGCTTAAATTGAGAATATCGGCAGGCACAACCTCAACTTCAAAGCCTTCCTTTTCCAGAACAGCCGCTAGATAAAGGATACCGAGGGGCGGCATCGATATTCCCCTCGACCAGCGTTCAGCTAAATAGCCTGCAGGGGGAACAAAGAGCTGCACTTTCATGAAAGGGTTGGCGCCTCCTGCTTTTTTTCAAGACGAACGGAATAGAGCGTGGTTACATTGGGTTCTTCCATGGTTGTGCCGTAGATGTAATCGGCCACTTCCATGGTTTTGTAATTATGGGTGACAATGATGAACTGGGTTGTGGCTTTCATTTCTTCCATCAGGTCAACAAAGCGGGAGATGTTATTTTCATCCAGAGCCGCGTCAACTTCATCCAGAATGCAGAAAGGAGTGGGTCGCGTGCGGAAAAGGGCAAAGAGAAAGGCCAGGGAGGTCAGGCTCTTTTCGCCGCCAGAAAGCAGGTTAATGTTCTGAAGTTTTTTGCCAGGTGGCTGGGCCAGAATTTCCGCCCCGCTTTCCAGGGGGTTTTCCGGATTGGTCAGGCGAACTTCAGCTACCCCGCCCCGGAAAAGAAAACTGAAGATTTCCTGGAAATGGCGGTTAACCTGCTCCAGGGCCTGAAGAAATTGCTTCTTACTTTCCTCATCAATCTTTTTGATGGCCTCTTGCGTAGCTTCAATGGAAGCGCGAAGATCGTTCCTCTGGGTAATAAGAAAGTTATAGCGTTCCTTCTGCTGCTGGTATTCTTCCTCAGCCATAAGATTGACGGCCCTGAATTTCTGGAGCTCCTCCTCAGCTTTTTCGAGCTCCACCTCAATCTCTTCACCAAACATTTCCTTTTGAGGTGTTTCAGCCCTGAGTTCCTCCAGGGTTTTCCTCAATTCCTGCCAGCAATTTTCACCGAGATTGGCCAGATCCCGGTCAATCTGAGTCCGGGCTATTTCCTGATTGATTCGCTCATCTTTCTTTTTTTCATAGAGATTTCTTAATGCCGCAATTTCTTTCTCCCTGGTTTCATCTTCCTTTCTCAGTTGAAGATAACGGTTTTCAAGATCAGCCAGGGCCTGCCGTTTATTTTCAATGGTGGTGCGAAGTGTTTTTATTTTTTCAGCTATTTGCTTGAGGTTTTCCCTTATTTCCTCTTCTTCCCTTTCCCAGGCTTCAACCTGAAGCTTCAGGGTCTGGATTTTCTGGCTCAGGTTTAGTTTTCTCTGTTCAAGGTCCTTAATCTGGCGCTGGACATGTTCTTTCTTCGTCTCCTCAATTTCAACCAGGGCTCTGAGCTCCATCACCTGCTGGGATTGACGGTTAATTTTCTCTTCCTGCTCTTCAAGAGACCGCTCAGCTTCAAGGATTTTTTCTCTGATCAGATTTTCCTCAGCTGTCAGTTCTTCAATTTCTCTTTTGACTGAACTTATTTTTGCTTCCAACTGGACTTTATCCCGGAGAAGAAGCTCCATTTCTCTTTCGAAAAGATTCAGGTTCTGAAGAAGCTGACTTTCCTGCATTTTCAGGCGGGTCTGCTCCTTTTCTAAATCCCTGAGCCTGTTTTCGAGATGAACCAGACGCTTCTTTCCTTCCTCCATTAAATTTTCCATTCTGGTGAGGGCTGCTTCGAGTTCGTTCGACTTTTCCTGGAGTGGAATTAATTCTTTTTCCACCTCAAGCAGCTCGTCGCGGCGCCTCTTTTCTTCTTCTTTCAGGGCGAAAAGCCCCTCTCCTTTTTCTCCTGCCCTGATCAGTCCATTGGCCAGAAGAACTTCTCCCTTCAGGGTGACGAAATTCAGGTCACGATACTTGAGCCAGAGTTCAATGGCGGCTTTGAGATTTCGGACAATGACCGCCTCAGGAAATCCCGCCCATCTTGAAGCTAAGGGCTCGCGGGGATGAAGATTATTCTTGAGCCAGCCTACAATTTCAGGGTGAGAGGGCAAGTCCGGCTTTGAGGCAAGGTTTGAAGGTGGCAGGATAAAGGCGATTCCCTTAAATTCAATTAATTCAGAATCAATCAGGGCTTCAGCGGGAAGAACTGAGGCCCGGGCCGCTTCTCCAAGAAATAGGTCCAGAAAGTGGCCATAACCGGGCTCAGCCTGAAGGAGGTCAATCAACCTGCCGAAGCTTGAAGGCCAGTCTTTCTCCTGCGGCGGAAGCGATTGCTCCATAATCTTTTTCAACGCTTCAATTTCGTAGGCCAGAGCTTCCTTTCTTTTTTGCCGGACTGAAGACCTTTCCCTGGTTTCTTCGAGCTGACTCTGCAAAGCTTCCTTCTCTTTTCTCGCTTTTTCTAAATCCACTTCTTTCCCCTGCTTCTCTTTTTCTGCGGCTTCCATTTCACTTCTGATCTCATTAATTCTGGCCTGAAGCGAATTGAGCTCCTGCGTTGCTTTCTCTATTTGAGCCCGCAGTTTATTTTCCTGTTTTAAAGAGAGTTCGAATTCTTTTTCGAGGCGGCTGAGTTGATTTTTGGCCTCGGTCAGGCTGGCCACTTTCTGCAGATGGTCATCCCGAAGTTTCTGCAGGTCAGCCCCGTTCTGCCGGCGAATCCGGTCAAATTCCTCCCACTCTTTTCTGGCCTGATCATAGGCGGCATGCTTTTCCTTAAGGCTTGCTTCGAGTTCAGCTTGCACATTTTTCAGCAGATTCAATTCCTGGTCGAGAATATTTTTTTCTTCTTCGAGCTGGCCGATTTCCTCCAGGGCCTGCTTTTTCCTTTCCTCCAGAAATTCGAGCCTTCTGGTCTGAGTTTCAGCTTCTAGCCGTTGATGCATCCCTTCCAGAGAATGGAGTTCCTCCCGGCCTTTTTCCAGCTGCTGGCTCAGCTCCCATAGTTCCTGGCGGAGAGAGCTTATTTCTTTTTCCATCGTTTTAATTTTGGCCAGGCAAGCCTTTTCTTCTTCCAGGCAATTCTGGTAAGCCAGGTTCGTTTCCCTTTTTTGAGATTCGAGCTGGCTCATTTTTTTCAGATAAAGCAAGCTCCGTAGCTCTCTTATTCTTTCTCTGAGCTGTCGATAACGACGAGCTGCAGCTGCCTGTCGGGCCAGAGAGTTTTTCGTGCGAGCGACCTCAGCGATAATGTCTTCAAGGCGGGTTAAATTCTGTTCAGTATCTTCAAGTTTGAGCTGAGCCTGTCTTTTCTTTTCCTTATAAAAAGCAGTGCCAGCAGCTTCCTCCAGAAGCTGCCTTTTTTCCTGGGGCCTGGAGGTCAGGAGAAGGCCAATGCTTCCCTGCTCGATAATGTAATAATCCTTTTCAGCCACCTCTCTTTTCCAGAGAGTATCCTGGATATCCTTGAGCCGGACAGGCTTTCCATTGAGGCGGTATTCGCTTTCGCCCGAGCGAAAGAGACGGTGGCTGATGACCAGCTCCTCGTTGCCTTCCTCGAGGGTCATAATGACTTCAGCCAGGCTCAGGGCAGGCCGGCGATTATTACCATTGAAAATGATATCTTCGGTTTTCTCCCCGCGAAGGGCCTTCTGTCTTACTCCGCCCAGAACCCAGAGAATGGCATCAATTATGTTGCTTTTTCCGGTTCCGTTGGGTCCAACAATAGCCGTAATTCCAGGATGAAAGACAATTTTGGTGCGGTCAGGGAAGGATTTAAAGCCATGAATTTCAAGTTTCTTGATAATCATTTAAGTTTAAGTTCAGGTTCATTTTTTACGAGGGTATTTTAATGGAATTTGCTTAATTTGCCAATTGGCCTGATTATTTTCTAAAAAAATCTGGCTTTAAACGGGCTCATGCCTGATTAGGCGAAAAATTCAGCCTGCTCAGCTAAATTGGGGACTCATGGCCGGTGAGCGGGTGGCCAATAGCGCCAATCTTTCTTCGCTTGAGGAAATTTCCTTTTCTCAGGAAGGACTGTGGTGCGGACTGTAAGATAAGGGAGAGGTGAAAAGACCGAAGTCATGTGAAGTAATATTAATACTAAAAAAATAGGTTCTTCAGGCTTTTTCCTGGTTCAAAATGAAGGATTTTAGGGCACTCAAAACCCGCTTGAATCCTGGCCAGTTCATCCTTGCGGAGGACAATAAGGAAAATATCCAGAAGAGGCACCCTATTCAGCCTTAACCTGCCTTTAAGGATTTATCTGCGGATTCGGTCGGGGCTATCGGAAAATGAAATTGTTCAGGTCTACCCATTAAAAACCAGGAAGAGCCTCTTTTTATCATAACGATCACAGCTTCCTCCAGAATTGAGCAGAAGGTGGTTTTCCTTCAGCTAAAAAAACTGAAAGGTATCTGATTAGATTAAGAGGCGAGAGACGAAAATTATTAGAACTTGCTTCCAGGCCCCTTGATTTTGCCTCTTTGGCCATCAGGGATTATCTCGATATAGTCGTCACGGAACAGGCATGAGAAAAGGGGGACAGATTTTTGTTGAGGGGAAAAATGTGTGTAGCGACCTTTGTCCAGAGATATCTGGTGAAGAGATATTTGGGCAAAGATATCTGAGGCCCTGATATTTTTGAAGGGGAATCAGGAAAATTCTGGTTGAAAGGGGGAAAAAATGTTTATGGACGGCGAAGGGGGGGCCTGAAGAAGAATGGGCTGGGAAATGGGGCTGGCCCTGAGAGTTGGTTTATGATTGGTGGCCATTGCTTGAATATATACTTTGCCCTTACCGAGGGCGAATAATTGTCTGACTTTGCTCTTTAAAAATTTTGGCCTTTCTGGGTTTTTAATGAGCAAAGTTAAAAAATTATCTATTTCCTGCAATCTCTTGAGAACCTGCAGATAAATCCCTAAAGGTGAGTTGAGGTGGATTATTACGCCTCTTATGGATATTCATTTAATCGTCGTTCGCAAGGAGCTGGTCTGGATTAGATCCACTGTTGAGAGCCATAAAATCTATCATTTTTAGCCACAAAAGAGTCTGAAGAACCAAAAATTTTAAATTAAGCTCTCGATTTGGGGCACATATAGCTTCTCCTTTTTGCGGAAGAAATGTTCAAGTCAGGGTTTTGATAGAGAAAAATGTTTGTGTCACGATTTTTAGCCAGGCAATTTCAGGTAAATGACCGGCGCCAGAGCCCACCGGTCTCATGATCCAGGGGGGCAATCTTGACAGTCCCTGAGGAATCCGTTATCAATGGAAAGGGAAAATTTCAGGCCAGCGTAGCTCAGTTGGTAGAGCGGCTGATTCGTAATCAGCAGGTCGAGGGTTCGATTCCCCCCGCTGGCTGATTTTTTTTATCCCTTTTTCTCACAAGCCAGGCATAAATCAGATTCATTTTCACCAGAAGAAAAATCGTTATGAGAATGGCTGCCCAGAGAGAGCTTTCGCTCCGCACAAGCCAGAAGCCAGCGCCAACAGGACTTTGATAACTGGCATCAGGCGGCACCTGTTGGGCCAGATTTCGGGTAAGTTCTTCTGGCCAGGCATATCCCGAATCTCTCAGGGTTAAGGGGAAATATTTTTCCAGGTAGAGGTTTTCCCGGAAGGCAGCCACCAGGGCCTGATTCCGCCTGCGACCTGGACTCAGTTTACTGGCTTCCCTGAGCTTCTGGTCGCGGCGGAAGATTCGAACCCGGAACTCGTGAAGAAAGGGTTCTTTCTGGGCGCTAAAGGTTCTCAAGAAATCCTCATAGGGCCTATCAGCCCATTCTTTAAGAATAGCGGCCAATTCCCTGTGTCTCGCTTCATCTATGGCTTTTATTTCCTTAAGATCAAGCCGGGAAAAAAAGACGCCCAGACCGGGCAAATTATGTTTCTTCTGCTCGAATTCATGCATGATTTCTTCCTTTTCCAGGAAAGAAAGCAGGGGAAAAAGGCGGGTCAGGCTGGCCACCCTCTGTGGCGTATTGGAAAAGCAAAGCCCGAGGAGAATCAGGTTAATTGTTAAAAGAATAGAGGCGAGGCGAAGAGAAGGGGGCCGAATGGATCGGGCTATATCTTTCGGTTTTATCCCGAAAGCCAGAGCTATCTGGAAAAGAAGTACAGCCAGCGCGTTCAGGCCCACATCGCGGAAATCCCAGTATCTTCTGGGAGTAATCCATTGCAGAATTTCATCAAATAAACCCACGAGGGAGCCCAGGAAAGAAGCGGAAAAATAAATGGTTATATCAGCTAAATGATTTCTCAGGGCACGAAAAAGAAGGAAACTGAGAAGACCGTATTCGAGAAAATGAACAGCCTCCTCTGGATGAGCCCAGAGCTTTACGGTGAAATAAACATAGGTAAAGCCAACAGCAGTGAGGCAAAGGTAGCTCGATATCCGGCGCACCCTGAGGCGAAAAAAGAGAAGCCAGAGCATAAAAGCAAGGAATATGGCCACCGAAATCAGGACAAAATAGCCAAAGGCTGATCGGCCGAGCCATTTGCTGACAAAATACTGGATTGTCCGGGCCAGGGGAACAATGGCCAGAATTGAAGCTGCACAGAGAATTACCCAGAGCCAGGAAAGAAAAATCTGTCTTTTTTTCATATAGCTCTATCCAGGAGATGAAGATTGCCCACATTGACCCTTTTCAGATGGCGACAGGCCGCTTCATAACAGGCTTTAACCTGCTGGCGCGGCGTTATGGGCAAATCCTTCAGGCGATCGTCAGGATGGAAGATGAGCAGGGAATAGGGAAAATAAGGATTGAGCGAAGCGAGAAAGCGAGCGATATTTTCGACCTCCCTGTCATCAAGATAAAAAGGAACAAGCAGGGTGGTGGCGGTAAGCAGATCCTCCTGCGGAAAGAGACGGCTGAGGAGGGCCAGATTTTCATAAGTGCGTTCAAGGGAGACACCGCAGATGAGCTGACCAAGTTCAGGCGTCCAGGCTTTCAGATCGAATTTAACTGTTCCCCTTGTTTCCAGGCTTATTTCAGCTGCTTTTCGCACCAGCGAAGGTGAGCCTCCCCCATTCCATTCCCAGCAGATATGAATCAAACGCTTGGAACGACGCTTTATTTCCTGGCTGGCTTCAATGGCCAGAGGAAGCTGGGGTTCAGGCGAGCCACCAAAGAAGCAGACACATCTTACCTGGGGAGCGAGAGCCGCTTCCACCAGCTCTTCAAGAGAAAGAAAATGGCCCTGGCCGATCTGACGATGGGGGGCATTCTGACAGAAGAGGCAATCAAAATTACAGCCATAAAGGAAAACAGCTAAATTCACCCCCCTTTCCCTTGATCCAGGACAAAACCAGGCAGCACAGCAATTGGTGGGTAAGGGGTCATAATAGATATAGGCGACGAAATTTTTTTCCGGAGCTATGGATTTTATCCGGCCCTGCTGGTTGATCCTGAGGCCACAGAACCCCGTCTGGCCCTCGCCCAGAGAGCATTCATTCGCGCAGTAGCGGCAGGGAAAGCCATTTTTATTTCTGGGAGGTGAAGGCGGTAAACCATATTTCAGGCGGGAGGCATGAATAGTTAAAACAAGCTCGGCCGTGTGGGCCTTTTTAAGGCAATCCGAGCAGAGTCCGATAATTTGCGCAGCTGGCTGTTTTCCGCAAGACCTGCAGGTTATCATCGATGGCCTTTTTTGATATTTTAATATTAAAATCCTAGATAAGGCCAGAGAACAAAGCTCAGCAAAAGATTGTGCGGGTTCTTCTAATAGCTCTGGATGTATAGATTTACCTGCATCAAACCAAGAAGAATCTTTTTAATCCTAAAGCAAAAAATTTATAGGCTAAAATCACATGTCAGGGGCGAGAGATGAAATGCACTAGAAACTCCCTTTTTATTGTCAAGTTAATGGAGAAAGTTCAAAGCTCATCGATTTTTATTGACATCTTTATAGGTTCTTCAGGCTTTTTCCTGGTTCAAGATGAAGGATTTTAGGGCACTCAAAACCCGCTTGAATCCTGGCCAGTTCATCCTTGCAGAGGACAATAAGGAAAATATCCAGAAGAGGCACCCTATTCAGCCTTAACCTGCCTTTAAGGATTTATCTACGGATTCGGTCGGGGCTATGGGAAAATGAAATTGTTCAGGTTTACCCATTAAAAACCAGGAAGAGCCTCTTTTTATCATAATGATCACAGCTTCCTCCAGAATTCAGCAGAAGGTGGTTTTCCTTCAGCTAAAAAAACTGAAAGGTATCTGATTAGATTAAGAGGCGAGAGACGAAAATTATTAGAACTTGCTTCCAGGCCCCTTGATTTTGCCTCTTTGGCCATCAGGGATTATCTCGATATAGTCGTCACGGAACAGGCATGAGAAAAGGGGGACAGATTTTTGTTGAGGGGAAAAATGTGAGTAGCGACCTTTGTCCAGAGATATCTGGTGAAGAGATATTTGGGCAAAGATATCTGAGGCCCTGATATTTTTGAAGGGGAATCAGGAAAATTCTGGTTGAAAGGGGAAAAATGTTTTATGGACGGCGAAGGGGGGCCTGAAGAAGAATGGGCTGGGAAATGGGGCTGGCCCTGAGAGTTGGTTTATGATTGGTGGCCATTGCTTGAATATATACTTTGCCCTTACCGAGGACGAATAATTGTCTGACTTTGCTCTTTAAAAATTTTGGCCTTTCTGGGTTTTTAATGAGCAAAGTTAAAAAATTATCCATTTCCTGCAATCTCTTGAGAACCTGCAGATAAATCCCTAAAGGTGAGTTGAGGTGGATTATTACGCCTCTTATGGATATTCTTTTAATCGTGGTTCGCAAGGAGCTGGTCTGGATTAAATCCACTGTTGAGAGCCATAAAATCTATCATTTTTAGCCACAAAAGAGTCTGAAGAACCAAAAATTTTAAATTAAGTTCTTGATTTGGGGCACACATAGCTGGTCCATTTTGGGAAAAAATATTTGTATCACGTTTTTTGAGCTCTCGATTTGGGGTACATATAGCTTCTCCTTTTTGCGGAAGGAATGTTCAAGTCAGGGTTTTTTTAGAGAAAAATGTTTGTGTCACGGTTTTTGGGGCGCACGTAGTTGCCCCCTTTTGAGGAAAAATGTTGGTGTCAAGGGTTTTATCGGGAAAAATGTTTGTGTCACGATTTTTATTGATTTCTTTGTAAAAAATTGGCTTTTCGAGCCTGAATTTTTATAAAAAACTTAGAAAAAAGTGCGGGTCTTTTTATGAAAAGAAAAAGCCTGAAAAAGTGGTTACTATTTTTAGGGGAAAAAAATTTAAATCTTTGCTTTTTGAAAAAACTTAGAAAAAGTATGTGTCTGCATTTTTGGAAAAAATGTATGTGTCTCCATTTTTGTTTTGTGTCCCCATTTTTGTTTTGACAGAAATTGCCTTTGCTTATATACTTGGATGGGGCTGGTTGGAGAGGTTCTTCTAACCCCCGTTTCCTTTCCTTTTCTCAACCGTTGGGCCGCCAGCCAGCCCTTCCCTTGAGCAAGAGGTTATCCACAAATGAAAGCTTTGGTGGCTTTAAGAAAGGAGTGATTTATTCCATTCGAATCCTGGAAGGAAATTAGATACAGCATAAATTAAAAGCCAGAGGATAAATCAGGAAAAGAATAAACGGAGCCAGCTATTAAAAACGTATTAAATTTGTTTGATCTTTAATTTCTTAAATAAATAAATGCAGGGGAAAATGTTTATGGTTAAGCTGAGGGAAGAGAAGATTAAAAAGGTGGGGCAAAAAGAGGAAATTTGCAGGTGGATTTTTACCTTCCTTTTTGTTTTCAGTCTCGGCTTTTTATCTTCCTGTCAGCCCCGGGTAAAAACACTGCCTTCACCTCCATCGTCCCTTTCCCTGGAGGTCGAAAAAGCTCTGACCACAGCCAGCGGGCAGCTTGAACGTGGCTGCTTGGTGGGCTTCCGAAAAGCCTTTGAGACCCTGAGGCCTCTTGTCTCTTCAGCTGCGCCCTGGGCTGAGCTTAAAAAGCGGATTCTTCCCCTTTATATTAAAAGCGGTCTTCTTCTGGGCTTAAGGGAAAAAGAAATAGGCCTGGCTACTTCCACCCTCAATGAATTTGAATCCTGGCCTGGCTTTCAGGGTGAATGGGTTGAACTGAGGGATTTCTATGAAATAGCCAGGAGAAGTCCGGTGCAGGCTAAAGGTATTATGGCCTATGATGATCGTCAGTTTGACGCCCGATCTAAAATTGAAGATATAGAAAAATGGAAAAAAGATATGGAGAGGCACAAAGAGGAGGAGGCAAAGCGTCAGGAAAGACTGGAGCTGAGGGCGCGGCAGGATGAAATGGCCGCCTATTTCTGGCTTACGGCTTATTTCAACTTTTTTCCTTACCGCGAGTCTGAATTAAAGCCTCAGACCCTGCTTTCCCTCTTTCCTGAAAGCCGTCTGGTGCGCTTTAAAATTGCCATCACTTCAACTCCAGTTCCCAGAAGGGACATGCTGGAAGAGCTCCTTCAGGAAGAGCCTGAATTCTATGAGGCTCATTATTTTTTAGGCGAGGAAGCTTTAAGACGAGGCCTTCTGCTTACCGCCGAGAAGCATTTCCTTGAAGTCTGGAAAGCCATTCCTGACTCGCCCATAATAGCCATTTCCCTGGCCAGTGTTTATTTTCATCTGGAAGAACTTGAAAAGAGTCTGGAAATGTATGAGGCTGCCTTGCGGCTTCTTCCCGGATACAGGGAGGCCATGCTGGGCCAGGCCATCTGTTTAAGCTATCTGGGGCGCCATGAAGAAGCTCTCAAGAAACTTCAGGCCATGATTGACCTGGGTTACTGGCTCCTTGGCGAGGCCCATTACTGGACGGCCTGGAATCTCTATCACCTCAATCAGTTTCAGGAGGCCTGGCCTCATTGTGAAGAAGCCAAGGGTAGGCTGCCCACCAATTCCCAGGTTTTTTCCCTCACCGGAACCATCGCCCTTGAACTGGACCGTCTCGCTCAGGCTGAAGAAAACCTGCTTAAAGCTCTCGAATTTGATGAGGCCAACGCTGAAGCCCTCCTCGGGCTGGCCCGGCTCGAAGCCAGAAGGGAAAAGTGGCCTGAGGCTGGCGACTATTACCTTCGGGCTTCCCTGGTCTATGAAAGCCAGGCACAGGGAATTCGGGCCAGAATAAAGGAAATAGAATCTTCAGAAATGGCCGAGGAAAGAAAGAAAGCCCAGCGGCGGCGAAAGGAGGTGCAATTAGAAAATATAGTTTTGCTTAAGGCCACCTGCCTTTATAATGGGGCTTCCTGTTATTTTAATGCTGGCCTGAAAGACAAGGCCCTGAGCCTGGCCGAAGAAGCTGCCTCCCATCCTTCCCTGAAGGCCAGAGCTTCAGAGCTAATAGCCAGGATAAAAATAAAATAAAATTTTGGCTTTCACTGCCTTCAGAAATTCAGGCCTGAAAAAAATGCTTTTAATTTTTACAGAATATCAAGGGGATAAGTTATCCGGGGTTGAAAGGCCAGGACATTGTAGGGAATTAAGAAAGCGGCCAGGGTTAAGATGGAGGCTGCAATGTACCAGCCCCGGGCAACAGGTCCGGCAAATCTCAGGCTGAGAACAGCCAGCCAGCAAAGGAAACAGAAGAGCATTCTATTGACCAGGAGATTATGGCCAACAGGGAAGCCAGTCCACCATTTTCCCTGAGAATATTTATCAACAATGGAAGCCAGGAGAACCCCGCCTAGGAAAAGGAAAAGGGTAGTCAGCAAAGCCAGGCGCCAGGGCGAGCCACTGCGACCTGTGGCTTCAAAGCCTGTCCGGATGGAAAGAAAAAGACCAAGATAGATGGCGATTATCTGGAGAAGTTTAAAGGGCAGAGGAACCGGTCCATGCCAGCTCATGACGAAAAGGCCATACTTAGGAATAGTTATTTCGATATCCCGGTCATTATCAAAGAGGACCAGGCGATATTCGATCTTATCGATTTCGGGTAGGGGATAGATATAGGCTGTGATGAGGTCTCCCTTGCGTTTAAAGGCTGACCTTTTCCAGCGATCCTCAGAGTCGTAGCGCCTGTATTCTACATAGGCCATGATGTTCTCGTCAGGCACCACAAGCTTCACGGGACAATCGGAGCTGGTGTCATGAGAGCGCGGCAATTCATAGGGAATTTCCAGTTGATCAAAATAGGCTCTGCCCTTAATCGGGTAATCAGGGCCGGTCAGATAATGATAGATCGCCATGCCTGAAGTCATCATCAGAGCCAGAATCCAGAAAATTATCTTTTTCATTTTTCTTTTTCCTCGAAAGAAATTCTTTCCTTGAAAGAAACTGTCCCCTTCGGAGATTTATAAATTCTGAAATAAATAAAACGGCCGCAAGAAAACGCTTCAACTCTATTAAATCGATAGAAATAGTATAAATTAAATTTCATTCAGCTCCTTTCCTTCTTTTCCTTTTATGGCTCAATTGTTCTTTCTCTTTAATCACCTAATTCCAGGCCAATTTTAGCCCTGATTTTTTTAGTATAACCAGGACTTACAATATAATGACGATGGAAATTTCAAATTTTATCATCGGGCGAAAAATTTTTTATCTTCAAAATTTTTATCTTCTTCAGGCTGGCTCTGAAAAAACCGGCTTTTAGCTGGGCCACTGGCTCCGCCTAAATCATTAAATTCAGTCATTAAACCCGCCTCGAGCCAGTTAGCTTTTTTCCTGGCGCCTGAGGATTTTCCAGAGGAGAAGGAGCTCTTTAATTTTTAGAAAATAACAGGCAAGGGAATAAACGAACAGAGCCCCGGCCAGGAGAACCGCCAGATAGAATATTTTCATTTTAAGGGTAGCTTGAGGTAGAGAAAGGGGCCAGAAATATTCAATCAGAAGAAGAGCAAAGCCCATGATAAGTGAGGCCAGGAGAATTCTGGCTACAGACCTCAGCCAGGCATTCCAGCCAATGGAGCCATATTTTCGGGTCAGGGAGAGACTCAACACACTGAAATTAATCATGGCAGCGAGAGAGGTAGCCAGGGCCAGGCCCCGGAAACTCAGCGGTTTCATCAGGGCTAGATTGAGAATTATATTGGCGCCCACAGCCAGAAAGCTAACCTTAACAGGTATTTTTGTGTTCTGAAAAGAATAGAAAACCTGGGCCACAACGCGCACCGAAGCGTAAAAGAAAAGACCGAGAGCATAGAATAATAAGGCCTGGGAGGTGGCGAGAGTATCAGCATAAGTGAAGCGGCCATGCTGGTAGAGAACTGAGATTAAAGGCTGGCTGGCTATGGCCAGAAAAAAGGTGGAGGGAAGGGTCAGGAAGGCGACGAGTTCAAGGGAAGAGCGACAGGTGGCTAAAACATTGGCCACGTCCTGGCGAGCCGCGTAGGCTGAGACAACGGGTAAAGTTACAGTGGCCACAGCTATGCCGAAAACTCCGAGCGGGAAATGCATGAGACGGAAGCTATAGTTGAGATAGGAAGGACTGGCCTCAGGCAGAAGGGAAGCGATGATGGTGTTGACAAAAATATTTATCTGGGTTGAAGCAAGACCAAAAACAGCCGGTGTCATCAAAATAAGAATCTGGCGGAACCCGGGATCTTTAAAAGAAAGAACAGGCTGATATCGGTAGCCTTCCTTAAGAAGAAGCGGAACCTGAAAGAGCCACTGGCCGAGTCCTCCGAGAAGAACGCCTATGGCCATACCAATTATGGGTGGAGAAAAATAGGGTGAAAGGAAAAAACCAGCAAAGATCATGCCCAGATTGAGGAAAACAGGGGCCAGGGCAGGTACGCCGAAATGGCGCAGGGTGTTGAGCATACCCATGGAAATGGCGGCCATGGAAATGAAAAGGAGAAATGGGAACATGATCTGGGCAAGAAGAGAGGTTAGTTCTGATTTGCCCGGGATGCGGCTGAAGCCTGGAGCAATAAGGCGAACGAGATAGGGGGTGATGAGAATAAAAATAGCAATGATTATGATCAGAATTAAGGTAAAGCCATTAATGACCAGGTTTGCCAGCCGGAAGGCTTCCCTTTTCCCCTTTTTTACCAGGTGTTCCGTAAAAACAGGCACAAAAGCTGCTGATAGGGCGCCTTCAGCAAAAAGGTCACGGAGCAGGTTGGGCAGTCTGAAAGCGGCGACAAAGGCATCGGTAGCCGTGCCGGCGCCGAAAAGATAAGCAAAGGTTTGTTCCCGGAGCAAACCAAAGAGGCGGGAAGCAAAGGTAGCTGAACCGACAACCAGGGATGATCGAGCAATACTTGACCGGGATTCCATCTGGCTTTCTATAACATATATCAGCTTTTTCCTCAAACCTTAAAGGGAAGAGCTTTTGCTGGTCAGGCTAATTCAAATAAACCTGACAGGTTAAAAAGCCAGGCTTCTCATGTGTTCAAGGGAACTGAGGCATTCCCTGTTTTCGAGTAAGGAGCTATCCGGCTTTGCATAATGGGAAGTAAATTTGTGAATTATTTTTTGAGGTTGCTGACTCTGATTTGACCTAAGAAAAACTCGGGGCGAAATCAGCCGCAAAAAAATAATAATGAAAGCAGGAAATAAAGAACAAGCGCTTTGGGCTACTTCGAGGTTTTTAGCTTCTTTAGCCAGGATCTGTACCTTTCCTGATTATTTCTTAATCCGGTGAGTTTTGAGCAGGTCAGGAGTTGATTTCCCGGTCTGGCCTGAGCTTGAGAGCTTCGATCTCAGGGAAAGCTTCAGCCGTTACAAACAGGGTGAAGCCAGGAGTTAAGGTGAAGCAAGGAATTAATAATCCTGGCAAAGATAATTCAGAGATGTTTTCTTCTGATAGATATTTTTGAAAAATTTCAGGAAAAGCAAGAATTGAAACTTTATTGCGGAAGAGAAGGAAAATTCGAATTAAAGAAGCCCTGGCCGTGGCCTTCGTCTTGCCCCTTCTCGGGATAGGCTGAAAAGCTTTAGCGTCGAGAAAGAAGAGCCAGACCCAGCCGCATAAGGAGAGGCAGGCTGCGCTCTTCTTTCCAGATAGTGCGATAAGGTTTTTGACCTGAAACAATGTGGAATAAAGCTCTTTTCAGAGCCGGTTCTTTTTCAGCCTCGATCAGGATGTTATCGATTAAACCCAACCGGGTGAAAATAATTGTCAGCCAGCGAAGAATTCGACCATAGGGAATATCAGCGATGAGATCAGCACATTTTGAACGATATTCGTTTAACATTTTTTGAGTGAGGCCATAACGGGCTAAAGCTTCAGCTGCCCTCACTCCCGTTAGTATCGCCGAATTAATTCCTTTCCCTTTAAAAGGTCGATTAAGCCCAGCCGCATCGCCGATCATGATTATTCGAGGAAGAAGAAAATGTCTGGCCGGTCCTGTCGGGAACCTCCCCTTGTAATAGGATAGAGAGGCCAGAAGTTGATAACTTCTTTCCGGCAACACTTTTTTTACCGCAGGTAATCTTAAAAAACGGTCCATGGCTGTTGCCTCAACCTCTTTGCCAGCTACATTAATACTGAGGTGATTGCCCTTGGGCGTAATCGCCCCGAATTCGACCGGCCGGAGAGAAGAAAGCAAAAAGGCATGAAGAAACTGGCCAAAAGAAGCCATGGCCTGCTCCCCTGGATGAATTTTGGTCACGATGGAGGCGAGGCAATCTGGAGCGCGATAGGGAGTCAGGCGCTCCATGACTCTAATCATACCTTCATCCAGACCAAAGGCGCCCACTACCAGATCTGCCTTGAGATTATTGCTTTCGCTATAAACCATTACCCCGTCATTGAGAAGGTCTAAATCAATCACCCGGGCTCTAATAATGCTGACACCTTCTTCCTTTGCCTTTTCAAAGAGGTAGCTGTCGAATTCAACCCGGCGGCAGGCGTAGGAGGGTTCGTGTTGGCCGTCAAGACGAAGGGTCGTTCTTTCAGTATGAAGATAATAACCGAGCAGGCATTTTTGAACTAAAGCCCAGGGGAAGGGAAGGCCAAGTTCTTTTTCCATTATCTCAGGTAGAGGTGGGGAAAGAACTCCCAGGCATTGATTATAGTGACTCTTTTTTTCTAAGGGCTTCCCTTCATAAAGGAAGATTCGCGGTGGATGGGGCTGATGACGAACTAACCGGCTTAATTTAATCGCAAATGACGTTCCCGCTGGTCCACCTCCGATAACAACAATTGTCTTATTGCTGAGAGAAGTGGATTCTTTAACCTCCAAAGATGTGACTGAATCGAGAGAAGCTGGGCTAAGAGTGGCTGTTTTGTCAGAGGCAGATAAGAGCTCAGCCGATATTGAATTTAAATTATTATTCAGCCTGACATTAGAAGAGGAAAGAAAGGGATTCTGGCGGCTCACCCCGGTTTTCCTGGAATCTTCTGACTGAGACATTTTATGGCTCGCGTCAGGTGGCTCGTGCCGGGAAATTTCAGTTTTTCTTTTTTTGAATATTTCGATTATCATAAATTTTAAAATTTCCCATAATAGGCGTGGCTGGAGACAGTCTCTGAAAATTTGCCGATAGGGTTTTTCACCGGTGAAGATATCCCAGAGAATTTCTTTTAATTTCCGGTTGAGATAGGTTTCCCTGGTCTTTCTGATAAGAGATAGATTGAATTTAGTTAAAGGCGGGAAAGAAGCAATGAGGTCATTCCAGCGAAAGAGGATCCGGCCGTAGAAGTTATCTTTAATTATTAATTTTTTAGCCCGATGATAATAAATTTGAGGAGAGGTCTTTCCTGAATAATTTTCGAAAATAGCTTGAGCCGCCAGCCTGGCGGAAAGGAAAGCCGATTCCAGGCCATTCTTATAATAGCGGCAAAAAGCGGCGTCGCCGACTAAAAGAAAACGCGGGTTTCTGGGGGGCCGGCAGGAAGAAACAACAATGCGGGGATGACAGAAGCAGGTTGGCTTAGAGGGGGGAAGACGTTTCTTTATTTCCGGTAATTCGTAAAATTCCTGAAGAATCTCTGGCGAAACATCTTTCCAGCCAATTATAGTTAGCGTCGTAAATTGACCTTTAGGAATTAGGGTGGCGTAACGAATGAGTCGATGCCGGGGAAAAAAGATATGGATATCAGGGCCGATGATTTCCTCTCTGATTTCATCCGGGAATTTTAATTCAGCCTGGAAGGTAAGCCGGGTAGCTGGCGGCACATAGCCAAGTCCAAGATGTTGAATCTTCTGGCCCAGGTTAGTATTAACGCCAAAAGCACCAATAAGCCAGTCAACCTCTTCCTCAGCCAGAGAAGTGGGAGAACTGCCGTAGCGAACAACAATGGGTTCCCCTTCTTTTTCCGGAAAGCGAAGGGACTGGACAGGATAAGGGATGACTCTGGCCCCTAAATCCTGAGCCCAGTTCAGGAGAAAATCATCGAAGCTGATGATATCTGGAAAGCGGGCATAACGGGGGCCATTGCCTCGAAAAACGGTGGCCACTTTTCCCTGCCGGCCAGGAGGGGAGCCAAGACGAATTGATTCATGCTGGATGTGAAGTTTATAGCCCTCAACCCAGCTCATAATCCTTTTAGCCGGGAGAAAAATGCCTTCTTCTTTCAGCCGCAGTTGGAGACTTCGCGAAATAACCCCGGCGCAGAGATTACAGCCCTTGGGTCCACTTTTTTGAAAACTCTTGCCATCGAAAATAATCAGGCTGACTGGAATCTGAAGACGATAGGCCCAGCGGCTGGCAAAGTGAGCAAAAAAGGAACCGGCTGGTCCGCCGCCAATTATACCCAGCCGCCAGGGAGAACCTGCTTCCCCTCTAACCATGGCTAAATTATACTATATCTATAAAATTGATAGAAATAGTAATAAATGGGGATTTTTCCTTTTCTTAATTTTAGGCTTTCCCAAGATTTTAATAGGCAGACCCAAAGAATTATCGATATAAGATTTATTTAAATCGACAGTCTCCTCAGAACCCGTAGATAAATCGTTAAGGGCGATTTGAAGCCAGATACTGTGCCTCCTATGGATATTTTTCTAACAATTGTCCGAAAGGATTAACTGGCCCGGATTTAATCCGCTGTTGAGTGCCGTAAAACCTATCTCTTTAGCCACAGGAAAGCCTGAAGAACTTAATTTCTTTTTTCCCTGTCTCGGCTCTTCGACCGGAAGTGTAGCTACTAAAAATCTTTTATTTTATCAGACTATAGCCAGAAGTAAGATTATTCGCGAGGTTGACAGCAGGCCGGAAATTGAGGGAAAATATATTTGTTTAATTCGGAAGAAGGAGATGACTATGAGAAAAATAGGTCGAGGCTCTTTGCTGGGACTCGCTTTTCTAAGTTTTATCCTGATAATTAATCTTTCAGGGCAAAAAAAGGTCATCGAGGCTATCTGGGCGCCCGAGCCGGTCAATATTGATGGCAATAACAATGATTGGACCGAAGTCGCTTTAAATACGGAGAAAAATCTGGCCATTGATTATGCCTTTCGTCATGATGGCCGGAATCTTTATATTTTATTCATTTTTAATGACCCCAAATTCCTGAGCACGATTAACGACACTGGCCTGACGATTTATTTTTCTCCGGCTACGAAGAAGAGCAAAGATTTTGGTCTGAGATTCACTCGCAAGAACGTCACGGGTGAAGAACTAATTGCTCTTATGGAAAAACAGAAAACAGAGCTTACGGAGGAGCAGAAGGCCAAGCTGCGAGAAAATCCGAAGGCTCGTTATCTTTTCTATGAGGCCATAGTCGTTGGTAAGAAAGGCGAAATCTATCCACCCCATGATCAGGAGGGAGTGGCGCCACCAGCTTTCAGAGTAGGTCGTAGTGGTAAAAGTATCATTTATGAATTCCGGGTTCCCCTGGCTCCCCAGAGCACTTATGTTGCCGGGATTGGCTTTCAGCCCGGGCAAGACCTCAGAGTCGGTTTTGAATGGGGTGGGATGACTCAGGAAATGCGGAAAGCCATGATGGCCAGAATGGCTGAACAGGGAACTCAGGCCAGAGCAACCGAAACCTCCCTTGAAAGGACAATCAGCGGTGAAGAGGATGAAGGTGGTTTAGCCATGGGTGGTGGCGGCGGCGTGCCCTTGCGTTCGACGCCAAAAAAATATTCCTTCTGGGTTGACCTGAAAATTTCCCAGAACCAGCAATAAACGGCTCTGAAAAGGCAGGCCCCGGAAATAAGAAGAGAGAAATTTTTCCTCAATTTAAATCAATTATCCCACCTTAAAAAAATGTATTTTCAGACTTTTTTGCGGCCAAAAAGATTTGATTCTGGGCGCTTCACAGCAGCTTAAATCCGGGCGAGTTCATTCCTGCGCTGGAAGGTTAAAGAAATATCCCTAAGAGGTGCCATCTTCGGCCTCATCGCCTTTAAGGATTTATTTCCAGGTTCACTCAAAGAGCTCGAAGATTGATAATTTTCTGGCTCTACCCATTTAGAAACCCGGAAGAGCCCAGAAAATTAATTAAAGAGGCGATTGTGTCAATTTTGAGCTTTTTTATTTTATTTCAATTAAATTTCTATTCCTGGTTAAAGACTGATTAAAAAATCTGATCAATAAACGCAACAATTTAGAAATTATCTGATTACTTCAAACCTCAGGGCTTTTTGCCAGGGAGATAATTTATTATGTTCGTCGAGGCTTTAATTCACTTAAGAAGATTCTTTTAAAAATTAAAAAGAGGAAGGTGAAAATTTAAAGCTGCCATAAATACATTTAAAAATTAGGAAACGGTTTATTCGCAGCCTGACTTCCAAAGTAGCTAAGGCTTTAGAGGGCCTGTTTTTTCCCTGATATAATGTTCTTCAGTCGGAAAAAGCTGATGATACAGCATAAAGCCCTGGAAGGTCAGGCTTTTCAAGGATGGCCGGCCCAGGATGCCAGAAAAGCGCCCGTAAAGGCAACAATCAGGGCCAGAAAGCGCAGCCAGGTTAATTTTTCTTTAAGAAAAACGACAGCAAGAATAAAAATAAAAATTGTGCTCAGCTGGTTAAGAGGAGCGGCGATGGAAGCGGCTGTAAATTTCATGCCAGCCACCCAGGCAATAATTCCTCCATAGGCGCCGATAAGAGAGGCAGCCACCATTACTCCCCAGTTAGAAACCAGAATCAAGGGTTGAAGAATTTCTTTTCTGGCCCGGAAAAAAGGCAGGGCGATCCAGAGAAAAAAGGCGCCGGAAATCATTCTGACCGCCGCTGCCCAGAAAATGGAAAGCTTCAGCAGTAAAGGCTTGATCATGACGATGCCTATGGCCATGAAGGCCATGGAGAGGGCCCCGGCCAGAATTCCGGTAAAGAGCTGTTTTTTCTTTTGTTCTTCATTTCCCCGCCAGCTGATGGCCAGGACAGCCATAAGAATCAGGCTGACCCCGATGAGCTGTCTTGTTCTCATTCTTTCCCCGAGGAAAATCAGGGAGAGAGCAATGACAAAGGGACTGTAGAGACATTCGACGATGGCTGTTAAGCTCGCCCCGATTTTATTCAGACAGATAAAGAAAAGGGTATCGGAAAGGGCAATACCAAAAAGGCCGCTGAGGATGAGGAGAAACATGGTCCTCAAATTTTCCAGGCCAGCTGCAGGAGCCAGGAAGAAGGCAGTTATTAAAAGGAGGAGGCCGGCCAGGCTACTTTTAAAAAGATTAAGAGCCAGGGGCGAAACTTTTCGGCCACTTACCCTAAAAAGAATGACAGCGGCTGCCCAGGCCAGAGCAGAAATAACGGAAAAAACCTCACCCTGATAAGGGAACCTCATCTCTCCAGAGTCAGGTGGCTGATCATAAGCGACCTGTAGCTAAAATTAGTAAAAAGCAAAATTAAATAGCCTTTAGCTATATCAGAATGGTCTCTACCTGGTCAAGGATTTTTGCATCAGGATTATTTGGAGGCCCGGAAAAACTTTTCTTTTTCGTCTTTATTTCTTTCCCTTAACTTTTTTCCTTTCGAGCAGGTCACACTCAACGAAGGTCTTTTCTTCAGGATTAAACCGAAATGTTCTCAGTTCAAAGGGTTTAAGCTTGATTCTTTTTTTGACCCCAAAAAGAGGTAAATGAATAACCGTTTCGCGAGTCGTCCCGGTGGGTTCAAAAATTCTGATAATAAGGTCGTTCCCGCTTTCACTCTTCTTGACAGCTGGAGTGACAGTAACCGGATCCTCAAGGACTAACAGGGGTTTTACTTTTTTCCCTTTCCCCGGAGGAAAATGGGGCAAAGCCAGGGGCCTTTCATGATGAATCAGGGCTTCTCTTTCCACCAGAGCCAGCCTTTCCTCGACCGGGCCTGCCTTTATCCAGAAGCGGAAAAGCCTTTCTCCCTGATCATGCCGGGGAATGAAGCGATCCTGGGCCAGCATGGGTCGATCAGGCACAGGATCGGCAGCGTAGGCTGGAGAGCGAAGCAGCGATAGACGAATCTCTCCCGAGCGGCAATCAGAACCATACAGACCATCATTGATACAGGTCAGGGCCAGATCCTGGTTTCTGGAGATAAGGGCGACCCACCTCTGACTGGCAGTTTCCCGACCATCAACCGGAAGTTCCTCAACGCCATAAACTGTTTGCCCAAGATACCAGGCCTCATGAAAGGTGGTGGGCAGGCTCAGCTTGAGCATTCGATCCTTTTCCTGCCAGTAAACCAGAACTTCGATTTCTATTTCTGTTCCTTTTTTGGGTAATTTATAGCGAAGCAGAAGAAGCGAAAGATTGTAGCCCAGCACACTTTCAATTATGGTTCTTACCGGTCCATCTTCGATGACCCTGACCGGGCTCAATGGCGCTGAAAGCCCCTGACGAAGCCAGGCATGGCTTTCGGCCGGAAGAAGCTCAAAACGACCCGTTATTTCCCGGAAGCTTCTCACGGTCATGCCCCAGGGATCAGCATTATCCATCATGACTAAAGGCTCAAAGGCTCCTGGCTCGAAGATTTCCTGCCCCCTTATTTTCAGGGAATCGACTAAGCCGGTAGAACAATTGATGGTCGCCTCAAGATCAGGGGAATGAAAATGGAAATACCCATTTTCTTCTCTGAGTTCCTTTACGGGTCTCTTTTCTTTTTTTTCAAGATAGCAGGAAAAACGATGCATTTCTCCAGGCTTTAGGCTGGCTTCAAAAACAATTTTCTTGCGCCACTCGACATTCAGGTTACTTTCCTCTTTCTCAAGCTGGCAGATAACAGGCTCACCATCAATTTCCAGCCGGGGCCACCAGAAGCCGCCTTCCCAGTTCATTTCATGGGGTTGAAATTCGACTTCGACCAGTGTTGATACAGGGAAGGGATGGGGATTGAAAACTAAAATCGGGATCTCACCAGATTTAGCTTCGTGCTCGGCTGAGGCCGTCAGGAAAAATATCCTGGCTTTGAGGCGGGCCAGGATTTCCAGACCATGGTTTATGGTTCTGATGGCATCCTCTTCAGCTAATTTCACGGCTGAACCGGGAAGAATGTCATGGAACTGGACAAAAAGAAGGTCGCGGCGGGCCTGCCGCAGCTCTTCTTCAGGGTAGGGCATCAGGCCCTGAAAGCAGGCTGCTGTGGCCATTTTTTCCGTAAGAAAATATTCGCTTTCAAGCTGGCGGTAGCCTTTTTTAACCCGGCTCATGGAAGTGTAACAGCCAACAGCCCAGGGATTCAGGTCTTTCAACCAGCGGGGCAGGGATTTTTTCTGGCTTTTTAAATCTCGAAAGAAAGCTTCAGGAGTTGAGTGCTTGATTTCATAGTCTTTTCTTTCCTGGGCCAGTTTTCGAAGTTCTTCCAGATCAAATCGGGAAGGCCCGCCGCCATGATTGCCCACACCCCAGAGAAGCAGACTCAGGTTCTTCTCGGGATTTGATTTTATCCAGTCCTCAACTTTTTCTCTGGCCTGACCAAGGCGGGAATTATAATGAGCTGAGGGCCGGGCTGCCATTATTTCTGAGCCATCAAAGCCCACCCAGATAAATTCTTCTGCCGGTAAAGAGAGGTCAACTGGAGATGGCCGGCAAAAAATGTAAGAATCATAACCGCTTTTGACCAGAATCTGAACGAGCCCGCGGCTGTGACCGAAGGAATCAAAATTAATGGCGGTTCTGGGTTCAGCCCCGAAATATTTCCGGAAAAATTCCCGGCCCCAGAGAATCTGGCGAACCAGAGCTTCACCTGAAGGTAAATTTACATCCGGCTGCAGGAACCAGCCTCCCATAATATGCCATCTTCGAGCAGCCGCGAGTTTCTGAATTGCGCTAAAAAGGTCGGGTTCATATTCCTGAATCCATTCATAGAGAAGAGCTTCATTGTGGTTAAAAATAAACTCAGGATAGGCTGACACAAGCCTGGCTGCCTCTCTGAAGGTGGCCAGGGCTTCCGCGGCTCCCTCTTCCCAGCGCCAGAGCCAGACAGGGTCGAGATGGGCATTGGCCACAAGATGAATTTTTTTTCTGGGCATACCTTTACTCCCCTGATAAAATTAAAAAATTCTTTCCATCTTTTAATAAAAATCCGGAAACCTTAATTTTCTCTAAAAAATTTTTAACTGGCAATATCTTCTCGGCTGCTCCTTAAAAAGAGCCGTGACTTCAGGAATTTTATGTCGTTAATAATTTATTAAAATTTATACCTCGACCAGCTCTCCTAAAAGGGCAAACGGGCGTTTTAAAAGTTACTATCTGGAGCCTTTTAAAAAGATAGAATGAGAAAAAATCTATTTCCCTTTCAGCCTCGATTTTTATTTTGTTTTAAATCCTATTAGCTATTGATATTAAAAGAAATGCCGCCGATAAAGGCCTGATAAAATACTAATCTTTTTCCCGAAGAGCCTATTTTCTTTCGGCAGATTCAATTTAAAGAGGAGGCTGGCTGAATTATTAACGTTCACTCAGTTTAGCTTCTGGATGGAAATCAATTCCCTGGCAAATTTTAAGATCAGCCATCAATCAGGATTTTTGCTTAATGAAGACTGGGTTTATCAGAAAAAAGGGGGTAAAAAGAGATTTATCCCAGAAATAAAGAAATTGACCGAGCTTAAAATTTTATTGGCCTTATTTCTGGACCTGAGAGAAATAGAACCTCACATTCTCGGCGTTGTTGGGGCCTCACTTTCCTTTTCCTCTTCGAGTTCACTTTCGAGACCGAGCAATTTGGCTGCACCTTCATAGATCATGCGGAAAGACTTTTTGGACTCCTGTAATTCGGCTAACCTTTCTCTGACCTTCTGGAGCTCTCTTTCTATATGAGCATCAATTTCTTCCAGCATTTTCTTGGCTTCCATCATGGTTCGCCGATACAATTCTTCTTGCTCTTTGGTTAAAGGCATCATTTCTCTCCTTTCATCATCCAGTTTCGACTATTTTCATTATTGCCTAAGCCGGAAACGAGTTTCAATAGGTTTCCAGACCTTCACCTTAACCCCATCTTTCACGGCCGGGGAAAACTTCCACTGGCGGACAGCGGCCAGAGCAGCCTGTTCTAATGGCGCACCATTTTTAATTCCCCGAAGAATTTCAGCCCGGAGAACATCACCTTTTTCAGAGATAAGGGCGTTAACCACGACGGTGCCTTCCAGGCCCATCTGTTTGGCCAGCTCCGGATATTTAGGCTCAACTACTTTAATGGGTCGAGGCTGAATATCCACCTCCTCGAGGGGCAAAAGGTCGCCTTCTTTAATCTGCCGGGTTGAAGGCTCAGGCTGGGGCGCAGGCATTTTTTCGGCTTGAGCTTCAGCCTTTTCCTTTTCTGCCGGGTTCGGATGTTCAATTTTGACGGGAGGCGTAGCCGGGGTTAAAGCCAGAGGAGCCGGGCCTGATTCAGCCACAAGAACAGGTGGTTCCTCAACCGGTGGTTCTTCTTTGGTTACTGGAAGAAGCGAAGCCAGGCGGCTATCGAGTTTTGGCGCCACCTCTTTGGCTTTTGGCGGTTTGCTGATTACTTCCTGTTCTTCCAGTCTTGAAGGTAGTTCCTGGGCTGTTGCAGAAATAGCCTTTTCTTCCCTGGCCGCAGGTGGTGCCAGAGGCGCTTCTTTTTTTGGTCTGAAAATTAAAAGGCCAAGAAGAGTCAGCGCTACAGCTCCAGCCACACCAAAGAGAATAGAGGAAGATGGTCTCTTTTTTTCTTCGTGCTCAGGCTCTAAATAAGCGGGATATAGTGTTGGTTTGGCTGTCGTTATTCCTGCTTCTGCCTCTTCTTCCAGCGGAGCAGGCCTGGCCTTCAATTCGGGCGATTTTATTTCTTCCGGAGCCGCCTTCTTTTCCTGAAGGGTCGGAACGGCAAAGGGCTGTTTTTCCCTGTCAATGAAGTTTTCCTTAGCCAGAAGAGAAACAGGACCTGTCTTAATCTCAGATGGTCTTTTTATCCCGGTTTCACTTCCTGGTTTTTCTGGAGCTTGAACTTGAGGCTCTGGTTTTTTCGCTTCCTCGAGCTTCGGTTGAGCCGGGGTGGGTTTAATTTCGGGCGAAGGAGGAGCTGTTTTAGCCTGAGTTTTGCCAGAGACCTTCAGAAGATCGCCTTTAAGAAGATCTTCTTTATGGTCTTCCTTTCCAGTTTTGGCTGGTGCCTTTTTCTTGCCTTCAAAGCCAAGGTCAGCCAGGGTTTTTTCGAGTAGCTTATCCACTTCGTCGCTGACAGCAACTGATTTCTTAACCTTGGTCTCCGGGACCACGGATTGAGGCTGGGCTGAAGATTTGGCGAGGGGAACCTGAACTTTTTCCTTTATTATTGGCGTTATCTCTTCCAGTGACTCCAGCATCAATTCTTCTTCCTCATCTGGCGGCTTTACGGCCGGGCCAAGAACATCCAGGATAGTGCTGGCTAATTCCTCTCGCTGCCAGGGCTTGGTCAGAAAGGCAGCTGCTTTATAAGTTTGAATGGCCTCAACCCTGTGCCTTGAGTCCTTATATATCCCGGTAATGATGACCACAGGCACCTTGCCCTGTGATTCAATGTAGATTTGCTGGCTCAGCTCGAAGCCGCTTATTTTGGGCAGCATGGCCTCCAGGAAAACTATCTGGGGCCTCTGGCTCCGGAACAATTCCAGGGCGGTTAAACCATCCTTGGCGGTTGTAATTTCCATGCCCATTTCTTTTAGATATGAGCTGAGAGTTTCGAGTGAGGCCGAATCAAAGTCGGCGACAAGAGCCCTCAGTCCAAAGGTTCGGCTGCGAAGAGCTGGTGAAACCTGATTTATTGGGGGCATCTCCCTTCTCCCCTTATTTATAATTTTTATTCCAGGGTCATCTCCATTATTTTGTTTGTCCCTGGATGGGGTCAATCACCCTTTAGGGTGAATTAAAGGAGGAAAATAAGAAGTTATCAGGGTTAGGGAAAAGAAATGGCCCTGGGCTGGGATATGAGTTAAGATATTAGCTGAATTTAAAAATGAGGCAGGAAAAAGGCTTAATTGGCCGGGAGATTCTGGTGAGAAGCATTCTGAATAAATCTAAAATTTTTGATTACTGCCTTAATCCCTATACAGGATGCCAAGTAGGCTGTCGCTACTGTTATGCCCGATTATTTATTCCCCGTTATAGCGGTCACCATGAACCCTGGGGTACTTTTGTTGATGTTAAAGTCAATGCTGTTGAAGTTTTGCGCCGGCAGCTTGGCCGGGCTCGCCGGGGGATAGTCTGGATTTCCTCAGTTTGCGACCCCTATCAGCCGCTGGAGCGCCGCCTTGGCCTGACGAGACGGCTCCTTGAGGTTTTGCTGGAGTTTCAATTTCCGGTTAATATTCAGACCAAAAACGCTCTTGTCCTTCGGGATCTCGACCTTTTGCGCCGTTTTAAAGAGATTGAAATTGGATTTACAATTACTACCGAGAATGAAGCTATCGCCAGACTTTTTGAACCTGGAGCTTCTTCTGTGGCTGAAAGAATTGAGGCTCTGGGTAAGCTCAAACAGGCCGGCCTCAGAACCTTTGCCTTTCTTGGCCCATTACTCCCTGGCAACCCGGAACGACTTGTTTCCCTCCTGGAGGGCAAGGCGGATCAGGTTTTTATCGACCGGATGAATTATCTGCCGACCATTATTAGTTTCTACCGTCGGCACGGTCTCGAAAAATACGCTGCTGATAGCTTCTTCTTTGAACAGAAGGAAAGACTCCTTAAGGCTCTGAAAGCCACCGGCATTGAGGCCGAAGTCTTATTCTGAAATTTTAATTGCATTTAAATTGATTCATTCTCAATAAAAAATTCTATAAGCTGCTCTTCTTATCAGTCTTCAACCGGGGATGGCTTTTTCCGGTCTTCCGTCAGATGAGCCTTCTGGCCAGCGGCACGGCTTGCCATCATGGCCTTAATTTTCGGGGAAATCTTTGATAGGAAGAATTATTTTTCGGCCTGAAGATAGTCAGGAGAGAAAAATTTATGGTTCTTCCAGTTTAACCAGCAAATAAAATTAACCAGCAAATATAAGCCGTCTTTTTATCAATTATTCTTAAGGAAATCATAAAGGGGCTCTTGATTGAAATCAGTCTTTTTTCCCAGAAGTAAAGTGGTTTCTCAGGTACAATGCGGCCGTTTTTTAAAAAGGAAAGACAAAAATTAAAAGCAGCCCTGAGCTGATTAAAAGATTAGAGGACAACATCCTTGTTCAGGTTCTTTTAATTGGCCTAGATAAAGGTTGCTAAAGGCTAGTCTTCTTTCTGCAGAGAAGAGTTCTTTCAGGTAAAAGCGCTGTATCGGCTTCAAAAAAGTTCTGAAGTGGCTATTCACATTCAAGGCGGGTCCTGAGGTTATAGATAAAGAAATCTTCATTGACTATAATAATAGAAAATGTGAAAAAAATGCGTGGTTTTCAGGCCCTGGTTAAAGGAAATTTGACCCTGAAGCTTGAACCTCCCCTTGATCCAGCTTTTCTTCCGGCCAGCCTCTGGAATCGTAGCTTTCGCCTCCAGTTAGCCGGAGCAAAATCTGAGGTTTTAAGAATTGCTTTAGAAAGAGAAGGTGGAAGCCTTTCAAGCTACGAGCTGGCTGTCCCTGCTTCTTCAACTGAAGAGCTGAAGGAAGTTAATCTTTTTTATATTGAAAGAACTATAAAAAATTTGTTATGGATGAAAGGCGGTTGGCGTCTTTATCTGAATGGTCCGGCCGAAATCATTCAGCCCCTGGTCAGAATTTATTCGCTCCAGGGTCAAAGAGCCTTTGATGTAGAGCTGATGTCCAGGGCCTATAACCGTCCCTTTGAAGTTGTTCTGGTGGCGGATGAAGAGGCTTTTCCCTCCTCCCGGGAGAAAACAAGGCCTCTGGGAGGTCAGCTGGATGGTTATCGCATAGGTTTTGATCTTGGGGCAAGTGACTGGAAAGTGGCGGCTTTAGCTGAGGGAGAAACAGTCTATACGGCGGAATTTCCCTGGTTGCCCTCTCAGGCCACTGATCCCCGTTATCATTATCATCATCTTCAGGCTGCCCTTCATCTGGCGGCAGCCCATCTGCCCCGGGTTGAAGCTATCGGCGGCAGTGCCGCCGGAATTTATGTTAATAATGAACCTCGTGTGGCCTCCCTTTTCCGGGGTATTTCGACGGAACTTTTTGACCAGGAAATCAGGCCCATCTTCCATCGTTTGCAAAGGGAATGGGCCGTTCCATTCGAGGTGGCCAATGATGGTGAGGTAGCTGCCCTGGCCGGTTCCATGGCCTTCGGCGGGCGAAAGCTCCTGGCCATTTCCATGGGCTCCAGTGAGGCCGGTGGCTATGTCAATGAGGCTGGATATATTACTGACTGGCTCAATGAGCTGGCCTTTGCTCCCGTTGATTATCGGGCCGAGGCGCCTGTTGATGAATGGTCTGGAGATGTGGGTTGTGGTGTACAGTATTTTTCTCAGCAGGCTGTTTTCCGCCTGGCCCGGTTAGCTCATCTGGCCCTGGATGAGAGCCTGACTCCGGCTGAGAAATTGAAACAAGTTCAGGCCCTTCTGGAAAAGGGAGAGACGAAAGCTCGATTAATTTTTGAAACCATAGGTATTTATCTGGGCTATGGCGTAGCCCATTATGCTGATTATTATGACCTGGAACATGTTTTCGTTCTGGGTCGCGTAACTTCGGGTGAGGCCGGACCCATTATCGTGGACCTGGCGAAGAAAGTACTTCAGCTGGAATTTCCCGAGCTGGCCGAAAAAATTGAATTTCACCTGCCCGATGAAAGGTTCAGGCGTCTTGGCCAGGCAGTGGCTGCGGCCACCCTGCCTGTAATTCAGAGAAAGGGTGGGAGAAAATAAAAGAGAAAGAGGAAAAAGAAGGCAGAGAAGATAGAATCATTTTTATTCATTCCTGTAGAAAAAGAGGCTCAATCTCAATGAAATTCTGGCAGGATGAAAATCATCAGGGGAGGTGGAAAGATGAAACTGAGACATGAAGGTTCAGAAATTTTTATCCCTGACGGAGTCGAAGAAGAAAAAGCCTTCAGCCGGACCACTCATTTAGGCATCGGAGCCCATCCTGATGACCTGGAAATCATGGCCTACGATGGCATTCTGCGCTGTTTTAAAAATCCTGAGGCCTGGTTTTTCGGCATTGTGGTGACCGATGGCGCCGGCAGTCCCAGAGATAGCTTTTATAAGAATTACAGCAACGAAGAAATGAAAGCGGTCAGGCGGCAGGAGCAGAAGAAGGCGGCCATTGTGGGTGAATATAGCGGCGTTGCCTTTTTGAATTATGCAAGCTCGGAGGTTAAAGACCCGAAGGTAATTTCCGTCAGAGAAGATTTGAAGGATTTGCTCCTGGCTATCAGGCCCCGCATCATTTATACCCACAATCTGGCCGATTATCATGATACCCACGTCGCTGTAGCCCTGAGGACGATTCAGGCCTTAAGAGAATTGCCTCCGGAGAGCCGACCTGAAAAGCTCTATGGCTGCGAGGTCTGGCGAGATCTGGACTGGCTGATTGATCGGGATAAAGTTAGCTTCGATGTTTCGGCCCATCAGAATCTGGCGACGGCGCTGATCAGTGTTTATGATTCCCAGGTAGCTGGCGGTAAAGGTTATGACCTGGCCACAATTGGCCGGCGCCGCGCCCACGCCACCTATTATGCCTCTCACCAGGTTGATGTTTCCACCTCGATGATATTTGCTATGGACCTGACTCCTCTCATTATTGATGACAGGCTCGATATCGTTGATTATGTTCAGGGATTTATTGACCGCTTCGCCTCTGATGTTCGCCAGCGCCTGCAACAATTGCTTTAATTACTATGGACTATCATTAGAAAATCCTTTCAGTTAAGCTGAATTCGAAAATTAAAATTATCAGGCGACCAGTAAAGACCCCTGAATGGTAATTTTCTCGGGGCAGCAATTTAAAAAATTTATTTTATCTTCAGATCCTGCTCCATTTGTCTGCAGGTAATTAACCTCAAAGAAAATTGCCGGAAGAAATTTGCTCCGGGCTACCTCAAAAGCTCTTCTTTTATTCATGATAGGGTCAGATAATCCCTGAAAAATTTCATCAAATTAATAAAAGAGGGGAGCAAGCTGGCTTAGGCTCAAAAATTGCCGTGCTTAATAAATATCTGGCCATCTTTTCGCCTTAATAAGCACCAGTCTCAGAGGAAAATCGGGCTTGGTGAGTCTTATCCTGATTTTTTTAAAGATATCAAGAGAAAAGATTATCGCTCAAGTCCAAATTCATTTAGAGCTGCCTGAAGTTTTATAACCTGTTGATTTTAAAAGAAATGAAGCTGATACAGCCCCGATAAATCACCCCGGTTTTGGGGCAAGAACTCATCTGCCTTTGTTCTGGAATTAAATTAATTCTTTCATTTTCTTTTTCGGTTGGAAGCTGAATTCTCAGGCAAAGGCAAACCCATTTTTTCCAGGGCCAGCTCACCTCGATTCAGAGCCGGGGCTTCTTCGGGCTGATAGAGGATGACCCCGCCTCTGACTGGTCGGATAACTATTTTTCCTTCCCTGGCCAGTTTGCTGGTAGCCTGAACCGGGTCGGCGCCATTAAAATAGATTTTAAAGGCTTCATTGAAGCCGCTATAGACGGAGTGAATTCCCTTGAATTCACCCGTCCTTAATTTTTTTATAGCGAGAAGAACGAAATCTTCAACTGAAAGCTGACTCATCATTTTCCTCCCTATTTTTAAAACGACGTTTTCTCTCTTTTCTCTCATTAATTTCGCTACCTCCAGGTGAGTTTGAAAGCCTTCAAGAGAAAGCAGCGATTTAAATTGAAATTAGCTTCCGAGATAGTTTATGATTACCCCCAGGTAAATTCAGGTCCGATCTGTTATGATGGTCAGAGGTTCCTGGAGCGGAAAGCCACTGATGAGAGGAGCAAATCAAATTTATCTTGAAATAATTTAAAGGGAGGTTTTTTATGAAAGTGTGGCTGACTTTCAGGTCATTTTTTTCCTCCAAAAAAATTATTTTTATTTTCAGCCTTTGCCTTTTATTCCTTTTCTTTTCAGCCAGGCTTTATCCTGAAAAGGCCAATTATGAACTGGCTTCGCGCTGGGTACCGGCCAAAGTTGCCAAACTTGTTTTTGACCTTTCCGTTGAGCCTCACTGGTTGAAAACGAGTGATCGGTTCTGGTATAGCTATGAGACTCCCTCCGGCCGCGCCTGGTATCTGGTTGACCCCGTCAGGCGAACGAAGAAACCTCTCTTTGATCAGGCCCGCATGGCAGCCATGCTGACCAGAATTCTTCTTACGCCTTATGACGCCCAGCACTTGCCTATCAGGACGATTCGTTTTGTTAAAAACGATACGGCCTTTCAATTTGAAGTAGAAGTGCCCCGCGATAACGACATCATGGTTGAAGGGCAGGTCATGTCAGTCAGAGAGCTGGAGAAACGTTTTCTGGACAGGGAAAAAGAAAAGGAAAAAGAACAGGATACAGAGATGAAGAAGGAGAAGGAGGAGGAAAAGCCGCGGGAACCGGAGGCTAAGACCAGAACTCTAACCTTTGAATATGAATTAGCCACAGGCAAACTGACTTTGCTCAAGGATTATCAACCCAAACCACGAAGACCTCGCTGGGCTTCGGTTTCGCCCGATGAAAAGTGGGTTGTTTTTGCCCGCGGACACAATCTTTTTATGATGGATGCTGAGAATTACGCTAAGGCCCTGAAAAAGGCAGATGATAAAACCATTCAGGAAATTCAGCTCACGACAGATGGCGAAGAACATTATAGTTTTGCCCGTCGTTTGACCGATGAAGAAAAGAAGGAATTGCAGAAGCAGGAAAAGGACCGCCAGGATTTTCGTGTTCCAGCCATAACCATTTTCTGGTCCAGGGATTCGAAAAAATTTGCCTGCATTCGCCAGGATGAACGCAAGGTGGGCGATCTCTGGGTTATCAATAGTTTAGCCAATCCGAGGCCAACCCTGGAAACCTATAAATACGGGATGCCCGGGGAAGAAAATCAACCCCAGCCTGAGATATTAATTTTTGATATCGCTTCGAGATCAAGAGTTAAAGTCAAGGCTGAAAAATTTAAAGATCCAACCTATAACATTTTTACCGCCCCTCGTCGGGCCAGAGATATGGATCAGGAAGAACCACCTCCGGCCATGTGGGTGGCCGAGACTTCAGATAAGCTTTATTTCGGCCGGCAAACCAGGGACCTGCACGGCTATGAGGTTTGCCTGGCTGATACTTCTTCGGGTGAAGTTAAAGTTCTGATTGAAGAAAGGCTCAATACTTATGTTGATTATCAGCCCCTGTATTTGATTGGAAATGGCCGGGAAATGATCTGGTGGTCAGAAAGAGATGGCTGGGGCCACTATTACCTCTATGATGGCGAAGGGAAGCTCAAGAATCAGATTACATCCGGAGAATTTAATTGCCGGGAAATTGTCGGGGTCGATGAAAAGGCCAGGGTGCTTTATTTTCTGGCCTGCGGCCGGGAGAAAGGAGAGGACCCCTATTACACTCATCTTTATCGAATTAATCTAGATGGTTCTGGTTTGAAACTTCTGACCCCGGGTAACTTCAATCATGCCGTGGCTATGGACGATTCCCAGAAGTTCTTTGTGGTTAATTATTCTCGAGTGGATACTGTCCCCAAATCCGATTTGATGGACGTCAACGGCGAGCGCTTGCTGGAGCTTGAAACAACTGATGTTTCGGCTTTACTCGAAGCCGGCTTCAAATTTCCTGAAACCTTTACGGTCAAAGCCGCTGATGGCATCACTGATCTTTATGGAGTCATGTATAAGCCCTTTGATTTTGATCCCAATAAGAAATACCCCATTATTGCCTATGTTTATCCGGGTCCGCAGACAGAAAGTGTCTCCAAAACCTTTTCCCCCAGAAATCAGAATATTGCCTTAGCCCAGATGGGCTTTATTGTTATTGAAGTGGGTAATCGAGGCGGCAGCCCCATGCGTTCCAAATGGTATCACAATTATGGTTATGGCAATCTTCGCGATTATGGCCTGGCAGATAAAAAATACGCTATTGAACAGCTGGCGGCACGTTATCCCTTTATTGATCTCAACCGGGTCGGCATTTATGGCCACTCTGGTGGTGGTTTTATGACCGCCGCGGCCATGCTGGTTTATCCTGACTTTTTCAAGGTCGGCGTAGCCTCTTCCGGGAATCATGAAAATAATATCTATAATCGCTGGTGGAGCGAGAAACATCATGGGGTTAAAGAAGTTGTCGATAAAGACGGCAAAATCAGGTTTGAATACAGCATCGAAAAGAATTCGGAAATTGCCAAAAACCTCAAGGGTCATCTCCTTCTGGCGACAGGGGATATGGACAATAATGTTCATCCTGCTAATACGCTGAGGCTGGCCGCAGCTTTGATTAAAGCTGGCAAGCGCTTTGATTTCTTTATTTTTCCAGGTCAGCGCCATAGTTATGGCAACATGAACGATTACTGGTTCTGGATAAGAGCTGATTATTTTGCCAAACACCTGCTGGGTGATTTTTCCCAGACAGTTGATCTCATTGAATTACAAAGGGAATGGGAGCAAAGCGGCGAGAAAAAATCTCGCTAAGATCTTCAGACACAAACTTTTTCCGTCGATTTAAGTTTTTCAAGGGAGAAAGGCTATTTTGCTTCCATCGTTTTTTAGTGCGGCTGGCTTCATGAAGCTGGCAGTAAGTTGACGGGGCACCAGGATGGTCCATAAAACGAGGCTTTAGAACTGGCTGACGCTGAAATTAAAATTATCAGACACAAACTTTTTTGTTGATTTAACCCTTATTAAAAGAAGAAGGCTCCGAGGCTTTCGCGTTTTCATGTGGCGGCTGGCCTGAGGGAGACGGGAATAAGATAAGGAAGCTCAAAGGTGGACCACAGCAGAAGGCCCTGAAACTGGCTGATGGAATCAGAAGGAGATAAACAGGCGAAAGCCCAGGAGATAATAGCGCCAGCCGGTGGCCGTGGCCAGGGAGAAGTTGCCGCCCTCAGCCTTTATTTCCAGGAGAAAGTTCCGTCTTATTATCCAGCCGAGGCTGAAACTTGCACCTCCAATCCAGTTGGTTATTCTCTTTTCATAACGACGATAACTCTGGTAGCCAGCGTAGGGTTCGAAATAAAGATAAAATCTTAAAGATTCAGTATAGAAAGTAGTAAAAATCTGATGGCTTAAATAAACATCCGGGTCAAAATAGCCACTGTAAGTCTGACGTTTAAAATTTAAATAGCGAGTTCGATAGCCGAGATTAAAAGAGGGTTGATAAAGGTGGAGGCGATAAATCAGGGCTAATTGAAACCCGCGGGAATAGTTATTATCAGAATAATCGCGTCGGGTAAAATCACTCCAGAAAGAGAATCTGTCTGTTATTTTTTGCGATAAATATAAATTGAAATTGATATAACGGATTTCATTCCTGATCAGCTGAGCCGTCTCGGTGAAACCCTGCCTGGAAAGACTGAAGCCGGCTCTTGTCGCCGAGGTTATCATGTCTGCTTTTAGATTCCAGGTTAAAAAATCTTTTACCCGGCCATTTCTGAGCTGAAGAAAACCAGCGCCAGCTCCAACTCCCAGAAACTCTTTTGGTCTGAAATAAGTTTTTAAAAAGAAATCCTCCGATTTGACCTGTCTTCGTTTATCCCTGGCCTCCCGATGCTGAAAATTAAAATCACATCTCCAGTTAGAAAGCCAGAAGGTGAAATTAAGGGGGTAAAAATAGGACTCATTTTCGTCTTCATCAGCATAATAAAAAGCCTGGCCATCAAAAGAATGGTCAATTTCTCTGGCCAGAGCTATGGCCAGTCTTTCTGTTTCCTTTTCCTCGTAAGCATACCTAGGCTTCAGGAGCTTAAAGTCATTAAGCGCTTGCTTTCTCTGGCCAAGATAAAGGTAGGTATAGATGAGGCCAAGTCGGGCCTCAAAGTTTTCTTCTTTTTCAAGCAGTCTTTGGTAGAGAGATTTCGCTTTTTCCACTTCTCCCCGCCATCGTCTGAGGTTGGCCTTGATGAGAAGAGCTTCCTGATTTTGAGGATAAAGCGAGAGAATCATATTTACCTCTCTCAGAGCTTCCTCGTAGCGGCCCATCCAGGAAAGAATTCTGGCCAGATGCAATCTGGCCTTTAAATTGGCTGGCTGTTGAGCCAGAACAAATTTGAGTTCCTCTGCGGCTGCCTTTAATTTTCCACCCCAGGAGATATATGTAGCCAGCTCGGTTCTCTCTTCAGGGGAGAAGGAGTCGCGGGCAAGGGAGAGAGCCGTAATATAGGCCTGAGCCGCTTCTTTATAATTATCCCGGGAAACAAACTGGTCCCCCCGCTGTTTATAAAGCTGAGCTAATTGCTCCTTTTCCTTTTTATCCTGAGCTGCTTCAGCCATCTGAGCTTCAAGCAGGCAAGGCAGGTTAAGAATAGCCAGAAAGGTTAGAATCAGGGAGATGGAGGGTAAATTTTTTGCGGACTGGAAAAGCTTTTGCCAGAGGTTAAAAATTATTTTCATTGCTCTTTTTTTCCACATATTCCCATCTTCTTTTCCCGAATAAAAAACGAAGCAAAGCCTGAAATCTCCAGAAAGAATTAAGCTGACGGTAGCCGCAATTTTCCAGGGCTCCGAAAAGTAATAGCTTAAACAGGTGTTTCCATCTGGGATAACGCTTATAGGTGAGTTCTTCCAGAAAGACGCTGAAGGTGGAAAGGAAAATTCCGTAGGCCATGGCCAGAATCAAAAAGAGGATAAAGAACTTCAGGGAGAGGAGACCGAATAAGTAAGATAATGGAACCACTATGTAGCCCAGCAGTTCGACCACCGGCCCCAGGGTTTCAAAGAAAAGATAATAGGGCATGATAAACAGGCCAAGATGCCCGTACCTGGGATTAAAGAGCATCTGACGGTGCTTAAGAAGGCTCTGGATTAGACCCATCTGCCATCTTCTTCTCTGCCGGCCAAGCATTTTAAAGGTTTCGGGAACTTCGGACCAGCAGATGGGATCTGGAATGAATCTGATCCGGTACCGTTTTTTGTTTTCTTGGAAAGAGCGATGTAATTTCAAAACTAATTCCATATCTTCAGAGACCTGGCGGGCATCATAGCCACTGACGGCCATCACAGCAGCTCGATTGAAAAGAGAAAAAGTGCCAGAAAGGATGAGAATGGAATTGGCTAGATCCCAGCCAACGCGGCCAAAAAGAAAAGCCCTCAAATATTCCACAACCTGGAAGAGAGCCAGAGGCTTTCGGGGTAAATCTATTTCTATCGTCCTCGTATCCTTAAGCTTGAGACCATTTAGGACTCTGACGACACCACCGCAGGCGACAACAGGAGTGACGCTTTCAGTGATATAGGCCATGAGGCGCAGCAGAGCATCAGTCTCAAGAATGGAATCTGCATCAACAGTACAGAAATAAGGCGAGCGGGAAATATTCAAGCCACAGTTGAGAGAGTCAGCCTTACCGCTTTTAACTTTATCAATAACCAGCAGGTTTGGTAATTCAGGATTATAATAAATCCCCTTAACAGGCGCAGTTTTCAGGAAACTTCTATAGACATAATCCATTTTTTTCAATTTATAATAATCAATCAGCTTCTCCAGAGTTCCATCCCTGGAGCCATCATTGATGACCAGAACTTCAAAAGAGGGATAGGCCAGGGCCAGAGCCGAGTTGACCGTGCGCAGAATGATCTCCTTTTCATTATAGGCTGGAATGAGAATCGAAATAGGTGGAGCCTCAGGTGAAGATAGAAGTTCTCTGAAGGCAGAATATTTTATTCTTTTTATATGCCGGTTCACCGCCACCAGAGAAGACAAAAGCAGGAGAGTATAAATAGAATTGATGATTGCATAATATATGCCCACAAAATAGTTAAAGCCCAGGACCAGAATTATAAGAATAGTTCTCATTTTAGCGACCCACTTTCCAGAATGGCCTTAATTTCTTCCTTTATCTTTTCATCAGAACCGTCTTTTAGATACTCAAGAAGAGGTGTAGAAAAATGGAGCGCATGCATTCTGGCCAGAATTTCTTTCGATTTCTTATATATTTCTCCGTTTTCGGCCCTGAGATTTTCTAGGAGCTGGTTGACGAAGCCTGTTTTTTCAATTTCCTCACAAATGGTCTCCTGGACATAGCGATCGTCATAACGCAGAGCCTCAAGGAAAATATCCAGGGAAGAAGAGCCCAGTCGGGCCAGGGCTCTGGCCGCCTCATCCCTTACCTGCCAGTGACTATCAAAGAGAGAAGAGGCCAGAGCATATTGAACCTTGTTGCCCTTAATTTGCTGGAGGACCCTCAAAGCATAAAGGCGAACAAACCAGACTGGATCCCTAAGAAGAGAAATTATTTTTTCCGTCTCACTCAAATCAAGCCTGTTGGCAAAAGCTTCGAGCAGCTTGAGGCTTTTGACCCTGACTTCTGGATTTTCATGAGTCAGATAATTTAAAGCTATGGGCCAGGCCTTTTCGTTCTTCAGATGACTCAGAAGATCCAGGACGAGGGCTATGATCTTGGGATTATCAGTTCTGGCTAAATAATCGAGCAAAAAGGGCACAGCCTTCTCCCCGTACTTCAAAAGAGCATTTTCAGCGGCCTTCCTGGTTATCAGCCATTTTTCATAGATCAAGGGGAGATGGTCAAGTATGATTTCAAGACTTTGGGAAGTACCGATGTTAGCTAAAGCTTTCATGGCCACAGTGATTATTTCAGGATCATGGCTTCTCAGTTCGCCGGCTATCTTTTCGATTGAAGCAGCACTTTTCATTCTTCCCAGTTTATCTAAAGCTGCAGCTTTGATGAGACGATTTTTCTTCCTGAGTTTCTTTTCATAATAATCTACATAACCCAGCCTTTTAAATAACTCTTTTATTTCCGGCTCATATTTTTTCTTTTCCATTAATTTGAAAAGAACATCTTCCATTGCCTGAAATTTAAGGGAACCTGGTGGGGATTTCAATTGGTTAATAGCTTCATCTTCAATTCTTCCTGAATAAATGATGTCCTTCAGTTTTTCCTGGTAATATCTTCTTAATTTATCTAATTCCCTGAATCGTCTGGCTCTAACAATTCGCCTGATTATTGAGGCCAGAACAAAGGCGACTATGGCCAGGATAATAAAAGCGGTAATTGAGATTAAAATTATGTCCAGGGTGAGGAGATTTGTTCGTTCAAGGGGGAAAATGGTCTTAAAAGCTAAAATTTTGGACTTAGTCATCAAGCCTTCTTTCGCCTGATTTTATCGATTCCCATAAAAGAGGCTCGAATCATGACTTTCTCCGACCTGAGGGCTGACCTCACCTTTATGAAGTTCTTTTATCAGCCGGAACAATCTTTCTAAACGGCGGTATTTAGCATTTTAATTAAAAAAATTAAATTATTATATAAAAAAAATCAAGAAAGGCGAGATTTTTCAGCCAGCAGGCGATTTATGAAGCTCGTTGTATTTTTCTAAAAACAGGATATAAGATTTTATGGCGGCCTAAAATGAATTTAAAAATTGAAGCAGGAGAAAAGATTCTTAACACTTTGCCTGGCGAAAATCTTCCCTGTTCAGCTTCCAGCCGAAGAATATCAATTCTCTTTTCTTTCCTGGTTTTTATGTTTCTGGCCAGTGGGCTGGCGGCTTTAATTTATGAGGTTGTCTGGTTTCAGCTCCTCGAACTGGTTATAGGGTCGAGCGCCTTTTCCTTAGCTCTTCTCTTGTCGGTTTACATGGGCGGCTTATTTCTCGGAAGCCTCCTTGTGCCTTCTTTTTGCCCTCATTCCCTTAATCCGCTTCGCCTTTATGCTTTCTTTGAAGCTGGTATCGGCTTAATGGGGTTCTTAATTCCCCTGGTAGTACCTTCTATTATGAAAATTTACATTAATAGCCTCGGCTACGGGCTTCCCCTGTTTTTAGTCAGGGGCCTTTTTTCCGCCCTCTTGCTTCTCTGGCCAACCGGGCTAATGGGAGGTACCTTGCCTGTCGTTTCGCGCCTGATTTCGGCCACGCCCAGGGGCCTATCTTTCATTGGCTGGCTCTATGGAATTAACACAGCAGGTGGTGTCCTTGGAACCTTAATCGCAGGCTTCTATCTTTTGCGTATTCATGACCTGACTGTAGCCACAGAAGTTGCGGTCTGCCTCAATTTTCTCCTTTTCCTGATGGCCTTCATTCTTTCTTTTTTCCCATCTTTTAGACTCAATGAGACAGGAAGAGAAGAAAGGAGCAAGTTTCTTTCCCGGGGAAAAGACAGCTTGCCTTCACCTTTTCTTCCGCCTGGATTGATTTATTTCATCATAGCTTTATCCGGGCTGACTGCCCTAGGAGCCGAGGTTGTCTGGACTCGCCTTCTTTCCCTGTCTTTAGGAGGGACAGTTTATACCTTTTCCCTGCTTCTGGCTGCCTTTCTGGCCGGACTGGCCTTAGGTAGTGCGGCCAGCTCAAGGCTTGTCACATTTAAGCCTGAGCTTGGGGAAAAGGCCCTGGGGCTGGTTCAGCTTGCCCTGATCCCGGCCATTATCTGGGCAGCTTTTTTTATAACCCGGATTGTACCTTTCTGGCTTCCGGAAGAAACCAGCGGTCCTCTCCGGGTTTTTTTCCATGATTTTCTTCTTTGCTCTCTTTCTCTCTGGCCAGCTGCCTTTTTCTGGGGAGCCAGTTTTCCTCTAGCCCTGGCTTCAGTTGTTAGAGGCGGAGCTGAGACAGGCCGGCTTGTTGGCCGAATTTATGCTGCCAATACAGCGGGCTCAATTGCTGGTTCCCTGCTTTTTGGTCTTGTTTTCCTGCCGGTCCTGGGTTCCTCGGGTTGCCACCGGCTCTTCCTTTTTTTTCCGGCTCTATCTTCCTGCTTGATTTTTTATAAAGTGATGGCAAAAAGATGTGAAGCTCCAGCAAAGATGGAAAGGGGATCAGGCGAGAAAATTTTCTTCTGGCTCAACCGGTTTAAAGGGTGGAGGCAGCAGGATATTCCGATGAGCGCCAAATTCCAGACAAAAAGAAAAAAGATTCTGGCTGCCTCTGGCTTGATAATCATTTACGTCCTGATGGTCTATCTGGCCTGGGAAATTTCTCCTTCCACTCCCTGGCAGCTTATTGCCTATGGCTGGAAGGCGGCGGAAAAAAGAGATAGAGGTAAGCCCCTGGTGGTTGCTGAAGGGATAAACTCATCAGTGGCCGTTACTGACTGGAATGGGACACTCGTTTTCCATACCGGTGGCCGGGCTGAAGCTTCCAATGCCCTTTCCGATCTGAGGATGGAAAGGATGCTGGCCCATTTACCGGCGCTTATTCATCCTGAACCCCGGAAAATTCTGGTTATTGGCTGCGGGGCCGGAATTACAGCTGGTACCTTTCTTCTTTATCCAACTGTAGAAAGAGTAGTTATCTGTGAGATTGAACCGGCCGTGTGGAAAAAGGTGGTTCCTTTTTTCAGGCGAGAAAACAACAATCTTGATCTTGATCCCCGAGTAAAACTGGTAATCGAAGATGCCCGTCATTTTCTGCTAACGACCGGAGAAAAATTTGACCTAATCAGTTCAGACCCTGTTCATCCTTGGCTTAAGGGTTCTGCCCTCCTTTATACCCGGGAATACTACACCATGATCAAAGATAGGCTAAACCCGGGCGGCCTCTTTACCCAGTGGGTCCCGCTTTATGAGAGCGATGAAGCCACGGTTAAAAGTATGCTGGCCACCTTTTTCAGCGTTTTTCCTGAAGGCCTGATCTGGAGTAATGATTTTCTGGGTCTTGATTATGATTTCGTTCTTCTCGGACAAAGGGATAATCTGGTGATAGATATTGAGGCCATGCAGGCCAGGCTGGAAAGCGAAGCCTTCCGTCAGGTAGCGGCCTCGCTCAGGGAAATCTATTTCCGTTCGGGGCTTGAGCTTTTAGCTACCTATGCCGGCCGCAGACTGGACCTTTCTTCCTGGCTGGAAAAGGCTGAGATCAATCTCGATCGAAATTTAAGGCTTCAGTATCTGGCTGGCTGGGGATTGCATTCCCCCTACCGGATAAGCCTGCTTGACCTTCTCTGGAAAAATTTTCAGTTTCCGGCGGATCTGTTTCGGGGCTCGAAAGAAAGTCTCCACTTCCTGGAAAGAATCTGGCGGACGGCGAGCCCGCCTGATCATGATGAGAAATCTAAATAATCACGAAGCCAGATTATTGTTAACTCTTTTGCTTTTTCTGCTATTTCCCCATTCCGGTCCGGTTTTCAGGAACTGAAACCTGAGTGGCCGGCTATTGAGACCGGTAACGTTTCCCCGAATCTCTTTTTATTCCGGGCGTCAAGCCGGGATGGAATCAGGTCCTGCGCTTTTATAGACAGGCGGCAGAGAAGACTGGACTAGAAAAAAATAGAGTAAAGTAGGAATAGAAAAGGAAAAATTCTCTGAAACTGGTGAAGGCGATTTCCCCCTTTGGATTACCAGGCGGGCTTTAAAAAATAAATAGATTTGAGATGGAAAGAAAAGACATTCCCCAGACTTTTTTGTGGCTAAAAAGATAGATTTTTTACAGCAGGCAAAAGCGGATTGAATCCGGGCCAGTTCTTCGTTACAGAGGACAATTAGAATGACATCAATAAGACGCAAAATATTAAGCTTCAACCTGCCTTTAAAAATTTATCTTCTGGTACTAGAAATGACACCGGAGATTGATAATTCTTTAGACCTGCCCTTAAGGATCCGGAAGAGCCAAAAAAAGAAATGAAGTGGAGGAAAGGGGTAGTAAGAAACTTATTTAATCAGGGAAGGGGTGAGTGAGGGGACTCGAACCCCCAACCTTCGGATCCACAGTCCGATGCTCTAACCGTTGAGCTACACTCACCACCGAGAAATTAATTTTCCCATGGCAGCCTCAGGCTGTCAAGAAGCCGAACCTGTTGCCTCATCCGGTGGTCTTTTTATGGTGGCCATTTTATCGCGCCTCAAATTATCAAAGCTTATATAAACCTATGGCCGACCTCCTGGACCCCATTGCCCTGCCCTTATTCATGGGATAAGTTCACGCTTCACTCATATGATCTGATAACATTTAAAGCAGATCTTCGCATCCGATCGCCCTGATGATGAGGCCCTTGCTCCGCCACTCATAGGCCTCAGTAATTCCAGGGCAAACAACATAATTTCGGCCGCGAGGATAGATCTGCCTGAAAGCCCTCAATGATTCCGCATCAAAGCGCTCTGGATTTATTTTACATTTATAAGCATCAACTTCCTCTCCACGAGGAATTACAAAGTCAATCTCCCGGCCTGATTTGTCCCGCCAGAAAAAAATTCCTTCGCCGCCAGTGCGTGCTCGTAAACAGTCAAGGACCAAATGTTCCCACAGCCATCCGCGGTCGTCTTCCTTAATCTCATTCCATCCTCTTACATAAGTCACAAAACCTGTGTCAAAGCCATAGACCTTGGGTCTTTTAACCAGTTCCCTTCTTCCACCGCCGTGAAACGGCCTTACAGGATAGATAACGAGCGAGATGGTTAGAGCTTCAAGGTAGTTCTTCACGGTAGGCCGGCTGAGGTCACATTCTCGAGACAATTGAGAATAATCGACCAGTCCTCCACTTGTCCAGAGCAAAAGTCGGAACAGGTTAAGAAAACCCGTGCGATCCCTGACAGCAAATAATTCTTGAATGTCTCGGGCATAGAAACTATCCATCCACTCAGAAAAAAGAGAATTATCTTTTTCATCGCTAAGCAAAAATTCGGGCAGTCCACCGTGCAATTAGCGCCGATCCAGGTCGGGAAGACTAAACTCTTTCTGGCATTCAGTCCAGAGGACTGGAAGCAAATGAATGGTTATTTTCCTCCCTGTTAAAGTATCCCTGAATTTCTTGGTTGCCGCGAGCGTTGATGACCCTATGGCCAGGATCCGGAGATGAGGAAAAGAATCAGCCGCCACTTTCAAAACTCGGCTCGGGTCAGCCAGGCGGTGAATTTCGTCAAGTATAATGGTAGCATTTCTTTTTTTGGAGCGGAAAAACAGTTCTGGGTCATCAAGTTTGCGGGCGTCAGAAGGCAAATCACAGTTTAGATACACGGCATCGGGAATCATCCTGGCCAGTGTAGTCTTCCCCACGCGCCGGACACCGGCCAGCCAGACTATCGGACGCTTCCTCCAGGCCTCATGAATTTTTTTTAGCCACTATGGTCTAACTATCATGTAATTATATTTGCCAAATAGACGTCTATTTGCCAAATAGATTTTACTCTAAGTCAGAAGACGTTGTTCAATCTACGGATATTAGCTCAAAATGGCGGTGGCGCTGCCTGCTGGGACCGATGTTGAGCAGGACATGGGTTTTTAAGAATAAAATTTGAAGAGCAGGGCTCCTGCACTTTAAATCTTTTGTTGAACCTCTTAACATGGAAAAGCGCGAAAGAGGCAGGATGGCCTTTTATCCTTTAAATAATTATTTAATCTCTTAGCCCCACTTACGGCTCAGCTTCTCCCTATGACCGGATTTTAAGAAAGATTAATAGGCTTTTGGAAATCACTTTCATCAGATTGATGATAATGATTTTTTCACCTAATCTCATGTTTCATCTCTAAGCTTTTTTACTTCTATCAGACGGAAATTGATTTTTACGTCAAGCAGATAGATCGTTATAAACTTAAAGAAGTCTTAATTCAGAGCCTGAAGTGGGAACTTACGTAAGTTACTGAACCCTATTCCTCCGCTCTGGGGATGAAAACTTTGAGGAAAATGTCGATGGAAAGGGAAATATCGAAATTAGTCATCTTGTTTCAACTGGTGCAGCTCGAAAATATCGCTTGCCTTTATTTTAAGCTCTTTTTGGAAACGGGCATCATGTCTTGGCCAGCGGCCTTCGCTATTTTTACCCTGATTTAATCTTTTCTGGTCAAAACTTCCTTCTGACTCTCGATGAGATCAAGGACCTCGGGCTTATCCCGCCAGTGCTCTTTAACCTTGACCGCCAGATCAAGGAAAATTCTGGCTCCCAGGATAGCCTCAAGCTCTTTCCTGGCCTCAAGACCAATCTGTTTTAGCCTCTGGCCCCGATGCCCCACCACAATGCCTACCTGATTGTCTCTTTCCACAAAAATAGAAGCATTGATATAAATGAGGCCTTTAAGTCGCCTCGCCTTTTTTTTAACTTCTGACGCAGCTGGTTCCTGTTTTTTCTTGATACCTTTTGTTTTTGAGCTACCTTTTTCCAGCGCGGAGGATGCAGCTTCTTTTTGCTTGATTAACGAAGTATAGTCGAGCTCCTCAAGCCTCTGGCCGCTTGTTCTATCTTCAATTTTTTCGACATAAACAGCGGTCACAAAGGGAAGTTCATCTTCCACCTGAGCCAGCAATTTCTCTCTGATAATTTCAGCCACTTGGAAGCGAAGGGGAAGGTAGATTTTTTCTTCAGCTAACTCGCCTGCTTCGGCTTCAGGAAGATATTCCATTATTTTCTTTTCCAGAATATCCAGATTAATTTTTCTTAAGGCCGAAATGGGAATGATTTCTTTGAAAGGCAGAAGGTCCTTATAGCGGTCGATTATTGGCAGGATTTTATCCTTTCTGATTATATCTACCTTATTTATGAGGAGAAAAACGGGCCGATTTACTTTTTCGAGAAGACCCAGCACAAAGTTATCTCCCTGACCGAAAGGCTGTGTAGCATCAATGAGCCAGCAGAGAAGGTCAGCTGTTTCCAGAGAGGATATGACCAGATTCATCATTCTTTTGTTTAATTTGTGCAGCGGCCGATGAATCCCTGGATTATCAATGAAAATGATTTCGCCCTCTGGTCTCTGTTTAATTCCCAGGATAGTTGTTCTGGTCGTCTGGGGTTTATCTGAAATTATGGCCATTTTTTCGCCTAGCAGCGCATTGAGCAAGGTTGACTTGCCCACATTGGGCCGACCGATAAGAGCTACCTTGCCACTTTTCATTGTCCGCGCCTTTTTAATTTTGGCAAAAATTTATTGAATCAGGTCCAATAAATCAATCCGGAAATTGATTTTCCTTTATTGTCTTTCCTGGCTCTTTATTCTTTCTCACGCTGACCAGATTGTAAGACCCATTTTAATTCAAATTTTTTTCTAATTTTTCTCCTCATCTCTATAAATATGTTTCTTCTCCTTCTGCTTTTGCTTTCTCTTCTCCTTCCCCCTACTATTTTTTTTACTTTTCTCTTTCTCCTTCTCTTTCTCCTTCTCCTTCTTTTTTTACTTCTACTTCTTCTTGTTCTTCTTTTTCTTCTACTATTAGTATTACGCCTTCTTATCCTTCTCGCTCTTTGTCTTGACGCTTCTCTTTTTTAATTTTTACCCTGATGACCTTCTTTTGGTCAGCATCCAGAATTTCAAAGCGAAAATTTTTCAGGGAAAAAACCTCTCCCTTAGCTGGCAAACGGCCTAAATGATGAGCAACCAGTCCGCCGACAGTTAAATATTCTTCATCACTCAGATCCTCAGCCAGGATAGGTTCAAGTTCCTCTACTTCTGTATCTCCAGAAACGAGGTATTCATCGGGAGAAAGGGCAACAATCTTCTCCTCCTCCAGATCATACTCGTCGCGGATTTCACCGACAATTTCTTCCACAATATCCTTCATGGTCACCAGACCAGCAATTCCGCCATGCTCATCTACCACTATCGCCATTTTCTGTTTTCTTTTTTGAAATTCCTTGAGCAGCTCTTTGACCTTCATGGATTCAGGGACAAAATAAACAGGCCGCATGATTTTTTCGACTGGCGTCGATTTGGCCTGCTCATCCGAATAAGCCAGCAAATCCTTGACGATGGCCAGGCCTTCAATATTATCGATTCGGTCGCGGTAAACGGGAATCCGAGAATACTTTTCCTTGCTGATGAGTTCCCGCAATTCAGCCAGAGACGCGTCCTTGCGGATGCAAACCATATCCACCCGGGGTGTCATAATTTCTCGAACCAGGGTATCACCGAACTCCACCACACTGCGCAGCAACGGGCCCTCTTCCTTTTCAATAATACCCTCTTCACGAGCTTCTTCAATAAAGGTCTGTATCTCCTCGTCCGTGGCCTCCCGTTCCGGTATGGCTTCTTCCTCTTTTTTAAGAAAGGAGACGGCTGGCCGTCCCAGAAAGACCAGTAAACCGGCAAGGGGAATCAACAGGAGAAAAACTGCTTTCCGCTTAAAACTGTAAAGCAGGCGGGGAAGAAATTCAAAGCCAAAAACAACCAGGGCCAGCGAGAAAAGTAAGGCCCAGATTGTCCAGAGGCGAAGACGCGGAAAATAGTAAAAAAGACTGAGGAGGAAGGCGGACAAAAAAATGGTTCTCCAGACCTCAACCGCAATTCTGAGTTCTTCTTTTAGCTCTATGATTTTCTCTCGAACCTTCCTGTCCCGATCTTCAAGGAGCCGGCTCAAAGAGATTCGCGAGGAAGTGGCTAAGGCTGTGGAGAAAAGGGAAAGAACAAAGGTAACCAGAAAGAGAAAAAAAATCAGGAAAAATTTAAAAATAACAGCTGACATTATTTTTATTCTAAACCAAAAAGGGCTTTTAGCTTCTCTTCCTCTTTGTCCATCCTGGGGCCGTGGTCATGACCCAGCAGATGAAGAAAGCCATGAATTGTCAGGCGGGTTAGCTCTTTTTCCAGGCATGTCTTTTTCCGGCCACATTGATCAAAGGCTCTGGGCACTGAGATAATAATATCTCCAAGATAATAATGACCGTCAGCTCCTCTTTCCCTGACAGGAAAACTCAAAACATCAGTCACCCGGTCCTTTTTTCGAAATTGACGATTCAACCGCCGTATCAAGGCGTTGCCCGTAAAAACGAGACTGACTTCTGCCTCTGGCAGAGGATAAAATGAAATAAGTTTGCGGAGAAGACGACGGAAATGGCCTTCTCTGATTTTATGTTTTTTTTGCCGATTGATTATTTGAACCATGATTGCTTTTTTTCTGGGGTTGTCTTGATTTTTTCTTGCCCTCGAAATCAAAAGACGGGTATTTCAGCCGGGGATGATAGATAGCGTCAAGCGTATCCAGGAAAGAATGGGCTATCTTATGGAGGTCCTTAAAGGAAAGGTCGCATTCATCGAGCTGACCATCTTCGACATAATTCTGGAAAATTTCATGAATCATTCTCTTGAGGGTATCGCGGTCATGAGAGGAAAGGCTACGGGAGGCTGCCTCGACTGAATCGGCTAACATGATCAGGGCCGCTTCCTTGCTTTGAGGCGGCGGACCTGGATAACGATAACTTTCTTCGCCCACCCGGTGAAGCTCGGGATCATATTTTTCCTTTGCTTTCTCATAAAAATAGCGAACCAGAGAACTGCCGTGATGCTGGGCAATTATCTCTTTTATCTTGTCAGGCAGGCGAAGCTTGCGAGCAAGGTCCAGGCCATCTTTAACATGATTGATGATGACTAAAGCACTCAGCTGAGGATTGAGTTCCTCGTGGGCACTGGGATTGCGGGTAACATTTTCAATGAAATAATCAGGTCGTTTCATCTTGCCAATATCATGATACAAGGCTCCAGCTCTTACCAGCAGGGGATTAACTTTTATGGCTTCAGCTGCTTTTTCAGCCAGAGTGGAAACAATCAGGGAATGATGATAGGATCCAGGCGCTTCCAGGGCCATTTGCCGGAAAATGGGAAGATCAGAATTGGTCAGCTCGATTAACTTGGCTTTCGTCAGGATGCGAAAGCCGTTTTCGAAAAGAGGCAGAAGAAGGAAGGCCAGGGCTCCATTAAGAAGACCGCCGATAATGGCCATGATAATCATGCCCAGAAGCTCAAAGCTCAGCCCTGAAGGCAAGCGAATCAAATAAATGATTAGAGCCAGAAAAATGTTAACGGGCGTAACTATCATGACACCAGCCCGTAAGGTTGAAATCCGATTATGATCACCATAGAACCTGAGACCATAAATGGCCGCCAGGCTGCCAATAAAGGCATAAAGCATTAAATAAAAATCAGCCTGAAGAAGGAGGCCAGCGAGAAGACTGTTTAAAATAGCGTAAATCAAAGCCAGGTGGCTCACAGTGAGAAAGGCAATAATAAGAGAACCTACCTGGAGAGGAAAGGCAAAATTATAGGAACTTGCTTCGGCCAGAAAGGGGAAGCGAGCATTTTCACTGAAAATGGTGGCCATAGAAATGGATATTTTATTTAATAAGAGACTTAAAATTAGCAGGGTGTCGATGAGAAGAAAACGATTGAGAGCCACATCCGGAGGCAAGAGATTTTTCAGGTAAAACCAGACTGCCAAGAGCAAAAGGGCGAAAAGCAAAAAATGGGCCAGGAAATTTTTTCCCCAGCCGGAACGAAATTCAAGATTTTGATTGATCAAAGCCACCAGTTTGACCGTTTCTGGAGTAACTTCATCCCCCTTTCGAATGATTACTTTCCCTTTTTTGATTCGATAATAAACTGTTTCCACCCGGGTTCTGGCTTCCTCCCGTCTCCTGTCAGTTTCCACTCGATTAAAATTAAGGTTGGGCGCAAGAAGAAGACTTCCGAGTTCAAAAAGAAGCTGACGTGTTCGGGTCGGAAGCGAAAGTTTTTCAATTTCCCGGGAAAGAAGCTCGCGGGCTTCCTTTAAATCAAGAACATCCTGGATGTGAACCATTCTTTCCGGTCTGGTTGCCTCGCTGATGATGAAACCCCTTTCAGCTTCGCCTCTTAGAAAAAGAGCTTTGGAGCGCAGGATGCCCCGCTCAAAGACCCGTCGCAGGGATTCGCTTAAAGCAACTTCCATTTCCGGGCTAAAACCAGTTTTTCGCCAGAGATTAAGGTCTGCCTCATCAAGTTCAAGGCCTGTTTTTTCAGCCAGAATGGCAGCAAATTCCCGGGCCGGGAGAACCGTTTGAGCCGGTGTTTTGGCCCAGTCGCGGCCAAGGGAAAAGAACATACGAAGCTTATCTTCTGTATTGAGATAGATATTAAGGTCAAGAGTATAAACTGGCAGAACAGCCCTTTCAGCCTCTTCCCGTCTTTTCTGGGTGGTTTCCGTATCCTCAACCGTTAGATCGATGGGTGAAATGATATCCTGGGGAGCGATGTCTCCAGGCTTGAGTAAAGGCAACAGGCGGCTGGGAGTATAGGATAGAATATAGGCAATAATCAGAACGAAAAGGAAAAGAAAGATAAAGGGCCTTGCCCAGAAGGGAAATCCGGGTTTTCCCTGACCTTTAATTTCTGGCCGGAATTGAGCTCCTGCCGCTCCCTTTTCAGAAGCTAAAGCCCCCCTCTTTTTAAAGAGTTTAAGCCGCTTGATGGAAATGAGGCTCATCGGGAATTATTCTTTGTCGTTTTTGGCTTCAGCCTGCTGATAGGCGAGAATGATTTTTTGAACCAGGGGATGGCGGACGACATCCTTTTCCGTAAAATAAACGAAGGCGATTTCTTTGATGGAGGAGAGTATTTTTATAGCCTGGAGAACACCTGATTTCTCGGGATGGGGGAGGTCAATCTGGGTAATATCGGCGGTGACCACCACCTTAGAGTCAAAGCCAGACCTTGTCAGCAGCATCTTCATCTGCTCTCTGGTTGTATTCTGAGCCTCATCCAGAATGATAAAGGCACTGTTCAGGGTTCGGCCTCGCATATAGGCGAGGGGAGCAATTTCAATTATTCCCCTTTCAATCAGACGATTGGCCTGGTCAGCGTGGACAAGGTCAAAAAGGGCATCATAGAGGGGCCTGAGATAGGGATTTATTTTCTGATACATATCGCCTGGCAGGAAGCCCAGTTTTTCCCCGGCTTCAACCGCCGGCCGGGTAAGGATAATCCTTTGAACGAGCTTATCCTGAAGATAGCTTAGGGCCATGGCCATAGCCAGATAGGTTTTGCCAGTTCCAGCCGGCCCGATACCAAAAACAAGGTCATAATTCTTAATGGCTTGAATATAAGCTTGCTGGTTGAAACTCTTGGGCGTGACTGTTTTGCGGGAAAAATTTAAAGATTCAGAAGGAAAATAATTTTCCAGCGCCTCTTTCTGGTTCCCCTCAAGAAGATCAAGGGCAATATGAAAGTCCTCTTCCCTTAAGGGCAGGCCTTTTTCTTCCAATTCGCTCATCTTTTCAAAATAAAAACGGGCAAAAGCTACCTTTTTAGGATCGCCCTTTATAATTAAATCTTCTCCTCTAATAGATATACTGACACCAAGCCTGCCCTCAAGTTTTCTCAGGTTTCTGTCGAGGACACCGGCCAGGCGGGATTTGGCCAGAAAGGGGTGGGAAATCTTTTCCATTTCAGCCTTGGGGCTTTTACCTCCTCAAAAGCCAGCTTTTTTCATTCTAATCAATTTAATTTACATTCAATATAAAATTAAATCATTATTGCCCTTTAAAGTCAAGCTGGCTGCGACCTATCGTTGAAAGCTGAGTCTTTCCAGGGCTTTTCAGCCTCCATGTTCAGCTTTTTTCATTCGCCCTAAGTCTTCTGGCTCGGAATAGTGGCTTGATGAGAACTCAATTCCAGCGTTTTGGAAGTCAGCCCGAAAATAAATTCTTCTCTTTAAAAAACATATTTATCACCTGGCCGAAATTCTTATCACCTGATTTTAAATTCTTGGTTTTAAAAAGAAATTAACCGTTGTTCTGATAACGCATCCATCGCCCTATTTTTGGCGAAAGAGCTGAAGATATTTATCTTCGGACCATGGTTCCTGCTCTTTGTTCTGGTCTTCTTATCGGTTCTTCACCGTAGGCTTGAAAAAAAAGGGAAGGTAGGATATAAATTCTTTTTAATCATGCTCTGAGGCGATAAAAGCGCCCTAAGGAGTAAGTCCATGGAAAAAGAATTTATGACTGTTTCCATTCCTACCGCCCTTTATAAAAAAATTGAGGAAAAGATTAAGGGATCTGAGTTCAGCTCTGTTTCCTCCTACGTGACCAAGGTATTAAGGGAAAAGCTGGCCCAGGAAGAAAAATCAACCGAGGTTTTTACGCCAGAGGAAGAAGAAAAGATTAAGGAAAGGCTCAAAGCCCTGGGCTATATTGACTGATTTGACCTTTTCCTGAATTAATTTAAGGAGAGAGAGATGATTCCCCCTCATGGTGGTTTTCTGGTTGAAAGAATTTTGAGCCCGGATAAAAAGGAAGAAATCCTCAGGAAACAGTCCTTTCTTCCTTCCCTGACCCTTGATGAAGACCTTCTTTCCGATGTGGAAAATCTGGCCACCGGCGTTTATAGCCCCCTTGAGGGTTTTCTTGGAGAAAAGGACTTCCGGCATGTCCTTGATGAAATGCGGCTAAGCAATGACCTTCCCTGGACAATTCCCATTGTCCTCGATGTGTCGGAAGAGGTAGCTTCCGGACTTAAAGAAGGGCAGGAAATTCTGCTTAAAAGCGAGGCCGGTCAGCCCATTGCTCTTTTTCACCTGAGAGAAAAATACCGATATGATAAGGAAGAGCTGGCCAGAAAAATTTTCTTAACTACAGACCCTGCCCATCCAGGCGTGGCGAAGATAAAAAAAATGGGGCCAGTGCTTCTTGCCGGTCCTGTGGATTTAATCTCTTTCCGGCCGTCTCCCTTTGAGCGCTACCGATTAACTCCCAAGGAGACCAGGGTTCTTTTCCGCCAGAAGGGCTGGCGACAGGTGGTTGGCTTTCAGACGAGGAACACCCCCCATATAGGGCATGAATATGTTCAGAAAACAGCGCTGACCTTTGTGGATGGCATTTTTATTAACCCGGTTATCGGCCGAAAAAAGAAGGGCGATTTTCGGGACGAGGTTATCTTAGCTGCCTATGAAGAGCTGATCCGGCATTATTATTTGAAGGAAAGGGCAGTCATGGCAATTCTCCAGATGGAGATGCGCTATGCCGGGCCAAGGGAAGCCATTCATCATGCCATCATTCGCAAAAATTTTGGTTGCACCCATATTATCATTGGCCGGGACCATGCAGGTGTAGGCAATTATTATCCGCCCTATGCTGCCCAGGATATCTTTGATGAATTCCCTGATCTCGGTATTGTTCCTCTCTTTTTTAAAACTTTTTATTATTGCCGGCGATGCCAGGCCGTGGTCAACGAAAAAATCTGCCCTCACCCCCAATCAGAGCACATTGATTTCAGTGGAACCAGAATTAGAGAAATGCTCCTTAGAGGAGAAGTGCCTCCACCTGAATTAATGCGGCCAGAGGTAGCCCGGGTAATTATGTCCTTTGAACACCCCTTTAATGATTGAGAGAAGGCCTTAAATTATTAGAAAAAAGCTGGTGGACATTAAGGAGAAAGGAAGGCTAATTTATGAAAAGAAAAATTCTGGTGTGTGGTCTTGATTCGGCGCCGGCGGAAATTGTCTTTCAGCACAAGGAACTTTTTCCCCATCTGGCCAGGCTGATGGAGGGTGGCCTTTATGGCCAGCTGCGTAGCTGCGATCCGCCCATCACCATTCCTGCCTGGATGGTCATGATGACCGGGCAGGATCCAGGAAAGCTCGGCCTCTATGGTTTCCGGCACCGGCGAGGTTATTCTTACCATGAAATGTGGATTGCTACCTATCAATCAATCAAGGAAAAAACAGTCTGGGATTATATTGGTGAAGCTGGCGGAAAAAGCTGTGTCGTTTCCGTTCCTCCCACCTATCCGCCAAGACCAATTGAGGGAAACCTGATTTCCTGTTTTATCACACCCGATGCTCAAAAGGATTATACCTATCCACCGGAGCTTAAAGAAGAAATTGAAAGTCGCTTTTCCACCTACATCTTTGATGTGGAATTCAGAACTGAAGACAAAGAAGCGCTCCTTGAAGGTATTTATCGCATGACCCGGAAAAGATTTGAGATAATGAAGTATCTTATCACCCATAAGCCCTGGGATTTGTTTGTCTTTGTGGAAATTGGTGTCGATCGAATTCAGCATGGCTTCTGGAAATATATGGACCGCAACCATCATCTGTATGTACCGGACAATCCCTATGAATCGGTCATCATTGATTATTATCGTTATTTAGATGGGGAAATTGGGGAATTGCTTGATCTGGCTGGCCAGGATACCGTGGTACTGGTTGTTTCTGACCACGGAGCCAAAAGAATGAAGGGAGCCTTCTGTATTAATGAATGGTTGATTGACCAGGGCCTTCTCTGTGTCAGAAATAAACCCGATAAGCCGACCAGCCTGGAGAAAGTTGACATCGATTGGTCCAGAACCAAGGCCTGGGCCTGGGGAGGCTATTATGCCCGGGTCTTTCTTAATGTTGAGGGCAGGGAACCTCAGGGCATAATTCCGGCCAGTGATTTTGAAAAGGAAAGGGAAAAGCTGAGGGAAATGTTCCTGGCAATTAAAGGGCCAAAGGGCGAAGATTGGGCCACAAAAGTTATTGTCCCCCAGGAACATTTTTCCGTGCTCAATGGAGAATATCCTGATCTTATGGTTTATTTTGATGATTTATTCTGGCGGTCAGCTGGCACCCTGGGCTATCCCCATCCTTATCTTCTCGAAAACGATACCGGTCCTGATGATGCCGTCCATGCTCAGGAAGGAATTTATATCCTTTATGATCCCCTCAATCCCCTAAAGGGAGAAAAGAAGGCTGACATTCTTGATATAGCACCCACGATTCTTTCGCTTCTGGGCCTTCCCATCCCCGCTGAGATGAAAGGTCGGCCCCTCGTGGAATATTAGACTGTTGGGCTAAAAATGTTGGCCGGTAAGAAGATTTTTGAAAAGGCCGGCTAGTTTTAATTTAAACCTGGATTTGATAGCTGTTTTTGGCTAATAATATCTGCCTGGAAAGCAAAAAGGAGCTTGAAAGATAAAAAAACAGGACCTGAGCGATAAGGGAGGCTAAGCTGATGGTTTCAGGGAAATTCAGGGAATGCAGGGGAGTAACCGTCTGGTTTACCGGGCTTCCTTGCTCGGGCAAAACAGCTGTGGCTGACCGGGTGGCCGAGATTCTTCGAGCCCGTGGATATCGGGTCGAAAGGCTCGACGGAGATATTGTCCGTCAGAGTCTGACCCGCGACCTGGGCTACTCTCGGGAAGACCGGAATGAGAATATCCGCCGGGTCACCTTCGTGGCCAAACTTCTTACCCGAAACGGAGTGATTGTTCTTACCTCCTTCATTTCGCCTTACCGGGAGATAAGAGCCTATGCCCGCCAGGAAATTGGGGACTTCATTGAAGTTTATACCAAATGTCCCCTGGAGGTTTGCATTCAGAGGGATGTTAAGGGCATGTATCAGAAGGCTCTGAGGGGGGAGATAAAGGAATTTACAGGAATTTCTGATCCCTATGAGGAGCCTCTGAATCCGGAACTTGTTCTCGAGACAGACAGGGAATCCCTGGAGGAAAGTGTGGGCAAGGTGATAGCAAAATTGAAAGAGCTGGGGTATATAGATAATTCAGAGGAAGATTAAAAAGGGAAGGGGCAGGATGGCCCTTTTTTTGGTTACCGGGGGGGCAGGCTTCATTGGTTCTCATCTGGTAGAAAAACTCCTTTCTCTCGGTGAGCGGGTTCGGGTTCTAGATAATTTTCTCACCGGGAAAAAGGAAAATCTTGCCCCTTATCTCGGGAAAATTGAACTTATGGAAGGAGATATTCGAGACGAAGATATCTGCCGCCGCGCTTGTCAGGGCGTTGATTTTGTTCTCCATCAGGCGGCTCTGCCTTCAGTGGCACGGTCGATTGAGGATCCTAAAACCACCATTGAGATTAATGTTGCTGGAACTCTGAATTTATTGCTCAGTGCCCGGGACTGCGGCGTGAAGCGCTTTGTTTTTGCCTCTTCTTCCTCCGTTTATGGCGATGATGATTCACTGCCTAAAAAAGAAGGTCGAGAAGGCAACCCCCTTTCGCCCTATGCTTTAAGTAAGAAGGCCGGTGAAGATTGCTGCCGTCTTTTTTACCAGCTTTATGGTTTAAGCACGGTAAGTCTTCGTTATTTTAATGTTTTTGGACCCCGTCAGGACCCTTATTCTCAATACGCTGCCGTCATTCCCAATTTTATCTTTCGCCTTCTTCAAGGTAAGGAACCAATCATTTTTGGCGACGGAGAACAGTCGCGGGATTTTACCTATGTGGCCAATGTAGTTGAGGCTAATCTGCTGGCCATTAAAGCTGATGATTCTGTTTCTGGAGAGGTTTTTAATATTGCCTGCGGCCAGAGCATTTCTGTAAATGCCCTGGTCAGAGAGCTTAATCAGCTTATGGGCACCGGAATCAAGCCTGTTTACACTGAACCCCGTCCGGGAGATATTCGCCATTCTCTGGCTGATATTTCCAGGGCCAGGGAAAGGCTTGGTTTTAAGCCCCGGTATTCTTTCCGGGAAGGCTTGCTTGTGACCTTAAACTGGTTCAGAGAGAGGATGATCCATGAATCAGAAGGTCAGTAATTTTTTAAAAAGAATTAAGGAAAGGGAAATAAAGGTTGGTGTCATCGGTCTGGGCTATGTCGGTCTTCCCCTTGTCAGAATCTTTTTGCAGAAGGGCTTTGAGGTAGTTGGTTTTGACATTGATAAGCGTAAGGTGGACTGGCTCAATCAGGGAAAAAGCTACATTCTTCATGTTCGAGCAGAAGAGCTTAAGCCCTACCTTGACCAGGGCAAATTCAGGGCCACAGCCGATTTTTCCGAGCTTGCCGAAATGGATGCCATTCTTATTTGTGTGCCCACCCCTCTTGATGCCCACCGTAATCCTGATCTGACCTTTGTTATTCAGACAACAGAAACCATCGCTCGCTATCTGCGGCCCGGTCAGCTTGTTGTTTTAGAAAGTACCACCTATCCTGGAACGACGGATGAGGAAATGTTACCCATCCTGGCCAGAACCGGATTAAAGGTGGGCGAGGATTTCTATCTGGCCTATTCACCTGAAAGAGAGAATCCGGGGGATAAGAATTTTTCTACAGAAAAAATACCCAAGGTTGTCGGGGGCCTGACCCGAAATTGCCTGGAAGTGGCCAGGGCTCTTTATGATGAGGTTGTGGTAAAGACAGTGCCTGTTTCTTCAACCCGGGTAGCTGAAGCGACTAAGCTTCTTGAAAATATTTTCCGCTCCGTTAACATCGCCATGGTCAATGAGATGAAAATGATTTTTGACCGTCTAGGGATTGATATCTGGGAGGTAATTGAAGCCGCCTCGACCAAGCCCTTTGGTTTTATGCCCTTTTATCCCGGACCTGGCTATGGTGGCCATTGTATTCCCGTAGACCCTTTCTATCTTACCTGGAAGGCAAAGGAAGTTGATTTTCCAACCAAATTCATTGAGCTTGCCGGGGAAATAAATACCAGAATGCCCTATTATGTCGTTGACCGCACTGTTGAAGCCCTTAATGCCCGGGGGAAGGCCATCAATGGAGCTAAAATTCTGGTCCTTGGAGTTGCCTATAAGAAAGACGTGGATGATCAACGGGAGAGCCCGGCCCTGAAAATTATCAGCCTTTTTATGAAAAGAGGGGCCAGGGTGAGCTATCATGACCCTTATGTGCCCCATTCCTTCGGCCATCGGGAATATCCTGACCTTGATCTGAAATCAGTTCCTCTGACCGCCAGGCGGCTCCGTCAATCAGATGCAGTAGTAATTGCCACTGACCACTCCGTGATTGATTATGACTGGGTCGCCAGGAACAGCCCTCTGGTGATTGATACCCGAAATGCTATCAAGAAAAAAAGAAAGAACGTCATTAAAGCCTAGAGGGGAAAATGAGGATTGGAATTATTGGCACGGGTTATGTGGGGCTTGTGACAGCTGTCGGGCTGGCGGAATTAGGCCATGAGGTCGTGGCCACAGATAAAGACAGGGATAAAATAAATAAGCTGACGCAGGGAATAGTACCTTTTTATGAACCGGGACTTGAAGAACTCTTCAGAAAGGTCAGAGAAAAGGGGCTGATTTCCTTTACGCCGGATCTGGCTGAAGCCATTCGGGCTTCTGAGGTCATTTTTGTTTGTGTCGGAACGCCGCCTTCAGCTGATGGCTCGGCCGATATGTCCCAGATTGAAGAAGTGGCCAGAAAAATCGCGGAAAATCTAAATAATTATAAGCTGGTGGTTGAAAAAAGCACGGTGCCGGTTAAGACCTCTTACTGGATTAAAAGAACCATTAATCTTTACAAAAGATCTGAGGCTTCCTTTGATATTGCTTCGAATCCTGAATTTTTAAGGGAGGGCTCGGCGGTTCAGGATTTTCTTAATCCCGATCGAATCATTATCGGGGTGGAGAATGATCGGGCCCGGGATATTCTGCTTAAGATTTATGAACGCTTTCAGGATAGAATAATTGTCACCAATATTGATACGGCCGAGCTCATCAAGCATGCTTCCAACTCTTTTCTGGCCATAAAAATATCTTTTATTAACCTTATGGCCAATATCTGTGAGAAAACCGAGGCTGATATCGAACAGGTGGCCCTGGGTATGGGACTTGACCCTCGCATCGGCCGCGAATTCCTGCGGGCCGGCATTGGCTATGGCGGCTCCTGCTTCCCCAAGGATATTAAAGCCCTGACCAGAATAGGGGAGGAGCTTGGTGTCGAGATGGGCCTTCTTAAGGAAGCCGATAAAATTAATCAGGATCGCATCCGCCTTTTCATGGAAAAGGTCAAACGGGCTCTCTGGGTTCTCAGGGAAAAGAGGATAGCTGTCCTTGGCCTTTCTTTCAAACCAAATACAGATGATATCAGGGAAGCTCCAAGCTTAAAGGTGATCAGAGAATTGAGGCGGGAAGAGGCTTCAGTTCATCTCTATGATCCCAGGGCGATGGAAAATATGAAGCAGGTTTTTCCTGAGGAGCCACCGCACCTGGTTTACCATGCTGACCTTTATGAGGCCGTAAGAGGAGCTAATGCTCTGTTGATTCTGACTGAATGGGATGAATTCCGGCAAATGGACCTGGAAAAAGTTAAAAGTTTAATGGCCAATCCTATTATTATTGATGGCCGGAATATATTTGATCCAGATAAGGTCAGGCAGCTGGGCTTTGAATATTATTGTTTTGGCCGGCACTGAAAAAACTGAGAAAAGCGGCGGGCAATTTAAAGAAGCAAGGGTTGGCCGGCCGCGCTAATCTGTCGGTGTTAAGCGGAGGGGAATGGCTGCAGAGAATAAGAAAATATTTTTTCTGAGATAAAAATAAAAACAAGAAAAAATGAAATCAGGCAAAAAGATTTTTAGAAAAATAATTCAGGAAGAGGGCGAGACGGAAAGAAGACAGGTCTATAAAATAAATTATTCAGGCTGAGGCTGTTTTTTTCGATGAAAAGAATAAATTTTAGAAAAAAATAAGAAAGAGATAAGGTCAATGAAAGTCCTGGTGACCGGGGCGCGGGGACTCCTGGGGACGGATCTGGTGCCCGTACTTGAGTCTTCTGGCCACAATGTTCTGGTCACGGATATTGAGGAGCTCGATATTACAGATCTGGATCAGGTTATGGCTTTTGTTTCCACCGAAAGGCCCGAAGTGGTTATCAATTGCGCCGCCTATACTCAGGTAGATAGAGCCGAGGAAGAAAGGGAAAAGGCCTTCGCTGTTAACTGGCTGGGGGTTCAGAATTTAGCTCTGGCCTGCTCCTTCCATAAAATCTGTCTCTGCCACTTAAGTACAGATTATGTTTTCAATGGGGAAAAAGATAGTCCCTACACTCCCTTTGATTTACCCGAACCCATTAACACCTACGGGTGGTCCAAATGGCTGGGTGAGGCATGTCTGTTGACAATATGTTCTCAGTATTTTTTGCTGCGAACAAGCTGGCTTTACGGGCGAGGCGGAGCAAATTTTGTCGACACCATTCTGAGCAAGGCCAGGAAGGAAGAGGAAATAAGGGTGGTCAGCGATCAGAGAGGCTCGCCCACCTGGTCAGCCAATCTGGCCCGCTTTATTAATTTTATTCTTGGAACCGAAAAATATGGCCTTTACCATGTCACTGATGAAACTCAGGGGGGAATAAGCTGGTTTGAGTTTGCCCGGGAAATCGTTAATCTGGCCGGTCTTCGCGCTAAGGTTGTTCCGGTAAGCAGTGATGAATTTCCCCGCCCAGCCCGGCGACCAAAAAATTCTGTCCTTGACCTCAGCTGGACCAGAATTGCCTTTAATTATCATTTCCCGAACTGGCGGGATTCTCTGAGACAGTATCTGGCCACAAAGCTCTGATAACAAGCCTTTAATCCTGTTAAATCTTTCAGTCTACGCTAATTTTTAAATTGGTTTGTCCCGGAGTTAAATATCTGCATCGGGATAAGATGCTAAAATTGAACTTTTTCAAAGTAGAAAATAGGTGGGTTTTAAATGCCATCACGTAACTTTGGGTCAAAGATAAATAAAAATTGAGAAATGAGCAGAGCATCCACATTTTTCCAAATGGCGAATAAATATTTTGTCCCCTGTTTTTTAAAAGACTGGAATGTGGATTTTAAGGTCCATGCCCCTTGCGGCAACGTGCTTGAAAGAGTAGGTACGAGGGAAAGCCTACCCAGCCCCAAGCGACCCAGTTATGGCGCCAGAAAGATATTGAAATATAAAAATAAAAATCGGCGAATGAGTATTTATTCCCCCATTTTTCAGTATTCCTCCATTTTTCAAAAAGTGGGGGATTTATTTCCATTTAGATGGAAAAATGTGGCTAACGTCATTTTGTCTCGCTGAAGTCAGGAAAAAGATATGTTTTTAATAGCGTAATGATTTTAAAAAAATGTCTGTGTCCCCATTTAGGGGGAGATTTCGAGGCGATGGAAGCGAAGGTCAGTTTTTATTTCCAAATAAAGGTCATGTCCCAGGATTTGTCTTTTACAGGCAATGGGCTGGCCATCAAGTTTTACTTCAGGCTGGTCATTTTTTCCCCAGGGCCAGAGAAGCCGGATTAGACCCTGCCTTGAATCATTGCTATTAAAAGTAAATTTAATTTTCCTGGTGCTTGCCTCAACCTGATAATCGTAGGCATAAAAAAGACCATTTACAGGAAAATAGATTTGAGCTCTGGCTTCATTTGACCCGAGCCGCGGCGAAATTTCCGGCCTTTCCCGATTCACCTTAAAGCCGAGCAAACCCTGATAGATAGCCATGGCCAGAGCGCCAGCACTTCCAGCATAATTTAAGCTTCCCTGACCATAGCCCTCCCTGGTATCCCATTCATAAAAGCAGCCCCGCCCCAAATTCTTTCTGACTATTTCTAAAAGGCAGCGTGTAGCTTCCTGGCTGTAACCAGATTCATACATGGCCGCTACAAAGCGCCCTCCAAACCAGTCCCATTGACCCCCATTTTGATATTCATAAGGTTCGTCCATCATGGGATGACGGAAAAAGCCAGCGGGATAAGGCGGAAGCAAGCAACCACTAATCGTGGAGAGGCCAAATCGCTGCTGCCGGTTGAGGGCTTCCTCAATAATCCGGCCAGCCTTTTCTGGATCAGCCAGGCCAGAGAGAATGGCCAGAGTATGGCCACCCAGAGCAAAGATATCGTCTTCATCAAAATCGTGGGTCAGGGGCGTAACATGCCGGTGGACGCGATAAAAGCCTCTGTTTTCCTGCCAGAGAAGAGCATTGGTTCGGTTTTTAATTTGATTAGCTCTCTGTTTCCAGAAGGCTGATTTTTTTTCTTCCCTCACAAGATGAAGAAGAGAGGCCAGATCAAGACAGGCCTGATAGGCCATGCTCTGGTCATAGAGATCGACCGTCCACTGGGAGCTGGAGTCAGCATAAATAGCTCGCTCGTCGCCTTCATGGGCTTCAACATCACCCCAGTCAGCTGTATGAGCTCCAGTGATGAGCCTGAAATGGGGGTCGTAACGATGGTCAAAAAGATAATTCAGGGCTTTTTCCAGTCTCTCTATTATTTTTTGCCCCTCAATTTCTTTTCCGAGCCACTCACGGCCCCGCTCTTCGCCCATGAGTCTGACGAGGAAAGAAGCAGCCTGAACGGCTGAACTTTCCTGGTCGCTTTCAGTTGTATTTTTATCTGTTCTTCCCGTGGCCTCGATCCAATCAGGAATCGAGCCGGATTTATCCTGATAGCTGAGAATCTCTTCAAGCCAGGAAACGAGGAAGGGCTCGGGATAAAAAAGGCAGGAAGCAGGAAGAATGGTTGCCGCATCCCTGATCCAGATCTGGGGATAACCGGTTCCGGCCCTGAAGCCAGCCACCTCACCCGTTTTTCCTCTGAATTTAATCTCGCCATGGCGCAGGGTGAGACGGATCAGTCTGGCTATCTGGTTAATCTCCGGCCAGGTCGTTTGATAAAGGGTGAAGGGAGACATTTCCAGTTCCAGTTTTCTTTTATCTTCAGGGAAGGAGACGGACTTAACCAAGAGGGGAAGGCGCAGGGTTTTTGAACCATAGCTTTCAAACCAGGCCTTGCCTTCAAGGACAAGGTCAAAATCAAGGAAATATTTGCCCGGAACAAGAGGCGCCGGAAAGGTTACTTTCATTTCTATTTTTTCGCCTGGTTTTATCTCCCGGGGAAGAGCAAAACGAGGATTATCCCGGCGAAGCATCTTTTCTTTATTGTCAAGGAGGTGGTAGGAAAGAAAGCAGGGTGCCGGGCCGCTTGATTTCCAGGGTCGCCGTCCTGCATTGACCAGTTTAAGATTAAGAGAGATGATTTCTCCCTCCTCCGCCACAACAGGAGAAATTTCTGTTTCCCAGAGACAGAAGTAGGGCTGACTTCTTCCCTTTTTCATGGAGCTGGCCTCCCCTTTTTCCTGGCGGCAGGCAATGGATGGATAAAGGAAGAAAAAAAAGAAGGCTAGATAGATGAGGATAGAGGCTGCGGAGCATCGAGCCCTGGCCAGGCCTGTTTCTAAATCAAAGGGCCATCTGGCTAACATATTCTGGGTAGGAGCTCAGTGGTCAGGGGTTCAAGGAGCCTTAAACCCCCGGTTTTTGTTCTCAACAAAAGCTCACCGGCCCGGCCAATCCTGTCTTCAATCTGGCCGATTATTGCCGCTTCCCGGCCCAGGGGATGTGCCTGAAGATAGGCCAGAATTTCCTCACTCCGGCTGGCTGGAGCTAAAATCGCAGCGCGGCCTTCGCAGGCAAGATAGAGAGGGTCAATGCCTAGAAATTCAGAGACAGCCTGAACGGGCGGGGAAAGGGGAATTTTCTTTTCTTCAATTAAAATGGAATAGGGAAGTTTTTCAGCCAGTTCACAGAGAATTGTGGCCAGGCCTCCTCTCGTAATATCTCTCATCCATCTTACTTCCCTCTGCCAGAGAGGCAAAAGAAAGGTTAGGGGAGCGCAGTCGCTCTTGACTGAAGCTTCAAAACCAAATTCACCCCGGGCAGTGAGGATGGCCAGGCTATGCTCGCCCAAGGGCCCGGTTACAATCAGGTTATCTCCAGGAGCAACCGCCTCCAGGTTTGGTCGGGCAATAATCCGGCCAACTCCTGAGGTGTTAATATAAATTTTATCAGCCTGACCCCGGCGGACTACCTTGGTATCGCCAGTGACAATCTTTACCCCGGCTTCCGTAGCAGCCCGGCTTATGGAAGCAAGAATTCTTTCCAGGTCATCCCAGGCCAGGCCCTCTTCAATAATCAGGGCCAGGGAAATGAATTCCGGTCTGGCTCCGGAGACAACCAGGTCATTCACCGTTCCATTTACGGAAAGGGTGCCAATGTCGCCTCCAGGGAAAAAAATGGGATCAACCACATAGCTATCGGTGGTAAAGGCCAGACCGCCAGGCAGATGGCTGGCATCAAGAAGCTCACTTAAAATGCTATTATTAAAATTTGGGACAATGTACCGCGAGATGAAATCCCTCATGAGCTGGCCACCGCTGCCGAGCTCAAGACTGATTAATTTTTTCTTGGTTAGCTCCATCGCTGGCCGTACTTAAAATGGATTAAACAGGCACCTTCATAGGAAACCATGCATGGACCGTAGGGACTTTCAGGCCGGCAAAGGCGGCCATAAAGGGGGCATTCTGGAGGACGGAGGAGACCCCGGAGAACCTGACCGCAGCGGCAGCCAGGGTTAAAACTTTTTTCTGAGGGCGATAAGTCCAGAGAGAAACGTTTCAGCGTATCAAATTCATGATATTCTTTTTTAAGGCCAAGCCCACTTTGGGGGATTAAACCCAGGCCGCGCCAGAAGGCATCCTTGACTTCAAAAACTTCCGCCATAAGGGCTAAGGCCCTGGGATTGCCCCTGGCTGAAACTACTCTTCGATATTCAATGGCCACCTCGGGTCTGGCAGCCAGCATCTGGTCAAGAACTGAATTGATGCCGAGCAGGATATCGTTGGGTTCAAAGCCGGTTATGGCTCCTGGAATTTTAAATTCTTCAGCGATAAAGCGATAAGGCTGAGAGCCAATGATGGTACTGACATGGCCGGGATAAAGGAAGCCATCAATGGCCACCTCACCTGATTCCAGGATGGCTCTCAGGGGAGGTGGAATCAGCCAGCAGGCAGCCAGCAGGGAAAAATTCTTGAGGCCTCTGGCCCTGGCTTCCTTGACGGTAAAGGCAATGGAGGGAATGGTGGTTTCAAAGCCAGCTCCAAAAAAAATGACTTCACAGTCAGGATTTTCCTGAGCCAGATCCAGAGCCTCAGCTGGAGAATAAATGATTTTCAATCGGGAGGAAGGAGCCGGGACAGCTGTCTGCAGAGAACCTTTAGCTGTGGGCACTCGAGTCATATCGCCAAAGGTAGCCACAATGGTTTTTGGCCTTCTGGTCAATAAATCAATGATTATTTCATGATAATCGTCGGGAGTTATGCAGACAGGGCAGCCGGGCCCGGCCAGCAGATCCACTCCGGCTTCTTCGAGGAGAGGCTTAAGGCCATAGCGATAAACAGTCATGGTATGGGTTCCGCAGACCTCCATGAGACGCACAGGACGGCCCAGCGCTTCCCTTTTCTTCCTGATCAATCTGATCAGAGCAGAAGCTATTTCTTCCTGCCTGTATTCTTCCATGGTTTAAGATGAAGATTCGTCTTTACTCGCTGCGGCTATTTCGCGGAGCAGGCTGAGGGTTTCCTGAGCCTCGGCTTCATCCAGGCGGCTTATGGCAAAACCGGCATGGATAATGACCAAGTCACCCACTTTCACCTCATCCAGGAGGCTTAAATTGACTTTGACCCTGGTGCCGAGATAATCGGCTTTCCCCAGGTTACCATCTTCGATGGCCACAATTTTGGCTGGAATTCCAAGACACATGAGCCTTTATTATAACAGAAAGGGCGAGTCCTTTTAAGCGGAAAACGAGGAGGATTTAAAGATAGGGCCAGATTAAGGGAAGAATTTCGGGAAAGAATGGCTCAGCCAGAAAAAACGCTAATGATAAATGAGCCACTAATTTTTAATTTTTATTCTTGTTTTATGCTTATTTTTAGCCCTGAAATTAGAGATATCCTGAAAAAATATCTTGGTCAAACAGGAAAAATCTGAGTTTTAAAACAACTGGCTCAATTTTTGTTTATAATTCAAGCCCCTGCCTGGCTCAGTTTGCTGTTCTGAGGCTGTTGTCTTCCTGATACCTGAGGGCTCAATCAGCCTGATGGCCTTATATTTCGTATAGATTCTCTCGTGAGGCAACGAATCAATTTCGTTTAAGTATTAGGTGAGGCAATTCGGTCTTTTGACAACAGGCTGGCTGCCTGCCTATAATGACGATTATGATTGAGAGATTTAAGGACTTTATTCAGCCCGGGAGCGAGGAGGAGGCACTCCTTAAGCAGCTTGACCTTTCCCGTTTACCCCTGCATATTGCCATCATTATGGATGGCAATGGCCGCTGGGCTGAGAGAAGGAATCTTCCCCGGATTGAAGGTCATAAGGCTGGCTCTAAGGCGGTTAAAGAGGCGGTCGAAACTTGTGCTCGCCTCGGCATAAAGTATCTGACTCTTTATGCTTTTTCCAGGGAAAACTGGCGCCGGCCAGCCTCAGAAGTGACCATGCTCTGGGAACTTCTTTATGATTATCTGAGAAAAGAAGATAAAGAGTTGATTAAAAATAAAATCAGGCTGAGGGTGATCGGTCAAAGGGAAGGCATTCCGGAAAAGGTTCGTCTGGAACTGGAAAGGGTGGAAGCTTTAACCAGGGAGTTTGATTCCCTGCAGGTTGTCCTGGCGCTCAATTATGGAGGTCGGACAGAAATTGTGGATGCGGTCAAAAGAATTTTAAGGGAAAACAGGTTGAAACCAGAGGAAATAGACGAAACTTCCTTTTCACAATATCTTTACACGGCAGATATGCCTGACCCGGATTTGCTTATCCGAACAAGTGGGGAACTCAGAATTTCTAATTTTTTACTCTGGCAAATTGCCTATGCTGAGATCTGGATTACACCTGATTTCTGGCCCGATTTTAACCGTCGCCATTTACTTCAGGCCCTTGTTGATTATCAAAAAAGAGAAAGGAGGTTTGGAGCTATTCCTGAATCTTCTTCCTGAGTGACGCTGGCTGCGAGTAAGAATCAACGATATCAGGATAAAGGATGAATTTTAAAACGAGAACCATAACCGCCATCATCCTGCTGGCCATCATTCTGACAATTGTGCAATGGGCTAGCTCGCCTGTTTTCTTTGCTTTCCTTCAATTGATTATTCTTGCCGCAATAATTGAATTTTACGGGCTGGCCCAAAGAAAAAACTGGCAACCTCGCTTCCTTCCAGGCCTTTTGTCCGCCCTGATCCTCAGTTTTTCTTTTTTCTTTCCAGAAAGGTTACCTCTTTCTCTGTCCCTCGTCCTTATCCTTCTAATTGCCAGTATTTATTTTTTAATTTATACTAATTCTATAGAAAAAGTAGTATTATTTCCGCCTTCCGTGTCGCTGACTTTTTTTGCGCCACTTTATATCAGTTTCCCCCTCAATTTCTTTTACTGGTTGCGTCTGGAACACGGGCCCCGAGCCATTTATTTCCTTTTTGCCATCATTTTCCTGGGTGATACCGGGGCCTATCTTATCGGTCATAAATTTGGGCGCCACCGGCTTGTGCCCTTAGCCAGCCCCAGAAAGACAGTTGAGGGAGCCATCGCCGGTCTTATCTGGGCAGTGGCCGGAGCTTTTCTGGCTCGCCTGGTCTTGTGGCCCGATCTCCCCTCAGGGATGAGCCTTAGTCTCGGTCTGATTACTCACGCCGTGGCCCAGGTCGCTGACCCCTTCGAATCCCTTTTTAAACGGGCGGCCGGCGTAAAGGATTCTTCCCATCTTCTTCCCGGTCATGGTGGCTTTCTTGACCGCATTGATAGTCTCCTTTTGGCCACACCCGTTTTTTATTATCTTCTCCGATTTTTCCCATCATGAGTTCAGGCGAAAAGAAAAGAGTAATTATCCTTGGTTCCACCGGCTCGATCGGGCGGATGACTCTTGAAGTCATCTCCGGGCTTTTCCACCAGTTTGAAGTTGTTGGCCTGGCAGCAGGCTCCAATGCCTCCCTTCTTTTAGATCAGGCCGTTCTGTTTAAACCGAAGCTTGTCTCCCTTTATCGAGAAGAAATAGGCTCTGCCTTCTCTCCGGAGTTTTCGCGTCTTGGAGTTAAATTTTTATCTGGCCCTGAAGCCGCCACCAGACTGGTGGAGGAGCTTGAGGCGGATATTGTGGTTGCCGCCATAACCGGAATTGAAAGTCTTAAGCCGACTTTAGCCGCTGTCAGGCGAGCGAAAAGGGTGGCCTTGGCCAATAAAGAGGCGCTTGTTGTAGCTGGAAGCCTCATTATGGAGGAGGCTAGACGCAGGGCCACTGAGATTATCCCGGTTGATTCTGAGCATTGCGGCGTTTTTCAATGTCTGCGCCAGGAAGAGAAGGAAAATGTGGCGCGGGTCATTCTGACAGCTTCTGGGGGACCCTTTTTCCGCACGCCGCTGGAGGAGCTGGCGTCTAAAAGCGTTGAGGAAGCCCTGGCCCATCCCCGCTGGAAAATGGGGAAAAAAATAACCATTGATAGCGCTACCCTGATGAATAAAGGTTTGGAACTTATTGAGGCTAAATGGCTTTTTGATTTAAAACCCCAGCAGCTTTCTATTCTTATTCATCCTCAGAGCATTGTCCATTCTCTGGTCGAGTTGATTGATGGTTCTTTTCTGGCCCAGCTCAGTGTCACCGATATGAGACTTCCTATTCAGTTCGCTCTTTGCTATCCTAAACGGGGCGAGAGGCTTCTACCTCCCCTAGATCTGAGCGAAGTCAGGAAGCTCGAGTTCTTTGAGGTGGAGGAGGAACGCTTTCCCCTTGTGCGGCTGGCCCGGGAGGCTCTGGAAAAAGGAGGCAGTTTGCCCGTGGCCCTGAATGCAGCCAATGAAGTGGCCGTTGATGCCTTTATTCAGGGAAAGATTTCCTTTCCTGAAATAGCGGAGATAGTTAAAGCGGTGGTTGAAGCTCACCTTTTCCAGCCAGTAGATAATTTAGAAGAAATTATGGCGGTTGACCGTGAATCAAGGGAAAAGGCAAAAAAATTAATTAATTTGAGGCAATAACATGCTCATCATTCTGGAAACTATCCTGGCTTTTACCATTGTCTTTGCCGTTCTAGTTTTCATTCATGAATTTGGCCACTTTTTCATGGCCAAGCTGACTGGAGTCAGGGTAGAGGTATTTTCCTTTGGCTATGGCCGTCGCCTTTTTGGCTTTAAGCGGAGAGGAACTGATTATCGGGTGAGCTTAATCCCGATGGGTGGCTATGTTCGTTTGCTGGGAGAAGGAATGTTTGAACGCCGGGAAAATATTTCTCCTGAGGATTTTATGGCCAAAAAGAGATGGCAGCGCATTCTCATTCTGGCCATGGGTTCAATTATGAATCTCCTGCTGGCCTTTGTTCTGGTGACAGCCATTAATATGGCTGGAGTTAATTCACCCGAATACCTGGACGAACCGCCTGTCGTGGGCTGGATAGAGGCAGGTTCCCCGGCTGAAAAGGCTGGTTTAAAGGTTGGTGACCTTATCTTAACCATCAGCGGCCGTCAGGTTAAAACCTGGACGGATGTGGAAATCGCCATCAGTTCAAAGCCTGGCCGGTTACTTTTTCTTGAAGTGGAAAGGGAAGGGAAAAAACTGACCCTGGCTCTGAAAACTGAAGAAAGAACTCGCTATGGCCTGGGCTATGCCGGTTTTATGGCTCGTTCTTTAACCCAGATCAGGATGGTGACGCCCAATTCGCCCGCTGAAAAAGGAGGTTTGAAGCCAGGCGATGTTATCCTGGCCGTCAATGGCCAGCCAGTTTATTTCTTTGAATTTGTTAAGGTTATTGAGGCCAATCCGGAAAAGGAGCTCGATTTTCTTGTCCAGCGGGGGGAGGAAAGGCTCAATTTAAAGATAACTCCAAGAAGAGAAGGCGAAGTGGGGAAAATTGGAATTCTCCAGGAACCAAAATCGGTGGTCAAAAAATATGGCTTTTTCCAGGCTGTTAGCCGCAGTCTCAGGGAAAATGTTAAAAATGCTTTTCTGGTCATTCATTTTATTGCCGACCTTTTTACCGGAGAGGCATCGACCCGACAGCTTGGCGGTCCTCTTGAAATTGCCAATTTTTCCTATGCTGCCATGAGACTTGGCTTCCTGGCCCTGCTCAACTGGATAGCTCTCATCAGCCTGCAGCTGGGCATAATCAATCTCTTTCCCATTCCTGTTTTTGATGGCGGCCAGATTTTTGTACTGCTGATTGAAGGAATAATAAGACGGGATTTGAGCCCTCGCTTGCGGCAGATCTGGATGCAGATTGGCTTTGTTATTTTTATTGCCCTGGTGATATTTATTATCCTCAATGATATTGTCAAAAGAATGCCTCAGGGCTGGAAAAGTCTTATTCCATGGTAAAAGAACAGAGCTTTTCTTTACGCCGTCGGCCATCAAGGCCTATAAAAATCGGTCAGGTCATAGTCGGGGGCGGCGCTCCTATTGTTGTTCAGTCCATGACAAAAACCGATACCCGCGATGTAGCCTCCACGATCAGGCAGATTCAGAGTCTGGCCGAGGCTGGCTGCGAAATAGTCCGGATAGCCCTTCCTGACAGGCAGGCGGCTCTGGCCTTAAAGAAGATTCATCAGGAATCGCCACTCCCCATAATTGCTGACATCCATTTTGATTATCGTCTGGCTCTCGATGCCATGGAGGCTGGAGTTGAGGGCTTGAGAATCAATCCAGGAACTATTGGTAGCCAGGAAAAGGTCAGAACAATCATTAAGGAAGCAAAGCAGAGGGAAATTCCCATAAGGATTGGCCTGAATGCCGGTTCATTAGAAAAATCGATTCGGCAAAAATACGGACGGGCTACAGCCGACGCTCTGGTGGAAAGCGCCCTTAACTGGGTTCATTTTTTCGAAGACCTGGGATTTGACCTCATTAAGATTTCGCTGAAGGCTTCAGATGTTCTGACCACAGTTGAAGCCTACCGGAAGATGGCCGAAAAGGTTGATTATCCCTTTCATGTGGGCATTACTGAGGCCGGGCCGCTTTTGAGGGGGGCAATTAAATCGGCTGTCGGCTGCGGCCTGTTAATTTATGAGGGTCTGGCCGACACCATCCGGGTTTCGCTGACAGCGCCGCCTGAAGAAGAAGTTAGGGTGGCCTATCTTATTCTTTCGAGTCTTGGTCTCAAAAGAAAAGGCATTGATCTCATTTCCTGTCCGACCTGCGGTCGCCTTGAGGTTGATTTGCTGCCCATAGTTGAGAAGATGGAAAAGGAGCTTTCTTCTCTTGATTTCCCTTTAACTGTTGCCCTGATGGGCTGCATGGTGAATGGACCAGGTGAAGCCAGAGAAGCTGATATTGGTCTCGCCTGTGGTCGAGGTCAGGCGGTGATATTTAAAAAAGGAAGGATTCTTCTTAAGGTCAAGGAAAAAGAAATTATCCCTGTTTTCCTGGAAGAAGTTCACCGGATGGTCCGAAGTAAGGCCAGAGGCTCTTCCTTGAAGGGAGAGGCCAAGAAGGAAAAATCGGATGTCGGGAAGAGGGAAGAAAAATAAAGTGAGTCAGAGCCCTGCTAAAAAAAACAGCGAGAGCGAAAAATTGGCTCAACAAGAGGTTTCTCTTTCTCCAAAAATTCTGAATAAATATGAGCGCCTGAAACAGAGGCTGGCTTCCCTGGGCGGAGCCGTGATTGCCTATTCGGGCGGAGTTGATAGCACCTTTCTTTTGCGGGTGGCTCATGAGGTTCTGAAAGATAAGGTTCTGGCTGTCGTGGCCAGCTCCCTGACCTATCCGGAAAGAGAGGTTCGCCAGGCGATAAAGCTGGCGAAGGAAATGGGCGTACGGGTTTGTCGGATTAAAACAAAAGAGATGGCTAATCCATCTTTTCTGGCCAATCCTCCCGACCGCTGCTATCACTGCAAGCAGGAACTTTTTTCCAGCTTAAAAAAAATTGCCGCCCGGGAAAAACTTCCCTTTGTTCTTGATGGCGCCAATTATGATGACCGCCGGGATTATCGGCCTGGAGCCAGGGCAGCCAGGGAGCTGGGTATAATCTCTCCTCTGGCGGAAGTCAGATTGAAAAAGGAAGAAATTAGGCTTCTTTCTCGCTGGCTTGGCCTGCCTACCTGGGATAAACCCTCGCTGGCCTGCCTGGCCTCCCGCCTTCCTTATTTTACAGAAATAAAGCCGGAAAGGCTGGCCAGAATAGCCCGAGCCGAAAATTTTCTTCTTCGGGCCGGTTTCAAACAGGTCAGAGTGCGTCATGAAAGTGATGACCTGGTGCGCCTGGAAATTGAACCGGAAGAAATGCCTTTGATCATTGAGCCGGCTTTAAGAAAACGTCTGATTCGGCAGCTTAAATCGCTGGGCTATAATTATATTACTTTAGACCTTGAAGGTTACCGGCCAGGAAGCCTCAATTTAAGGCTTAAGAAGAAAATTCCAGCCGATTAATTCATGCTGAAAACTTTGCTGGAATGGCTATGGACTAAAACTATATATTTTCGTTTCTTACGTCAAAAGTACAGTGATTTTTCAGGCTTAGAGGGGAAAAAAATTCTGGTCTGTCTTCGCTTGAAAGTCCAATTCTATAAAAATATTCCTTGATAATTTATTTGATGTTTTTTTGATAATTTCCTGGAAGTGTCGAGCCTTTGGTGTTAGACAGAGTACAGACTTTGATGATTTCTTTATTCTCCTTATTTTTTGGTTTGAAGAGAAGTTTTTTGGTTCGATTACCAGACCAGGTTATCGGGCCTCTGCCCTGAAAGTCCTTGAATTAAATTCCTGACAGCGGTCATGGCCATGTCTAACCTGGTTTTTCTGGTGGCACTTCCGATGTGGGGCAAAAGGACAACATTATCCAGAGAAAGAAGAGCTTTTTCTATCTCGGGCTCTCGCTCATAGACATCGAGGCCGGCGCCCCAGATCTGGCCATTTTTTAAGGCTTCAGCCAGGGCCGCCTCATCCACGATGGGGCCCCGGGCCACATTGATGAGAATCGCTGTTTTTTTCATGAGAGCCAGTTTTTCCCGGTTAATCAGATGATAGGTGGAAGGATTAAGGGAGGCATGAAGGGTGATGATATCGGCTGTTTGCAGAAGGTCGTCAAGAGGCAGGTAGGTCACCTGAAGTTCTTTCTCTTCTTCTTCGCTCAGCCGGTTGGGGTCATAATAGAAGATCTGGAGGCCAAAGCCCACGGCCCTTCGGGCCACGGCTTTACCAATCCGGCCCAGACCGATTATCCCCAGTTTTTGACCGGAGATTTCCTGGCCAAGAAAGAGGTCAAGGGCCCAACCTCGGAAGCGGCCTTCCCGGGTGAAGCGATCAGCTTGGGGAATCCTTCGAGCTACTGCCAGAATGAGAGCCCAGGTTAGATCAGCAGTGGCTTCGGTTAAAACTCCAGGAGTATTGGTAACCAGAATTCCTTTTTCCCGGCAATAGGCGACATCGATATTATCATAGCCAACGGCGCAATTGGCGATTATCTTTAATTTTCGGGCCCGATCAATTATTTCCCGGTCAATGCGATTAACCAGCAGGGTGAGAAGGCCATCCTTGTCACCAATGGCTGCCAGTAGCTCCTCTCGTGGCAGAGGGGTTTCGGCCACCCCTCCCTCAACCTCAGCAAATTGCCTGAGTAGATCCAGAGCTTCAGGAAAAAAGCGCTGGGTAACCAAAACCTTTGGTCTGGACATTGTTTACTCCTTATTTTTTATTTCTTCGATTTTTATCTTGTTTCAATTTTATTTCAATGTCTTGTTTTGATTTTAACTTTATTTTATTTCGTCTATCTTGCTTCATGTCTTTCTTTGTTTTTTTCTTTTTCTTTTTCTTTTTCTTTCTCTTTCTCTTTCTCTTTCTCTCTCTCCTTTCTTCATTTTTTCTTATCTCATCTTTTTCACTTCTTTTACCTCATTTCTTTTTTTGTCTTAAATGCGCTTTGCTCCTCCACTCCTGATCATGATTTTTAGGCTATTAAACCTTAATTGGTTATCATTCAAGCTTAAGAGTTAAAAAATTCAGGTTGTAAAGATAAAGGGGGAGAAATAATCGCGGCATTTCCTGGCGAGAAGCGAGCTCGAAAAGCCCGATCGCCAGTGTCCAGAATAAAGTTCATCGCTTATAATTAAAAGAGCCGAGGCCTTTATCCTGTAGAAGGAGGCGACAGCAAAAAGGGCCGAAGTCTCCATATCGACAGCTTGAGCCCCCTTCTTTCTAAAGCGGAGAAGCCAGGCCTTTGTCTCGCGATAGGGGGCATCAGTTGTGACCGCAGTTGCCGGGCTGAAAGCCAGGCCATTCTCCGTTAACTTCCTCTTTATCCTGTCATTCAGGTCAGGCGAGGAATGAAAAGCCAGTTTTCCCGGGAAGTAGTGACGAGATGTGCCTTCATCAGCTATGGCTTTTTCCACCAGAATAGCCTGGCCGATTTTAAGGTCAGGAGAAAGGGAACCGGCGAGACCCAGGAGGATAATTTCCTGCGAACCAGAAGCAATGAGCCTCTCGTAGGCCATAACAGCCAGGGGCGCTCCTATGGCCCCATGAATAAGAACGCTATGTGATAAAAGATAAAGGGAACAGCCTTCAATGGATTTTGTGGCCACGGCTTTTGACTGAATCTCGGTTAAAAGCTCACAGTTAGCCGGAAGAAAGGGAAGATGAAGAACAAGAGGTCGGTTGAACTTCGGAAGTGGCCTGGGCCTGACGATACCTTTTTCCTGATTTTTCATGATAAGAAAAGTCAGAATAACAAAAACCGGCAGGAAAGAAAAGGCGGGGTTGGATTGCTAAAAACCGGGTCTCTTTTTAAAATGGAAAGGATGAAATTTCAGCGGGTCAGTTTGCAGGAAATAAATCTCGAAGAGAAAAAATTTTGTCTTTCGCCTTTAGTGGAATTCGAAAGCCTTAAAGTTTCCATAGGGAGGGTTGGCCTTCTTGTTCCGCCCTTAGTTAAGCCAGAAAAAGAAGCTTTAATTTTAATTTCTGGCTGGCGACGGGTTCTGGCCTGCAGGGACCTATCCCTGACAACAATTCCCGTCCTTTTGGTTCCTGAAGAGATGAGTGACCTTGACCTTCTCATAAAAGCTATAGAAGAAAATCTCACCACCCGGCCCTTGAGTCTGGCTGAAAAGGCTGAAGCCATTTATAAGCTTAATCTTTTCGGGCTTTCACCAGAAAGAATAATGGCTGATTATTTTTCTCGCTTCGCCCTCCCCCTGAAAAAAGAATATTTCCTTCTTCTAATTAAAGTGGCTGGTCAGGGCCAGGAAAAACTGAAGAGATTTCTGCACGGGGCTGAAATTTCCCTGGAAGCTCTGGAACTTTTTCTTTCTTTCTCCACCCTAGCTCAGGAAAAGCTTATGCCTTTTCTTCAGGCTGTAACCTATAGCCGTCGCCGAGAGATTATTGAAAATCTATATGAAATTTCTTTAAGAGAGGGTCGAGCGATTGATAATCTGCTGGAGCTTCAGGAAATCAAATCTATCCTGGAAAGAAATGAGCTTTCTTTTCGCTCCAGGGGGGAGGCTCTATCAGACTGGCTCAAAAAGAGGCGCTATCCACTGCTTACCTCCTGGGAAGCTGAAATTAAAAAGACGCTGAAAGAACTGGCCTGGCCTAAGGAAGTTAAGCTCCTCTATGACCCCACCTTCGAAAGTCCTGAGTTCGAAATATCTTTCTCTTTCAGGAATCTATCCCAATTTCTTGCCCGGCTCGATGAACTAAAGGCAATAGCCCAGAAGCCCGGTTTCCAGCGACTTTTTCGCCGTTCCCTGGAAGAATGAAAAATTTTTTGTTCCGCCGGATTTTTATTCAACGTGAAGCCCTTCCTTACCCGCTTACAGCCAGGATTATGGCCCGAACTCAGGCTCCTTATGAAATTATTGATGATCCCCGGGTTATCAAAGAAGAACTGGCTTCATCTTCTGATCCTATAGGCGAGGGGAAAAGAATTCTTTATCTGACGGTTCAAAAGGGGAAATTCGTTAAGCCCTGTCCCTGTAGCCCCGGTGTTATCAGGTGTGGCTATTTAATTATTAATTCTGTTCTAGGTTGTCCCTTTGATTGTTCCTATTGCATTCTCCAGGCCTATCTGGCTGATCCCTGGATTACCCTTTTTGTTAATGAAGAACAGCTCGAAAAATCGCTTCAGCCTTTATTTAAGGGTTCCATCCCGCCCGGCTTAAGGATAGGCACGGGTGAATTGTCTGATTCCCTGGCCCTGGAGACTCTCACAGATCAGGCTCAGCGACTCTCCCAGCTTTTTTATCGAAGTTCTAAGGCCATTTTAGAGTTAAAAACAAAATCCATCCAGATTGAGCCCTGGCTTAACTGGCCTCCTTCCTCCCGGATTGTTTTTGCCTGGTCTCTCAATGCTGAGTCCATCGCGAGAGAAGAAGAAAGGGGAGTCCCTTCAGTGAGTAAAAGAATCAGGGCTGCCAGCCTGCTGGCGCAGCAGGGTTATCATCTTGGCTTTCATTTTGATCCGCTGGTCTATTTTGAGAAATGGGAGCAGGAGTATGAGCAGGTCATCAGGGAGCTGCTGCAGCAGATTCCGGCGAGATTGATTCGCTGGATTAGCTTGGGCTGTCTTCGTTATCCGGCTGATTTTAAAAAAATCATTTTTGCCCGCTTTCGAAACAGAGCCATTTTTGCCCAGGAAATGGTCCCTGGCCGGGATGGTAAATTCAGATATTTTAAGCCTTTAAGGCTCAAAATTTATTCCCGGATTTATGAAATGCTCCGCGCCTATGGGGGTGAGGCCATTCCGGTTTATCTTTGTATGGAAGATGCGGAAGTCTGGGAGAAGATAATAAAGAAAAAGCCGGAGGGGAAAAAAGATGCTCTTCATCTTTTCGCCCCTCCGGCGATTGATTAGACAGTTAAATATCAATCAGCTTTGATCGTTTTCTTTTCGGCAATGATACCGACAACCTCTATCCCAGCATCCTTGATGATGTCGATAAGGTCGACTATTTTGCCATATTCCAGATCCTGGTCGGCTCTGAGATAAAGCTTTTTCTCCTTAGCATTTAAAAAGGCTTCTTCGAGCAGGGTCTGAAGATTCTCAACTGTCGCTTTTTCCTGGTTGACGTACATGGTGCCATCTTTTTTTATGGCCAGAACGACTTCAGGATTATCGGGCATATTAATGGTATTGAGGGCCGAAGGCAACTTGACATCAACACCTTTCTGAACAAGGGGAGTCACAATCATAAAGATGATGAGCAGAACCAGAAGAACATCGCAGAGAGGGACGACATTGGGTTCTGATCGATATTTTTCTTCTTTTCCCGCTATTGAAACACCCATTTTCTCTGCTCCTGCCTTTTATTAGGCTGATTCAAAAAACCAGCCTTTTTAATTCTCTGAACTATTTCTTCTCTTGACGGACGAAGAAGTCAACAATTTGCGAGGCGGTGTTGCTCATCTCGGCTTCATAAACTTCAATTCGAGCATTAAGCAGGTTATAGAACCAGAGGGCAATAACAGCCACGGCAATCCCGAAAGCTGTGGTCACGAGAGCTTCAGCAATACCGGCCGCCACAGCTCCAATACCGCCAGAACCGGTCAGAGCCATGCCGCGGAAAGCGTTAATGATGCCGAAGATTGTCCCGAAAAGACCAATAAATGGAGCCGAGGTGGCAATTGTGGCCAGAACGCTCATACCTCTCTTTAATTCCTGAGAGAAGATAGCCGCTGCCCGTTCGCAGCCTCGCTGAGCCGATTCGATTCTCTCTTCGAGACTCAGGTTGGCTTCGCTTCCTTCAAGGAATTCCTGGATACCCCCAGCTGTTACCCTGGCTAAATGGCTGCCCCGATTTTCCTTCTTGCTGGCCAGAGCCAGAGCTTCCTTGAGCTGACCATTCTTGAGAAGTTCAGCCAGTTTAGGCGCCACTTGCTTGGATTTGTTACGAGCTCGAGAGAAAGTTAAGTTTCTTTCAATGAGCAGATAAAGGGAAACAACTGAGAGCAGGATGAGAATAATGGCTACCGTTTTGGCCACAGGACCCATGGCCTGCCACATCTCGATCAAACCGAATTGCATTTGCATTTAGGTACCTCCTTTTTAATCTTGGAAAAGTCTATTTTTTATTTCAGCTGAAATCTTACAGTAACCGTGAAGATAACCCCCCTCGGCCGGCCATTAATAATCATGGGCTCATAAACCCATTGTCGAACTGCGTCAATGGCTGCCTGGTCAAGGAGAGGCACGGAACGCAAAACTTTAACCTCGCGCACCCGGCCATAAATATCGGTTGTGCACTCCAGGATAACAATGCCTTCCACCCGGGCCTGGCGGGCAATTTCAGGATAAACCGGTTCAACCCGGTGGATAAGTTTGGGCGGTTTAATTTCACCGATAGCTCTCACCGGTGCCTCAACTTCTCCTACCACCCCGCCGAGAACACCGCCCACGACACCGCCAAGAACTCCGCCAACCACTCCGCCTTCCACTCCGCCTTCAACACCGCCTTCAACCCCGAAATCAGAAAGCTGTTCTTCTGCGATTTCCTGAGGAATTTCTACAGGAGCAATAAGTTTTCCGGGTTGTATCTGGGTCTGAGTCTGAACGGGCTTAATCCGGGTTTTGGCTTCAGAAGACCTTTTCTTGGCTGGAGGAGGTGGTGGGGGAGGAGGTGGTGGCGGTGGGGCCAAGAAGGCACTATAAACCTCTACTTTCGGCAAAGTTCCTGTAGATAACAGGGGAATAACAATTAACGCCAGAATGAGAACAGCGTGAATAATGAGGGCAATGGGTAAAGCCAGAGCCTTCCGACCGACCGCCTTTTCTCCCTGATAGAAGGAATCTTTAAAAAGGCGAGGAATCTGGTTTTTCTCAGCCATGCTAAACCTCTTTACTTAGAGTTAAGCACTAACATTCAAATTAAGTATAGATTAAAAAATATTTTTTACAAGTCTATAAAAAATCATTTTAATCTCTTTTTTGGCGCGAAGATTTTCTGCCAGTAAAGAACAATGGGACAGGACTGGTAAATCGAGGAATAAGTTCCAACAATCAGGCCAACAAGGAGGGTGAAGGCAAAATCATTAATTACTTTTCCGCCAAAAAGGAAAAGAAATAAGACAGCCAGAAAGGTGGTGCCAGCCGTCAGCACTGTCCGGCTGAGAGTCTGGTTGATGCTCACATTCATCAGCTCTTCCAGGGGCAATTTTCTTAGAATTTTAAGATTTTCTCTTACCCGATCGAAAATCACAATGGTGTCATTAATCGAATACCCGACCAGGGTAAGAATGGCCGCAATAATGGGTAAATTAATTTCTCTATTGGTAAAGGAATAAATACTGAGAGTCACAAGGACATCATGAACCAGGGGCAGAACACCAGCTACGCCATAGGCAACCTTAAAGCGGAAAGCTATATAAATCAACATGCCGAGAAGAGCCCAGACCGTGGCTAAAATCGCCTTTTTTCTCAGTTCTTTTCCCGCCTGGGGGCCAACTGTCTCGCGGCTTAGAACACACAGGGATCCAAGAAAGGATTTTTCCTGAAGAAACCTGATTGTTTCCTCCTTTAGGCCAAGACCCCTCAAATCGTCAAAGCTTTCAATTATTCCTTTCTTATCTCTCAATTCAATAATTTTTCGGGCAATTTCTTCAGCTTCTTCCGGAAAGCCCTGGGCTAATAGATTTACCAATTCTTTATGGTCAACTCTGTTGAGATCCTTGAGACCCTTTTCGAGCTGGGCTAAATCCTCTGGCTTCTGCAGGGCTTCGACGACCATATTACCGATGATCACATGAGTTTCGATTTCTTCGCCTGGCTTTTCGCCTCGTTTAATCAGGCCAGCTGTTCTGATTTGATATTCTCTCTGCCCTTTTTCAATCTCCTGAATAATGCTATCTCCCAAGCCCTTTGGACTTAATTTAGCCCTGATTTCCTCGGTTTTAATGGGTTCCCGAAACTTAATTCGGATAAAGGTGCCGCCGGTGAAATCTATGCCAAACTTAAGTCCCTTGCCTACAGTCATATTGAGAAGACCGGCCAGAATAATTGTTCCTGATAGAGCAAAAGCAAAATATTTGTATTTGAGGAATTTAATTTTGGGTTGCTTGAAAAGAGTAATCATTTTTAAATACTCAACGTTTCCGGTCTTCTTTTCCTGGAAAGAATGAAATCAAAAATTAGCCTCGAGACAAAGACGGCTGTAAACATACTGGCCAGAATGCCGATGATCAAAGTGACGGCAAATCCTTTTACCGGGCCGGTGCCGAACTGAAAAAGAAAAATAGCGGCGATTACTGTCGTCAGGTTGGAGTCGAGAATCGTCCCGAAGGCGCGGGAGAAGCCAGCGGTCACCGAATTGACCACACCTTTGCCGGCAGCCAGCTCCTCTCTGATCCTTTCAAAAATCAGAATGTTGGCATCGACGGCCATACCAATCGTCAGAATAATTCCAGCTATTCCCGGTAGCGTCAGGGTGGCCCGGAAATAAGCCAGACCACCAAAAATAATTATCATATTTAAAATGAGGGCAATGACAGCAATAATTCCAGAAAGCCGATAATAGAAAATCATAAAACCCATTATAGCTATTAAGGCAGCAATGCCAGCCCTCAGACCCTTGCGAATGGAATCCAGTCCCAGAGCCGGGCCAACGGTTCTTTCTTCCAGATATTTAATTGAGGCCGGCAGGGCACCGGCTCGAAGAACCAGGGCTAAATCTTCCGCTTCCTCGATCGTAAAACGGCCGTGAATGATGCCGCTATCGGAGATACGATCCTGAATGGTCGGGGCTGATTGAACCCGGCCATCAAGGATAATAGCCAGAGGCTTACCAATATTTTCACTGGTGACCTTTTCAAAGCGGCGAGCTCCATCAGGATTGAGGGTAAAAGCCACTGCCGGATTATTCCATTCATCCACGGAGCGGCGGGCCGTTCTCAGGTCCTTTCCGGTTATGGCGGCCACCTTGCTTACCAGGTAAAAGCCACCCTGCGTTCTTTTAGGATCACCTCTGACCACCTCGGCATCTTCCGGTACCTTTCCATCAAACTCTTTCAGTAGAGTCTCTTCATCCGGGGCCGGTCCTGCTTTCACCAGCTTGAATTCAAGTAAAGCCGTTGTTCTGATGATGTTTTTAACTCTTTCGGGATTTTCAACGCCTGGTAATTCTACAATAATTCTTTCCCCGGCCAGTCCCTGTCTCTGGATGGTCGGTTCAGCTACACCGAACTGGTCAATGCGGTTCCGGATGGTTTCGAGAGCCTGATTGACTGCCTGGTCCCTGATATAACGGTCTACTTCTGGTTTTAAGGTCAGCGTGACTCCCTGGCCACTGAAAGCATAATTCCAGTCACGGAAAAGTTCATCAAGAATATCTCTGATCTTACCTTCGTCTTCTATCCTTAATCCCTGAGCCCTGAAAGTTCCAGGGCTGATCTTGGTCACGGCTTCAAAGGGAATTTCTTTCTTCTTTAATTGTTCCTGGAGGCGGGCAATTGCCTGGTCGGTTTCAATGTTGATAGCATCGTCGGTCATCACCTGAAGAGCCAGATGGACTCCACCTTTCAGGTCAAGTCCGAGCTTAATTTTCTCTTTGGGCGGAATCACTAAGAAGATGGAGAGTCCTATGACCACCAGGGTTAAAATAAAGCGCCAGCCTAAGCTTCTTTTCATCTGGCCGTCTTCCTGTTGCTCCAGATTAAGACGTGATTAAATTAGCTTTCAGTTTTTGTTTCTGTTTTCTGTCTTTCTAAAATAACCGCCACCGCGTTCTTGGTAATATCAATTTTAACATTAGCGGCTATTTTCAGTTCAATGCGATCGGGATAAACTCCCATGACAGTGCCAAAAATTCCGCCCGAAGTGATGATTCTGTCTCCTGGCTTCAGCGATTCCACCATCTGCATGTGCTTTTTCTGTCGCCGCTGCTGGGGAAGAACAATAATTAACCAGAAAATTACAAGAACGAGAATGAAAGGGAAAAGAGCTGTGAGCAGGTTGGGACCTCTGGGCTGAGGCGGCGCCTGAGCCTGGGCCAGCATCATAACTAAATTAACGGTTATCATTCTTCTTTTTCCTTATCGGCTTCTGACAGGCTTGCTTTCAGAGAGCCAAAAGAATTAGACACTATAGCTTGCCTTATTTTACGGAAGATGTCAAGATAAAAATAAAGATTGTGGATAGTATTGAGAATAGCAGAGGTGATTTCCTGGCGTTCATAGAGATGGCGTAAATAAGCCCGGGAAAAGTTACGGCAGGTATAGCAGCGACAATTCTCGTCTATGGGTCGCTTGTCGTCAGCGTATTTCTGATGCTTGATCACTATTTTGCCCTGACTGGTAAAAAGAGTACCTGTCCGGGCATTTCTGGTTGGCAGGACGCAGTCGAAGAAGTCAAGGCCGTAGCCCACCGCTTCCAGAATATCACTGATATAACCCATGCCCATGAGATAGCGGGGTTTTTCTTCTGGAAGGTAGGGCAGACAATCTTCAATTGTTTGAATTAGTTCCGATTTTGGTTCGCCCAGGCCCAGACCGCCAAGGGCATAGCCATCAAAATCAAGCTGGAGCAGAGCTTCCAGACTCTGGCGGCGCAGGTCAGAAAAGGTTCCCCCCTGACAGATACCCCAGAGTTGCTGCTGGGTTTCCCTTTTCAGGAATTCCTGCTTGGAACGCTTTGCCCAGAGGGAAGTAATGGCCACAGCTTGCCGATGCTGTTCGAGGGAAGCTGAGTAGGGCACGAAATAATCAAGGGTCATCAGAATATCGCTTCCGAGACGCAGCTGAAGATTAACGACATCTTCCGGCCTCAGGAAAATTCTCTGGCCATCAAGGTGGGAGGCAAATTGAACTCCCTCCAGGGAGATTCGAGCCAGGGGCGAATGACTGTAGATTTGAAAGCCGCCGCTATCGGAGATAATTGGTTTTGGCCAGGAAATGAAAGAATGAAGGCCGCCCATTTTTTCTATCAGCTCGATTCCCGGGCGAAGATAGAGGTGATAGGAATTAACCAGAATAATCTGGGCCCCCAGCTCCTCCAGCTGAGCAAAGGTCAGGGCCTTAACTGTTCCCTGGCTGGCTACTGGAGCAAAAGCCGGGGTTTCGACCGGGCCGTGGGGAGTCAGGATAAGACCGGTTCTGGCCCTGGTCTGGCTATCACGGTGAATAATTTGAAAGCCTTTACTCATGAGGTAAAACGGAAAGTGACGACATCTCCATCCTGAATAGGATAATCCTTACCTTCAAGCCTCAGGGCACCTTTATCTCGGGCTGCCTGCAGAGATCCCAGAGCTAAAAGTTCTTCAATGGGGATGACTTCTGCCCGAATAAAACCTTTTTCCATATCAGAATGAATCTGGCCAGCTGCCTTTTGAGCTGGGGTATTTCGGGGCACAGGCCAGGCCCTGACTTCATCCTTGCCTATGGTGAAAAAGAAAACCAGGTTAAGCCAGCGGGGAAGAAGAGAGAAAAAGGCTACCTGGCAGCCGCAGCCGCAACCATATTCCTCGAGAAAGGTTTTTCTTTCTTCAGGCTCAAGCTGGGAAATTTCACTTTCAATCAGACCAGCAAAAAGAAGAAAAGGGGCCTGGATCTGGTTTTGATCAAGCCAGGAATCGACTGTCTTTAATCTTACTTCATCAACATTGATTAAATGCAGGAGGGGTTTCTGACTCAAAAAGGCATAGCTTCGAATCATTTTTTCTTCAAGGGGGGTCAGCTCAATTTTCCTTATGGGCCGACCCTCCATCAAGCCCGCCTGCAATTTCAAAAGGATTTCCCTTTCTGCCTGAAGTTCTGCCTGAACGCCTCTCTTTAACTCTTTTTCGAGCTTGAGCCACCGGTTTTCAATGACCGCCAGATCAGCCAGCATTAGCTCCTCTTCCATATAGGCAATATCCCTCAGAGGATTAATTTCGCCCCGGGGATGAGGAATCTGGGGAGCCTCAAAGGCTCGAACGACATGAAGCAGGGCCTCAGCCCGCCGCAGCGTGGAAAGGGTTGTCCCGGCTTTAATATCGCCGAAGGCCACTCCGGGAAGGTCCACAATTTCCACGGTAGCTGGAACCTTTTTTTTCTCAGGGTAAAGCTCAGCCAGACGGTCAAGACGGGGATCAGGAAGGGGTAATGTCCTTTGATGGATTTCCTCTCTTTTTTCCCGGAAAGCTTCAACGGGAAGGCAGGCTCCGCTGATCAGATTGAAAAAGGTGGTCTTACCTGTTTTGGGGTAACCGAAAATGGTTAAAATCATAAGCATAGTAAACTCTCCCTGAAGAGGACTGTCAAGAGGCCTCTCTTGATTTTATTCCCTTAAATTGATTATATTGGGAGGTCATGGATGAGAAAAAAAAGAAAAGAGAAAAGAATATTTTCCGGGAATATTTTGAGCTTATTGCAGAGACAGCTGTTTTTGTTTTTTTTGTGATGACCTTTGTGGTTCAGGCCTTTCAGATTCCCACCGGCTCCATGGAACCGACACTTCTGGTCGGCGATTTTCTTCTCGTCAATAAAATGGTTTATTCCCGGCCAGTTTATCCGCTGGAGAAATTTATTCTTCCCCGCCGTGAAATTCGTCGACAGGATATTGTTGTTTTCAAATTCCCCCAGGATTTAAGCCGGGATTTTGTCAAGAGGGTTATTGCCCTGGAAGGGGAGAAAATTGAAATAAAAGATAAGCAGGTCTTTATCAACGATGAGCCTCTGTCTGAACCTTATAAAGTTCATAATGATCGAAACATTTTCAACCGGGAAAATTATTATCATTATGATGATTTGATCCGGGACAACTTCGGGCCGGTCGTTGTCCCTAAGGGACATCTTTTCGTCATGGGCGATAATCGGGATAACAGCCTGGATTCTCGTTACTGGAGCTTTCTGCCTGTGGAGTATGTTAAGGGCAAGCCCTGGGTAATCTATTTTTCCCGCCGAAAATTAAGCCGGATTTTAAAAATCGTCCATTAATCAGCGCACCCCTGGCCTGATGACCACCTCTTCATAGGAAGAAATGTAAAAAACTGGATTTTCCTGAGAAAATTCAGGCCGGAAAACAGAACTGCAGACCAGGCCATCCATATCTCTGGCAACAGGCAGACCAAGCAAATAAAGCAGGGTGGGAGCAATATCAACAAGTCTTATTTTTTCGAGCGATTGTCCCCGGAGAATATTCTGGCCATAGAAGAAAATAGCCCCGTCAGGGGCAAATTCAAAATGGCCTGAAACCTGGGGATTGCCCAGAGCCCACTCCACCAGTCTTTTCCAGAGAGGCAGAGGTTCCATGCCATGGGTGGAGAAGACAATTAAAATTTCATTTTCTTTGAGATTGGCCAGATATTTGCCGATGAGCTGATCATAATATTGATAATATTTTTCGATAATTTGTCCATAGCGGGCGATTTCGTTCTGGTCAATACTGCCAAATAGATGGGGAAAACTGTATTTATAGAAAAAGATTTCGACCTGATTGAGTCCTTCCAGGAAGAGAGCCAGAACCTGGGGCTGTTGCTGTCCTTTTTCCTGAAAGGCCCTCTCTTCCAGACTGAGATCACGCCTCAGGGCTTCTTTAACTAAGGCCAAACGTTCATCTGAGGCCAGGTTCACCGGAAGAAAAGTTTCGATGAATTTTTCCGCCCTGGAACTTAACGGAAATTCAGCCTCACTTTTTTCCTCAGGCTCAAAGAGACTCAATTTTAGATTCATTTCGGTCAAGATTTGCCAGATATCCTTACTGGGCTTAAAGGTCACAGCTTCCGGATGCAGAATCTTAATTCTGGCCAGCTGCTTGAAAAGCATGAAGCGAGGCAAAGCCTCAAGCACGGGCTTTTTCCCCCAGAAGCTGAAACCAGAAGCCGCCAGGCAGCGATGGCCATAGGGATTTTTACCTGTCAGGAGAGACTTCTTGAGAACAAAAGGGTCAGTGGGAGAAAGGGTTTGCAGTCTGGCCCAGCTACCATTTTCCATAAGCCACGAAAAATTGGGCAATTTGCCCTCATTGATGAGGGGAATTAGAAAATTAAAGGAGAGGCCTTCCAGATTGAGCAGGGCAGCCCTCCTCTGGCCGGGAAAAGTGACCAGAACGGTCTCGCGGCGAGGGCCTGGCTGCGGAAATTGGGCGCGACTCCAGAACATAAATATAAGGCCAGAAAAGAAAAGAAGGAAATAAAGGATAAAATAAAAAGAGGCGGGTCGGTGACGATGATATCGCCAGAAAAGAGCCAGACCGGCCAGAACCAGCCCGCCGCCTGTGACTGTTTGCATTTTCATAGCCTTCAGCATGGTCGTTGAGAAAAAGGAGCGATAGAAGCTGGAATTAAGAAGAAGTAAAATTAAAAAGATTAAGAAGGAAGCGGAAAAACTCAGCAGAAGAAAGGAGGGCGAAAGAAATTTAATTTTGAAGGACCGGCCAAAAAGGAACTGGATAATAAAATACAAGATAAAAAAGAGAAAGGCCGCCGCTAAGCCATAGATTAAGCCGATGAAAGCGGTCAATCGAAAGTAAAAAAGGGCGTCAGGTTTGATATTTATATTAATATCAGCTACGAGGAGAGCCAGAAGCAGAGAGAAAAAAAAGCCGCTTATAAGAGAATTGCTCAAAACGCGAAAAACCTTCATGGCTGATTTTTCTTTTTCATTTTAGGCCAATTTTTACTGAAAATTAAAGTTAAATGAATTTATTAAATCAGAGTCTTATTGAATTTTTTTTCGAGCTTGCCTGGCTAAATTTCTGTTAGTTCCTTCCAGCCAGAATCAGGATTCGAACCACCGAGAGCATAAATCAATTATTTTTCTATTCTGATTTTGTTTCAGATTCTGATTTGAAAGCTGAAAGAAATATTATTCCGACCTGAACGGGGCTCATCTTAAGAAAGAAGGGTGACTTCGTGTTTGTTAATCTTGAAAAAACCAATCTCCGAGCCAGGCCATTTCAGAAGTTTCGCTTTTTCAGCTTAAAATAAAAAAATGAAAATAAAAAATTTTTGAAAAAAATCTCATTCTGAAAAACTTGCTTCCTTCTTTCCCTGCAGAAAATTATAGGCAATTTTTTAAATGCCTTCAGCCGAAGACCCGGGAAGCATTGACCGCAGATGGCCATTCAAAGTATGATGAAAAAAATGAAACCCAGGATAATTGCCCTGCTGACTGATTTTGGGGGGAAGGATTATTTTGTCGCCTCACTTAAAGCAGTCATTCTTTCCATCAATCCCCGGGTTGAGATCGTGGATATCAGCCATGAGGTCGAAGCCTATAATCGCCTTGAGGCGGCCTTTCTTCTGAAAGCTGTCGCCCCCTATTTTCCTCAGGGAACAATTTTTCTGGCTGTGGTTGATCCAGGAGTGGGTTCTGACCGGAAAATTATCTTGGTTAAAGGTAAAAAGCATTTTTTTGTCGGTCCTGATAATGGTCTGCTGATCCCGGCAGCTGAAGAAGAAGGCCTGATAGAAGTAAGAGAGCTCAGGGCTGAAAAATATTTCCTCCCCTCATGGAGTCGGACTTTTGAGGGCCGGGATAAGATGGCTCCGGCTGTGGCCTGGCTTTCCCGGGGAGTGCCCTTTGAAAGTTTCGGGCCCATAGCAGCCAGCTTCGAAAAACTGGTTTTTCCAGAACCATCTTTTCTGCCCCTGGAAATCAGAGCTGAAGTCATTCACTCTGACAGATTCGGTAATCTGATTACCAGCATTCCAGTTCAGCCTTTTCTGGACTGGTTTAAAAAGAAAAAAGAATCAGCCCTAATTCTTAGCTCCAGAAAGAGACGCTGGCCGCTTCAATATGTCCCTGCCTTTGCCTATGGCCTAAGCCATCAGCCCCTGATTTTACCCGGAAGCAGCGGCTTTATGGAAATTGGCTGGAAAGAGGCTTCAGCGGCCAGCCATCTCAGAATCAGGCCAGGCGATAAAATTACAATTAAAATGGTAAAATCAAAGAAGAGCTTAAATAAAAACGTAGGTAAATAAAGTGGAGGAACTTGAAGGTACTGTTGATCAGATTATCTATTATAATCCAGAGAATGGCTATTCCGTCTGCCGTTTTCTCCTTGATGATGAAACCCTGATCACCGTAGTCGGTCATTTCCCGCCTCTTTCGGCGGGGGAGGTGCTGCGTCTTACTGGCTCCTGGGAAATAAATGCTAAATATGGCCGCCAGTTCAGGGCTCTTTCCTTTATTCCCAAACTGCCGTCTTCAGTTCGGGGTATTGAAAGATTTCTTTCTTCCGGACTGGTGCGAGGCATCGGGCCGGTTCTGGCCCGAAGGATTGTTGACCATTTTGGCGCTCAGACCATGGAAATTATTTCTACCTGTCCTGAAAAATTACTGGAAGTTGAGGGTCTTGGCCCGATTAAATTGCAGGAAATTATTCGTTCCTGGGAAGAGAATAGAAAAATCAGGGATTTGATTATATTTCTTCAAGAACATGGCATTTCCACTTCCCTGGCTACCAGAATTTATCGCCACTACGGGGATCAGGCCTTTAGCGTTCTCCGGGTCAATCCCTATCAGTTATGCCTTGATGTCTGGGGCATAGGCTTCCGGACAGCCGATCAAATGGCGATGAAACTCGGCTGTGATCCCTCATCCCTGGAAAGAATTGGCGCTTTCATCCTTTATTATCTGGAAAAGGAAAGCGAACAGGGCCACCTTTTCAGTTACCGGGAGGAAGTGGTTGAGGCTGCTTCAAAAGAACTGGAAGTAGGCAGAGAAAAGGTTGAAGAATCACTGGAGAAATTGATCAATCAGAAGCGGGTCATAGCTGAGGAAACCTCTTCAGGTCAGGCTATTTACCTCCCTTACCTTTTCCGGGCTGAAGAAACCATCGTCAAAGGAATTTCCCGGCTGGCCATGACTCCCCTGCTGGCCACAGAATTTGACATCGAAGAAACCATCAGGAAAATTGAAGCTCAACTGAATCTTCAATTTTCCCCGGAGCAAAGGCAGGCAATTGAGGAGAGTTTGAGGCAGAAAATTCTCATTATTACCGGCGGACCCGGAACCGGCAAAACCACTCTTATCAGGGCCATCGTTGAGCTCTATGAACAATGGGGAAGAAGGGTTCTGCTGGCCGCGCCTACCGGTCGGGCAGCCAAGAGACTGTCAGAAGCCACAGGAAGAGAAGCCAGAACGATTCACCGTCTTCTCGAATACAACCCTAGGGAAGAAGGCTTCAGACGCCATGAAAGGAATCCATTAAATGGAGAGGTTCTCATTATCGATGAGTTTTCCATGGTGGATGTTTTGCTGATGGAAGCTTTAATCAGGGCTATACCCCTGGGTATGAGACTGATTCTTGTAGGTGACAGCGATCAGCTGCCCTCAGTTGGCCCCGGAAACTTGCTGCGTGATTTGATTGAAAGCCAGAAGGTGAAGGTTGTCAGGCTGACTGAGATTTTTCGTCAGGCCAGGGGAAGTCTCATCGTCCTCAATGCCCACAGGGTTCGGCAGGGTTTAAGCCTGATTTACCCGCGTCAGGAAAAGAGCGATTTCCTCTTTCTTCCTCAGGAGGAAGAAGATAAGGTCTTTGAACTCGTCATGGAAATGGCCTGTGAGAAATTACCTCAGAAGCTCAATTTGCCTCGCCTCAATTCTCAAATCCAGGTTATAACTCCCATGTATCGGGGACTCTGCGGAGTGGATAACCTCAATCGGGAGCTACAGCAGAGATTGAATCCTGGTTCTCAGGGACTGAGAATCGGTCAGCATGAATTTCGAGTCGGCGATAAAATCATGCAGATAAGAAACAATTATGACAAAGAAGTCTTCAATGGGGATATAGGTGTCATCACAGCTATTGACCCGGATAGCTGGCAGGTCGTGGTTGATTATGATGGCCGGACGGTTGTCTATGAAAAAGATGAGCTAATGGAAATTACCTTGGCCTATGCCATCTCCGTCCATAAATCCCAGGGGAATGAATATCAGGGAGTAATCCTGCCCCTTTTAGTTCAGCACTATATCATGCTTCAGCGAAATTTATTTTATACGGCCCTGACCAGGGCGAGGAAATTATGTGTGGTTATTGGTTCCTATCGGGCCCTTCATATTGCCATTAAAAATGATAATCCTATTAAGAGGAATGGCCGGCTAAAAGATAAACTTCAGATTTCTATGAGCAATTTTATTTAGGGGGAAGGATGAAAAAGTGTCTTTACCCTGTTTCCCTTTTTTTATTGATCGTTATTGGTTTTTCAGCCAGCGAAATCCTGGTGGTGAAGGTGGAGAAAACAGCTCTCAGAACTGAGCCGAGATTTTTTGCCCCGGTTAAAAGCCTGTTAAAATTTGGCGACCAGGTGGAAAAAATGACCCTTCAGGAGGGCTGGTTTCAGGTAAAAACGCTTCAAGGGCTTTCTGGCTGGGTTCATTCGAGTGCTCTTCAGCCAAGGCCTTCTACTTTAGCCCTGCTGGCTAAAGGGCCAAAGACCGAGGCCACAGCCACTGAGGTAGCCCTGGCCAGCAAGGGATTCAACCGGCAGGTGGAAACGAGCTACCGGCAGAGGCATCCTGAAATTGATTATACCTGGGTCGAGCGCATGCTTGGCATCAAAATCGATCAGGCAGCCATAGAAAGATTCCTGAGGGAAGGTCATCTGGGAGACTGGAAGGAGGCGAAATGAAAGGGAAGAGATTTCTGGCTTTTCTGGGATTGAGCCTTCTGCTCCTGGCTGCCTGTTCAACCATTAATCAAAAAGGAAAAGAGATTCTGGGCAGAATAGACCAAATTTCTGAAAAGGATAAAGAATTGATGATGAAAACAGGTGAAGCTTTAAGAAGCTCCTTCCAGGACCTGACCGATGAAGAGGAATATTATATTGGCCGTTCGGTCTCAGCTTTAATCTTATCCCGCTATCAAGTCTGGAATAATGAAGCCGCCACCCGTTACCTAAATCTTTTAGTCCAGGCTATAGCTCTTTATTCTGACCGTCCTGAAATTTTTGCGGGCTATCACGTTCTTGTTCTTAATTCAGATGAAGTTAATGCTCTCTCAGCTCCGGGGGGCTTTATCTTTGTAACCCGTGGTCTGCTGCGCCTCTGTCAGGATGAAGATACCCTGGCTGGAATTTTAGCCCATGAAATCGGCCATATCAGCGCTCGACATGGCCTTCAGGCTATAAAAAAGTCCAGGCTGCTGGAGGCCTTTAAGCTTCTGGCTTCAGAGACGGCTGAAAGATTGGCACCAGAGAAAATGGCCAGGCTGACAGACATTTTCGAAGGGACCCTGGATGATATTGTAGTTCAGCTCATCGAAAGAGGCTATGATCGAAAAGCGGAGTTTGAAGCTGATGCTCTGGCCCTGAAAACTCTGAAGAGAATGGGTTATTCAGAGCAGGGCTTAATTCGTTTTATCGAGGAGTTAGAAAAGAAAAAGGAGAAGGCCTCGAAACTTGAGGGCTGGCTGAGTACGCATCCTGATCCGGAAGATAGATTAAAAAGGCTGCAGGCTGAGGTTTCCTCAGGGGGAAGAGGCTTGGCTATTCTTAAAATCAGGACAAACCGCTTCCGGCGAGTCGCTTCAGCCTGGAAATAACATTAGAAATTAAAGTGATTCGAAAAAAGTGGGTGAGAGGAATTATCTGTGGCTTCATCGCCTTTCTTTTTAGTTTTTCCCTTTCTTTTTTATCTTTTTTCCGAATACTTGAATGGAAGACATGGGACTGGCGAACGAAATTTCTCACCCAGCCGGAGAAGGCCTCACCTGACCTTGTCCTGGTTCTCATTGACCAGGCGAGCCTCGATTTTTATGCTCCCCAGGGAATCACCTGGCCCTGGCCAAGGCAGATGTATGCGGCTTTTCTTGATTTTCTCACTCAGGGTGGGGCGAAAGCAGTGATAATTGACCTGATTCTGAGTGAGCCATCTTCATATGGAGTTGAGGATGATCTTCTTCTGGCAGAAGCCATAAGAAGGAATGGCCATACTTTTCTCAGTGCTGGCTTTTCCTTAAATCCACCTGTTTCCGATGAACCTCCAGATCCCATCCTTAAAAAATTTTCGCTAAAAGAAATAAAGAACAGAAAAGCCGCGGTCATTGAAACCAGGTCAGCTATCCTGCCCCTTCGAGAATTCCTTGAAGGGGCGCGGGGCCTGGGCAATGTACTTTTTTCCCCTGATGCTGACGCTATTTTCCGTCGCCTGCCGCTTTACTGCCGCTTTGAAGGCATGATTTTTCCCTCTCTGCCGCTGGCGGTCGCCCAGGATATCAGGGAAGAGAAGTTATGGATTAACCGGCTTGACCGCGAAGGGAAACTGGTTCTTCACTTTTTTGGGCCTGCCGGAACCTATAAGAGCTATTCCCTGGCGAGTCTGATTAATTCCTGGGTTCAAATCCAGCATGGCCAGCAACCTCAGGTTAAGCCTGATGAGTTCAGGAATAAAATTGTTTTCCTGGCAACCAGTGCCCCTGGTCTGCTTGATCTCAGGCCAACGCCGATAAGTTCAGTTACACCCGGAGTTGAGATTCAGGCCACGGCCCTGGATAATCTCCTTCAAGGAAGAGCTATCGGTTTTCCTCCCCGGGCTTTGTCACTGGTCGTTATCCTATTTTTTGGCCTCATTTCAGGTCTGATAGTTTCCCTGCTGGTCAAGATTATCTGGCAATCCCTGGAATTAATAATCATCCTGGCCGGACCATGGATCGCCGGCAGTCTTGCCTTCAGACAGGGATTCTGGCTGGAAATTGTACCGGCTGAAATGGCAGCTCTAACTTCTTTTATTCTGGCGGCTCTCTTAAATTACAGTCTTGAGGGCCGGGAAAGAAGATTTATTAAAAATGTTTTCCGCCATTATCTCAGCCCGGAGATAATTGACCGGATTATTGCCAATCCGGCGCTTTTAAGACTGGGCGGAGAGGAAAGGGAAATTACCTCTTTCTTTTCCGATATAGCCGGTTTTTCTTCCCTGGCCGAAAAGCTTTCGCCCGCGGACCTGGTTAAATGGCTCAACGAATATCTTTCCGTCATGACCGATATCATCCTCGAAGAAGGTGGAACCCTGGATAAATATGAAGGTGATGCCATTATTGCTTTCTGGAATGCTCCTTTGGATCAGCCTGATCATGCGCTTCGAGCCTGTCGGGCAGCCGTGAGATGCCAGCAGGAACTTGTGTGCCTCAATCCGGAATGGCAGAGCCGGTTTGGCCAGCCGGTTCGGATGAGAATCGGCATAAATTCCGGTCTGGCCGTCGTAGGCAATATGGGCTCGAAAAGACGCTTTGATTATACGGCCATGGGCGACACCGTGAATCTGGCCTCAAGGCTGGAAGGAGCTGGCAAATTTTATGGAGTTTCGATTCTGATCAGTGAATTTACTTTTGAGCAAGCTGAAGCGGAGCTTGTGGTCAGGCCGGTGGATGTGGTGCGGGTAGTTGGTAAAACTCAGCCCGTAAAAATCTATGAGCTTCTTGGCCTGAAGTCAGGTTTCCCTCCCGAAAAACTTGACTGGCTAAAAATTTTCAATCAGGCCTGGCAGGCCTATCGGGAAAGAGATTTTGCTCAGGCCTTAACCCTCTTTACCTCACTGCCCGAGGAGGGCCTGACCCGATTTTATGTCCGGAGATGTCAGGAATTTCTGACTTCTCCGCCTCCTCCAGACTGGGATGGGGTTTTTAATCTCAAGGAGAAATAAGAGGAGAGAGGATGCTGGTTAGGTTCTGGGGTGTTCGAGGTTCCTTTGCTGTTCAGGGAAAGAAATATCTTGGCTTTGGGGGGGCTACGAGCTGCGCCTCTATTGAGATTGATAAAAATAATTTGGTGATAATTGATGCTGGCACCGGAATAAAGGATTTAGGTTATTTTTTATCCCGGCAAAAAAAGAAACCAGAAATGAGTCTTTTCCTCACTCATTTCCACCTGGACCATATCATGGGTCTTCCTTCCTTCCAGCCTCTCTATGAAGAAGATACGATTCTGAACATTTATTCGCCTTTATCGCCAGCCTCGACCCGCATCCTCCTCGATCGTCTGATGGGCGGTTCTTTTTTCCCTCTGACTTTCTCCAGAACTGCGAGTCAGAAAAAAATCTATCCCCTGGGGAAAAAGATGCAGCTGGGTGAGGTCATTATTTCCTCTGCCCCTCTGCCCCATCCTGGAGGTAATCTGGCCCTGCGTTTGGAAAAAGAGTCTCGAAGCATTGTTTTCGCCACTGATGCCGAACCACCTGAAGAGAAATGGGAGGAAAGGGTAATTAATCTGGCCAAGGGGGCGACCTATCTTGTCGGTGATGCCATGTTTACACCCCGGGAATATGCTCAAGGGAGAAAGGGCTGGGGACATGCCAGCTGGCGAGCTGCTTTGAAACTGGCCAGGGAAGCCGGTTGTTCTCATCTCGTTCTGTCTCACTGGAATCCAGACCATGATGACCAAATGATAAGAGCCATCATTTCCCGGATAAGAAAAGAATTTCCCCGGGTCTATGGAGCCAGACCGGGCTGGCAGATAAATTTATGATTAGATGAAAATAGGGGTTTAAGAATGACTTCTGCCTTTGGTTCATCCCTGTGGTTTATAGGTCTGGTCGTTCTGGCCGGGCTGCTGATTTTTATTGCATTATATTATTTTTTTAACTTCATTGTTCGTTTGCTGGCTGTCCTGAGATGGGTTCTTTTTTCCAGATGGTTAAAAAAAATCATTTTTCCAGGGGCTGCCCTCCAGGCTCTTTTCCTGACGGAAGCTTTAAGCTCGTTTATAATTAAGACCCGACCGCCCCAGTTGATTCAGGTTTTCAGAGCCGGCTTCGTTTTCTTTGTCCTGGTTTTCTTTGTCGAGCTTTTCGACGGCTTTATCCTTGTTTTTTATGAAAAGAAAAAGAAGCCCTTTCCCCTGCCGCGGGTGCTTCATGGTTTTATTTTAGCGCTTATCTACATTACTTTCTTTTTTGTTGTTTTAAGGTCAATTCTCAAAGTGAATCTTACCCCCTTTCTGGCCACATCAGCTTTGCTGACCGCTATTTTAGGCCTGGCCTTCCAGGGGGTTTTGAGTAATATCATGGCCGGCCTTTCCCTCCATTTTTCCCGTTCCTTTAGCCGCGGCGACTGGGTCAAGATTGGCTCCTTTGAAGGAATTGTTCAGGAAATGAACTGGCGTGAGACTGTTCTTCTGGACCGTCAATCCAACCTGGTCATTTTACCCAACAACGTTGTGGCCTCAGAAAAAATAATCAATTTTTCCCGGCCAGAGAAGGCTTCAGCCCTGATTCTGGAAATCAAAGTTAATTATTCGGTTAAGCCATCCTTGGTTTTGAAGAAGCTAATTGAAGCCTCGCGGGAAGTAGCCGATGTCTTAGCCACGCCCTCGCCTCAGGCTTTTGTGGCTGGCTATGACCATTTGGGGGTTAATTACTGGCTCAAATTTTGGATTGAAGATTTCAGCCGCAAGAACTTGATTCTGGGCGAGGTGGGGCGTCAGGTCTGGTACAAATTTCAACGGGAGGGAATCAAACTTTCCTTTCCTTTTAATGAAAGCCTGAAAGAAGTTCTGACCACATTTGAACCGCAGAAAGCGGCGGCTGAGGCCCGCTCCGAAATGGAAGCCAATCTGGCCTTTCTCCTGAACTCTGATTTCCTTCGTTATGTCGAAGGGGAGAAAGCTGGTGAGCTTATTATTCCGGCGGAAGAAGTTATGGCTTTAGCTTCCAGGGTCAAAAGAGAAACTTATGCTCCGGGAGAAGTTCTTTTCCGTCAGGGTGAAAGGGGAGATTGCTGCTTCCTTGTGGTCAGGGGAAAATTAAGGGGAGAAATCCTCTGCGAGGAAAAGGGGAGGCAATATCTATCTGAATTTGAAGTTAAGGAAGGGGAAATTGTCGGCGAAATGTCTCTTTTTACCGGTCTGCCACGAACAGCTACCGTTATTGTGGCCGAAGAAGCTGAGCTTATCCGGATCATGGCGGCTGATTTTGCCCGGCTGCTGGAGAAACATCCCGGACTGAGTGAAATTATCGCTGAAATTGTCAGCCAGAGAACCCGGAAAATTCAGGATTTTCTGCAGAAGGTTCAGTATCTTTCTAGTCAGGATATTGAACAAAGCTGCAATCCGGTTTCGATTATTGAACGTTTCCGTCAGCTGATAAATCTCGTTAAAGAGGGAGAAGAAGGCCTAAAGAAGAAGAAAGTCAGCTGGCCACGGAAGATCAATTGAAAAAGCCTGGGGGCCGGAAAGGCCTCCTGTTTTTTCCAAGAGGATAGCTTCGTTAATTCATAAAAAACTTAGGAATTGATAAGCTGATAGCGGATAGATGAGTTTTTAATAGCCAAGAAACATAAATTAAAAAAAATTTCATAAAAATATCTGATAAAAGGAGAGGAAGGCTAATTCTCATCTTAAATATTAAAGAAGTCAGCGGAAAGCTCGATGAAGCCCAGGTTTGGCCGAAGAGAAGAATTCTTTCAGGCTAAAGGGCTGCATCTTCAGGTAAATCAGCCCTGAAAGCACTTTCTGGATGAAGGACAGGTCGGTCATGATTTGAAATGAACCAGCAGAATGATTTATATTTATTATTGTTTCAGGAGAGTACGCCTGTAGCTCAGTAAGGATAGAGCGAGGGATTCCTAATCCCTAGGTCGTGGGTTCGAATCCCACCAGGCGTACTTTAAATCTATTGAGGAGACTGGAATGAAAAGGCGCGAGAGGAAGCACCTGAAGGAGGACGAATTTGTCTCCACCATGACAAAAATAGTTCGCTTTTTGCGCCAGTATCAGCGAGAACTGAAAATTATTGGTCTTTCCCTGCTGGTGGTGCTTGCCCTCATTTCTATCATCAGAGTTATCCAGATAAATAGCTCTGATCGGGCTAATCGCCAGCTGGCCACAATTTTGAAGCTCAGCCGGGAACTCAGAGAAAAGGCAGATACATCTCAGGGGCTTCCAGCTGAGCTCAGCCAGCTTGAAAAGCTGGCTGGTCGCGGGAGATACTCCCGTCTGGCCTATCTCTATTTAGCCACTTACTGGGTGGAAAGGAATGACCTGAGCCGGGCCCAGGCCTATCTGGAGAAATTTCCTGGCGAGCCTCGGGATTTATTTTACTATCAGGCCAGAGATTTACTTGGAGAGATTTTAATCTGGCGTCAGGATTATGACCGGGCCATAAAGCTTTATCAGGATCTGGAGAAGGAAAAAAATATGCCCTATTTAAAGGAGTCCATCCTCTTTCACCTGGCTGAAGCCCTGGAAAAAAAGGGTGAGCGGAGTCAGGCCCTGGAAAAATATCGCCAGCTCCAGCAGGAATTTCCTTATTCTGCCTATATCTGGAATGTGGCTGATAAAATCCGTCGCCTCGGTGGTTAATCAAGATAGAACTTGCTAATCCTGAAAAAAACTATATAATAAATCCTTAATTTTTCTGAGGAGGCAGCAAATGGCCTATAAGATCACCGAAGAATGCATTAATTGTGGAGCCTGTGAACCCGAATGCCCCAATCAGGCGATTTCTCCAGGCGATGAGATTTATGTCATCGATCCTGATAAGTGTACAGAATGCGTTGGGGCTTTTGACCAGTCTCAATGTGCGGCCGTCTGCCCGGTTGATGCCTGTGTTCCCGACCCTGACCATAAGGAAAGCCGGGAAGAGCTCATGGAGAAATATCGCCGTCTCCACGCAGGCTAATTTCCCTGAAAATTTTAATTTTTTAAATTAAATTTTCGCTCGGCCAAGAAAAAGGATAAGTTTTTTTTAGATGCCAGAAGGGGAAAGAAAATACGGTCTGTGGTTGAATCTCCTTTTATTTATTTTAACTATTCTTTCCACAATTATCGTTGGCTTTTCCTGGAGTACCAGCTTTGAACTGGCTGAGGATCTGATTGAGCTTCCAGGAAGCGAGATCAATTTAAATGTCTGGCAGAATCAGCGAATTATTGCTTTAAGCGTTGTATATGCCCTTGTTCTTTTGACAATTCTGGTTGGCCATGAGCTCGGGCACTATTTAACTTGCCGGCGCTATCAGCTCGAGGCTACCCTGCCTTATTTTATTCCTGCGCCGACCCTGGTCGGGACGCTTGGCGCCTTTATCCGGATTCGCTCGCCCATTACCCGGAAGAGTCAGCTTTTTGATATTGGCCTGGCCGGCCCCTTGACTGGCTTTTTTCTTTCCCTGCCAGCGATTATTTATGGCCTGGCCAATTCCAAGTTAGTTCCTTCCTTACCCCAGGAAGGCACGATTTATTTTGGTGAGCCCCTTCTGTTAAAGGGTCTCGAAAGAATTATTTTCGGTCGTCTTTCTGAGAGATATGATATCGTCCTGCATCCCGTTGGTGTTGCCGGCTGGGTCGGCCTTCTGATTACCGCATTCAATCTTTTTCCGGTAGGTCAGCTCGATGGAGGTCATATCGCCTATGCGCTTTTAGGTCATCGTTCCCGCAAACTCGGTCGGCTGGTTCTCGGGCTTTTTATCATTATGGGTATTTTTCTCTGGATTGGCTGGTTTGTCTGGGCTGCCCTGATCCTGGTTCTTGGTTTAAAACATCCTCAGGTGGCCGATGAGCTGGAGAAATTGAGTCCAGGAAGAAAAGTTCTGGGCTGGGTAGCAGTCATTATTTTTATTCTTTCCTTTATTCCTGATCCAATTAAAGGCTATAGCCTGCTCGAAGTGCTAAGAAAATAAGCTGGTAGAAGATGCTCCCTGAGATTTTCACAAAAACTGTGGAAAAATTGTGGAAAAGTGAGGGGGGAAGGGCCCAAAAGAATCGAAAATTCTTAGAATTATGGCAAAATGCACACAAATTCGTCATCTACCAGGGGAAAATCTGGGGCAATCTCTAAATTATTGAAAATAAAAGAGTTATATAGAAGACATGAATGACCATCAAACTCTTGAGCATGAGCTCAAAAGACTGAAAACTGAATTCTATCGCCTGAGGCATCTTTATCTCGAAGGCATAATATCTCAAAGAGAATATGTGGCTGAATTAAAAAAGCTCCGGGTCAGGGACAGTGAGGGCAAATTCTGGACCATCGGCGCCCAGAGTGGTGAGTGGTATTACTTTAATGGTCGGAACTGGATCCGGGCAGAACCGCCCATAAGTGGAGAAATCTGGGAAGAAGAGGCCGGACCTCCATCATCTTTTCTGGAAGGCGCGGTCCTGGCTGAAAAATCCGGAGGGGAGACCCTTGACTTCAATCTAAGGGAGAAATCTTTCCGGATTTCTCCTGAAGTTGCCAGGCTCGAGGCCGACCTGGACAGCCAGAACCTGCCTGAAAAGAGCGAAAAATGGGTGGTTGTGTCGCTTCCTTTCGGCTCATCCACTCTTTTCTTTGGTGGTATGGGCATTCTGCTGGGCATTCTGACTGGAGCTGTGGCTGGCTCCACCAGGTTTTTCCTTCAGACCTTCAGTTTTCTGCCTCTTTTTCTCCAGGAAATAATGGGCAAGCTCACCGGAGGAATTATTTTTGCCGCTCTGGGAGGAATCGCCGGCTTTATTGGTGGCTGTGGTCTCGGTTTTTTTATTTCCCTGATTTTTAATCTCACCGCCTCCCTGACCGGCGGTCTGGCGATTAAAGCCGGTCTTGAAAAAAGGGAGAGGAAGGAAAAGAAATAAATTCGGTTTTTTACTTTTTCTTAAGCAGGCAGAGGAGATAATAAATCTGGCCCAGAGAGATAGACTCATCATTGGGAGAATAACGAAGTGGTCTGAGGACCTCGAAACCAGCCTCCTTTAAAAGCTCTGTGATCAACATGGTCAGCCAGCGGTTAAGAAAAACGCCCCCGCCAAGAGCCACTGCCTGAAAATCAAATTCTTTCTGAAGCTTGCGGATGAGATCAAGTACTATCATAGCCAGGGTCTGGTGGAATCGTGTGGCCATGACTTCTGGAGGAAGACCTTTCTTTTTATCCTGAAGGATGGCTTCGAAGAGCGGTGCCAGGTCAATTTTCCAGGGCCAGGCATCTTTTTTAATTCTATAAGGATAAATAATTCTTTCCTGGCCGCAAACAAGAGCCTCAAGCCTCATGGCGGCCTCAGCTTCAAATTCAAGGTCCTCAGGAGCAATGCCGACAAGCCAGGCGACAGCATCAAAAAGACGGCCACAGCTTGAGGTCGGCGGGCAGTTAATTTTCCTCCTTATGGCGGCGAGGACAATGTCTATTCTAGAGGGATCAATTCTAATTAAAGAAGAAAGGCGATTGGCCTCAGGTTCCATGAAGGTCAAAAGATGAGCTAAGGCCATGCGCCAGGGCTGGCGGGCAGCCAAATCGCCTCCTGGAAGCGGAACATAGTCAAAATGGGCTAAACGCTGGAAATCAAGGCCGGAGACCAGCAAAAATTCGCCGCCCCAGGCAGCCCCATCTGTTCCATAACCATAGCCATCAAAGGCGACACCAAGAACTCTGGTTTCAGGCGCCAGCTTATGTTCAAGGAAAGAGGCCAGAATATGGGCATAATGATGCTGGACCTGATAATGGGGAAGACCTGTTTTCCGGGCAAAATGGGTGGTTCTGAAATCGGGATGAAGGTCGCTCGCCACCACAGCCGGTTTCAGGTCAAAAAGTCTGAGGAAATGGTTGAGGGTCTCTTCAAAATAACGGTAATTCTGATATTCATCCAGGTCGCCCAGAAATTGACTGGTCACCACCGTTCCCTGTTTGTAGGCTGAAAGCGTCACCTTTAATTCCCCGCCAAGAGCCAGGAGATGATTTTCTGTCCTGAGGACTGGATTGACTGTTTCCGGATAGGGGACATATCCCCTGGCGCGCCTCAAAAAAAGGGGCTGGTCACCAACAATTTTAAGAACTGAATCGTCGGCTCTCATGGCGATGGGCCGATTATGAGTCAAAATATAATCGCAAAGTTCATCGAGCGAGCCTTCTTCTTCATCTTTAATGATGGGGGCATCCTTCCGGTTGGAACTTGTGGCCACGACCAGGTCAATTTTCTGAAGAAGAAGATGATGAAGGGGAGTATAAGGAAGCATCACGCCTATTTCTTTTAAATGAGGCGCAATTCCGGGTAGCTCCTCTTTTTTCGGGAGCAGAACAATGGGTCTTGAAGCTGAAATCAACCACTCCTTTTCCACCTGATTCATCCGGACAAAATTTTCAATAACTGATAAATCACGGGCCATGAGGGCCAGAGGTTTAGACTGGCGAGCTTTAATCTGACGAAGTCTCGAAATAGCCCTCTGGTTTCGGGCATCAGCCATTAAATGGAATCCTCCCAGGCCTTTAACCGCAAGAATATAACCTTCCTTTAATAATCGAGCTGCCTCCTCAATTCCCCCCTGGAGCCTTTCCCGGGTTCCACTTTTAAGGAGCTCAATCCTGGGGCCACAGACCGGACAGGCAATGGGCTGAGCGTGATAACGACGGTCCTGCGGGTCATGATATTCCCGGGCGCAATCAGGACACATAATGAAGGAAGCCATGGTCGTTCGGGCGCGGTCATAGGGTAGAGCCTCAACAATTGTGTAGCGAGGACCACAATTGGTGCAATTGGTAAAAGGATAGTGATAGCGCCTTTCAGCTGGATTCATTATTTCCTGATAGCACTCCTCGCAGGTGGCGACATCAGGCGAAATAAAGGCGAAAGTCTCCTCGGCCTTCGAGGTGATAATGGAGAAATCTTTCCGGTCTTCAAAAATATCTGGCTCAAGGGATACTTCCTGTAATCGGGCCAGGGGAGGCTTTTCTTTCTCCAGGGCCTGAAGAAATTTTTTCAAGCTTTCTTCATTGAATCTTTCCAGATGGATTTCAACCCCCTGACCGGTGTTCCTTACCCAGCCTGAAAAGCCAAATCTCAGGGCCAGGCGATGGATAAAGGGCCGGAAGCCAACCCCCTGTACCACCCCCTTAATGGAAATTTTTAGGGCCTGAAAAGAAACTATTTTTTCTCGATTAAGACATCCGAGGTTAGGACTTTTTTCCTGCCGGTTCACTCTCTTTGGCCTTTCTTTTCTGTCTTTCCTGGTAGCTGTAAAGACAGCCACAATAATCCTGCCTGTAGAGACCAAGCTCACGGCTCAGGGCCACACTTTTAGAGAAACCATTCTTTTTTTTGAAATCAGCCTGAAGGAAATTAACTCCATATTTTCGGCCCAATTCTTCTCCCAGCGTATTAAGGGTTCGACTTTTCTTCCAGGGGCTGATACTCATGACTGTGGTAAAAAGAGGGAAGCCCTCAGCAGAGGCTTTCTGAGCCGTTTTTTCAAGCCTCAAGGCATAACAGAGGTCACAACGCCGACCCATCTCCGGTTCATTTTTCAAGGGTTCAGTCAGTTGAATCCAGCGGTCAAAGTCAGGCTTTTCTTCGATTAAAGGGACCTTTAGCCACGAGGCCACCCTGACCATTTCCTGAAAACGAAGATCATACTCTTCCGGAGGGTAAATATTGGGATTATAGAAAAAAGCTACAGGCTCAAAATTTTCCTTTAACAGACGGAGAACATAGGCGCCATCGGGCGCGCAGCAAACATGAACGAGAATTTTCTCGAGGCTCATCCTTTCATTATAAAAGAAAAATTATATCTGTAAAGCTCAGATAATTGTGGAATTCAGGCGATTATTATCCTGAGGGAAAGCGAGGTTAAGCGAAAAGGAGGTTCAGGGCTGAGGAGAAAGGCTGGGGAGTTAAACTGATTACAGCGACAATTATCCGGGCTGCCTTTTTTGCCTCAGGTTAAAGTGGAAAGGGCTTTCCAGCGGATAGGATCACCACTTTGTTTATTAATTCAGGGACAATAATCAGATGATAATTAGAAGGGGTGGAGCGAATCGAGCCTTTGCTCGAGGTGGCTGAGCCTGAGATTGACAGCATCTATTTTTTCGTATAAGGGAACAAGTTTTTCATCCTTAAGACGGACAGTATCAGCCATCCGGCCCAGTGTGAGGAAGAGACTATTAATCTGTCTTTCGAGGTCATTTATTTTCCCTTCAAGTTTGCCCCGCTTCTTTCTCCACGTTCTTCTGGCTTTAATCATTTCTCCATCCACAGGAATTCTGGCCTCATCTGACTTTCGAGTATTTTTGGCCAGGGGATTATTTGATTCTAAATCACCCGGCCGGGCTGAGGCAGGAGTAATTGAAGGCTCTTCGGAGAAGGGGGGAAAATTGTCTAACCGGGAAAGTAATTCTTTCTTTTTTCTTTCCAGGGAGTCAATGGTTTTCACCACGCTTTCAGCTCCCTGAAGGGGAAAACCTTGCTCATAGACCATGCGGCCAAGCTCGAGCCAGAGTCTTTCTTTTCTCTTTTTTTCTCGATTTAACTGCCGGCGAAGATGAAGCTGTAAAGACCGTTTTTTGGCGCTGAGGAAAAAGAAATCAATTCTTCGCCTCAAATCCTTATCTCTGAGGAAAATAAAAAAGACAAGAAGAGCGATGAGGCCCACCAGGAACCAGAAAAGCCAGAAAGGTAAACCCTCCTGGAAAGTGGCGGCGACTTGTCTTGCGTCCTGGCTGAACATTTTTTTCAGACCAGAGGCTAAAGCTTGATTGTAAATCCTCTCTTATCTTTTTTTATTTCTGCTGATTAAAGAAATAATGCTTTCCTTATTATTTCTGGTGAGCGGGGCTGAGGAATGATAATTGCTGATTCCCCACTGAATTAAATCCAGGGCCGCCTTAAGATTTTCTTCAAAAACAGTCTGAATGTCGCTTTCGGCATTAAAGAAGCCGCCTTGAAGAATGTCTACAGGCGGAAGTTCAATGGTGAAAGCAGGGATGCCGGCCAGACCATAGGCCCAGTCAGTGGTATCACCATTGGTCAGATAAAGCATGGTACTGGCCTGACCGTAAGCGTAACGTCTTCCATTAACGCTAAGCATAAGTTCAGACATTTTTCCGGCCAGAGTGAAAAGAAGTTGATATTTGTCCGGCGGCGCTGTGGTATAACCCCAGGGAAAGAGAATGATCTGGGAATAGCTGTGATAGCTGATAAGAGCTTGGAAGGGGTATTTCAGAAAAAGGTCCCTGACCGCTCTGGTTTCAGGCTCTGAAAAAGGGGCCGGGCCGCGATAAGTCTCGGAAGAAGGATTGGGGCTTGAACCTCGATTATCCACACCCCATTTGAAACCGTAGTTGCGGTTGAGATCAACGCCAAAACTCCCATCGCTGTTGAGACGGCGGTTCTTTCGCCAGTAGCGGTAAAATTTGATGGAATATTCGAGGCCATCAGGATTAACCAAAGGCACAATCCAGATTTGGGCTTCATTCACCAGTTGGTGAATCAAAGGCTGATTGTAATTTTCAACGAGATAGCGGCCAAGATAAAAAGGGACTTCCACGGAAATCCATTCTCGGGCGTGATGGCAGCCAAGAAAGAGAAATGCTGGTTCAGCCTCATCGAGCTCGACCCGGTCGCTTATTTTCAGAGCCAGAATTGACCTTCCCTCCAGGCTGCGGCCAATTTCTTCCAGGCGACAGATAAAGGGAAATTTCTCTGCCAGGCTTTTCATTTCATGGGTTAATTCTTGATAGGAGTGATAGGCGCCATTTCCCCCGGAAGCCAGGAATAATTCGCTCAGCCTGGGCCGGGCAGGTGGAAACAGTGAAGTTTCCAGGCGATAAAAAAGACCGGCTGATTGAAAAGAGGTAAGCTCCTGCGGCCTGGCGACAAGATAAATTCTGTCACTGGTTTCCAGAAGAAAATCAGGTGGCTCAGAGAAAGAGGCCAGAATGGCTAAATTGGCCGGCGTTTTTTCCAGACTGATAATTTCGACCCGGGCCCAGATGGAGTCTGAAGGTAAGGACCAGAGAAAAGAAGCTACGAGCAAAAACAGAGAGGAAAAAATGAGGGCCAGATAAAACTTTGCTTTTCTTTCGGCCCTGTCTTTCATTTCTCAGCCTATTTTCAATTTTAATTTCTTCAGATCAATGATAATTTTCAATTAGTTTGTTTTTATCTTAATTAAAAAAAGGTATTTAAAGCCAGGGCACTCCGAAAGCTCTCGAGGGATGAGTCTGAGCCTTTTTCCTGGCCCCAAGAGGCACCAAAATCAAGGCGAAACCATTTCCAGCCCAGACTGAACCCGCTACCGAGAGAATAATAAGTTGAGCGCGGTACTTTCATGGGCTGGGGATCAACCAGAAGCCCGAGCCTGGTGGTCAGGCTGAAGCTTTGGTGAAAAAGTCTGAAAGAGGTTAGGTTTTCTAAAGCCAGGGCCAGGCGAAGGACATCCCGAAAATTCCTTGTTTCTTGTTCTGAAAACCAGGTCAATTTATATTTTGACCAGTTAAAAAAGGTGACTTCAGCACAAATAAGCCATTGCTGACCGAGGAGATAACTTCCGGCCAGACTCAACTGAAGGGGTTTCTGAATGAAGTCACTGGCCCTGTCCTCTATCGTAATTTTTGTTCCAGTTGTTGAGGCTGAATATTCAAGTAAACTGTGACTTTCTTTTTCCAGCCTGTGGGCTGGCTCCAGGGCGAAAGCTATCTTCAAGGATTTGCTTATCTCAGCCATAAAGCCGAAACGCACAGATTGATCTTTTAAAGATCCATCTTTTTTATCCAGGATAGAAATCTGATTCAGAGGCCAGGATTCTTCGGTTTTCCTTTCCAGGTTGCCCTGAGAAAGATTCAGGGCCAGACCGATAGCCAGCTTCCGGCCCAGCTTTCGAGCCAGAGCCAGATTATAGGCCCGGAGAAAACCCTCCTGGCTAAAGTTAATTTTATAATTTGTTTTTCCTCCGGAAAGCGATTCGGCCAGAACAGAGGGGCGGTCATAATACTCGGTGATTGCCACGCCAAAGCTGAGAGCCCAATTGCCGGCCTTTAAAGCCAGCCCGGCGCCATCCAGGGCCATTGTCCTGATCCAAAGATTCTGGCTGGATTTAAGAACGCCGGTATTAACCGGACCAAAGCGGAAGAGAGAAGCCCGGCTGATTGAGCCATTAAGATAAAAACTTAGGCGCGGCAGACCGGCGATAAGAGAAGGATTGTTAAAAGCGACAGCCGGAGAATCAGCAATTAGGGTCATGATTTCAGCTCGGCCTATGCCAGAAGCAGGGATGAAGCCAGCAATATTCCAGGTGCGGAGGGGAGCTTCTTCCTCATATTGACCGATTGTCATCTGAGCTTGAGATACCCAGGGAATAAGAAACAGAGAAAGCATCAGCCAGGTTCTTTTCCTCATCGTGGCTAACCTGATTTATTTTTAAATTAAATTTTTATTTGGGCTCATGTTCGTATTGACCAAAATAAGCCTCAAATCTCCTTGATTTTATTTATTCCCATCTCAATTTGCAAACAGTGCCTCTCTATGCTATAGAGGATAAAATTAATGAGGCTAAAAATGGAGAGGACCAAAGGACGAGTCAAAATATCAAGTTTGGGCATCTATGTCCCTCCGAGGATTCTCACCAATGCTGATCTCGAAAAAATGGTGGAGACCTCGGACGAATGGATTGTTACAAGAACCGGGATCAGGGAACGACACATTGCTGATGATTCTCAGGCCACTTCTGACCTCTGCTTGGAAGCAGCCCGAAGAGCTCTCGAGCAGGCTTCCCTGACAGTCGAAGACATTGATTTAATTTTAGTGGCTACCTCCAGCCCCGATACTCTCTTTCCTTCGACCGCCTGCTGGGTTCAGAAAAAGCTGGGGGCAGTGGAGATTCCGGCCTTCGATTTATCGGCCGGCTGTACCGGCTTTCTTTATGGCCTGATTGTGGCTGAAAGCCTGATCCTCAATCGGGTCTGCCGGCGGGTTCTTCTTATTGGCGGTGAACTTCTCTCGAAAATCACTAACTGGGAAGATCGCTCGACCTGTGTTCTCTTTGGCGATGCGGCCGGTGCAGCCATTCTGGAAGAAAGCCAGGATGATTCGGGAATTCTTTCTTCTTACTGGCGGGCCGATGGGAGTCTGGCCGAGCTGCTTTATCTTCCGGCTGGGGGCACGCAATTACCGGCCTCGGAGGAGACGGTGAAAAAAAGACTTCATTATATTTCCATGAAAGGAAATGAGGTCTTTAAACATGCTGTGCGCCGTATGGGAGAAGCGGCTCTGGAAGCCCTGAAATTAGCTGGCTTGAAACCCGAAGAGGTTAACCATTTCATTCCTCATCAGGCCAATATCCGCATTATTGAAGCGACCGGCGAAAGGCTAAAAATGCCGCCCGAAAAGGTCTACACAAATATTGATCGCTATGGCAATGTTTCGGTTGCCTCGATTCCCATCTGTCTTGAAGAGCTCAGGATGCAGGGGAAATTGAAAAAAGGGGATATTATTTTAATGGATGCTTTTGGAGCTGGCTTTACCTGGGCGGCTATTGTTTACCGCTGGTAAGAATAATTTTCATGGTTACTGAATCAGATTTTCTTTAAAGATAAATTGGCGTTAATTTTCAGAGCGCAGCTGATTTAAATACGTAAGTAAAGTCTTTTTATCCAGAAGACCAACATGTTTATGCCTGATGCGTCCATTTTTATCAATAAAAATGGTTGTGGGAATAAATTCTCCTGGCTGGAATTGATTGATAATTTCTGATGTTGCCAGAGCTACAGGATAATTAATTTTAAAGCGGCGGACAAAGTTTAGCAATTCGCTTGCCGGAAGGTCATCAACCGATATCCCCAGGATAGCCAGACCTTTATCTTTCTCGGCCGAGTAGACCTCAATAAAATCAGGAATTTCAGCCCGACAGGGTGGACACCAGGTGGCCCAGAAATTAATGAGCAGAATTTTCCCCCGGTAATCTTTCAGAGTGTGCGTTTTGCCCTCAAGGTCGTTAATCTGAAAATCAGGAGCAGCTTGAAAGCTCTGGCCGGAAATTCCGGCCCTCGAGGCAAACAGGAAAGAGACAAGAAGGAGCGAGCCAGCCACAAGGCCTTTGAAATTTTTCGAATTTAATTTCATGGTTTTGGTTTCTCCTTGATCGATTTAATCAATTTTAATGCGTCTTAATTTTCTTCTATTTTAATTCCTCAGTTTTGATTTTAAAAAAAAGCACCTTTTTTCAAAAAAATTATATTTTTATTATATTAGCATTTCAAGAAAAAGTGTGAAAAATTATTTTTGCTGGGCTGGCCTTTCTTCAGCCTGGCCACAGAGCCTGAGCAGCCGCTCCCACTTACGATCCACTTCTGCCTGAATTAAATTGATTTCTTTTTCCGTCAGATGACTGAATCTTCCCTGAAGGCGGAGATATTCCACCACCGGCTTTTTCTCTTTAGGTTTGATATTAAGCGTATATTTTTCTCCCCATTCAATTTCATAGAGAGGAAAATAGCAGGTCTGGACAGCTAGTCTGGCTAGCTTGATGGTATCTTCCGGCCGGCTTTTCCAGCCAGAAGGGCAGGGCGCAAATATATGAAAAAAGCGGGTTCCCTTTATGTCTTTGGCTTTTTTCATTTTTCGGTAAAGATCCTCAGGATAGGCTACACTGGCCGTGGCTACATAAGGAATGCAGTGAGCTGCCATGATGGCGACAATATCTTTTTTGGGTTGGTCCTTAAAGTGTTTAACCGGCGTAGTGGTTGTCCAGGCTCCATAGGGGGTGGCTGAGCTTCGCTGGATGCCCGTATTCATATAGGCTTCATTGTCATAGCAGACATAAATGATGTTGTCATTTCTTTCGGCCGCGCCTGAAAGGGCCTGAAGCCCAATGTCAAAGGTGCCACCGTCCCCAGCCCAGGCGACAACTGTTGTCTCTTTATCGCCCACCATTTCCAGACCGGCCTTAACCCCCGAAGCGGAAGCCGCAGCCGTTTCAAAGGCGCAGTGAAAAATAGGCACATCCAGAGAGGAATAAGGAAAGGGACCATCAATGACTGACCAGCAACAGGCAGGAATACAGAGGACAGTCTTCTGGCCGAGCGCCTTGAGCACATAGCGCATGGCCAGGGTAGCTCCGCATCCCTGGCAGGCCAGATGGCCAGGGTTCATATATTCTTCCAGGGGCAGACTGAGTTTCATTGTTCTCGGCTTTTTCATTTTTTTACTCCTATCCAGACAATTTCAGCCTCGGGGGTGTCATGACTCAGAGTATAATCAATTATTTCGGCAAAAGTTTCCGGGGTTATATCCCGACCGCCGAGGCCAGCAATAAAACCGAAGATGGGAATGGAACTGAAACCATAAAGGGCAGATTTAATTTCCTGATAAAAAATTCCATGATGGCCATAGGAAATATTGCGATCGACCACAGCTACCTTTTTTGCCCGGCTGAGCAGGCGACGAACAAGATGGAAGGGGAAAGGCCGGAATAGACGGATTCTTAAATTGCCTACAGCCAGGCCCTTTTCTCTTAATTGATCAACGGCTACCCGGGCGGTAGATCCAGCGGTGCCTGAGGTCACCAGGATTATTTCCGCATCATCAAGGCGATGGGCTTCGACTGCCCCAAGATAACGGCCAAACAACTTTTCATACTCGCGTCCTGTTTCCTCAACTGCCTCCGGTACCTTTTCCATGGCTTTCTGAAGCTTGTAGCGAAGCTCGAAGTAATGGTCTGGTGAAGTCAATCCACCAAAGGCGTGGGGTTCATCAGGTGTAAGTCTGAAGGCCGGCTTAAAAGGCGGGAGATAGGCATCAACCAGAGCCTGATCAGGAACATCAACCACTTCATAGGTATGGGAAAGGCTGAAAGCATCAAGAATAATCATGGCTGGAATAAAAAATCTTTCGGCTACCTTGTAAGCCTGAATGACTGAATCCAGAACTTCCTGATTATTGGCACAGTAGAATTGCATCCAGCCTGTGTCCCGTTGCGATAAACTGTCATTCTGATCGGACCAGATGCTCCAGCCAGGGGCCATGGCCCGATTGATATTACCCATGACTATGGGCAATCGGGCCCCGGAAGCCCAGTGAAGGAGCTCATGCATTAAGGCCAGGCCCTGGGCTGAGGTAGCGGTGAAAGTTCTGGCGCCAGCGAGAGCAGCCCCGATAAGAGCCGCCATGGCCGAGTGCTCTGATTCCACTTTTATAAACTGAGCCTCAAGGACCTTGCTGGCACACATTTCCGAGAGCAATTCGACCACCTGAGTCTGGGGAGTAATGGGATAGGCGGAAATGACCTGAACCCTCGAGAGCATGGCGCCATAGGAAAGAGCATGATTTCCCATAATTACTTTTTTCATTTAATCTCCTCCTCCATGGTGATGCACTTCGTCGGACATTCCTCCGCGCAGAGACCACAGCCCTTGCAGTAATCGTAATCAATAACCGGATATTCGTTTTCAATGAGGATGGCAGCATCCGGGCAGAATTTCCAGCAGATACCACACTGAAGACAGTTGTCTAAATCAATTACCGGCCGAATATTTCGCCAGGCTCCGGTAAGATTAAAGGTCATTGAACCGATAGACATAGGAGCCATGGGCATTTCCCTTTCAGAATGGAAAATGATTTTTTCGGCTTTTCTCCTTTTTCCTTTCATTTTGGTTTCACCTTTAATTTCATTATAACGCTAATTCTGGTTGTCTTCTTTAAAAGAAACCAGAAGACTCCTTTTTTCTTTAGTTTGGAGAACAGGGCCCATTGTCCGGAAACATTGTTCGTCAGTTAAGTTTTCCGGCTGGATCAAAGAAGGGTTTGAGCTTTTTCATAGGCCTCCTGAGCCGCCCGAACATTGTCCTCTGGTTTAATGGGGACTCCCTCTCTTATGGCCTCTATCAAAGACTCAAGCCGGCAAAGATTGAGGATTTTAATCACTGCACCGACAATAGCGGTATTGACGATGGGTGCCGCCAGCGTTCCCAGTTTGTATTTGACAGCAATTTCGGTGGCATTGATGGTATAGACTCTGTAGGCTGCGGGAAATTTAAATTCTTCGGGCTTTCTGTCTGAATTAATAATAATTATTCCCCCTGGTTTTAAACCCTCGGTTACATCAATAGCCTCAACGAGGGTGGGATCAACGACGACGACATGGTCCGGGGTATAGATCCGGCTTTTATCATAGATAGGCTTATTATCAATGCGAATAAAGGCATAAACCGGAGCTCCCCGGCGTTCAACTCCGAACTCTGGATAGGCCTGAACATAATTGCCCTCCTTGGCCAGGGCGTCGGCCAGAATCTTTGAGGCGACAACCGTTCCTTGGCCACCACGGCCATGAAAGCGAATTTCCATCATGCTTTTCGTCTCCCTTTAAGTTGAAAAGAATAGCTTCCCTCCCCGATTAAGTCAACCTAATCTATCTTTAAATTTATTAATTGAATAACTAAAATCCTTATGATTTGCCTTTAAGGCAATTCTTGGCTCATAAATTGATTATTAAAAACTCAGCCCGCCGAAAAATTTTAGAGTTCAAAGCTCAGGACACGATGGGCGTGACATTCAATATTAACAGCTGCTGGCATTGAGGCGATATGACAGGGAAAAACCTCGACATGTACGGCCAGGGCTGTTACCCTTCCTCCCATGCCCTGAGGACCGATACCCAGCTTGTTAATTCTCTCGAGCAGGCGTTTTTCCAGATCAGCATAAAAGGGGTCAGGATTGTGGGAACCCAGGGGACGGCGAAGCAGAGCCTTTTTAGCCAGCCAGGCCACATATTCAAAATTGCCGCCAATACCAACCCCTACGATAATAGGGGGACAGGGATTGGAACCGGCTTTATCCACCGTTTCTACAACAAAATCTTCAATCCCTTCCAGACCAGCAGCCGGGGCAAACATCCGGATAGCACTCATATTTTCAGCTCCACCGCCTTTGGCAATAAAGGTCACCTTAAATTTTTCGCCCGGGACAAGTTCCCAGTGGATGAAGGCTGGCGTATTATCGCCTGTGTTTTTGCGTCTGATGGGGTCCTCCACCACTGATTTACGGAGATAACCCTCAGCATAGCCCCGCCTTGTGCCTTCATTTATGGCTTCCTTCAGGCTGGTCAGGCCATCATCCTTTTTTAGCTGGACCTCCTCGCCTATTTCGACCAGGAAGACAGCCAGACCTGTGTCCTGGCAGATTCCCAGTTTTTCCTCCCGGGCAATGATGGCATTTTCCCTTAACTGACGAAAGACCTCGAGACCGGCCGGAGATTCCTCCAGCTTTTCCATGGATTCAATTACAGCCCGAACATCATCCTGAAGAACAAAGTTAGCTTCCTGAACGAGGTCTTTAACCCTGTCTCTAACTTCAGCCAGACTTATAACCTTCATTATGACCTCCCCTGTAAAGAATGAATGAAATTCTTAGTTTATTTTTCCCTTTTTCTGGTGTCAAGAATAAATCTCCCCCCAAAATTGGTGCCACCCCAAAATTGGTGCCACCCTACCTATTTCCCTATTTTCTTGCCCCAAAATTGGTGCCATGCTACCTATTTCCTCATTTCTATCGAAATTACAAAATTGGTGCCGCCCTACCTATTTACCTATTTTCTAAAAAAATAAAATATCGCCAAAATTATTTTTATTTCCTTGTTGCTTCATCAGAAAATCTATATGGAAGCATTGGCTTCTTTTCCTGCTGAATCTCTGTTTGTTAAAAATCTTGACTCAGGATTCACCTTGATAAAGATTCAGCTCGAAAAAATATCCTTGCCTAAAAGGTTCTGCCGAGGAACATCCTATGTAATGGTCATGGAGAAACTAAAAATCATGGCCAGCGATTCTGTTGATTCTTAAATAGCTCGTCTGGCCAATCAACTTTATCAATTCGATTAATTAGAATCAGGCTTTTTTTGGGTTACGTGGCAGCCTTCAAAATTAAAATCTATAAAGTAAAAATATCTATGTGAGATGGAAGCAAAGGGATTAAACGATCCCGCCAGAATTGATTTTTATTATTGATTATCCAATTTTAATATAGATCTACTTAACTGATATTGTTAAAATGGCAAAAAAGTACTAGAAAGAATGAAAAGTAGTCAGAAGTTTTTTAACTGGATGTTAAATCTCGGGTTGGTTTTTCTCTCATTATGGATTGTCTTAATTTATTACACGGGCGGCTTTTATTTAGATCTGGGCCTTTTTACAATCAGAGCGACTGGTTTTACCAACCCGATTATTTTCCTAATCATATTAATAATTTTGAAACTCTGCTGGCCACTTAAATGGTTGCAGCCATTACTGAAGGAAGAACCTCTTCAGCTGGATGCCAAAACCGTTCCAGATTCTTCGGCCACCACCAGCCTGGTTTTAATAGGATATGTGGCTTTAACTTTCTTTTTTACCTATCCCTTGGTTTTCCATTTCACTAGCGCTGTCCCGGGCGACGGTGGTGATAATCCCCTGTTTCTCTGGAATCTCTGGTGGGTGAAAAAATCTTTAATAGAGCTGAAAACAAATCCCTTTTACACCGATTATATTCTTTATCCTCTTGGCGCCGGATTAACGGCTCATACTTTTACTTTTATGAATGGGTTGCTCTCCATTCCCTTTCAGTTACTCTTCGGCCTTGTGGTCGCCAACAATATCATTATTATTTTGACCTTTGTCCTGTCGGCTTTCGGCGCTTACTTATTAATCAATTATATCATCAAAGATAAAGTTTCATCCTTTATTGGGGGAATTATCTTTGCCTTCTGTCCCTACAAATTTGCCCACTTGCTGGGCCATTATAATCTTGTCTCAACCCAGTGGTTACCCTTTTATATTTTATTTTTCCTTCGTTTAATAAAAGAAGATAAGGCCAGACCTCGCCATGGTTTTCTGGCTGGCCTTTTTTTGTTATTCACTGCCCTAACTGATTCTTATTATTTTGTGTTTTTAATCATTTTTTCTTTTCTTTATCTTATCTACGTTTTTAGCCAGGACAGAAAAATAATAATTAATAAATCTTTTTTCAAAGGCTCAGTTGCCCTTGTCACCATCTTTTTCATTGGTTTTTTGCCTTTTTTATTATCCATGATTTCAGACATAAAAATCGGTGGCTATAGCAACGTACCCGGACCTAAAGGAGCAACTGAATATGTGGCTGACCTTTTAGGTTTTATCACCCCTTCTGTGCTCCATCCCCTGTTTAGAGATTTTACCCGCCAGATATCAAAGAATTTTACCGGGAATGCCTGCGAATGGACTGTCTTTACCGGTTACATTGGACTTATTCTGGCCCTGATAACCATGATTAAATACAGAAAAAACCGGGAAGTCAGATTCTGGCTGATAAGTCTGGCAACTTTTTTTGTGCTTTCTCTGGGGCTTTATCCCCATATCGCAGGAAAAGAGATTAAACTTCCCCTTCCTTTTTTTATTATCAATTTAATTCCCATTTTGAACAATTTACGAGCACCCAGCCGATTTAATATCATGATGATGCTGTGTCTGGCTATCCTGGCAGCATTGGCCATAAGGTTCATTTTGCTTAATCTAAGAAAGCCCTGGCCTAAATTTGGCGCCGCCTTATTTGTAACCCTTTTAATCTCCTTCGAATATTTGGCCATTCCTTTTCCCATGTTTAAGATCATGTCGCCCCCTGTTTATCAAGCCATTGGACAGGAAAAAGAGAAAGGAACAATTCTTGATATTCCTCTTGGCTGGCAGGATGGCTTCAAACAGATAGGCAGTGAAATAAATCAAGCCCAACTGATGTATTTACAGATTTTCCATCAGAAGAGAATTTTTGGCGGTTATTTAGCTCGAATTCCTAACGCTAAGATAGAATATTTTCTTTCTTTACCCATTTTCAGCACAATAATTAAATTACAGGAAATTGGTTATCAACCAGAGGTCATTGATTTGATGAAAGAAAGGAATTCGGCTAAAGCTTTTATTCACGATTATGATCTCAGTTATATTGTCATCCATCGTCCTTATCTTGATAGCCTGGTTCATGGATATATCCTGGAAGTTTTTCCGCTGGAAAAACACTTTGAAGGTGGAAGACTAATTATTTATAAAATCAGGGCTGGAGAGACTTCGGTTAAAACCGAGCCATTAGAGCTATTTCCCAAACCTGCGAATTTGAGAGCTTTTCAAAACGTCGTGGCGGAGGGGACTCCTTTTCATGCTCAGGGGATTTATCGTTTCAAAAAAACCGAAATTATCCAGATTGGTGGTCTGGAGCCAAAATCTATTTCTAAACTGGATATAAGTCTGGACAGCAACGATATTTATGAAATTGTCTTTAAAAGAGAGGGAAGAGAATTGAGAAAATTCTGGGTGGGGCCTAAGGAACTTCCGGAAAGAGCCATGGCCCGTTATGTTATAGAAATACAACCACCAGTTGAGCTGGCTGACTCCATGACAATTCGTGGCCTTTACGGTGACAAATATTATTTCCTCGGTCATATCCTGCTTGAATAAAATAATTCTTTCTTCAAGATTCAAGCGAGTTGCCCTCTTTTCTGGGGAAAATGTAAGACGCTCCTGGTAGAAAAAGACCCGGATTGAGGAGAAAGTTGATCGTGAAGCCGGTAAAGATGACAAAGAGGGAGGTTTTTTCTATTTGTCTTGCTGAAAACTGCCTTAACAAATTTAAGATTTTTCCCTGTGTTCTTAGTTCCCCAGATATTTTTAGACCTGACGTTTCATGATTAAGCCAAATTTTGGACCTATACTGTATACTCTGACTTGAAAGTTTCAAAAACGACTTAAGAAAGATCATGCATTCTAATTTTATCTATATCAAAATCATTGGCATCTGTTTCATGGGATGATGTACAAAATCTTCAAGGGGCCTCGACAAAAGTTTGTGAGTCTTTTTTATCTTTGGGAGTGATAATTATTTAGGATTTAATAAGAAAAAAGATTTCTGATTCAAATAGATTAATTTATCAACAGATTTCGTCAGGAACACTCTTTGCCTTTAATTATCATGAAGCCTTATCTCATATTCTCCTCCCATGCTCCACGTGGAAACTTGCCTGAAAGGGGAGAATAGTTAGTCTGAAGAGCAGCCTATGGGTGAAAATCTTCTCGCCGCATTGGAGAAAATTCTGATCTGGAAGCATGAGCCGAGAATATCTTGACAGGACTCTGGTCTTTATCTAAAAATTTTTTATAAAAAAGGAGGGACTAAAAAATGAAAAGAAATATTTTTAAAGAAATTTTTAATTTTTGGATTATTCTGCTTATGATGATAATCTTCTGCATCTGGCAGCCAGCCAGAGCTCAGATTAAGGCCGAGGAAATCATCGAGAAATCGCTTCAGGCACAGGGAGGCAGGCAACTCTTAGAAAAGATTCATGACAGTGTGGTTACTGCCAGCGCTAAGATTTACATTCCTACGGGAGAATTACTCACTGAAAGAGTAGTCTATACTAAGAAGAATCCTTTAAGATTAAGAGTAGAAGAAACCGTTTTAGGCATGAAGGTAATCTTCGGCTATGATGGCGAAAAAATCTGGATGGAACAAATGGGTAAAGTCATGTTAATGCCAGAGAATCTCGCCCAGCCAGTAAGGGCTTCTTTAAAGCGAGAGGACCTGTTACTCAAATGTAAAGACAAAGGTTATAAAATTGAATACATGGGGGAAACTCAGGTTGAGGGCAAAAAAAGCTATCAGGTTAAAATTACTGAACCTGAGGGAGAAGAAACCATTTATTGTTTCGATGCAGAAACCTTCTTGCCACTTAAAGTAGAATATATGGCTCCTGACGAAACTGGCAAGTTAGTTAAAAATGAAATTATCAGTCTTGATTTCAGAAATATAGAAAATATGGTCGTCGCCTTTAAAGTCATTGGCCTTACCGATGGCCGAAAGTCATTGGAAACGAACATTCAGGAAATAAAAATTAATCAGGGTCTGGATGACAGTCTTTTCCAGATGCCTGAAAAAAAATAAGGAATACTAAGTCTATTTTCGGGGAGGAAAGATAAAAATGAGGAGGCGACCTCTTGTCTTGGCTAATTGCCTTCTTTTATTTTCTTTGAATGTTTTTCCCCATTTTCCTTTTCCCTACTTTTTTCCTGGTTTTTTTCAGGCTGAACAAAAGGAAAGCATAACTTATGTTGAAAGCCTGTTCAATTTTTTCCGCCGCGGTAAAGTCATAGAATTGCCTGATTTCCCTTCCACCGAAGTCTTCAATCAGTTTTTGCTCGAAGAAGCGGCACATAAGGGAATAAGTGTTGACGAGTTAAAGAAGAAAATGAAGGAGAGGGGAATTACCAGTTATCTTCTTGATTTGCTCCGGCAGAGGCAAATTTCGGCCGTCGAATTGGCCAATCTTCTCGATATAAGCTGGATTCAGGCCTTTCAAATGGCTTACTCTTCCGGCGCTCTGAGCCTGAGTGATGAATCGCTGGATATTCTGCGCGGCAAAGTCACAGCTACCATTCAGAGATTACGTCAGGATAAGGAAATTGTGGTAAAACAAATCGCCTATCGCAGCAGTGTGGATAATCTTTATCCTCTTCTGGCTGAAATCGCTTACAATCCTAAAGGAAAAAACATGCCGGTGGTGGTCTATCAGCACGGTGATTATCCAGGGACGAGATTATCCACAGTTCCGGCCATTTATGAACTGGCCAAAAAGGGAATTTTTGGCCTTTCTGTAAGCAAAAGAGGCCGGGATGGCTCAGCCGGTAAGGGTGATGGTTTCGGCAAAGAAGTCTATGATATTTATGACGCCGTTGAATATGTTAAGGCCAATTACGCCCCTTATATTGACCCTGACAATATTAACATAACCGGAGGAAGTGGCGGCGGCATGGACACCTTTGCCGCCATCGTCCATTTTCCTGATTATTTCCGCGTGGCCGTTCCTTTTGTCGCTCCCCCTGATTTGGACCACTGGTTTCGACAACTTGAACCAACGATTAAATTGCTTGAGCAGTATGCCAAAAGTTTTGGTGGCCAGTATGCTGGCTCCTGGAGTTTATTCTCCCAGACCATAGAAGGAATTGGCGGGCTTCCCTCCCAGATTCCGGATAATTATCTGGCTCGCAACTGGGTCCTGGGAGCTATTAATAATCCTTATACGCTGATCCATATTTTTTGGGATGATGAAGATGGCGCCTCGCCTTCGATTACTCAAAGGTCTTTTGCCTACCTAGAGGAAACCAAAAAATTAGGTTTTACCAATGTGCACCTTCATTACAGCAAGCGAGGGGATAGGCTTCGTTTTCTCCACTGGGGAGTTCCGGATAATTCTTTTGCCTGGCATTATTTTTTACCAGTTATTTTAAGCCGGAGTCACCCGGTGCCTGTTCTGGCCGATGCTGGCCGGCTGGTTGTTCTTGGTTTTGTTAAGACCAAAAGGTTCCTTATCTGGTTGGGTGAAGGCAATGATGCGGTCGCTCGCGTCGATTATTCGCTCAGCAGTCAGGGGGCCAGCTTTGCTTTTCGGCGCTTATCCCGGGATAGAACCAAGAAGGCTAAATTGGTCTATGAAAATCCGTGGCTGGATACGTTTAAAGTGATGGTCAATGATAAAGTAATTGAAGAGAAAGTGAAGGCAAAACAGATTGAGGTTTCATTTGACCTCGACAGCCGCGTTGTTTTAATGAAAATCTAAAGAAAGAGGGCTGGCATTTACTTAATAAAAAGGAGGAAAATAAAAATTATTAAAGAAAGGATTGAGATAAGATTGAGGGAAGAGGAAACCTTTAAAAAGCGAGTTGCGTAAATAATTTAAAATGGCATATTCTTTGATTAAACAGGAGAACCCATCTCAGGTTCAATTTAATTTAAATTTATTTTTACTTGAATTAGTCATATGATCATTTAGGCTCAGCGGGTAAATCTGCTGACGCATGAAAAAGCAACTGATTTTTGAAAGCATGACTAGCGTAAATAATCTTTCCGGAAGATTTGCCTCAGGGAAACAAGGAGGGTCAGGAAATGATTAAAAAGGTCATTGTCTCTACTCTCTTTTCTTTTCTTAGTTTAATGTGGTTTTCGCCCTTAATCAGTCAAGAGGCAGTAAAACCATGGAAGGAAATTTCTGAAACGAAAAAAAAAGAGCTAATAGCTTATCTTAAGGCAAACTGGAAAAGCCCTGAAGATTATATTATCGAAAAATTTGCCCGATATGACATTGTTTTTATTGGCGAATTTCATCGTATCAAACATGATGTTGAGCTAATTCAGAATCTAATTCCTCGCCTCTACGCTGCTGGAATTTATGATCTGGGCATTGAATTTCTTCCTTATGAAGAGCAGGCTCGGATTAATAGGCTTATAAATTCGGAGAAATATGATGAAGATTTAGCCCGTTCCCTTATGTTTCAATTTGATCCCTGCTGGGGGTATGTTGAATACATGGATATTCTGAAAAAAGCCTGGCAACTGAATAATTCTTTGTCAAAAGATCAGCCAAGGTTCAGAATTGTTGGTCTAAACTACATCCCTGACTGGAGTGTCCTCCAGGAAAAAATGACTGTAAATCTCTGGGAAAAGTTCTGGCATAAAGGCGATCCAGATCAGCACATGGCCGAGGTGATTTTAAAGGAATTTGTTGCTCAAAAGAAAAAAGCTCTTATTTATTCGGGCATGCATCATGCTTTTACGAAATATTATCAACCTGTTTATGACTTCGAAAAAAAGGTCTTGATAAGGCTGCATAAAGGACGCATGGGAAATATCATTGCTGAAAAGATTCCTGATAAAGTCTTTACCATTTTTCTCCATTCTCCCTGGATGGCCAAAACAAGCTTCACGGAACTAATTTATCCCGTCGGCGGTGTGATTGATCTGGTTATGGCTGAATTCGAAGATAAAAGAGTTGGCTTTGATGTTAAAGGTTCCCCCTTTGGCGAACTAGAAGATCCTGAGACATATTATTCAATCGGTTATGACAGATTTACGCTAAGCGTCTTTTGCGATGGCTATATTTTCCAGAAACATTTCAAAGATTACCAAGGCTGCACGGTGGATGAGCAATTTGTCACTAAGGATAATCTTAAAGAAGCAATTTCCAGGATTTTTAATTTTGATTGGCGCCGACGCATTACCAAGCCCGAAGATATTATTATAGCGATGAAAAACGATGCTGAGATCAAAAGACGTTTTCGCTATTTAAAATAATGCGCTTAGGGGTCAAGGACTCTGCACCTGGAGTCGTTAATTTTTTAATCGTCCTTTTTAATTGAGCCAAAGATTAGAAGGAGGTGAGGGAACGAGTGCTCTCATCTATCTGATAATTTTTCACATGGATGATAAATCGGAGGAAATTAAAAAATGGGTAAAGAAGATTATTTCACTCGAGAAAATATTTACAAGAAGGCAAGAAAATTCATTCAGGAAATAAAAAGTATTTGTCGTTTTCCCCGCTTCGCTTTCGAGCTAAACGTGGCGGCATTGCTTATCATTGATATGCAGCGATACTTCCTGGATAAAAGATCTCGCTCTTTTTTGCCTTCATCACCCGCAATAATCCCGAATATCAGAAAACTCATTTCTTTCTTTCAGCATAAGGAAAGACCGATAATCTATACCCAGCATATCAATACCCCAGAAAATGCCGGGATGTTAAGAGAATGGTGGGGTGAAATAATTACGACCAAGAATGATTTGTATAAGCTGAGCAAGAGGCTCTATCTTCCAGGAGCTCCAGTTATCGTCAAAACCCAGTATGACGCTTTCTACCGAACAAACCTCAGGAAAATTTTAAAGGAAAATAAAATAAAGCAGGTAGTTATTACCGGGGTGATGACCAATCTTTGCTGTGAGACGACAGCCCGTTCAGCTTTTGTTCAGGGATTTAAAGTATTCTTTGTCGTTGATGGAACCTGTACCCAGAACGAAATGATGCATCGGGCAACCCTGATTAATCTTGCCTATGGCTTTGCCACCCCCGTTTTAACCGAAGATTTACTGGAAAATAGGTGACAGCTGAAAATAGGTGACAGCTTACTTATTTACCGGATTTTTATTTCCTTTTTTGGTACCAGATTTTTTATTTCTTACCTGTGATAATATTTCTCTGCAACCAGATGCTTGATGAGAGTCACGGTGAAAAAGGGTTAGGACGCCCAAAATTTAAGATCGCTTGAAAATTAGTGAAAATTAGGCTTTGTCCCAAAGTTACGTGATAGCATTTAAAATCCACTTATATTCAACTTTCAAAAAGATCAATTTTAACATCTTACCTAGTCGCAGATATTGATTCCAGAGTTCTTGCCAGAGTTCAGGATAGAAGATTTTGCGCAAGGCCAGGCGAAGCCAGTTAATCAGGCCTCGTTCGCTCCATCTTCGACCAATATGCTTTATTCTATTGACCAGCCGGCTAAAGGCCGCCTCGATAATGTTGGTGCTGAGGGGCAGCCATCCCTTCCCCTTTAACCAGTAATCAAAAAACAGAAGGGCATGACGGTAGAAATTGGCCACATAGGTGCGCGCCTTCGGATATTTATCAGGCGGAAGAGAAGCCAGAAGTTCTTTAAAACTTCGTTTAATCGCTCTTACCAGTTTTTCTACCACGGGCCTATCTTCATGCTCCAACTGCTCCAGCTGTTGTTCCCTCGACGGTGTTGGGAACGCTGGTCGAGAATAATGTTTTCCGGGATGTCTTTTTCGCCCGTAATCTGGAAGCTATTCCTGCCGAGGATTTTTCGGTTTCTTGGTGGTACCGGACGGAATTTCTCCTTTCTGCCCTGCCTTGGCAAAGAACGGCTATTTTAGAGCTGGATGGAGTTAATTACCGCGCCAATGTCTGGCTTAACGGCCAGAAAATCGCTGAAGCCTCGACAATCTACGGTCCCTTCCGACGCTTCGAAATCGATATTTCTTTGGTCGCTAAGTTCGGGGAAACAAAACGTCTTAGCCATCGAAGTTATTCCGCCCGCCAAAGGGGAGCCAACCATTGGTTTTGTTGACTGGAACCCAGCTCCGCCCGATAAAAGCCTGGGCCTATGGCGGGGGGCCAGAATCAGATTAAGCGGCGACGTTTCGATCAAAAACCCTTTTATCGAGACCTACGTGGATAAAGCCACTTTGAAGGAAGCTCGGCTCGTCATTTCTGCGGAAGTGCAAAATAATTCCGAGCGCCCCTAAGCGGCCGCTTAGAGGCGGAAGTGGAAACGGTCAAGGTTTCTCAGGAAGTAAAACTGGGACTAAAAGAAATAAAAAAGTGATTCTTTCTCCTGATTCTTATCCCCAACTCATCATAAAAAACCCTCGCCTGTGGTGGACGTCTGATTTGGGCCAACCTGAGCTTTATTTCCTATTCCTTTCCTTTAAAATGGCGCCACCCCGGCCAACAGAAAAAGGTCCAGAACAAAAAAAAGAAAAACAGGGGCAGGGAATAGCAAACGGGGGAGAAATAAGGAGGAATATAGACATAGATATGGAAAGGAGGCTGGAGGAGTCCTGGGAAAAAGGAGACCAAAACAAGAAAGAGACAGTGATGGAGGGAAAAGGACAAGAGGGAGAGGAGAAAAAGGAAGAAATAGAGAAGCCAATTAAAAGGGAAGAAAAATGGAAGTATCAGCCAGAGAATCTGACCAAAAATGACCCCGGCCAACTCCAGCCTGAACAAAAGCCGAAGCGCTTGCCCTTCGGTCAGACGCCGGAAATAGCTTCAGACTGGCGGGTCGTTCGTTTCGGCATAAGAGAAGTAAGCGACTATTTTAATGAAGCCGGTCATCGCGGCTACGGGCTTAACGGACGCCAGGTTTTAATTCGGGGCGGAGGCTGGGTGGATGATATTTTCCTCAATGTTAAACCCAAGAAGCTCCTCAAAGAAATTCTTTATGTCCGCCACCTGAATTTTAATGCGCTGCGCCTGGAAGGTTTCTGGGGCCCTGGCCAGACTTTTTATGACCTTTGCGATGAAAATGGCATCCTGGTCCTGGCTGGTTGGAGCTGTCAGTGGGAATGGGAAAACCTTTTAGGCAAGCCCACGGACCGGGAATTCGGGGGAATAATTAGCCCCGAAGACATCAGCCTCATTGCCCAATCCTTCCGCGACCAAGTCCGGTGGCTGAGAAATCATCCGAGCATCCTGGTCTGGCTTTTGGCCAGCGACTTACTGCCCAAACCAGAGCTGGAATAAGAATATTTAAAAATTCTTAAGGAAGAAAACCCAACCAGACCCTTTTTGGTTTCCGCTGCCGGCCGAACCAGTTTAGTAAGTGGACCGTCAGCCGTAAAGATGAATGGACCCTATGATTGGGTGCCGCCTAACTACTGGTTTGAGGATAAAAAAAGGGGATGAGCTTTCGGTTTCAATACTGAAGCCGGACTAGGGCCGCAGATCCCCAACTCGAAAGCCTAAGGAGGATTTTCCCTGAAAGCTCGCTGTGACCGCCCGACGATATCTGGAATTTCCACTGCTCTCGAGGGAGGTTGGCTAACCTCGACCGCTACCGTGAATCCATGAACAAACGCTTGGCCGAACCGAAAAACCTGGATGAATTTTTGCGGAAGGCCCGCTATCTGGATTATGAAGCCATGCGCGCTCCCTTTGAAGCTTTTATCACCAACCGCTATTTATCGACCGGCCATATACAATGGATGTATAACTCGGCCTGGCCGAAGCTGTGGTGGCAGCTTTATGATTATTATCTCTTGCCCACCGCTGGTTTTTATGGTGCCAAGAGAGCCTGCTCCCCGCTCCATTTAATCTATAATTATGCAACAAAAGAAATAATTGCCTCCAACCTAACCAGCAGAGAAGCGGGAAAACTGGCGCTTTAATCCGGGTTTTTAATTTCGAGGGGAGTGAAAAATTTAAGGCTGAGTTGCCGCTGGAGCTAAAGGCGGATAGCCAAATCGTTTTGACTCGTCTCCCCGAAATCGCGGGCCTCAGCCAAGTCTATTTTCTTGACCTTAGAATTCTCAGCGGGAAGGGCGAGCTCGTTGACCATAATTTTTATTGCCTGCCGCTTTCCCTTAATACTCGGGATGAAGAAAAAGCTAACTGGTTCGTTACTCCGCTGAAGCAATACGCTGACCTAACGTCCCTTAATTCGCTGCCTCCGGCCGAGGTTAAATACAAGAGCAAAATATCCTCTAAGGAGGACCGGAGCTTTATCAGCCTGGAAATCGAGAATACTTCCAATAATCTGGCCTTTATGGTAGAGGTCGTTGTCCGGCAAAAGCTCCGCCAGAAAGCCGTGGCCCCCATCTTTTTAGAGGATAATTATTTCTCCCTTTTACCAAAAAAAAGAATCGTCAGCGGCTACTTTTTCACTGAGGACCTGGAAAGCGAGGACCCAGAGATAATCTTCAGCGGCTGGAACCTGAAGCAATAAAACTCGACCTGCGGGAAGGATTAGCCAACGCGAGACAAATAAAACTAATTATTATTTTTGCCCTCTCGGACAACGATTACCAAAAGAAATCTGCTTACCTTGCTTATAACAAAATCAAAAAAACTATTCCCTACGGAGAAAGCAACCTGATTAAAGGCCTTAAGCTCGTTTCAGAACCCGATTCTGATAGCAAGCGACCACTCTGCGGTGGGGGCTGGTTGATAAGAATTGCCATCAGGGTCGGGCTCAGTAAAGCCGTAATACAGAACATTAAATATATTCCGCCCGTTTAATTTAAGCTCAACGGGTGTAGCTTGAAAATCAAAGCGATAGGAGGCTCTGAAATGAACCAGCGTATAAGGTTCAGTCTTACCATACCCGTTTTCCAGGATTCTGTTAGTCGCGTCAATGTACCAAGAGCTGACATGTTCTAACGCCGCTCCCACACTCAGCCTTTTTGTTATCCGGCAGTCGCCGTCTAAATATAATTGATGCTGAGGAATGTTAGGCACCCATGTCCCCCTTAACTTCTCTCCAGTTAAAGTATCAACTGTGCTGTATTTGAAATGATAAAAAGTATAAGCCGCCTGCAGAGTCACAGCCTCAACCGGTACCCAGAGTAGCGAGCCTTCTAGGCCGTATCTATTTGTTGAGCCAACGTTGCCATAAAAAGTTTCAAGCGGTCGGTCGGGCATCCGATAACGACCAAAATCATTCTTGGTGTTTAAATGAAAGACAGCGAGGTCGAAACTTACCCTGCTGCTCAGCGTTCCTCGAATGCCAATTTCTTCGCCCCTTGAGGTAGCGGCCACGAGCTTGGTATTGTAACCGCCATAAGCATAAGGATTGTTGACTAATTCTTCGGTCCCTGGCGGCAAAAAACCCGTCCCCAGGCTGGCATAAAGCCCAAAATTGCTGGAAGGGTTCCAGGTCAAGCCGAGTCTGCCAGTGGCTCGTTTAAAAGCTACTTTTCCCGAAAGGTCAACACCTCCTGCCCGGAGTTTATCTTCAAGCCGGTTGGTGAGGCGGTCATAGCGCATGATGGCCATTATTCCCCACTGCGGCCCAAGTTCAATCCTATCCAGCAAGAATAAGCCTATAGCTCCCTGATACATGTTCTGCTTGGCCTGAAACTCTGGCCCCTCCTTAGCCCCACCCAGGTTTGGATGTTTGAACTCATCAATGGCTTGATAGGCATAATCAAAACCCAGGCTCAGATGATTCTTCATGCTGCCCTTTCCAGATCGATGGTTCAATTGCCAAGTCAATCCCGGTGTCTCAAATTCCCGATGAATCACTGAGGCGGGGACTGCTTCCTTGTATTCAGTATGACGGTAATAGGCTGAGGCATTGAGGTCCAAGGAACCCGAAAACTTTACAATCGCCGACAGTCCGTTGGTCAATCGTTTTGTCCGCTGGAATTCGTTGAAAGTATAAGCATCGGGGTTGGCTAGCCGGCGTAGCTTCTTAACATCGCTCTCAAACCAGGCCAGGTTTAACCCTTCTGGATTCTCATTAAAAAAATCAGTCCAGCCAGTCACGTAATTTATGATGAGTTTTGGGCTTAATTTAAAACTAAACTTACCCCAAAAATTATCTGCTCGATAGGCGGAGTGTTCACGGTAGCCATCGCCAGCTAAAGTTGAGCCGGTGAAATAATAATTCATAATTCCAGTTGTTCCGCCTAACTCAGCCTGACCCTTCTTGAGGCCATAAGCCCCGCGAAGAACCATTGCCGCTCCTGAAACCGGCTCTGGCCCTCCTTCTTTGGTAAAAATATTTATTATTCCGCCTGAGGAAGCACTGCCATAAAATGCAGCTGCCGGTCCTCTTAAGACTTCGATGCGGCGGACAGTGGCCCAGTCGACATCGTAAAAATCAGAGACATAACCGGATGGGTCATTAAGAGGCACGCCATCAATTGCCGCCCTGATGCCTCGAGTGCAGCGCTCGGTCAAAATTCCTTCCCCACGAATCGAGATATGGACGCGCTCACCATCAGCTTGATTGTCTACCTTAACCCCGGGGATGAGCTTCATCGCCTCATCAATGGCGATGGTGCGAGGCATGGTTCGAAGAACCGGTGTTTCTACTACAGAGGTAGCGGCTGGATTTTGTTTCAGGGGAATTTCAACCCTTGTGGCCGTGACTACTATTTCATGCCTCTCCACCACCTGACTGCTCGCCTGCTCTTCTTCGGACTGCTGGGTGGCCAGTTCTTTTTCCTTGGCCTGTTCGCTTCTTTTAGCTGCAACTTTTGCTGACGAAGCCGCATTGTTCTTATCAGGGCTTCGGTCTGCTGACCAGGCCTTGAAAGATAAGCCTGATAATAATCCTATGAAAGCCACAACTAAAAATACTCGGTTCAAATATCTCATACCTTTCTCCTTTTAATATATATGATATATCAACAAATATGGACGTCAAACTTCACTATTTCTTCCTTTTTGAATCCAGAAGATTTTAGTAAGATTAAAGCCGATTTTATTTAAGATAGATGATGATCTGTTTTTTTAAAAAACCGTCAGTTAAAGAGTCAGAGAAAGTTATCAGCAGGTTATCAGCCACCAGTTCAGCGCCGGAGACAGAAGCTATCAGGTCAGGCCGGTGAAGCCCAAGATGATAACTTTGTCCCCTTCTCCCTTCCACTTGAAGTCGCAGCTCTTTTCCTTGGTGCTCCCAACCCAAGATTTTTAACCCTTTATCCTCGTCGCCAACCTGAGAGAGGGGAAAAGGGGGTAAAAGTTCTACTGTTTCCTCGAGGTAAATTTCAATAAGCCCTTTTTCTTCGAGCCGCGCTTCGACTTCTACCTGTGAAAACTGAGAGGCGGCTTGACTCTTAAATCCCGCTGGCTGCCCGTTAAAATTAAATTAGTGACAGCTTAAATTTAAATTAGTGACAGCTTATTCATTTCCCAATTATTTCTTAAAGCTCTTCCGGGTTTTTAATGGGTAGACCTAACGAATTTTCAAGCATCCGACAGCGTATGCAGAACTCGTAGATAAATCCCCGAAGGCGAGCTAAAGGCTAATATTGCGCCTCTTATGGGTATTTTTCTAATCATTGCCCGCAACGCCTTTAGGGTCTGGAAAATGTTAAAAATTACCTGGAATTAGTTGAGCCTTCAAAACTTCGCGCTGAAGATAACGGTCTGTGAAACTCAGGAAATCAGACTGAAGAAAAACGATAGAAGGAAAAGAAAAAGGGTGCTGCTCAGTCTGTCTGGCCGGCCTGCTTATTTTCTGAATTCAGGAGATTGTAATAAACCAGGATGAAGCGGCGATTGTCCTCGAATCCCCAGTGTTTATTTTTAATGAGTTCTTTTATAGCTCCCTTATTTCTTTCTTTGAAAAACTGAATAAGCTGGCGATGCTCTTCAATGCACTTTTCTTCCCATTCAGGAATATTGAGCATGATTCGCGGGAAGTCGTAAAGCCTTTTTTTAAGCTGATTGACGATATTTATCAGGACTTCGTTACCGCATAATCTGAGATGAACATTATGCAGCTCAAGATTAATATCCATATATTTCTTAAAATCATCCTGGGCCAGAGCCTGAACCATTTCCTCATAATCTTTTTCCATGCGGGCAATATCTTCCGGCGTAAGCCGGTCACAGGCAATCTCAGCCGCCTCCGATTCAAGAGCACCGATAACCTGATAGATGTCTTCTATTTCCTTCAGAGTCAATTTCTTCACCCGGATACTCTTGCGGGGCGAAATTTCAATGAAACCCTCTCTTTCCAGCTGGATCAGGGCTTCTCGAATAGGCGTGCGGCTAACGCCGAGCTTCTGGCAGATTTCTTTTTCATTTATTCTGTCGCCTGGCTTAAGATTTCCGGATTCCATTTCCTGTTTCAAATAATCCATGACGCAATCTTTAAGCGACCGATATTGAAAGGGAAATTCAGCCATATTTAACCTCGCTTGTTTATCATAGGCCATTAATCAAAATTTTTCAAATTATATACCAAAAAAATGTACTCTGCTTCAACTTTATTTCCTAAATCATTAAAAAAATTTGACCCTATTTAACCCCTCCATTAAACCTGTTTACTTCAAATTCAAAGCCAGAAGCTTCAACTCCGTCATCTCTTCGATAGCATAGCGGACGCCCTCCCGGCCAGTACCGCTTTCTTTTACTCCGCCGTAAGGCATATGGTCAATCCTGTAGGTCGGAATATCATTGATGATCACCCCGCCTACCTCGAGTTTTTCAAAGGCCAGCCAGGCCTTTTTTAAGTCATGGGTAAAGATGCCAGCCTGAAGACCATAAATGGAATTATTGACTGCTTCTAAAGCTTTTTCGAAATCCCGATAGGGGTAAACAACAACAACAGGAGCAAAGGCCTCCAGCCAGGAAATTCTCCATTCTGGCTCCACCTTTTCCAGAATGGTTGGCTCAAACATGGAGCCCGATCTTTTTCCCCCGCAAACTATCCTGGCCCCTTTCTCCACCGCCTCATTGACCCATTCCTCCGTCTGCCGGGCCGCGGCCTCATTAATCATGGGACCGATATCTGTAGTTTCATCCAGGGGATCACCTAATTTTAAGGCTCTGGTTCGGGCGACAAAATCAGCCATAAAGCGATCATAAATCTTTTCATGGAGAAAGAGGCGTTGAATCGAAATGCAAATCTGGCCTGCATAGGCAAAGGCGCCGGTGACAGATCGCAAGACAGCGAATTCGAGATCAGCTTCAGGTTCCACTACCAGGGCAGCGTTTCCGCCGAGTTCAAGGGTGACTCTTTTGCGCGGTGCCCTGGCTTTAATTTCCCAGCCCACGCTCGAACTTCCGGTGAAGGTAATCATTTTTATTCTTTCATCAGCAATGAGGTTTTCTGCAGCCTGATAATCGCAGGGAATGACATTAAAAATACCGGCCGGAAGACCGGTTTCAGCCACAATTTCCGCCAGCAGGAGCGAGGTTATGGGTACCTGTGAGGCCGGCCTCAGGAGAATTGTATTCCCGGATGCCAGCGCCGGGGCTACCTTATGAGCTACAAGGTTCAGGGGAAAATTGAAGGGGGTTATAGCGGTAATCGGACCGAGGGGAAATCTTCTGACCAGCCCCCAGCGGTTCTGACTGAAGGCATTGAGATCAAGGGGAATTATTTCACCGCCAATCCGGCGAGCTTCTTCACTCGCTAAATCAAAGGTCATGATGGCTCTATCGACTTCAGCCCTGGAATCGCGAATGGGTTTACCGGCCTGAAGGGCAATGGAGCGGGCCAGCTCCTCCCTTCTTCTTTTCAGGCCGCTCGAAATTTCTTCCAGAATACGGGCTCTTTCATAACTTGGCATTCTGCGGGCAGTCTCAAATGCTACGGTGGCGGCAGCAATGGCTTCTTTGACCTGGTCTGAACGGGCAAAGAAAACCTGACCCACCGGGCGACCATCATAGGGTGATTTTATTTCTTTCAGGTTCCCCGACTCCTCCCATTTCCCGTTAATAAACAATGGATAAACCGTTTTCACCTAAATCTCTCCTCACATATTATTTTTATTTAAAAAAATTTTTAGATTTTTCTCTATAGGCCCGATAAAAATTTTGAAGTTTCAGGGCATCGCTTTCGAGATTGGGGCTTTCGCAGATGACGGTCCCGGAAACATCCCGATCCTGAAGGGCCATTAACCATTCTTCCCAGCGCAAACTGGCTTCATCCAGGTTAAGATGTTTTATTTCTCCCCTTTCGCCGAAATGAATGCCTGAGATATGCAGGTGAAGGTTTTGCAGGGCTTCTTCTCCGAGCTTTTTGGCCACTTTATTCAAGGCCCGGGAAAATTGATTATAGCCATTGAGTTCGCCTTCCCGAGCATAAAGGTGGGAAAAATCAAGGCAGGGCTGAAGCTCTTCAATTTCCTGACAGAGGGTTAAAACCTCTTCCAGGGTTCCAAACTGGGATTTTTTCCCCATGGTTTCGAGGCGCAGGACAACTCTATTTTTTTCAGCCCGGAGAATCGAGATAATCTCTTTAAGGGTCTGGCGGATTATTTCCAGGGCTTTTTCCGGGGAATTGGTGCCGTAAAAACCGCCATGGAAAACAAGATTCCGGATGCCGCAGAGATCAGCGAGGCGGGCCGAGCTTAAAAGCTGTTCCTGGGAGGAAAGCCTTTTACCCTGTTCAGCTGATAAGAAATTAATGGAATAGGGCGCATGAGCGCTCAGGATAACATCAAGCTCCTCGGCGCGTCGCCTGATGGCCTGAGCCGTTTCCCGGGAGAAACGGCAACCTCTGACCATTTCCACTTCAAGGCAGCCCAATCCGAGCTCCTTTATCCGGCTAATGGCGGCTAGGGTGGAGGCAGGGGAGGTGCTCAGGGGAATTCCGGCTGTTCCAAAAAGGAGGCCTTTAGAAGCAGGGTTCATCGGCCTTTCCACGGGAATTAAGGAAATTGCGGACAATCCTCATAGCGCAATATTTCCCGCACATGGAACAGGCCTCAGTTTCAGAGGAACGGCGGCGACGAATCTCGTCATATTTTTCAGGATTAATGACAAAACGGCGCTGGGCTGACCAGTCCAGAGCTTTTCTCGCCTGCGACAGTTGAAGGTCTCTTTCTCGAGCTCCGGGAATGCCTTTAACAATGTCGGCGGCATGAGCCGCGATGCGGGCAGCAATGAGACCCTCCTTGACATCTTCCACCGTGGGCAGGCCAAGATGTTCGGCCGGCGTTACATAGCAGAGAAAATCAGCTCCGGCAGCTGCAGCGATGGCTCCGCCTATGGCGGAAACAATGTGGTCATAGCCAGGAGCGATGTCAGTTACCAGGGGGCCAAGAACATAAAAGGGAGCTTCATGACAGAGCTGCTTTTCTAATTTTACATTCATTTCAATTTGATCCAGGGGAATATGACCCGGACCTTCTATCATCACCTGAACATCCCTTTCCCAGGCAGCCTTAACCAGCTCGCCCAGGGTTAAAAGCTCTTCTATTTGAGGCCGATCAGTGGCATCAGCGATTGCTCCTGGCCTGAGACCATCTCCCAGGCTCAGGGTGATGTCATAGCGGCGGGCAATCTCGAGGAGGCGGTCAAAATGTGCATAAAGGGGATTTTCTTTCTCATGATGAAGCATCCAGGCCACATGAAAGGCCCCGCCTCGAGAGACAACGTCAGCCACCCGGCCCTGCTTTTTCAGTCGCTCCAGGCCACGGAGGGTGAGACCACAGTGGACGGTCATAAAATCGACCCCCTCCTTAGCCTGAGCCTCAATCACAGCAAAAAGGTCATCTTCGGTCATGGCCACAATTGATCCACGGCGGTCAATGGCCTCAATAGCAGCCTGATAAATAGGTACTGTTCCCACTGGCAAGGGGGAGGCCTTTAAAATTTGGCGCCTAATCTCCTGGATATTGCCTCCGGTACTTAAATCCATAATGGTGTCAGCTTCATATTTGACGGCCACCCTGACTTTTTCCAGCTCAGTTTCCAGGTCGGCGTAGTCCATGGAAGTTCCCAGGTTGACATTAACCTTGGTTCTTAATCTGGCGCCAATACCTACAGGCTGACGCAGAGGATGCCGGGGATTATGAGGAATGACTATCTTGCCAGCCAGAAAAAGTTCGGCCACCTCTTCCGGTTTAAGCTTTTCCTGTCTGGCGACTTTTTTTATAGCTGCTGTCAGCTGGCCTTTTCTGACTTTTTCTCGGTGCGTCATGGCTGCATTACTTAATAAGATTATAGCTTAATTGACGCTTCCTTCTCCTGTCAAGGAATTGAGCTTTTTAAACCATTTTTGTTTTTTGCTCATCTCGTTGAAGGCGAAACTTTCTTAGTGCCGATAAATATTTCGCTCGACTCGGTTAAAGTTACCTTCAATGGCGGCCTCAATTCCCGTTCCTTCGTCCTTCAGCTAGGCCTTAGCAGATAGAAAAGACTCCTGGGAGGGCTGCCTCTCAAAACCGGTTTTATGGCGGTTTGATCAAGGCAGCCTTAACCTGTCCGGTAAGCAGAATAAAGAACATTGATCGAGAATGGAGTGAACAGGGCCTTATAAACTTTCTTTCCCTGGCCTTTCGCCCGATCTTTTATCCTGAATTCCGGCAGGTCCTGTGGAGCCAGTATCTCTGCCTGAGTTAGAGGCGAAAGTTGATTTTTTTAAAATTAGAATAGAGCTTGATTTTAAGGGCTATGACGTCGCTCGGGGAAAAAGGCAATTTTTTGAAGAGGCGGGTTTCAGATGCTACCACCTTAATCTGAGACAAAGCCCATAAATTTTTAATCTCACAGAAATCAATAATCAAGCGAATGAAAATAAGCTATAATAATTACAAATAAATTGAAGCAATTAAAATGAAAAAAAGAAACGACTTTTGTTTTAGCTTCAACTGGTTAAGCCCATTAGTTTTCCTGGTGGTTATCTCTCTTTTCTCCCTATCCTGGGGGCAAAAAAATTTTGCAGCCGAAGATCAGGCGAAAGTCCAGAAAGTTTTGAAGCTAATTGAAAGGCTGGAGAAGGAAGCTCTTGAACCTCAACCGCGTCCCTGGAAAGAGGTCGTTCTGACTGAAGAAGAGCTTAATGCTTATATTGCCTATCGCCTGCGGACGGAACAGGTGGAAATGCTCCAGGACCTTCAGATTAAGCTCCTGGATAATAATCTCATAGAAGGGAAAGCCGTTTTTGACCTGAGCGGGGAAAATCTGCCTGATTTTGTCCCCAGGACAGCCGTCATTTTCTTTTCCACGGTCTTCCGAGTCGAAGGAGGGAGGATTTATTTTGATTTTAAAAAAATTTTTCTTGGTTCTCAGGAGCTTCCTGTTGATTTTGTCTCAGAGATGATTAAGCAGATAGCTCTTGCTCATCACGCCCCACCTGAAGGCCTCAATCGTTCTTATGCTCTTCCTTTTGGCCTCAAGGACATCAAATCCAGAAAAGGTCTGGCTATTTTTTATTACTGAGGTCTCATGCTGAGAATAATTGGCGGGAGTCAGAAAGGGCGCCGGCTAAAAATGATCCGAGATCCCCGGGTCAGACCTATGCCCGGCAAATTGAGAGAAGCCCTTTTTAATATCATCCAGGATAAGGTCCCGGGAGCGGTCTGCCTGGATGGCTTTGCTGGAAGCGGCTCTTTGGGTTTAGAAGCTTTAAGCCGGGGAGCAGCCAGAGTCGTTTTCATTGAAGAATATGGACCGGCAGTGAAGATTATCAGGCAGAACATTGAGAAATGCGGTTTCCAGGAACAGGCCAGAGTCCTGCACGATGAATTTAACCGCGGCGTTATTCAACTGGCCAGAGAGAAATGGAGCTTTGACCTCATCTTTATTGATCCTCCCTATGAGCTTCTTAAGGAAAGAAATCCCCTTAAAGTAGTTAAAAAGAGAGGTATCTTGAAGCCGGATGGTCTTATTGTGCTTCGTCATTTTAATAAAATTACGCCTGACCTTCGTTTTTTTGAGCGGCATCGCTGGTTCCGCTGTGGTGATGACGTTATCTCTTTTTTTCGCCATCGACAGGAAGAAACAGGGCCAGCCAGTGGGCAAAATCCAGCCCGGGAAGAAAAAGAGGTAAAAGACTTTTTCCTTTAAAAAATCAATGAGGGCTGAAATAAGAAAATTGATGAGAAAAATTCAGAATGGATAGCTCATAGATAAAATAGATAAAAATGGCCAATTCAGATTGAAAGGTTAAAGACGGTGGAAGAAAAGAAGGAAAATAAAGAGGCAGAAAGCCTGTCCTTTGATCTAAATTTTGAAGAAATTGTGGCTAACCTTATCGAAAAGGGAGGCTCGAGTCTTTTTCTGGGCCGTTATACTCTTCTTGAGGTTAAGGCGGTTCTGGCCAAGAAGAATTTTTTTAAAGAGGCGCGGCGACGGCAGCTCTGGCCTCTTGAATTTCAGCTTGATTCTTCCGAATATCCTAGGCAGAGGCTTCAGATTTTCTGGGAGAAAAGAGAGCCGGAAAGGCTGATTGTTGATCTTAAAATAAAAGAAGGTCCTTTTCCGCCCACCCCAAATCGCAGCCTTGATCCGAGCCTGGAAAAGGGAAATTTCCTTCATCTGGAATGGCTGACGCTGCAGAATCCGAGACTTGAATTTAATGAGAAAAGGTCAGCTCTACCCGGCCAGAATCGTCCGGGTCTGGGGATGGGCCAGAAGGTGGTGGATCTTTTTGCTTATCTTGGCCGGCTTATCGGCTGTACGGGTCTTCTGGCTTTTCCAGCCTATTTTCATAATGCCCTTCTTTTCTCCCGCTATTTCCGTTTTGTCAATCCGGCCAAGGAAGGCGAGGTTCTGGCCATCAGAACCAGTTTATCTTCAATTCCCTTCAAGCAAATGGCCTGGATTGTTTTTTTAAATTGTTTACGGCTTGATGGCCGCCTTTATGAATGGCGGGCCGAGGAACAGGCCTATCCTTTATCCGATGAATTGAAAGATTATTTTACCAGCCGAAAATACCGGGAAGAGGTTCAGAAGGCAAGGGAAAACCGGGTGGTCGAGGTTGATTGGGAAACTTTCAATCAATATAAGATTTCGAGCTCAGGCGCTGTTACCAGGCTTTTTGCTGAAAAGGGCTAAATCTGTTATAATTTAAAAACCAAGGAGAAGAAAATGAAAGAAGGAATTCACCCTGAATATGTTGAATGCACGGTTACCTGTGCCTGCGGTAATACCTTCAAAACCCGTTCGACCAAAAAGGAAATCCGGGTAGAAATCTGTTCCCAGTGCCATCCCTTTTTCACCGGGAAACAGAAGATAGTCGATACAGCCGGTCGAGTGGAAAAATTCAGGAGAAAATACCGTCAGGCTCGCTCTGGGAAATGAGCCCGATGCTGGCTGAACTTGACCGCCTGGAGAAAAAATACCAAGAGCTTCTCCGGCTGCTGGCTGATCCAGAATTGATTTCCAATCCCCAAAAAATAAAAGAGGCCGCCAAAGAAAAGGCGGAGCTTGAGCCCATCGTTCAGAAATATCAGCAATATAAGCGAGTCTGTCAGTCCCTGACTGAATCCAGGGAAATCCTGGAAGATCCCCAGGCTGACCCGGAACTCAAAACTCTGGCTGAAATGGAGATAAAGCAGCTCTCGCAGGAAGAAAAGAGAATTGAGGCTGAGCTTCGTCTGATGCTTCTTCCCCGGGACCCCTATGATGGTAAAAATGTTTTTTTGGAGATCAGGGCCGGCGCCGGCGGCGATGAGGCCACCCTTTTTGCTCAGGACCTCTGCCGGATGTATGCTCGCTATGCTGAAAGCAAGGGCTGGAACTGGGAGATAATGGATCAAAGCCTCAGCCCCATAGGCGGATTTAAAGAAGTTATTCTCAGCATCAGGGGAAAAAATGCCTATTCTTTTTTGAAATATGAAAGCGGTGTCCATCGGGTGCAGCGAGTCCCAAGAACCGAAGCGAGCGGCCGCATTCATACTTCCACGGTAACGGTGGCAGTCTTACCTGAACCTGATGAAGTGGAAGTAAAAATTGACCCCAGGGATTTGAAAATTGAAGCCTTTGGAGCCTCAGGTCCTGGCGGTCAGAACGTTAACCGGAATTATACGGCTATCCGCATAACCCATAAGCCCACCGGAATTGTGGTGAGCTGCCAGGACGAGAAATCCCAGCATCGCAATAAAGAGAAGGCTTTGCGCATTCTCCGGGCCCGTCTTTTCAATCTGGCCAAAAAAAAGCAGGAAGAAGAGCTGGCCAGAACCAGGCGCGCGCAGGTAGGCACTGGAGAAAGAAGCGAAAAAATCAGAACCTATAATTTCCCCCAGAATCGAGTGACCGACCACCGGATTGATGTGACTTTTTATAATCTGCAGGCCATTCTGGATGGAGAACTTGATGAACTTATCGAAAAGCTGGTTCTCCATTTTCAGATGAAGGAGCTCGAGCAGAGAGCAGCCCTTATCTAATTAATTGCCTTGACTCCAAAAATCAGAGACCTCTGGCAGGAAGGATACAGGGAGCTTCAATTTTCCTCCCGGCCGGATCTTGAAGCTCGTCTTCTTCTCGAGAAAGCCAGCTCCTGGACCAGTCAGGAAATTCTGCTTAAGCTTGACCTTCCCTGTCCAGCCAATTTAGCTCGTCGTTACAGGCAATTAATCAAGAAAAGAAAAATGGGCTGTCCGGTGGCTCTGATAACGGGTCAGAAAGAATTCTGGTCATTGCCCTTTAAGGTGGAAAAGGGCGTTTTCATTCCCAGGCCCGAAACCGAGGTTCTGGTGGAGCTGGCTCTTAAATTGCCCTGGAAAAAGGATGGTCTCGTAGCTGATATCGGCACAGGTTGTGGCGCTATTGCCTGTGCTTTAGCCAAGGAGAGGCCAGAGGCCAGAATTATCGCCACGGATATTTCCCGCCGGGCGCTCCGCCTGGCCAGGGAAAATGCCAGCTATCTCCATTTAAAGAATATAATTTTTATCTTGGGTTCTCTTTTTAAAGCCCTTGAGCCCTTTGGGCCTGAAAATAAATTTGATCTTATTATTTCCAATCCCCCCTATGTGGCCGAAAGCCAGTGGTCCTCTTTACCTGTGGATATAAGAAATTATGAGCCCAAAAGAGCTCTCGTGGCCGGACCAACAGGGCTTGAATTCATTTTCCGGTTAATTCAGGGTGCCCCTAACTTTCTTCGTCCTGGAGGATTTCTGGCCTTTGAATTTGGGCTGGGGCAGCTTGAGCCGATTCTTGCTTTTTTGAAAGATCGGGGCTGGCAGGAAATAATCTGGGAGAGAGATCTGGCTGGAATTCCTCGGGCCCTGGCAGCCCGATTCAGGCCCGGTTCAAAGTCTTAAGATTTTCCAGGGCAGGCAGAATTTTCGTCGTCTCAAATCTGATTTTTTCCCATTCCTGGAGGGAAAGGGAACAGAAGGCCTCAACAATAAGTGGATCAAACTGAGTCCCCCGGGCTAAGAGAATTTCCTTTCTGGCCTCGTCAAAACTTCGCGGGGGGCGATAGGGCCGGTGGGAAGTAATAGCATCCAGAGCGTCAGCCAGGGCAAATATTCGGGCCTCAAGAGGAATCTTATTTTCCTTTAAACCAAAAGGATATCCGGTGCCATCAAAATATTCATGGTGATAAAGGATAATATTTCCCACGACCTCCGGCAGATTGATTTCTTTGATCAGGCCATAACCCACAGCAGGATGGAGCTTTATTTTTTCCCACTCTGAATTTGTCAGACGAGCCGGCTTTTTCAAAATAGAATCAGGGATGGCAATCTTGCCGACATCATGGAGCAGGGCTCCCTGATGGATCTTCTCAAGCTGGTTAGAATCATTGATTCCCAGAATTCGGGCCAGGGCCAGGCTGTACCTGGCCACAACTTTAGAATGACCGAAGGTTTCGACATCTCTGAGATCAAGAGCCGTCATGAGATTTTCCAGCGTAGCATTATAAAGGCCTTCGAGTTCCTCAACCCGGCGGGCTGCCTTCTCCCGAGTCAGATTAATTTGTCTCAGTTCCATTTTCTTCTGGGCCAGCTGCCGACGGTAATTTTCCTTTTGAATTTCACTTTGAATGGCCGATAAAAGAGCCGAAGGATGTCCCGGACTAACAAGCTGATTAATCAGGCCCTGCTGGATTAGCCTAAGATCCTGATTCTTTTCATCAGGTGGGGCCAGGAGAAGGAGAGCTACCTGGCCCAGTCGCTTTTTTATTCTGGAGGCTATTTCTGGCAAGAAATCCTGGAGCTGATTGACCTGCCAGATAATAAGGTAAAAATTATTTTTATCCGGTGGCAGCTCATTTAGACTCTGAAGCGATGGGGCTATTTGAACTTTAAATCCCTGGGAGAGAAGAAATTCGTTGAGCTGACGAACTCTCTTTTTATCCTGATCCAGGAGAAAAATAAATGAACGAAAATCTGATTCCTCAAAATCCCTTTCGCTGACCGGCCCGGTCTTGTTTTTATTCATGCCATTATTTATACTTTAAATCAGAGTCAAGAGCAAGAAAGGAAAGTATTTCCCCCCTTCAGGTGAGATGGCAGGAAAAGAATTCATCCCCAGATTCGCCCCCAGGGGTGATTGTGAAGTTTTTTCTTCTGGAAGAAGATAGACTTACCTGAGAGGATAAGAGCAGGTTAGAGAGCAGGTGAGGCCATTTTGATTCAAGAACAGAAATATTTAATTGACAGAAGGAGGTTTATGATGGGAGAAGAATTTAAACCCAGCCTGAAGATTCCCTTGCTGGAAGAGGTGGAGAATCGACTGAATGAATTGATAAGACAGAAGAAGGAGGCGATTGAAAGAGAGCTCGAAGAAAAGATAAGGCGGGAAAAGGAAGAAGCAGAAAAAAAGATAAAACAGATTGAAGAAGAATTTGAGAGGGGGAAAAAGCTGCTTGAGGATTATCATCAGGTTGTGGCCGATTTTGAAGCTGAAAGGATGAGGCTTCAGCAGGAAATAAAAGAGCGCTTCCAGCGAGTTATCCAGCATCAGACAGAGATTGAGAAACTGGCCTCATTAACTCTGGAAGAAATTAAACAGGTGGCTGAGCTTAATAGCCAGCTTGAAACCCTGGAAAAGAGAAGCGGAGAAAAGATTGCCCTTATCCGGCAGCAGATAGAAGAAAAATATGGACTGGTGACAGGAATTCCAGAAATTGTGGCGGAGGAGGAATTTAAGGTTGATCTCGAAAAAGAACTAAAAAGACTTAAGAAAATAAAAGAGTTACTAGAAGAAAGAGTTTCCGGGGAACTTCCTGAATGGCCTGAATTAAAGGTCAAAGAGGAGAAGGTTTCTGAGCCTGCTCCGGTAATAGAAGAAAAGGCAGAAGAAAAACCGGCTGAAAGCAAGGAAATCTTCGCAGGGCCTGAGCTGGAAGTCAGGCCACCGGAAAGAGAGCCCGAGATAACACCTCCCGCTGAAATAGCTGAAACCTTTACCTTTGAGCCAGATTTATCGATAAAAGCGCCGGCAGCTGGAACTCCGGCCGAGGAGATGGTCGAGACTTTCCAGGATATCTATGAAAGGCTCGAAGGCTACCGGCGGGTTCATTCGGAAAACGAGGGAGAGGTTTCCTATTTTGAAAAGGGCGAGACAAGGATTATCGATGCTGAGGCCTTAATTGCCACCATGAATGAAACTCTGGAAGCCTCAAAAAGACTTTATCAAAAGCTGGCCCAGACTGATTCTCCCAAGGACCATTTCTTCATTAAACAGGAGATAATCAATCAACAGGAAATTCTGAGGAAACACCTGCTCCATGTTATCAAGCTCTGTGAAAAGGAGGGCTTTATCCTGCCGGCCGTGACGCAGAATGTCGTCAATACCAGCCTGCTTAAAGATCTGCTGGAAAGGTTGAGCATCGAAAACTGGAGTGATGAAATTGATTTCCAGGCCATATCCGAGTTTATTGAGGCCCTAAAAGAGAATTTTTATCGCCTGATAACCCCGCCTGTGAGTTACCTTCGAGCTCTACTGGTTGAACTCGGCGCCCTTTAATTTTTAAATTTCAAGGTTTTTTATCTTCTGACAGGGAAAAAAACAAACAAAGGAATAATAATTTAATTAATAGGTGTGGATTTACTGGCCATGGCCTGAAGATAATCCTCCAGGCTCTTTTGAATGCCAGGGGAAGGAAAGGAGAATGCAATTCCGGCATGAAAGAGAGGTGGGGAATCAGCTGCCTTTTCTTTATAGACGACATTTCCCTGAAGCTGACAGGCTCTATCTTCTAAAATTATCGTCAGATTAAGGGGCTGACCCAGGGGAAGATCAGAGGAAAGACAGATTTTAGCCCCGCCCAGGCTCAGATTGATGGTTTTGGTTACTTTGATGCCTGATTCATCAAAAATAAGCAGCGGGGTGGAAATAAAGTGGCGCTGATATTTTCTTTTTTCAGCGATTTGTTTTCTTTCATGAAAATTGATTAAAGACCATTTCTGTCTCTGTTCATCTTCTGGCCAGTAAGCACAAATCCTGTTTTTCAGGGGAAGTTCCTCAATGCCGGCCGCGGCCCTTTTTCCCTTGGCTTCAGCTAAAGCCAGGTCAGCTTCAGCCACCAGCTTTTTCAAGTCTTCCCGGGTAAGAGAAGGCGAGATTTTATCTTGAGTGAGAAGGGTAACTCCGAAGCTCATGGTCAGATTCTTTCTGGGCTGATTTTCCTGATAGGGGAAATAATGCTGTTCGACATTACGCCGAATGCGTTCGGTGAGCAAAAGAGCTTCCTCCAGGCTTTTGACTCCGACCAGAAAGAAAAGAAATTCTTCGCCTCCATAGCGGCAGAGAAAATCTTCTTCTCGAATGGAGGCTTTGAGGACCGCTGCCAGTTCTCTTAACAGGCGATTACCAGCTTCATGGCCGTGCAGGTCATTGTAATTTTTAAACCAGTCCACATCACCCATAACCATGGCACAATGGCCGAGATCAATTCTTCTTTTGCTCTGGGTCTGGATCTTTTGAAGGATTTTTTCGAAGAAAGGTTCGGGACGAAGCAGACCGGTCAGAGGGTCATATTGAATTAGATTAAGCTTGGTCATGGCCATGGAAATGTGCTCGGAAATGGTCCTGAGCAAGCGCTGATCCTCAAGGGTAAATCCTTTAAGGGCCGATTCTTTTGCCTGTTTATTATAGGCTTCAATGACGCCAATGACTTCCCGATCATGCATGATGGGAACGGCCAGTAAATTCTTAAGGGGAATCCGCATCTGTTCGCGATAGCGGCTGGAAAAACGAGGGTCTCCTTCAGGCGAAGCTATATTCAGCTCCTCGCCGTTGCGGGCGACAAAAGCAGCAAAATCGTCAGCCCCCAGGGGCACGGAGTAACGGGCAAAATCAGGATGGGAAAGGAAAGCATCCGCCAGAACCAGTGGTTTCAGATATTTACCCAGGGCTTCGCTCTGCTCCAGGATATAAAAAGTGAGGCTACCAGCTTTAATTATTTCTTTTATGTCCTGGACACAGTCAATCAGGCTGCTGACATCATCAGCGGCATAGATTTTCTTCAGGATAGATTCAATTTTCTGCTTTTCCTTTTCTGCCAGCAAGCACCTTATCTCCCAGGCAAGACGATTTTCAAGCTCCTGGAGAACTTTCTTCTGGAAAAAGGTTTTAAGCTCAAGGATTTCCCGGCTAATTTCCCTCAATTTAATTTCAGGAGTTCTCACCTGGCTTTCAGCCTGATCTGAGGACGCAACTTTTGGCCTCAGGCTGTCAAGAGCCAGCCGGATTCGTCGACGGAATATTTCCTGAGCTTCAGCTTCTAAAGGCCAGAGGTGAATTTCTACCGGCCAGTTCTCAGGCCAGGTTTTCAGCGCCCGGATTAGTTCCTCCTGACTGGAGGAAATCAGGAAAAGAGGAATTTGAGGTTTGATTATTCCGGCGAGAGAAGAAAAATCACCCTGCGAGGCTTCCGCAATGGCCAGATCGAAACCCGATTGGCGACTTAACTGGAGAGCCCGGCTGACCCAGCTGGCTTCGACTACTGTTAGCTCATTACCAAGAATCTGTTTCAGTCTGGAGCGAACTGAAGGATGATGGTGGAGAATTAATAATCTTATCTTTTTTTCCTCTTCCCTCACCAGCTCTTCCTTTCCTTTTCTCCCTTGGGACCCAACCCTTTTTTGCCTTCTGGGTTTTTTAAAGAATAAAACATTTATTTTTCTACGTCAATCCCCTTTTTAAAATTTTTATAATTTTTGAGGTAAAAATAAGATTGGGGTCAATCTTTTGGCAATAGTCAGTAGCAGCTAATAATGAACCCAGTAATAACTACAAAAGAATTTAAAGAAATTAAATTTTATGGAAAGAGACCTATCTCAAACTGATTTTCGGATATTTTGTTTTACCCCTCTGCTTATGCTATAAATTTTAAGACCATGGTCAGAGTTAGATTTGCGCCCAGTCCGACTGGCTATCTTCATGTTGGTGCGGCCAGAACGGCTCTCTTTAATTGGCTTTTTGCCCGGCACGAAAAAGGTATTTTCATTTTGCGCATTGAGGATACGGATGTGGCTCGTTCTTCTGAAGAGATGAGCCAGGCCATTCTGGAGGGCCTTCGCTGGCTTGGCCTTGACTGGGATGAGGGCCCCATATTTCAATCCCAGAGGCTGGCCATTTATCAGGAAAGAGCCGAATGGCTTCTGGCTCAGGGCCGGGCCTATGAATGCTTCTGCCTGCCTGAGGAAATTGAGGCCAGAAAAAAGGAAATCGAAGCGAGAGGCGCGGTATGGAAATATGACCGCTTCTGTCTGCGTTTGAGCCCTGAAGAGAAGGCCAGGATGAAGGCCCAGGGAAGAAAAAGGGCTATTCGCTTTCTGGTTCCACCTGGCCGAACTCAATTCCGGGATTTGATCCATGGTCTGATTTCCATTGACAATCGTCAGCTTGAAGATTTCGTTTTGCTGAGGAGCGATGGTCTGCCCACCTATCATTTATCAGTTGTTGTTGATGACCTGGCTTCCAGAATAACCCATGTCATTCGCGGCGACGACCATATCTCCAATACACCCAAACAGATTCTGCTTTATGAAGCTTTCGGAGCCAGCCCACCGGAATTTGCTCATTTGCCCCTGATTCTTGGACCTGATAGAAAAAAATTAAGCAAACGCCACGGTGTTACCTCCCTGCTTCATTATCGCGATCAGGGGATTTTGCCCCTGGCCATGTTCAATTTTCTTGCCCAGATGAGCTGGTCGCCTGGCCCGGAGGAAAGAATTTATTCCATTGAAGAAATGATTGAGAACTTCTCGCTGAGTAAAATCAGTAAAAACAGTCCCATTTTTGATCTGAATAAACTGGAGTGGCTTAATAGCCGTCTGATTAAGGAAATGAAAACTGAGCAATTGCTAATCTGGCTGAAGCCCGAAATGGAAAAGTCGGGATTGTGGCAGGCTTCCCTGGAGACAGAAAGGCGGGAGTGGTTCAGCCATCTTTTAGACCTGATTAAAGTCAGGAGTCGTAATCTCAGGGAATTAATTGATGGAATCAGGCCTTTTCTCACCGATAATTATGAGATCGACCCGGCAGGTTATGAAAAATATTTAAAGGATGAAAGACTTCCGCAGCTTTTGCCCCGGCTGAAGGAGGATTTTGAAAATCTGAGGGAATTTGTTGCTCCGGCGATTGAAAAAGCCCTTCGCCAGAGAGCCGAAAAGGAGGGGGTTCAGGCAGCCCTGTTTATCCATGCCCTGCGAGTTTTAACCCTTGGACGGACCGTAAGTCCGGGGATATTCGAGGTTCTTGAACTTCTCGGGAAAGAGGAAACCCTGCGCCGCCTCGATTTAAAGGCTGCGCTCAACCGGCTTGCTCAAAATCCTCAGGTTCAAAATAGCCAGAAGTCTGAGCTTCAAGAATAAAGCCCAGGAATTCGAGCCTGAAATTCCTATCGTGAGATAAAACAGTTCAAGCTGAAGGAAGGTCCGATTGAAAATAAATTCAGGCCAAGGGTGATATTTAAGAAATTGAGGGACCCATTTTATTTCTTTCGGTTTAAGGCTCGATTTTAAGAACCTGTGCTGGCCGGTCTTTTTATCATCTATTTTTAATCATTCCGGACTGAAAGAATTCTCCTTGGTTAGGAAAGAGGAGGGAAAAAAGGATGCCTTATAAAATATGCTTTATAATAAATGTTTCATCCTCTTTATGCGCTCATGATGAGAAAAAACTGGTCATCTCCTTTTTAAGCACGTTTATGGAGTATTTGAAATTTTAAATTTAATTTATCCCGAGGAAATACTGATCGCATTGAGCCTTATAAATAACCAAACTTCTGGCCAAGGAGGTTTGGTCGAATTGATTTTTTTTAAATTAAGATTTAATTATTAAGGTTAGATTTCATGGAACAGGGGGTGAAATAATGGTCAATAAATCCAAAGCAAAAGAAGGCAAACCCATTCGGGCGCCAAGAGGTTCCAGACTTCACACCAAAGGCTGGTCCCAGGAGGCCGCCCTTCGCATGCTGATGAATAATCTTGATCCCGAGGTGGCCGAAAAGCCAGCTGAGCTCATTGTCTATGGAGGCACAGGCAAAGCGGCTCGTAACTGGGAATGCTTCTGGGCCATTGTCAACAGTTTGAAGAAACTCGAAAATGATGAAACCCTGGTGGTTCAATCCGGGAAACCTGTAGCCATCTTCAGGACGCATGAGGAGGCCCCGCGAGTTCTCATTGCCAATGCCCTGATTGTCCCCAAATGGGCCACCTGGGATGAATTCAGACGCCTGGAAGCCCTTGGCCTGACCATGTTCGGGCAGATGACAGCCGGTAGCTGGATTTACATCGGTACCCAGGGCATCCTTCAGGGAACCTATGAAACTCTGGCCGCCGTGGCCCGGCGTCATTTCGGTGGCAGTTTGAAAGGCAAGCTGGTTTTAACCGCTGGCCTGGGCGGAATGGGTGGAGCCCAGCCCCTGGCTGTTACCCTAAATGAAGGGGTGGCCATAGTGGTTGAGGTTGATCCTGAACGCATCAAGCGCCGCCTCGAAACCAAATATGTGGATATGATGACTGATTCCCTGGATAAGGCCCTTGACCTGGCCATGGAGGCCAAACAAAAAGGCCAGGCCCTGTCCATTGCCCTTCTCGGCAATGCGGCTGATATTTTGCCAGAATTTGTGCGGCGGGGAATAACACCCGATGTTCTCACGGATCAAACTTCAGCCCATGATGAGCTCAATGGCTATGTTCCCCATGGAATTCCCTATGAGGAGGCTCTGCGATTAAGAAAGGAGAATCCCGAGGAATATATCAAGAGAGCCTATGAATCCATGGCTGTTCATGTTGAAGCCATGCTTGAACTTAAGAAAAGGGGAGCGGTGACCTTTGATTACGGCAATAATATCCGGGGCCAGGCCCTCAAAGCCGGGGTGACCAATGCCTTCGATATACCTGGCTTTGTCCAAGAATACATCAGACCTCTTTTCTGCGTGGGCAAGGGACCTTTCCGCTGGGTAGCTCTTTCGGGTAAGCCCCAGGATATTTACGTTACGGATGAAGCTGTTCTCAAGGAATTTCCTGAGGATGAGGCCCTTGGCCGCTGGATCAGGAAAGCCCGGGAAAAGGTTCATTTTCAGGGCCTACCAGCCCGTATTTGCTGGCTGGGATATGGTGAAAGAGCTCGCTTTGGCCTGGTCATCAATCATCTCGTCCGCCGGGGAAAAATTTCTGCACCCATTGTCATTGGCCGGGACCATCTGGATACAGGTTCAGTCGCCTCGCCTAATCGGGAAACTGAAGGCATGAAGGACGGATCTGACGCCATTGCGGACTGGCCCATTCTCAACGCTTTACTCAACGCCAGCTGCGGCGCCTCCTGGGTTTCGGTTCATCATGGGGGCGGCGTGGGTATTGGTCTTTCGATTCATGCTGGGATGGTGATTGTAGCCGATGGTCGAGCCTCGACGGCTCGGCGGCTGGAAAGAGTTTTGACGGTTGACCCCGGAATTGGTATTGCTCGCCATGCTGATGCCGGTTATGAAGAGGCCATTGCCTTTGCCCGGAAAAATAAAATTAAAATTCCCATGCTGAAAAAGTAGGCCCGGACTAAGTTGAATCAAAAACGATCTCAGAGAATGGTAATTTGAATTATCTTCTCGGCTTAGATTTTCTTTTCTGGGGAGAAAATTCCTCGCCAGAAATATCTTGATGAGGTGAAAGAGCTATTTTCTGGGGTACCAAAATAGAATTTTTTAGTGCTGAAATATCTTCCCCGAGATAATTTATTTAATCAAAAAATAAGGATTAAAATTCGTTTGGAGTATATGGGGAGGGGAGGTTTTCCTAAAATTTTACCAACTTTATTTTTTCTGTAATATTTCCTCTAACCTCAGTAATATTTCAGTCTGATTTTTCAGTTCCTGCATCTGTTCGTCCTGGAGAAGGGCCAGATAATTTAGAGTTTGGTGGTCTGTATCTGCCTTGGATTCGTTTTGGGCCTGGATAACATTTTGACCCACCATGATGATAGGCAAAAGGACAAGCTGGAGAACAGTCTGGGCAATATAAGTAACCCAGACCATCACATTCCCTGCTTTAATGACAGGTGGCAGCATAAAGAGATCGAGAAGGAGAAAAGCATAAGCGCACCACATGGTCCCAACAGCCTTGGTTATTTTAACGGCAATAAAATCGTTTATTCTGGCTATACCTTTAAGCTCCTTTTTCATTAGTTCGCGTGGGTGTTTTACCACTGGATGAATCCGGTGATGGTCTATCTTTTCCATTGGTCCCTCCTTTAAACCTTATTTTATCACTTGGACCGATTCGAGATGACTCTAATTAGAGAACTATCTTTCCTTTATTTTATTATCCAAACCCGGCTTAGTTATCTATAAAATAACTCTGGCTCAATAATAAAAGGTCGATAATGATGAAAATAAAAAAGCTGTTAAGGAGGTTAAGGAGGTGCCAGAGTGAATCAAAGGAAAAAGGCTCTTTCCTCGTTTTTCGCTCCAGAGTCCGGCTGAAGGCATTGACTCTTTCAGGTTGACTCTATCCTGAACTATGATGTTCAGGCTGCAGGAAGAGCGACCGGAGGAGATAAATTTTTACGTTAAGCTAAATCAGTTCTGGATGCGCGGGAGGTTAGAGATTAACCCAGGTGGCCAGATTTTCCCCCGATCTCGCCTTAATTTAGCTTGCCCGGTGAAATTTAAGCGAAAATCAAGGTCTCATTTAAGGGCACAAGCTAAAGATTTAAAACGGAATTGACTTTGAATAAGAAAAAATTGAGATGTGACCGATGACACACAATGTGACCTAAAAAATCTCTGGTTGAGAGAAAAAGCCCGTTCAGAAGCGTTATTTTCAGAGAAGCTTAAGGCGGAAATGAGAGAGCCAGAAAGGTGGGGAAATAGAACCTGGCTGGCATGTTCTTTGCTTTATAAAAAGGTGAAAGGAGGTTATGATGAGACAGGTGATGGTCGTGGCGCTCCTCGTTCTCCTGGCCGTGGTTTTGCTGGTTCTGCCGCTGGTTGTGGCGGCCCAATCCCATTCTGACTACTGCTATGATGAATGGGAGCGCTGCCGCAAGCGAGCCTATGAGAGCGATGCCGGCACGATCAAGACAATGCTGATGCTCACTATCTGCGACATCGCTCTGGGCAAATGCTTGCTTAAGGTGGTTTAATCTGGGCGAGGGGAGGGGGTAGAAAATCATTTCTGCCTCCTCCCTTAATCCAGAAGGGAAAGGAGGGGAAATGAAATTCCATTTAAGCTTAAAGCGAGTCCCGGTAAACATTCTCTTTTTAATTATTACAGTGATTTTTATTTTTTCATTGTTATTTTCTGGCCAGAAAATAAGGCTGAGGGAAGTAAAAATAGAGGAATCGGAGGAAATATTTTTTGCTAAACCTATAGATATTGAATCCAGTGGCTCCAGAGTTTTTATCCTGGACAGTCAGGAAAGTACCGTCCGCATCTTTTCTCCCACCGGCAAATTTTTAGGCAGTTTGGGTCGATATGGCCGCGGCCCAGGCGAATTTATTGGCTCAAACGATATGAGCGTGTCAGAAAATGAGGTAGCTCTCATTGATAGGGAGGGACGGCGGATTCAATTTTTTGATCACGAGGGTAGCTATCGAGGTGAATTCAAAATTGGCTTCATAGCCCATCGCCTCCTCAGCCTGTCCGAGGATAAATTTATCATCAGCTCCCTGCCCCGGGTCTTTGACAAGAATGTTTTTCTCCTTCACGGCTTTAATCGCCAGGGGAAAGAAATTTTCCAGGCAGAAAAAGTTTCCTCATCCGGTAACGGGGCCTTCGATTTCTTACTTTTTCAACATCATTTAGTTCGGGTAAATGGCCAGCCGGTCCTTTTTAAAAACTTTGGACCTGAGCTGGCTTTTTTTCTCAATGAAAATGGCCAGAGAACCAGGGTTTTGAAAATAGACCCGGCTCTGCCCGTCCTTCAATTTCAGCCTCCTTTATCCAGGCCGAAAAAAGTGCAGGCTTCCTTCTGGTCAGTTTCGGCCTATAAAGACAGAATTTATCTTGTCCTTCAGGGACGAATGGAGGATGGGGATCTGGGACCCTCGCGTCAAGTGGCTGTCCTGAATTTAGAAGGGAAGCTCGAAGGAGTTATCGACTTTCCTGTTCCCGTTTACCGGCTAACCCGAATTGATAATCGTTTCTTTATTATTGACGATTCAGCCCGCCTGCGCCTCTTTGAACTGATTGAAGAAAAGTTTTAAGTTTCTCCGAAGCTATGAGAAAAGAGTTTAAATTTTTCGTTTTATTTGTATTGAAATTGATAATTTTTAATCTACTGGCTTCAGGATTTATGAACGACCCCCCGAAGCACACCTTCGCCTCAAGGGCCTGGGAGGGAAATTTCTTCTATTTTAATTTTCAAAAAAACTATTTCTTCTCCCTGCAGGAAGCACCCGTGGACCTGGAACGTCCTTTTCTTCTCATTTTCTTCAATGTTTCCTGTCCGGTTTGCTGGGATGAGCTTTTCGTCTGGAGGGATTTTGTTGAGACCCGGCAGATTCCCGTTCAGCTTGTCGGCGTGACCAGGGATCCGGAGGAAGCTGTAAGCCATTTCCTGAGAAAATATCGTCTGAAAATTCCGATAATCATTGATCGCCAGAGCCAGCTTTTCCGCCTGTATCGAGTCAGACTAGAGCCCTTCTTGCTTTTAGGTCGTGGTCAGGAAATAATTTATAAAGATAATTTAATGGAGCCTGTGACCAGAAGGAGAGAGAAGCTCGAGCAATGTCTGCTTTCTCTTCGCTAAAATTTAATTTTTACGTTCTCTGGAAAAAAATTTTAAGAAGAAAGTTCTTTTTTCTTTTTCTGGCAGGCTTCATCCTTTTTCTGGCTTTATTCTGGTGGCAGGGCGATTTTACCTATGCTCGACGCTTTTTCTTTTATCTCTTCCCCTATCTTTTTCTTCTCATGGCTCAGGATATTTTCCGGGAGGAAATTGATTCAGGCTGTCTTGAAAATGTCCTTTTCCTTCAACTTAATTTCCGGCGATATCTTTTTGAAAAAAATCTTTCCCTGTTATTTCTCGGGATTGTCTTTTCCTGTCTTCTTTTTCTTCCCTTCCTCATAGGGTCAATTATCCGGCAAGAGTTCTCCTGGTCGCTTTTCTTTTCTTTTTTTATGGGTCTACTGGCTGGTTTTTATTATCTCACCCTGGCTTCAGGATTGGGTTTAAAGCTTCGGGCCGGTTCAAATGTTCTCGTCGTTATAGTTGTTCAGGTTTTCTTATTTCTCAGTCTTTTCGTCGGCCTGACTTCCCTTAGCTCCGGACGGGACCTTATTGACCTGCTTCTCTCAGCCTCGCCTCAGAATAGCCGGGAGAAGCTTCTCCTTTTTTTCTTTGTGGCTTTCTGGCCCAACGCCCTGGTATCTCGCAGCTACTCCTCTTTAAGTTTGAGATTGGAAATTCTTTTTCTCATTATAATTTTTCTGGGTCTTCAGGCCTGGAGATTAAGCCGGCTGGAGTTGAAGAAAGAATGAGCGAAACAATTCTTAAGGTGAGAGGGCTGGCCAAGAGATTCGGCCCGATTCAGGCCCTGAGCCAGGTTGATTTTGAGCTCAGGCAAGGAAAACTGGCGGTTTTTCTGGGAGAGAATGGGGCCGGGAAGACCACTACCCTGAAAATTATTCTTGGCTTTCTTTTTCCCGACGCGGGTTCAGTTGAAAAAATCCAGCCAGATTTGCGTCTAGGCTATGTTTCCGAACAGCCTGCCTTTTTCCCCTGGCTGAAGGGCCGGGAAATTCTTGAGCTCACAGGAACTCTTTTCGGTTTAAACAGGGCTGATTTAGATAAAAAGATTAAAGAGTTTTCTGCCCGACTTTCCTTTGACCCGGCCCAGCTGGAACGACCGGCCAGAAGCTATTCCCATGGCAATCAGAAAAAAATGGCCTATCTCCAGAGTATGCTCCTTGATCCTGATCTGCTGATTGTCGATGAGCCATTTACCGCTTTAGATCCGGTGGCTATCAGGCAGGTGAGAGACCTTTTTATCAGGCTCAGGGAGATGGGCAGGACGGTATTCATCAGCTCTCATTTGATCTCGGAAGCAGAAAAGCTGGCTGACCGGGTAATTATTATCAAAAAGGGGAAAACTATTTCTCAGGTTGATTGGCCCGAATTTATTCAAAATGGTATTCATTTAAAAGCCCGCCGAGTTGCTTCCTTAGAAAAAATTATTCTTGACCGCTGGCCCGGAATTCAGATTTCAGAGGACTGGCTGGAAGGTTTTGTTTTGAGGCCAGAGTGGGAAGAATTTTTTAGCGGCCTCAACGAAGAACTCAAAAAAATGGTCATCAAAGATGTGGAAATAAGGCCACCCGAGCTGGAATCATTTTTCCTTTTCTGTAACAGATACGGATAAAAAATTGGTTAAAAAATTGGTGACATCTTACATATTTCCCTATTTTCGATAAAATTGGTGTAAAATTGGTGACAACCTACATATTTACCAATTTTCACCAGGGGATCAGGAAATAAGGTGACAGGGAAATCGATTATTGGACAGGAAATGAGCTGAAAGGAAACTCATTTCCTCTTTTATAAATTTGAAAGAACTTTTTTGGTATCTTTTTATATAATTGAATATCTTCGGGGTAGGTGCGCATCTGATTTCCACAACATTGGCGGGTCAAATAATTAGCTTTGGAGAGGGCTGGTTCGCAACGCCAGGGAAGAAAGAAAGGAAAAGAGGGTATGATAAGAAGCTCTTGTATCACCCAGTTATCATAGAAGCCACTACAGAAGACTTTTCGGATCATCTCGACCCAGCCGCAACGCAGGAATCGGCCAATCTCCTCCTCAATGAGAGAGAAGGGATGCTTATCAGATTGTGCCTTTAGCACCTTGCTCCGGTGGGCGTTGGCGTAAAGGCCGCAGTATCTCCCAGTGGCGGCTTTGGTTTAAAAAAGTCATCGAGGCATTCAATGGTACCTTCTTTTAGTCGCAGGGCGAAGCCCGAGAAGGGGAGGGATGGAGCAAAGGGAATGTTGGAAGAGAGAAGTCATTTCCCGATCCGAGGAAACCTGGCCCTCTTTGTTAAAGGGCCGGTGGATGCAGCTGCTGAAGCACCTTCAATCAGACCTGAATCTATTTTAGGATATGCGAGACTACTTCGGGCGATGAACTCCAGATAGTCCATCCGCTCCCCCTTTTCTGGAAAAAAATGGAAAAAGGGATAGGACGCTTTTTTTGTATTTTGCTTGGGCGTTAGAAAATTATTTTCCAGATACCAGCTTCCTTTTTAAGAAAGACATTCAGGCTTCTTTCTGCCTTGATGTTAATCTTGGCCTCAAGAGGCTCTGGGGCCAGCAAGATTCGGATGGTGTAAACCCCTTCTTCGAGCTTGACCGCTCCACCGCCAACAAGGCCGCGGCCAACCTCTTCACCCTTTTCGTCGAGAACGACGAACTCGATTTTTAACGTTTGCTCGAGGGCCGAGAGGAGGCCAGCAGCATCCTGGGCATCTAAGTAGCGTCCTTCTGTTGACTTGGTCATGGCCTCGAGCTCTGCCCGAGCTTCCTTTTCTTTAATATCGAAGCCAACAATATGGACACGCAACTCCAGGCCTGATTTCTTGATAGCTGGGCCGATGGATTTGATGTCACCGCCACAGCTTTCAATTCCGTCAGTGACCAAAATGATCGAGCCGGTGGGAAGAGTCTTGAAATCCTTGATGGCCTCGAGCACTGAAAATACGAGGGGCGTCTTTCCTTTGAGCTGGATTTTATTGACTGTCTCAACGAGCCTGGCCTTGTCCAGCGGGCCAATAGGCACAAGGAGTTCAGTGTCGGCACAGGCGCGTTTATCGTTCAACCCGTAGCGATGGCCATAAACACGTAGCCCCACATTCATCGTCTCTGGCAATCCATTGATAATCTGAGCTAAAACTCTGCGAGCAATTGTAATTTTGGCTTCTCCCCCGATTTGCCCCCACATAGAATTAGAGGCGTCCATGATAATCTCCACATTCTTAGCGGCTTCTTTTTCCGCCCCTTTTTCAAAGGCGACCTTAAGGGTGCCGGAGCCGAGCCTTTTCACCGGTGACATATAAATAGGCACATGGCCGCAGCAAAATTCCAACATCAGAACGCTCAGGGCCACACGATAAATCTCATAATTTACTTCGCTCTCAGCTCCCTCCCAGCTTCCGCTGGGGTTTTGATGATCTACAAGAAGCCGGCACATCCAGTCCTTCCAGAGGCGCCAGTCGTCGCCTCCAGCGAGATACATCACTCGTGTTCCGTAATACCAATAATAAAATGGATAGCCGTCCCCAGGCTCTTCTATGTTCCAACGAGGCGGATGGTTTTGCATAAAGCGAATTGCCGACGGGACCAGTGGATCCTGGGGATATCCAGAAAGCTGAAGAGAAAGGGCGCCCATTCCGGCCCTGGCGCATGAATCGCCTCTCTCTCCTGGGGAGTCGTAACGAAAAGAGCCGTCCTCCTTTCCATAAAGCGACCGGACAAACTTCGCCGCGGCCGGGAAAGCATAATCAGGGATGACAAACCCGGCGTTCTCGGCGGCTTTAAGGGCAAGGATCTGCCAACCAGTTAGGGAGATATCAGCATCTGTGCTATCTGGCTTGTAGCGCCAACCGACATAATAGGGGGAGTCCGGTTTAATTGGTCCTCGCAAAGTTGCCGGCTTATGTTCAGTATTTTGAGAACGAAGAATAAGTCCGATCGCTTCGCGAGCTATAGGTTCCAGGCTTTCATCGTTTAGGTCGACGAGAGCCTCAATTAGCGCCATCGCGGCGATGGGATGTTGATACATCTCTTGGGTGCCAAATGTTCCCCCGTAATAATCAGCATCCCTTGAGCCTTCGGCATACTTGGAACGCGGGGTAAATTTAGATTTTAAGAACTCCAGAGCCTTTTTGATATTCGCCGAATAATCCTTTCCTGTACATTTAGACCCTAGGAAAGCCATCAGGGATAATCCCGTATATGCTTGTTCATATTCTTCCCAGGAACCATCTTTTTTTTTGGCGGGAAGCAAGGTAATCTAACGCTTTAATCAGGGCTTGCCGGACCTCTTCAGGCGTAGCCGGTGGTTTTTGGGGTTTGCCAGCATAGAGGGTATACTCAGCGCCGATATTTTTTCCATCCCTTACTTCGATTTTCAAATAATAGGTTCCGGCCGGAAATTTTCTCTTAACCATTTCCTCACCTTGCCCAGGTTGGCCAAACCAAGAGTAATCCAGCCTTTTTTCCTTCGAATCGAGAAGTTCAAAATTAAACTTGACGCCGGGGACTCCAGAAAGGGTCATCACCATCATGTCCACACCTGGCGATGGCACATTAAGAACATAATAGTCTTCATCATCACCGCAATTGACACGTCCTGAAAACGGAATATTAAGCTTTATTTCGTTGGCCCTTTTGACCTCGTCGTTCGGTTCAGCCTCCAGTCCTTCCCGCCAGGGGCCAAGGAGACGGATGTTAAGGATATAGGAATTGGTGGTGTTCTTCTGATATCCTTTGACACAAATAAAATAGATACCCTCGCTTACTGTAAAATAAGGAACCGTTTCTGGCTCTCCCTTATAGCTATCGTTTACATCCCAGAGTCTTCGGCCTTCCCGGTCAAGTATTTCGACCCTGCCATCGGCGTCCGGCACAGCGCTGAGGTCAACCTGAATAAGGTTTTTTCCCGGTCTATCAATGACAAGTTTGTAATAATCCTCATCGCCATTGAATTGATAACAGCCCTTGATAGTCTGGCCAAGGCGAATTTCTGTTGCCGTCTCCCTTGAGTTATTTGGTTCAGCCTCCAGGCCTTCCTGCCATGAACCCAAAACTTTAGTGCTCAGTATATAAGGGCTTTTGATATTAATTTCCCGCGCAAAGACTTCGAGATAATAAATGCCAGTTTCCAGGGATAAGTTAAAGACAAACTCAGGGCCATCTTTTTTTCTGCCTCGTCGGCGCTCCAGATGCGATTTCCTTTTTCATTGTATAAATTAATTTTACTATCCACTCCTGCAACGGCTGAAAGGTCAATCTTGACAAGACTTTTGCCCGGCCTGTCGTTAATCAGCTTGAACCAGTCATAATCGTTCTTTTGCTGGAAATAGCCGTTGATGTTTTTCTCTAAGCTAAGTTCGTTGGCATTGTTGCGGCTATTATTGGGCTCTGCTTCCCATCCTTCTTGCCAGGGACCAGTTATCATTGTGGTAAGAAAATATTTTTCCGTGGTTGCCTTAGCGGAGCCATAAACCCGGATGAATTAAGATGCAGGCTCAACGACGAAATAATTGACGGATTCAGGTTCATTTTTTGGTGCATCGTCGATTTCAGTCAGTCTTTCGCCAGAAGAATTGTAAATATAGACAGAAATATCTATTCCGGGAACACCGCTGACTTCGACTCGGAGATAATTCTTGCCCGATTTATCCACGACGAGCTTAAACCAATCCTCGTCGTTGTTTTCCTGGATACCAGCCTCGATCTTTTCGCCGAGACGGATTTCCTGAGCCTGCTCACGCCTATCGTTGGGCTCAATTTCTTTTTTTATCTGACCGGACAGAGGAAGATAAAGAAAATAGACAAAAATAACGAGGGCCAAAAAGAAATAGGCTAAACTTTTTTTGTTTTTTCCCCCATTTCGCCTCCTCTTTCTGTTGATTTTAAATAATTAACGAAAAAGTTTCAAAAAATAAATTACTTTTTGGTCCGTTTTCTCTATTCGAGAACGCCAGGATTTCGGGGGAATGAGAACCAGATTCTTGAACTTGGTAAAAGATCATCTTCCCTCTGATTGAAAACGTGAGCCTAAAATTAATGTTTTTTGCTTAAGTTTTTATCCTTTTGTTAGCTAAATATCCTATCTATCTATACCCTTTTCCCAGAGGCCTTCACACAAACTTCCCATGGCCCAATCAAGGGTGGCTTTGATAGTGACATTTGTCCAGTTGGTTTCAATATCCAAAAATCCTTCCGCCACTCCGGCAGCATTAGTACAGACAGTCAGCCAAATGCAGCGAACCGAAGTCTTCCTCATTTCTTGCTTATCACTTAGTAAAGCAGCACTCAATTCCTTTCCCAGGCATTCTCCGATAAGGGCGTAGTACTCGATCATCGATTTAATCTGGAGGAGGAGCTCAGCTTTTTCTGCATATTCTGCCAATGCATGGCCAGCGCCTTTTTCTCCCAGGCCGAGGAAGTTCCCTGTCGCTGGATGCAGACGCCACCAGGCATAGCGTGATTTGCCGCCAATTAGAATTTCCTTTTCGGGCACGAGCAGGATAAATCCCCTGGAAACTTCTTGCTCGAGACGGGCCTGGATGTCCTTGGGAAAACGAAGATGCTTCTGGTAAAGGTCGTCGACTCCCTGGATTAAAATCCAATCTATACCCTGCGCTCTTGTCAGGCTGAATAGAGAGGCGGCGTCATCGATGGCTTTTTCTCTGTTCATTTCAGACGCTTCAAGAAGGGTATCGAAAATCCCTTGTTCAATGCCAACCGAGAAGGGAAGGACGTCTTTCTGGCCAATGACGGTGACATCGTTGGTGATGATATCGAGCGTCTCCATTTTGACCAGCTGCTCGCGCTCATTCTCGCCAATAGTCAAATGGCGAGCGAAAAGATTGGGGCTGGAGAGACAGATATTTTTGGCGAAGGGACTTAGCGAGAAGCGCTTTAGGGCAAAACTATAGAGTTTTGCGGGGAAGGGCCTGAGCTCAGATATTTCTTCAAATAAACGTTCTGGTTCCCAGCTTCCATAATTTTCGACGAGCTTCAGGTAAACATCTCGATGAAGAAGCAGGTAAGTCGCCGCCAGTTCTTGGATAAATTCTGAGGTTAAACCGCAGGCAAGAGGAAGAATCTCCGTTACGCCAATGATCTTGAAAGCTCGCTCTAACTTTTGTTTCTCGGTTAACTTCCAGTTCTTTAAAGTGCTTCCCTCGCCTCATCGCCGGTCCAATAAAATCAAAGATTTCCCGTCGCTCTACGTATCTCTGTTGGCCCGGACTATAAATTTCGAATTCTATCCATTCAGCTGTAAGCTCGGTGCTCGCAACTGATGTTTCCTTTTTTATTTTTTCCTCTTCCGCCTCTTCTTTTTCTCCTACCAGACCGCTAAATAGCCCTGCCGGGCCGCTGGTCGCTCTCTTTTTTGGTCTGGCTTTCTGGCTGGGCTTATCACTGACAGTGCCTGCGGCTCCCACATAAGCTTTTTTAACCGTTTGTCCATCGATTTCCAAAGCTGCCAGCCACTCGGTCTGCTTAGCCATAGCCTCTTTAAAAAACGCCTCGGGATTTTGAGCCATTAAGAAATCCTCATCCTTAAACCAGTTCAAGGGAAGGTGTCGTAAAACAATCTGTTTTCCCAGAAGCTGTGAGGGAACAAGTGTATGTTCGAACATCAACTTTTCTTTGAGGTTACCAGCTTCGAATTGTTCAGCCACCAGTCTGATCTTAACAGTGTGGAAGAGGGTTTCATCAAGTTCCTCTGGGGCAAGAGTCTTTTCTGGCTGGCCAAAGCTTTGTCCGGGTCGGGCCCCAGGGAGAGATGGGTCAAGGTCAATCCATTGGCCCTCTTTTTCCCATTGAACCCACCAGTGGTGCCTCAGGACCTCATCAGAGGTGCCTTCTTTTCCTCCCGGTTTATTCTTGACTTGCTTGTTAACCAGGCTGAGAATCTCAGTTGCTAACTCCTTATATTGATTTCTTAGTTCCTGGATTTTCTTCTCTTCATTCATTTGAGCCTGGGAAATTGTCTGGACAAGATATTTTTGGTCAAGTCCATAATTCTGAGTATAAAAATTAATTAGATCCTGGTTAAGCTGAAAAGCTTTTGGCCGGGAAGCTGAGTTTTTAGCGCCGGCCCTGGTTTCTAGACTTTTTCTGAGTTGGGTCATCTCATTTTCAGAGAGATAGCGTGTCGCAAGCCTTGCTTTTTGCCCTGTCCGGAGCAGCATCTCGCAAAGGAGAAGAGACCGGTCAAGACTATTTCCCTTCCGGTCCATTAAGACTCCTCCGGGTCCCCGTAAGCTACCCTGATAAGGAATGAGGAAGGTTTCGTCTCGAACCCATTCGAAGAGCTGGATACTGTCGCCTCCAATTTTTTGGATAATGGCCTCAGGGTCAAAGCTTTCCCGAGGAATTCTCTGGATGGCGTCTTCCAGGTCCACAAAAGCATTTCTCAATCTATTGAAGGTAGCTTCTATGTAATCTTGACCAGCCTTTGACTTTTGTTCGACAGCCTTGTCCTCTGAGGGATGAGCCTTAGAAGAATGATTGGTCTCAGAGGCAATGTCCTGGGCGGATTTTTGGGACTGGTTAGTAAGCACTTCCTCTTTCTTTGCTTTACGGCACGAAGTAGAACCGATAACAAGAATAAAAAGAAGGGCAAAAAGGAAAAATACAGTAAGGCAATTCAAAACTCTTGGTTTTTTATACTTAGGATACGAAGTCATTATTTACTCCTTTTCGCTGCCATGCCTTCCTATTGCTTGACCCTCTGATTTATAACGTATATTCGGAAAATGTGTTTGCTTTAATAACGTCTGAGATATAATGTTCCTGGTATTTATTTTTCAGGCATTTGATGATATTTTTAATTCCTTTGTCTTTGGGCATTTTTTAAGCGAAAGAGAAGAAATTAATTAAAATTAACAAGGTCGGTTGCCTCCTGGCGCCGCTTGATAAGTGCCAGAATCTCAATTTTGCCTTAACCCCATTTGATTCAATAATAAATTGGAAAATCTGCAGAAGTCAAATTGAGGAGGCCCCTTCCTTTTCTGGAGCAAATAAATGTAGTGATAATTTATAACGTTTACCGTAGTATCGAGGGATAAACTCTTCTGGCCTAAGAGGCTTTTAAGTTTTTAGCCCTAAAATAACCTGGGCTGCAAGCTCCAGACATTCACGAAAAAACCATTTGATGAAAGAATTCCTATTAAAAGTATCATGATATATGAATACCGCACCCCGGCTTGACCAATTAGGCTTATCCGTGAAAATTGTGGCGGTTTATCGGGCCTGTAACGGCTGTATTTCTTTTAAAATCAATAGGATAAATTTTAAGCCAGTCATAAATGTCTTTCAAAATTGAAGGATAATTTATTATTATTTTAACCTTTAGAAAGGGCCTAAAGAAGGGCTATAAAAAGTCGCTCCTTTACCCGGATACGAGCGCTTATTTAAGCGAAAAAATGGCTAGATATTCATGATAAAAAAGGGCCGCATGCACCACACTTTTTAAGAATGAGCCGACCAATTATTGACATATGTTCATAAAAATAAGATAATAATCTATTGATATTGGAATTTGCCAGGTTAAAAATGATTTAGCATAATCGAGACATAAGGAGACAGCGATGCCAAGGCCCTTCTGCCGGCGCCGTGTGGGCTGGAGACCGGGAATATCCGCTTTTTTACCTGCAGGTTCGAAATGTCCTCAAACTGAGGATGAGGTAATAAGCCTGAAGCTGGACGAACTGGAAGCGCTCAGGCTGGCTGACCTGGAGGGGCTCTACCAGGAGCAGGCTGCCGAAAAAATGAAAGTTTCGCGCCCCACTTTTGCTCGCATTCTCGAATCCGCCCGGAAAAAAGTGGCCGAAGCTCTGGTCATGGGCAAAGGATTAGTCATTGGGGGCGGTCCGGTTGAAGTCGAGCCTGAATCTAAACCTAAACCAGAACCTGAGCTCCAATTTAAATTAGAATCAGAGAAATTCCATACGCGCCAAACTACAGAGTCTACCCATCACTTTGCTCCCGATGAGCCCTGCCCACCATTCCCACGTGGTTCCGGCCAGCGCCGCGGTCGATGCGGCTGGCGACACAGGCGCCGCGGCAACCGCTGTATTAAATAAAAAGGAGAGTAAAAATGCCAAGAGGAAGGCAAGGTTCACATCCGGGTCGTTTGGGCTATGGTCCTGGAGGCTATTGTATCTGCCCAAAATGCGGCTTTCGGAAAGAGCATCAACCCGGCGTTCCCTGCATGGAGGAACGCTGTCCCAATTGTGGTTCAGCTCTTATTCGCGAAGGCTCAGAACACCACCAGCAAATCCAGAAAAGAATGAAATGAAAAATAATTCCGTATCTAATGCCTCCCCAACTCTCGTTTAACTTGTTCAGTTAAATTGCCTCGCTTCCCAAAAAACTATCACTCTCTTTTTGCCTCGGAGCTTTTGCTGTCAATCGCCAGAGATGATATTTGGAGAATTCTTGCCCGCCGAATCTTTTTAGTGATATTAATTTTCATTATCTACATCTAAAAATTTATTATAATCTTAAAATAAATAATGGAGCGTTCAGCGCCAAAAGCGACATCATGATGACAGGACTATTGTTTATAAATAACTGCCAGGGTACAAACGGGTTAAAATAAAAAAAGCCAAAACCAAAAATGTTGAGGAAACCGTCTTTAACGTCCGGCAAAAATCAAATAAAACGGCCGACCCAAAAAGCCCTCCATAGAAAAGAAGCCAAGCCAGATTTAAAGGGCAAATCTTCCCGCTGGACTTTAGCCCGCCAGATCGTTTTTGATTTTTTAAAGCACTCCTCTACTCATTTGAGCGCCAAAGAAAAAAGGAATGCGCATTTCTAAGGTCCAGCCATCAGCCACCCGGGCTGTTTTGGCCTCCCAGATTCCGTCCCAGCTTTCGTCTTCATTGACATCGTTAGAAAGAACCTCATCAACAATAGAACCAGATGGATTTACCCCAAACAAATAGCCACTGCGCCGGTCAAAGTAGGGATCAACCGCAAAAAAGAACCAGTCAGAATCGACAAAGGAATCACGGCGGCCCAGGAGCCCGATTACTCCCTTTGGATCAGAATCATGACAGTAAGCCGCTACATAAAGATTAGAATCATCATAAGCTACCCAGACTTCAGTTAATTCGCTGGCCGGCGCGCCATCAAGCGGGTTGCGCTGCAAAAAGTCGGTGACCGGCTGGTGAGTCTTCCAGACTTCCTCTTCCAGCAGGCCATCAAGTTTGATGGAGCTATTGACCCGGATGGCCCGAACTACTTTTTGCTCCTGCGCTTTCTTGATTGCTTCTTTGTCTATGTTCGCCTGATTTTTGACTGTTTTAGCGGGCGAAGCTAAAAGATGGCCAGGTAAAAAAATAAAAATAGTTATAAATAATAGCCAGAAAAAGAAAAGATAAACAGGATGTCCTGACAGTGGATAAGTTAAAGTTTTACTTTCTCTGTCGTGGGCCTTTAAAAATTCCTTCATTTTTCCGCTTCTCCAAAATAATTTTCTTCTGTCTTCCATATAAACGAAAAATCAACCCAAAAGGTTCACTAAAACGGAGGATGTCCTACGCCTTCCCCAATTTCCCCCAAGAAGTTCAGGAGATCTGGTGACAGGATCCATATTCCCCCCTTCCCTGCTGTGGTGCCATACCCCCTTTATTGACAATTACAAAATCGTATCCTATAATGATTTTTTCTATAACGCGCAGAAAGCTAACTGGCCATGCTGAAAGAAGCAAACCTGAAGCTCAATAAAAAGCTGTTCATTTTACTCTTAGCTCTTTTTCTGGTTGATACTCTCTTTTTAAACTTCTTCCATACCGAAAAAACCATAACCATAGATAAAAATTGCCCGGCTGATAATTTCCTGATTTTAAGCCTTTCCACCGGTAAGATAAATTTCTTTATCCTCCCCGGATTTTCCATCCTATTCTTCATATTTTTACTGAACAGGCCCGCCAAACAAGAAAACTTCATCCGCCGGCGGGCCAGCCGCTCTCCTCCGTTAATTTAAACTTCCGCCTGATTCTCATCCTGCAACTTTATGGCCAGAGCTCTACTATGAGTTTTGGCCAAAAAATCAGTTTCTTTTTGATTATTTGATTAAACAAGCAAAGCGGAAGAAGAAATGAATAAAGAAAAAAATAAGGGAAAAATAGAAAAAACAAAAAGCTTTAAGCTTGAGCTTAAAGCTGGTCATAATCTAAAGCGACTTGGGGAACCTATCTTTAGCCCTGTTTACATATTTTCTTTTATCTTCGTTTTCCTGCTCTTAAACTTGCTGAGCTCCTACCCAGCTCTGGCTGAAAATCCCCAGGCTCAGAACCGAGTTCAAAACCGAGTGGCCGCCAGGGTCAGAGCCGGCCGGCCTGAATCTGAAAAAAGCTTCTCCATTTCGGGACAGGTTTTTAGCTGGAAAAACGAGCCGGTGGCCAAAGCCGTTGTCCTTATTCCTGAACTCGGGCTCGCAGTAGAAACTGATTCTAACGGACATTTCGCCTTTGACCGCGTCCCGGCCGGAAAATATCATCTTCAGGTCATCGCCGAAAATTTTATGGAAAACACCACTGAGGAATTTACCCTTGACCGAAACCTCAACAATTTTAAGATAACCCTGGTGGAAAAAATCCACGAAGAGGTGGTAGTTACCGGAACCAGCACGACCAAACTTTACTCAGAGACACCTGTCCGGGTTCAGGTCATAGCCCCGGTCGAGATTGAAAGAAAGCAGGCCGTCAATCTGGCCGAAGCCCTGGCTACCACCACCGGGCTCCGGGTCGAAAATGATTGCCAGAATTGCAATTTCACTCAGGTTCGTATCAACGGGATGGAGGGTAAATATTCTCAGATCTTGGTGGATGGCGTTCCCATGATGACGGCCATGACCTCAGTCTATGGTTTGGAACAAATCCCCACAGAAATGATTGAGCGCATTGAAATTGTTAAAGGCGGCACCTCCACCCTTTATGGCAGCAATGCTATTGCCGGCGTCATCAATATCATCAGCCGCGAACCCGAAAGCAATCAGGTCAATCTTGGCCTGCGCGAAGAGTCAATCCACGACCGCACTGATACCAATGTTGATTTTCGGACCAGCTACGTTTCCAAAGATTCCAATCTCAAAGGATTTTTCTTCGCCAACCTGCGAAAAAGAGAGCCAATTGACCTTAATAACGATGGTTTTTCCGACCTCGGGAAACTTAATCAGACTTCATTCGGAATGAATTTAATTCGAGATTTTGACAGTCTAAAAGCCAAGCTAAAATTTAATTTCTACCGCATTTTTGAAGAAAGAAGAGGAGGCAATGCGTTTGATCAACCTCCTCATATGGCTGATGTGTGCGAATGGATAAAAAGCGATCAGGTTGGCCTGTCCTCAGAATGGAACCAGACCATCTCTGAGAACTTCTATTATTCGTTAATTTTATCCTTTCTGGATGCCCGGCGTAGCACTTATTATGGCTCACACCAGGACCCGAATGCTTATGGAAATACTTTCAATTGTCTGTTTTTTGCCGGCTTGCATGTCTATTACCAACTTAAATCCCATCTCCTGACCTTTGGCTACCAGTTTAAATCTGACCGTATAAACGACCAGGCTGTCTGCTATAACCGCAGGATTGATCAGACTTATACTGATAGCGGGTTTTTTGTTCAGGATGAATACAAAATTTCTGAAAAATTTTCTTTTCTTACCGGTATTAGAGCCAGCAAAAGTTCGGTTTTAAATTACCTGGTTTTTAATCCCAGGGTAAACTTACTCTATAATGCCAGCAAATGCCTAACTTTTCGCTTGGGTTATTCCACCGGATTTCGGGCGCCCCAGGTGTTCGAAGAAGATCTGCACATAACTCAGGTTGGCGGCACTGGCCTGGTGATCAACAATTCCCCCAATCTCAAGGCTGAAACTTCCCAGAGTTTTAGCTTAGGAGCTGACTTTGGCCGAGCCATAAGCAATAATCTTGTGCAACTCAGTGGTGAACTCTTTTATACCCGTCTGGCTCATACTTTTGTTCTTCAGGAAATAACCACCACTGAAACCTATCGCTTGCTCCAGAGAATTAACGGCTCAGGAGCTAAAGTTTATGGCGGCTCGGCTGATTTAAAAATTTCCTTCGGTCCCTGGGTAAGTCTGCGGAGCGGCTGGACTCTCCAGAACGATGAATTAGATGTACCTGAACCCAACTTTGGCTGCAGGGAATTCTTTAAAACCCCAAAATCTTACGGCTATGCTTCTCTCAGTTATCAGAATGACCGAATCATCAACGTGGATTTGACCCTGGATTATACTGGAAGGATGAAGCTTCCACATTATCGTGGTTACATCAGTGAGGACCGCCTGGAAACCACCAATCCTTTCTGGGTGGTAAATCTCAGAATGAAGAAAAATATCGCCGTGGGTGGAGGTTCCAATTTAGCCGTTAGCGTTGGTCTGGATAATATTTTTAACTCATTTCAGAAAGATCTCGACCGCGGTGCAGACCGGGATAGTGGCTACATTTATGGCCCAGCCAAGCCCCGGACCTTTTTTGTCAGCCTTGGCTACCGCATTTAAAAACGGGGGACACAATACTCATACCCCAATTTTTTCCCGGAAAAATGGGGTCTCCTTCTATATTTCCCATTTTCCCCTCTGGCCGGGTTGACAAATTATTGACATATGTTCATAATATAATGGTAATAAGCTTAAGCTTAAGGAATAGGGAATTTGCCATTTGGCCGCAAACTTAGCATAATAATATAAGGAGACAGCGATGCCCAGCCCTTCTGTCGGCGACGTGCGGGCTGGAGACCGGGAATATCCAGTTTTTTACCTGTAAGTTCTAATCGCCCCCATGGCACACCAGATATTATCACCCTGAACCTAGATGAACTGGAAGCCATCCGATTGGCCGACCTGGAAGGACTTTAGCAGGAACAGGCTGCTGAAAAAATGAGCGTTTCCCGCCCGACTTTCGCTCGCATTTTAGAATCTGCCCGGAAAAAAGTGGCCGAGGCTCTGGTCCAGGGCAAAGGATTAGTCATCGGAGGCGGTCCGGTTGAACTCGAGCCTGACGCTGAAGCCGAGCCAGCATCCGGGCTCCAACCTGAATCAGAACCAGGATTAAAACCAGGGAAATTTTCCCGCCGCCCTTCTTCTGAATCCACAGAGGACACTACTCCCGCTGCTCCCTGCCCACCGTTTTCACGGGGCGCGAGTCTTGGCCGTGGCCCATACGGTTGTCGCTGCAGCCGCCGCGGCCTCCGTCGTTAAATAAATAAACAGAAATGAAAAGGAGGTAAAATGCCAGGACGAAGACAAGGCGCACACCCAGGTCGTCTGGGTTATGGCCCCGAAGGTTATTGTATCTGCCCGAAATGCGGTTTCCGCAAAGAACATCAGCCCGGTGTTCCCTGCATCCAGGAACGCTGCCCCAATTGTGGCTCAGCTCTCATTCGCGAAGGTTCGGAACACCACCAGCAAATTCAGAAAAAACGAAGTGAAAAATAATTCTGTCCATTTTCAACTTCTAACCTTAAGCTACAGAATTAGAGATTTTTTTCGCCCGCGGATTTCAATCCTCCAGGAGATAGGAATTAAAGCTGGCGCCCGCATGCTAGATTTCGGTTGCGGGCCAGGGAGTTATATTGAACCACTGGCTAAATTGGTCAGCCCAAAAGGTCAAATCTACGCCCTTGCCCTTGAAATCAACCCGCTGACCATCAGATCAGTCAGACAGCTGGCCCAAAAAACAAGTTTAATCCATAAAAGATGAACGATAGCGGCCTTTACCTCTTAGTTTTAAAACTTGACCGGCCCCAGCAGATTAAAGTCGGCCGCTGGCCGTCCACCAGTTTTAAAGCCGGCTATTATCTTTATGTCGGACGCGCCAAACGCAGCCTCCAAGCCCGAATCCGTCGCCACCTTAAAAAGACTAAAAAGATTTTCTGGCACATTGATTATCTTACCCGCCGTGCCCCAATTATCAAAATACTTATCAAACCAGGCGCCTTTGATGAATGCGCTACTGCCCGCAGGCTGAAAAACCTGCTTATAAACTCAGCCATACCTCTTCGGCGCTTCGGAGCTTCTGACTGTCGCTGCCAAGGACATCTTCTCTACCTGCCTGCCTCCACCAGCGTTAAAAACCTTGAAGAATTATTGGTAAAAGTGGAAAGTTTCAAACCCCTGAGTTTGTCCCGAGATAAAATTACTCCTCACCTATCGTCACTGCCTTCTCCCCGTTAAATACAACAGAAAAGTCCATCTATTTATTAGTTTATGTCCCTTCGCCTTGCTGGCTAATCAACCTGTCTCACCCATCTCCTTCTCCATTAACCTTCCCCCGCTTTTACCTGAAAGCTGCTGCGCCAAATCTCCAGCTTTTAAAGCTGAAAAAACTTGCCCGCTCAACTTTTTAATGATAATAATTTTCATTATCTATAGTTTTAGCTATAAGGATTTGTTATAATTTGTTTTTCAGAGGTGAAATAATTTACACCAGGCGTGAAAGTTCTTTGGCCGGATTAATTCATTTTTATTAAAATATCCGGCTGGCTAAAAACAGGTCAAAAATGAGAAAAAGCCAGAAGTCAAAAACGTCCAGGGAAAAATCCTTAACACCCGGGCAAAACCAAACAAAAACTTCCACCCGCAAAAAAGTCTCCAAAGAAGACCTCAAACCGGATTTAAAAGACAGAGCCTCCCGCTGGACTTTACCCCGCCAGATTGTCTTTGATTTTTTAAAGCGTTCGCCTGCTCATCTGAGCGCCAAAGAAATTTGCCATGCTCTGCACCGTTCCTACCCTGGAATTGGATTGGCCACCGTTTACCGAACCCTGGAATTATTATTCCAGCTGGGCCTAATTAGAAAAATAAGCTGCGGCGACGGCCAGAGCCGCTACGAGCTCAAGGCTCAAAACCTGGCTGGTCACCATCATCATCTCATCTGCCTGGGTTGCGGTCGGATAATTGATTATCAGGATTTTGCCGAGGAGGAATTACAACTGGTAAAAAAAACGGAAAAAGTCCTAACCAAAAAATATAATTTTCTGATTAAAGATCACAATATTGAATTCTTTGGTCTGTGCGAAAAATGCCGCTAAAAAAAGCTGCTTTAACTCGCTGCGGACCATTAAACCACAATTATAAATATTATAAAAGGGAGGAGGTACTCATGAATGAAAACTGGAATAAGCCAGATGTAGGACAAAAAAATTTGCCAACCGGAAAAATTTGTATTACTGCCCGGGGCCCGAACCTCCAGGCTGAAATAGACCCCAATTTCGGTCGAGCCGCTTTCTTTTTAATCATCGACCCGGAATCTAACAGCTTTGAAGCCATCCAGAATCCTGCAGTTCAGCAGCCTCATGGCGCCGGCATTCAATCAGCTCAGCTTCTTCTTGATAAAGGTGTTTCTACCTTAATAACCGGCCAGGTGGGCCCTAACGCCCAGCGGGTGTTAGAATCCGGTGGCCTCAAAATCATAACCGGCGAAAGCGGCCCGGCCGAGCAAGCTCTGGCCAGGTTCAAAGCCCGGGCTCAAAAATAAGTCTCCAAATATGTGTAAACATAAAAATCAAAAAGGAGAGCTCTGATGAAAAAAATAGGCATCATCATCTGCGCCCGGTATCAATCTTGCGGCGGTGGCAAGTGCTTCCGCGCCCTCAGGGAAAGAGCCGGCGCCTTCGCCCGCTATCCGAAAGATGAGCCAGTAGAGGTGGTCGGCTATTCCTACTGCGGCGGCTGTCCTGGTGGCAACGTTGAATACGTGCCCGAGGAAATGATAAAGAACGGGGCAGAAGTTATTCATTTAGCCACCGGTCTGGTCGTCGGTTATCCGCCTTGCCCCTACCTCAGACAGTTCAAAGAATTCATTGAGAAGCGCTACGGGGTCCCGGTCGTGGTGGGCACCCATCCCATTCCTCTCAAGTATCTTAAGGTCCACGAGCAGATCCCCTTCTGGAAAGAGATGAAAATGGAAGAACTGGCCGGTGATTTAATGAAAGAAGATAAAAAAATTATGGAAGCTTACAATTAGTTTTGTCTCAAACGAAGGCAAATTACTCCAAACCATCTTTATATTAGTTTAAATTTTAAGCGTGTGCCCATTTATCTCTGAATAGATCCAGATACTTGGGGATACATGGGAAACACCCAGGTTTTTATGATGGCACTAGGTATCTATACGCTACAACGATCTATACTATAGCTTCCTGATCCCGGCTCATAGTACATCCAGTCCCTGGTCAGCCAGGCGACGATCTTCCCCGAGGCCGCCAGGAAGCTTTTCCCCTTGGACCATTATGTCCAGAACCGGAACGCCAGGTCGACCTGCAGTTGCTTCTTTATCTTCCTCAAGACCTTCTATCGCCGAAAGAACCGGCTCGTCCGTTATGAACTTACGACCCCATCATTTACCGATATTATCGGCCAGGAAAACGGGGCGCTGGGCAGAAGGAGTCGCCCAGGTCCAGGTAATGGATTGGTAGAATCTCTTGACAAACTTAGGTTAAGGTATAAAATTATTATTGAGAATGATTTTCAATATCATTAGAAATAATCTGGGCCTGGAGGCCGAACAAGCTTTTGGGCCTGTAATGAAATTACTATTTGGAGGTGCGAACATGCCATGGGGAGATAGAACAGGACCGTTAGGTCTCGGGCCGAGAACCGGCCGGGGGCTTGGCTATTGCTCCGGTTATGCTTATCCTGGCTACCTTAACCCAGTGTATCCTTATGCCGGGTATGGCCGCGGGCGTGGCTGGGGCGGTCGGGGTCCGGGCCGTGGTTTGGGCTTTGGTTTTGGCTGGGGTCGCGGCTGGTGGAGAGCAGGATTTTTCCCTGGCGGATATTACTATCCCTGGGCCTACCCTCCTGGAATTAATTATCCACCCTTTTCAGGCTCTCAGCCTCCGACCTCATCTACCAGAACTAAAAAAGAAGAACCGGCAGGGAAATAATTTATTCTGAAAAATTAGAGGAGGTGGAAAATGCCTTTTGGAATGGGACCGGCAGGCTGGTATTTCTGGCCACATTTTTATTACTGGGTCTCTCGCTCAGGCGTTTATCCTTATGTCCCTTACCCTTATCCGCCATATCCTCCGTTTTACACGGCTGAACAGGAAATGAAATACCTGGAAGCACAGATAAAAATGCTGGAAGAAGAGCTCTCCGCACTCCAGCAAAGACTGGAAGAATTGAAGAAAAACAAGGGGCCAGAAAAATAAAACGCCAGATGAGGTAAGCAGAGCCATCTGAAAAATGATTTTTATCGGTCGGGCCCGACAGTAAGCGGATATTTTTTTTATTTAAACAAATCAACCTGGTGAGGTAAAATTAAGGGGAGCCTAAGATGGATAGTTTCGTAGAATTTGTAGAACCAGCATAGCTTTATGGCTATTAAAAGGCTAAGCTGAAAGGCAAAGATGAAGTTAGTCTATTTATTAATTCTGGCCCCATTTTTTATTACACCTTTAATCGCCATGGCCGCCGACATTAAGCCCTCCTGGAAAGCAACCATCGTCTATGACAACAATGCCGGCGACCCGCTCCTTAAGACTGACTGGGGCTTTTCCTGCTACCTGGAAAGTTCGGAAAAAACTATCCTTTTTGATTGTGGCGGTCGCGGCGATATTTTACTCTCTAACATGGCCAGGAAAGGCCTATCGCTTGAAAAAATCCAGGTCATTGTCCTTTCCCATTTTCATCAGGACCATATCGGCGGGCTGGAAGATTTGCTGACAAAAAATCCCCGGGTTGAGGTCTGGGTGCCATATTCCTTCCCATCTGAGTTTAAAAAGGCCATAGAGAAAAAGGGGGCTCAGGTAAGGGAAGTTATCAAACCAGCTCCAATTTGCCCCGGTGTTTATACCTCCGGAGTCATTGACGGGCCAGTACGAGAGCAATCTCTGGTGCTGGACACCAGGGACGGACTGGTGGTTATTACTGGCTGTGCTCATCCCGGTATTGTCCATATTCTGGAAGAAATTAAAACCGCTTTTCCCAAAAACATTTACCTGGTGATGGGTGGTTTTCATTTAGGCGGAAGGCCGGAGACGGAAATAAAAAAGATTGTGGCTTCTTTCCGGCGCCTGGGGGTTAAAAAGGCTGGGCCAACCCACTGCTCTGGAGAAGTCGCTCGCCGCCTATTTTCTGAGGAGTACGGGCCAGACTACATCAGGGCCGGGGTCGGTCAGGAGGTGATTATCCAGTGATAATCTCTGTGGCCAGCGGAAAAGGTGGAACAGGAAAGACCACGGTAGCCGTAGCCCTGGCTCTTTCCCTCAGCGAGGAATATCCGGTTCAATTTCTGGATAGCGATGTAGAAGAGCCTGACGCTCATCTTTTTCTCCAGCCTCAAATTAACCGGAGTGTGGCCGTTGAAGTTCCCATTCCCGGGATTTTAGAGGACCGCTGTACTCACTGCGGTTTATGCGCTCAGTTTTGCGCCTACAAAGCTCTGGCTGTTCTAAAAGATACGGTTCTGGTTTTCCCGGAGTTGTGCCAGAGTTGCGGCGGCTGTCAATTAATCTGCCCCGAGCAGGCCATCAAGGAAGTAGGCCAGCGGATTGGAGTAATTGAATACGGCCTGGCCGGGAAAATCCAGTTTATCCAGGGAAAACTGGACATCGGCCAGACCCGCCCTACCCCCTTAACCAGAGAAATTAAAAAACAAATAATTCCTACGAATTTAGTAGTAATTGATTCGCCGCCGGGAACTTCCTGTCCGGTAGTAGAAGCGGTGCGCGGCAGTCATTTTACTCTTTTGGTGACTGAGCCCACGCCTTTCGGTTTAAATGACCTTAAGCTCTCCGTTGAAGTTTTAAGACAGCTGGACGTTCCCCTGGGCGTTATAATCAACCGGGCCGGGCTGGGGGCTGATAATTTGATAGAGGATTACTGCCGTCAAGAAAACATTCCGGTCCTGATGAAAATTCCCTTCGACCGGGAAATTGCCCGGGCTTATTCTCAAGGAAAGCCTCTCACCGTAGCTTTACCTCAATACCGGGAAAAATTCAAAAAGCTTTTATCGGCCATCAGGGAGCTGTCTCGATGAAAGCCTTAAAGCAGATTTTAATCATCAGCGGAAAAGGTGGCACAGGTAAAACGGTCATTTCCGGCGCTCTGGCTAACATCGTTTCCAGCAAAGTGATGGCTGACTGCGATGTGGATGCGGCCAATCTTTATCTCCTTCTCAAACCTGAGATAATGGAGAGCGTGCCTTTTTATGGAGAAAAAAAGGCCACCGTTAAGGAGGAAAGCTGCACTGGTTGCGGGCTCTGTCTTCCCCGCTGCCGCTTTTCGGCCATAGCCCCCACGCCGGAGGGCAAAATAAAAATTGACCCTATTGCCTGTGAGGGCTGCGGAGTCTGTGCCTATATCTGCCCGGTCAAAGCCATTGAAATGAAAGAGAATATCGCCGGACACTTATTTGTTTCGCGCACTGCTTATGGGCCATTTGTTCATGCCCGGCTGGGAGCAGGTGAAGAAAATTCGGGCAAGCTGGTGACCGAGGTCCGGAAAAAAGCCAGAGAAATCGCCGAAAAGGAAGGCCTGGATTATGTGATTATTGACGGACCGCCAGGCATTGGCTGTCCGGTGGTGGCTTCGCTCTCGGAGGTGGACCTGGCTCTGGTGGTCACGGAACCAACTCTGTCCGGGATTTATGACATGGACAGGGTAATTCAAACGGCCAGACATTTTGGCCTGAAGACAGCTTGTGTACTGAATAAATTTGACCTGAACTCTGAACTCAGCCAGGAGATAGAAAACTGGTGCCGAAGTAATTCAGTCCCTGTTCTGGCCAGAATCCCCTTTGAGGAAAAAGTGGTCAGGGCCGTAATCCAGGGCCTGCCCATCACCGAGTTTTCAGAAGCGAGGCAAAGCCAGGTCGTGGCCGAAATCCATAAACTGTGGTTAAAAATTGCTGACGGCCTGTGAAACGGGGGACATCCTACGTGTTCTCCAATTTCCAAGGGAAGCGTAGAATTGGTGCCGTCCTACATATTTACCAATTTTTTAAAACTGGTGCCGTCTTAAAACTGGTGCCGTCTTACATATTTCCAAATTTTTAAAAATGGGGATATGCTGCGGCTTTCCTGATTTTCAGGCTCAGTGGAATGAAATTTGGTGAGATCATACCAATTTCTTGATTGCTTTTCTGCCATAAATTTTCCGTTTACTTCAAGCACTTTTTTCCACAATAAGTTAATGCCAATATTTCGCCGGCATAGTTTGCTTGCCAGAAAAAGTTTTTCTGGCTTTTTACGAATATATTGGTAACGATTTACCCAGGCTAAATTAAAAAGAGGTACGTGAAAGAAGCACATTAAATGACTTAGAATTATAATGACATTATTACGATGAAATTAAAAATGGACAATAAATTTAAGAATGAAAGGCGTAGCCAATGGAAAAAATAGTTTTTGGTCCAGTCCCTTCAAGGCGCTTGGGACGAAGCCTGGGCATTAACAATATACCTCCCAAAATCTGCAGTTTTTCCTGCGTTTACTGCCAGCTGGGCAATACCCTGAAGCTCTCGGTAACCAGGCAACCTTTTTATGATCCACAAAAAATTGTCAGAGAGGTGGAAGAAAAACTTAAGGATCTGGCTCAGAGGGGCGAAGCGGTTGATTATCTAACTTTTGTTCCTGATGGCGAGCCGACTCTTGACCTGAACCTTGGCCGCAGTCTGGAACAGCTAAAAAGGTTCAAAATTAACACTGCAATTATTACCAATTCGTCTCTAATCTGGGACAGCACAGTCCGACAGGATTTAGCCATAGCCGACTGGGTCTCATTCAAGATAGATAGCGTGATTCCAGATATCTGGAAGAAAATAAATAGGCCACATGGACGGTTGAGTCTGAGTTCAATTCTTCAAGGATTGCTGGATTTTTCCACAATTTTTAAGGGCCAGTTAGTCACGGAGACGATGATGGTTGAAGGCCTTAATGATAGGGCCGAGGAAATAGAAAAGCTGGCGGGTTTTCTGCTTAAGCTCAAACCCCGGAGGAGCTATCTTTCCATTCCAACGAGACCGCCTGCAGAAAATTGGGCAAGGCCACCATCAGAGGAGAACCTCAACCGAGCCTATCAAATCCTCAGCCGAAGGGGTCTGGCCGTTGAGCTCCTCGCGGGCTACGAAGGCAGCGCCTTCGCTTCCACGGGCGATGCTGCGGCTGACCTTCTGGCCATTACCTCGGTTCATCCCATGCGAGAGGAAGCTGTCCGCAAGTTTTTAGAGCGGGCCGGTAATAGCTGGGACTTAGTGCAAAGCCTCATTGACGCTGGTGAGCTAATCAAAGTTGAATATCAGGGCCACACGTTTTATCTGCGAAAGCTCAAGAAGTCCGGGGATGCCCTGCACGTCTCATGATTTTCCCTCAACTGAACAGTGAGGAGTCCCATGGCTATCTCTTCGGGCCGAAAATACACATTTCCTGGTTTTCCAATAAGTGAACAATCTCGGAAAAAACTAGCGATGAGTCTCGCTTTAGGTTTAACAGATTACAGAACCTATTTTCCCCATTTCTCGCCATCTATCTTCCCTGTGTCTTTGGCCGGTAAGAATTTCAAGGGCTAAAGGGTCCCTCCTTAAAAAGTGTGTTGACTTCAGGAATTTTATATCGTGAATAATCTGGTCTTATTTCAGCCTCGGTCGGCTCTTCTATAAGGGGTAAAGTGGAGGGTTTTAAAAAGTCTAATCTGGGTCGCTTTTTAAAAGATAGAATGAGAAAAAATGTGTTTCAATTTCGGAATTGATTTTTATATCGTTTAAAATCTTATAACTTATTGCTTTTAAAAGAAAAACTGCCGATAAAGGCCGAATAAATTACCACACTTTTTACGGAAGAGGCGGGATGAAGAGAAAAAAGCACAACAATGAAAATGCTTAAATAGCTATAGCAGAAAAAGAAATTGAAACAATGACCATGAAGAGCTAAAGGACTACATTAAGAAATTCAATGAACGGCTTGACCATCAAGAATCTTGCGCTACTTGTCCGGTTGAATCCTGCCCTCGGCGCCTGACCAGGGTTAACGAAGAAACCGAACTTCTGGAGAATGAAGAATAGCATCTCCCTTAATGACAGAGCTGATTTAACAATCCCAGAGATTTATCACCAGAACGCCTAAATTATCTTAAAATACCTTTATATTTTTATTATTATCAATTGCCCTGCTCTCGGCTATTTTCCTGGCTCCGACGACCACAAAACCGCCATCCCCGCTTCCTGGTTTCGGCTGTTGAATTTCTTTAATTTCAGATAACTTTCCAAAAACAGTCTGCCAGATTTGTTCTACCCCAAAACCGGCGTCGTGGAGAAGCTCAACAATCTCCTGGCAGCTAAAAAAACGGGCTTCCTGATAAAAGCGACTCTGGTGTTTTTTCTCCTGATATAACCTTCCCAGCGGACTTTTCGCGTCCACCAAGCCGACAATCACCAGACCGCCAGGTTTTAATATCCTGTTTATTTCCCTCAAGCTGCGTTTCGGGTCATCAACGAAACAAATGGTCGTTACCAGTAAGGCCACCTCAAAGCTTTGATTTTCGTAGGGAAGATTCTCAGCTACACAATCAATAGCTTTGATTCCCCGCTCTTGAGCTTTTTGCCTCATCCTGAGCGAAGGGTCACAACCTTCTTCAATATTAAGGGCCGATGCAAAAAGACCGCTCCCCACGCCAATTTCTACTTTCCGACCAGCCTGGGGCAAAAGCTTCTTTATGGCTTCAATTTCGGATAAAAAAACAAAGCGATGCTCGTCAAACCACTTTTCGTATTCCAGCCAATATTGTTCAAAAGCGGCTATTTTAGCCATGTAAGGATTTATTAAGATTGAATTACTTTAATTTCGTAGGTTAATTCCAGGGCCTTTTTGTAAGTAGCACTGACACCGCAATATCTTTCCTGAGAAAGCTCCACTGCTTTGGTTAATTTATCCAGCGGCAAATCTTTCCCGGTAAATTCATAGATGATGTGCATTCTGTAGAACTGCCTGGGATGCTCTGAGGTCAGGTCGCCCTGAACCGTCAACCGGAATTTTTCTACTGGGACCCTCATCTTCTGCAGTATGGAAATGACATCCATGCCCGTGCAGCCAGCCAGAGAGACTAACATCAAAGGCTTGGGACGCGGGCCACGGTCCTTCCCGCCAACTTCCGGTTCAGCATCCATGATAATTTTATGTCCGTTAACCTCGGCTTCAAAAGCCATCCCGTCCAGCCAGTCGGCTGTTATGGTAACTCTGCCTGCCATTTTTTCCTCCTGGTTTTACTCTATTTTATTATACTATTCGCCCGGTCACCATATCCAGGAAAATACGAACAGGTCTTGGCCATGTCAATTTTTGTTCGCAAATTAACCATCGTAAACTCTCCATTTTTAGCTCCTAATTAGCCGCTAACATTTGTTCCTGCTCTAATAAAGGACCCAGCTTATCAGCTTTGATATAAG